>Ga0172379_10000009_pt1 | contig 474312 bp, 502 predicted proteins | sample GrowelOW334metaG_FD_119756 | JGI IMG/M metagenome (GOLD analysis project Ga0172379, IMG submission 119756) | Groundwater microbial communities from an aquifer near a municipal landfill in Southern Ontario, Canada - Groundwater well OW334 metaG | ecosystem: Environmental > Aquatic > Deep...
CTTCCCAGGGTGCGCTCCTTGCATCAAGTGCAAGATTTCCGAGGTTTACTCGGAAGGGTTTCCCCATTCAGACATTTCCGGATCAAAGGTTGCTAGGCACCTCCCCGAAACTTATCGCAGCCACGCCACGTCTTTCATCGCCTTTTGGAGTCTAGGCATCCACCATATACTCTTGATTTCCTATTAGGAAATCTGAGGACCACTTTCCTCATTTTTTTGAAAATACAGATTTCACAATCTATATTGTTTTTGTTTTGTTCTGACTTATACCCTCGACAATTAAGGTCTGGACATAAGGATTGAAAAATTTCGAGTGAGACGAAGAGAAAAATTAGCGCTGTACCGAGGTACTGCAAAAATTTTTCTCAAAGTCGTAGCCGAAATTTTCAATTCTTGGTGTTAAGAAGTTAATTGGAGGTGGTATTACGTCAGATCTTCCTGTTTTTATCTGTCTATCCAAGACAGATAAATTTGTTGATTGATGTCAGTCTGATCTCCAGAGCATAAAAGACCCCCCATCGCCTAAAGGCAATGGAAAATGTAGCTCCGTGACCAGGATTAAGTTTTCAATTTGCAGTCGTCCGGTAGTCCCTTTCGGGAGTTAAAAAAATCCGCTTTTGGGCGGCTTTTGGATACAGTCCTAAAACAGGAGCTTTATCTTTTGAGCCGCTTAATTGGGATTAATTTATTCATATATCCGATGTGAGTATTATACTCAAACAGAGTTAGGAGTCAAGCCCCATTAGAGGTCATTCTGTCTGAGCACAGGCACAACTATGGTCGTCCTTGGACGATCTGCCTCTAACGAGGTCAAGACTCACTAAAATACCGCCTAGTTAGGCGGTATTTTTCGATTACTTAAGGACCTGGCAATTACCTCCCGACCCCATTAAAAGTCCGGTCAATCAAACGGGCCGCCGCTTCTTTACCGCCCAAGCCGAACGATAAGCCAAAAGCGATAGCCAAAGCTGCCACAACCCCAGTCCATAAGGTTTGAAACAGGAACGAAGCGATGCCTAATTGTGATAAGGCGGCCAGTAAGGCAAAGACCCATACCGCCCAACGCACAATATTGCCGATCATTTTAGCTCCATTTACTCCAGAAGCCCGAACGGAAGCGGTTACTAATTTAGACAGAAAATCAGAGAAGAAAGCCCCGATGATCAAGATCAACGAAGCGATAATCACATTTGGGATATAACTAATCACCTGTTCCAGAAAGATATTCACCTGATGCAAACCTAAAATATCCACTGAGGCAATAAGAAATGCCAAGATCACCAGCCATTTAATGAGCGCGCCGAGAAACGCTCCGGCATCCAAACGATAACCGGCTTTTTCGGTCACTTCATGCAGACCAAGCTGAGACAAGAATCTGTCTATTTTCATCCTTCTAATAATCTTGGTGATCATATCGCCCACCACCGAACCGGTGACCCAGCCGGCAATAAAAATAACCAACGCGACAAAGATGGTGGGAATATAGCTGATTACATTGACCCACAAACTTTGGAATGACTGTGTAAGCACATCGCTCCAGGTTGCTAGATTCATATACTATTTCTTATTATTAAAACAAACGATTGATAAAACCTCCTCCTGTAATAATACCACGCAAAACCGCCCCGATGGGGCGGTCAGAAAAATTCTTGGGGATATCGTGACCGCGACTATAGATTCAACTTATTCAGCGCAAACTCGTGCGGATAGTCCATAATGTCGCGGATGAATTTGTCGCCGGAGAACATGCGGAAGTTGAAATCTTCAGTATCTAAAATTGTGTATTTTAACTCCTTGCCAATCTCCGCCTCGATCTTGTGGGCCGCCCGATCAATCGCCCGCCGATCCAGATCTTCGCCCACGATCGCCAAGTCGATCCGGCCAGTCGCATCGTTCATGAATAATCCGGAGAGAATGATCAGCTTAAGCCGGCCACAACCGCGGAATTTTTTCGCGACGTCCATTCGGTCTTCCACTATATCGTAATTTAAAATTCGTCTCAGGTCGTTGTTAAACGGAAAGGTACCATCTAGTTGCCAAACCTTGGTTTTGATCTTTCGGTCTCCGCGCGCGTTCGGACGAGATAATTGTTTCTCCTCCAAAAATTTCATACTTACCAGGTTGGCCAATTCTTTGCGCAAAATACTAGGGCCCACTTTCACCGTTCCCTCGATATCAGTCAGACTAGCTTGGACTTCGGGGTTCATAATAAAATAACGCAAGAGCTTAGCCTTGTTGAGGTTGCCGAACAGTTTACCCAAGATCTCGATTCCGTTGGACATTTTGTGAAAATAATCTGAAATTAACCTTTTTTCTTGTCATTATCATAGCAATTCGAGCAAAAAGCGCAATGAATAGATAAAATTCTAATGAATAAATCATAGATGACATCTTGAGTTTTTTGAAGGGGGAAAATAAAGATCAATCATTCATTATTTGACAGATAGCACAAGGCATGCTATTCTACTAATCAGAAAATTAACCCGGTGAAATTCCGGCAAGTCCCCTTATTTCAGGTCAAAAAGGATCGACCAATGGACAAACGACGATTTCTTGACAGTGTGAAACGTCTCGACCTGCGCCAATCAGTGACCATTACTTTTACAGAAGATGGCATGGCCGGGTTCTGCCGGTTGATGGGCCTCCTCCGAAACAGTCCCACCCATATTTGCATCGACTCGATGGACAAGGCAGTTTGCGATGCCATCATCGCGACCCAGGTTTGGGGCGGTGACAAAAATCGCACCATCAGAGTTTACGGCCTGGCCTATGCCGAACCGATGATACTCTGCGAGATTGCCAAAGACGTGGAGAAAATCGCCGTCTCCGATCACGGTGCCAAAGTCCTCTTCACGAAGCGGGAAAAAACCCGCAATGAAGCGGCAAAGAAGATCATCGCCGAGGTCCTTTCCAAAAACCTCGTAACCGAGATTCAGGATTGGGGCCTTAACATCAGCGCCAGTGTCGGCGAATACGGAGACGGCTTTCCGGGAATCGATTTTGGAATCCAGGATGAAAACGAGCTGTTGACCCAGATCTTTCTCGACGGTTGGAGCGGACGCATGATGGTGAACGGAATCTTTGGTGATCAACTCTTCACCAGACCCCAGCAACTTCAAGAGTTGATCCGGGCCGAACTCACCAAATGTCTCGAGGAGCTAACGACCTAAGCGAGCCTGCAACTCGTCATGCTCAAAAAATCGAATTGCGCTTGTCACCCATCCGGAGGCAAGCGCAATTTTTTTATGAACTTTATTTTTATCAAAGAATGAATCTCGACATCCCCCCCAGTCGCAATTTTATTTCTTAAACTGCCACAAAGCGCTTCGCCCATAAGGTATGCGCTACTCTCGCACGCGCTTTGCTTATCCTTAATTGATTTCCGTACATAGCGGTTCTTTCTGCTATAAAATTGCGACGAGGTCTTCGCTTAAATAACACAAAAGCCACCCTTGCGGGGTGGCCTGTGTAAAGCACTATTTGTTGTGTTATTTTAGCTCGACTTTCCCTCCAGCGGTTTCAATCGCTTTCTTCAAAGCCTCGGCTTCGTCTTTCTTGGCTCCTTCCTTAACAGTCGAAGGTACGCCATCTACCATATCCTTGGCTTCCTTAAGACCCAAGCCCAAGGCTTCCTTAACGGCCTTGATCACGCCGATCTTGTTGTCACCAGCACTGGTCAAAACAACAGTAAAGGAATCTTTCTCTTCGACTGCTTCACCAGCACCAGCGGCACCAGCGACGACAGTGGCCTGAGCGGACACGCCGAATTTCTCTTCGAACAATTTGACGAGCTCGTTTAGCTCGAGCACGCTCATCTTTTCGATTTTCTCAACAATATCTTTGAACTTGGCCGGAACTTCGACCTCCTTCTTCTCTTCTTTCTTTTCCTCGGCTACTACGGGAGCAGCCGCGTTAGTGGTTTCTTCTTCCATAATAATTAGTTAAATTTTTAATTAGGCAGTTGCTTCCTTCTTTTTTGTAATCGCATCAAGCGCGATTACCAAACCTTGGATCGGCGAGTTGATCACATTTACAAACATGCCATACAGAGTTTCACGGCCCGGAATGGTCGCGATGTTCATCATTTCGGAGGCATTTACAAACTTGCCCTCGAACACACCGCCGACGATCTTAAGCAGGGTCGGATTCTTCTTCTGGTAATCGTAAATCCCTTTGGCTGGGGCGAGCTGGTCTTCGCCATAGGCGACAGCAATCTCTCCCGGCAATTCCGGCATCTCGCCAGCAAAGCCTTTTTCACCAAAAGCTTTTTTGATCAAAGTTTTCTTAGCCACAAAATATCCGACATCATTGTCACGCAATGACTTGCGGATATCCGTTGCCAAGGCTACCGGAACAGCGTGAAAATTCACGAACACCATAGTATTCGCGGTTTCGGCGGCATTCTGCAGTTTGCCCAAGATCTCTACTTTCTTGTCTTTATTTATTGCCATTTAAAAAAAATAAACGGACTAATAATAGCCGTTCTTGTAGTTCGACCGCCCCGCTGTCTTGCGACAGCTTGCGGGCCTCGGCCGGGTTTATGCTCTTTTTAGGTGAGCTACCAGCTTTCTACGGCTTCCAATAATATAGCTTAATCATGGGGATAAGTCAAATCCACTTTTTGATTGTCATTCCCGCAAAAGCAGGAATGACAATCAAAAAAACAAAACGGACTAACGTATTACCGACGTAAAGATGGATGAAACAATTTGTTCTAACTCCGGATCCTGGCTCAAATAATTTAAAATAAAAAAAGAGACTAGAGCAAAAACAACAATGGCGGCAAAGCCTTCGGCCATCTTCAAAAAATCCTCATCCAAATATTGCAACATAAGAGTTCTCCTATTTTATCTTTTTCAAGGGTTTTTTTCAATGCAAGAGCGATGCTACTAAATTATATTACTTAAACCAAGATCCTATTCTCTGCCACCAGGAAATAGGATCTTCATTTGCTCCATCAAGAACTATCACCCCAGCTGTCTGTAAAATATCTTTTTGTTTTGTCGAGCTCCCTGAGTCAGCCATGGCAACAGGCTCTATTTTTTCAACAATTTTTTTCTCACCAAAATCAGCCGTCTTCCATGCCAAAGCAACAGCCTCCGCAATTCGCTGTCGTTTAGCAAAAACTGTGTCCACGGCCTCACCCGAGATTGTTGGAGGATCATTTTTCACCAGAACCTTCGTTCCAGAATAAGAGGCCATCGGACGACCAATTCCATTCAATAATTTCCAAGCAACTGTACTCGAAGCACATTTAGTAAGATATAGGGGAAGTTTCAATTTTGTTTGGGCGGAAATAATCAGATCGCGGGGAAAAGGAAAAGTAGTCTTATCGCAATCCAAACTCCAACCATTAAGATTTATTTCCTGTTCGGAATCGTTTGCCAGTTCCACAAACCCGGCCGGCGGGCTCGCTCTTAAGATTGAAATTTTAGGATCAGTAATCTTAACCGTAGTTCGTGATACAGCCTCTTTTATCCCATCGTAGAATCCATGAAGGACAACCTGGTAATCCCCCGCAAACAAATAGGTATGAGTGACTCGTTCTCCTATCGCTTCCGCCCCATCACCAAATGACCATCTAAAATTAAAACTGGTGAAACTTGTACCTTTTTCGGCCCGAAAATCCAACGGCGAGCCAACTGTTCCCAATCGAACTCGGCCAGCGCCAACGGCCACTGGTTCATCTTTGGCTTTAGTTAGTTCTTCTTGTCCGCTGTGACTCGAATATGATCCTCCACCTCCAGAAATATTACTCTCTACTGGGCCTGTCGTTGTTGCTGTAGTAGTAGAATTTCCCTCGCCAACTTGGTCACTGGAGGAAGAATTAATCGGAGGAGTATAGGCAGTCGTCGCATTTATCAAACCGGGAGTCGGCAAGGCCGTAACCCAGGTTCCATCAGATAGACGTTGCAGTGAATTACCGTCACCAGATGCTCCCTGACTAGAATTACATGAAGCCTGATCAAGAATAGCACCATCTTTAGAGGTCAATAAAGAAACGACACCATTTGTATTGTTAAGGGAAAACGAACTATCAAACAAATTGCCACTAAAATTCGGCCAGTCATTCAAAAAAGTAACAGGATCTTCCACAATGACAGCAAATTCACCTCCAGCCAAAGTTGCACTCCCCTTAGACAAGGTCAGGGTATGTTGTGAACCGTCGGAAAATCTCCAAGCTGAATTTGTTCCTCCAACAATAAAAGTTACCGCTTCTGTTCCGGTATTTTGGATCTCCGCCCACTCCCGCTTAGTATCGGTACCGGCCAGATCGTACATTATTTCATTTATAGCCACCGCCGCAAAACTCCTGGCTGGCAAAAATGACATCACACACAAGAAAACGAAAAACTTTCTCATTATTCAATAATTATTTTTTAATAAAAAATATAGCTTTAAAAAAGCGGAATATTAATATCAAGCATTAAAAAACCAACTATAGTTATAGTAGTTTATTCTCCTCAGAACTTCAAATTATTTATCCCCAACTACGGGAAAGGCTCTCCTCCCAATAGCTTAGTACTCGTATTCATCTACGATTTTGCCAATACTGTCATACAGAGTGATCGTTGCGCGGTTTCGGGCCCACAAGCCAGTCGTATTAGCTCGAAGAAAAACATACCAAGTATCCTTATAGAAATCACTATCCCGCAAGTGTTTACTGATACAGGAGCCGTAGTTAAAATTTTCCACCACAAGATTCTGACAAAATGACGTCAACGACTGGCCATTAACCAGAGTCCCGGTTTTAGGATCAGTGGTTATATTAGGAGTACGACAGTTTGAACCGAGAGTTGAATTGATAAAGTTATAGCAAGTTTTTGGTAAAGAGTTCAAATTTACTTCGTCCGAGGCTTCAGGGCAACTCCCGCTAATCCGCGGAGTAAAATTATAACCAGACAAGTTTGCCAGATAACCACTGCATTTATTAACGCGAAAACTAGCATCTACGACATAAGGATTTCCCCCAACAACTCCCCCCGTTATCACATAGGCAGTATCTCCAGGGTTAAGCTTGATCGGCGCTAAAACACTCTTTGTTACACCCGAAAGAAGCTGGGTCCCCGAAGGAATAGTGATTCGAGCGCTATCCCGCCGAACTAGCTGGCCACTTGAATCAGAATAAGTACTACCTTGACCATTATCAATTTTCCAACCCGTAATATTCACCGGAGCTGAGTTGTTGCGGTTCGCCCTTAAAATAACATACTCCTTATTAGTCGAATTGGTATTCTCCCCGCTTTGCCCCAAAGATATCGTTACTCTCCCTTTATTGACACTATCATTAGGATTTACAGAGGTACCATCTGTCTCATCCCCCGATTTACCAGTCAGTCGCGACAAACTGCGCACTGGCGGGCTATTTTTTACAGTATTTACATTATTAGAATAAGTTGCTGTTTCCGATCCGGACCAAGGAATAATGTTGGGGATCGACGAGGTCGCGGTTGAAGAAGCTGTCCCTCCAGATTTTTGATATTTTATCGGTCCACCAGACACAAACCAGAATAAACCGAGAACAACAATGACCCCGATAAACCACATCAGATCTTTGACCGCGTCCCCTTCTCCAAATGAAGCCATAGAATTAATGAAAAATGTAAAATGAATAATGAAAAAATAGACGAAGCCAAAATAAAACTTAATCATTATCATTCTAACAGAAACAGGAAAATGGCAAAGGGAAAAACAAAAGGACCAATCTTGAATTCTCAAAAAACGAGTCAGTCTATCCGTATAATATCTGTGCGACCGCGCAGATATTATACGGATAGACACAAGGAAGATTAACTTTATTCGACCGGCAAATCAAATTTTTCCCTTAGCCAACCATCGTTTTCTATCTTTTCAACGGTCATATAAACAATATCATAATGAAAGGAAAATTTTTCTTTCAACAGAGCAATATATTCTTCGCAATCGAAAGGAAAAACCCAGACACTGTTTTGTAGTCGCGCAAAGCCCCAGGCCATAAATTGTCGTCTAATTCTATCCCGGTCCAGCTTCCTGGTCTCACTTATATCAAAAATTATTACCCGATATTTACTGTCCCACCATCTATGCTTTGGCAATTCCATTTCTTCGCGCATTAGAAGCCACTGCTCTCCTTTTTCCGTCAGCTTAATTTGTTTATCTTTAGTTACCGTGAGCAACCCCCGATCTATTAGTCTGACTGTTACTTTTTGCAAATATTGCCGACCACCACGCGATAAGGGTTTTTTCTTTTTTAAAAAAGTATTGGCAATCCCCGGCGTAACTAACGACAGAGCGATCACTCCCGCTGTTTTAACGAAATCCATTACAACAGCCTCTTTTGTTCCTCGAACGAATGGCATTTTGTTTTAATAAAAACGATTTTATAATTTTTCGAGCGTATAATATGTGCGCGGTCGCGCGGATATTATACTATTATACACACAAGAATGGGGCTTTTCAAAAAAAAGAAAGATGGCAAAGCAACAGAGAAACGAGAATTTAAATTTGATTCCATTGATATGGCGCATCACCGACTTCTGTTTATCCCCTACTTTTTCGAAGATACGCCAACACACACCCTCCAATTTGTTGGTTTTTAAATTTCTTACCCGTATAATATGTGCGCGACCGCGCAGATATTATACGATACCCTGAAAAAATAACTAAGCAGAATTTCGTAAAAAGTAAAAAACAGACACACAAAAACCGCCCCGAAGGGCGGTTTTTGTTAACCTCTTAGCCGAAATTTCGGCTAAGGCACAAGGTGGTTAAGTTAGAAAGCAATAAACGAGTGATCGAAGACCAGACCAGATACCGTGAGGGTCGAACCAGACGGCGCAGCTGCAGTTGTACCGTATCTCACGTTAGCAATCGTCAAGGTCTGAGAAGTACTTGCTGGGAGAGCCTTGCCAACAATTGCCTTAAAGGTGAAGGTACGAGAACCACCAGCCGGAATGACGTAGCCGGTAGTCGCATCGCCAGATAATGCAGCGCCAGAGACCGTAATATTACTCTTAACAGTCGTGGTGGAATTGGTCGGACTGGACGAGGTACCAAACACATCACCGCCCAACGTAGAGATGAACAAGTTGTTCGTGCTTCCGTTGTTTAGGGTCATAGTGAAGGAATCTTCGTACTGAACAATCCGACTACTGGCGTCAGGCTGTCCACTCGAAGTACCCAAAGACACGCCAGAAACCGTCAAAGTGTTCGGAGTGAAGGTCAGGTTAGAACCAGTCACAAACGTGGTGGTCAAGCCTGACATTGTGGAACCGCCATAGGTCGGCGCGACATAATTGGCATCAATAGCGGAAATACTACTGACAGCCAAAGAAGTTGAAGCCGAGTAAAGCGTCGAAGTAGCGGCAATATCCGCAGACAAGGTCAAGTCCTTAACTACATCCTTGGTCAATTTTACAGCACTGTTGTTCAAGGTGAAAGTAACAGCCTTTCCAGACAAAGAGCCATAGAAGGTATTGGTACCATCACTCAACGTGAAATTCGTCAAAGAATTGGACAAGCGGGATCCCAACTCGTTTCCACTGGCATCAATAGTGTTGATGTTGAAGACCAAAGTATTGAGAGTTGAGTCCAAGTTGCTCGAACGGAAGCGGTAAACAGCCAACGGGACGTTGGTCTTAGGGGAACCGCCAGCCGCAGAAATGTTGACCTGGGGACCAATCGGCGAGGTAGGAGCGACAACGGCCGACAAGTCGGCAGTACTACCGGCGCTGGTCAAAGTTACGACATCAGTACCGCTGACAGTGGTCGAATCGGTGTAACCCTTACCATTAATGGTGCGGATGCCGGAAGAAGGAATGCTAACAGTAGTGGCATCGTAAGGAGAGGTAGCAATATAGCTGTTGTTAGCCGAAACAGTGGCTGAAACAACTAAATTGGTATCTGTTCCCGGAGTCACTACAACATTCAAGTTGTCGAAGCGAACATTATAGCTAGATCCGACAGATACCTCGGTAACATCGGCTTCCGAGTTAAGAGTCTTGGTAGCAAGAACGTTGCCAGAAGCATCCTTAAGAACAACCTGGTTGAAGATCAACCATGGCCGATCGGTGAAGTTGACATCGATGCGATTAACGTTCACCTTACCGCTGACAGCGGAAAAGCGAATAGCATAGATATTCTTCGTATCACCCTTCGTCATGCTCTGTGTAGAAGGAGCAATCGAAGACTGAGTAGCCGTTACAGAACCGTCGGTGTTGTCCAAGCTGGTGGCCGGAGTTCCGGTGCCAGGAGTGGTCGTGTCAGGAACGGTGACCGGGGCCTGCAAGGCATTCAAAGCAGCGCGGGTCAACGGACCGACAGTTCCGGTTCCGGAAATGCTATTGGCTTTCTGGAACTTGATCACAGCGGCCTTAGTCAAAGCGCCGAAGTAACCAGTTACAGGAAGACCAGCATCAACCTCAGTGTTCAAGGCCTCCTGCAAAGCAGAAACCTGAGCACCGCGGGAACCGACAGACAAATTGGAAGTAAAGGTAGTAGCGCCCGTCGAAGTAGTCGTACCGCCGGAAAGGGCAGCCAACTGCTGGGTGAGCGAAGCGATCATTGCCTGAAGTTCGGCAATAGTAGCGGCGGAAGCGGTGACAGCACCGAATACGCCAGCAACCAAAGCGAGAGCAACAACCAATGAAGTAATCTTTTTCATCATATAGAATTTATAATTGAATCTAATAAACTTAATAATCTTTTAATAACAATTTTATATTTCCGTTCCCCAACGCATTACAGCGTGGTAGAACGAACGATCTGCACCAACGGGCAAGGGTTCGACTCCCCTGCGGGTCGCAATGCAAATTCTTTATCCCAGTATGGGATTCGCTGGAGCGAAATGTTTTTTGCTTCTTAAGGTCTCTCCCCTTCCGCGTTGCTACGCGAGGAGATACCTTCTTCAAAATTTCGCTACACTGAACCCCACACTGAGAAAACTTAACCGCCTTATGTTTCTCATTTTATTCAGAGTAAGTCGACCAAACTCCGAACCCGAAAAAACACAAGGTTAAAAACCTTATATATTGTGACAATTATTTTATTGTCAATGAACGGCCAGGCAGTAAAAATTACAGCACAGGTTCTATAGATTATAGTACCGACTGAGTAAACCTGCAAAAGTACATTGTGGATAACCTCGGGCCAGTTCTGATTCTCTCAAAAGCCCTCTATTTAGCCAGAATAATCCACCTTTAATATACCACACTTTTACTGTTAAATCCCGTTCAATATATGCCAAAATGGCCAAAAAGTCAATCTAAGGCGCCATTTAGCCACAATTAATGATCCAGCTGATCGCCCTCTCGATTCAGGCCCAAATTGATCAATTTGACGAATGTTGAGTAGACCTAACTCTATTACGAGACTGGGACCGTTTCCGATGCCGAATTCCATCCCCTCCTTACTAAAGAGGGGTGGCCAGTAGGCCGGGGAGGTTTGGAATAAAATGGAATCAAACCGCCCCCGACCTTCGACAAGCTCAGGTTCGGCCCCGCCTTATCCAAGGCGGGGATTAAATGCTGAAGTAGTCCGAGGCAATGTCCTTTACGCCAACATATATCGACTCCAACGCCGTTCCCCCTGTTTCTTCAAAACCCCCAAAGAGACAAGTTCGAGAAGCTCGCGCTGAACCGTCTTTGATCCGCAATCTGGAAGCGCCTTAGCAATCTCAGCAATACTTGTCCAAGATTTGTCTTTTAGCCAAGAAACAATTTGTTCTTTACGAATACTCTTTTTCCCATCCTTACTATTTAATCCGTATAGGTCATTGCTTGTGTCTTTTTTATTGTCCTTTTGTCCGATAGCTCGCGACAAGTCACCTGTCCCAACCCTTTTTTCAAAAGAGATCGGGGCTAATGTCTTTGCCGAGTTAAAACTATTTTCTGTTTCAAGTTTCCGGACAAACGCCCCTACCAAAGTTCTCTCTCCTGAATCTAGTCCCGAAAGTAGGAACTGGGAAAGAGGCCGGCGGGAACCAGTTTCAAAAATTTGTTTTGCCAAAATTTCATATTCCTGTTTGAGGATTTCAAAATTCATTTTAGATACTGCTCCTCCAATATACGCGACCGATAGAAGAGAGATGAGCTCATTGGTCACTATCAAAATCTGGTCCAAGCCAACCCCTCGCAATCGTTCAGTGTCCTTAAGTAATTTGGAGATATCGGTCAGTAAATCGATAGACCGCGACCGGAGTTTCCATTTTAATGGCTCGCTGTCCGATAAGAAATCGGTAACCATATATAAAGCTGAGGCTAGTTTTTCTGCCTTCAAAAAAGACTGATCGTAAAGGCCACAAATGGTCATCCGATCGTCTTTAATAACTTTGTCCATAATGTCTTTGTTGTCGGTCATATTCTGTCCTTTTACCAATTTTATTGTTCTTTAAGCTTATGAGACACCCCTATGTCCCTAATTTACACCAATCGGACATAAATGCAAATGGCAGGTAAAGTTTCAATGCTGTGAGATTTGTCATTACTGTGCAGACAGGAATGACACAAACATAGAGATAAATACAACCAGGACCAAAGGACCGACCTTTTTGGGGATTTAAGGTCGGTCCTTGGAATACATCAACCACCCAGGCGAGTACGCCACCCCTTACAGGCGCAGTACACCTTTTGGGCTTTTTGTTTCGCCCTACTCACAAAAATCCTCAAAAGGTCTTTCGGAGCTACACCAGCTCACTCCTCAACCTCCTTAAAAACGGAGGGGATTAAAATGCAGAATTCCTCCTTGGAGATAACCACGACCTGTTTTATAATGTAATGGTATTTTCGAAAATTTCTGGATTGCTTCGGATTACCTCGCAATGACAATTCAGATGTTCCATAATTCTCCATAAAAATTTTCATGGCTAAAAACAAAAAGATTGATAAAAAAAGCAATCGTATCCCAGACCAAAAAACCCGACGGACCACGCCCACGCCAAGAGAGCCACGCATAAAAGAAGAAACTAAACATGGAATTTTAGCGGTAGTCTCACTAGCCCTAACGGTCTTTTTTCTTCTCGGAAGTCTGGAGTTGGCCGGCAAAGCGGGAAACTTTTTCTATACTATTCTTCATAATTTATTCGGGGCCGGTTACTTTTTAATACCGGTTATCTTTTTATTATTAGGCATTTCATTTTTGAAAGCCGTTCGTCCGAATTTTTTGGCGGTCCGAATTGTTGGTAGCTTTATCTTCTTCTTTGCCAGTCTTGGAGTCTTGGCCATTGTGTTTGGCGAAGAAGCTGGCGGTATCGTCGGCCGTTTTATTAGTCGACCAGCGATCAGTCTATTCGACTATTATTTCAGTTTGATCTTTTTTGCCGCTCTCGATCTAATTTCCTGTTTAGTCATTTTTGATACCAAGATAACTCTCGAACCCCGACTCTTCTGGTGGCGCTTCGGCAAAGAAGACGAAGAGGTTGAATATGACGAAGACGAGGAAGAGACGACGATTGAAACTGAACAGACCACCGTCGAAACAAAACCCAAAGAAGAAAAAGAGGTGCGGGTCAAGACCGGCGAGGAAGGCGGTTTGATGAGCGGATTGTTTTCTTTTAGTCGGAGACGCGGAGCAGATGAATTTGTCCCACCTCCACTCTCTCTACTTGAAAAAGATAGCGGTAAACCCGGTGTAGGCGATATTAAAGCCAACGGAAACATCATCAAGCGCACTCTGCAGAATTTCGGCATCAATGTAGAAATGGATGAAATCACGATTGGACCATCGGTAACTCGCTATGCCCTAAAACCAGCTGAGGGAGTCAAACTCTCTCGCATAGTTGGCCTTCAGAACGACCTTTCGCTGGCTCTGGCGGCCCATCCGCTCCGCATCGAAGCCCCGATTCCTGGCAAGTCGCTCGTAGGCATCGAGATCCCGAACAAAATAAAATCAATGGTCGGACTAGCCTCTCTTTTAGGTAGCAAAGACTACGCCGAATCCCCTCACCCGCTTTATATTTCGCTCGGTAAAGGTATTTCTGGCATTCCCCATTTTGCCAACTTAGCCAAAGCACCACACATGCTGATCGCTGGGGCAACAGGTTCTGGTAAATCGGTAACGATCCACACGATTATCACTTCATTACTTTACCGCAATAGCCCTGATCGTTTGCGAATGATTATGGTTGATCCAAAGCGGGTCGAGCTCACCCTTTATAATGGCATCCCCCACTTGCTCACTCCAGTTATCACCGACGCTAAAAAAACAATCCTTGCTCTCCGGTGGGCGGCTAAGGAAATGGATCGGCGCTATGACATTCTAGAATCACACGCTGTGCGTGATATTCAGTCTTATCACAAAAATATTTTAGAGAAGGAACAAAATAAAACACCGAAAGATGGAGAAGAAGGGGCTGAGGATGATATCGAGCACATGCCTTATATCGCGATTATTATCGATGAGTTGGCCGATATTATGCAGGCCTATCCGAGGGAACTTGAATCAGCCATCGTCAGGCTGGCCCAAATGTCGCGGGCTGTTGGTATCCACCTATTACTTTCCACCCAGCGTCCATCTGTCGAGGTTATCACTGGTCTGATCAAAGCCAACATCCCAACCAGGATTGCTTTACAGGTCGCATCCCAAATCGATTCCCGCACCATTCTGGATATGGCCGGAGCCGAAAAACTCTTGGGCGCGGGCGATATGCTCTATCTTTCCGGTGAAATGTCCAAACCAATCCGTATCCAATCAGCCTTTATTTCCGAAACCGAGCTCAAGAATGTCGTCAGCTATCTCAAGGAACACAGTGCCGATCTTCCCCCATCTGACATCAATCTCTCCACTGAAGAAAAAGGTAATGCCCTATTTTCAACCGCCCTAGATAGTCTAGACAGCGGAGATGACGACGATCTATATGAAGATGCTCGGATTGCCGTACTGGAAGCCGGTAAGGCATCTGCTTCCTACCTGCAACGCAAACTAAAAGTCGGTTATGCTCGGGCCGCTCGCCTTTTGGATATGCTCGAGGAACGGGGAGTAATCGGGCCAGGCGACGGTGCCAAACCGCGCAACGTTTACGAACAAGCTGGAGATGCCACAGAACCCACGGCCAATGAATTTTAACCCCAAAGGAGAAAGTAAGTTTAAGTCGCTCAAACTGATCGTCGGTCTAACCCTGGCGGTCATTATTATCGCCTATGGCCTGTTTGAGGCCTTCGATTTTCTATGCGGGCCAACTTTGACTGTTTCATCCCCCCAGGACGGTCAGACAGTCAAAGACTCTTTTGTCCAAGTAAGCGGCAACACCAAGCGGATCGCCAAGATGTATATTGACGGCCGGCAAGTTTTTGCCCGCAATGACGGCAGTTTCAGTGAACCGTTGCTCCTGGGATACGGCTATAATATAATTGAGGTTAAAGTCGAGGATCAATTTGGCCGACGGATTACTAAAAAATTAGGGCTAGTGCTTGAGTAGGTGAAAAATAAGGAGTACTCGACTATATTTTTCTCTACCCCGCCCTAACTTTATGTATTACACGTATGTAATACAAAGAGAAAGTGAGCAAGGTTACTATATTGGTTATTCCAAAGACCTGCGTCGCCAATTCGGAGAACATGCAGCTAAACGGAAATGTAAATTAATATATTATGAAGCATACTTAACAGAGGAATTAGCGAGGCGACGCGAGATGAAGCTTAAACAATTTGGAGGAGCGTGGCGTTCTTTACGAGCGAGATTAATAATAAAGTGAGGGCGGGGTGATTATTTTTACAGTCGCTACGCTCGTTAAAAATATATCATGCTAAAGAAACCGAAGAAGGAGAAGGCGGAAAAAACAATCGGGGGCGGGATCGAAGACACGATCAAAGCTCTTCAAAGCCGATTCGGAGATGAGGCAATTATGAAATTAGGCGACAAGCCGAAAGTCGGCATCAATGCTATTCCAACCGGCTCATTGGGTCTCGACTGGGCCCTAGGTGTGGGTGGATTCCCCCGCGGGCGGATTATCGAAATATACGGACCGGAATCTTCCGGAAAAACGACTCTCGCCTTGCACGCCATTGCTGAGGCGCAAAAGAAAGGCGGGATCTGCGCTTTCATCGACGCCGAACACGCCCTCGATCCGGAATATTCCAAACGCTTAGGTGTTAAAGTAGACGAATTGTTAATTTCTCAGCCAGACTATGGCGAGCAAGCCCTAGAAATCGCCGAAAGTTTGGTGCGTTCTGGCAAAGTCGCCGTGGTAGTGATCGACTCTGTCGCCGCACTTACTCCCAAAGACGAGATCGAAGGTGAAGTTGGCGACTACCACGTCGGCAAACAGGCCCGGCTAATGTCCCAGGCCTTGCGCAAGATGACCTCCATTGTCGATAAATCCGGAACCGTCGTTATCTTCATCAACCAGCTCCGTATGCAGATCGGTGTAATGTTCGGCAATCCCGAAACCACTCCAGGCGGTAAGGCACTCAAATTCTATGCCTCGGTCCGTTTGGATGTCCGTCGGATTGCTCAGATTAAAAAAGGAGAAGAAGTGATGGGCGGACGGGTGCGGGTCAAAGTAGTTAAAAACAAGGTTGCCTCCCCTTTTAAGACGGCTGAGTTTGACCTTATGTACAACGAGGGTATCTCTCCTGAAGGTGAAGTACTGGCTTTAGGTGAAAAATACGGTCTAGTCGGCAAATCCGGCGCCTCTTATTCTTTCGGTAGTGAAAAACTAGGCCGAGGTTACGATGCTTCCCGCACCTACCTCAAGGAAAATCCTAAGCTTAAGAACGAGATCATCAAACAGATCAAACAGAAGATGGAAGAACCCGTAGAATAAATAAGGAGCGGAGCGACTATATTTTTCATGGCCCCGCCCTCACCCCTAACAACCAACGCTGTTGGCTAACTTGAAAGAAGCCTCAAAATAGGCTAGACTGCGATATCTTTAGTAGTGAGGGCGGGGTGGCGATTTTCAAATTCGCTCCGCTTATAAGAAAATCAGCCACATGCTCGAATACAACGAAATCAAAGAACGCAAGATTATCCTCATGAACGAGGAGCCCTATGAAGTGGTCACCTCGCACGTCTTTCGCAAACAACAGCGCAAGCCGGTCAACGCGACAAAACTTAAAAACCTAATCACCGGCAAGGTGATGGAGTATTCCTTCCACCAGAGTGAAAAGGCTGAGGAAGCCGAACTGGATTCTCGCAAGATCAAATACATGTATGAGAACCGAGGGGAAATGTGGTTCTGCGAGGAAAAAGACCCCAGCAAGCGCTTCAAACTAACCCACGACGAAGTTGGCAACGATATCAAATTCGTTAAACAAAATTCCCTAGTCGAGCTAGTTTCCTTCCGCGACCGGATTATGGGCGTCAAAGTCCCGATCAAAGTGGAATTGAAAGTGACCGAAGCCCCTCCAGCCGTCAAAGGCAACACCGCCACGGGCGGTACAAAGATCGTCGTCCTGGAAACCGGCGCCACTGTCAACGCTCCCCTATTTGTAAATGAAGGCGATGTACTTTCCATCAATACTGAGACAGGAGAGTATGTCGAACGAGTAAATAAATAACTAGAAATCTCGCATTTGACGCATTTCTTCGTTGCTTCGCTCGTTCTGCTTCCGCGCAGTACTCCCATGTACAGCTTGGTCGCAGGCCTCACTCGCGCCTCGAACTGCATCCAAATCCGAAATTTCTAAAATATAAAAAGAAGACCGCCTCATCCGGGGCGGTCTTTGTTTTGTCTGAAAAGAAAGTCTTTACGGCTGTCCTTCAGAAGTTTGTCGAGAGGAATTACTTCTATCCCCTGTGCAAGAGCATGTTCACGGACCTTCTTTCCTAACTTGGCTCCTGGATAAGTATAGAGGATCGCTCGGCCATCCAAAAAAATACAAGAAACAAAAATCCTCCTCCTGAGAGTGGCCTCTACGATCGAGATTACTCTGGAATCGGTTAAATCAAGACAGCCCCTTTTTGCTTCCCATAATTGCCAGATCTTCCCAAGAATCGGGGTTTCAACGGAATCAAAAACTACACCACCGCGATCCGGACGGTCTTCATCGTCTCCGCCCATGCCCTTTAGCCAATCACACTGGAAAGTGCGACAACCCTCGGGACGAATCTCGTAGATCCGACACCCGTGTCCCCTTTCACACTGCTGGCACCATACTCCCGGAGCCTTTTTGATCTCGAAGATGGCATGGGTCAGGCAACAGGCTGTACATCCACCGCATACGCGATTCTTTATAATGTCCATTATTCCACCAACCTTTCTGACTGAAACATAGCATACCCAAATCATTTTTGCCAAACATAAAATACCGAGATACAAAGACCGCTCCAAGCAATCAGGGTAGCTTTGTCATTGCCATAACAGCAATTAAAGATTATAGTTTCAGAGGATAAGGAGGGACACAAATTATGGCAGAGCCATGGGAAGAAAGAGATCCAGAGACGGGAATGTTCCCGTTGCCGACGAACAGATTTGGAATCATGGGGATTTCCATGCCGATTCCGCCGGAAGTCGCGCAAAAACTTTTAGACGGCCCTATCGCCGCCGTTCAACCGGCCCTAGAGGCTGATCGGGCTAAAGTTCTCGTTCTGCGAGAACTCACCGATCCGCTTTCGCCGTTTGCTGACGACCTTTTACATCCGATCATTCTCCATAAATAAAGGAGGTAAATGGAAAGATCGGCCGATATCAAAAAACCGCTCCCGAGATTCGAGGGCGGTTTTTATTTTGGATCATATTTCCTAAAAGCTACCAGGCTTTAAGAAATAATAAAAGGTAGGAGAGCCAGAAAGCGGGCGCGCTTGATCGAGGTCGAAAGCTTGCGCTGATGCTTGGCACAGATCGCGCTTCGGCGATGATTGACGATCCGGCCGTGGCTGTCGATGAATTGCTTCAAGACGTCCACATCCTTATAGTCGATCTCCCGAATGCCTCCCATGCAGAAGTGACACTGTTTAGAATTGTTCATGAATAATAAATGTTTAATTTTTAGAACGGAATGTCGTCTGGATTGATATCTTCGGTCGGATACTGGATCGTATCCATCTCGGAAGCCGGCACCCCAGGAGCAGACGGGGCTTCGCTAGATACGGCGTTTCCTCCACCAAAATTGCCTCCCCCAGTTCCGGGCAACGACGGCCCAAACTGGAAAGTATCAGCAATGATCTCCATGCGGTACTTCTTTTGGCCATCGGCCGTATCCCAACTTCGGGTCTGCATTCGGCCTTCTACGAGCGCTGGACGTCCTTTTTTGAGGTACTGAGCAATCGTACGAGCCATTGGGCCAAAAGCAACAACATTGTGAAACTGCGTATCTTCCTGTTTCTGGCCATCCTTGTTCTTCCAAGTTCGCGAGGTTGCGATCGAGAAGTTAACTACGGGAGTTCCCGACGGCAAAGCCTTGAGTTCCGGATCCCGGGTCAAGTTGCCGTAAACGATAGCTTTATTTAGATACATAGTTTCAAATTAGGATTGTTAAGCGGCTTGTGTTTCCAGAAGGCCTTCGATCTCTTTGTCGATCTCCTCGCTGGTCATTTCCACTCCACCCTTTTCAGCTTTCTCTTCGGCGGCCGTGACAGGACGAGGACGTCGCAAGAGGCTCGAGCGCGGAGCGACGATCCGCTCGGCATTCTTGGGCACGTTTACCACCAAAAACCTGATAACATTACCGTCTTTTTCAATCATCTCCTGTTGGGTCCGGATCTGATCCGGGGAGAGTTGGAATTTAACGGCTGCAAAGTAAGCTTCTTTGTAGATGCTTTTCTTGTTACTAATAATTTTGGCCACTGGATAAGCCAGAGTGCGCATCTTAGGCAGGTGTTTTATGACGATCTCACCGCCCAGATCCGTGATCAGGGACTTATACATCGCGTCCACCGTCTCTTCCACCTTCTCAAGCGGTAAAAACGGTGTAAGAAGGTAACCTAGTTCATAGGTCTTGGCCTCCTTCGTTTCTAATTCCGTAGAATTTTCCACGGGGTCATCTTAACAGGACAAGGGCTAAATGTCAAAGCTCCAGCTTTGACATTTAGCAATGAAAAATTAAAAATGTAAAATGAGAAATTTAAAATTCCAGGTCAGACTCCAAACCCTCGCCGGCCGTTTGCGACCGTAATCTCAGCCATTTGCTCGGGCGACAAACCCCTCAATTCGGCCAGTTTCGCCACCACCTGGGCCACATAGAGCGGTTCACAGCGCTTCCCGCGATAAGGGACGGGGGCCACAAAGGGGGCATCTGTCTCAGCCAAGAGCATCTCCAGGGGCATATTTTTGATCACTTCATCATACTGACGGGCAAAGGTGATTACTCCCGTAAAAGACAAGGTAAAACCCAGCTCCAAGCATTTTTGCGCCATCACAGAGTCCCCGGCAAAGAAATGAAAATTCCCCCACTCCGCTCTCCGAGCTTCGCGGGGCACGGCCTTGATGTATTCAGTCAATATCTCTATCGCCTCTTCGTACGCATCCATACTTCCCTCACTCGGCCGACAATGGATCATCAACGGCTTATTTAATTGTATTGCGAGTTCTATATGTTTTCTAAATAAATCTTTTTGTTTTTCTATTTGCTCTTTACTCTTTACTCTGAAAAATTCGAATCCGCATTCCCCGATCGCCACCACTTTTGGATTTTTAGCTAGGGTAGCAAGCTCTACCCACTCTGCATCCGCCTCCGCTTGAGGCTTCGGCGTGACACCGTCTGTCGGATGAAAGCCCACCGTTGCCCAAACGCCTTCCGTTTTTGTATTAGCGATCTCCACCGCTTTTTTAGAACTGGCCAAATCTGCCCCCACCGTAATTGTCCAACAATCTCCCGCCAGAGTGCGCTCCAAAACCTCTGGCCAGTCTTGATCAAAGTCGGATAGATTCAAATGGGAATGGATGTCGAAAAGTTTTGGGTTCATCCTAGTCTTTCCGCATAAATAACGGGGTCGCCAGCTCTTTTGTTTTAATGGCTTCTTGGATTTTTCCCGCCGTTTCCGGCATAAACGATTCAAGGGCAACCGAAATCCGCCAAAGAGATGCAACCAGATAAGCTACGTGTTTCCTCGCCTCTTCCGGCTCGGTCTTATAAACAGTGAATGGTTTAGTATTTTGGATATAAAGATCAGCCTCCTGAATCTGTGTCCAGATAAAATCAGCTGCCTTACCGATTTCGTAGTTGTCTAAATTCTCACGGTATTCACGAAAAAATTCATCCGAGAGATATTCTTCAGCGGTTTTTAGTTCGGCGGTCGGTTCGGATACGTCGTAAGAGGTATACATTTTGATGATCCGGCTGGTCAGATTACCCAAACCATTGGCCAGGTTGGCATTGTAGGATAACTTGAATTTGTCCCAAGTGAAATCACCATCCTCAAAGGGCGTTACTTCTCGCGCCAAGTAGTAGCGCAGAGCTTCCGCGCCGTAGTCCTCCACAACATTAAGTGGATCAATCACATTCCCCAAGCTCTTGGACATCTTTTGCCCATCCGAGGTAATAAAACCATGAATGACAATTTGCCTGGACGGTTCAATGCCAGCCGATAAAAGCATCGCCTGCCACATGGCCGACTGCTGTCGTAAATTATCCTTGCCGGCAAACTGCACGGCCGGCCACCAAGAATTGAATTTAGTTTCATCCTCCGGCCACCCAAGGGCAGAAATATAATTCACCAGCGCGTCAAACCAAACATACATCACCTGTTCGCTATCTCCCGGCACATCTATCCCCCATGACATTTTTGAAGCCAAACGCGAGATACTAAAGTCTTGCAAACCACCGGCAACAAAATTTTTAATTTCCTTCAAACGGCCAGCAGGTAGAACAAGGCCAGGATTTTCATAAAGGAAAAGTAAAGCCTGCTGATATTTGGAAAAACGGAAAAAATAATTTTCCTCGTCGATTATTTCTATTTCCAAATTCGGATGCAGTGGACACTTGCCGTCTACCAATTCTGAATCAGTCTTTTCCAATTCGCATCCGTTGCAGTATTTTATTTTGTACGCTTTTTTATATATATCTCCATTTACATCGCACCTCCGCCAAAATTCCTGCGCCGCTTTAACATGGTGTTCATCAGTCGTCCGGATGAAATTAAAATTTTCATTGTCTGTATCCACGTGCAAAGAATCAAGAAGGGATCGGAACTTCGCCGAATACTCATCAACATAATCCATCACCTCCCTATCCTGCTCTTTCGCTTTATTCCAGATTTTCACCCCATGCTCATCGGTACCCGTATTAAAGAAAACTTCCTTCCCGAGCAAGCGATTGTAACGGGCGATAATATCCGCCTGCACAAATTCCAAGGCATGGCCCATATGCGCCTCGGCATTTACATAGGGTAAAGTAGTTGTTAGATAAATACGATTTGACATGGTATTAGCTTACCTCAAAGTGACTTGGCAATCAATGAACAAATACGCCCCATCCTTATTTTGAGCCATTTTTGCCTGTTTTACTTGACATTAAATCAGTAAAGTGCTATACTAAATATAATAGGTCAATGTAAATTATTAGGAGGCAAGATTATGATCGCTTCATTGCTCTTTTTGTTTGCTTTTATGCTGGTCGTGGGATTCTTAGTGGCCCTCATGTGCGGAGGCCTTGGGTGGGCAAATGGTCTTCTTGTTTTTCACCCGAACGCAAAGAAGATAAGTATGGCGAAGTGGATTATTCCACTGAACATCGCAACGCTCGCCAGCGTCACCGCCTTGGCTACTTTCACGGCATACCGCTTATCATTGACAGCGGGAATCATCTACTTCATCTCGTACCTGGCTGGTTTTTCCATCGCAATGGTGCAGGTGAAGAGGAAGATTATCTAAAGGATAGGCACCCCGCCTTTCTACGAATTCTAAAAAAGAAACCGTAGGAGGCGGTTTTCTTTTTGTCTTATATTCCGCCCCGGCGGGATCATAAATAGACGCGAAGCGACCTTCGAGCGACACTTCCCCACTCAATCAGAGAACGGACGGAAGCAGTGTTTTTGCGGAACTCTCGGAAACGCGAAGGCGTTGAGAGTGAGCAAATTTCTAACAAGAAATTATGCGTGTCCGCAAAAACACTGCTTCCGGACGGTTTAAACGCAGATTGCTTCGGGTACTCGCAATGACAAATACAAGATACAAACCTGGATTCCCGCCTCCGCGGGAATGACAATTCATGATGAGAATACAAAAATGCAGGACTGAATCCTGCATTTTTTCTAAATTCTTATTTATTTATTTTACTTGCTCTAATCGCACCCTTGCGCTTTTCCGTATCATCCACTAATTCCATGAGCACTGTCGCTAATGGTACAGCTACAACCATCCCCAAGAAGCCGTACAGCTCCGCACCAGCTAAAATGGCTAGAATGACAATCAATGGTGGGACCCCGATAACTTTTTTGGAAACAAGCGGGTAGATGACATGACTCTCGAGTTGTTGAACGACAATATAAAAAGCCAGAACAATCATCCCTAATCCTGGACTAACGGAAAAGCCAAGCAATACACCCGGAATAGCAAAGAGAATCGGGCCGAAGAAGGGAATGACTTCAAACACAGCTGAGATAATCCCTAAGGTTAAAGCAAACTTAACACCTAAAATAGACAATCCGAGCCAAACCGTAAAACCAACCAGTAATCCCAAGAGGAGCTGCCCCTGAAACCATAGGCCAATCTTTTTTTCTGTCCTATTCCACAAACCAAGCAAATAATCCTCATACCTAAGAGGAGTAACGGCCCGTAAAAATTTTTCAATTCCTTTTTCTTGGACAGATAGATAGAAGGAAATTACTAAGATCAAAATAAAACTAAATACTCCACCAAAAATCACGCTGGCAGTACTAAAAATACTATCAGATAACTGTAAAATAAACTTCTGTACCTGGACAATAAGGTCGCCCAAGGAAAAACTAGTGGCCAATCCTCCAGTAATAGAAGAAAGCGGATCTATTGAAGAACTCACTTGGGTAATGGCATCTAATCTGGCCGGTAAACCATTGGCTAGATCAGTCAGATCATTAAAAAGAGGAGGCAATAAAAGAGAGAAGCCGGTAAAAATAATTGCAAAAAAACCGGAATAGAGAATGAGGACCGCCCAGACACGAGATATTTTGTAGCGAGCTAAAAACTTTGCCCCCTGACCCACCGCCGTAGCAATTATTACCGCGACAAGAACTACTAAGATCAAGTGCTGTAATTTGTAAGCAACCACAAAAATCAAGCCGATAATTATCGCCTTAATAATCGTTCCAGCTGTAATATTGATCGATAAATTTTTGTTGCTGTCCATTATCCTATATTATTGCTTAAATCATAAACCTTAATTGAGAACAATACTACTACAATATGAGGATATCTCCAACCCCCTCCATTATTTAAGACTAATTTCTTCAAAAACATTTTTATCCCGATGGGGACCGACGATTGATAAAACCATTCTCTCTTTAATAAAAATCTTCCGAGCAAGATCTTGCACCTCTGAGGCTGTAACAGCCCTTATTTTCTTCGCCCAGTCGATTGGGTCAAGCAACTCTTCTCCCCGAACCTCATCCATCCCATAATAAGTAGCTAGATCAAACGGCGTTTCCAGATTCAAAAAAGCGGTGCCAATCAGACTATCCTTAACACGGGACAGTTCCTTCTCGTCAACCGGCGACTCTTTCAGTTCAACAATTTCTGCCAAAATCACTTTGACAACCTCCTCTAGCCTCCCGCTTTGCACCCCACCGGCGACCGCCAGGTAACCGTAATCAACATAGGAGGTTTGAAAGGCTCCAATCGAATAAGCGGCCCCCATTTCTTCACGGATCTTTTGCCATAGACGAGAACTCATTGTTCCACCCAAAACTCCAGCTAGTACTTCTGCCACCGGATGATCAGGATGTTTCTCACCAAAGGTATGAAACCCCAAAACTAGATTAGATTGTTCGCTCTCTCGATATTCTACCCCAACACCCGACTCGGCCGAAAAAATAACCTCGGATGATTTAACATCTTTTTCACGAATAGTAATACCTGTAAAACTACTAGCAATCTTCTGAGTAATTGTTCCCGGATCAAACTTCCCCGACACAACGACGACAGTATTCCCGGAATAATAATATTTTTTACGGTATTCTAAAAAATCACCTCGCGTTAATTGTTTTAATCGGCTTGCCGTTCCCAAAGTATTCCAACCAAGTGGAGAATTCCCGAAAGCCAACTCTGTAAAATTATCTTGAACCCGGCGCGATGGATTATCGAAAGAGCGATTGATCTCCTCGCCGATTACTCCTTTCTCTTTTTCAATCTCCCCTTCATCAAGTCGCGGATTTAAATAAAGATCGGAAAGAACATCTAAAGCCTCGTCGATTCTCTCTGGCAAACAGCTAACATAATAGCCAGTGTATTCTCTCCCTGTAAAAGCATTATACTCCGCCCCCAAAGCGTCCAACTCCGATGAAATATCAATCGCCCGTGCGCGTTTGTCAGTCCCCTTAAAACACATGTGCTCCAGAAAATGCGACAGTCCATTTATCTTTTCCGTTTCATAATTAGTCCCGACTCCTACCAACACCAGCACGCTCACTGAAAGACCGTCCGTTTTGGGAACAGTAAGAAGGCGCAGGCCGTTTTCGAGCACTGTTTTTTTTATCATAACCTCTTCTCGATTATTTTATTCGGCTAATCAGATCAGAAATTTTCACTCTTTCTTGATCTCCACTATCGCGATTACGCAAGGTAACAGTGTCATCGTCCAAAGTATCGAAGTCGATGGTCACACAATAAGGAGTACCGATTTCGTCTTGACGGCGGTAGCGTTTGCCAATGTTACCGTTGTCATCCCACGTCGCCTGAGGAATGACCGCTTTAATCTGACTATATACCTCTCTGGCCTTTCCGACCAGTTCGGGTTTATTCTTGAGTAAGGGGAAGACCGCCACCTTAATCGGAGCCAAGTCATAAGGCAATTTGAGATAAATTCGCGTTTCTCCGCCCATTTCGTCCTCAGTGTAAGCATCGACTAAAACAGCAAGAAAGAGACGACCCATCCCCATCGAGGTCTCAAGAATCCATGGGATATACTTCTCTCCCGTCTCCGGATCATTAAAACGCAGATCCACACCCGAAAACTTCTGATGTTGCGTAAGATCATAATCACTCCGATCATGAATGCCTTCGATTTCGTCGAAACCCCAAGGGTAGCGATATTCAATATCCCACGCGTCTTTCGCATAAAAAACAAGGTTCTCATGCTGTTTAAAACGAAGGTTCTCTTTGCTAATACCAAGTGAAAGGTACCAATTCATACGTTCTTGTTTCAAAGATTCATACGCTTCCTTATTCTCATTCGGTCTTATGAAAAGCTGTGTGTCAGCCTGCTCAAACTCTCGACAACGAAAAAGAAAATTCCGTGGTGAAATCTCATTACGGAAAGCTTTGCCAATCTGAGCAATACCAAAAGGAATCTTTGGATGCATCGAATCAACAATGTTCTTATAATCAAGGTAAATCCCCTGACAGGCTTCTCCTGGAAGATAAACCGGTTCATCACCATTCGAAGTGAAGTCTCCTAAGTTTGATTTGACCAATAGATTAAATTTCTTTACTGGAGAAAAGTCGTGCGCGCCACATTTTTCGCAGGAGATTTCCTGGCGATGGGCATCGAAGAGAGTGTTTACTTCCTCTTCCCCCATTTTCTCGTCAGCCATAAGTCCGATAGCTCCAAGCGCTTTGTCAACGCGAATACGCGTATTACACTTTCGACATTCAGCCAGCGGATCAGAGAATCCTTTGGTGTGACCACTCGCCTCCCAAACACGCGAATTCTTGAACATGCCAGAATCAAGACCATACCAGTTTTCTCGTGTCGAGACACATTCCTTCCACCATTCGCGTTTGAGATTATTTAGGAGTTCAACACCATGAGGGCCGAAATCATAAACACCCGCAAGGCCACCATAAATTTCCGAGCCCTGGTAAATAAATCCCCGCCGTTTGGCGAGCGAGGTGATCTTATCCATCAATTCGTTATTTTCCATTTTTCCGGCCATGATTAGGGGTTATTTAATAAGCAGTATCACCACTATAACCTACGGGCAGGCAATTTGTCTATTTCACTACCTGACCAGCGCCTCCGGCCGAGTCGAGAGAAAGACTGGTAGTCAAATCATTGGGAGACGCCACGAGGCTTGATCCGCTCCAGGTATCAGTACCCCTAAGAGATATTCCTCGAACCAACGAGACCAATAGATCAATATCTGGCAAAGAAGGAATAAGAGAAACCTGGAAGTAAGCGGTCCTAACTGGAAGATCAATTCCTGTTCCCGCCTTTACCGGACCGAGGTTCCAAGTCACACGGCGGGTAGTTTCATCATAAGAAACCGTTTCTTTAGCGGGAGAAGTCATCCCCACCCAGGAGACCCCCAAAGGTAGGGTCCCGACTACCAAAGAATCCGCAAGGTCATTGGAAGAGTTAGTAACAGACCAGCTGATAGTATAGGTAGTGGGAGTATCAACCTTAGGAGGGACTGGACCAGAATTCACAAAAGGACCATCACGATAAAGAGTCTTGGCGATTAGAGATATCTGCGAGTCGATATTTATGACCCTTCTTAGATTTGTCTCTACAACTTCGTTAGCAAAACCTTCCGAGACGCGAGTCCCAACAATCGATAAATCGATCACGACCTGAGGGTTTTTGAGAGATTGGCCATCCGACACTAAAGACTCCGACTTAAAGCTGAGGTTCAAATTTCCCCCTGCCCCCGGATCTGCTTTAGCTAAAGCAGAAGAATTATGTTTATTCCAAGTGATAGTGTTAGCACTCGAAGAATAGAATCCCCCGGTACCACTAACACTGCTTTTGTCGAGGGCCTCCCCGGTTATTTTAGCAACAATCCTGACATCTTCAGTGACAACCGGCAAATTATTGATCCAACTGATAAGATAATCCGTGGATTCATTGCTCTTTTGCGCGAATTGGGTCGACAAAACACCGTCCTGAGAAATCGAGATACCCAAGAAAGATTTCTTAACGGTTAGCGTTTTAAAGATGTCATTATATAAAACAGAGATTGATTGCGCGGTTTTTTCTTTCCCCGTCCCCGCCTTAATCTCAAATGATTTTAATTGTTCATTTTCTCCTTCAATCACGCCCCTGATATGAATGACACGAGTGATGCCCGGGGCCAAATCACCCAATAGCCATTTATTACTGCCGACAGACGGCGGGATATCGGAACTTTTAAACTGGAATCCCGGAGGGTAAGAAGCCTCAATTAAGACATTGGATAATGCCTTGTCAGAATTGGCGCCGATACTGATATCTAAACCAAACTCTTGGTTGGAATTGATTTCGGGAGGCACGACAACATTAAGATCAATCGGTGAAGCAGTAATCTTGTAGCGATAGGTAGAATCCTTCTCAAATAAAGTATTGGATCCAGCCAGATGATAACGAACGATGAGACCAACTTCCGGTTCGTCATTTTCTTTGCCGAAAATGAGAACCTTGGAAGAAAGATTTACCGTTTCCCCCGATCGAATAGTCCCAATTTTTTGAGTTAGGTAGCTTACTTCTTTAGATGGATCATTAACATCTCTTGTTCCCGCGGGATAAACCAGGGTCAATTCTACTTCTTCGATGGCTGTAACATTTTTATTGGTCAGGCTAGTGGCAAGATCAAGCTCTTGACCGGCCTTCATGGTCACTGGGCCCTGTACGGTAATATCAATATTTTTATCCGAAACAACATTGGTTCCGCTGGTGAAAATAAAATAGGCGGTCGTAAGAGCCAAAACAAAAAAGACAAAAGACCAAAACAAAACCTTAACCCAAAGACTAACCGGTGGCTTCTGACTGTTTTTTTTGGCCAAGGTTTCTTCAGCCCAACCCTGATTGGCCTTGGGGTAAACGGGCGTCAATTCACTCCGCCGAACAGCAAAATTGCCTTCACCTGGTTGGTAGAGTTTCTTTCCCAATTCATCTAAACCATGAACGTGTGGGTCCTGATTAGTATCGTCAGCCATTCGATTTATTATAACACAATGAAGCTGTTAGCTAATAGCTATTCAGGTGACTGGCATGAGTAGCCGCCTCCACCGCCAAGGAAATGGCCCCCTCCAGATCTAAGGCCTTTTTTAGTTCTTCAGCCGACCACACTTTAAAATTTAAAATCGGCAATGTTTCCGCGCTATTTTTGACGTAGCCCAGAGAATTAAGCAACCTCAAGGCCATAGCCAATTCAAACCCGCGCCGTAATTCCGGACTACTCTCCCCGGCCAGATAATTTATCCCCGCCTTCAGGTCATTAAAAATTTCCGCTTGCTCCCCTTCTCCTTGAATAAAGTGTGACAAGAGAGTAAAGATCTTAGCAAGGGATTCGAATTTAGCCTGATCTTTTAAAGTGCCGTCCAGCTCCAAACTTTTTTCCGCTCCAACCAAGCGCCAAACTTCTTTCCCGCGAACCAAAGAAACATGCACTAGTTCATAACGCCTAATCTGATAGCGCAATTTTGATTTAAGCAGACGCACCCCTTGCGCCACCGCCACAATAAGACCCAGATCAGGGGTCAGTAGATAAAATATTTTATTCGCTTCTCCCACCACCCGTTCATTAATTACGAACGCCTCGGTCTGATAGATATGATAAGCCATAGAACAGGTTACAGGTTCGAGCTGTCAGCTTTCAGCTTAAATGCGTGATAGCTTAATTTCTCCACTGGAAATTGAGATCTTGCGTGCCGACACGGATTTTTTAATTTCAGAATCAAACTTTTCCAAAATTTCTTTAAATTCCTCCCCGACAGTTAGATCGATCAAATCACCGGGCATTAGGCCTTCCTTTTTTCGCAGTTCCTGGATATTGCGTACTAGCTCGCGCATTTCCCCTTCCGCCCGCAAGACGTCGGAAATTTCAAAATTCAAGGCACACAAGGGCTTCTGGTCCAACTCATTCAGATAGATTTCATAGCGTTCCGAAGATAAGTTATCCAAGTCGTCCACCGCGACCGATTTGGCGTTTATTTCATCGGCAATGATTCGCAAAGATCCTTCCTCCAATTTTATCTCTAGAGAAATAAGGAGCTCACTTACCGGCTGGCGAACCTTAAGTCCTTTCCGGTCGCGAAGAGCCAATCCCATTTCCACCAGCTCCCGTGTCGTGACCATTTCGTCAATCACCTTGATATCAAATTCTTTCTTTTCCGGCCAGCTTTCCAGGTGGACACTTTCCTTCTTTCCTCCGGTCTTTCGGTAAATTTCATCTGCCACGAACGGCGTAAAAGGCGCCATCACTTTCGACAGTTCATTCAAGATTTTTTTGGTAGTAGCAATCGCCCAATTTTTATCATTAGCATCATCTGACTTAAAACGGTCGCGTGAACGGCGCAAATACCAATTAGACAAATCATCAATAAACTCATCAATTGGCCGCACCGCCCGATCAAGTTCATAATGTTCCATCGCTTCAGTGACTTTAGTTACCAATTCACTAAATCTGGCATTAATCCAGATATCTAAAACATTTTCTGATACCCCTTCCACTCCGACAGCCTCTTTAGGGGCATACATTTCATAGAAGGAATAGACATTGGACAAGCGCATGATGATCTTGCGGTAAATTTCACCCACCCCTTTTTCCGAAAAATTCAAATCCTCCGCTCTCATCACAGGAGAAGAAAGTAAGTAAAAACGCAAAGCATCAGCTCCAAACTTATCAACTAATTCCATTGGATCCGGGTAATTTTTCAGACTCTTAGACATTTTCTGACCGTCTTCAGCTAACACTAGGCCATTGGCTACCACCTGTTTATAACTAGAGCGTCCAAACAAAGCTGTGGACAAAACCAGCATTGAATAAAACCAGCCCCGAGTTTGGTCAAGTCCTTCAGCAATAAAATCAGCCGGAAAACCAATCCCCTTTTCTGGATTAAAACTACCATTCTCAAATGGATAATGTGATTGGGCATAAGGCATTGACCCCGACTCAAACCAGCAATCAAAGACATCGGGCACGCGCTTCATCTCACCACCCCGCCCTGAGGTATTCGAAGGGTCGCAATCACAGGCAAATACAATTTCATCGATAAACGGTCGATGTAGATCCAGCTCGTAATTTTCATTATGTGGCAGGGGGGAAAATTCAAGGGCGCGCGCTTCGGCCGTCTCCAACTCCGGAAAATCATCGTCTCTAGCTACGATTTCCCTATCAGTCAACCCACACGCTACCGCCCACAACATCCAGAGCGAATCGGAATGAGCCACGATTAGGATCTTTTTATTCTGGTATTTTTTATCAAGATCATAAATAAATTCGCCGACGCGCTTTTTCACATCGGTCAAGTTTTCTCCACCAATGGGCCGTTTTGTCATCCTTTCGGTTACTCCGCTAAAAAACACTCGATAATCAGCAATCGGCTTATTATCAAACTCGCCGACATTTATTTCCTGCAAACGTTGATCAAAAATAACCTTAGAAGAATCTATGCCGATTTTTTCAGCCACAATTTCGGCCGTCTCTTTCGTCCGAATATAGTCAGAAGCGATGATCAAGTCAATCCTTTCACCCTTTAATTTTTCCGCCGTAGCCAGAGCTTGTTTTCTCCCCTCCTCGGTCAAAGGATAGTGATTATTACTGCAGACCTTGAGAACATTCGGTTCGGTTTGGCCGTGACGCATAATCAAATACTTATTACCGGACTTTGCGGTATTATCTTTTATTTCCTCCACACTTCCAATAACTTTTATTTTCTTGCAGTCCGAGCATTTCCATACCGGAATCGGCGCCCCCCAATAACGGGAACGGGAGATCGCCCAATCGCGGGCGCCTTCCAGCCAATTGCCAAATCTCCCCTCCTTCACATGTTCGGGCACCCAAGAAACCGTTTTATTATTAGCCACTAGATCATCTCTAAACTTCGTCACCTCCACAAACCACGAGGAAGTCGCGTAATTTAAGAGTGGAGTTCCGCACCGCCAACAATGAGGGTACGAGTGAAGAATTTTTTCTTTAGAAAATAAAATTTCTTTGGCGGCCAAATGTTTCAATATTTTAATATCCATCGCCTGCTCTTCCGCATCAGTCGGTTCTGTATCTTCCAACCCCGGCGCACTCTTTGGTTTGACCAATTCCAGAGCCCAATCTTTTACTTCAGGCTTAAATCGGCCATCCATTGAAACGTGCTGGATAAAAGGTAACTTTTCCTGCTGTCCCAATTTCATATCGTCCTCGCCAAAAGCTGGCGCAATATGCACTACCCCTGTTCCATCTTCGGTTGTTACAAAATCGGCGCCGTAAATTTTCCAGCCATTTTCACGGTTTTTTATCGCCTCATCGTTTATATAATAATCAAACGCTGGTTTATATGATCTGCCAATCAGATCACTCCCTTTCATTTCTCCCACTACTTCAAAATTTTCTTTAAAATATTTTTCTAAACGTGGCTTAGCTAAAATAAAAATATTTTCAGCCTGTTTTATTTTTACATATTCAATTTCTGAATTAACCGCCAAAGCTACGTTTCCTGGCAAAGTCCACGGAGTGGTCGTCCAAGCTAAAACAAAAGTCCCAGGCTCATCTACCAATTCAAATTTTACCGTCACTGAAATATCGGTAATGTCTTTATATCCAAGATTTACTTCAAAATTTGAAAGCGTCGTCTCACAACGCGGACAGATCTGCATCGACTTGTACCCTTCGTAAATTAAACCTTTATCGTGAAGGGTTTTAAAAATATTCACTACCGACTCAGAAAAAGACGGGTCCATCGTCCGATAGTCATTTTCCATATCTACAAACCGCCCCAAGCGAGGCACAATCACTTTCCAATCGGACACATATTCCTGCACCATTTCACGCGCCTTAGCATTGAAATTAGCAATACCATATTCTTCAATATCCTTTTTGGATTTCAAACCGAGTTCTTTCTCCACCAAATTTTCCGCCGGCAAACCATGACAGTCCCAGCCCCAGCGACGACGCACAAAATTACCCTTCATGGTTTGATAACGAGGAATGACATCTTTCATCGTCCCCCCAACAATGTGCCCATAATGAGGGGTACCAGTAGCAAAAGGCGGACCATCGTAAAATACATACTCTTTACCATCCTTCGTGGCCTCCAAAGTCTTTTCAAAAATTTTATTTTCCTGCCAAAAGCGCAGAATTTCCTCCTCGCGCTTGGCGACTTCCGATTTGCCGGAAATAGTATTGTTTTCGTTGGTATTTTTAGTTTCAGCCATTCATCTACTTTATAGGAGTGTCTGTTTGAAGTCAACGGCGACTTGTCGCGTTGATGGAAAACAGGCGGTGTGCATTTGCACGGCCGGCGGGCCGTTCCTCTTCCTAGAAAACAGCCGCGGCGTTTTGCGCCTAGTTCGAGACGACTCCCGCCCGAACGTTCGTTCGGAACAGGCGGGTGTCGCGCGAAATGGAACCGAAACCTGTTTTATCGTATTCAGACGCTTTAGGCAAACAGGATTGGATATTAAGCACTTTTTTATATTGACTTATAGTTAAAGCGGATATATCCTGAGGTTCGTACTTCATACTAGGTCTCAGGAGGGAAATAGCCATGACGAAGGAACAGGAAAGAACTTTAGCCAACTGGAGGAAATCAGCGATTTCTCCCAAGCGATGTCTCAACTCGCAAAACTGGGGAGGACGAAGGACCGAGGCTCTCGGCCACCTCAAAAGGCGGAACGGGAAGGCCATTGCCTTCAGTAATAGCGGCGGCCGGCGTATTCTGCCCGCGCTGACCGACGACGATCCTCGCTTCTAGGGGAATCAAAACCAAATGGCGCGACTGAGATAATCTCGGTCGCGCCATTACTATTTCGATTTTTAATTACATTTTACTTGGTGCCTTGATCCCCAGCAGAGTCAGTCCATTTTTTAATGTCTGGCCAACGGCCGTCGTCAGGGCCACGCGATAGGGCGAATTGGCTTCTTGGCTCACCACCTGATGATCAACATAGTACGAACTGAAAGCGGTCGCCAAGTCATAAATATAGGTCGCAATATAATGCGGAGCATATTCCCCCGCCGAACGTTCCACCACTTCGGGGAAACGATAGAGTAATTTTTCTACCACGGTAATTTCATCCTTCGCCACGCCGTAGCCTTCAGCAGCGGAGGCGGGAGCATTTATCCCCTCCTTCTTAGCCTTCTCTAAAATAGATTGCGTTCGCGCATAAGCGTATTGCAAATATGGCCCGGAATCACCGGAAAATGACAACGACTTGTCAAAATCGAAAATTATATCTTTACCGATATCCTGTTTTAAAATTGAATACTTGATTGCTCCCACCGCGATCTGGTCGGCCGTTTCGTCCACTTTCTCGATCTGTCGATCGGTTTCTTTCATTTTTTCCAAAATAAGCTCTTTGGCTTTCTCAATCACCTCTTCTGCGGTAATTACATCCCCCGTACGAGAAGACATTTTTCCTGAAGGCAAGCGCAAAAAGCCGTGGCCAATATGCTTGGTCTTGGCCGAAAGTTCAGGAAAAATCAGGCTCATCGCCTTAAGCAATACCTTAAAATATTCGTTTATTTCATTAGCGGTTACCACTACCGAAAGATCGTAAGGATAAGCCTCGTTTTTCACCTTAGCCAAACCCAGCTCCTTGGCTTCATAGGTCGGCAAACCCTCGGAATTTAGAAAAACTCGCGTATGCAGGTCATAGCGTTCACCTTTAAAAATTACTGCCCCATCACTTTTTTCAAATACCCCTTCGCGCAAGCCATCTTCCACCACTTCCCGGCCAATCTTGCCGGTTTCACTTTCAAAAAATTTAAAATCAAATTCCGTCCCCAGTCGTTTGTAGATTGAATCGAAATATTCCAAACTCCAAGCTCGCCCTTGATCGTATAATTTATTTATTTCTTCGTCGCTTCGATCGTAGATCTTCTTATTTAAATCCTTGATCTCGGCTGTCACCGTTTCATTATCTTTCCCTTGGGTGGCACCATAGGCATAAGCCTTACCGAGAAAAGCAGTTTTTTCCGACACGTCTGCAGTCTCCTTGGGTAACTCATTTTTCAGTTCCAAAATCCCCCACATCGCTTTGGCCACATGCATTCCCACGTCCCCCTGATAACAGGCGCGTTTTGTTTCCGAACCAGTGAAAGCATATAAACGAGAAATAGACTCGCCGATCGTATTACTCATCAGGTGGCCGATATGAAAAAGTTTAAACGGATTCGGATCGGTGTACTCCACTATCACCTTCTTCCCGTTCGAAGCTTTGCTCCCATAACAATCTTTTTCAAACAAGACTCGTTCAATACTTTGCGTGAAAAATTTCGGAGAGAGATAAAAATTGATGAAGCCCGGTCCTGCCACTTCCACTTTTTCTATATATTCATGATCCTTTTTCAGAATCTGGGCAACTAATTCTGCCGACAACTCCTTCGGATTGCGGTTGTTCTTCTGCCCCAAGACTAGGGCGATATTGGTGGAATAGTCACCGAATTTTAGGTCCGCCGGATGTTCAAAGACTATTTCCTCCACCACATCCAAACCGAGCGCTCCCAGCGCCCCAGTGACCAAACTTCGCAAAACCTCCCTAATATCCTTTTCCATAGGGCCAGTTTAGCAAACTTAAGACAAAATTAAAATCTTTTACTTACCGCTTGAACCGAAGCCTTTGTCTCCACGATGAGTATCGTCCGACAATTCCCCTTCTTCAATATCCATCGATAAAAATGGCTGGATAACTATTTGGGCAATCTTGTCGCCCTTTTTTATTTCCTGCACTTCTCCACTGAGATTTATCAGACAGACCATCACCTCGCCCCGATAACCGGAATCCACCACTCCGCCCATCGATTTTATTCCGCGCTTAAAGGCGATACCGCTTTTGTCCCAGACCATTCCCACACAACCTTCGGGAATCGCCATTTTTATGCCGGTCGGAACAGACACTCGTTCTCCGGGCTTGAGCACAAAATCACCATAAGAATACAGATCCAGCCCAGCATCGCCTTGATAACCATTCACAGGAACTTTCGAGTCCTCGTATATTTTTTGAATTTGCAGTTTCATTTTAAGCAGCTAGTGCTTTATTATTCTTTTTCAAACCACTTAAGATCATCCCAATAGTTTCCTCTTTAACAACCTGTTTAGCGGGATCTGTTGCTTCCAACCCAGCCAGCTCCGCGACCTTATCTTTTATTTTGGAATCTTCCACTATCTCATGAAGGATATCGCAATATTCCAATAGCCAATTTTCATATGTTTCTCCAGAAAAACCACTCCCGATGAACCGGCGGGCGGCTTCCGTTTCTACCTCTAACTTGGTAGCCAAAAGTTCGTGCGCCCCTGGCTGAGTCACAGACTCAACATTATTTTCCATTTCTTAATATATTATCCATTTTCTTTGCCAGCGCGATCATATCTTTTTCTTTTTTCCCACGAGTCGTTTCGCCGGCCGTGCCGATACGGAGCCCGGATGGATCGAATGGACTGCGAGTATCGAACGGAATGGTATTCATATTTACAATAATTCCCGATTGCTCCAAACGAGTGCTGGCTTCCTTACCACTCAATCCCTTTCCCTCCATCCAAGTATCCATTAGGAACAAGTGCGAATCCGTCCCGCCGGAAATAATTCTCCAGCCGAGTTTTTTCATCTCCCCGGCCAAAGTTTTCGTATTAGCAATAATTTGTTTAGCATACTTTTTGAATTCCGGTTTGGACGCTTCACCCAAGGCCACCGCCACAGCTGCAATCTGATTCATGTGGGGTCCCCCTTGCAGACCAGGGAAAATCGCCTTATCAATTTTTTTCCCCAACTCACGTTCATCAATTTTGGAAAAGATAAGCGCTGCCCGCGGTCCACGCAAAGTTTTATGGGTCGTCGTGGTCACAACATCGGCATAAGGGAAGGGCGAAGGATACGCTCCCCCGGCAATCATCCCGGCCAAGTGCGACATATCCACCATTAGATACGCGCCGACGGCGTCCGCAATCTCCCGAAACTTTTTCCAATCGATCTTGCGCGGATAAGCAGTAAAACCAGCCACAATAATATTCGGTTTTTCTTTTTTGACTTGAACCATCAGCGCCTCGTAGTCTAACATTTCGGTTTTTTTATCTACCTCGTACAAAACTGATTCCCAAAACTTACCGGTAGCTGAAACTTTTTGTCCGTGCGTCAAGTGACCGCCGTGAGGCAGACTCATGCCCATAATCTTCCCTCCCTGAGGAACTAGCCCAAAGTACACAGCTAGGTTAGCCGGCGAACCAGAAAGAGCCTGAACATTCACATTCCACTTAGCCGAAGACAGCTTAAAAGCCTTGAGCGCCCGCTTCTGGCACAACAACTCCACCTTATCGGTCACCTGATTTCCACCATAGTAGCGCTTGCCCGGATAGCCTTCAGAGTATTTATTGACCAATTTAGACCCGAGCGCCTTAAGCACATCATCGGAGACATAATTCTCCGAGGCGATCAAGTTTATCGCCCTCTTCTGCCGAGCATCCTCCTCCTTGATCAACTTTTCGATTTCCTTGTCTTTCATAAAGTTAGTTTAGATATTAAATTTTCCAAAACACTACTTAGTATACACTGCGGACGATAAAAAATTAAAATTTGCACTATCCGGATCCACGTGTTACTGTTTGGGTAGCTTAAGATCTTACTATACTAAGTACGATAAAATTAAAAAGACAGGGAGTAACCACTTATGGAGAAGGGCCCTTCTCGACCCCTTACTCAGCCTTTGGATTGTCGAAATTTAACCCAGTTCGAAGAGGCTCGGAAAATGAATGGGGCGGCAGTCTGCAAATTTTGTCATCCGCAATCCATGACGAACAAACCGCTTCGCTATGGAAAATATTGGTACGTAAAGAAGAACGACTTCGCGGCCGATAACACGCAGGGAATGTTTGTCCTAGTATCCAGGAAACATATCTCAAACACACAACCAAAGAAGATCGCCACCGCAATGATGAGAGAAGCCTGGCAACTCGCCCTCTGGGTCATTGAGAAGTACAAGATGCCGGGCGGAGCGTTGGTAATGCGTTTCGGTGATCCCCAATACCACGCTGGGACGATGGACCACCTTCACATCAACCTCATCTTCCCCAAAGGACGCGGAAAAAAGTGTATCGTCGTACTGGCAAAATCTCCGCAAATGATCCACGAGGACAAGGTGCGGACAGCCAAGTTTATGAAGAAACTCTCCTCCGGGCAAAAACGCAACAAATGAGAATCTTTCCTTTGGCCTGTCGTAGAAGTCGCAGCCCCCGCCAGGATCATGGCGGGGGCTTCTTGTTTTAAAAAACTGAAATGTAGTATGATTGTGACAGTTTAACCACTAATCATATTTATTTATGAAACCTTTCGCAGAAAGAACGCCAGATAGTCAATATCAAGACCTGCTCCGCAAAATAATGAAAGAAGGGGTCGAGGTCCACCCGATTCAAGGAGAGATGTCTAAGATGATCGTTGGACATCAATTGCACTACCGATTCGAAAACGGCTTCCCAGTGATCACCGAACGAGACCTATCCGGCAATTTCTTCACTGGAGCGTTGGCCGAGCACGTTGCTTTTCTAAATGGCGCCCAAACCCATGAGGAACTTTCAGCCTTCGGCTGCAAGTGGTGGAATAAATGGGTCACCAAGGAAAAATGTGCGATCTTCGGCCTGCCCGAAGGAGACCTAGGACCTGGCTCATATGGGGCGGCCTGGACTCGCTTCCCTACCGCCGAAGGCAAACCTTTTAATCAGATCGAAAACGTTGTCAGACAGATCAGGGAACGGCCTTATCTACGTACGCACTTCATTTCCCCCTGGATTCCGCAATATACAATCCAACACTCAGAACTAACCCGCAAAGTCGTTGTCGCGCCGTGCCATGGCTGGATCCATGTCCTAGTCTTTCCAGAAACAAAAGAATTATCTATTCACCACATTCAACGTTCAGCCGATGTGCCAGTAGGAGTAGCCTTTAACATCGTCCAATATGCCGCTTTTGGGCTAATGCTCGCCCAAGTTTTAGGCTACACAATGAAAGAACTGGTACACACTTTTTCCGATGCGCATATTTACGAAAGCCAATTTGAAAAAGTTGAAGAATTGCTCGCGCGCGAACCCCGCCGTTTACCGACCGTCACGCTCGATCCAAATATCAAAGACATCTTCGCCTTCCGACCAGAGCACTTTACTCTTTCCGACTATGAACCCCATCCTAAGATGTTGATTCCTACCCCAGTCTAATTCGAAACAAATGTCCCGTACCGCCCCAAAAAATGTTCACATCGACAACGCTCGCACGACAGATCAAGCGGAAGTTCTTAAATTAATCCAAAAGGGAAAGTTCTGTCCGTTCTGTGATCCAAATTATTTAAAGAATGAGCACAAAAAACCAATTCTAAAAAATGGCAAATTCTGGATTGCCACGGAAAATCGCTGGCCGTATGAAGGAGCCAAGGTACATTTGATTTTCATTCACAAAAAACATATTGCCTCAATTGAACAATTAAAACCCGAAGCTTGGCAAGAACTTAGACAGATAGTGGTCTCACTCAAGAAGAAAAACAACATACCCGGTGGCACTCTAATGATGAGGTTTGGGGATATGCGTTGTACGGGAGGGACAGTTGAACATCTTCATGCCCAACTGGTTTCAGGTGACGCCTCCAACCCAGATCGAAAACCAGTAGTCGTGCGTGTTGGTTAAATTACAAAGAAAAAGCCCGGGCACGCTGGACTTTTTCTTTGTAATTAAATTTTTTTAACCATCACAATCTCTATGCCAAAGTTCTCAAAAATCTGCTCAGCATCAAGGGAAGAATAACCATCTTGATAGTAAACTTTAGATATGCCAACTTTAGCCAACAAACGGGCACAATTAGGACAGGGAAAGGTAGTTGAATATACAGATGAGCCTAACAAACTGACCCCTTTTCTAGCCGCCTGAGCAATCATGTCGGCTTCAGCATGGATACTTGTATAAAGGTCCGGTCTTTCTCCCGCATTAAAACTACTTCGGGGATCCCCTAGCGCATAAGGAGATCGCTCTGAAGGTAGGTGGTGATTATAAGCTGAAAAAAGGATCTTTCCATCCCGGACGGCCAGGGCGCCGATCTGTCTCCACCAATCGGAACTTTTCTCCGCTTGACGAGAAGCCTCCAGCATCATTTCCCCATCCAGCTCTGTTTCCGAAATAATACGTCCAGGAGTAATCTCAAACTCTTTATCAGAAATCTTTCTATTCCAGCGCAAAAAAACATTATCGTATTTCACTTCTAATACCGGCAAAAACTTCTCCATAATATCGTGAGAAATATCCTCATCCGGAGCAACAACTATCGTTTTAGATTCTTTGATCTTATCAAATCCCACCAAATCAAGGACTGAAACACTGGGTACCAAATTTAGTGCTTCGATCGCCGTTTTCATTTCTTGAACTGGTAAGGCGCGAATGTCTCGCTCATAGTAAGGAGTAGTCTTCACTAATTCTGAGATGATTTCTCCGCCAATCAAATATAAAGGCTGATTATACTTGCGCAAAAATTCCAAATAACCGGCATGCAAAACTGGAATATACGCTATGGTGATATTATTACTCATTGGGCTTTAATCTTTTGAATAAAGTCGTCAGCTAACTGCTTGATCTCCATTGCGAGCTGGTTAGCGCCCTCAATTGTCAGCATTCTAATCCGGGCTGTTGTAGATGTCGTAGATTGAGGAGGCAGATTGACGATCTCCCCACAGACATCCTTATACTCATCTTTCATGGCTTGAGTAAAATCTTTTGTGCTTTGAGAAACAACTAAGACATCCGGGCGGATCAGCCTAATTAATCGTCCAATCTGATCCTTAGCGTGACGCAGGGTAACAATATCCACGTGACGCAAATGCATCATCATTTTGAGCCGTTCATCTTGAGGGACAATGGGTCGGCCAGGACCCTTCCTCTTCCTAGTTAATTCGTCAGAGTCTATACCAACAATGAGAATATCTCCCAGGGCCCGGCACTTCTCCAAGTATAAGGCGTGTCCGCCATGAATGAGATCAAACACCCCTTGAGTTAGGACTATTTTGTGTCCAGATTTCTTTGCGGTATCGACAAGCCTCTTTAATTCTTTATAATCAGAGATGAAGCGCTTATCAGTAAGAGTTTTGCGGCTTAAAATATGTTCGAGTGCGGTAGTCATAAATAATAAGTATTATGTCTAATTATAGAGAATCCGACAGAAGCGTCAATTAAATTCAAAATGGAACACACCGAACCCAAAATAAGCATCATCTGTGCCCTAAGTGAGCAAACTCGTGCCATTGGCAAGAACAACCAGCTCCTATGGCACCTGCCAGAGGACCTGAAACATTTCAAAGAAATTACCTCCGGACACCCTGTCATCATGGGGCTTAATACCTTCAAATCTATCGGTCGCCCGCTCCCCAACCGGACCAATATTGTTTTAAATTTTCAGCCGGTAGATATTCCAGGAACAATTGTCTGTTCTTCTCTAGAAGAAGCCGTTCGGATTGCAGGAGAACATGACCAAGAAGAAATATTTATCATTGGGGGCGGAATGGTATACAAAAGCGCGATTGCTTTAGCCGATCGTCTATACCTAACTCTCGTTGACGATAATACCGAAGGAGACACCTATTTCCCCGATTATTCTGCTTTCACGAAAGTAATCGACGAAACCTCGGGACAAAGCGGGTCCATCAACTTTCGTTTTGTTGTATTGGAAAAAAACTAAAGCTTGCTCAAGAGATCGATAATAGGATCTCGTCTATTTTTCGCCAAAGATCTTCCTCGGAGCCATCATTTTGAATTGAGAAGTCGGCTTGTTTTATACAGGCTGACAAATTTTGTTTATTGAGATCGTCAGACTTCATCTCTCTATTTTCCTGCAATATGAATTCGTCAAAAGACACTTGGTCGGTTTCTTGTCCGCGATCTGTAATTCGGGAATAGCGGATCTTGATGTCAGTATCAACAGCCAGAAGATAAAAATTTTCCTTACCGCGCAAAGAATCAATTTCCCCAATAGTACGAATGGACTCGATAACTGCGTTGACATCCGCGGAAACAGCCAGTTTGTATAGTTCCTCTACTATGTAAGAAGGAGAATATTGCGCCCGCAGATCATTGCCGACTAGGGTCATGGAATCACGATTCACCTCCAACCCCCGGCGTTTAATTTCCTCAACAATGAAAGCTCGAGCTGAGTAATGTTTATACCCCCGCTCTTCGCATAAGTACTTCACTACTGTCCCCTTGCCAGCGCCGATTGTTCCTGTGATTCCAATGATTATCATAATGAGCGAATTATAATATTTCCGGCAAGTAAAAACAAAAAAAACCGCCCGAAGGCGGTTTTTTTGTGAAATATTTATTTAATTACATCCACCCCCATCGAGCGAGCGGTGCCCGCCACAGTCTTCATGGCAGCTTCGATCGTGGCAGCGTTCATATCTGGGAATTTCTTCTCAGCAATCTCGCGGATCTGAGCCTGAGTAATCTTGCCCACCTTCGAAGAGGCATTCTTACCGGAACCCTTTTCAATGCCCAAGGCCTTCATGATCAGGTTGGCCATTGGAGAGATCTTCAAGATGAAGTCGAACGAACGGTCACCATAGACAGAGATTTCTACCGGGATAATGTCATTACCCATACCAGCGGTCGCTGCATTAAACTTCTGAACGAAGTCGCCAATGTTCACCCCAGCCGGACCCAAAGCGGTACCAACAGGAGGGGCCGGAGTAGCCTTACCAGCCGGAATCTGCAATTTAATCTTTTTTTCTACTTTTTTAGCCATGGTTGATTTTCTTATGAGCGGAGCGAATTTGAAAATCACCACCCCGCCCTGTGTCAGGGTGAACCTGGACAGGGCGGGGTTATGAAAATTACAGTCGCTTCGCTCGTTAATTTTCGATAATACCGTTAGCTTTATAGAAGCTCGGCCAGCGGTCTAATGGGGATATATTACAATGAATTGGGGTAAAAAACAACCCCGTAGTAGATTTTGGCCTTGCGCGGAGCGCGGTCGAAGACGAGGCCAAAATTCACTACGGGGTCAACTTTTGAGCAAAATTATAGCCCCGGCTCAGAATTAACTAGGCACGGGGCTAAAGGAATCAAGATCCCAAAGACAAAGAACTTATGCGGCCATTGCGGCCAGATAATTGTCATCCCCCCAATTAGAGTCGAGACGGTAGCAGTTCCAGTACCACTTCTCACCGTTCCAAGACAGATGGCGAACATAGAAGAGGCCGTCACCCTGGTCGAAATAAATCGTTCCCCAAAAGAAGACTCTTCTGTCTTTCCATTCTTCCGGGATAAATTTGGGGTGGGCCAGAAGCCAGTCCAACACACAGGCGTTCATCACCGGCTGGTTTTTGAGAGCCTTGCGGAGTTTGTTGCCTTCCAACCATCTGCCGTTTTTCTGACCCTTGTCCAGATGGAGAATAACCTTGGCCGGATCCCATTCCAGTTTGCCCGCCTTGCGGTGTTCCTCCACCCTCCAACCATCGGGGCAAAATGGGTAAGCGTCGGTGTCGATGATGTTTGCCACCTTGACCACGGGCGGGCAGAGGGCGGAGATCAAAGCCCGACTGAGACTCAACAGATTTTCAATCCACCCCTGTTTGACATTGCGGTCCATCGTGGGCAGTGCTCGGAGCAACCGAGCCAGGAATTCCCTGTCTTGTTTAACGGCTTTTTCCACCGCTTCAGCAATCAGGGCTTCCACTTCTTCAGATGAGTACTGGGCTTTTACCAATTTCGGTACCATTGGCTGACCCTTCCTTCTCTTCAATTTTGCCCGGCAGGTATCCGCCTAGGCAGTTTTCAATACCAAATTAATTATACCATAACCATAGAAAATTGCAATGGTACAGCAAATGCCGTAAAAGAAGCATTTTTTGTCATTTCGGTTATACCGGAAATGACGTTAAACAGACGCAGAGCGACCTTCAAACTACCCTCCCCCAGACAGGAATTGGCAAAGCCGAAGCCAAAACCTTTGGCGAGACTCTCGGAGCCGTGAAGACGGCGAGAGTGAACAAAAATCCAGCAGGATTTTATGTGTGCTCGCCAAAGGTCTTGGTGGAGGCTTGATACAAACACTAGATTGCTTCGGAGTACCTCGCAATGACACAAAAAATACGGGACCTGGATTCCGGGTCAAGCCCGGAATGACAATACAAAAAAAGAATGACAAAAAAAACGGGCAATGCCCGCTTTTTTAAGAAAAGTTGTATTAAATGCGTTTAACCTGAAGAAAATCTAATTCTACTGGCGTCTCCCGGCCGAACATAGAGACAAGAACCTTCACTTTGCCCCGTTCTTCGTCGATCTCGTTCACCTTGCCTTCAAAATCCTTGAACGGGCCGTCGACGATTGTAATCGCCTCTCCCAAGGTCAGCTCGATCTTGTGCTTGACCGAGTCATCACCCATCCGAGTGAACAAATCCTGAATTTCTTTCTCATCAAGCGGTACCGGAATAACACCAGCACCAATGAATCCTGTTACGCGCGGAGTATTGCGCACCACATACCAAGAATCGTCGGTTACGATCATATCTACCAGCACGTAACCCGGATAGATCTTCTCCTCCGAGACAACGCGCTTTCCACCTTTCACTTTTACACTTTTTTCCATCGGCACGATCACATTGAAGATCTTACTCTCCATACCCAAAGACTCAATGCGTTGCTTAAGATTGCGCGCGACGGCGTTTTCATAACCGGAGTAGGTATGGATTGCATACCAGTTTCTACCCTGATCTAGTTCTTGTCTTGCCATGATAGTTTTTTAAGGAACGAAGTGACTATAAAAAACATCACCCCGCCCTTACTTACATTAATTCTTATAAATACGATACATCCCAACAACTTAATATCTTGTTTATCTTTTCCTCTTCTGTCAGGAAAGGGCGGGGTTAGTAAAACATAGTCGCTCCGCTCTTTGTTTTTCTAAAATTACAGAATGAACATTTTGAGCAATGCGGTAAAAACGAAGTCAAAAGCGCCAAGCAGAGCTCCTACAAAAACCGCTAGACCAATTACCACAATCGTGAAGTTGATTGTCTGCTCACGAGTCGGCCAGGTTACATGCTTCAGCTCGCCCTTGGTATCCTTAATGTATGATTGCAAACTCATATTATTTAGTGTTTATCTCCTCTAAAAAAAGCCCCGCGGGGCACTTGTTTACTATAATAGGCTTAAATCCTTACAATGTCAACCAAGGTCTCCAACAGGATATAGAAGGAAAATGGGGCGCCTTGAGTAGAGGCGCCCCATTAAAAATGAGCAAGGGGTGTTTAGTCAGCGTTGGCTGATTTTCTGATTGATTTTCATGAACAGAATACCAACCGGATCATTCCTTTCGATTAGCCCACCCCTTAGCCAAAGCCGTAATTGCTCTCGCGCAGTTCTGGAATAATGTTCCGGCTCCTTCGTTATCTGCCTAGCAACAGCCGAGAGTCTTTCCCGCATTCTAACCCGGTATTGATACTCTGCTGAAAACTTGGGCAAAATGACGGTAAACAGGTTAGCACAAAGTTCCGGGGGGCATTGGACGAAAAACTTCTGGGGGACAACTAACTGAACGGACTCGAAATCAAGCACCCAATTATGTCCGGTAGACAAAAAAGATGCCAACTGAATCATTCCGTCCCTTGAATTTGCATTCTGGATCAAAAGGCTTAGACGTTTGCGAAACCGATGATGTTTCATCACGGGGATCCCGCACCAAAGAACCAGCCCCACCATCAAGATTCCAAGTATCAAGCCTTGTTCGATAGTAAATGAGCCAACCATGAGAAACTCCAATCTCTTTCCATTTTGAAAACTGCGCCAAATGACGATCTGAATCTGTTATAGCACAAAAGTATAGATAGGCAAACCCCTTATTTGATAACCTCGGCAATTTTACCAATAATCATCTTATCAAACGGATCAGGCAAGACCTGATCAGTGGTCGGATCTTTTACGCAACCCGCCAAGCTTTCGGCTGCACGGACAAACATCGCGTCATTGAATTGTTTGATGTGATTATCTAGAGCCCCCCGGAAAATCCCCGGAAAAGCTAGCACGTTATTTATCTGATTCGGAAAATCGGACCGGCCGGTCGCCACCACGAAAGCTCCCGCTTCTTTAGCAACATCTGGCATAATTTCCGGAGCCGGATTAGCCAGGGCAAAAATAATCGGGCGCTCATTCATCGAACGGACCATTTCCGCGTCCACCAAATTACCTTTAGAAACACCGACGAAGATGTCTTGACCATTCATGGCTGTTCTTAAATCTCCACCGATCGGCGCGTACTCCCCCGTTTTTGATTCTAAATAAGAGATTAATTTTAATTTTTCGTTGTTCAGGCCACCGCGATCCTTCGTCATCACCCCCTTACTATCGCATAACGTAAAATGTTTGAATCCATAATCTGCCAAAATCTTCACAATCGCCGTACCAGCCGCGCCGGCCCCATTTACCACAATTTTTACCTCATCTTTTTTTGAACCACGTAATTTTAAGGCGTTGATCAACCCGGCTAAAACTACCACAGCCGTACCATGCTGATCATCATGCATTACAGGGATATCTAGCTCATTCCGCAAGCGCTCCTCGATTTCAAAACAACGGGGAGCTGAGATATCTTCTAAATTTATCCCACCAAAGACCGGGGCAATATTTTTTACCGTCTGAATAATCTGCTCCACGTCTTGTGTATCCAAACAAATCGGGAACCCGTCGATATCGGCAAATTCCTTAAATAAGACCGCCTTACCTTCCATGACCGGAATCGCGCCGGCGGGACCTAAATTGCCTAACCCGAGCACCGCCGAGCCATCCGAAATGATTGCTACAGTATTCCCCTTCAAGGTTAATTCATAAGCCAAACTAGGATTGGTCGCGACAGCCTCTGAGACCGCCCCCACTCCCGGAGTATAAGCTAGCGACAGATCACGCCGATTTGCCACCGGCACCTTGCTTTTAACCTCCAATTTGCCCCGCTTCTCGCGATGCAAATCGATTGAATCTTGTTTTATATCTGACATAGACATTTATTAGCGATTAGATTTATTAGCACGCCTAATTCTAACACAAGCGTCTAAAAGTGGTACACAAAAATATTCACCCCCTTGTGACTGGTCGGTAAAATATTATCTGGCGTACGGATTGGCAAAGGAAAGGCATAAGTAACAACCCGGCTCCCCGGTTTCATTTCCTTCGCGATCTTTGGTTCAAGTTTTTCCAGCAACCAGGGTAATAAATAGCAATATACAGCATCGGCTTGCGACAGATCCGCAACAAACAGGTCTGCAGGTTTAATTTTTACCGGGACCCGTCTGAACCAAGCATTGAAACGCGCCATCAGCCGTGGCCAAAAAGATATTTCATATCCGACCCCGTTTATTCCGTATTTTTTAGCTGAATAAACCAGTAACCCGGCATGACCGCAACCAAGGTCGCAAAGCTGATTACCAGCTGTTAGATTGAGAGCCGTTATGATCGCTTCATAATTCCCGGCATCAGTGGGAACAAAGGGTACCCGTGGCCATTTTTCAATGGGAACAACCAGTCGGTAGACCATCTGCCATAAAAACCAAAGCAAAAAAACAACTATGGCCGAGACAATTATTATACCAAGGACGAGCATTGTGACCCCAGTTTAACACGACAAATTATTCGTAGCGAAGGGCCTCAATCGGACTCAAAGAAGCGGCACGGCGGGCGGGGTAATATCCAAAGACAATCCCGATTCCGGCCGAAATACCAAAGGCCAGCAAAACAGAAAAGATTGAGACAGAAGCCTGAATAATTCCCGTCCAAGATAAAATCAGAGCGACCAGCCACCCCAAAGCAATCCCCAGTATTCCACCCGAAAAAGTTAGGAGAATAGCTTCGGCCAAGAATTGAGTACTGATATCGGTCCGTTTAGCCCCAATTGCTTTACGTAAACCAATCTCGCGCGTCCGTTCAGTCACGGTCGTGAGCATCATATTCATAATTCCGATTCCGCCAACAATCAGTGAGATACTAGCCACAAAAACTAAAAATAAAGTCATGGTACTGGTGACCGAAGAAGCAGCCGAGACAATATCAGACTGATTAAGAGTACTAAAGTCAGCTTGAGTGACATCAGAAAGATGGTGGCGTTCCAAAAGAATTTCCGTTACCTGAGTCTGCAAGTCTGACATCACCGTCTGATCTTTCGCCTGAATACTAATATTAGAAACATAAAAACCGTTAGATCCACTGCCAACTAGATATCGTTGGGCGACGGAAAGAGGAATAAAGATACGATCATCCTGATTATTAAAACCTGTTCCCCCTTTGGCGGCAGTAATTCCAATTACAGAAAACTGAATGCCTTTAATGCGAATTGTTTTACCAATGGCATCACTTCCGACTCCAAAGAGATCATCTCGAGTTGTCGGTCCCAACACCGCAACCTTCGACAGATTTTTGTTTTGTTCGTCAGTGATAAAACTTCCATCACTAACGGCAACACTACGGACATCGGAATAAGCAGCGGTCGTGCCGATAATCGAAGTATTGGAGTTCGTCCCCTGAGCAACAACCTGCTGTCGAGCGGTCAAATCAGGGGCCAAGGCAGTCGCCTCACTCGAGATCGCCTGAACTAGTGCGGTAACATCGTCATTAGTGAGAGTTTGAGCGTTACCACGGCCTGCTGAGACTTGCTGACCAACTCCACGCGGAGCACCAGGAGAGACAAGGATCAAATTCGAACCTAACGACTGAATATTTGACTGGATCGAATTAGAAGTTCCGGCGCCAATTGCCAACATCGCAATTACTGAAGCAATCCCGATAACAATACCTAAAACAGTCAGGCCGGAACGGACCTTGTTGGAAAGAAGGGCAATAGTAGTTTCGCTAATTAAATCTTGGAATTTCATAATTTTGTTTCTTGTTTGACACACTTCTTCGTTACTCACTCCAGTACTCCTTCAATGTGCCATCTGTACATCTCGGTTCGTTCCTCGTTCGCGTCTCGAATTGTATCCGAACAAGAAACAAAATCTTATATCTCTTTTATACCCGTCGGCGATGGCCATTCTGTCGGTCTTCAATGATCTGTCCATCTTTAATATGAATTATCCGGTTAGCATGCTCGGCCACATCCAATTCGTGCGTAATCAAAATGATCGTTCTCCCCTCTTTTTCATTCAACCGCTGAAAAGTATCGAGCACAATCTCTCCCGTTTTTGAATCGAGGTTACCAGTCGGCTCGTCGGCCATTATCAATTTGGGGTCGTTCACCAAAGCCCGGGCAATTGCGACGCGTTGCATTTGTCCGCCAGATAGCTGATTAGACAAATGCGTCCAGCGGTCTTCATCCAAACCGGCCGATTTAAGCGCCCGTTTAGCGTGTTCGTTGCGAACAGCCAAAGTCATCCCCGCATAAACAAGAGGAAGAGCGACATTACGAAGAACAGTGGCTCTTGCCAAGAGATTGAAAGACTGAAAAACAAAACCAATCTTCCGACCGCGTATATCCGCTAATTCATCATCAGTTAATTTCGAAACATCTTCTCCATCCAAGCGATATTCCCCCGAGGTCGGAGTATCGAGTGCACCCAAGATATGCATCAAAGTCGATTTCCCAGACCCAGACGGACCCATGATAGCCACGAACTCGCCATCGTTAATTTTAAATGATATTCCTTTAAGGGCAGCGGTTTCTTCGTCGCCGTTCTTATAGATCTTTTTTATATCTTTGCATTCAATCATAGGTTCCTCCCCTTCACGAAGGTGAGGTCAGGTGGGTGGAGTTTGAATCCTACCCTACCCCCCACCCTAAGTGAAAAGTATTAATTTTTATAACTCCAGTCACCCCATTAAGTCAGTCTCAAACTCCACCCCACCCAGCCTACTGGCTTTCCTCCCCTTCGTGAAGGGGAGGGGCTTACCCACCAAAGCCAGCTCGTCTGATTGCTCCACTTGCCCCGGCGCCACTGCTTCCACCTAAGAGACTTCGATTAGTACTCCCCGTATTTCCAGCCGTACCGGTCGTCGCAGAAGTGGTCGTACGCGAAATAACATAGTCACCCTCACTCAGACCGGAAACTATCTCGGTAGAAGTATCATTGGAAGAACCCACCTTGATTCGTATTTGGGTTGGCGGTAATGTCGTAATAACGATGTTACTTCCCGCGGTCCGTCGAGTAGAACTACTGATTGTAGCTCCTAATCTAGAACCCACGTTGCTATCCGACACAGGAGCAAGGTCGGCTGGCAAGGTCTGCACATAAGAACCGCGGAAATCCGACTTTACCGCTGTACTTGGCACAAGCAAAACATCCGGCTTCTCTCCAATCACGATTGTCACCGCTACACTCATCCCCGGCTTTATCTGGTCATTAGAAAGATCGATAGAAATTTTAGCGCCATAATTCACTACCCCCTGAGACACTGTGCCAATCGAGTCGATTTCTATCACCGTACCAGAAGCAGTAACATCAGTCAGGGCATCGAAAGTCATTATTGCCCGATTGCCTGTTTTGACCTTAGCGGCATCAACCTCGTTCAAGGTAACCTCAGCGACATTTTGTTTGGTTACGACAGTCGCAACCGCCGTACCATTATTAACCGTTCCGTTTTCATTAATATCCAGAGCACCAATTATCCCTCCGATGGGCGAAGTAATGGTATAGTTGCTCACTGTCTGTTCTTTCTGGCGAATAGTAAGCTGTTGTGAACTAAGATTTAGCTCACTGCTTCCACCCGTTCCCGACAAACTAGATTTAGCTTCGGCCAAGGACTGTTTATCAGAAGCGATACTATTTATGCTGGACAATAAACTAGCGACATCCCCCGACGCTGTAGAGGAATAACCAGACACCTGAGTAATAGCCGTATTTATATCCGCCGTGGAACCGCTCGCTCGCAACTTCAAGTAATTGAGCAAATCACTCGTTGTCTTAATCCCCTGAGACATACTTCGAATAGCGTTGTAACAATCATCTAGAGACTTCTCAATCACAACTCTATCACTGGAACGAGCGATCGAGAAAAATGCGCTTTGGGCTGTTTGAAAATTATTTTTAGCAGAATTATAATTTCTCTGTGCTAAATTAGCCTGATCTGACATTTGAGAACTTATAAAATTGCCTCCGGTATAAGTAATCACTCCGTAGATATAACCGCCAGAACCATAAAGATTGTCTGTCTGAGTGATAATCTCGGCCAGGTCATTATAGGACTGGACCATTGTATTGTAGGCGGTAGTGTAGTCTTTATCTAAATTATTCTGAGCAGTTGTTACGGAATTTTGTGATTTAAGTAACGTCGTCGAATTACTAGAGTTTAGCTGGTCATAGGAAATACGTGCATTCTGAAGATCAAGTGACGCATTAACGGCATCACTTCCCCCAATTCGAGCAATCACCTGGCCGGCCGAAACCCATTGTCCAACCTTAACCGGCAGACTACTTATCTCTCCAGAAACTTTACTCGTTAAGGAGACTTGATTAACGGCCGCTACTTGGCCTGTTCCAGTCACTGTTGTTACCAAAGTTCCCCGCTTAACTTGGGTCAAAGCATAACTTGGGGTACCCGAAGCAGAAGCCAAGTTTCGATAAAGAAAGTACCCTCCAATCAGGATAACAACCACCCCCAGCGAAAAAAGGATCTTGTGATCTTTAAATAGATTTTTTATTTTATTCATATTAACGAGTATTTGTCACTCGAGAAGCAGGAGCCGGCGGTAAAACCCTAACAATATCAGCATCAATCAACCCGGAATTATTTGGTGCACCAATAACAACGATCATCTCCCCCACCTTAAGATCGGCAGGCTTGATAATCTCACGCATCCGGCGAATTTGCGTATTATCACCAACGACGATAATCTTTTCTACTTCCTGAGTACTTTTAATTACGACTTGTGGTAAATTAATTTTAACAACCTGACCAAAGGTGCCGTGTCCGCCGATTGGTTCATCACCAGGAGGCAATCCCATGGTGCTTGACCCACGCGGTCCGCCAAAGTTTCGGCCATAATTTTCTCCCCATCGCGAAGAAAAATCAGCCTTATGAAAACCGACTTGGATTCCAGCATAAAAAATAACCAGAGCGACAACAATAACTCCTAAGGTATAGACCGCTCCGCGAAAAATCTTTGAATGTAAAAAATTATTCATCTTATTTATTAATTATTTCTTATCGTTAAACTTTAAATCGCAGACCGTGCTTGAGAATAGATGCGTCTTCGAACAAGTACCGGACCGATTCTAAAAACAGCCAAAACGAACCGAGCAATATCAGCAGGGGTAAAATCGGCAAGGATTCGGCTAAAGCCATCCAAAAATCAGACAAGGCAACAGCATCAGAAAACAGCAATGATAGATACTGCAAAAATCCGCTTTGGACAGACTCAGTTGAAACCGAAGATGATGCCATCACCAAACCAACCACAGACGAAACACTAGCCACCGCAAAAGTGACTAAGCGGAGGCGGGCCCGGGCCAATTTAGCCAGAGTAATCTCCTGACAAACCAAGTCAAAAAGCCCGGCTGGCAACGGGGCCGATTTCAGAATTTCGTTCAAATATCTTGTTTCTCCACTCATAGTTGTAATACGCTTTAGTCTTATAATATGGTGCAATATCCCCCCCCCATCTGCTCAGCCAAACTAGGGAGTAGTAACTAAGGACTATCTCCCAATTCCCGCCTTAACAGAGCCACCGCCCGCCGGTACTGGCTTTTAACAGTATTGAGGGGTTTACGTAAGACATCAGATATTTCCTGAAAATTTAAATCATTTACCAACCGAAGGTTAAGTACGGCGCGATAATCCGGCGATAAGCGGCTGATGGCCTTCATTACCTGTTCTCGCGTCATTGCTTCGTCAAGCATTTCAGGAGCCGTCGGGGCATCATCAGAAATAGTATTTTCAAACAACAGTTCCGGGTCATCAGAAATTACCATTTTAGAAAAAAGCAAAGGCTTCTTTTTTTTCAAATGATCAAAAGCGGTATTTTTAGTTATTTCAAAAATCCAGGTTTTAAATTTTCGGTTAGTATCAAATCTTTTAATATACCGCCAAACCTTAACGAAGACTTCCTGTGTCACATCCTGCGCTTCGCCATCATCACCCACATAATTAATCGCAAAATTATAGATCGGCTTCAAATAGCGCTTAATTAGTAAATTAAGCGATTCTTCATTCCCCTTGATATAGTCAGTAACGAGTTGTTCGTCTGTCTGATCCATTTCGTAGTTAAGTTGTTTAAACAAGCAGAAGCGACGTGTTAAAAATACCACCCATTGTCTTGGTGGTCAATTTAAATGATCTGTGAAACAATTAAGAAAGAGTACTTCTACTCTAACAGTTCATTGAGAAAGGAGGTGAATGATCATGAGTAATATCGGGCGATTTGAACAGATCCTTCGGGAATTGAACAGCCGAAGCCGTGATTTCTTACGAGCGAAAAAACAGGCCGAAGAACTTATCACGGCAATTGAACACGATCCTGGGCTTAAATTCGATCTCCGAACCGACCCGGAAAGAATCAGGTTTCTACTTAAAGAGATTGCCTTGCGACGCGGACATCAACTCCTAGAAAGTTTGCGCCATCCAACCCGAGGCACGCCAGGAGGATATTTTCGCCGGGATGTGCGAGAGATTGAAGAAATGAAAGAAGGGGGTATTCTCTCTTATGCCGAACTGGAAACTGATTCCGCTGAACTTAACCTCCTGGCCCGAGAACGATAATTTCAATTGGCCAGCCCAATCATTCACCATCTTGATAACCGCCCCTGAAGGCTCATCCCTTCTCCGGCGGTTTTATTTTGCCAAATTTTTATTTTTTTGGAAATCATTCCACTGATGACAAGAATCCAGAAACTATTTTGGGTGCCTACAGAGAACCTCACTGCTCGCTTCGCTGCGCCTTAGAAACCCAAGGTTTCTAACACTTCGCTGTTTTCCTCCACGGGGAACTACCGTTCCCCGACCCCCTCCCGTTCGAATCTCTGTAGGCGTTATCTAAAACATAAAATACTCGCCAAAAAGACGAGTATTTTATGTTTGGGGTGCCTACAGAGATTCGAACTCTGACTGAGGGTTCCACAAACCCTAGTGCTAACCATTACACTATAGGCACCATATTTTTATTTCAAAATCCGTCACTCGTCACTAATTTAATAATGAGGTTTTTCTTCCTCAATTCCCGCCTTAGCATTCACAAAGCGAGCCAAGGCATAAAGAGTGGATGACAAACGATTCAGATATGAGACCATCGTATCTCCCACCGCCGCCTTCCCCTCTTCCCGTGTTTCCACCAAACGGCGTTCGGCCCGGCGAGCGATTGTGCGCGCCACATCAAGCAAGGCCGAAACTCGTGTACCACCGGAAACGATGAAGCTGTTGATCGTCGGCAGGTCCTTTTCCGCACGAGCGATCACTTCCTCTAGCCAGGCTACCCGCTCAACGGTCATCTGTTTGTCGGCGCCAGCTAATTGCGCTTGTAGGATAAAAAGATCCTGTTGGAGATTAGACATTACATCTCCCAAAGACCAATCACCTTCGTCGGCCAAAACAAAATTCGCTCCTGATTGCCTTGAGTTAATCGAAGGGGACGCCTCCAATTTGCACCAACCCAAGATAGCATTCAGCTCATCTAAAGTGCCCAAAGCTTCGATCGCCTTGGCCCCTTTCGACAATCTTTCAACACAATCAAAGAGTTTGGTCATACCATCATCGCCCTTTTTAGTATAGAGCATTTGTAGATATTAACACAAAAAAGGAAAAATTAAAGGGCGCGGTTTTCAGGCCGCGCCCTAGAAAAGAACTCCCTAGCACAATGAAGTCAACTAGCAAACCCCAGCCGGAATGCGCTTCCGAATCTTCTTGTGGGCCGCCTTAGCTTCGGGCGACCGCCGAAGAAAGGCGCGAACTTTATAGTCCGCGCGAGTCGTCTTCACTCGAGAGGCTTTGATAGCCGACGCCTCGTCCTCTCCCACTGCCGAGCATTTAAACCAGGCCCGAGATTCGTCGCTATTCATGACATAGACCATAAATTCGAACCTCTCTGTCTCAACTGTTTGTGTTTGTGACAAATTACTGTCTCCTCAAAAAAAACTCCGGCAACCCTAATGGGTATCCAGATAGTTTATAACTTATACAGAGAGATAAGTCAAACAAAACCGCATTACGCGGTTTTTTCTTTTGTGCCCGGGAGAGGACTTTTCCTCCGCGACTCAAAATTCGCCGGCGCTCAACAGAAGGACTCTCGCCCAACGGGCGCTGGTACTTTTCGATTTACTCACCTAACGGCTCGTAAATAACGAAAAGTCTTTCTCGTCCCCACGCAAGCCAAGCAGTTGGCTTGCTTCCCGGGCACAAAAAAATCGGCTTACGCCGATCATTTTGTGCCCGGGAGAGGACTCGAACCTCCACACCATTACTGGCACATCCACCTCAAGGATGCTTGTCTACCAATTTCAACACCCGGGCATTTCGAACTTCCCTATTATACGTACTTCGAGGCGTTTTTCAACTAAAAATCCCGAGCAATGCTCGGGATTTTTGAAATTATTTTGTTTCTTCGGTTTCGATTGGTGTTTCGATCTCAGGAGTAATATCTCCCGTCTCGATTCCTTCTACTACCTGAGCAACCAGCTCATCTACTTCCTTATCAGCCACTGGCTTGCCGGCGATCTTTCTCATCCGACGACGGATTTCCTTGGCCGCCTTATCGCGGATGTAGTACAACTTGGCCTTGCTTACCTTGGCCCGGCGCAAAATATCAATCTTGTCGATATTTGGGGAATAGATTGGAAAGATCTTTTCCATACCAACACCGGAAGCAACTTTGCGAACAGTAATCGTCGCACCAGCCTCCGAACCATGCTTGTGAGCAATGATCAAACCTTCATAAGCTTGCAGGCGGGTTTTGCCCTTTTCCTGAATTTTCTGCCAAACTTTCACAGTATTACCCGGGCGCAAGTCCATTTTTTTGCGCTTTTCTATATCGATGGGCGAGATTTTGATGTTAGTTGTCGTTGCCATAATGGGGAAAGTCTAGCACAGAGTTTTAAGACTTTCAACCCCGTTAGAGGCAGGTCGTCCTAAACGACCGTAGTCGTGTCCGTACTTGGACAGGACGGCCTCTAACGGGGTCAAGGGCTACTTAAGCGAAGCAATGGCAATTTGCAAGTCGGTCGGCAAAGGGGCTTCTACCTTCAACCTCTCTCCATTGGGTCGAACAAAAGCCAGCGAATAGGCATGTAAAGCCTGGCGCTCCAAACCCGGGAGACAGACTTCCCCATGAGCATAGAGGGAATCACAAACTAGCGCGTGCCCAATAGCCTTAAAATGCACTCGAAGCTGATGAGTTCGCCCAGTTTTCGGATGAGCCTCTATGTATGAATAGCCGGGGAAAGACTCCAAAACTTTATAATGCGTTAGGGCCTCGCGGATGACACTACTCGCCCCCGGTCCGGCTAGTCTCCGGCGAGAATCTTTCCGGCTACGCCCAATCGGCAAATTGATCGTCCCCTGTTCTTTATCAGAGCTAAAGTTGCCATAGGTAATCAAGCGATACACCTTATCAATCATATGTTCTTTAAATTGTTTCTTCAGAGAATAATATGTCGGCTGATTTTTCGCGACCAGCAAAGCTCCGCTGGTATCTTTATCCAAACGATGCACAATCCCTGGCTTATGGATCAATGTTCCATTCTGTGCCATCATCGGCTCGCCCACTTCCTTAAGTTCTGGATATTTTTTCGCAACCCAATCGGCAATAGTCTCTTCCTCGCCATTATATCCATCTTTATGCACCGAAATCCCCGCCGGTTTGTTTAAAACCAGAAGGTCGGAGTCTTCATAGAGAATGGGGATATTCATAAAATTAAACAGATTGTGGGCACTAGGACTCTTCCGCGACTAAAGTTTTTTCGTCAAAAAACTTTGTCTGGACACCGCCTCGCGATTGCGCTTACTAGCACAATAACGCTCCGGCGTTCTCACCCTCGCACAAGGCAAGCAGTTGCCTTGTTCACCTCTGTGGGCGGTGGAGGGCTCGAACCCCCGACATCGTCAGTGTAAATGACGCGCTCTACCAACTGAGCTAACCGCCCAAAAGCCACTAATTTATAACATAAAATGTTATAAATAGAAAGTTTTTGCTCTTGCATTGTCTCTCGGATTATACAACCTGACATCCCGTAAGGGTTCTTTGATTACCTTTAATATATCAGATCGAGGTATCTTGGTAGGTATCAAAATTGGAATAATGAAAGGTAAACCAATATAATTGGAGTATGAGTAAGTTAAGCCTAAAACTACAGACAAAGTCGCTAAAAGAAATGGCTATACGAAAGCCCTATTCAAAAAAGCTTGCGGGTTTTGAATATTTTGTATTACCCAAGGTGTATAAAGGAAGCACTGATACGGAACTTTTTTGCAAGATACTTAAGATAAAGAAAGGTCAGGACGTGTGGGATATTGGAACTGGTACAGGACTTATCGCTCTGACAGCAAAACAAAAGGGTGCACGATATGTTTTAGCGACAGACCTCAATCCTGATGCCGTCAAAAACGCAAAGGAAAATAGCAAAATGTTGGGGCTTAAAATAGACGTTAGACAAGCTGATGTATTTGGTTCAATAAAAAAGAAAGTTGATATTATTACTTTCAACCCGCCATTCACCGACCAAGGGGCAAAGCAAAAACATGAGATAAGTTTTTGGGATAAAGACCACAAGACTTTGCGAAACTTTTTCAACAATCTAAACAAGCACTTGAAGCTAAATGGTAAAGTGCTTATCGCATGGTCTTCCTTTGGCGATACAAAAAAGTTAAGTAAAATTGCCAAGGAATTCGATCTTTCTTTGAAACAAGTCGGCAAAAAGACAGGTAAACGAGATTTTATCTACTACGTTTTTGAAATAGTGTTTTAGGCCCTCTCGGTCTATTTTATGAGGGTGCCCCCGGTTGGATATCTCACTCCTGGGAAACCCTCGGTTTTCCCAATCCTTCCTCCACGGGAAAACAAGTGTTTTCCCGACCCCTTTCCTGTTCGATTCCAATCGAGGCCAAAACAAAAAGGCAATAATATTGCCTTTTTGTTTTCTGTGCCCTCGGTTGGAATCGGACCAACATTAACGGCTTAGAAGTCCGCTGTTCTATCCATTGAACTACAAGGGCGATTGGAAAACTATATAGAAATTATATCCCCGGGTCAACAATGGCTGGTCGGGCAGTTTGCAATTGAGTTAACTCAGCCTCCCGACGTGCATGATCAGCAAGAATAAGATCCAACTGTTTTTGGTTAAGCTGTTGCATTTGGGCACTCGTTCGGGCATAAGCCGTCATTTCACTTTTTGCGATTATCGCACGAAGTATTCCCACCCCAATCCCAGCAATAATTAAAATAATCAGAAGAAACAAACAGAGAATAAGCCAGTCCCGGGCCGGTTCAATATTCGTTCTAATCTTACGACGAGCTTGGCGCTCTACAATTTTTTTCCAGAGGTTCATATTTGAGGGATGCTAATAATCATACTTCCAGTCCATGTCCCCTGCGCATTCCTTGACAGTGACAACCGATCAAAGGACACCCAGAATCCGGATTGTTCTAATAGCTTTAAGAAATAATAAATATTCCGAAATGGACCACTTGCCGTTAGGTCAAACGAGACTTTTTCCCCTTCAATAGCATTATTTAGAGAATATTTTACGCCCGCCGTTTCCGCCAGTTTTTCCAATCGATCGATTGCCACAACCTTCTGATCGGAAGTAACAAAATATCCCGATAAGGCAACCAAACCATCTTTTATCTTTATTGTTTCAGACTTAGCGCCTGAGTAATCATTCCGTTTATTCTGGATCTCGCCTATTTTTGCGGACAAAACGGCATTCTGTTCCGATAACCTAATCGACGCCAATGACAGCCACCACAATCCACCAGCCAGTAAAATAACTAGAGCGGTGATGGAAACTATTGAAGCGATAGAATTTTTTGTTCGCATAATTACCTATTTGAGGAACTCGTGGCAGACGGGACCACAGTAAGAATAACTGAAAAATCACTATTCGTATCCTTGATCAAGTTAGAAAAAGGAGAATCCACTTTTTGAAACAAAGCTGATTTTTTTAAATCATTTGTAAATGAGAGCAATTCCTGTCGGCGGGCCGATTTTCCGGATAATTTGAAACTCCAAGTATTGGCTTCCGCTTTAGCTAGATCGAAAGAAAAAATTCGGACGGCGCGCGGACGAACTTTCAACACCTCGTCTAAAACGACCGTGGCCGAATGAACATTTTGCCGATCTTCAACTATTGTTTTTATCATCCTGTTCGCCTGACCGACTTGATCGGTAAACATATCAAATTCTTTAGCCCCGACACCAGCACTCTCACTGGCTAAAGTTTGTTCTAGAGAACGTTTTTCAATTAACAGGGCACCATAGAATGAAGCGATAGAAATGATTGAAATAAGGAAAACAAGACAAAGAGAAAAGCCATAACCTAAAATAAGTCTTTTGCGGTACTCTTTCAATACCAACTTTTTATCGTCTGTTCCGAGCAGGTCGATCATAATAATTTAGAATTTATACCACGCAGAGCCAAACCTATGGCGGCGGCATAGCGCAAGGAAGCTCCCTGCGAAATCGGAGGCTGTTGTTTTTTAGTATCCATAAAAGAAACCCAGGGATCGCCGATTGCGACAGGAACGGACAAATCGGCGGAAATATATTCCGGCAGGCCAGGTAAATTGGCTTGACCGCCACAGCAAATCAAACGGCTTATCTTGTCGCTCATCTCGTGATTTTCGATCAAATTCTCCCAAAAAGTAAAATGCCGGCTAATTTCATCTTTAAATAATGAGGCGATTGGAAGGAGTGCTTCAAACACCTGCTTATTTTCCGCGGAATTCAACAGGCCGTTTTTGATCTTAATCTTTTCCGCTTCTTCAAAACTAACGTTCAAAGCCTTTGCTACCGCCTTGGTCAAATTTTCCCCGCCAATACTTTTTATAGTAGAGGCAAACATTACCACCCCCTGACTAACAATGGAAAACCCAGTGCGTGTTTTACCTAGATCGGCAATCAGATAGGTCCCCAAATCTCCAACCGGAACAAGGGCCCGAGCGGCGGACTGAACTTCAATCTCCAAACTAGCCGGTCGCAAACCAGCCTCCGACAACACCCCAACATAGTCAGTAATCAGATCCTTTGGCGCACTATATACTCCTAATTTAAAATTCTCATCTCCAGTCTTTGGTCCGCGGTAAATCTCATAATCAAAATTGACTTGATCAGCTGGCATAGGAATATACTCTTCCAACTGAAGAAGAACACTGTCATGCAAGAGCCGAGGCTCTTCACGCGGGATATTCATTCTTACGACAAAAGACTCTTCTTCTGGCAAAGAAACGTGCACATAATCAAACTTCTTTTCTTTTTTTATTTGCTTAAGCGCCTCTATTAGTTTGGTCTTATCCGCTATTTTACCGGATACGATTGTCCCCGGAAGCAAAGACAGGTCACCATAACGTCCCAAACGGTAACCATGACGGCTATAGACAAGCTCGGCATATTTAATAGACTCATCGGAAATATCCAATCCAACAGTAGTCAATTCTAGGGCAACTGGTACCGGAAAAAGTTTATAAAAATGTTTAAGAAACATTGACTACATTATAACAAGGAAAGCTTTCGGCTGGTAGCTTTTAGCTGTTAGTAAGATGCGAATTAAAAAGCTAAAAGCTCAAACCTAAAAACTATCAAGCCCCTCCAGAGTTATTTAGACTGCTCGCTTGCGGTCTAAATAACTCTGGAGGATGATCGCTGCCGCCCGAGCATCGCGCATTTCATCGTCCCCCACTATCCGTTCAGCTTCGCGAGTGGTAAATACTTCCGTTTGTAAATTAATATTTAAACCAGTTTTTTGTCCCAACTCAGCCAGAAATTTTTCCGTGCCTTCCGATACATTATTGGCTTCCCCCTTAAGATCTTTAGTATCTCCCGCCACTATCTCCACCACTCCTTCTTTAACACAAAGTTTGGAGATTGTTTCTAGGGCCCCGACAGTCGGTATTACCGAGTGCGGGTACACAAAATTCCCCTGTTCGTCCGACAGGGCTAAGCCGATTTTCTTGTGTCCATAGTCGATACCGAGATAACGCATGCGGAGGGGGTGAGATTCGAACTCACGGTCCAGTTTCCCGGACACCGCATTTCAAGTGCGGCGCATTAGACCTCTCTGCCACCCCTCCCTAGTGGATAACAAGATACTAGCAAAAATATCACTTTTTTCAAACCATAGCTTTACCTTATACACTTTTCCGCTTCTTAGTTTACAAAGCAGATGATAAAATAGTAATCATGGATCAAGACTTCGATCACAATGACGATCAGAATATTCCTCAGCCTAAAAGGGAAATTGCGGAAGAGGTTTTTTGGGACGGACCGGAATATGAATTTGCGGAAAAAAGTTCTGAGTGGTTTTGGATTCTAGGAACAATTGCTGTTTTAATGATGATTATCTCCGTAATCGTCGGTGATATAATGCTGGCCCTGATCATTTTACTCGCCTCTTTCATCCTTGGCACTCACGCGATACGCCCGCCCCGGACAATCACCTATGGACTTACAAAACAAGGCATCAAACACGGAGAAACTACTTTCCGCTGGGATTCTATTCGTTCATTCTGGGTCAACCCCGAACGGCATAGTTTAGTGATTGAATCTGGACGATTGGTCAAACCTCATATTTATATTCCCTTGGGTGAAGCGGGAGCAGAACAAGTCCGCCAATTACTTCTGCCTATTCTAAAAGAACAAGAATATCACGGGTCATTTGGAGATTTTGTGACCGAGTTTTTTGGGTTTTAAGAAAAAACCGCCACTGGCGATTTTTTAAAAGAAAAAAGCGCCGTACCAAAAAGGTCGTGCGCTCAATTAGAAAGTCATTTTCCCCCGATCAATCAAGTGGTTGAATATTTAGCTCTGGGGATTCCCCATCCAAGGTTGTTCCCCGCATAAGCAACGACTTCGGCCTGAGTGGAGAATTCAGCTCTGCCAACAACCGCTTTCCCCGCGATTAGAGCTACGCACACTGCGACATCCTCAGGGCTAAATGGACTCTCCATCGGTGCCCCCGAGAACATCTCATCCGCTTGAACGATCAGCCCCCCTTTGGGGAGACCCAATGCGTCACGCGGCTCATCAAACGCTGTCCATCTCAATGTTCTTGTCATTCTGAAAGACCTCCAAACATAAAATTTAAACACATTGCCAAAAGTATGTATATCACACTGAAACACGAAGTCAAGAAGGAATCTTCTGCAAGTTCTTGCTCGCCGTCGCTCACAAGACTCGCAGACCGCCCCTCGCCCGTTTCGCCTACTGGCGAAACATGGCTGCGGTCTTCGATTCCTGACGCGCAAACAGAATCAGGAATCTTTCCCTACGGGAACGGTATGGGTTTCATATCTCACTTCGCCTTTCGCTAAGCTCAAGGCTCGTTGCGATATATTCAACCCTTTCGATTCCTGTACGCAAGCCGTGCAGACGGCTTGCTCGAGGTCACACAAATAATAAACGCCACTTTTCGGTGGCGTTTATTATTTGTGTGACCTCGACAGGAATCGAACCTGTATCGTGGGATCCGCAATCCCATATTCTATCCGTTGAACTACGAGGCCCTAAAACATTTTCCTTGAAAATGTTCGGGCGAACCTCTTTTTTGACAAAAAAGAGGTTTTAGCCTAAAGACAAGGATATGTTAGCACAAAATGGGTAAAAATAAAGTCTTCCTATAATCAAAAACCCCGAGCGGGGGTTTTGATTTAAGAGGCTTTTTTAATACTCTTGGCTAACCGGGACTTCTTGCGGGCGGCAGTGTTCTTCTTGATCACTCCCCGCTTGACCGCCTTGTCGATCGCCTGGTAGGCCGCGCTCAAAGACTTGTTGGCATCCTTAACTTTCTTGTCTGCCACCAATTTTTTAACATCTTTGACCGCCGACTTCATGGCATCCTTGCGCTTCAAATTGAAAACCCGCTTGCGGGCAGAGGCGCGAAGAGCCTTTTTTGCTGATTTGATAATAGGCATGCCAGTAAAATAACAGATATTTGTTTGATTTGCAAGGGTTTCCCACTGTATGCAATATGGAGAATACGGTATACTAATCAGAATGATCGGCCAGCTCACAGGTTCATTCTCCCACGCGGGAGAGCGCTTTATTATCCTCTCGGTTGGAGGGGTCGGCTATAAGGTATTCACTACTATCGAAAATATCGCCAGCCTACAAGCTAATTCCGGCGAAACCACCGTTTGGACTCATTTAGTGGTGAGGGAAGACGCCCTCGACCTCTACGGCTTCACCTCTGAGGCGGAACTGGAATTCTTTGAACTGCTTTTGACCGTTTCGGGTATTGGCCCAAAGAGCGCCCTGGCCATTTTGTCGCTTGCTGGGATGGATACCCTCAGACAGTCAATTGTTACCAAAAATACCGAGTACCTCACCAAGATCGGCGGAATCGGCAAAAAGAGCGCCGAAAAGATTGTCCTCGAACTCAAAGACCGGGTCAGTAAAATGTCCGCTTCCCTACCGGCGAAAGATCTCGACACCCATGATGAAGTTCTCTCCGCACTGGAATCACTCGGCTATTCTCTCAAAGAGGCGCGCGAAGCGGTAAAAAAGATCCCGGCCGAAATGAAAGATACGGGAGAAAAAATTAAACAAGCGTTAAAACAGCTAGGCAAATAACAATATGTTTTCCCTAATAAAAAAAATTATTCCTAGAAAATACTACTCCCGCATTCAATCGGCCTTTCACTTGACGGTGGCCTGGCTGGCTGATTTCTGGTACGACTCTCCGTCGAGGGAAATAAAAGTGGTGGCCGTAACGGGGACAAAAGGTAAAACCACCTCCACTGAGCTTATCAGTGCCCTACTTGAGGCGGGCGGACACAAAACCGCGATTATTTCCACTTTGCGCTTTAAGGTTGGCAACAAATCTCACCCAAATTTACTAAAAATGACTACCCCGGGCCGTGGCGCGATCCAGCGAGTTTTGCGCCAAGCCGTTGAAGCCGGCTGTGATTATGCTGTCTTGGAACTTTCTTCGGAAGGGGTCAAACAATCTCGGCACGCGTGGATCGAACTCGACGCCCTGATATTCACAAACCTCTCCCCCGAGCATGTCGAGTCGCACGGCTCATATGAAAATTATGTAAATGCCAAATTGTCTATCGCTCGAGCCTTGGAGCAATCTCCCAAAAAAGATAAAGTGATCGTGGTAAATGCCGACGATTCCGAAGCGGAAAAATTCTTGGCTTTCAATATTGCCACTAAAATAAAATATTCTCTGCGTGACCCGGAATCGCATGAAACAAATGAGAATGGTTCCATCTTTACAATCAATGGAGAGAAGATTTCATCCAAGCTCTCTGGTACTTTTAATATTTACAACATGCTAGGCGCTATTGCCTACGCTCGATCGCAAGACGTCGCTTTGCCAGCCATCAAAACCGCTTTGGCCAATTTTGATGGAGTTCTGGGCCGAATGCAAAAAGTCTATTCGGAAAAATATAAAGACAAACAAAATTTCGATGTGATTGTCGATTACGCTCACACCGCCGAATCACTCAAAGCCGCTTATTCAGTATATGCCGGCAAACGCCGGATGATTTGCGTTTTTGGTTCAACAGGAGGAGGGCGCGACAAATGGAAACGACCAGCCATGGGCAAAGTAGCCAGCGATTATTGCGACGATATTATTCTTACAAATGACGATCCGTATAATGAAGACCCTGATCAGATTGTCTGCGAGATTGCGACCGGCATTGAAAAACACTACGATGTTATCATCGATCGACGTGAAGCCATCAAAGAAGCGATCAAACGTGCCCGCCAGGGCGATGTAATCATGCTGACTGGCAAAGGCACTGATCCCTATCTGATGGAGGCTAATGATAAAAAAACCCCCTGGTCCGATGCCAACTTCGCCAGAGAAGAATTGGACACAATATTAAACAAATAAGAGCAAAGGCCATCCGCGGGGATGGCCTTTTATGTTTTTAGTCCATAATTCTCAACACGGATCAGTTTTTGCAAATCGCACAACATAATCGATGCAATATAACATGGCAAACAAAGCGTCTTCAGAAGTATCAAACTCCGCCCAAGTACTGACCAGCAATTCTCCGCGAAACCGGATTCTGCCGGCATATTTACCACGATCTTCATCATCAGGATCCTGACATGGGCCAACCGTTTCAATCTCAAGCTCATCTACATTGTTTGCCATGGTCAACATTGTGCCCAGAGAAATATGTATACGCATCATCGACCCTCCTTTTTAATCTGGATTAAAACTAGCATAAAAAATAGAAAAATAACACCCCGTATGTTAGATTACGATTATGCCCGAATTACCAGAAGTGGAAACCCTCCGGCGCGAACTTTCTAGAGCACTAAGGGGCAAGACAATTACCTCTGCTCAAGTCCTATGGCATAAAACTGTCCTGCCTTTGAGCGTGACCCAATTTGAAAAGCAAATTGCGGGGCAAACGATCGAAAGCGCCCTGCGCCAAGCCAAAATTTTAATTATCGATTTTGTCGGTCCCCTTTCTCTCGCCTTTCACCTCAAAATGACTGGGCAACTCATTTATGTACCAAAATCTGGCAAGGCAATTACTGGCGGACATCCTGACCCCGCCTCCGTCAAAGACTACGGCGTGGCAAAGGAAAATAATTTACCCAATAACCACACTCGCCTGTTCCTTAATTTTAGCGATGGCTCTATCCTCTACTTCAACGACCTGCGCAAGTTCGGCTGGGCGAAATTAGTAGACGACAGACAACTAGCCGACCTGACAAAAAATATCGGAATCGAACCGTTATCCAAATTGTTTACGGATGAATTCCTGATCGATCTGTTTAAACGTTTTCCCAAGCGCACTGTCAAACAAATTTTAATGGATCAAACTCTGATCGCCGGCATCGGAAACATCTATGCCGATGAAAGTGCTTTCTTGTCCAAATTACTTCCTACCCGCAAATCAGAAACAATCAAACCGGCAGGGATAAAAAAATTACGCCAAGCAATAATTGACGTACTAGAGCATTCGATAAAATTAAAAGGCACATCGTCTCGCAACTATCGCCGATCAAACGGCTCACCGGGAGGTTTTGTTCCCCACTTATATGTCTACGGTCGAGCGGGACTTCCCTGCAAAATTTGCAGCACCCCAATCGAAAAAATAAAACATAACGGCCGAGGCACGGTATATTGCCCCACGTGCCAGAAATAAAACTTAAGCAACCGACTTCAGTATCTGATCGACGATAGATTGTACTGTAAGACCATCAACATTCAACACAAAGTCCGCATGTTTTAAATATAAAGGCCTCCTTTCCTTATATAAATCTCCATAACTTCTGTCGGCCAAACGAACTATTCCGCGTGAATCTAATTCGATTCTTTTAGCTGACAATTCAGGATCGGCATCCAGAAAAAATACTTTTGATACCTTCTCTAATGACATCATCGCCTCCAACGAGTAAATCACGCTTCCGCCTGGTGATATCACGCTATTAAAAATTTCGCCGAGAGATTCAATTTCTTCACATTCTATCGCAATAAATTTATCTTCTCCAAGTTCTGTTAAAATATCGATTAATTTCTTCCCATATCTCTGTTCAATGGTTATATCAACATCAACAAATTGATATTTTAATTTTAAAGCCAGTTCTTTACCCACAGTACTTTTCCCGACTCCGGGCATACCAATAAGAGTTATATTAGACTTATTCATAAGAGACTAAATTATACATCTAATATCTGAAACAGAGCCACTCCCCCGGCCACCGAGACATTGAGTGATTCTTTTTTACCCTTCATGGGGATTTCCGCGATAATATCGCATTTATCCAAAATTCTTTTTGTCATTCCCTTCACCTCTTCACCTAGAATAATAGCGCAGGGAAACTTTGGTTTCACTTTTTTGTAGTGGATCGAATTGCTCGCCTGCTCAATGGCAATGATCTGCATGTCATTCTTTTTTAACTTCGCCAAAAGAGGACCGATCATTTTTACTTTTTCCCAAGGAATATTTTTCTCCGCCCCGAGCGCCGTCTTAGCAATGCTTTTATCCTCCCGACCAAACTGATCGATCGGCGCCGGCGTATAGCCGACCAAATAGATCTTACTTATCCCACAAGCATCAGCCGTACGAAAAATCGCCCCCACATTGTAGGTACTACGGATGTTATAGAGAATTAGAAACGCCTGCTTTTTCATAGCAGGAATATAGCACGAGAAGACCGATAAGGAAATCTAAATTGGGATCGCCCGCACCTCTCCTCGTGCCGTCGCACTTCGTCGGGTTGGGCACCAGCTCGCCTGTTTTGTCTGCTGACAAAACATGACTCCGCTGTCCGATTCCCTACGCAACGCGCGCAGGCGCGTTGCTCACAGGGCACAAATAAAAAATCCGCTATATAGCGGATTTTTTATTTGTGCCCTGTGAGGGAATCGGACCCCCGACCGTCTCCTTAAAAGGGAGCTGCTCTACCAGCTGAGCTAACAGGGCTAATAAACAAGGAAATCATATATAAAAAGGGGCGAAATGTCTAGCTTTTTCAATGAAAAATGCTATCATAAGGCCGTTTATCCGCGCTCTCGTAGTCTAATGGATAGAACACCGGCCTCCGAAGCTGGAGATACAGGTCCGATTCCTGTCGAGAGCACAAAAATATTAAAAGCATCTTGATGCTTTTAATTAGCTCTCGACAGGAATCGGCCAGGAAAGGGGCCGGGAAAACACTTGTTTTCCCGTGGAGGAAGGATTGGGAGAACCGTGGGTTCCCCAGGAGTCCGATAGTGAAACGTCCTGTCGAGAGCACAAAAAATTTGAAATAATCAACCTTTAGAGATAGAATCAACACAGAAGGAGAAAAAGACTATGTGTGAACCAACACTTGCAACCCGTCGTTTGGGGCCTGACATTGTAAGTGTCACCACCCCATCGGGCCGTTCGGTTGTTGTCCGCGTTGCAATAGAAGGCACATATTGCCAATGTGCGGCCATTCGAGATGTCTCGGACCCCAAAAGCCGGCCTCTCTGTTCTTACTGTCAGAGGAAAGCCGGTCGGACGATATAATGATGGCAAAAACCTAAAAGGGCGGCTCTCGTACGAGTAGTCGCCCTTTACTATATCCCAAACACAAATCTCTCCATCCCAATCTCCATCTCCCCCTCCCCGCGACGGGCAGAATGAAATAATGCAACTAATTCGCCGGATATTTTTTCCAGATCTTCCACTGAGAAATTCTTGGCATAATTTTGGATCTTACTTCGAGCATAGCCTTTCAATTCCGAACTAGCCGGGTCTTTCGCCTTTTTGAAAAACAACAAATGTTTAACCATCCACTGTAAACGCCAAAATACATCTTCAGCTGGCACATCGGCCCGAAGCGCTTCCTGATACAGCACCCATAATTTCTTCCGATTTCGCTCTCCCAGCGCATCAGTTAGAGCGAAGACATTGAATTTTCTTTCCTCGCCGATCTTTTTATCGAAACTTAGATCTTTTTCTGTATGTTTCTTAACTTGAGTTAAAATCTTGGCTTCCAAGGCGTCTTCTAAAATAATAAAAATATTCTCCGAGTTTTTTATTTCCTCCAAATTGCCCAAAATAAATTCGACAGATTTTTTATTACCAATCAAATGATCACAACCGACAACATATTTATTCACAAACAAATCTTGCGCCACGATCAGCTCACGGAATTTTTCTTCATCAAAATTCTCACTGTCTATTTTCCAAGCCACCGAATCTTTCTTACGCTCCAAAAGAGACTCGATCACCGCGTCGTATTTGTGTCTTGTTTTTATTTCGTCCGAACCTTGGATGAGGTAGATCATAATTTTAAATCTCCAAAAGCAATTTAAGCCCGAGGATACCCCCGATTACGACAAACATCGTTTTTATAAATTGGTTCCCCTTATATTTGGCGTATTTAGAGCCAATGAAACCGCCAATCAGGGAACCTAGAACAGCAGGGATCATTACCGCAAAGCTAAAATAACCCTTAAAAATCAACAGACCGGCGGCAAAAACGACCCAAGGAAAAGCAACGGCAAAATAATAACCTAGGGCATCAACAAAATCCATCCCCCTAGTATAAAAAGTCACAACCGAAAATAATATTCCATTACCTGAACCAAAAATACTTTCATAAAAGCCCAAAATAAGAGCCAGCGGATAAGCAATAAATCTTTTGGCTGGAGAATAAATCCTAACCTCTTTTAGACCAACATCTTTCTTGAAATAGGTATAAGTGACTAACGACAAGACTAATATCCCAATTACTACTTCCATTACCCTCGTATCTAAACTTAGGATTACTTGGACTCCAAGGTATGCACCAATCAGTCCAACAAGAGAAAATGCCACTAAGAACGTCCAGTCTATTTTTCTACCCTTAAGATAATTATACGACGCCGGCAACACCCAAAAAGTCGAACTAACTTTTTGAGTAGACATTGCCAAAGGGAAAGGCATCCCCAGAAAAAGAAACACTGGGATATTTATCACCGAAGCTCCCCCTCCCGACATTGAACTAAGGGAGGTTGCTAATATTGTGACGAAAAAGATTACTACCGAAGTCATCGTTTAAATTTTTAAAACAATTCCGACTGGACAATGATCCGAACCCAAAATATCATCTAAAATAAAGGCTTTTTTGACATTCTTAGTCAGTTTTTCACTGGTCAGAAAATAATCAATCCGCCAGCCAATTCCCCGATCACGCGCATAAGTGCGATAGCTCCACCAGGAATACTGGACCTTATCGGCGTTTTTCAAACGAAAAGTATCGACTAGATCTTCTGTCAAAAATTTTGCCATATCAGCTCGCTCTTCTTTTGTAAACCCGGCCGTGCCCTCATTCTCTTTTGGCCGAGCCAAATCTATTTCTTCATGTGCCACGTTAAAATCTCCGCAGGTTACCACTGGTTTAGTTTTTTCCAATTTCTTAACGTATTTTAACCAAGCCGTGTTGAAATCTGTTTTATATTTCAAGCGCGATAATTCATGATTGGCATTCGGGAAATAAGTATTCACAAAGAAAAATGTTTCAAATTCCATTGTTTGAATTCGCCCTTCATCGTCAAACTCGTTTTGCCCCAAACCTGATGAATAAGAAAGTGGCTCTAATTTAGTTAAGATCGCCGTCCCACTGTAGCCCGGACGAACTGCCGGATTCCAGTATTCTTTATAACCAGTAAAATCAAATTCGTGTTCCTCGCGCGCCTTATCGGTGATCTTTATCTCCTGCAAGCCCAAAATATCCGGCCGTTCAGTTAAAAGAATGTTACCGAAGCCGTTTTTGACCGCGGCCCGAATACCATTCACATTCCAAGATAGAAGCTTGAGTTCCATATATCTATTATATCTAGTTTAACGCGCCCTTAAAATCTTCCTCTAGTACCTTGAACATGTTGGGGTTATACACCGCCACCGCCGGATGATAGAGAATGACCAACTTAATAGGGCCATAACCGGCATCCACCTTGAATACTTTGCCATGTAGCTTAGAGATAGGATCATTCTTCTCTGGTACGCCAAACTTATCCATCAAATAAGCCATTGAATAGCGCCCGAGGGTAGCGATCACCTCCGGCTGAATAATTTCTATCTGCTCATCCAGAAACTTGCTATATAACAAGATCTCCTCTGGCTTGGGGTCGCGGTTTTCGGGCGGGCGGTCTTTCACCAAGTTAGTAATATAAACGTCCGGCCGATTCATTCCGGCCAATTCGACCAACTTATCCAACACCTTACCAGCCGTTCCGCAAAATGGCCGGGCTGTTTTTGCCTCGGTTTTACCCGGCGCTTCACCCACAAACATTATCTTGGCAAAATGATCCCCTTCTCCGATCACCGGATAATATTTATTTTCGTTGCGATAATTGAATAAAGGCGAAGCTTTGAGGTTCAAAACTTCGTCCTTTATTTGTTTGAGGGCTTCATTTCTTTCGTCAGCTTTCATACGGTCAATTTTATTAAAATTACTCCTCGCTTTTTGAATTACACCTGTCCGGCACAGTCTGTGGAGAAATCAACCTTTCAACCCGCCAGAAAAGGCTAAAGGTGATCAAAATGAACAAAGCGGATATCAAAGCTAGCATGTATAGCCCAAAACCAATCGCCATACCAACCCCGGCCGCCACCCACAACCCGGCCGCCGTAGTCAAACCATGAACGTTTTTACCTTGAAAAATAATTAGGCCAGCGCCAATAAAACCAATGCCCACAACAATCTGAGAGGCAATGCGAGATGGATCAAAGGCCGGCGCCATACCAGCCAAATTAAGACGCATCATCTCCGATACTAGAATAAATAAGCACGACCCCATGGTAACCAGAGCGTAAGTCCTCATCCCCGCTTGTTTGCCGGCCACTGTTCGTTCTAAACCGACAAAACTACCCAAGAGAAGCGCGAGAAAAAGCTTAAGTATCAAATCCCCATACTGAGCGAAAAAAGTTTGCATTATTTGTTAAAAAAGTTAATAACCCATTTATTATACACCCATATGAAGTCATGTCATTGCCGGTTATACCAAAAAAACCTAAGGTGTCACCTTAGATTCCTAGATGTTCTTTTTCGGAATAACTCGCAATGTCTCGAGAAAAAACAAACCCCCAGAGGGGGTTTGTTTTTTCTCGAGAACTTTAAAATTTAAGTCCTACTGAGCAGTGGTCGTACCGGTAGTGGTAGCAGTATCGGTCGAAGTAGCAACCTGAGTGTTATCAACAGTCGTAGTAGCGGTATCAGAGCCATCTACAATCGTAGCACTCTTACCCCGGTACCAAATGATTCCGCCGATGATCAAAATGATGACAACTGCGGCAACAACGTAATTCTTCATCTAGGTATATTGTATCGAGATGATAAATCGACCTTTTAAGCTCCAAATAATTGGTTATCCCCATAATACCGTTATTGCTTTGAAAAATCAAGCTTTTTTGGGCATCTACCTAAGAATAGGGCTTTCTGGGCAATAACATTAAAAACAGTGCAAAAGCTGGGGATAAGTTCCTCCTCCTCACGAAAGCAAGGTCAGGTGGGGGTGGATTGTCTTATTTTTCCACTGCTCCCGCCGCCAAACGGTAGGCGCAGTATTCGCAGTTAGGACCCGCTTCGGGCATTTCAGGGCTTAACAGACAGCTTTTTATACTCAAGAGCATATCGTCCACCCAATCGGCCGTGCCCTCGTAGGGAATCAGCTTTACCATAAATTCCAGCTTGGCATCGAAAGCCTCACGGTCTTTTTGGCCGTTTACATAGACAAAATAAGCCGTATTTGACACTTTTAAGCCATTTTGGCGTAATAGCCACTGGTATATCTCCACCTGATTCTTATACGACTGCTGCCAATCGGCATCCAGGCTCACTTCCCCGTCTTTAGACGTCGATTTATAGTCCACCACATGAATTTCTCCTGCTTTATTAACCCACAGATCATCCACCGCCCCAAACACTAGCAAATTAGTCGCTTTATGGAGCGCCTGCACTCCGACAAAGTTCTCTCGCCACTCCTCCATTTTTGGATGAGAAAAAGGAATCGCATCCAAACCATATTCCTTCATCAATGGGTGGGCCTCTTTTTTCACTCGATGCGCGTCAAACTCTTTTTTCAAGAGATGGTCTACCGCCGAGTTCAAAGAAAATGGAAAACCTGGCGGTTGCCCCACGCCCAGACGACGATCTAGATAAAAACAGCGAGGGCACTTTATATAGTTCTCAATTTTTGTCCGCGACAACTTAAATGACTCGCTGGATTTAGGGTCAAACACCCTCACCCACTTCTTAGCCCACGGTTTATCCCCGCCCGACCTAGAAACCGCCTTTTTCTCCTCCCCTGCCCCGCTAAATAGGTCTGTTTGCATAATAGTTACATTATATTGTGGCCGTAACAAAAAGCAAAAAAACAGAAAAGCCCAAGCTCTTTACAAAAAAGGACGGATGTGCCAGTAATAAGAACAGAATGAGTGTATTTAAATAAGAATATCCCCATCAATCAAGGAGGTGGAAACCATGACAATCGATGTAACACGAGTGAAAGAATTGTTGGATGAAATTTTGGCCAGTGTAAACGGGAATATCCTTTTACCTATTCCAGTGATAGCGACTTTGCAAACAGTACTGCAAAAATCCTTTTACCGAATTTGGAAGAGGATTACCCTGTCCACAGAAGACGTCCGCCATCTCACCGAAGAACTAAGGGGGCAAATCATTTGTTGGGATAACGACGATGAATTTGCTTTCAATGTCTGTCATTCATTTTCTGTCCCTAAAGAGGGGTCGGTGGTAGACACCGTGCTACTCAGGCCACGTGACTTAAACTTCATGGAAGATGTCTACGAGGAAGATCTTCTGAAGAGAGCACAGGAATTCAATCTAGGATTATGCCCAACCGGCATAATCCTTCCATTGAGAAAAGAGTTCCTTGAACAAGAATGTGGACGCGGCCACACAATCTCGGTATTAACGGAACCATTCTGCTGTTTATCTGAACAACAAGGGAGACCCGACCTCTCTTCTGTAAGTCACGGCCGTTTCCGATTAGTGCATCGATCCATAGAAGAAGGGCCAAAGGTGTTGCTTGGTAACGATGGGGGAAACACAATCAAACCAGATGAATTGATAGTTCTGGCTGTAAATTCTTGAGTCCAACCGCTCGACAGAGAAGCAAAAACTTCTGTCGAGCGGTTTTCCTTCTGAGGCATAGCCTGGATTCCCGCCTCCGCGGGAATGACACCCAAAATACAAAAATACGGATTTGAGTCCGTATTTTATTCGTCACTCGTCATTCGTAACTCGTCACTATTTACTAATCTCCCCCCAGCGCTCCCCTGCGCCATAATTTACTTTTAGTGGAACCTTCATCTCGCCCACAGAAGTCATCGCCTTCTCAATAACCGGCGCAACTTCATTAATCACTCCTTCTTCAATCTCAAACATCAATTCATCATGAATTTGTAACAGTAGATGCACTTTAGGGAGCATTTTTTTCTTGGCCAGTTCGTCATTCACCTTAATGATCGCCAATTTTACCAAATCCGCCGCTGTTCCCTGTAAGGGCGCATTCATCGCCATCCGCTCGGCGCTGGCCCGCATAAACGGCAAGTGGGATTTCAATTCCGGAAAATACCTCCGCCGACCAAACAAGGTCTCCGTATAACCCAATTTATAAGCCCCGGAAATTACGTTATCAAAATACTCGCGAATGGTCGGGAAAGTGGCGAAATAATTGTCGTAGAATTTCTGCGCTTCTTCGCGGGTCGTATTGAGATTCGTTTTTAGCGCGTTCACGCCCATGCCATAAATAATGCCGAAGTTGATCACCTTAGCTTTACGGCGCATTTCTTTCGTCACTTCCCCTTCTGGCACACCGAAGACGCGCGAAGCCACTCCGCTATGAATATCTTGTCCCGACTTAAAAATATGGATTAGGTCTTTGTCACCAGAGAGCTCCGCCAAAATGCGCATTTCGATCTGCGAGTAATCAAAAGCCACTAGCTTGTGCCCCTTCTCTACTACAAAAGCATTCCTGATCCGTTCGCCGTTGCCTTCGCGCACGGGAATATTTTGCAGGTTTGGATCAGAAGAAGACATTCGTCCCGTGGTCGTACCGGCCTGATTCAAGTGAGTGTGCAGACGCCCAGCCTGGTCCGTCATCTTCGGAATATTATCAATATAAGTAGAAAGCAGTTTTTGGTATTCGCGGTATTCCAAAATCGAAGCAATAATTACATGCTCGTCTTTCATTTTTATCAATTCCGATTCTTTGGTACTGCGCGCCCCGCCGGCTGTTTTACGCAGCCCCTTAACTGATATTTTCAGTTCATCAAATAATATTTCCCCCAATTGCTTCGGCGAATTGATATTGAATTCCCTGCCGGCTTCTTTATAGATTTTCTTCTCTAGACCAGATAACTGCTCATGAAATTCCTTCGACAGCTTGTCCAAATATTTTTTATCTACCAAGATCCCCCGCTTTTCCGCTTCATCCATAATCGGGATAAGCGGTAATTCAATTTTTTCATATACTTTTTCCAAACCAAGCTTTGTGAGCTCAGCCATTATCTTTTTCTCCGCCAGATCCAGATTTTTTGTCTCGGCGTAATCAAAAATATCTTCCACCGTCGGCGTGGTTTTAGACGAATCGACAAGCCAAAGGGCGATCCCTGTCCGCTTTACTCGAAGCGGGTCATAATCAAAGACTTTCTCTTCCTCCTCTTCCACTGTTGTTCCTAAAACTTCCGGTAGTAAGGCTCGCGCCCGAGGTAAGATCGATTTAAATTCCAGATGAGAAAATAGTGTCTCAATTTTTTTAATATCGCAGTGCTCTGTCCAATGTGCTTTCGGCAGATCAAAACTGATCGGCACATCACGGCGAATGGTGGCCAACATTTTGGAAAACAGAGCTTCGTCTTCATTCGTCTTCAACAATTCCACCATCCGATCTTTGATGCCGGCTTTTTTAAACGCCCCTTCGTCTTTTTTCAGTTTTTTATAAATATCTTCGATCGTCCCGAAAGTTACAATCAAATCGGTCGCCGTTTTTTCACCCACGCCGACCACCCCGGGAATATTATCCGACGGGTCCCCGCGCAAGCCTTTGTAATCGGGCAGAAGCTCCGGCCCGAAACCAAAACGCGCCTTCACACCCTCCTCATCATATAGAATAGTATCGCTGATCCCTTTCTTTAAAGTATAGACCTGCACTTTTTTATCTTCGATCAACTGCATCGTATCCATATCGCCGGAAGCGATCACAATCTCCACCCCCGGCAATTTCTTGGCTTGTTCCGCAATTGTGCCGATAATATCGTCGGCTTCAAAACCAGCTTTATCATAAATCGGGATATTGAAGACACTAAAAACATCGCGCGAACGATCCATTTGCGCGATCAGTTCCTCATCCGCCTTCTTACGCTGAGCCTTGTAGGCATCAAAAGCCTCTTTACGAAAAGTCGCCTCCGGCCGATCGTAACAAGCCGCCATATAATCCGGCTTCAATTCAGCAATGATCCGCATTAGCATTGTCGACAGCCCATACAATCCCCCAGTCGGCTCGCCTTTGCTCGAAGTAAAATCCGGCAAAGCATGATAAGCACGATGAAGAATGGCGTGGGCGTCGAACAGCACCAGCTTTTTAGTTTCTCCTTTTTTCACTGTTTTTTTAGCTGGCATATTATTTTAATTTTATGAATCGAGTATTCTCATCGACGAATTCAAATTCAATCCGTACACTGTCGTCCGGTAAAATATCTTCGATCCGCTCCGGCCACTCGACTACAATCAAATTACCCGAGTCAGCTATAATATCTTTCCAACCTAGATTCTCCATTTCTTCCGGTTTGGTCAAGCGATAGCAATCAATATGGATTAGAGTTTTATACTTATCGTTCTTTGTTTCGTAACGCTTTTCGATTACAAAAGTCGGACTAGTGACATAATTAGCCACTTCCAGCTCTTTAGCTAAAAATTGGGTAAAGGTAGTTTTACCGGAGCCAAGATCGCCATAGAGAGCGACAACTGTCGCCCCAGAACGATCCGATCCGGCTAGTTGTTCCAGAAAGTTAACGGCAAAATCTGCCGTCTCCTGCAAATTTTTAGAAACCATTTCCATGTCTAAATACTAACATAAAAAAGCTATCCCGCCCTGCCGGAATTATTGCAGGGCGGGATGCTCAAAATATATAGACACTTCGCTCTTTATATTTTGGCAAAAAAACAGGCGTGCCTCCCAACATTGGGTGGGGCACGCCTGCGATAAATGACCTGAGCTGGAAATGATTACTTCAGCTCTTCCAGTCGATAGGTCTTGCCGTCCAAGACAATCGTCTTCTGAACTGGCACGGCGGGTGCCGGAACCGGGGTCACCACAACTGTTGGAGCAACTGCAGCCGGCGGAGCAGGTGGTGGAGTGGCAACCGGAGGATGAGCACATCGCGGTGTCGGTTGTGGTGGTGGCGTGGGCCTCTCACGGCGAGGCGTCACATACACCGGTTCAGGCGCCTGAGACTCACATGGTTCAGGCGCATTACGAAACGCCTTTTCCCGCCTCTGGTTTTCGATGGCTAGCATCGCCGCCGTATGCCGTTCCCGTTCCCGTCGTAAATTGATCAACCCTTGTTCGGATGGACCAGACAAAGAGGGATAGGTGACGATGGGTGGCGCCGTCTGGGCTTCCACCTCTTCGTAATCGGGCTCCGGTTGGACATAAGTGGTAGCAGACTGCGCATATATAGGGGTCGAGTAGTAAGGCCGACTGACATACCGTGACCCCACAACAACTCTCACTCGCGGAGTCCAACAATAGCGAATGGGGGCGATGCTAAAACGCACACCGCTATCGACCCGACAACCACGGCTGAAGTGAAAGGATCGGTTCCCCCATCCGCGATCGCGCCGACCGCCATGTTCAGCTTGAACAGAGACGGTAATCGACATAACCAGAGCCAACAACACCAGGGAAATGAATGTTTTCATCATTTTTCCCCTTTCTTTCAACATTCAAAGCCAGAGCGATGCTCAGGCGAGATCTTATCTTCTGTTATCTATTATAGCACCAATATTATTAAAAGTCAATCCCCAAAAAAGAGGTCGGGGTATGATTTTTAGTTGTTTAAATTGAATTTGCATCCCGCAGTTAACAGCTGAGCGAGCCCTTGCATTTTGGGAGACTTGGGAGCGCGACGGCGCGAGCACGAGGCGTGAAGCGAGCTAGCGTAGCTTCGCGGACCTTTTGAGACATCATTTCGAGTTATTACGAAGAAATGTGGCCAAAAGGTGAACAGCTCCTGTAGGGAGTTTTGTAAATTGAAAATATCCGTGCTCCCAAAATGCAAGGGCGAGAGTTATCAACACCTCTCCCTTAGCGACATAATTAAGGTAATTGCTAATTTATCCACTTTTTGGTAATGTGTCGTTAAATATTAACGAACTACTGGTGGTATAATATATCTAGTATTACTATTTTTTATACTGATATGACAATAAATATTGGGTGGGAATATTTTTTGGGGATTATAGCATCCCTCATAGCAATTGCTTGGTACTCTAGTAGCCGTTTTACGGCCCTAGAGACTTCTATGACATGGGTAAAAGAAATTCTAAATGATCTAAAAGTTGGGTCTGATAACGCAAGCAACCCAGTTTTTGGCCACGGTTCGCCAGTAACACTTAATCAAATGGGCGATGTTTGGTTAGTTGAAAGTGGTCTAAAAGATTACTTAGATACTAATAAAGTTGATATGTTAAATATGTGCGAAGAAAAACGGTCTACTAATCCATATGAAGTGCAGAATCATATTTTTAAACATTTTGATACTATGTCTTTTAAGGATGATTTTGAAGACAAACTTAAGAAGTTTGCTTTTGAAAAAGGTACGACAATGAATGTAGTTAGGCGGGTAGGAGCGATATACTTTCGTGATTTATGTTTAAAACATTTTGGAATGAGTAAAGAAGATATAGATAAACACGATCCAGGGAAAACACAGGCTAATTAATATAAAATTAATGAACAAAAATATAAACGGAGAAGTATCTAATCAAGATGTATACGAAATAAAAGGGCAAATAGAGTTGTTAAGAGGAGATATAGCCCATTATTTTAAGCAGGTTGGTTTCATTTTATGGCTTATATTAATAAGCTTGATTTGGATTGCCATAAAATCATAAAAAGATAAAATGAAAAATATTTATAATATTACAAAAGGACAACTCATTTCTGCTTGGGGTTTCGCCATACTTTTAACATTTTGGGCGTCAGACAAAGACTATTACTCAACTAATCCAATATACGGATTAGTTGGCTTAGGGATACCGTTTTTGGTAATTTTTTACACAATTGGTTGGAGGAATAACAGAAAGAGTCTAAAATAAATTTGACTTTCCAATCACTTGTTCTATAAATAAAGTTTTCCACCATATACAACTAGTCGGATATGACTATATGGTATACTGTTAAGTACTAAAAAAACTGCACACATATCCATCGCCGATATTCATTCCTATATCACGGGATCTTCACTTATAAAGTGAGTTATCGGCCACCCCCTGAATTTTGAGAGACGGAGGGCTTCAAGGCAGAGCGATGGGTATCTATGCAGTTTTTTGTTGCAAAAGAAAAACACCAACAAATCTTTGCACAGCGCTGGATAAGTGTTTGGATTGATTGCTCAATCTTTGACTAATCCCAGTTAGAGCTGGGACATGATTTTCATCTTATCCCAGCACCGTGCGAAAACTTTTTGGTGTCTTTTACGGTTTGCTGATAATGGCTGTGCCTCCTTTGATGCTTGGTTCTCTAAAATCCAAGCGGAGAGATGTGATTTTCAAAAAACTTAACCTACTTTGGTAGTATATACCCATTGTGTTACAATGTCAATATGAATAAGCGGGAGTTTTTCTCTATTTTACGGGCTGTAATAAAGCACCCAGCAAAACCGCAAACCGTTCCCTGTCGTTGTGCCGGTTGTTGTAGTGAAAAACAAAAGCGTCAAGATAAGACTGCAAGTGCTGTTTCGAAATAACCTTGTAAGTCCCCTGAATACTCCTCTTTAAGTGGGCGAAAAAGGTCTCAACCGTATTGATGTGTATGTCTCCTCGGACATACTCTTTTTTGTGATGGTCAACTGAATAGCGGTCGTAGGTCTTATCGGAGCGATTATATACTTTGCTACTATCGGTTATGATACTGGTCGCTTTGCTTTCGATGTTTCTTTCGATAAATGACTGCATTGCCAGCGATCCGGCACTGACCGCAATTTCTGCCCTAATCGGGCCACTCCGTTCGGCACCGACAATAACGACTGATTTTTTCGCCATAGCCTCGCCCAGTTTTTCGTTGTTTTTACCGCCATAGTGTCTACCGCCAAAGAAGCCGGTGTCAATTTCCACATCGCCTCGTAGTTTCTTAGTATCCTGTTTCAAAGACTGCCGAATAAGTGAAAGGATACGCCAAGCGCATTTATAGGTTACGCCTAGTTGTCGCTCCATTTCTTTGGCCGAAATACCGCTTTTAGCGTTGGAGAAAATAAAGATAGCGTGAAACCAAAGCGATAGTGGTGTATCTGACTTGTGAAAAATGGTCGTAGAAGCCGGAGCAATCTGAAATCGACACTTAGAACACTGGTACTGCTTCCGGCCCTTTATTGGCCGGTATACGCCCCCACAAGAACACTCTCGGGTGTGGAGGGTGTCAAAGATTAAGTCTAAACAAGCCCCCTCATTGGGGAAGTCCCGCTTTAAGTCTCTTATGCTGTATTTTGTTTCTTTTGCCATAATTACAGTATATACCCTGTAATTATGTTGTCAAGGGATAGGTGTTGAGTTATCCCCTTCTCTCTTTCAAATTAGTATGCAAGTAATGTAGTTAGTTAATATAAAAAATATTTTCTAAAAATATTTCAACACTGGATCCCGGATCATGACTGAGTACAGTCTGTCCGGGATGACAGGAGTACCTGTCACTTTTCATTTTTAACTTTTAACTTATAATTAGATTCATATATGGTTGTCTTTGACGAAGAAAAACAAGATAAGCGAGTCGACGAACTCCACTTAAAGGAAGCGGAGGGTTTGGCTCAAATGCTTTCTTCGCGTTACAACCTTGCCTATATCGACCTGACCAAAGTAACGATCTCGACCGATGGACTACGACTTGTCCCAGAAGAAGAGGCCAAGGCTGCCGGTCTCGCTTCTTTTCATCTTTCCGGCCGTAATATCGACATTGCCGTTCTCACCCCTAATAATCCCAAGATTGCCGATATTCTTTCCAACCTGACAGACAAAGGAATCACCCCTAAGCTTTGGATTGCTTCACAAAATAGCCTCAATCGTGCCTGGAGCCTTTATGGTGAAATTGGACGTGGAGTCAAATCCGACGCTGGCGTAATCCAGATTTCTGACGAGGCAATTGCCGAATATGTTAAGAAATTTAAGACGATCGAGGATGTAAAAATAACTCTAAACGAAGAGATCAAAAATAGTTTGGCAACCGGAGGCATCTCTACTTTAATGGAAGCAATTCTATCCGGTGCCCTAGCAACTAACGCTTCCGATATCCATATTGAACCGGAAGAAACGGCCATTCGTTTGCGCTACCGCTTAGATGGCGTACTACACGATGTCTGTGATATCGATAATCGCCTGATCCGCCAGATTACTTCGCGCCTCAAACTAGTTTCTGGAATGAAGCTCAATATCAATCAAGCGGCGCAAGATGGACGCTTTGCGATTAAAGTAGAGGGAGCTGAGATGGAAATCCGCAGTTCGATCATTCCTGGATCCTATGGCGAATCGGTTGTAATGCGTGTACTCAATCCAAAAAGCATCAATGTTACCTTCGAAAATTTGGGTGTTGACGATCAATTATTTAAAATCTTCGAGCGTGAAATTAACCGTCCGAATGGCATGATCCTTCTCACTGGTCCGACTGGGTCTGGTAAAACCACCACTCTGTATTCTTTTTTACGCAAAGTAAATTCCACCGAATCTAAAATTATCACCATTGAAGACCCAATTGAATATCACCTGGAAGGCGTCAACCAAACCCAGGTCAACCGCAGTAAGGGCTACACTTTCCTTTCCGGCTTGCGCGCTTCGCTTCGTCAGGACCCGGACATTATCATGGTTGGGGAAATCCGCGATGCCGAAACTGCCAAGATTGCCATTAATGCCTCTTTGACTGGACACTTAGTCTTTTCCACCTTGCACACCAACAACGCTGCCGGCGCTATTCCCCGCTTGATCGACTTGGGTGTAAACGCCAAAATCCTTACCTCCGCTCTTACTCTGCCAATCGCCCAACGTTTGGTCCGTAAACTTTGCCCGGTCTGCAAGCAAGAAGCCGTACCGACGCCAGAAGAACAAACTATTATCGACAATGTAGTCGTGACGATCAAGAAAAAGAAACCGGAAATAGTGATCGCCGAAACACACAAGCTTTGGCATGCGGTCGGCTGTGTAGAGTGCAACAAAACCGGCTACAAGGGCCGGTGCGGAGTGTACGAAGCGATCTATATGGATGATGCAGTAGCAAAAGTAGCGATCGAAAACCCCTCCGAGAAGGAGATTAAGATCGCCGCTATCCCCCAGGGCATTCTGGACATGCGCCAGGATGGCATTTTGAAAGTCTTGGCGGGAACAACGGACATGTCCGAATTGGCCAGAGTAGTCGACATGAACGAAGAATTTATATAGCAAGCTTTTAGCTGTTAGGTTTTAGCTTTTAGCTTCTTGAAAACAAAATACTAGAACACCCACGCTTGGATAAAGTTCGAGGCGCGAGCAAGGCTTGCGACCAAGCTGTACATAAACGTACTGCGCGGAAGCAAACGAGCGCGGCAACGAAGAAATTTGCCAAGCGTGGGCGTTCTAGAGATTGAGGCAATAAACCTCGAAGCAATCCCTCTCGTTCTGCAACTAGAGTTAGAGATCCCCTCGAGGATAGACCCAGTAACTCCGGCAAGCCGGTAACCAAGTCGTCCTGTTAGGAAAATCCGTAAAGCGCAAGCGCTTTAATTGCTTTGAGGTTTATGGTCTCAATTTCTGAAGAAAAAGTGTAAAATAATAAATGCTCCACGAGCATTTATTGACTGTTTCTATGTTAGCATAAAAAGATTTTAATGTCAAGTAGCCCCAGCGAACCCCGAAATGACCTTAATCCAGACGCTTTTTTAGACCGTTCGCTCCGGCCTACCGCCTGGGATGATTACATTGGTCAAGAAAGTATCAAAGACAACCTCAAGATCCTCTTGGGGGCCGCTTCAGCGCGCAAACATCCGCCGGAACATCTGCTTTTCTACGGTCCCCCAGGACTCGGCAAGACTACGCTCGCCCATTTGATTGCCAAACAAATGAGCGCGCAGTTGAAAGTAACTTCCGGTCCCGCCATCGGCAAAGTTGGCGATCTCGCCTCGATCCTCACCAATCTTTCAGCCGGCGACATTCTTTTCATCGACGAGATCCATCGCCTAAATAAAATGATCGAGGAAGTTCTTTATCCCGCAATGGAATCAGGCGTCTTGAATATTGTCATCGGCAAAGGGCCGGGCGCGCGCGTGATCCAGCTTGATCTTCCGCCTTTTACTTTGATCGCCGCTACTACTCGCGTCGCCCTCCTCTCCTCTCCTCTGCGCTCACGTTTTGGCGGAGGCACGCACCGGCTGGAATTTTACACAGAAGCCGAAATAAAACGAATCGTTTTGCGCTCGGCGAATATTTTAGGCGTGACAATCGAAGACGAGGCCGCGACCGAAATCGCTCGGCGCGCTCGCTTCACTCCGCGCATCGCCAACCAGCTTTTAAAACGCTGTCGCGACTACGCGCAAATCAAGGAAACTGACATCGATCTCAAAACAGTCAAAGAAGCTTTGAATATGCTTGGCATTGATGAGATCGGCCTAACCGGACAAGATCGAAAAATACTCGACATCATTATTTCTAAATTCAATGGCGGACCGGTCGGACTGGGAACGGTGGCCACGGCCATGTCGGAAGAAGATGCTACTGTCGAAGAAGTAAATGAACCTTTTCTAATTCAGTTAGGCCTTCTCGAACGCACTCCCCGCGGTCGTTCCGCTACTAAAAAAGCTTATGAACATCTAGGTTATGACATTCCCAAAGAAAAGCAGGAGGGTTTGGGAATATAAACAGTAGTAAGTAGTTCGTAGTCAGTATAAAAACGGGCGGGATACTCATGCGAGTATCCCGCCCTTCTGATCGTCATTTGCCTTAATCCGTTGGCGGTTTAAAAACCCGCAACAAGAGTTTAGTCATCGGCCGAGAAACGGCACAGCCATCAAATACCCCGGTTACTTCGATAAGGGTCGCCCGATCTTTGGTTGGGCCGTCCCACCCGAGTTCCTTGATATTTTTAAGTACGCGGTCAAAGCTTTTGCCAACAACCTCATTACTCCTCCGCTTATCAATTAGTACCGGTTCCAAGTTAAGAGCCCATACCCCTTTTTCACAATCGGCGGCCCAAAATTCACGAAATAAAAGTATCCGCGGATATTCACCTTCTTGAAGCAGATCTCTCATTCCGCCAATAAACAACGGGGCGCGATAAGGAGTATCCCGATCGGCCCGTGTCACCTCAAACTGAAAAATGGTAGAGTCAGAGGCGGCAATTTGCTTTTGAGAACCTAGTCCGGGCAATTCACGCCTATTTTGTCCAGGTGAGACTACCATCATGACCGTAAATGGCGGGTGGTCAAAAAAACGACACATAATGTATGAGAGCTCGGGTCCAAAATTGGAATCCTCCAATTTTGGCTTTATCGCCGACGGAACACTTTCCCGAAAATCGCGAATGAGTTCATGCGCGGCTGCCTGCACCTGTTCAAGTACGTCTGAGGGAAACAACCCCTTAAATCTGTCCATCCTACACCTCCTTGGTGATTTTCTGGCCACCTGGGCCATTAAGGATTAAAGACAGGCTATGCCTATCTGACTAGAACCTATCACGATGACTAGTTCTAGTCAATTTAATCCCTCCTTAATTTTTTCTACGATCTTAGCCGGAGATAAGTTTGTAGAATCAATAATCAGATCAAAGTGGGAATCAGCGCCAAAATCTTCGATCCCATACAAATCTCGATATCGCCTTGGACCGTCAGCTTCTCGTTTCAATGATTTGGCTTTTGCTTCTTCGAGTGATATTCCATCGCGAGTGGCCACTCGACCAAACCGGACATTGTCGTCACAAACAATCTTCACCTTAAAAGAATCCGGAACAAAGTGCCAGCCTAACCGGCTTTCTAGAACAAAATCATCGTTTTCCTTACCAAGTTTTTCTGTTTCTGCATCTATCTGCTGATCATATTCAGGCTTGGAGTTACAAAGAAGATCAAATTCATAGAGAGACAAACCAAGGTCGGAGGCCTTCTGACGAAAAATATTACCGGTCGAAACAAATCTATAATTTAAGCGTTCCGCCAGCATCTTGCCAATCGTCGTCGTACCAGTACCGGCCAATCCAAAAATAGTTATTTTTGCCATATCCAATGGTATCAATAACCTTTAAAAATCGCAATTTTGACTTTCCCCCTTTTTGTCCATATGCTAAGCTAGTTGGGTATTTTGTATTTTTTTGTTTTATTCTAACTTCTATGAGTGGACACAATAAATGGTCACAGATTAAGGTTGCCAAAGGCAAAACCGACGCTCAAAAAAGCAAGGTATTTTCTATGTACGCCAAGATCATCACTATGGAGGCCAAGAAAGCCGGTGGTGATAAAAATGCTCCCGGGCTGAAAGCGGCCGTGGAACGAGCCAAGTCATTCAATGTGCCTAACGACAACATCGATCGCGCGATCAAAAAAGGTTTTGGCAATGATGCCGGAAATATGGAAGAAGTTATTTACGAGGGGTACGGCCCAGGTGGCGTCGCTTTCATTATGAAAGGCATCACCGACAACAAAAATCGCACTACTCAAGAGATCAAACATCTTCTATCCAAGAATGGCGGGAACTTAGGCGGACAAGGATCAGTCATGTGGGCTTTTACCAAGACGGCGGACGGTTATTCCCCGATCACCCCAATGAACATCTCCGAGAGCGATCAAGAGGCCGTGTTGCGTTTGTATGAAGAGCTTGATAACCACGAGGATATCCAGGATATTTTTAGTAATGCGAATTTAAACTAGTTACAAGTGTCGAGAGTCAAGAGTCAAGTAAAAAAATGACGCTATTGAATTTCCACTCGACTCTTGACTCTCGCAACTCGACACTATTATGAGGGTACTAGGCATTGACCCGGGCTACGACCGAATGGGCGTGGCCATCGTAGAAAAACAAGCCGGCAAAGAGGTTGTTCTATTTTCTGATTGTCTCACAACCGGAAAGGGCGATGATTTTGCCGACCGACTGCTCTATCTAGGCGATGAACTAGGTAAGATCATTAAAAAATGGAAACCTGACGCCCTATCGATCGAAAAGCTTTTTCTCACCAATAATCAAAAGACTGCCACCAATATTTCCGAAGTACGCGGAATGGTGGTGTATTTAGCCCGTAAAGCTGGGCTTTCTATTGGTCAGTACACTCCAATGGAAATAAAAATGAATATCGCCGGCTACGGCAATGCCGACAAGAAACAGGTTACCAATATGATTGGGAGACTTGTTTGCTTGCCAGCCGGCAAGCGTTTGGACGATGAATACGACGCCATCGGGGCGGCTTTAACACACCTGGCGTGCGCTAAGATACGTGGAATTAAATAATCCCTGCACCCCGCCCTGTCCAGTGTCCCCTGACACGGGGCGGGGTCAAATATCGGCAAAACGCAAAATTGTTGCTACGCACAATTGAGCGGGCCGATAATTGACTTATCCCCAAAAACCTCTGGCGCTTGCAAAAAATTGCCGATATGATACAAATTATAAGTTCCTAAAATACTAAGCTGTTTTAGGGGAAATAATTATAAGTTATAAGTATAAATTTCTTATCATATGGAGGAAGATGAAATCAAGGGCACTGGCCCTACCGACGACGATGTTGAGCCAAAAGATGATGAATTGGAAGATGAATTGGGCGACGACTTGGATGTAGATCCGGATTTGCTCGACGGCAGTATTGAAGAATAAAATTGATTTTAAAAACAACCCGATATCTTCGGGTTGTTTTTAATTTGTTATGACGGGGTTATTTTTTTTATTTTAGCTTTAATCTTCAAGAATCTTCTCTTTCCAACCTTAAGCACTCCAATAGAGATTGTGGTGTTAGGATCAGTGACCTTTTCCCCATTTAGAGTAACAGCTCCTTCGTCTATCAAGCGACGATACTCTGACTTGGATACAACAATCCCCTTTTCAATTAAAACATCTACGAATTTCCTTCCGCTCTCTTGTTCAAGTTCTTCAATATTATCGGGAATTTCTTTCTTCTGAAAGGCGGTCACAAAATACTCTTCCGCCTTATTCGCCGCTTCACCATTGTGATACATCGTTACAATTTCCTTAGCTAAACGCATTTTAATATCGCGCGGATTGGCTCCAGCTTCCAATTCTTTTTTGATCACTTCGATCTCATCTAATGACAAGTATGTACAATCGATAAAACATTGGATAACCGCTTCATCCGGCAACGCCATCGTCTTTCCATACATATTGTTTGGATCTTCATCTAGACCTATGCCAGTTCCAAGGCTCTTACTCATCAATTTTTCACCCGTTACCGGGTTTTCGAGCAGGGTGGTTGTAACCACGATCTTTTCACGATTTTGATAAGCTTTTACAAGTGTTCGGCCCGCCAACATATTAAAGGTCTGGTCTGTCCCCCCGATTTCGACATCAGCCTCCAAAGCAACCGAATCATATCCCTGCATTAAGGGATAAAAAAATTCATGAACATAGAGTGGCTTATTTTCTTTAAGTCTTTTTTGAAAATTATCACGTTCGATCATTTGCTGAACAGTAAAATGCGCTGCTAGCTGGACAGAATCCTCAAAAGTTAACTTGGACAGCCAATCGGCATTAAATCTGATCTCAATCGGATTATCCTTGTTTTCAAAATTAAGAATCTTCCCTATCTGTTCCTTAAAAGTCTTAAGATTATTCTGAACCTCCTCTTTAGTCAGTCTCTGCCTGGCAGCATTTTTGTCGCTAGGGTCTCCAATCATAGCGGTAAAATCGCCAATCAGAACAATGATCTTATGTCCCAAATCATGTAAACGCTTTAAAATGATGTAGTTAGTCGCATGCCCCAAATGCGCATAAGTGGCCGTCGGGTCGATCCCCATATAAATCCTGAGGGGCTTGCCCATTTTAAGCATCTTTTCAAAAGCACTTTTGTCGGGGTAGATCCGACTAATGGAGCGAGTTAGTATCTCCTCAATCTTTTTTGGATCAGTATCAATAGCCATAATGTTATTTAGTATAGGGCAACTTAGGGGAAATTCAAAATCTTAAACGAATTACAGAACCCTCTCCCGTGTCATCCCGGGCTTGACCCGGGATCCAAGTACTAGTACCGAGATATTGTGGTAAACCTGGATCCCGGGTCAAGCCCGGGATGACAAATACTAGGATTTTTGCATTTAGGAATACCCTCGCAATGACAAAGTGGTCTTCGTAAGTTATAGTTACGGCTACACCATATAATGGCGTTTTCTGCTAGATGTGGTACTATTTTTGTTATGAAGAACACTTATAATAATTTTCATCCTATTTTAAAGGGTATTTTCGTTGTCTTGATTGCCTTTTTCGTGTTTTCTGGGGTTTCAGCCGTCTGGGCCATTACTCTACCGATTCCCGACATCAATACCTACTTCGACCAGTTATCAAAATCGCAATCCACCAAGATCTATGACCGCACCGGCAAGGTCCAGCTCTATGACATGTCGGGAACCGTCCGGCGCACCCAAGTCTCACTTGCCAATATTTCTAAATACGTCAAAGACGGTACTATCGCCATCGAAGACGACCAGTTCTACAAACACAACGGCATTGAACCAACTTCAATGTTGCGCGCTCTGTTTGTCGACATCTCTTCCGGCTCTAAAAAAGAGGGAGCTTCGACTATCACCCAACAAGTCGTCAAAAACACTCTACTAACCAACGAAAAGACCATCACTCGCAAGATCAAGGAGGTAGTTTTGGCCTTAAAATTGGAAAAAACCATGACCAAGGATCAAATCCTGGAAATGTACCTCAACGAGATTCCCTATGGCGGGATGATCTATGGCATCCAGGAAGCCTCCAAAACTTTCTTCAACAAGGATGCGGGGAAACTTACTTTAGCTGAATCGGCTTATCTAGCGGCCATCCCCCAAGCTCCTACCACCTACTCACCCTATGGCAATCATCGCGACCTGTTAGAGGCTCGTAAGAATCTCGTACTCGACCGAATGGCAAACCTTGGCTATATAACAAAGGATGAGGCCCGCAAGGCTAGGAATGAAAAAGTGGCCTTTATGGAACCAACCTTCCACGGTTTAAACGCCCCGCACTTTGTTTTTTTCATTAAAGATTATCTTGAACAGAAATATGGCGGTTCCAACCAGGTTGAGAAAATGGGGTTAAAGGTTTACACCACCCTTGATTTCCCAATGCAACAAAAAATGGAAACGATTGTAAAGAAATACGCCGAGATCAATGAGAAGAATTACAACGCCACCAATGAATCGATGGTCGCTACTGATCCTAAAACCGGTCAGATTTTAGCTATGGTTGGCTCTCGTGACTACTTTGATATGACTCGTGAAGGAAACTTCAATGTGGCACTTGCCCACCGCCAACCAGGTTCATCATTTAAGCCATTCGTCTACGCTACCGCCTTTAGTCAGGGCTATACACCTGATACCGTTTTATTCGACTTACCAACCGAATTCAATCCGAGTTGCGCCCCCACTATTTCCAGTTCTAAAGCCAAGGAATGTTATATGCCGGTGAACTACGATGCCAAATATCTCGGGCCGATGACCTTGCGTGATGCCCTGGCTCAGTCTCGTAATATTCCATCCGTTAAATTACTTTACTTAGTGGGTATCAACAATGCCCTGACCACGGCCAAAAACATGGGCATTCCCAATCTGAAAGATGCCAATACCTACGGTCTTACCCTCGTATTGGGAGGCGGTGAAGTTTCCCTCCTCGATATGACCAGCGCCTACGGGGTCTTTGCTAATGATGGAGTTCGTCATCCTTACACTGGCATTCTGAAAGTCACCGACTCCACCGGCAAGGTTTTAGAAGAATACAAGGAAAATCCGGGTGACCAAGTGATTCCGGCCAATTCCGCTAGGCTTGTATCCAATATTCTCTCCGACAACGTTGCCCGTACCCCCGGTTATGGTGCCAACTCTCCCCTCTACTTCCCAGGACGCGATGTAGCCGCCAAAACTGGTACTACCAACGACTTCCGCGATACTTGGATTTTAGGCTATACGCCAAATCTAGCCGTTGGTGCTTGGGCGGGAAATAACAACAACACTCCAATCGCCAAAAAAGTCGCCGGAATGGTTGTTGCACCGATGTGGGGAGAGTTTATGCGCGAAGTTATTCCCAACCTACCAAAAGACAAATTCATCGCTCCCGATCCAATCGATCAGTCAATCAAACCGGTTCTGCGTGGCGTCTGGCAAGGCGGTGTGACTGTCGCGATTGGCAATACCGAACAAGTTTCGACCAATGTTCACTCGATCCTTTATTGGGTTGATAAGAGCAATCCGCTTGGCTCCTCCCCTTCCAATCCCTACAACGACGGCCAGTTCAAGAACTGGGAGTATCCAATCAAAATCTGGTCCGCCCAAAATGGCTACAGCTCGCCTTCAGTACTATCTTTACCTGTCTCCGGAGGGAGTATTACTTCCACTGGCAACAACTCTCTGTCGGTATCAATAAATAGACCAACTGATGGCCAAATCTTCAAACCAGATGAAGATGTTGCGGTTCAGCTCACTATCCGTACCGGATCTTCACCCTTAACTAAAACTGAATTTTATCTCAACCGAAAACTGATCAAAACCTCAACCCAGAATCAGACTCAACTTCTCTTTGGATTGTCGGAACTTGATAACGTGAAGGCCGATAATGAATTAACAGTCATCACTTACGACCAAAGTGGAGCAAAATATGAAGATACTGTTAATTTCAAAGTAGGAACAAGCACAACAACGAATTAGCTGATATAAAATAAACCCCTCAACTTGAAGGGGTTTATTTTATATCTTTTAGTGATTCCTTTCCTAAAATGTCTCCCAATTTTTTCATAATTTCCGTCTTATGCATAAAAACTTCCGATTTTAGCTTAGTGGAACATTTTAAGTAAACAATGTTATTGGAAACTGAAACGTCTTTCTTTTCCAATTTCAGATCGAACATTTTATCTATCACATCTATCGCCGCTTCTTTTTTTAAAGAATCGGTGGGAACGATGTTTTTATATTTTGAAAGCAGGTCGGAAAGTGAGATCATATAAATTTACTCAAGGATCGTGGATTTGGATGCAATTCGAGACCACGTACGAGGTCACGACTAAGCTGTACACAATAGTACTGCGCGGGAGTGAATGAGTAAGTGGGCGGTGAAGTGCGCCAAATACGCGGTCCGACTATCTGTTTACTGGCATCACGATATATTGGAACGATCTATCCCCCACTCCCTCAATAAGTAGTGGGCGATCAAATTTCAAAGCAATCGTATCAGACGCAATCGACTGAAAACTATCCAGAATATATTTCGCATTGAAGCTCATTTGAATATCTTCCCCTTCTAACGCTCCTTCTAGTGAGATTGTATTCTCACCGATATCTTGATTTTGCGAATTGATCTCAAAGATCTTATCTTTCGGGGAGATTTTAATATTAATCTGATTGAACTTGTCGGAAAAGATATTCGAAAGTTTAAGGGCGTTTAAGAGTTCTTCTCTTCCCACTGTCACCTCAGTCTTAAACTTCTTTGGCATAATCTGGTGATAATCCGGAAAATTACCATCAATTACTCGAGAAGTGAAGTGAATATTATCAGTAAAGAAGGAAATTTGATTCTTATTGGCATCAATCCTCACTTCCTCGTCGACATTTTCAAAAACCTTAATTATCTCCGCAACATTTTTGAATGGAATAATTACTGCCTGAAAATCTTTATCGCGATCTTTAATTTGCAGTTTCTTTTCCGCTAATCTAAATGAATCAGTTGCCACAAAAACCAATTCTTTACCCTCTTGATAAATATAGACACTGGCAATTTCTGGTTTAATATCCGACAAAGATGAAGAATATAATACCGAGCGTAAACCAGTCACTAATTCTTTACCAATAAAACTCGTTGATTTACCGTCTTCTACCCGCGGAATAACCGGAAAATCATCAGCTGGAAAACATTTTATTAAAGTGGAACTACGTCCAGTAGAAATATGAATATTTTCTTTTATTGTTTCTATTTTAACCTTATCTTCCTTATTAATATTTCCCAAAAATCCACTTAATACCCCAGCACTAACCGCCACACTCCCCTCTTCGGTGATTTTAGCCGGCAGTTCTATTTCTAAACCAACATCTAAATTAGTCGCCTTGATTTTTAGAGTATTATCTTTAGCTTCCAATAATATGGCCGATAAAATCGGCAGAGAAAGATTTTTTCCTGTTACTCGTTCAGCAATACTCACGACTTCTTTTAATTTGTTTTTAATTAATTCTAATTTCATTTGAATTTATAAGTATTTAATTTATTTTTTTGAAAAGAATAAGTTAGTGTTAAGACTGTGGATAAGTGTAAAAACTTATTCTAGTTATATTTTATAATACTTTTTTATCTATTAGTTAATTGGATAACTTGGGGAAAACTGTGGATAATTATGTGCTTAAATTTTTACCTTAATATTTATCCCAACATTACTAACTCTTTATCCAATACTTATCAACAGACTTATCCCCATAAAAACTTATACCTCAACTATGCATTGTAGAGCATCGCCCGGATCTGATCGATCTCCTGATTGAGGATTGTATCGGTCTTTATATCTGTCCTGATTTTGTCGCAAGCGTGAATAACGGTTGTATGATCGCGTCCACCTAATTTTTGGCCGATATAGGGGTAAGAGGTGTTAAAGTCTTCACGTAGGATATACATAATAATCTGCCGGGGTTTCACGATCTCCTTCCGTCGACTTTTCTCAAAGAGAGTTTTTTCCTCAATATTGTAGAAATTAGAAATAACACTGATCACATCCTTCACAGAGACCGTTCGTTGGGGCTTAATACTGTTCTTAATTAGGGATTTTACCTCAGTTAGGGTTAGATTGCGGTTTTTGGCCTGAACTTGGCAGAGGACAGTGTTTAGCGCCCCCTCAAGCTCCCTAATGCTGTCTTGGACGATAGAGGCCAGATATTCGACTACTTCATCGGAGATTTGGAGATTGTTGTTTTTAACCTTAGAACGAAGGATCGCTAGGCGGGATTCGTAGTCTGGCCGGCCAACATCTACAATCATCCCCCCTTCAAAGCGAGAGCGGAGGCGTTCTTCTAGGTTTTGAATGTATTTCGGTGGTTTATCAGAGGAAAAGATGATTTGTTTGTTGTTTTCGTAGAAATTATTGAAGAGATGAAATAATTCTTCCTGTGATTTGTCTTTGGCAGCCAAAAATTGGATGTCGTCGATAATAATCACGTCATACTTTCGGTATTTATCCTTAAATTGGGGCACTTTATTATTCAGTACGGAGTTTACATAATCATTAGTGAAAGTCTCTGAAGTCAGATAGTAAACTTTCTTATTTTCAAACTGACGTTTGATGTGATTGCCGATTGACTGAATGAGATGTGTCTTCCCCAAACCCGTTCCGCCGTAGATATAAAGCGGGTTGTAGTTCATGCCCGGGTTCTTTACTACTGCCTGTGAGGCTGCATAAGCCACTTCATTGAAAGGTCCGACGATAAACGACTCAAAGGTATACTTTGGATTTAAATTGCTTTCCTTATTAACATAGAGCTCTGATAAACCAAGCTCTCCAGACATGGGTAGTTTGGCGTTATTATCGTTATTTTTAGCCTTATTTCGGTCTTCGATCTTAGTGATTACGTACTCCAGGGCGCGGATATCGGATGAAGCGTCACGAAGAGCTTTTAAGATGAACTTGTGATATTTATTTAACAGCCAGTCGCGGACGAAAGTGTTTGGGACGCTTAAATAGACTGTCCCTTGGTCTTGCTTGGTAATGAAGGTGTTCTTAAACCAAGTCCCAAAACTTGCTTTGGAAATAGTCAGCTCGATCTCCCCGAGCGCCATGTCCCAAAGTTTTTTGTTGTCGACCATGAGAATAATTAAAAATTATAGATTCGAGCGGATAAGTTAAAGCAATTATATACTTGGGGATAACTCCTGCAATATTGCTAATATGGTGCATAAGTTGTGTATAACTAAAACATTGGCCCATATAATCTTGTGGAGCAACGATTTTATGGTTCTGTTGATTGTTTTATCCAGGACGACCTGCTTTAACTGGATGATCCGGGATCCAAAAAATTAAGTATTAAGAATAAAAATATAAAACATCGCAATCTGTCTGATCTAGTATTTGCGTGCCATTATGATTTTTTACCTCTTGATTTTGTGGTGAAATCTGTTATGCTGTTACCATCATGTCATTTACCTATAAACCGAAGACCCGAAAGCGCGCTAAAACCCACGGTTTTTTGACGCGGACTAAGACGGCGGGAGGCCGTAAGACAATCACTCGCCGGCGCCAGAAAGGCCGGGCTAAGTTGGCGGTATAAGTTCCCCTCCTTCACGAAGGAGGGGTCAGGGGAGATGGAGTCTTGTTTCAAAAACCACCTTCTCTGAACTCCACCCCCTCTAACTCCCCCCTTCGTGAAGGGGGGAGAACCTATGCTAACCAAAGAAAGACGCATTTCTAAGGGCCTCTTTGCCCAGATTCTATCCCAGGGTCGGGTTTTTTCTGGTAAGAACTCATCTCTTCGGGTTTTACCCATAGCCTCTTCCATTGAAAGTTTCGGTGGGCCGAAGGAGTCCTCTATCCCAAGTGCCTTTGCCTTTGTTGTGTCTGTAAAAACGGCTAAAACAGCGGTAGAACGCCATTTTTTGAAACGTCGGGGTCGTCATGTGATCAAAAAGAACCTAGACAAGATAAAAGAAGGTTATTACTGCGCATTTTTCTTCCGATCTGGAATCTCTAAACTCCCCTTCCCCGCTTTTGAAACGGAAATTGTGAATGGCTTAAAACAGGCTGGTCTGATAAACTAGTGTCGAGTTTCAAGTGTCGAGAGACAAGTAGAATGATTAGAATTTGAATTTTACTCGACATTTGACTCTAGACACTTATAATTAAACATTATGTTCCACGCTATATTCTTTCAGCCTCTATATAACGCTCTAGTTATCCTAAGCTCCCTGGTTCCTGGGGGTGACATTGGTCTGGCAATCATTTTATTAACCGCTATTGTAAAAATCGTCTTATTTCCTCTTTTCCAGAAGGCGGCCGAAACTCAAATAGCAATGAAGAAGGTTGAGCCGGAAATGGCTCGGATCAAAGAGCAGTATAAAAATGATCAAGAGACTCAGACCAAAAAGATCCTAGAGCTTTATCGGACCAATAAGATCAATCCGTTTTCCAGTATCATTGTTTTGATTATTCAAATACCGATAATCCTGGCTCTGTATTGGGTTTTTCAGGGGAGTTTCAAGTTTGACCCATCTCAGCTATATTCGTTCGTGCATATTCCGGAAATCTTGTCGACAAAGTTGTTCGGTCTCATAGACATCACTAGTCGTAGTGCCTTTCTGGCGATTTTGGCGGGAGTAACTCAATATTTTCAGATTTCACTTACTTTGCCCCCTGCCCCAAAGAAAAAAGGCAACGAACTTAACTTTAAAGAGGATTTTGCTCGCAGTATGAATATGAATATGCGGTACTTTATGCCCATTTTGCTCGGATATATGGCCTATGTTCTATCCTCTGCTATTTCGATCTATTGGGTGACAAGCAATTTATTTGCCATTGGCCAGGAGTTGTACGTTAGACACAAAAGGAAGGGTAAGTAAAAAAGTAGTAAAAAGAAAGTGAGAATGCCTACAAAAAATCCGATATTAGCGGATTTTTTTGTATTTGTATTTGCCCCCTACTTATTTTTTGGTTGAAGTGGAAGTTGTTGCCATTGCGGGTGAACCGCTGGTTGGGAGGGTTTGTCCTAGGTTTAGCATCCATAAGACCTCACTTTGTTTATCGGTGACAAAAAGACGATCTTCTTTGCTGGAGAGGAACAGGTTTACGCCATCGATTTTTGTCTGGCTAGTCATGCTGGAAGGATTAAAAAGCTGTTCTTTTGCTCCAGTTGTCGTATTTATCAACCAAAAGCTGTCAGTAAAAGAAACAAGGCCTTGATACCAACTTTCTGGTTCGTTTCCCGCACTCAGGGTGTTGGGGACGGAACAATAGATTCCCTTAGAATCTTTTGTCCAGACGCATTTTTCGGGCAAAGTGGCTAGGCCCAAGGGGATATTAGAATCCATTTCTCCTAATATTTTGAGATGTAGGCTTAGATCTGACCCCGCGTAGAGGAGTTTTTTACCATCCGGACTCATTAGGGCGGTTAATCCGTTGATTCCGCCTAAAATCTTGGTAAAAGATTTAGTTTTCAGGTTGAAAGAATAGATTAGTCCCGGGAAATCAGATAATGGCGCCGATTGGAACAGGATAGTGTTGATTTCTGGCCAGGATATTTTCCACTCGGGATAAGGGGAAGTAAATACTTGGGTATCTTTTTGCTTGCCGGAGAAATCACCTATATAGCCGACAGCTCCATTCTGGGAGGAGATTAGGTAGAAGAATTGGCTTTGATTAGGAGAGACGGCCAGTTCGGAGATATTGGCATTTAGAAGCGCTCCAGAGAGCCCCCCCATTGTGCTAGATGCAGAGTTTGAGACTTGAGCCAAGTAGTTCTCCATTTTTTGGTCTTTGGCTGAACGTAGAATCATTCGGGGGAAGCCGGCCGATAATCCCCAGGCAATTTGGTTTATGCCAAGCTTAGTTGTATTGGAAAGTTGGGTTTGTCCACCGGTAAGAGGGTCGTAAGAATAAATATAGCCTGAAGCTTTGTCCAGATACCAAACTTTACTAGAGGAAGTTTCCGAGATGATGGTAGTTTTATTTTTGATCGTTCTGGTTTTGGTGGATTTGATTGTAACTAAGGTTGCGCCCGATATCGGTCCATTAGAGATAGCCTGGAATTTGGCAGTTAAATCTGTTGTCGGTGGTTGACTGCCCGATGGAGCCCCGCCTGAACTGGTGGCTGATCCGCCAAAAAAGTTATTAACTACATTGATGGTGCGGGTTCCGGCATTTGGGAAAAAGTCAGTTATGGTTTTTACTATCCCCTGTTCAGCATTGTCGCTAGAGGAAGAAGACTGAAAGTAGAAAAAGGCGCCGGTAGCGATAATTATTAAAATAAACAGGATTGTAAATAATTTTTTCATGAAAGAAAGAATCTTATTTGGTGGGAGCGCAACTAGTGGCGGGTAGTTTTGGAATGCAAAGTTTCCACTGGACTAAGTCGGGATTGATAGTCTTGAGGATTAGGAAGGATAGCAGGGCGATCGCCAGACCAATTAGGGCATCAGTGACTTTCTTTTTACCATCACCCTTACCAGAAGCAGCCGCGCTAGTAAGGTATTCAAATCCTCCAATAACAATATATATTATGGCTAAAGCAATCGAAATATAAAGCAGAGATTGATATAAAACGTTGACGTAGGCAAGAAAATCCTTTGGCGCGGTTGGATTACTTCCCAATATCCCCGGTTCGAGAAGAGTGTATCCCTTATCTCCACCGACCTTAACTTCTTTTGTGGCGGCAAAAACAGATCCAGTCGCAATTAAGATGGTTGAAAGGATAAGCAAGAAAATTATGATGCGGAATATTTTTTTCATAGAAGTTAGAATCCGAAGTTGTTAATTTTTTTACCAAAGTTTATCTTTAGTGTTTTTTGAGCTACAGAAACAGGAGAGGAGTTGTCTTTTGCTATAATCCGGATTAGCGCCTTTCCAGAAAGACCGTTTTCCTGTCGCAGTGTCAGAGATTGCCCCTTTACGCCGTCAGTAATTGGTTGCTCGTCTTTATACCAGTTAAGAGTAACCTTTCCGTCAGACAAGCTTTTTTGATCGAAGAAAAACGGCTCGGCTACCAGTGTTGTTTCTAGTGTTTTTAAGTCAGTCTCATCAGACAAACTGTTTTGATATTGGATGCCGAGAAGAGGTTTATCCTCATAGATCAAAACTTCCGGCTGGCTCGTCCGGACGACTAGTGATTTTACCGCCTTGAGCTCACCGGACAGAGATGAAATTTCAAGAGTAATCTTGCTCGCTGCCCCTTGAGTGTCTATTGTTACCGCATTCTTGCCATAGCCGGAACTGGCGATCATCGGCTTGCCGTCGTTGGTCCATTTATAGATCAAATCTTTTGCCTCGAATTGTTTACTGTCGGCCCCAAAAACTTGAGGTAAGGCTACTATTCGAACAGGGCTTCCGCTGGTTGGCCTCTTTCCTCCTCGATAGAAGGGTGGAGAGTAGGTATTACCAGAAACTAGAAAATCGACATTATTTGATTGAAATAGGAAGCTTTTACTTAAAGATGAGTCGTCGGGACAGGTCAAGGATACTTCTAGAGCTAAGGTTTTACCCAGGGGTAGCGATTGAAAGGAAAAACTCTTTTGCCCGATTCCGCTTTGGGCCACCTGATTATTTAATGTCCAGGTATAGTTGCAGGTATCTAGGTTAAGCAAGTAACTCTGAAGACTGATTGAGGTGTTTTCATTTGGCCCGGGGTTTTGGGGGTAAACTATTGCGCGCAAATCTCCAGCCGTAGCTGATTCATAGTAGGCCAAGGTTTGGTTGGGAAGGATAAATGCCAGCAAAAGAAAAATGATACTGGATACAAATCGCAAATTCATATAGTTTTTATTATACCATCTATGCCACTTGGCCATAAGAGGAAAACTATATTTAGTTTGCCGTGCGCAAGTGGTTGTATTCAAAGACCGACCTTTTTTGGATTTAAGGTCGGTCCTTTGGTTCCCTGCACTCGTAACTCGACATTTAACACCGACTCACGCTGCTTCCTCGTATGGTTGTTCTTCGTCTTTTTCTTTATTGGCCGATGGTGCTTGGCGGTAGTCTTTCTTGGGGACTGGTTCACGATAAGGATCCATTAAATTAGCGGTTTCCCCTTTTTGCATTACAATGTCTTCCAGCTCTCCTTCTCCATTGTTGGATGAAATTTCTTTTTCATTCTGTCTTTGTTGATCGGTCTCTGAGTTAGTTTTTTCCTCATTTTTCTGGCTGACCGTTTCCCCGGCTTCATTTTCTGGTTTTTGATTGTTTCTTCTTTCTTTCTCTTCTCCCCTCCTCCTTTCCATTTGGCCATCTTTTTGTTGGAGACTGTTTTTCCAATCCTGTTCCTCTTCTGGTTTTGGTTCGTAAGGTTTATTTCCTCCTGTTTGTGTCGATGCAAGCTCTTTCTCTGCGCCGTTTTGTCCAGGCTTCGCTTTTATTTCGGAGCCAACGGCCGGCGACTCTTTCGGAACTTCCCTTGTTTTATATCCAGCCTGCTGAATAACCCTTTTTGAGAGGGCAATGCCCGCCTGTTCAGTTTTTGGTTTTCTGCCCCGGTCTTCTCGGCGGGAGGTGTTTATTAAAATGATTGTTGAGACGGTCCACCCGGGCAAGATGTCGATATAAGGGATCATCTCGATCACAAATCCAATGATCGAGATTGTTTGATTTTTAGGATTTTTGAAAAATTTGATTCCTAAAAAATAAAACCAGGTTAAAAAAGACAGCCAAACAAAGGGCGATATTATCCGATTAATGACACCGCCGATAATAAATATATCTAGGAGAGCCTGGATAATATCGACAGTTAGTGAAACCGAGACCAGTAAGAATGCGGTAATTGAATTAACACGTAATTTTACCTTTTTTTCGTCCATAGTGTGGTGGAGCAACGGCCTACGTTAAACAGCTTACAGCAAAAAAGCAAAAATATTAATGCTCTCTTTATCTTTGGTATTAACCTCGTCCATTCCTAGATCGTCTGATCCTGTGTGGCGGCCAGATCGTCCTTGGCTTTTTTAATCGCTAAAAGCTGACTTGGATCGGAAGTAATGATCTGGTCTTCAGTATAGGAGGCAATAATCTTGATAGCGACATGTTTTAGCCCAGCAAAGAAGATTCCCTCCCCTATTCCGGATTCCAGAAGTAAGTACTTTTCTTCGTCGGTTAAGTTGAAAGTTTTTTGAACCAGGTCGATGGCTGCCGGCGCCTGTTTTAGTAGGACCTGAATTGAGGAATTGGTAATGATAGGTGTTCCATAAGGGCTCCGTAAGAAGTCTCCCACGTCTTGGGTGATTGTGGCGACACCTAGGTAGTATTTGCGCCCGCGTTTAACGAGTGAAAAGAGGAATGAGGCGGTGTCTTCCGATTTCATCATCCACCAGGCCTCATCCACTACCAGTAGGCGTTTTTTCAGGTTGCGCCGGACGACATTCCAAATGTGATGCATCACAATATACATTGCCACCGGTTTAAGTTCGTCTTCCATGTCGCGGACGGAAAAGACGACAAATTTTTTATTAATGTCCACATTGGTAGGCTTGTTCAAAAAGCCAGCCCAAGTACCCTGGGTGTATTTTAGGAGGCGCTGGGCAAGCGATTCCCCTCCTTCCATACCAGCTAGTACCAGTTCCAAGTCCGACAAAAGCGGAGCCGGCTTATTGGAGAAATCAGTATCGGCATTGATATCTTTAAGCGCGTAGGTTTCGGAAATAGCACTGTCCATAATAGAGTCTTCCTCTGGAGTCAGTCCGCCCAACATAATACGAAATAGCCCAACCAGGTTGATAATGTTGGAACGTAAAATATCCGCCGGCGATTCGTCCTCGCGAGGGAACGGTAAATCGAATGGATTGATATGGTGTTCGGAAGTGAGAGAAATATTAAAATAGCGTCCACCAACAGCGTCGGCCAGAAATTCATATTCGCGTTCAGGGTCGATCACGATCACATCAGTATCGAACATTAGAGATCGGACAATTTCCAGTTTGGTAGCGTAAGATTTACCAGAACCTGATTTGGCAAAAGTGACCGAGTTGTAGTTTTCCAGGGAGAAACGATCGAAAAGCACCAGTGAGGAGTTGTGTCGGTTGATGCCGTATAGAATCCCCTTGTTTGAAGTAAGGTCGAAAGAAACAAAGGGGAAGAAGCTTGATAACGGCGAGGTATTCAAACGGTAAGTGATGCCCAAGATATCGGTACCAATCGGCAGAACGCTTTTGAAGGCATCTTCTTGCTGAAAGAGGGCGGGTTTGAGGTAGACCAGTTTGGAATCGAGCATTGATTTGATCTCGTTTTCCACATGATTCAAGTCAGCCTCATTGTCGCCGTAAATTGTGATATATAAACCGACATCGAAGATCTTTTCGCGGGCTTGCTGTAATTGATCCCGTAATTGTTCAATATCTTCATAAGCAACGTCCAGCATTGGGTCGCGTACCATTCCCTTTTCTTCACGTTCAGCGATCTGACTGGAAACTTCGGCCACCTTTTTTTGGAGGCTTTTAAGAGCGGAAGATGTGTCGACGGGAGAAATAGTGATGGCCACATCGAAGACTTTGTCCAAATTGATCACGGGCGAAAACCAGCCCTCCGATAGGAAACGCGGATAGGACATGGCAAAAAAAGTGCGAGCGATTTTGGCCCCCAAGTTCAGACTATTGGGTGATACCTGCAGAGCGCTTGGGGCGATCAGATCCCGCAACTCCAAAACTCCCATGCGATAAATATCCTGAGGCAGGATCGGGGTAATCTCTTTTTTTTCGTTTTTGTTTCCAAATAGATTTAAGAAGGCCATATTTTTTATTTTTGTTCAGTTTCCGGCGCACTGCCTGCTCCACTAAAGTTCGGCACCTCATTTTCTCCCGGATTGAAGGCCTTGTAGTAGAGTTCTACCAGCTCTTCTGTGCCCAATTGTACCGCTCTAATTCCCACGCGGTTCAATCCTTGTTCCACCACAGCTGTCCGTTGTTCTAGCTGAGTCTTGTGCTCTTGGAATTGATGAAGATTGGCTTCCTCATCTGATTCTCCCTTTTTCCTGAATATTTTGCCAAAAAAACCACTTCCTCCACTCAAAGAGACGGTGGCATAAGGGACAACAATGAAGAAGGTCTTGGTCATGATATTCGTGGAGTCGGTAAAATTCTTGATGAATTCGATATATTCCCGAGTTTGCAATTTTATCAAGTCATTGGTCTGATCTTTCAGTTCTTTTTCGAGCAGGCCTAGATAGGGATTGATATCCAAGCGGCGCGATTCAAGGGCAATCTCGATAGAAAAATCCAACGAATTAAGAAAATCCTGATACTGAGTTAAAATCCCCATTTGCTCATCTGGAGATTTTAGGGAAAAGTTTACTGATGAGGCCATTAAGACCATCCTCAGGCTTCCATCACGCAAAATAACGATTCCGTCGCGTATTTCACGGATAGGAACAAAGTCTTGGGTTGAGCGAGAACGTTTTGATGTGAGAGTACTCATTTAATTTTTTCGTTTACGTCGAGACTCCACGATAGATCTTTTAATTTGCTCTCGGAAAATTTAGGTAGGTTGCTGTCCTGTTGCCGATTTGCGGTTTCTGGGATTGTTGTGGGGGTTTTAGTTCCAACTCCATCTTTTTTCCAAAGATATAGTCGCCCACGTAGATAATACCAGAAAGCTGATTCTACCGCTTTGATCATTGGTCGATCGTTGACCTTGTAAAAAGCTAAAGCGAAACCGAAGCCGGCTAGAGCCAGCGCGGGAACCGCATTCATGTGCAGGGGTAGAAAACTAAACAGATTATAAGCTAGATAGGCAAAGCCTGCTCCCCCGACAAGATAAAGGAATTGTTTAAACGACAATGGCCCAAATATCTTATCTTCGACTTCAATAAATTGAGGGATTTGGAAATTCATAAATATAGATACTAATATGCGAATGCGTGCGAATGATACGAATATCTCTCTCGTGTCATTCTCATGCAGACGGGAATTTAGATTTATTTTCGTGATTATATTATATCATCTACATAATTTTACAGAAGTTAATAAACTTTGGATTTACAAAAATATATTTTAAGTACGTTACTTATGTTTGACAAGTAACATTTATCAATGTATAATCCAAGGCAGAATACAAAAGTAGCTCATTAATACAATGGCTACAAAAATTTTTTGGACGAGGTGACATAAATGAGTAGAATTGGTAAAAAACAATGCCCGCATTGTCGAAAGTATATAGACACTTTCGCCACATTATGTCCGTATTGCAGGTCGAAAGTTAGTTTTTTTGAAGAGTCCAGTGATGAACCTCAATCGGCGGTCGTAGAGGGGGCTGCATTTGTTGTGGTGTGGGTATTTTGCTGGTTGGTATTTTTGATTCCGGGAGCATTTTGCTTTGGGGTCATCGCAACAATATTACAGAGTGCGGGAGTTTCTGAGGAAAGAATTGTATCTCCTAACCTTTTGTTGCCAGTGGCACTAGTCTACTCATCTTTGGTCCATTTGTATGTTGTAAATAAAACCAAATCTGATAAGTGAAAATTAACGTCTAGTTATCTTAGTATCTAAGATAACTAGACGTTTTTTGCTGTAGAAGTTATTTACTTTCTTAGTTTATTGCTTCATGGTAGGGGTCAACACCCTTCTTCGGGGATACTGAATCAGAATCATTCTCTGTCGCTCCTAGCTCCACTTCTTCCTTTGGTAGGCGGAACAATTTTCCCATTTTTTCCTCAAACAATTTTTTGTCCCCGGAATCGTCGTTGTGCGGAGCAATATTACCGACAATTATAGCATTGTTGCCCGGAGTTGACAGAGGGGTCTCATCTTGTTTGATATTGGAATTGGAAACATTACCAGCCGGCGAAAAGTTTTCTACTTTCGTCGCTTGTTCTGGGCGGTAGCTGGCCACTCCCCCATTGTTTATCTTTTCCAGTGATGCGCGAATAGGAAAGAAAACACCTTGATTTACATCTTTGACAATTTCCCCCGCCATTTCAAGTGATATCTTTAAACGTTCTTGAACGTTATTTAAAAATTCATTCGGCCTAGTTACTCCTAGTAAGACTAACCCGATTTCACTAGCCAGTTCACCACGTTGATCAATGTGAATTTTAAATTTTGAGCTAGCTTTCTCGATAGTGTCGATTAGAGAATCGCTGTTTAGAGCTTCTTTTATTTCTTCTGGTAATTGGGAATACTTAGTTCTCAATTCTTCTTTTGTGTATTGTCTGGGATTCATTTTAGAATTGATTGGCGTTCATCCAAATAAGTGATCTATTAGCCTCAGCATTTCCTGGGTAGGTAGTGACCTCATCCTGAACCTTATTTTTAATCTCGTTTCGTATGTCTTGAGTAACGCTAGGAGAAATTGAAATAGCGGCAAGCTGGGCTTTAGTTAGGTGGCGCAAAATATCTGCTCCGGCCGTGGTGTGGATGTCTAGGTGATCATTGAGTAGTTCGATCATGTCAGCCCCACTTAGAGACCTAATGACAGCCGGATCGATTGTATTCGTGGTTGGATCTTTTGCCATCGCGTCTGCTTTGCTCATTCTTTCTATTTTTTGTCCAGCTCTATCCATCTTGTCTTTTTCTGCCGGATTGCTGTCGAATTTGGCCCTAGCGGCTACAATCTTTGCATGCATAGCTGTTGCTCCGGTAGATAGCAATCTGTTTTCCATTTTAATTCTATCTTCTGGAGATAGGGATTTATAAAGACGGGAAATATCTTCATCGGTGATAGTGCTTCCCATAAGGTATTTGATTCGATCGTCTTCATTGTTTTGTTTGGCAAATTGCTCGTCTTGCAAACCAGCTTCGGCTCCGTGTCCAGTAACCAGGCGTGAAGCATCTTGTCCACGTAAGCGAGAAAGCATTTCCATTGGCCTGTTGTTGCCGGCATCCGATAATTTTTGAGCCGCCTTAAACATGTCGGACCTAGTTTTGGCATCCATTTTGCCATAGGTTTCTAATTGAGCCTGACCGCTGAGGTTGCTTAGGTGTTGAAGCTTAAGCTCTGGAGTTTGAAGAGCTTGATTTTGAGCTGTATAAGCTTGAGTTTTTTTCTGCCATCCGCCAACATCCCCCATTTTCTTGGCTCCGGCCATCATTGCTCCTCCGACTATTGGCGATAGTTTACCTAATCCAGGGATGCGAGCTTGAGATTTTTGCATCCAATCACTCTTTGCCATAGCTGCTCCAGCTCGTCCAACGGTATGTCGTCCCGCAAAACCGGCAATTTGTTTTCCGCCATATTTACCCGCTGCTCCCACTACTTTTTGCGACCAACTGCTGGCTTTCTTGGCAATGATCACGCTTCCAACGGCCAGGCCACACAAGACGAAATACCAGGCCACCTGCATGGCAATTCCCCCGCTGTCGACAGGAGAAGTGGCGCCGGTTGTTTGGGCCAGGAGCCCTATCCCCGCCCCCCCTGTGGCCGAAGAAGTTTCAATTGGAGCAGTGATTCCTGGAATGGGGAAAGTGGATAAGCGCAGGACTAAATAAAAAACGAATAAGAAATAGGGCGCATACACCACTTCCTTTATTAGTGCCCCAAACCAACTGTTCCAGTAGTTTAGTTTTAGGTTGGAAGGGATTATTCTTGTGAAGAAAGCCAGCGAGGAAGTAGCAATCAAAAATATTAACACGACGGTGCGGGCAAGGAACATGTAGGCGGCGACAAATAGCGCATAGGATAGCACTAGGATCATAAATCCGGTCCCCAATCCCTTTAGAAAGAGGACAGACCAGTCTAGCTTTTGAGCGGCGGCAGATGTTTTTTCAACCTGGCTGTTTGGGGTAGAACCGTCGATACTAATGGCGGCCAATTCCCCTTTGAAAAATTTTTGTGGACTGATTCCCTGTACCAAGACGGAAGAAACATCGGGGTCGCCATTGCGATCGGCCGGGCCCATATTTTGGTAAAACACATTGGCCAAAGAGTTTCCGATATCAATCACTACTCGGGGAATGATAATACTGAAGTTTATCAGCAGGGCGGTGATGATTAATTCCACAACTAATTTTTGCGTATTAATCCCGCTTTTTTGAATGATCGTTGCGATGGCAATGTACATCAAAACAAACAAGAAGAAGATGTTGGCAATATCGCGCCCCAAGCTCCAGATAAAGTTTACCGCAGCCGAATTGGCCAAATGAGAGAAGTTGGTAATGCTGATTTTAAGCGAGGCATTAAACAGCTGTGAAGCGAGCCATAAAACCCAAGAAAGCAACCAGAGGATCACCGAGACGATCCAGGAAAAGCCGATTTTTAAGCAGGCTTCAAGGGAAAAATCGGCCCCCACTTCGCATACTTGATTATAATTAACCTCTGTCGGGGTAATATCGGCGAGATTTTTTTGATTAGTGACTTTTACACACGGGAAGATGATTGTTTTTTGTCCATTGTCATTCCAGACCCCGCGAAGACCAGAAAATTGTGCCTCGGCTTCTTTGCTAGCGGCGCTACATTCTGCCATTGTATAAAAACATACGTTGTTTCCAATCGTTTTGTATGCTTTGGTGTAGAGACTGGATTTGCTGTATAGATCTTGAGTCCACTGATAGCAAAACCAAGGTTTTGCTTGTGTCGGGGCCTCAGTTTGTTGTGCGGAAGAAATTGCCGGTATGGTGGCCATTAACAAGAGGCTGAAACCGATGATTAATTTTAAGAAAGAGATCTTCATTTGGGGATTAAACTTGGAAACGTGACAGTGATTTGGATGATCTTCTATTGATCGGAGCTAGCTTTATAAGTACTACCATTTTCACCCTTACATTCGAGTTGGTATACGGGATCGATGACATTTATCGAGATTTTTCCGCCAGCCAGGTCATAGGTGAAATTGTACCTTTGGTAGACAGGTATATTCTTGTTGGCTTTCCAGAAATCGTAAAAAGCTTGGACAACATTTTTGGCTGTTTTATCCGCAAAAGGATTTTGAGTCCCGCCTACCGTAATTGTGAACCCCTCAATCTTTTGGCCATCTTGAATTTTTAACGTGTAACTGTCGGTGCTGTTGACGGGAGCGCTCGGTGACCAGGTTACTTTTAAGCTCGCTCCATTTGTGGTGGTGGAGGTGGTCAATTGAGCGCCTGAGTAAGTTCCGGCATTTTTAGTCCAGCTAGTTGTAAATTTAAGAGGCGGGTAGATGGTGAGACTTCCCTCGGCGGTTGGTTGGACAACAGCTGATTTACTTTTTATTACTGTGAGTAATCGAGAGGTCGAATCGGTCGAACCAAGCCAGTCGTTTCCGGCCACGCAATAGGTGGTATTTACCGATCCCCAAGTGATCACGCGGTTGCCGTTGCTTAAATTGTTGGCCATGATCGTGGCATATGGGGCCGGAAGTTGGGGGTCGTCTCCTCCTCCATTGTCTCCACCCCCGCCATTGCCTCCGCCGTCATCATTTCCCCCGCCGGTACCGGAGTCAGATTGGCCTCCAGTTGTCCCCCCACCTGTCCCCGGGGAAGTTGTAAAGGTTTGAACATCATTGGTTGTCGGTTCATTGCCATTACCCACTTGTCCGATTTCAGGATTTTCATATTCATTTAAGCGGGCGGACAGAGCATCGCCAGAGGTTTGAGCAATTGCTTGTCCGGGGGTGATAGTTTTCCATACCCGGCAATATTTTCCATCGGTCGTGTAAGTTATGCAGGTTCTAATCGGTAAGAATCCCCCACCTGTTCGATATTCTTCCAGCGCCAGCGATTCCCGACGGCTTTTTTGGGCATCCAGGCTGTTTCTTGCCTGCGTATAAGCCGAGTAGGGGTTGTTGGGCCGAGTGATATCAAAAATAGCATTGAATGTTCCCCACCAGTCGGCCGGCGGTAAATCACTGCTCTCAGCACTCATGAAGTTGTCATAAACTTCTTTAGGTACTGTTGAGTTGAGAGACAAGGTACCGCCAAGTTCTTCGTCTATTGCCAGTTGGGCGCTGACATCAAGTTTGAAACTATTAGAGGAGTAATTATTGTAGCTGTCCATGAAGACCCCGTAGCCCTCGTCGTTTGCATCCAATAGGTAGCTCGACAAGTTCTCGGGATAAAGAGAGGCTTTATTTAGAGTCTGGCCGGTATCTCCGCCTTTGGCGGTTTCAGCTTGTTTTCCCGCCGGTTGGTAGCCGGTTTTCATCATTCCCCCTTTTCCCAAAATGCCTTCCCGATATTTCTCGACTTGGGTGGCAGCCTGACGGCGCATATCTGGCTCTTTGATGAAGGTTAGGTCTTCCATGGCGTAGTTGACCCGTTTGATGGCATGCAGATACATACAGAGAAGGACTTGCATGTCATAAGCTTTGCCGGTGTTGATATCAGTATTTTTCCCAAAATTTAAGAGGTCGCCTGTTTCGTGGACCGGTACATATTGATCACTACCCCCGATTGGCTGAATACCGTTGGCTGGGTATTCTGATTTGCATGAATCATAGTTTTTTTGGACTTCCGGCCCGTCCTCGAGATCGCGAATCTTTTTTAGATTTTCTTGATCTAATTTAAGCATTGCTGCATCGCATTTCTTACGCTGTTCAATCGTGCTTGAGGCGGTAGTATTTTGGCATTCAGGCGGGATAGTGGTAGTGGGAGCCGTTTGGGCGTGGAGGAATGACGGACCAGTTAGTCCGGACACCAGCAATAAGCCGACCAGGAGGAACTTTTTTGTTGGGGCATTATTTTTCATATAAAATTAATTGGTATAAACTGTCCCGCTTTCCTCGCTAGTAAAAACAATGTTGTTGTCTCGGAAAAATTGGTTTAAGCGGTTCACGGCTTTTAGAAAATCGAGCGATTGGACGCGATAGAGATCGGCGGCTTGAAGAGCAATCGAGGGGTGATCAAGAATCGTGGTCATATCAGAAAGAGTTGCCGAGTTGCGGGATAGGGCGGTGATTAGGGCCAGATGAACTGTTGAAGCCGTCTTTGGGGTACTAATTTTAAGCAAATCGGCAAGGGCTTTTTTGGTGGCCATTGCTTGATCGGTGATCTTTTGAACCTGGCTTCGGTCTCCGGTTTGAAGAATGTCGAGCATGATAGCGATGGCCCCTTCGTTTTTGTTATCCAGAGGTTTTAAGGCCTCTACTACTTTTAATCCGTAGGCACGTAAAGCAGTTGGGCTGATATTGTAAGAAATGATGAGATTGTTGTTTGTGTACGGTTTGGCTGTTTGGAGGGCTCGAGATGAAGTGGTTCCGGTTTTGGCCAGTTCGGTAGAAATTGCCCGATCAATCTGGTCACGTCCGGTCGTGTAGGCTTGGATATTAATAATCGCTTCTGGGCTTGGGGAGCTAGCCGATGAGTCAGTTGAGTTTTTTGTTGTTTGAGACGAATTTGGCTTATGGTCGGCATACCAAAACCCCCCGATCGTGAGAAGGAGGATCACGATGATCGCTATGGAAACTTTTTTTACGGCTGGTTCCAATTTTTTGGAAAAAATTCCTTATTATTATATCGTCTTTCTATATATATACATAGTTTAAATAAGTGGAAAACTTCAAGCAGTGACGAATGACAAGCGCCGAATAAAAAACAAGATTTTTCATTTAGCATTTGACACTCGTCACTTGGCACTAATTTCTGTGTTATACTTTATTTTATATGTTGAGAAAACTTTTTTGGGGAGTTGGTTTGATTGTGATGGCTATTATTTTGTCTCCCCTCCCTTCCGTTTGGGCCGAAGACATCAATGTAAAGGAGGAAGTTGATATGAGTCAGGCCGATCTTGACCAGATTTTAGAGTCGATGAAGGAGCAATTGATAAAAATATCACAGGAAATCGACAAAATTCTCGCTAGCCGGGGGCAGTCCAAACCAAAAACCTCGTCTGATAATTCTACGAGTGATAAAAACAGTAGCTCCAGTCAAGGAAGTATCGTGGGGGGAAGCAGTAATTCGTCTTCGGGGAGTCAATTTGGCGCCGGGGCGGGGTCCAATCAACCCTTTGGCGGCCTAAGTACCGATGTCTTTACTTGCACTTGCCGTAAGGATCCTCCTAGATCATTGATTACCCTTAATCCAGCTAAAAGCGACCTACCTTCTCAGGTAATCTACGAAGGTACCTCTAGTATTTTATATGAATATCGAATGATAAAGACCCCAAATCAGCAATTATTGGGGACAGTGACCAACGATGTCGACTGTAGGATTCAGGTTTATGCATATTGTGTTACGGTAGCGACTAGACCAAAGATTTACATGGTAGGAACTTCCGGTGGGACTTCCTCTGGTACAGGTGGTCAGCCGGAACAGCCCCAAGAACCAAGCCAACCAGCTAGTTCGACCCCCCCGACTACTCCTCCGGATCTATGTAAGCGGATGGGTGATAAGGCCTATTCTTACTCAGCTCGTGGTACGGGATATACTAAGGAGAATACGGCAATGGAGGGTGGACCAAAAGATCGTATTGGTAATGAATTGATTACTTTGCAAGACTATTTAGCCGGTAAGGGTAGTTATGTTTCAGTGGCCATGGATACCAAGACCTTCCCCTACGGCACAGAACTATGTATTCCAGAAATGGAACAAAAGTATGGCAAGCAGATCGTCTTTAGGGTGGTAGATACAGGCAGTGCCTTTAATGGTAGTGATCCAGATCGGTGGGGAGGTCCGAAAGGTACTTCACGGATAGATATTTGTACTGCCAACCAGAGTGCTGCCAATGATTCAACGATAAATGGCTCCCTCACTCTAGTTTCTAATGTTCAAAGCAACAGATAGGATAAAAAGTGTCGAATGACGAGTGTCGAGTGTCAAATTAACAAAAAAAACGGGCATTGCCCGTTTTTTTTTGTTATGAATTTTCACCAACTTGCTTGATTACCGACTTTAATATTGTTTTTGGCCGTAAAACCGGCATTGAGCTCGAGAACATATTTGGCCGGCGATAGACTAGTAAATGAGTTCGGATAGGTGGAAGTGGCTAAATTGGTAGTAATATCAACGATTTTTTTGTTTTCGTCGAGCCAAATGATATCGATGGGGAAATTCATATCCTTCATCCAGAACTTGTATTGGTCTGGCTGGTCGAAAATGAACAGCAATCCTTCGTTTTCCAGAAGGCGGGGCCTTCCAGAGAGGCCTAATTCCCTTTTGGCTGGAGTGTCGGCAATCTCAGTCTGAATTTTTGAGTTATTTACCGATAGAATAACGGCTTCCTGGTTTGTCCGTAGCTTTTTTCCATTACTCCCGTCATTTATTCGGTTTCCGGCAAGCGACCAAAGCGAAAGACTTGCAATTATTACGATTAGGAGATAGAAAAGTTTAGTTTTCACTTATTTTAGTGTAAATGGTAAATAGTAAAAATGAATGCAGTCAATTGTTTTTTTCTAAATTTACTTTTTGCTATTTAACCTTTACTCTGGCTAGGCATTTCCATTGGGTCAAATTTAGGTTTTCCGCCCGAGCTTTCACTGGAATCCCGCATTTCTCCATAATTTCCTCGGATAGATCGAGATTTCCCTTTAGCATCTTGCGTTTTTGGCCAAAACCCTTCTTTACAACTTCAAAAAAGCGGTTTTCTGATAGGTCGGAGAAGAAACTTTTGGAGATGTTGTTTATTAGTAGTACGGCGGAATCGACATTCGGCGCTGGCTCGAAGTCGGTCTTTGGCACAGTTCGAATATAAACAGGCTCTCCGTAGGCTTTGACGCTCATTGAGAGAATGCTTTCCTTTCCGTCTCGGGCGCAGATGCGTTCTGCCACCTCTTTTTGGACCATCAAGACCATTGAGGCTGGCTGATAGTCACTTTCTAGGAATTGGCGCAGGATCAGTCCGGTAATGTAGTAAGGAATATTGGCAACAATTTTGTAGCTTCCAGCTTTTAGGTTATAGCTTTTAGCTTCAAATTCAAGAATATCTTCGTGCACAAGGGTAAAAAGACCCTTCGAGGAGTAATCGGAGAATTTTTTGTTGAGCAATTCGATCAGTCGGTCGTCTTTCTCGACAGCCACCACTGTCGCCCCGGTGGCCAAAAGCTGGGCAGTCAAAACGCCTTCGCCAGGTCCAATCTCGAGAACAGTATCCTCCTCCGCCACTTGGGTGACCTTAACTATCTCGTTAATTATCGCCCCATTAGTGAGGAAATTTTGTCCGAGTGATTTTTTAGCGACAATCATATGCGAATTATATGCTTAAATTGAGCCGTTTGGCAGACTTGACAAAAACGTTACAGTAGTTCAATCTGTGAATTAGTAAGGGCAAATTACCTATAGGGAGGAGTGATCGTGAAATATTTGAGATTTGCCGTCGTCGTGTTGATATCGGCCTTCTGTGTATTCTATTGCTACGGCATCGTTTCTGGTTCGGCTCAGCCGGTTTTAGCCACTTGGTTGATCTTCTTGACTGCAACTCAGTTGTCGATGATAACCTATTTGCGGTCGTCAGAGAAAAGAACCTTGTCGAGCAATATTTACAGCTTGGCTGACGCAATTAATGTGATTTTGGTGATCGTGGCGATGTTGTTTTTTTCCAAGAACACAAAAATGGGATTTGATCGGTTCGAGGTTGCTTGTCTGGTAGCCTCTGGAATCATCGCGGTCGTCTGGTATTTGAGTCAGAGTCATTTTATCTGTAATCTGATGATCCAGTGTTTGATGGTCGTGGCCTATGTGCCGTTTGTCCATCATCTCTGGCTGGCCGGTGAAAATCCTGAACCGTATATCCCCTGGCTTATCACCATCGTCGCTTCGAGCCTTGCTCTTTATGAACAAATAATTAAACGAGACGTTCTTGCTGTTATTTACCTGGCGAGGTCAACGGTCTCTGTTTTTATTGTTCTGATGCTTATGCTGAGGCTAGATTTTTTCTAGCCGGCGCCCGGACACATTGTCGGGCGTTTTTGTTTGTCTAACCCGGCCCCAAAAGGCTTGACGGGCAAGCACTTCGCGTAAAAAGGGGTGGACTATTCGTCCCCGCGCTTGCCCTGGGCATGGGGCGGGGTTAATATCCGCAAATCGTAGATTTTTGCTGGCGCAAAATCATACGAGCGGATATTAAAAATCGATATAGCTGGTCACGATTGGGGCGCCACTTTGGTTGGAATCGCCGTCGGCGGCTTTCATGAGAGAATCATCGATGTCGCCAATGAATTCGCTGGGCAGATTGAACTGTTTGGCGCCGAAAATAGTGCGCATTTGGGCGTAGCAGAGGTAGAGCTTTTCCTTGGCGCGGGTCACGGCCACATAAAATAGCCGCCGCTCTTCTTCATCGTCTCTTTTTTCATTGCCCATGCCAGCATGGGGGAAGAGATTTTGCTCCAGACCGGTAATGAAGACAGCTTTGAATTCCAAGCCCTTGGAGGCGTGGACAGTCATTAGACGTACGCCACGGGGTTTATTTGATGGTTCGCCGATACTATCCTGATCGGAGACTAGTGAGGCGTCGGTCACTAACTGCATAATTCCCTCCTCTATCGGCAGATCGTCGTAGCGCACGGCAAGCGAAGCGAATTCTTTTAAGTTTTCCAGCCGTTCTTGCGCTTCTTCGTCTCCTTTTTCCAATTGGCCGGCTATTCCTGAGACCTCGACAATAAATTTAACCAGCTCGGAAGCCTTCATTGTTTCGGCATTTTTCTTGATCTGAGTTAGGAAATAGCGGAAATTATTCAGTTTCTCGCGCATTTTTTCCGGCAAACTCGCTTCTTCCCCGGCAAAGATCTTGGCTAGGGTGACATCTCCGATTCCTCGAGGTGGAACATTGATGATCCGTTTCAAACTTTCGCGATCGTCGGGGTTAAAGGCTAATTTGATGAAGGCCATTAGATCGCGCACTTCTTTGCGGTCGTAGAAACGGGTACCAAGCACTTGATATGGTACGCTAGCGCGCAAGAACTGTTCTTCTAGAACGCGGGATTGGAAATTGGCTCGATAGAGTACGGCAATTTCTTCAGCTGGGATACCGTTTCGGATCAGATTGAAAGCCTCTTCGGCCACAAAACGGGCCTCATCTTGCTCAGAAAAACCGGAATAGAGTGTAATTTTGTCGCCTTCGCTGTTTTTAGTAAACAAATTCTTTTCTCGTCTTTTCTTGTTCTTTTTGATCACTTCGTTAGCGGCAGAGAGGATTGTTTGGGTCGAGCGGTAGTTTTCTTCGAGCAGTACAACTTTAGCCGAAGGGTAGTCTTTTTCGAAATTGAGAATATTTTTGTAATCCGCTCCCCGCCAGCTGTAGATCGATTGGTCGATGTCCCCTACTACGCACAAGTTCTTGTGTTTTTTGGCTAGTAAAGTGGTTAGATCGTACTGCACAACATTGGTGTCCTGATATTCATCGATATGGATGTATTGCCAGCGATCTTGGTATTGTTCGAGAATTTCCGGGAATTTGGTGAACAGCTCGCTGGTTTTTAGGAGCAGATCGTCAAAGTCTAGCGCCTTCTCGGCCTTCAGGATTTCTTCGTACTTGGCCCAGACAGTGGCGGTATTCTTGCCATTCCATTCTTTGCCGGCGGTGGCGGTAAAGTCGGCTAGCGAGCGCCCATCGCCCTTTAGTTTGGAGATCAAGTGGAGAATCTTGCGCGGTTCGTGCACTTTTTCGTCCATTCCGAGTGAGCGCAAGGCTTGTTTGACCTTGGCCAACTGCTCGTCTTTGTCGTAGATGGAAAAATACTTGGATAACCCTAGTGCTTCACCATGGGTGCGCAGAATATATACCCCTAGCGAGTGGAAGGTGCTCATAAACGGCACTCCGCGCGAGCCGGTATAGGGGTTACCGGAAGATTCCGGTCGGCCGAGCAGGTTGGTAACTCGGTCGCGCATCTCTTTGGCCGCCTTGTTGGTGAAGGTAATCGCCAAAATACGTTCCGGGGCGATACCGTTCTCTATCAAGTGCAAAATGCGGTGAGTGATCGTCTTAGTTTTCCCCGCTCCAGCGCCGGCTATGATCAAAAGAGGACCGCCTTTGTGCTCCGCCGCTTCGCGTTGAAAAGGGTTAAGTGAGTCTAAATGTGTCATATACAAGGGTAAAGAGTAAAGAAAAAAACCAAATTGGCTTCAATATGATAACACAATTAATTACGAATTACGGATTACGAATTACAGATGAAAACGCGTCTAGTTGCAAGCCCTTTGAGTTCACAGTATTTGTAATATAATTAGCCTAATCATTATTTTTAACACTAATTTTATGGCGGAAATTTTAACGGGGGCAGGTTTGGAGGCGGAGATCGCGGAATTGTCTCGGCAGATCGAAGAAAAGAAACGGGTACTCGAAGGACAAAGCGGAATCGTACGGGAAGATAAAGAACTCGTTTCCGAGACGGTGGCAGAGCATTTTTATCCGACTCCGGCCAATTTGACCGCGCCCGCTTCGGTAGGTGATGACCAGGCCCCTGCTAACGCTCCAGCGCCGGTTCCTCGGTCGGTGTCTGATGATTATCTAGCCACTTTGCCACCCGAACAAATCGAGGTCCTTAATTCTTATGTTTCAATGGTACCGAAAGACGGTATTAAGGCCACAGTGAATAAACTAATGGCGGAAAACCCCTTTATCTTGGATGCCTTCCATGACGTTCTGGTTACCCGCCTTTACGATGAATTGAAGACGCGTGGAATAGTTAAATAGCTTTTAGGTGAGAGCTTTCAGCTTTCAGCTTAAAACTCAAAATTCAAATTTTATTAATTAAAAGCTAAAAGCTAAAACCTGTTAAAACTATGTCCCCTATTCCCTTTTTAATCACCTATATTGTGCCGATGGCGATCATTGCTGTGGTGGTCGGTGTGATCATCGCCTACTTGCGCCGGCCGTTTCTAACCTCGTTAGACCTCCAAGTCTTATCGGTCAAGTTAGGCCAGAAGGCTAAAGATCAGAATGGTAATGGCAAGGAATTTTTGACGGACATTAATCTAACTGAACAACTATTTAATTCTCTCTCGTCAATCAAAAAGCCTTTTGTGTTTGAAGTGGCCGTGGAGAATGGTTCGGAGCATATCAATTTTTATCTGGCTGTTCCCCGCGCGCATTTGGATTTTGCCAAGCGTACAATTCAAGGGTTATTTTTAGATGCTGAAGTAAATGAAGCGCCGGAATATAATATTTTCAGCAAAAGTGGCCAGAGTGTTGGGGGCTATCTCAAACAGGCTCAAAGTTACCTCCTTCCCTTGCGTACTTACCGTGAAGCCGAAGCGGATACTTTTGCCCCGATCCTTTCCACTCTTTCTAAATTGAAAGAAATGGGTGATGGCGCGGCAATCCAACTGGTAGTTACCCCAGCTTTCAAGGAATCCCGCAATCAGATCATGCACGGCCTGGAACGGATCAAAAATGGAGAAAAACTTTCCGCGGTCGCCGGAGAAAAAACAGTAATGAAAGGAATCGAAAAAATGATCTTCTCTTCTCCAAAGTCTGTCTCTGGTACGCCGTCTCCTAAGATTGTGGATGAGGAAGCAGTTAAGGCCCTTCAGCAAAAGATTGCCAAACCGCTGTACTCGGTAAATATTCGCTTGGTCTCTTCGTCGGATGACCCGGGGCGAGCCGAGGAGATCTTTCTAGCCTTGTCGGGAGCTTTCTCCCAGTTCTCGGCGCCTGTTCGCAATAGTTTCCAAGTGGTAATGCCGAAAAAATTGCAGAAACTTTATTTCCAATATTCTTTTCGCGAGTGGAGTGGAGACCAATATATGGTGCTAAACTCGGAAGAATTAGCTAGTGTGATGCATTTGCCGACGCAGAGTTCCGATGTTCCGCGGATTGCTTGGCTCCGGACACGCGAAGTGGCTCCACCGGCCAATTTGCCGGCCGAGGGGGTGATTTTGGGAGAGAACCTTTTTCGGGGAGATCGAAAAATGGTGCGTTTTGCTCCGGCTGATCGTCGCCGACATCTTTATGTGGTTGGACAGACTGGTGTTGGTAAATCATACAAATTATTCGCGCCGATGATCGTGCAGGATATTGAAGCCGGACAGGGTGTGTGTGTAATCGACCCGCATGGCGATTTGGTGGATACGATTCTCGATCGCATTCCGCAAAACCGTATTGATGACGTGATCGTCTTTGACCCGGGTGACCTGCGGCGTCCGTTGGGACTCAATATGCTCGAGTACGATCTGGTCAAGCCGGAAGAAAAAACTTTCATTGCCAATGAACTGCTGTCAATTTTTGGCAAACTCTACGATTTGAAAACGACGGGCGGTCCGATGTTCGAATACTACTTGCGCAATGCTCTCCTCTTGATGTTGGGCGATGCGGCTTACGAACCAGCTACTCTACTCGATGTCCCACGCATTTTTTCCGATACCGAATATCGTAATGCCAAGCTCTCTCGTTGTACCGATCCGCTCGTGGTAGATTTTTGGACCAAGGAGGCAGCCAAGGCAACTGGCGATCAGGGGTTGGCCAATATGACAGTTTATATTGTGTCTAAGTTCTCTTCCTTTATCTCCAACGACTACATGCGTCCGATTATTGGTCAGACCAAGTCGGCTTTCAATGTTCGCGACCTGATGGATAAGCAAAAAATTCTGTTGGTCAAATTGGCCAAGGGAAAGATTGGTGATCAGAATGCCGATCTGCTTGGAATGATCATTTCCGGCCGGATCTTGATGGCGGCCCTATCGCGGAGCGACTTAAAAGTGGAAGACCGTAAAGATTTCTTCTTCTATATCGATGAGTTCCAGAACTTTACGACTGATTCGATTGCCACGATCCTCTCGGAGGCGCGCAAATACGGCTTGTGTTTGACGGTGGCGCATCAGTTCATTGCTCAGCTGACCGACAATATTCGTGAGGCGGTATTTGGCAACGTTGGATCCATGATTGCTTTCCGGGTAGGCGCGCCAGATACCGAATCTCTACTTAAACAATTCGGTCCGGAATTTGACGAGCACGATTTGACCTCAGTGGAAAATGGCAAGGCGTTCGCTAAACTTCTGGTGAACGGTGAACCAATGAAACCTTTCTCGTTTACCTGTATCGATCCTCCGCCGGGTCACTCGGAGTTGCGGGAAAAACTGGTTGAGCTGTCCCGCTTGACCTACGGCCGAGATCTGGCCGAGATTGAAAGAGAGATCGTAGCCAAATTGAGACCGGAAGGTACTCCCATTGCATAATAAGAACAAAAAACCGCCATCTGGCGGTTTTTTGCAGTAGCAAATATTAATGGCTATTTGTCAAAAAAATGGCCGTGACTGGAAAAATATTGCCTCCAAACGACATTTTTGCCTTTACAGCTAATCAAATGTGTTGCTATCCACTTTTTGACTCTTTTAGTCTTCCGGAAACGGCCCCTTTCGTCTACAATATTCAACATTGTGGGCCTGAAACAGCAATCGATGAGAATCGTCTGGCCACCTAAACCACAAACTAAAATAAACGTATTTTACCTAGGTTAAACAATCCTGATGCGGATGATAGTTCGCGTCAGGCCATAAATCCTTCGTTTCTCCGCCGTAATTCGAAACGGGTGGTTTGGTTTTTATCCGCACTAGCCCTGACGGTGGCCATCCCTATTTCAGCATCGGCCGGCATCTTTTCTTTTGTAAGCGGTATAATGGCGACGGGCAGTAAATCGACCACTGGTTCTGGTTCGGTTCAGAACATGGCCTTGCTCACTGCGGTCAGTTCGGTTGACCCGGCTAGCCAGATGCCAGTAGATACTCAGATTGTCGATGACAATTCCCTGCTCTCAAATGCTGGCCCTTTGGGAAGTGCCGCTGACGTAGCTTCTTTTGTTGGGGCTGGGAGTGATCAAATTGCTGTCTATACCGTACGCAAGGGCGATACCCTCTCCGGTATCGCTAAAATGTTTAACGTTTCGACTAATACGATTCTTTGGGCCAATGATCTAAAAAGAGGAGCAATTATGCGCGAGGGTGAGCAGTTGGTAATCTTGCCTATCTCCGGAGTGCAATATACGGTCAAGAAAGGTGACACTCTCGCTTCTATTGCGAAAAAATACGGGGGCGATAAGGATGAAATAATGGCTTTCAATAGTTTGGATTCGGAAAAACTGACTGCTGGGGATGAACTGATTATTCCAGACGGCGAGGCCTCTCCTTCGACTTCGGGCGGAAAACCGGGAACCAAGCCTTCTCAACCTTCATACTCTGGTTACTATGTTTGGCCGGTCAATGGCGGTCGTTTTTCCCAGGGAATTCATGGTCACAATGGTATAGATATTGCCGCTCCTTCCGGCACGGGAATCTTGGCATCGGCCGGCGGGAAGGTTCTGATTGCCAAAGATAATGATGGCTGGAATGGCGGTTATGGTAATTATGTCGTTATTAAACACGCGAATGGTACGCAAACCCTTTACGCTCACATGTCCTCCGTTTCGGTGGGAGTCGGACAGTCGGTTGACCGCGGTCAAACAATCGGCCGAGTCGGCAATACCGGTAAATCAACCGGTAACCATCTGCATTTTGAAGTGCGCGGCGCAACTAATCCGTTCTCCAAAGGACGCAAATAGAGGTAATTTCAAATTTCAAGTGTCAAAAGTCAAATGAAAATACAGGGCTCCGGTCCTGTTTTTTGTGATGAGGGTGTACACTTTCCCATGGTGGTATAATTAGAGGAGAAGATTGAGAAGGAGCTTAAACCATGACTAGTCTAAAGGATGTGTTGGATAGGATGGCTGCCGTTCAAGGGGTATCCGATTTGTTTGGAGTTAGTGAAGACTTTGAACCCCAATATCGCTCACGGATAAGAGAATTGGCTGTTACTATTTGTTTGGAGAATCAAGTTAATTCTGACCAGGCTCAAGGACTATCTTTGGATACAGAGCTCGGTAAAGAGTCATCTAGGCTCTTTGAGGGTTTGCTGGAGTGGCTTGTCACTCAGCATGAAGTATTTAAAGAATAATCTTTCGAAGTTAGGCGCGGATGGATTATTCCATTCCGCGCCTTTGATTTTTTATTTTAGAACGTTAATTGCTTTTGCTTAAACTTTTCAGGATTTCTATAAGATCCTCTGTTGAATGTATTTGCCGGTAATTTAGTCCAGTACGAGACAGTACATCATTTTCATCTGGGCTATCATCTATCAAGATACATTGGTCGTATGAAAGATTATTCTTTTTGAGATAATCGCTGAAAAATAGACTAATTCCATCCCGCATATCTTTTTTCATGACTCTACTCTTAGATGAGTCCAGAATCTCATCAATCGGCAGAGCATACTTTTTTTGGATGGATGGATATGTCCAGCGGTCAAAGCTGTCCATGTTGTCTGTCGCAATGACAATTTTTACCCCAGTCTTTTTTATCAAATGAAGTAATTCTGGAATTTCCGGATCGCTAAGCTCCATGAGTTCGCATCCTTTGACGAATTCAGAAAAAATCTTTTCGTATTTCATCCCGGTTTCCTCGGCCACTTTTTTGCAGATATCTTCGCTAGAATACTCCCCTCTCATCCAGGGTTTTAATATATCCCGTAATTTACCGAATAGGGTATCCTCTGTCTGCTTGAAGGTTGAAGTGTCGTTGTCCTGTAAATGACCCCAAAATTTTGATTTTGATAATGTCCCATTCCAGTCCAAGAAGACGACCTTATACTTGTTCATAGTTGATATTGTAACAGACCGATAGATTAAAAACGAAAATTAATATGGAAATGCCGTCAACCTATTAAGTTGACGGCATTCTTAAAACTGACTTAAAACAGAACTCTCAACCTGCTCCAGATCAGCATTAGCGTTTATTCGGCAAACTCGGACTTTTTTGGACACCTCTGTTAAGAAGTAATTCCTAAAAGCCTCGTTGAAGGCCGGATTAGCTAATGTTTTAGCTTTAGGGTCGTCATTTCTTTTGGTTACCCTTTCTACGGCGTTGGGGAAACTGACATCCAAAAAGAAAATGATCTTGGGTAAAATCAGCCCGTCGGTTTCTAAAAAAGTTCGTTCAGTTTCCTGCCAGATGTCGAATCCCCCAGTGCTTGCCTTGGCATAGTCAAAGGCAATGCAAGTAAATAGGCTTCGATCTTGGACAGCCATCCTCCCTCTCTCGATGGCCTTTTTGATAAGGGTTTGGCGCTCCAGTTCCAGCTTCAAGAAAAAGTTACTGGACTGCAGAGCCTCGGCCCTGGTTTTTGGAGGAGAAGGAAAATTTTTAGCGCCACCAGCCAGGATATTGTATTCTGGGATAATTTCAAATATATCCGAGGAGGCAATAAGACGGTTTATGAGCGTTGTTTTTCCGGCTCCGGACGGTCCTTCAATGGCAATGTCCACCTTTAATTACCTCCTTTATGATTCTTCTTATATTATATCATTGATTTACTCTTAATGCAAGGGTTAGATTCCCACTCTTGGCCGGTATTGCAGGGCTTCCGACAAATGTGCTTGAGAAATATTTTCCTCGCCGGCGAGGTCGGCCACAGTGCGGGCCAGTTTTACAATACGGTGGTAGGCGCGGGCGGAGAGATCGAGTTTGCGGGCCGCATCGTTTAAGAATTGCGATAGTTTTTCATCGAGCGAGGCGAATTTCACGATCTCGCGAATGCTCATTTCGGCATTCGATCTAAGTTTCGAGCCGGCGAAACGATTTAGTTGAATTTGCCGGGCACGGATCACTCGCTGGCGAATTTCTTCCGATGATTCCCCTCCGGCTCCCTTAGCACTTAGTTTTTCATGGTCAATTTGCGGAACATCGAGCCAGAGATCGATGCGGTCCACAATTGGTCCCGACAGTTTTTTCTGGTAGCGCATAATATCGGCTGCGCCACACACGCAGGGTCTAGTTTTGGAACCGTTGTAACCGCATGGGCAGGGGTTCATCGTGGCGATTAAAATGAAGTTGGCCGGGAAAAGCATCGTTCCTTTAGACCGACTGATCGATATCACTTTATCCTCCAGCGGTTGCCTGAGTGATTCCACGACCCGCTTTTCGAATTCTGGGAATTCGTCTAAGAATAGAACTCCACGATGGGAAAGAGTAATCTCACCTGGTTTGGGCCAGGCGCCACCCCCGACGATCGAAATATATGATGAGGTGTGGTGTGGACTGCGAAAGGGCGGACGGGAAACAACATCTCCCTCCAGTGTACCAGCTACGGAATGTACCCCGGTCGCTTCGATGATCTCGTCGTAGGAAAGCGGAGGCAGAATCCCGCAAAAAGCTTTGGCCAACATCGATTTTCCAGTGCCGGGCGGTCCATACATAGCGGCATTGTGTCCCCCGGCTGCCGCTATCTCCAGTCCCCGCTTGGCCGATTCTTGTCCGCGGATATCGGAAAAATCAAAGGCAAAAATTTGTTCGGTCGTGTCGATCTCTGTTTCGGGCTGAGCTTCGATTTTAAATGAGGGCTCAGGTTCGGCCACCGGTTCCATTTGAATTTGGACTGCACCTCCCCTGACCCCTCCTTCGTGAAGGAGGGGAACCTTCAAGTGATCGACGATTTCTTTAAGTGATTTGCAGGGAAAAATTTTTATTCCACGGATGAGTGCCGCTTCGCGAGCATTTTCGGACGGCAAAAATACTTCCGTGAATCCCTTGTCTTTGGCTGTTTGAGTCAACAAGAGCGCTCCCTTAATGGGTCGCAGTTCTCCGGTCAGTGACAGTTCGCCCAGAAAGATTTTTTTCTTCGGATCAAATTTAATTTCCCCTTCGGCTAGCAAGTAGGCTAGCGCGATTGCTAGGTCGAATTGCGAACCTTCTTTTTTTACATCGGCCGGTGCCAGTGAAACAATAATTTTTTTACTGCCCTTAGCAAGGGGTTTGAAGCCGGAATTTTTGATCGCCGCACTGATGCGGTCTTTGGCTTCTTCAATCGCTTTGTCAGCCAATCCGATGATCGAAAAAGCGTGCATTCCGCGTGAAGTATCCACTTCGACATCAACGATGTTGGGTTTGATTCCATTGATCTGAACAGTATGGAGTTTGGAGAGCATTAAAATATAATATACCAATCTACGAATGTATGCGAATGGCGATGGATATTTCTATATCGGTACTCCCATCTCCGGGTCATTCCTGTGGAGACAGGAATCTTATTTTCTTTTGACTTCAAGATTCCCGCCTGCGCGGGAATAACAAGACAAACAAAAGGTTATAGATTTTCCAAAAACTTATCCTCTCCCGGCTTGGGCGGTTTATAATCCAGCGATTTGGAAACATTCCAAATGACCTCGAATTGCGCTCGCATCAGTTCGGCAAAATCCGCACTTTGCACGATAAAACCGAAAGCCTCTTTGTGAGACGAAACAAAGGCGACCTTGTCCTCATAAATGAGATGCCCCATGTTCCAAGTGATATCCATCGGGCCAATGCGTAAGTCTCGCAGATGTTTTTCGCCCGTACCGAGGAAGGGATGGCTATCAATATCCACTACTTTATCCTTAGCCCAAATAATCTTCAGTCGATTATTGTTCCTAATCCGCTTGCGGTTAAAATTGTCCAGGTATTCATCTCCCAGCACTTCAAGCATTTCCTTCATTGGCCAGATTGAGAGAATTTCTGTATTTTCATACCAATAAAGATCATTGAGGATCTTACCCACCTGCTCCCTGCCTCTAAAGTGCCGGATCTTCGGTTCGGCTACCTTTCCTTCCTTTGCCGGCAGATATTGGTCGATATTCTTGCTCTCTATCTCTAAAGCTTCGATCTTTCCCTTGATTAGCCGTTTTAACTGTTGCGTGTCCCCGATTTTGAACAGTTTTTTTCCGTCCTCATCCTCCCCCACAATCAAACCGTCCTCCAGGAGCAGGTTCAAGTGGTCATAGACCGACGGACGAGGCATACCGACATTTTCCGCCAACTGGCGAGCGGATGCGGAACCCAATTCTAAGAGTCGTTTATAGACCTTGATCGTATTTTCCGCAAACCCCAGCTCTTTAAGGGTTTTATTTATCATTGGATTGTGTCATCCTCAACCTTTTTATATGTCATTCCTGCGGAGGCAGGAATCTTAACCCCATTTTATGCTTGTTGTCGAAATTCGTCAACAGTTTGACACATAACAATAAATCTGCTATGATGTGAATAGAAGATGAGCATCAGTTCATCGAGAATTAAATAAAGAGTAAAGAAAAAGGAGATCATTCGATGGAGACATTGGTTGGGGTCATTCTATTTATGATTCTTGGGTTCGGGGTAATAGGAGGTTCCGTTGGTGCTCTTGTTTCCATTTTTCTGGGGCAAGGAACTCCTACCTCTAAAAAGCGAGCAATCGGCTTTGGATTTATTGCTATCATCTGCGCGGGCATCATGGTTGCAATAATGTCCCATTAACAATTACCCCAATAGATTAAAAGGTATCGTGCTTAAAAACCCTTAACCCTGCTGAAAAAAAGAAAAAGGAGAAAGATCATGAACGATCAAACTCAAATTACGACTACTCATCCGGTCAAATCATTTATTGAGGCGACCCAGAAAGCTATGAGCAATGTCCTTCCCGGACACAATCCGGATAGCGAAGTCGAGGCCCTTACTTTTGATGACATTTTGGTCCACATGAGACTGAAACTTTTAATCAAACTGGGGGTCGAGAATTGCTCTGAAAGCAGGTGGAGAAGGGCTCTGTGTTACCTTGCTCATGGTAATGAGGCCTGTGGCAGTCAAAAGTTCACTTCACTAAAGGAGTCTGCGAAATCGGCAATGCAACAAATCGAAGATCAATCCCGTAAAGAAGTGCGGGTCTATGCCGAAGAGTGGGGAGGTAAAGGGGGTGACTGCGTATATTTTAGCTTTAAGATGGATCGAACAAAGCTTCAAATCCATCTGAGTGTAAGATTCCGGGTTCCCGTCCCTTCACTCTCCTCCCGTCTACAGGAAGAATACAGAACCGGGTCTTACAAAAACAGGACGGAAGAGCTTAAACGGCTTGTGATGGAAGAACTGGGTGTTCAGAATGTCGACTAAAAATCGTGATGCCATACAGCCTATACCGAGCATTGCGGAAACGAGGTCCCTTATGTACAAATTCAAAGGCCTAGAGCGTATCGTTACGTTCTAGGCCTTTTCTTTTAAATTATTTTTTGGGTCGTACCTGGATTCCGGGTCGAGCCCGGAATGACAATGCTCGGAAATTACAATAACAAATTGTCCTCTTCGTCCATGTGCTCCTTGCAAGTTCTGGCTGTTGGGTTCGCTTCTAGTCGGTCTTCTTCGATTGGTTCGCCGGAGATTTCACAGATGCCGAATTTTCCATTCTCAATTTTTTTCAAAGCCAAGTTTACTTTAGCAAGCTGGTGTTCCAGAGTGACTTCGGCAGATTTCCGTTCGCTCATATCTTCCAGTTGATCGGCGACTTCATCGCTGGAGCCGGTTGTGCCTGGATCCTCTTCGCGCACGGCGTCCCAGTTGCCGCCCCCTTTTTTCTCTATGGCAAAAGAACTCAACTCATCCGTCAATTTTTTCTTCTCCTCTTCTAGTCTGGTTTTGAATTCTTCAGTATTCATATATTTAAGTTATTTATTATGAATTCATTGTAGCAAACTTAGAGTCTGCCTGTCATCTAAACATTAGTATAAAGCATTCAAGGATCGACCTTCCCCCAGATTTAAGGTCGGTCCTTTGGTCCCGAATTAGTTTGCTATTACCCGGGTATTATAGACCGTGTAGGCGTGGTAAAGGGCGTCTTCTGTTTCGGCCACAATGAAAGTTCCTAGGTCAAGGAAGGTGTAGATGAGTACTGTTTGACCATCCTTGTCGCGTAGGACACGAGTTTTGAGGTTTTTCAAAATGTAGTCGGAAAACTTTTGATCGGCTGTTTGGGTGACCAGATCTTTGCCGTTTAAATTCTGGAAAATATTGCGCACCCAATCGTCCTCGTGATCGAGCAGGGTTTGATAGACGTTGGCGTAGGAATCGGTTTTAAGGACCAGAAAGAACGAGCTGGAACTACCGTTCTTGTCGAGGCCGAGCATATAATCTTGGATGAAACGAGCGAAGTCAGTTGGGATGGCGGAATTGCTGTAGGTCAGCCAGTCGGTAAAGTTGAGGAGCGATTTAGTGGCCAACTGCCCATCGGTCGATGAGGCTTCTTTAGTGAAATAAATATTAACAATCTTTTCGCTGGTTCCGGCTGGAGAAGCTAGTAGGGTGGAAGTTTGTCCACTAAGATTTTCTATTGACACCTTGCTGGAATTGATCTCGAAACTGGTCTCGGCAAAAATAATAGATTGCACGATGACTGGGGCGTTTACGGGTACAGCTTGGTTGGTTTTCCAAAAACGATAGATACCGAAACCTCCGCCTCCGATCAAAAGCAGGACCAAAAACATAATGATAAGTTTTACAACTCCTCCCCCGCTCCCCTGGCTTTCTGCGTTTGAAAATGAACTGGCGACCTTCGGTCGTTCTTGGGCGGCAATCGAAATTTTTTCGGTTGAGAGGTGTTCGGTTTTGATTGCTTCGGCAATATCTGACTGCAGGGTGTGGATCGTTTTTAGGGTGGAACCGCGTTCGGCCTTCAGTTTTTCAATGGCGGTTTGTGATTCGGTAAAATCATCTTCTTTTTTCTTGAGCTCCGCGCTCTCTGCTTCAACCTGATTTTTCCGCGCTTCTTCGGCTTCTTGTTTTTTCTTAGCGATCTCATCCTCTCGGCGTTTAACTTCATCGTCAATACGCTTAAGCATTTCCTGCTTGTCCTTCAATTCGTGTTCTTTGGCTTCTCTTTTGGCTCGGCGTTCTACTCCCTCCATAGCAAAAGCCGCCACTTTTCGCTTTTCGGTTAACTCTTTATCTTCCTCAAGAGCCTTGGTTGCGCGCGTCTCGCCTTGCATGGCAAGTCTGGCACGAGATCGCGCAGCTTCTACGTCATCATTATTAGAATTTGGAGTAGTTGGAGGCATTGTAATTAGTGTCGAGTTGCGAGTGTCGAATGGAATTGAAATGCATTTTACTTGACTCTTGACTCTCGACACTTGGCACTAAATAAGTTCTTTCTTCAGCTCGTCGATCTTTTGCAGAATCTTTTCTTCGTCATCGAGCAGTGTCTGGTATTGCTTGGTATTTTCCTCGATTTGGACTTCTAGTTTGGCAATTTTGTCCTGGATGACCCATTTTTTCTCTTCGATTGCTTTGCGCGCGGTATCCTTTTCTTGGCGCTTTTTTTCGGCTACTTGTTTTTGAGCTGGAAGAGCGGTCGCTTCTTCTTCGGTCTGGGCGGATTTATCCTCATTCTCAATTTTTTCTTCCTCAGCTAGGATTGGGTCGAGTTCTTTTTTGAAGACCCCTCTTTTGCTATCCAGGTCGATCCAAGCTATTTCCAGTTTTTCCTTCTTTTTGTCGAGCTCGGCTTTTTCTTCGGAAAGTTCAGCCGTTTCTTCTTCTACTTTGGCTTCGGTTTGGCGTTTGATCCGTTCAGCTGAACGATCTGGTCCTTCCATTGCTACCCGCGCCGCTTCCAGCTTTTCCTGGATTGTCATCCCCTCCTTTTCTAAGGAGGGGTGGCCGGAGGCCGGGGTGGTTGACCCTAATGGTTCTGTTGTGAGTGGACTCGCTACTGGGGTAGCGATCGGAGCAGGTGAAGTTTGTGTTGTTGGAGTAACTGGAGCAGAGGTCTGTGGCATTTCATTTGACTCTTGCCTCTCAACACTCGACACTGGTTCTGGAGTTTCTCCATCAGACGGCCGAGTTTTTACGGGCATTCCGGCTGGGGTTGGACTATTGCCATCACTTGGATGAGTTTTAACCCCGGCATCTGTAGAAGCTCCAAGAGGTGCGATTGGTTGAGAATTGTCCGGTTCCATAGTTTTGTTTATCTTAATATAAAAAGAGTCCTACTAATTAGTCTATTAACTAACATTGTATTATGGCTAGCCTGTATAAGCAAGAAAAAAGTATTTTGTTGTCATTCCCGCGTAGGCGGGAATCTAGGTTTATATTTTCGATGTTGTGACAATATTTCTGGATTCCCACCTTCGCGGGAATGACAATGCGGAGAGGGAATTATACAAAAAGAAAAGCCTCGCACGATGTGCACAAGACCTTTCTTGTGAATCGTACGAGGCGTTATTTTGCCCTCGTTGGCCAAGCTTTTTGCTCCATTTCTCGCCATTTTTCCGGCGGGATTTTGGATAAGGCCTCTTTCCAAACCTTCTCAGTCTGAGCGTCTCGAATCTCTTGCCTCCCATGGATTATCTCGGCGTCGGTTGGCATTTTTGTGGCCACCGCCGGCTTTGAGGCCGAATGCACGATGACAAATGCGGCTACGCAGATCCAGATGGCTAAGAGTAAGGAGGAAAAGCGAATTTTCATTGGAATGTTCCTTTGGCTTTGGTGATTTTATAGACTTACGCCTATTTGTTACGAATCCTATGGAATAGTAACTCTAGTATTAGTATAGCACCTTATTGATAAAAAGTCAACCCCATTAAGAGGCTTCTGCCTCTTAATGGGGTCAAGTAGTACAAAAAAGCCCTTATAGTAAGGGTTTTGTTCCGAAAGGCTTAGATGCTTTGGGAAATATTTGCTGATATGTACCCCCGCGTCTCCTGGAGGAGCAAAAGCTATCCTCCAGGAGACGCACTCGGGGTTTGCTATCAATAATGTTCATGGGGTCTCAGTGGCTTGTTAAACTGCTTGAGTGTCGAGCTCAGCCAGGCATTGTTCCAGATTTTCTTTTTCTCGATGACGAAGATACTGGAGCCAATCCTTGAGCTTGTATTCCCGCGGTGGCTTGTAAATGACCAGCGAGACAAAACCGCCTATTCCCGGTTTCACGACCACGACATAGTAGGCCAGTTCGCTTTTGGGTATGCGACCCAGTGTTTCTCCAAGAGTTTCCTCGAAGGTCTCACTGTTCCATCCAGACAGATTTTCCATTCCCAGGTCTGGTAGCACCGGAATCCAGCGGTTTTTTGGCTCGATAAACTTGTGCCACCAGAGTCGCCGATATTCTGGATTGGGGCGTACCCAGCGGAAGCCAACGCGACCTAGCTGGTTACCTTGCCGATCCAAGAGGAAGATTCGGTCAGGGGCAAAGACGTCTTCATAAATTCCCCTGAAATTTTTTTCTTCGCCGATTTTTCGGCGTTCTGGTCTGAGCGCCAGCAATTCAGGACCAATTCTCGGAGCGAGTTGGGGGTCGGCGAGTTGTTCACCACCTCGAAGGCATCCTTTTATGGGAAAGGTCGTGAGGAATGCCTTAACTCTGAACGGATTGTCAACAACGAGACTCATTGGACGTTCCTTTCTGTGGTCTTTGCCACAACGAAGGCTAATATTTTGTCGGTCTTCGCTATAATTTTAGAGATTCACAGTCTTGCGAGGTTCTACCTTAACTAAACGCCTAATGGTCTAAAAAGTCAATTGTCTACAGAAAAAACGCCTTAAGATAAGTGTTTTTACGGTAACAACTTTATCTTTAGATTCATACTAAAAAAACCGGATATTAACCGGTTTTTTTAGTTTATTAAATTTGTGGTGTTGTGTGTGCTGTGTCGCTGGTCGGAGTTTCAGACTTTGAGGTTTCGCCAGTGAGACCATTAATCGCCTCATCGATGCTTTGCTTCGGCGCGCTGCAGCTATGAGCGGAAGCGGCTGGGCTTTGGGCGGGCCCGCCTTCGCCTGCTGGCTTCGGCGTGGTAAAAGCGGGTCGTGGAGCAAATGGTGGTCGTGTACCGAATCCCATAGCTGGAGCCCTAAACGCTTGCGCGTCGGGCGAGGCGGGGGCCGGTTTCAAGCCTTTACTTTCAGCGAATTTTGGATCGGCGCCTTTAATCGAAAGATTCAAACGGCCCTTTTCATCCACTTCTTTCACAATGACTGGCACTTTATCGCCAATCTGAACTAGGTCAGTCGGTTTATTCACGCGGAACGGGGCCATTTCAGATACGTGCACCAAGCCTTCGGCATCCTTACCTCGGCCAATCGAGACGAAGGCTCCGAAGTCCATCAAGCGAACCACTGTCCCCTCATAGCGCTCCCCCGGCTTGTATTCGTGAGTCATGCCTTCAATAATTTCTTTAGCTTGGGCGACGCCGTCTTTCTTTCCAGTGATCGTCACTGCACCACTGTCTTCAATTTCAATTTCAGTCAGGGTGTCGGCGGTGATCTGTTGGATATTCTTTCCGCCAGGGCCGATTACCTTACCAATCTTTTCCGGATCGATCTTGATCATTTCGATCATTGGCGCAGAATCTTTCAAGGTTGCGCGTGGAGCTGGTATGGTCGAAGTAATGACTTCCAAGATTTGCAAACGAGCTTCCTTAGACTGAATCATAGCTTCTTTGAGAATTTTTACTGGAATCCCGCCAACTTTAATGTCGAGCTGAATACCGGTGATGCCCTGATCGGTGCCGGCCACCTTGAAATCCATGTCGCCGTGTTCGTCTTCAGGGCCTTGAATGTCAGTTAAAACTTTGTACGGACCGTTCATGTCGTTTTCCGTGCTCATCAAACCGCAGGCGATACCGGCCACTGGGCGAGTAATTGGCACACCGCCGTCCATCAAGGCTAGTGAGGAACCGCAGACCGAACCCATCGAAGTCGAGCCATTGGAAGCGAGAGCCTCAGATACTAATCGAATGGTGTAAGGGAAAGTTTCGCGAGATGGCAAGACGGCGCGGAGCGATTTTTCCGCTAAGGCGCCGTGTCCGATCGAACGGCGCGAAGTGGCGCCGAGACGGCCGGTTTCTCCCGTAGAGAACGGCGGGAAGTTGTAGTGATGCATGAAATACTTCTTGGTCTGAACCTCCATACCCTCGATCAGTTGGGAATCTTTCGGTCCGGAGAGAGTGAGGACCGACAAAATGTGTGTTCCTCCGCGATAGAAGAGTCCGACGCCGTGGACGATCGAGGAAATTCCCCCAGCTTGGGCAGAAATTTGGCGCAGTTCGTTCATTTTACGGCCGTCGGGACGACGATCATTCTTGATCGCTTCGGAGTGTAGAAGTTCGTTAACTCGGTCTTCATAATAGAACATTGCTTCGGAAGTTTTGGCTTCGGGAAATTTTTCCGCAAATATTTTGATCCACTCCTCTTCCAGAGCATGGATACCGTCTTTGCCTGGGCCGGAGAACATCGCTTTTTCCATTTTTGGTGCGATTTCGGCGGTAAATAAATCAGCCATACCTTCGGTAACTGGTTTCTTTTCGATCACCCGTTTGGCCTTAGCCATTTCTTTAATGATCGTAGCCTGCCAAGCTTGGATCTTTTCAATTTCAACAACGGCTTGCTCTAAGGCGCTGCCGACAATGTCTTCGCCCACTTCTTTGGCTTCTGATTCGATCATATTTACATTGCCGTCTTTTCCGCAGACCAACAGATCGAGAGTGAGATTATCGCGCTCGGCATAGACCGGGTTGATCACGTATTTAGTGAAGTCCGGTTTGCCTGCTTCATCACGGCCAATGCCGTAACGCACGGCTGAAACTGGTCCGGCAAAAGGAATATCGGAGGTGGACAGAGCTAATGATGCGCCGATCACGCCTAAGGTGTCGGGATCATTGTCGGCATCGATCGAAAGGACTGTCGTGACAACTTGAATTTCATGGCGGATCGATTGATCGAACAGCGGACGAATGGTCCGGTCGACAATTCGGCCAGAGAGAATGGCTTCATCAGAAGGCCTGCCTTCGCGCTTTTGATAGCGGGAACCGAAGATTCGGCCGGCCGCGTAGAACTTTTCTTCATAATCAACAGTTAGCGGGAGATAGTCCCCGCCCTCCTTTGGCTTTTGGCTCATCACGGCGGTGGCCAAAATGACCGTCTCACCATACTTCATCAACACTGAACCGCCGGCCTGGTTGGCCCAGTCGGTAAAAGTGGCGGTCAAAGTACGACCGCCCAGCTCCATCGAGAATTCTTTGGATTGCATATACTATTTTTGCTTATAGCAGAGGAAAATCTTCGAAATTGGAGGTTTAAGCATAAGTATTGTCATTGCGAGGAGGGTGTACTCACCCGACGCTGCAATCTGAATCCAGATTGCTTCGGGATTACCCTCGCAATGACATTGTTTTAACTCCCAATTTCGCAGATTTCTATCCCTGCGACTTAATAATTAATCTGGCTAAAGATTATCACAATCCCCCTTTTATTGCACGAAAGGTTCTGGTGTGATAGTAATAGGTCAGAAATCACAGAAAGGAGAAAGAAAGGATGAACAAGGAAATAACTTTCCCCGAAGCTGGGGGAGAAAAAAGGCAGGTATCCATACCGGAAGGATTACGGATTCTCCATGCCGAACTCGACGATAATTGTGTCGAAATGATCCTTGCTCCAATGCCCTTGGGTTGCTCACTCTTTAGCATTTGGGGAAATGATAATGTCCGTTTCGACATCGTCGGGGCAATTTTTGTCCAGGTAAGCTCTTCTGGAAGAAAGAGGGAGGCCCCCTGCAAGTATTGCTACAAGGAGGAGTCTTCCCGTACGATTTACGGAAATCGACCCGTAGTGGACGCTAGACCTAACGTGGAAAAACGCGGCGGTAAATCTTTCCACTTCCGGGACGATGAAGAGGGAGCCAAGTTTATCGTGACCCCCTCCCAGGAGAAATAGGGAGATTACTCGAGCTCTTTTTTCAAAAAGCCGCCCGTTTCCTCCGTCAGCTGACGGATGGAGACGAGGCGGTTTTTCTCTTTTTGTATATTTTCCAGATAAAAGAAAAAGCGACAGCCTTTGGTGGGGTTGTCGCTTGGTCCAGATTTTCTCCGGACTAATTTCATCAGGCCGCGAGGGCGAGACGTCGGGATTCCTCCCGAAGCAGGGTCAGGGTGGCTTCGAAGGCCTCTCGGTGGCTGGGCAGGAGTTTTTCCCGCATATCTCGGACTCCAAGCCAGAGTGTCCGGAGCTCACCGCCATGTTTCCCCATCCAGATGTTCGTCAGATAGAAAAATTGAGTATGGGGATGATCCGCGTCGCCTCTTTCGATCTGGCAGATCTCGTAGAACTCGGAAACGTCTCCACTCAGTTCCTCTTCGATCTCTCGAAAGAGTGTCTCTGCCGGGTCTTCCCAGACACCTTCGAATTCGGAAAGCTCCGCTTGTCCTCCGGGAAATTTGAGATTTCCCTTGTCTTTGACGACCAGAAACTCCAGCCGGGTACCCTTCCTCCTCATGGCTATTCCAGCGGAAAAGTGGGGACAACGGAAGATCGCTGGTGAGCTATCTTGGGACATTTCACTGTCCTCCTCAATTTATGAACTTTGCCCATCGGCAACTACCTGCTTGATACAGTAGCACGCGATATTTTTATTGTCAAACAAAGTTGCCCAATTATGGCGGTTTATTTGCGTGGCAACGTTTAATGTGGTAGTAATAGGTTGGAAATCTCGCCTAAAAGGAGGCAAAAAAGATGATAACGTTTTGCGAAATACCTGAGGGGGCACTTTTTGTCGCCTTGGGCTGGGATGAAAGAACGGTGGTCAGTAGCTTTTCTGAGGGAGCTCAATCAAATTCCCTGTTTTTTAAGGATGGTAAAAAGACCGCGCTCTCGGTCCGAGTACAGGGAGAAACAGTCTATCTGGAAGAGGATACCGTTTGGTATTTTCGTAGCGACCATAAGGTTGTTCCTGTTTTTATTCTCATGAACCACCCCAAGGGCTGGTTCCGCAAGATTAAAAATCCCGCATAAAGGAGGCAAAAGATGAAGTTTTGTGATTTATCAGTCGGCGATCTTTTTGTTATTGTCGATGGTTCCGGAAGATCGACAATCTATCAAAAAACCGCGGAAGACAAAAAGAAGCTTGTACACAGTGGACCTAGGGGTTTGTACACAAGCCACGACCCTGATGATCCTAAGCCTGAGATGGAGGTCGTTCAGGTCTCCATTTAAGTCAGAAAGCCGCCCTCTCCTTTGGAGACTGGCGGTTTTTCTTTTTTGTATGTTATTCCGCTTTTGGTTGAGCGGATTTGCGCGGAGCGGGCGTAGCTGGCCCGGCCGGGCCGATCAGATACTTGCGAGGATTGTCGCAGAGATCCATAAAGTCGTCGCAGGCTTCAATTAGTTTGGACGAAGTGCTTTTGCCGAAGGAAACGACTTCCACTTGGCAACCAGTGCTCTCTTGTAGATATTCCACTAGCGGAATGAAGTCTCCGTCACCCGAACAAAGAATGACCGAGTCGAGCTTTGACGCCATTTTTACGGCATCGATCGCCAGTCCGACATCCCAGTCGGCTTTTTTGGCTCCGCCGAAGAAAATTTGCAGATCTTTGGTTTTGATCTCGATGCCCATCTTCTCCAGGGCATCAAAAAAAGCTTTTTCGTCCCCTGCTTCGGTGGTGACGACATAGGCACGGGCGCGAATTAAATCTCGGCCGGCCACGGCATCTTTCAGAATGTTGCCGAAATTAACTCGGGAGTGATAGAGATTCTTAGCACTATGATAAAGGTTTTGCGTATCAATGAAAACGCCGACACGCTGGCTTGAATGTTTGATTACAGACATAAGAAATTAGTTACGAGTGACGAGTGTCAAATGACGAATACAAATACAATCTGGAACAACTGTCAGCCACTCTTAAAAACTGGTCGTTCCTTCGTCAAATAAAGTAATAATAAAGAAAAATGAATACCCGTATTGTCATTCCTGTGAAAGCAGGAATCTTAGACTATTACGAATAAAAACAGAAAAAATATGCAAACGATCGACCTATGTAAAAATGCCAAACGGCAATATCTAATGATACCACTTAAACAAGAAACCCGCTCGCGCGGGTTTCTTTTAGATTATTTGGAAACGGCGACTTTCTTGTTTTTTATATCCAAGAACTTCTGATGCGTGCGCCGGCTGGAAACAAGTTTCAACAGTCCGCGACGGGAATGATTATCTTTGGCATGCTCTTTCAAATGTTTGGCCAATTCATTGATCCGTTCGGACAATAAAGCAACCTGCACTTCGGAAGACCCGGTATCCTTATCGTTTACCTGGACTTTTTTGATAACGTTTAGCTTTTTCTTGGTCGTTAACATATTGACGGTATAGTAGCATATATGGCTAAAATGTGCAAGTTGAGAATCTTGGACAAAAAACAGGGCCGGGATCTTTCATCCTCGGCCCTTACATTTGCTTATTCAATTTTTACCCTTTCTAGCGTTATTCCTTTTCACTAAATACGGTTCCAGTATCTTGTGTTTACTGGCTGAGCTATTCTTCCACGTATAAATCGTGTCTATGGGAATAGCTCCGTCAGCATTAGGGATATTTGGATTTCCTCCATTCGCTAAAATAACTTTTAAATAACCATCGTGCGGACTAAGTATTGCCTGATGAAGAACGGTCCCGCCCGAACCAGATTCTTTTTTGTTGGGGTTGGCTCCATAAGCGAGTAATAAACATACCATGCTTATATTTCCTCTACCCATCAACATTGCATAGGTCAACGGTAAACATCCGGAATGTTCCTTATTAACAACCCAGGGATGCCCCTGGATAAGTTCTTTCATCTCATGATCTACCCCCCGACTGATCAAGCGATAAAATTCCTCGCTTTTTACCCTGCAGAATCTCTCCGTGTGGTAAGAGGAGTAGAATGCAATGATAATAATCAGAAGCCAAATGAGCGTTTCCATAAAAAGAGACCCTTCCTTGTGGTTAGTGGTTTTTGTCCGTCAGCTAATCTTTGATAGTTATCTCATCTATAACCATAAAAGTCAAATTAGTCGTTTTTTTGTCCCACCCTGTAGTAGATTTTGGCACTGCGCTTCCTGGCGCGGACGAAGTTGATGTTAAAATTCACTGCAGGGTCGCAAAATAATTTGCTATACTAAAGGATAATGAACACTAAAGAACTTAAAAAACAGTTTCTTGAATATTTAGAAATCGAGAAGGGGCGAAGTCTGAAAACTGTCGAGAACTATGATCGTTACTTGAATAAATTTTTTAATCAGCAGAAGATCGAGAAGCCGAGTGATATTAGCGATGACTCAGTGAGAGATTTTCGTTTATGGTTGAATCGCCAACCGACAGGAAGCGGTAAAACCGCCGGTACAGTTAAGAAGAACACGCAAAACTATCACTTGATTGCCCTACGCACTTTTTTAAAGTATTTAGCTAAGCGCAATGTGATCTCGCTGGCGCCGGAAAAGATTGAGCTTGCCAAGACAGGTGCGCGAGACCTAGATCTTGTGACGAATCAGGAGCTTTCTCGGCTACTCGCTGGGCCTTCTGGGGAGGGTGAGAAAAGTTTGCGTGATAAGGCGATGTTGGAGTTGTTTTTCTCGACTGGACTGCGTGTCTCGGAACTATGCGGATTAGATCAGGATGATGTTGATCTTACTCGAGATGAGTTTGCTGTTCGTGGCAAGGGGGAAAAAGTCCGCTTAGTTTTTCTATCCCCTACTGCTAAGGAGGCGATCAAGGAATATTTGAAAGAACGTAAGGATATGAATGAGGCCCTGTTCATAAATGTGGCAAAAAATGCCTGTGCTGATAAGGAGGAAACTCCTCGCCTTACCCCTCGAAGTGTGGAGCGGATCGTTAAACATTACGCTATCAAGGCCGGGATTTCTCGTAAAATGACCCCGCATACCCTACGCCATCTTTTTGCCACTGACCTTCTGCAAAATGGCGCCGATATCCGTTCGGTACAAGTGATGCTCGGGCATTCCAGTATCTCCACTACTCAGATTTATACCCATGTGACCGATCGTCAATTGCGTGAAATACATAAGTCTTTCCACGATACCAAAAGAAGTAGTAAGCAGTAAGTGAAATGCAAATTTGTTTTTAAACTTACAACTCTACAACTTACAACTGTGAACTAGCTCCTGTGGATAACTTTTTATTGTCGCTAGAATAGTTATATAAGACAAGACGGTTTGTGGACAAGGTAAAAGCTTGTCCTTTATTTTGTCCAATAGTACAATGGACATCAGATATTGATTCGATCCTTGTCATATGGTGCGTCATAGACGGCGCGTAGTCGGACAACTACAACTAAATATTTAACAAAAGGCATGTTTTCATTTTTTTTGTCAGTTTTTTCTCACAAAACTGTTCATCTCGAACTCGTCGAGAGTTCACCGTCCGACTCGGCTTGACCGAGCACCATCATACCGCCAACTAAAATATAGGCGGTTCGTCGTTTCTTGTTTTTATCGTCGTGAGACGAAAGTTCTTTGTTTCTAAGCCACCCTTTGTAGCCTTATCATTAAACGCTACCTCCGGGTGGCTTGTTTGTTTACCGTTTTTTTAATGAGCGGAGCGATTATAAAAAACGAGTACCCCTCCCCAGGGCGAGCGCGTGGTTGAATAAGCCATTCCTTATCGGGCGAAGCGCGAGCCAGTATGGCCTTAGGGGTTGGGGTTATTTATATACAGTAAATGGCCCAATTGGGCCTTTTTTCAATTCAATACAAACTCCACCCCACCTGACCTCCCCTTCGTGAAGGGGAGGAACTTAAACCCGGTGTTTCTTTTTTATTTCCTTAACCTTTTCTCCTTCGACCTCTTCTTTCTTCTCTTTTCCCTCCTCCCCTAGCTTCTCTAGAGCTTGGTCGTCTAGTTTTGCTAGTTCAGTGAGCTGGCCTCCTAAGAATTCAGTGGTATTTAACTCCGGTTTTTCCAATACTTCATTAAGTAAGGCATGTAAATACCAGCCAATTCGCGGTCCCGGTGTTTCACGTAGAACCTCCATGATCCTTTTTCCGTCAATCTTCAGCATTGCAACGCTCGTGGGCTGGCTTAAAGCTTCCTCAATCATCGCCTCGTAGCGACGCAAGCGATATGGATCCTCTTTGGGTCGGCCCATACCAATCCTATCGCAAGCGCGAACTTTCATTAGGTCCCAGATGTGATCGGCGCCGACATTGGCAATGATCCGGCGGACAGCCGACATTGAAATTTTGTCGGGGTCGCTGAAAAACATATGATTCCTCACCAGTTTGACAACCAGGTCCTTAGTTTTATTGGGAAATTTTAGCCGATTAAGGATTTCTTTAGTCATTCTTTCCCCAATTACTTCATGACCGTAGAAAGACCACCGTTTATTTCCTCCGGTGCGCCTAGATCTTGGTTTCCCGATATCATGAAACAAAGCAGCCAGCCTTACTTCGAGAGAAAAATCTTTTTCCGCAGAATGTTGTACTGCGCGAATAGTATGATCCCAGACATCGTAAATATGTTCACCGCCTTGTTCAATGCCGATCCCCTCTTCTAATTCCGGAACGATATATTTCAGAAGTCCCAATTTATGGCTTAAACTAAGGCCAAATGCCGGCTGGTTGGACATAATGGTTTTTACGAATTCATCACGGATGCGTTCGGTGGAAATATTTTTAATCAGTTCGGCATTTTTCTCAATACTTTTTTCTGTTTCGATATCGATCGTAAAACTTAATTGAGAAGCGAAACGAATGGCCCGTAGAAGCCGTAGCGCGTCTTCTGTGAAGCGTTCGTCTGGTGAGCCAACAGTTCGTATTACTTTGTCCTTTAGATCGCGTATACCGCCAAATAGATCCTCGAGCTGTCCTTTAAGATTGTAAGCCAATGCGTTCACCGTAAAATCGCGACGAGAAAGATCGTCTTCCAACTTTTGGCTGAATTTAACTTCGTCGGGGTGGCGTTTGTCGGAGTACTTTGCTTCCAAACGGAATGGGGTAATCTCAATGTTGCGTAACTTTATATCTTCTATCCCCTCGTTGATCACGGTGACTGTGCCGAAGTTATTTTCATACACAGTTTTTGGAAAAAGTTCAGCAATTTCTTCTGGAGTGGCATTGGTAGTAAGATCCCAATCCTTAGGTTCCACGTGCAACAATAGATCCCGCACACATCCTCCCACTAAATACGCCAAATAGCCCTTATTCTCAAGGGTCTCAAGTGTTTCACGAATAACGCTGGGGATTTCCAGCTCTATCTTCATTGTATTGAGTGCTAACTGTGCGGGTAGGGAGATATCTCACCCCTGGGAAGCCCACGGTTTTCCCAATCCTTCCTCCGCGGGAAAACATATGTTTTCCCGACCCCTTTCCTGTTCGATTCTCCCTACCCACAAAAACATCCGACCGAATGTTTTTGTTTTATGTGCGGGTAGGGAGAATCGAACTCCCGTCTCATCCTTGGCAAGGACGTATTCTACCACTTAACCATACCCGCTTTTTTAATAAACGACTGTTGAATATTGTAACTTAAATCTAACTCATTATCAATCCCCTTTTGTGGGCACGGGGAGACTCGAACTCCCAAGGATTACTCCATACGCTTCTGAGACGTACGCGTATACCAGATTCCGCCACGTGCCCGATGTGGTATATTCTAACAGAAATAAGGTAAAACTCCATACTAGACGACCTCTTTTGGAGGGACTCTTCCGCGAGTAAAAGTTCGCCGTCGCTCACTTTTCTCGTGTCCGCAGCTCGCGCCCCATTCTACTGAATGGGTCCCCGCTCCGCTTTTCGAATCCCCCTCGCAAAGTTCCACTTTGCTCTTGGGCACAAAAAAGAAAACCGCCTTGTGGCGGCCCTCTTTTTTGTGCCCTCGGAGGGATTCGAACCCCCAACATCAGCTTCGAAGGCTGGTGTGATATCCATTTCACTACGAGGGCATTTAAAATAAACAGTATTAGTTTATAATTAAAATGATTAAAACTCAAACATTTATAGTCCCATAAAATCTGTAACTTTTAGTTTTACCAATAGACCGATAAAAAAACCTTACTTCTGCGTGTTAAACTGGGGATAACTATGGGGATATGTGCATAAAAGACGGGGTAGAGTGGTGTTTATCTAGGAGTTAAAGGTGTCTGTTACCATTAGAATATGTTCAAGAATAAGGCTATTAGTCAAAATTAGGCATATATTGGGGTAAATTAAGGTCAAAATATGAGATTATGTTACTTAAGTAACATAATCAAAACATTCCACATGGAACATATGTCAGCAGATCACTTAGAAATTGGTAAGATCGGGGAGGACCAGGCTGTGGCCTACTTAAAGGATGGAGGATTTAAGGTTGTAGAAAGAAACTATTGGAAACCCTGCGGGGAGATTGATATTGTGGCTTGGCATGGTGGGATAATCCATTTTGTAGAGGTGAAAACGCTATCTGGAGATGTTACACATGGCACATCTCCAGACTTTAGTCCTGAGGATCATATGAATTTTAGCAAGCGACAGCGTCAAAAACGGGTAATCCAAACATATTTAGCGGAGAAGAGGATTGAGGATGAGATTGATTGGCAGGTAGATTTAGTCTGTGTGTGCCTATCTAGAATAGGGGAGTTGCTTAAGATTGAGGCGTTTGAGGATGTTGTCCTTTAGATTTTTCTAGATGGTGAATAAAGGACAAGGTTGTGTTTCGGTATTATTCTGTTAAGATAGACTTTGAATATTTGAAGGTATAAATATTTAACGGGGTGTAGTGCAACGGTAGCACGAGTCGTTTGGGACGATTTAATCCCGGTTCGAATCCGGGCACCCCGACACGCAACGCAATCAATCCGTCGAAAGACGGATTTTGCGTGTCGGGGGACTCGGATTCGAACGGGAAGGGGTCGGGGAGAGGTGCGTCTCCCCGTGGCGGAGAGCAGGCGATATTCGATGAGGACCCACGGTCCTCATAACGCATCCAATCGCGACTTTCCCCCGCGGATTATTAGCAGTGAGATTCCGAGTATCCCGACAGAAAAGAAAAAAAGAAAGCTCCGAAACCTTAATCATAATCATATTAGATTAAATTAAGGTTTCGGAGCTTTTAAGTTTTTGTCGTCGAGGCTTAGGCTTCGGCCTTGGGGAACTTGATCTCGGGGTGAGCCGCAATCAAGGCGTTCCAGTCGATGTTTCCATCCTTTCGATCGTTCGGCTTTATTAACCGGTAATTACGACATGAACTATTTACAATAATGATTACTTCTCCGCCAGAGTAATGGATCGCGGCAAGGTTAAGTTTCAAAACACTTTCATGCTCCAGGGAATTGTAATAACTACCGTTCTCGAAGGAATGAGGTGTCCATTGGCCTGAACCAAACGTACGATCTACACACCAGGCACACTTAACCTCCAGAACATCCTCCTCCCAGCCTCCCTTACTGCAGACATCGATTGAACTAATCTGGCCAACCCTTTCCCACACCCCGTCTAATTCCAGAAAGTAACCTCCAACGTACTTAGATACTTCTGCATAGAAGTGGCGGTGGGTCATGGGGCGCCCAAGGGGTCGTCCCAGTTCCTCATTTTCCGGCCGTTGACGGGCCAGCTTTTTGAGAAACATCCAGACCGCCAGTTTGCTCGAAGCGAAGGTCATTACGACCATTGCGAGCATGATGCCGATACCTTGTATCTCGTTCATTTTCCTTCTCCTTTTTCTGTCCAAGATTTTTGTAAGCAGCAGATGCTTACTTGCTTTCGGTGAATTTTCCTAAGAAAAATCCGATAAAAAAAGCATTGGATGCGAAGCCCCACGTAGGGACACCTTTAACCAAGTACCCAATCACGTTCAGAATGGTCAGAATGGTGACGGCTGTAAGGGCAATCTGTTTTTGATTTGACATGAGAATCTTCCTTTTTTTCAACGTTCTGTCTTTGTAAACAGGTAATTGCAATACTGCACTCCCGCTTATCTAACAATACTATAGCTCATATTGCAATATATGTCAAACAATAAAGTCATAAAGATTAGGTCGAGTTAATGATATGGCTGTCTTTAAGGATATATTGGTATATGGCTTAATAAATGTGACGAAAATAGATGACACTTTTATCAAACCATGCTAGACTTTAAGGTATGGATACGTTAAAAGAGAAGATCAAAGATTTTGGTTTGGAGGATAAAGAGGCCGAGATCTATTTGGCCATTTTACAGCTTGGAAAGTGTACGATTACTGATATCTCCAGTAAGTCAGCCATAAAAAGAACTACAATCTATGCTTATCTGGAGAGTCTTTTGGCTCGTGGGCTGGTATTCAAGACCATTGATAAGAAACGGGTTTATTATTGTCCGGAAAATCCGGAGAATATAAAAGCGATGCTGGAAAAGCAGAAACAGGCGATTGAGGAAAAGAAGGAGAAGATTAATTTAATTATTCCAGAACTTCAATCTTTCTATTCCGGCGCGTTTCACCGACCCCAAGTCAGTTTTTATGAGGGGAAAGAAGGTTTGAGAGAGGTTTACCGGAAAATACTTGATACCAACAAGATTGTCCACTCCATATTTTCCCCCGACAACTTTTTCAAGCTGTTTTCGCAAAGAGAAAATCATAAACTCCTTATGACGCTTGCTGATAAAGGGGGAATCTTGAATAGCTTAGTCGAAAAAACCGACCAGCCGAGAAATGAGCTGTATCGGAAGGAATATCGCCAGTTTATCAACAGTCGAGAACTGCCTGATGGTTTTCACTTTGAAACTGATCTTTTGGTGGCTGGCGACGTTGTGGCGCTTATTTCCTTTAATAATCTAATTGGGATTATTATCGAAGATTCCGCCATTGCTGGCCTGCAGGCTAATTTTATTAAGACGATTTGGAAAGGGGCGCATAAGATGTAGACTCCAGCTTCTCCCAAATTATATTGGTCCGACAAATTGAACTTTCCGGATTTTTAATGTATTGTATCCTGGTATCGGAATGTGGTGTAACGGTAACATTCACGGTTCGGGATCGTGAGACTCCGGGTTCGAATCCCGGCATTCCGACAGATATACAAAAAGCGAGGAAATTCCTCGCTTTTTGTATATCTGTCGGAATGAGCAAGCCGTCTGCACGGCTTGCGTCCGGGGTTCGAACGCCGGAGCGTTACCGAGCCAGCAGGCGAGGTCGCGAGGCGGTGCCCAGACAAAGTTTTTTGACGAAAAAACTTTAGTCGCGGGAGAATCCCGGCATTCCGACAGAAAAGGATTGCCCCAGCTAAAGGCTGGGGCTTTTCTGTCGGAATGCCGGGATTCGAACCGAAGAGGGGGTCGGGGAGAGGTGCGTCTCCCCGTGGAGGAAAACAGGCCGAGCTTGTCGAGGCCGTTAGAAACCGAGGGGTTTCTAAAACGTAGCAACTGGCGACTTTTCCTCGCCAGTTGCGAGTAGCGAGTGTTCCCGGCCCGTCTGCACGGCTTGCGTCCGGGATTCGAAAAGGCTGAATTTATCGCAACGAGCCCCTTGAGGGCGAAGTGAGATATGAAGCCTGTACCGTCCATGTAATGGAAGAATCCCGGCATTCCATCCCTAAAATGCAACCTCGCTCTATTTTCCCTCGTATATAGGAGTAGAAAGATTTCCCCATATGTATTCTTAGTTTGACGTGAGTCTCTAAATGTTATAAAATACAGGTAGATTCATGGAATAACCCTTTTGAAACAAATTTTGGCGGAGGTGGGATATGATGTCTGTTCTTTGCAACGTCGGTAGAATAGTGGTTTTTGTTGCTCTATTTCTATTTTTCGCTGGGGATTTTACTGCAAAGGCAGGAGATCTCCAAAGTGGTCGCGCGTCGTGGTATAGCACTGAAGAGTGTGGATACAAAACGGCGAGCGGGAGACCACTGGACGACGATGCCCTGACGGCGGCTCACAAGAGCTTGCCGATGGGAAGTCTCGTTTGTGTAACTAACCTGGAGACAAACAGGTCAGTAGTGGTCAAGATTATCGATCGGGGGCCCTATAAGAGGGGACGGATAATCGATTTGACCCGCTCTGCTTTCAATCAAATTGCCTCGCTAAATAAGGGTCTTGTCCGAATTAGTCTGAGGGTAATTTCATTGGGAAAAAGCAAAGTAGTAAGCAGGAGTTGAGGAGTACGAACCTATTCTATGCTTTGTTTTTCTTTGGACTCTTACTAGAGCCCTTCTTTAAGTGTCTTAGATAAGGTGGAAACCTTTCTTAAGCACGCCCCGGCCTACTGGCTGGGGTTTTCTTTTTTGCTTAGTTGATAACTTTGAATTATGAAATGACCATGATTGTCATTGCGAGGGTATTCCCGAAGCAATCCAGACTTAGATTGCTTCGTCAGGCGAGTACACCCTCCTCGCAATGACAAGGGAGAGTTTTGTCATCAGAGATCTTTTTCTTGTTTTTCCCCATGTCGTTTTCTCGCTTGGCATGTATAATATCTATTGTGAGGCATTCTCAAAAAGGTTTTACCTTAATTGAACTAATGGTGGTCATTTCGATCATTGGGCTGTTGGCGTCGATAATTTTAGCGAGTCTTAGTACGGCGCGAGCCAAAGCACGCGATGCTCGGCGAAAGACCGATATTCATCAGATTGTTAATTCTCTCTACCTCTACCGCGAACTTAAGGGAAATTGGATGGAGGCAGGGAGCGGGTGTGGAAGAAAAGGGAATGGTTATGGTTGGTTCAATTCTTCAGATGTGGCAGATAATTACCCACAATCAATGGCTCAGTGTTTAATAAATGCAGGGGCGGCTTCGGCAATAATCATTGACCCTTCGGGGAATAAGACATCTAGTTTTTCCTCAGGGAATACCTACATGAAATATACCTGCACTATCGATGGAAAGAAACATACCCTAGTCTATTCTAAATTGGAGACTATCCCTCCGGGTGGAGTTTATGACCCTTGTGGGACTGGTTACGGTGGGTATGGAATGAATTATTATCAAGAAATAGTCGAATAACATGGCAGATGTTACTTACAATGAGGAAAGGCCGCTAGTCTTTACTGGGGAAACTAAACTCAGGGGGATTATCGGTTTTCTCGTGAGGCGTAAAATTGCGAAGGACTCGCACAGAGCGAATATTTTATTGGTGATAGTCATTATTGTTTGCCTCGTTTTGACGTTAATTATTCTTTGGCCTAAAAATCAGACGGCCAATTCTTCTGTGCCCTTTGTTACTCCCGGGTTTGAAGCTTAATGTTTCAATTTGTCGACTAAACTGAAAAAAACAAAAAAACGGAGAGCCTGAGCTCTCCGTTTTTTATCGACAGTTTTAGATTCTATGCCTAATTTTTAACGTTATCGCCCCATGAACTCGCGCAGACCCCTATCGTTGGTTGCGACTGGAATATTATGTAGCTTTAAGTAATCGACCGTTTGTTGGAGTAGAGTCGGGGAGACACTGTAATTATCTCCAGCCTTGTTGAAGGAGTGGAAAGTGATAATAAACCATCCGTGGCTTGAAATAGCCTGATCGATCCCTGATTGAATCTGATCCCAGGAGGACGATGAGTCTGGGGCGAAGGCATATAGGTCAAAAGGATCGGTTGTTTTTTGATTGGGAAGAATTAGATTTGAGGCTCCTCGGCCACCGATAAGGCCACTACCGCTGACTAGAGTTTCAATGGCGGAATTAGTATGTCCGGAGGGGTAAGCGATACTGGAAACATTAGTGATTCCCATTTGGGCTAAATCTTGGTTTGCCCCCGTAATTTCCTGTTGAATCGAACTTGTCGCCAGAGTTATGAGATTGGCATGGCTCTGGGTATGATTGCCGACCTCAAAACCATCAGTCTGCAACTGTAAAACTTGAGAGGCTGTCATATAACCGCTAAAGTCCGGGGTACCCAACTGGTGGGTTGTAATGTAGAAAGTAGCCGGTAGTCCCGCAGACAGCATGATTGGTCGGCCAATATCGAAAGCGGAAATCTCGCCATCATCGAAGTTAATCGAAACGAAACCGCCATTCGCGATTGACGGGATGGTACTTGTCGCGTTTGTCGAGGTCGCATTGGTACTGGTTGCGTTTGTCGACGTGGCATTCGTCGAAGTTGCGATGGTGCTCGTAGCATTGGTAGTAGTTCCAGTTTGGTCGGAAGAAGTCCCCGTCTCGTTAGTAGTATTATCTTCTTCTTTGCTTGCGGAATTGTTGTAGTAAGTGAATCCAGAGGCCCCACTATTCATTCCGGTATAACGAATCGTGAAGGGGGCAGTTTGGTTTAGATTTTTTTGGGCGGTCAGTTTGCCGATCTCATCCTTAAGATAATCTATTCGCGGGATGAAGCTGGCTAGATCGAATGATATATCAGAAGAGGGGAAGGTCTCGTTCATTTGCCCAACGATAATTTCTGGTTCATTTTCCATGTCCGGGATAGCGGGTGTCTTGGTATCGTCGGAGAGACTTCCCACTGAGGCTAATTGATCTTGGCTTTTTACCTGACCGAGAGTTTGGTTCGGGACAGAGGTCTTTGGGGGAGTGGTTGTAACATAAAAAATTAAAAATCCGGCGGCAACTAATGCGATAATTTTTGGGAAAATAGATGACAGCATAATATTTTGGATTAGTAATGCTAATGGATAAAATTTTAAACTCGCCGCTCGACATTACGGCAACCGGCGCTATAAATGCGCCTCTAAAATTAGTGCAAAAAATGTTCAAAAACAGAAAGGCGGTTCCTCTTTGGAACCGGACAGTTATAGAAGCTCTTATTTTTAGTATATGCGTACAGTAAAACAATGGCAAGCCCCGTTAGAAAAAAAGCGATTTAAAAGATGATATTGGACAACGTGTCAACTATAACTGTAAATCGACCTAAGACTGTTTGGGGATCTGTGAAAATAGATAATAGTTATGCACTGTGGACCTATTTGACAGGGTAAACAGCGAGAATATAATATAGGCATTAATAAACTAATTTTTTTATAAATGCACGCGCTTCAAGAAAAAATATTGGCGGTCACCGCCAAGAAAAATATTAATGGTTTAAGTCTCCGCGATATTGGCGGACTAATCGGATTGCCGAATGCTCCATACAGTGTTAAACATCATTTAATGCAACTTGAGCAGAAAGGTTTGCTAGCCATCGATTGGGAGAAAAAAACTTTCGCGCCGGTCAAGCGGGGGACGGAAGATTCCCATTCAAGCTTTGTGAATGTCCCAATTTTAGGCTCGGCTGATTGCGGTCCGGCCACTCAGATCGCGGAAGCCAAACCGCAGGGGTATTTGAAAATTTCCAAAAAAATTCTGAAGAATGGGAAGGGGGTCTTTGCCTTGAAAGCTCACGGTAAGTCGATGAACCGGTCTAAAGTTAAGGGGTTAAACAATCGGGAAAAAAGTATCGACGATGGCGATTACGTTTTGATTGATTCAAAATATGTCGAGCCTAAAAATGGCGATTATGTTTTATCAGTCGTTGATGGTGTGGCGAACATCAAAAAGTTTTATGCCGACAAGGAGAATAGCCAGGTCATTTTGGTTTCCGAATCCTCGCACAATTATCCGCCGATCTATATACATTGGGACGAAAGCGGGGACTGTATTGTGAATGGACGAGTGGTGGATGTGATTAAAAAGATGGCATAGAAAAAAATTAAGAAAAAGTATCTATGACTGATCTGTTTGACCCAAATGAAAACTTGAATAAAGATGCTCCGCTGGCTGAAAGAATGAGGCCGGAGACTTTGGATGAGTTCGAGGGCCAGGAACAATTGTTGGGGCCGGGAAAAATTCTTCGCCAACTAATTGAATCGGATCAAGTTCCGTCACTGATCTTTTGGGGTCCGCCGGGCACGGGAAAAACTACTCTGGCGCGGATCATTGCGAATGTTACGCATTCGGTATTCGTCTCGCTTTCGGCCGTCACTTCGGGCGTTACACAGCTTAAGGAGATTGTTTCGAGCGCTGTGGAACGGAAAAAATACCATGGTCTAAAAACGATCCTCTTTATTGATGAGATCCATCGGTGGAATAAATCGCAACAAGATGCCCTGCTTCCAGTGGTTGAAAATGGGACTGTGTCGTTAATCGGAGCGACCACTGAGAATCCTAGCTTTGAAGTAAACTCGGCGCTTTTGTCACGAGCCAAAGTTTTTGTTTTAGAACAATTATCCGAAGATGACGTTTATCGGATCATAAAACGGACACTGAAAGATAAAGAACGGGGACTGGGAAAATTAAAGATCAAGGCCAAAGATAGTGTACTAAAATATCTGGCGAGTTTTTCCAATGGTGATGCGCGAGTGGTTTTGAATGCCTTGGAAATGGTAGGTAAAATTTTGTCCGCGGAGGGACGGGTATCTTCCGAATTATCAAAAGAGTTGATCAAAGAGGCACTCCAAAAATCTCATTTTCTTTACGACAAGGGTGGCGACCAGCACTACAATATTATTTCAGCTTTGCATAAATCTTTGCGCGGATCGGATGCAAACGCGGCACTGTATTGGATGACGCGAATGTTTGAAGCAGGGGAGGATCCATTGTATATCGCTCGACGATTAGTTCGCTTCGCGTCGGAAGATATCGGGCTGGCAAATTCGCAGGCACTCGTCCAGGTCGTGTCGGTATATCAAGCCTGCCAATTTTTAGGCCGGCCGGAATGTGATATCCATTTAGCTCAAGCGGTGGTGTATTTGGCGAAATGTAAAAAGTCTAACGAATTATATGAAGCTCTTTTGGAGGTAAAACGCGACGTTGAAAATACGATGGACGAACCGGTGCCGATCCATTTGCGGAATGCTCCGACCAGGCTGATGAAAGATCTGGGTTATGGAAAAGATTATAAATACAATCCGCACTTCGAGGGGCCGGTGGATCAAGATTATCTACCCAAAAGTTTGAAGAAGAAAAGGTGGCTGAAAGAATAATTAGTGGTGTCATTGCGAGAAGGCGTACTCGCTGACGAAGCAAACTGCGTTTATGTCGAAAAAATATTTTGTTTATATTTTAACAAATGTTGGCAACACAGTTTTTTATACTGGAGTAACTAATGATCTGGCCCGTCGTATTTGGGAGCATAAAAATGGTACAAGCCAGACGAGTTTTACTTCCAAATATAAAGTAAATAGGCTAGTATATTTTGAAGTGGGGGATTCAGCCGAGGGAGCGATCGCGAGAGAAAAACAAACTAAGGGTGGATCGAGACAGAAGAAGGTTGATTTTATTAAATTGTTTAATCCGGATTGGAATGATCTAGGGGAAGACATATAATGGCTCAGATTGCTTCGGGGTACCTCGCAATGACACAAACATATAATTAAAAATGAAATGCAGAACGTAATGCAAAAAGGAGTGGATTTTACTGGAGTATGTGTTGTCTATTTTTGTCACGATGGGGAAGGTAATTTTGTGATGGCCAAACGTAGTTCAAACTGTCGAGATGAACATGGATCATGGGATATTGGTGGCGGCGGAATTGAATTTGGTGATACCATTGAAGATACGATTAAGAAAGAAATTGCAGAAGAATACTGTACAGATGTTTTGAACACTGAATTTTTAGGATACCGTGATGTTCATCGCGAACATGATGGAAAGAAAACTCACTGGATAGCCTTAGATTTTAAAGTGCTGGTTGACAAGGAAAAGGTAAAGAACGGCGAACCGCACAAGTTCGATGAAGTAAAATGGTTTCGGCTGGATAATTTGCCGGAGGCTCTTCATTCCCAGCTCCCAACTTTTTTGGATAAATATCACGATTGGCTAGTGTGATATACTAAAAATAGACTTATTAATTAATTCATAAAACTATGAAAGGATACTGTTCAAACATTGAAAGCGATACTTTGGGAAATGAAAACTTTAGAAAAGTTTTGTATACCGGGCATCATAGCCAACTGGTTTTAATGTCACTCGCACCATCTGAGGAAATTGGAATGGAAGTTCACGAAGATAATGATCAATTTTTCCGCTTCGAAAAAGGTCAAGGGAAAGTTATCATCGACGGCAATGAATATGAAGTCTCCGATGGGTTTGCAGTGATAGTGCCGGCGGGGGCAAATCATAATGTGATCAATGTTTCTGATTCTGATTCATTGAAACTTTATACAATTTACTCGCCCGCTCATCACCAAGACGGAATTGTGATGGCGACGAAAGCCCTGGCTGAAGCAAGTACGGAAGAATTCGACGGTAAAACGACGGAGTAATTTTGTGTTTTTAATAAAAAGCCGACGGTTTGATCCGTCGGTTTTTATGTTTTAAAGCCTTTAGCAGGGTGGTATAATTGAGTTAACTTATTAGCTAATTTTTAATGAGATGAATTGTGGAGAATGTTCGATGCCGACGGACGACAAAACAGCTTGCACCTGCGACCCGACCTTGTGCGTACATTGCTGTAAGTGCAAGGCTGATTGCGAGTGCGATTGCACTTCCAAATCGGCCGAAGCCTTAGCCAAAGGCGACTAGGTAGGGGTATTGCTTTATTTTATTTACCACGCTAAGATATGGGCATATTTAGCAGTGTTGTAAGGGTTCTCACTATAGGTTAATTGAAGTATCTCTCCCACAAATAATTTTACATGCACTTGAAAGTGCCTGTTTTTGTTTCCAAAAGAAGCATTTTAATAAAGTTGTTGAGGGGGCGGGGAGAAAACATAGCGAGGAGGTCGTTCTTACATAATAATTAAGCAAATAGTTCACAAATGGCTAAGAAATTGTACGTCGGCGGTTTGCCTTATTCGACCAGCGAAGATGCTCTTCGTGCGGCTTTCGAAAAGGCTGGCGCCGTTGAGTCAGCTGTTGTTATCATGGACAAAATGACTGGTCGCTCGAAAGGGTTTGGCTTCGTCGAAATGACTAATGATGAGGACGCTGATAAAGCGATCACTATGTGGAATGGACAGGAACTCGAAGGTCGTCGCTTGACGGTCAACGAAGCTCGTCCAATGCAACCTCGCGACAACAATCGCGGTGGAAACGGCGGAGGATACGGTGGCGGTTCCTACTAATTCTAAGATTGGTAAACAAAAAGCTCCCTAGGGAGCTTTTTGTTTCTGTCGGGCTGCGGGGAATTGAACCCCGGCCTCACCCACCCCATGGGCGTATACTACCACTATACGACAGCCCGAAAATAATTTTCTTTGAATTATGAAATGCCCTTTTGTGCCATTCCGCGCATGATCCGGAATCCAGTTTTACCACGATATCTCGGTACAAGTACTTGGATCCCGGGTCAAGCCCGGGATGACAAAATGCTAGGATTTTTGTATTTCGTAATTCAAAGTAACTTTGTTAGTATAGCTTGGTGGTGGCATAAATTCAACACAAAAAACCGCCCAACTGGGCGGTTTTTCTGAGCTATTTCAGTTTATCTAGATACTTTTCCAACAGTTTTTCGATGGCAGATTGATCGTTGGTGTTTATCTTGCCTTGTTCTAGTTCGGTGATGAATTCGGCAAAAATAGGCAGGGTTTCCGGATTTTTCTCTAACTTTTCTAAGATCTTAGCTTGTTCGGGTGGAGTCATACGGTAAAAAAGCAGGAGGAGTTTGTTTTTTAGCTCGCCAGGGACCGGACTATTGCGAATATGACCGGCAATGCGGGAAAATGTTGGGTTGCTGTTCATAATTAGGCGGCTAATTCGATTAGTTCAGAAGCGTCTTCCGGGATTGGCCGTCCGAAGGCCTCAATCATTAAGGCTAAAAGCTCTATATTCTCCGCTCCTTCCGGATTTTTGGTGATTACTTTCTCGGTTGCGTTTTTCAGTGTCTCCTTCTGTGTTGATTCCGGAGAGTTAGATAATTGTTCGGTCATGAGAATTATTAATGACTAATACGATGAAACTATTATAGCAATTGTTGCCGACAAATTAAACAAAAATTTACGTTGACAAATTTTCTCCGGGTTGTTATATTCATTCTCGGATAGACCGGCTGACACGAAGAACCAGTTGGCGCGTCCATTTAAAGGGAGGTTCATAACAAATCATTCATTTCGAGGCAGATTTGCTGCCAAAGAATAAAAGGCCCTGTTTGTCTGAGTGCAACGGGGTCTTTTTTATTTGGTCCCAGTTTTTAGCGCTTAGAGCGAATAAGTCCGAAAATTGAGGGTAGGAAGGACAAAATAATGATCCCCAGAACGATAGGTAAAAGGTATTTATCAATGTCTGGAATCGCTCGGCCGAGGAAGTATCCCAGAAGGGGGAGGGAAATTGTCCAGAGAGCGCCCCCAATGAGATTGTAGGAAAAGAATTTTTTATATTCCATCTGGCCCACTCCAGCTAGGATTGGCACGAAAGTACGGACGATCGGCATAAAACGGGCCATGACCAATGTTTTTGCCCCATATTTTTCATAATAAGAGTGAGCTTTCTCCAGATTTTTTTTGCGGAATAGCAGGCCGTCTTCTTTTTTGAAGATGGCTGGACCGATTCGCTTGCCGAAGGCATAACCGAAGTTATCGCCCAAGACCGCCCCTAGGAAGAGTATGGGTATTAGTAACCAAATATTTAAGAGATTTTGCGATGCCAGGAAGCCGGCCGTGAAGATCAAGCTGTCTCCTGGAAGAAAAAAGCCTATAAACAAACCGGATTCGGCAAAAATTATGGCGAAAAGGCCCAAGTACCCCACCGACTGGATCAAAAGAATTAAATTTTCTGAGGAAAAGATTCCCATTTATTTAATTAGTTCTTCGGCTTTGCCTCGTAGACCAGTAGCGTCGCCCTCTAAGCCAGACAGACAACCGGTTAGGTAGGTTACATCACCGGAAATATTAGAAACATTGCCATTGACATTACTAACGTCACCAGAGAGATGGGTGACGTTACCGGACAGCCCTTCGGCATTTCCTGTGATTTTGTCGACACTGCCGATTAAATCGCTGACATCGCCAAAAATATGTGAAACATCACCGCGAATTTTGGCTACGTTGCCTTTAATATTAGAAACATAACCAGTAATGCCAGAAATATCACCAGAAATATTGGAAACATCTCCTTTGATATTGCCGGGGTGGCCGTTGATATGACTGACATCGCCAGAAATATTTGATACGTCTCCCGATAGTCCAGTGATATCTCCCTTGATCTGAGAACAGAGGCCGGTGATCTTGTGGATATTCAAGTCGCCATGAATGCCGGCCACACTACCGGACAGTTGTCCAAAATCGCCCCAAATGCCGTCGTGCAGGCCGGTAACTTTTTCGGTATTGTTTTGGAACTTAGTCGAAGTGCGTTGTAGGGTCATAAATTATTTTTAACTGATTGGTATAATCATAGCAATTCTGGGCCAAAAGCCAAAGTGATAGACAAGGCGGGCGTGAGGTGATAGAAATAAGGACAGACAATGTAAAGTTTAGAGAAATGGGGAGGTAAAACCCATGGAACAGTGGATTATTGCACATTCGGTGATGGTAAAAGGGGCGGTTCTGTTCTCCTTAGTTTTGGCCCTGGTCATTTTTGGGACCAGATGGTCTTGCCGATTTGTATTCCGCGCGAGGTTGCAAGGAGACTACAATCGTTTTCGCGCCTGGAAACTGAGTCAGAAATTTCCAAGTGACGATTACCGAGATGACTATTGGAGTTTGGTTCATCTGATTCATCGTCATCCGGTTTGGGCCAGAAGTCTCAATCTTGATCTTGAAACGATTGAAGGTTGGTTGAGCGTTTATCACGAACAGTTTATTTCCTGTTGCCAGGCGATCGTAATAAGCGAAGTCGCCCAAGCGTCCAAGATTATGGTCCAAATTAGTTATTGGCAGAATCATTGGGAAAAAAGCCACGAGGAATTTTATCATCCGGATGACTTTCAGGAATGGCTTGAGCAAGGGACGCTTAACTTCCTTCGGGACATAGTCAAAGGTCTTGATTCGGTTCGTAAACTTCGCCACCGGCTCAGTCTTTCAGGTGAACCTTTATCTCCAGAGGTGGTGTCTGTTCTTGAAGTTATTTCTCAGGCCCTCTCTGATTGGAAACCAGATTTATCCGCCCCGGATGGCTCCTTGTCTGCCGAGGACAATAAACTCCAGGAGGAAGTATCCGAAACTCTAGCTAGAGCTAATAAAGTGGCAGATCGGGTCACTGCCAGGTTTGAACTCCCTACGAATATTTCTCCAAACGAGCCCGTCAGGGTGCACCCCCAAGGCTTGTCTGGGCGAGAGCCTGTTGATGGGATGTTTGAAGAAGGGAGTAAAGAACCCTAAGGGGGGGCAAATATCGGCCGACAGCAATACCTGGTTGCTGTCGGCCTTTTCTTTTTCTCAAAATAGTGTTATATTGTCCCTGTTTACGAGCTCCAGTTTCTGGCTCGCCGATAAGGGGGCTTTTTTTAGTTAAGCATTATCATTGCGAGGAGCATAGCGACGCGGTAATCTAGACCTGGATTGCTTCGGGATCATCCTCGCAATGACAAAAAGAAGATTTCGTAATTCAAAGTAATCCGCATAAGAAATGAGTAACATACGAAACATCGCAATAATCGCGCACGTCGACCACGGGAAAACGACCCTGGTTGATGCTTTGTTGCGCCAGTCCCTCACCAAGATGAAGAAAGAAGTGGCGGCCGGCGATTTGATTATGGATTCCAATGATCTGGAAAAAGAGCGGGGAATTACTATTTTCTCCAAAAATGCCTCAGTAGACTGGAAAGGCACCAAGATCAACATTATCGATACCCCGGGCCACGCCGACTTCGGTGGGGAAGTGGAGCGTGTTTTGTCTATGGCTGACGGTTGCTTGCTGTTGGTAGACGCCAAAGAAGGCCCAATGCCACAAACTCGCTTTGTGTTGCGTAAGGCGGTCGCTCTTGGCTTAAAAATTATCGTGGTGGTAAATAAGATCGACAAACCGGATGCTCGTTTGGATTGGGTGGTTGATAAAACTTTCGATCTATTCGTTGAACTTGGCGCTTCAGATGAAGTGACTGATTTCCCGATCGTTTACGCTTCTGCCAAGCAAGGATTAGCCGGTAATGAACAGGATTTGTCTAAAATGACCGATATTTCACCTATTTTTGAGGCGGTGATGAAATATATTCCGGAACCTACTGGTGATCCTTCTGCTCCGCTTCAGATGTTGGTAACTACGATTGGTGCCGATAGTTTTAAGGGGCGCATTGCGACCGGACGAGTCTACAATGGAACAATTAAAGCTGGACAGGAAATAATGCATATCAATCGCGATGGTGTAATGGCCAAGAACCGCCTTGTATCTTTGATGACCTATGTTGGCTTGGAACGTGTGGATACCGCCCTAGCCTATGCTGGCGACCTGGTCGCGATTTCCGGTATCCCTGATATCACGATCGGAGAAACGATTGCGGATATAAACTCTCCGGTGGCTTTGCCAGTGCTTAGCATTGAAGAGCCGACCGTCAAAATGACTTTCTGTGTCAATGACTCGCCATTTGGTGGCAAAGAAGGAAAATATACCACGTCCCGTCAAATTCGTGAGCGTTTGTATAAAGAATTAGAACACGATATGGCTCTTAAAGTGGAAGATGTGACCGATAATGAGTTGCCGGGCGGAATTGGCTGGGTTGTGTCTGGTCGTGGTGAACTGCATTTGGCGATCTTGATTGAACGTATGCGCAGGGAAGGCTTCGAATTCCAAGTTTCTCGACCACAGGTGATCGAACATAAAGTTGACGGCAAGACCTTGGTCCCCTTTGAACGTTTATATGTGGAAGTGCCGGAAGTTCATTCCGGAAAGGTTATTGAGCGCTTGGGTAGCCGTCACGGCCAGATGCTTAATATGACCTCTGAAAACGGTATGGTGTTTGTGGAATATTTGATCCCGACTCGCGGTTTGATCGGCTACCGCAATGATTTTATGACCGATACTAAGGGATTGGGCATAATGAACTCGATTTTTGAAAAATTTGATATTGATGCACAAGACTGGAAGGAGCGGGAAAATGGCTCACTGGTTTCGACCGAAACTGGTCAGACTTTGCAGTATGGCCTAATGAACGTGCAGGATCGCGGGACATTATTTTATGGACCGGGTGAAAAAGTGTACAAGGGGCAGGTGGTGGGACGGAATTCCCGGGAAGACGATGTGTTTGTGAATGTCTGTAAAGAAAAACAGCTTTCCAACATGCGATCCCGCGGTTCCGGTGTGGCCGAGCATTTTGATCAACCGGTGAAGATGGATCTGGAAGATTGTCTGGAATATATCGGCGATGATGAATTGGTAGAGGTCACTCCGCTCAATGCTCGTATCCGTAAGCGTATCCTCGATGAATCGGAAGCTAGACGGAAAGCGCGGGGGATCAAGGCGAATTAAAAATTAAAATGCAGGGCTCGGGCTCTGCATTTTAAGTATTGTCATTGCGAGCAGAGCGAAGCAATCTAGAATCGATCTTTCGGAAAAGACCTTCGGCGAGCACGCATATTTTTCTGCTGAAAAATTGCTCACTCTCAACGCCTGCGCATTTCCGAGAGTCTCGCCGAAGGTCTTTTCCTCCCGGTCTCGCCAAGTATCCCAAGCAGAGAGGTATAGTTCGAAGGTCGCCCTGCGGCTATCTATAATCCCGCCGGGGCGGGATATTGGGGATTTTTATAAAAAAGAAAATCGCTGATACATAGAGGAGTCCTTGTGTGCTTTATTTGATAAATAACCATTTTTTGCTATATTTAAGCGATTGCGGGATTAGTTTAATGGTAGAATATCAGTTTTCCAAACTGAGGGTGGGAGTTCGATTCTCCCATCCCGCACATTAAGGACCCACGGTCCTCCAACGGCTTCGCCTGCCTCCCTCCACGGGAGACCAGGTGTTTTTCCGACCCCACTCCTGCGGGATTAACATTGTGTACAATTCTAATCCCGCACCACAAAAGGCAAAAGACCGCCAGACTGGCGGTCTTTTACTGTATGATATAATGGCTTAAATTAGTAATAAAAAACGGAAAAGATGAAAAAATACTTCTATCTGAATGGCAAAATACAAGACATTAATAAGCCGGCGGTCCAGATCAATGACATCGGGATCTTGCGCGGGTACGGGGTGTTTGATTTTTTCCGGACTCATCATGGCAAGTTGTTCCATTTTGACGACCATTTTAAGCGATTTGCCAATTCGGCACGCGTTTTTGGTCTCAAAATACCGACTAGCAAAACTCAGATGGAGAAAGTTATCTATTCTCTGCTAAAGAAAAATAAGGTTAAAGACGCCAGTTTTCGCCCGATCTTGACTGGTGGGCCGTCAGAGGATGGATTGTCTTATAAAAAAACGACTTTTGCGATATTGACCGAGGATATTTATACTTACCCCAAATCATATTACGATAGGGGGATAAAGGTGATCACTTGTGAGTATCTAAGGGTTCTTCCTGAGACAAAAAATAGTAATTACATTTTAGCGCTAAAAATGGCTAATGCGCGAAAGAAAAAAGGGGCGGTGGAAATCCTGTATACTAATCAGGGAAAAGTTTTGGAGGCATCAACGGCAAATTTTTTCATTTTTAAGGGGGCGACTTTAATTACGGCCAAGCACGATATCTTGAAAGGAATTACTCGAAAGGTAGTTCTTAAATTGGCTAGGGGTAAATTTAAAGTTGAAGAACGTGAAGTTAAGATTAGCGACTTGGATAGTGCCGCCGAGGCCTTTATAACCGGCGGGAATAAATTAATTATGCCGGTGGTGAATATTGATGGTAAAAAGATCGGACATGGAGGAGTTGGGGAAAATACTAAATGGTTGATGTCTGAGTTTAAAAAATATACCGAGAAAAATAAATAACAAAAAAGCCCCAGTAATGGGGCGTTTTTGTGTAGTGATAAAACGAAACGGGTTAGGGCTAGAACGTTTGGGCTCCTAACTATTTAACAGCATCTTTCAATGCCTTAGCGGCGCGAAACTTAGGTACGTTCATAGCTGGAACGTTTACTGCTTCGCCGGTGCGCGGGTTGCGAGCGGTGCGAGCGGCGCGGGTCTTCGTGGAGAAGATACCTAGGCCGGCAATGGAGACTTCGTCACCTTTTTTCAAGGTCGAAACGATTCCATCCAACATAACGTCAACGGCTTTTTCAGCTTGAGCTTTGGTGCCACCGATCGCTTCGTGAATGGAATCTATAATAGCCTGCTTGTTCATTCCAATAAAAATTATATATTTCTAATAACGACTTTTTTGTAAAAGCATGTTTCCTAGCATATAGTATATATTTTAAGCCATATATTCGCAATGGTAGGTAAATATTTAAACATAGAAGTTGAGTTAGTAAAGGTTTGACATAATTTTGCTGGAACATGGATATTTTTCTGCTGAAAAATTCCTCGTGTTCGCGCCGTCGCGCTCGCAAGTTTCCACCAAAACAATGTAAAACCTAATTAATCCCAAAATTGCAAAATATGGCCGGATGGCCGGTTGGGGAAGGGGGCGGCTACTGCCGTCTATTATCCCTCGCTGTAACCTAACAGCGAGGGGAATCAAAAAAAGCCCTGGAGTAGGGCTTTTTTAATATTGAATTAATTTTTAAATATGAACTCCACCTCACCTAGCCTCTCCTTCGTGAAGGAGAGGGACCTATCTCGCGAATTCGATGACTCGGGATTCGCGTATGACCGTAACCTTGATCTCGCCCGGGTATTTGAGTTCGTTTTCAATCCGTAGAGCGACTCCGCGGGCCAAATTATGAGCTTCCATATCGGTAACCTCCTCCGGTCGGACGAAGACACGCAGTTCACGCCCAGCTTGAATGGCGTAGGATTTTTCAATTCCCGTGAAAGAGTTGGCGATATCTTCGAGGTCTTTCAAACGCTTTAGGTAGTTTTCAATACTATCGCGTCTGGCACCAGGACGGCCGCCGGAAATGGCATCGGCCACCTTAACGATGACGGATTCCAAGGTTTCATAAGGATATTCCTCATGATGCGACTGCATCGCCTTGATGATACGCTCGTCGGCATTGAATTTCTCTAAGATGCGCTTGCCGATTTCGACGTGAGTACCGGATACTTCATGGTCAATCGCCTTACCGATGTCGTGCAAGAGGGCGCCAGCCTTGGCAATCTGAACATCGCCACCCAATTCTTCGGCCAACATTCCGGCCAAGTGGGCCATTTCCAGTGAGTGTTGGAGAACGTTTTGCCCATAGCTAGTGCGGAAATGCAAACGGCCCAAAATGATGACGATACGCGGATCAAGATTGAAGACACCGGCCTCATATACGGCCGCTTCTCCCTTATCTTTGATGATCTTAGAAATTTCTTCTTTGGCTTTTTCAACAAGTTCCTCGATCTTGGCCGGTTGAATACGTCCATCGCGGATCAATTCTTCGAGAGCGACGCGGGCGATCTGTCGGCGTACTGGATCAAATGAGGATAGGACGATCGAACCAGGAGTGTCGTCGATGATAACTTCCACGCCAGTCGCTTTTTCAAAAGCGCGGATGTTTCTTCCTTCCTTGCCGATGATCTTACCCTTGATGTCGTCAGATGGAATATCGACAGTAGTGGACATAACTTCCGGTACGGTCGAGGTGGATAAACGCTGAATAACCGAGGATAGGATATCTTTGGCCTTTTGTTCCATCTTTTCCGCCCCCGTCATCTCCATTTTACGTAGACGGACCATTAGATCTTCCTCACTATCTTTTTCAATCTTTTTATAGAGCTCCTCTTTGGCTTCGTCGGCGGATAATCTGGCTACGCGTTCAAGTTCTTTCTTCTTCGTTTCTTCCATGCCTAAAACGCGTTCCTTGATCTCTTTGACTTCTTCGATCTTGTGCTTGATATTCTCGGCTTCGCGGTCGATATCGCCCTGGCGTTTATCAAGCAGGTCGTCTTTGTTGATCAGACGCTCCTCCATTTTCTTGAGCTGGGCGTCCTTTTCGCGTTCTTGGCGCTTGGCCTCTTCGATCAATTTGGTCGATTCGTGCTCGGCGTCATCAACGATCTTCTGAGCCTTGTCTTTGGCTTCGAGCATTGTCTGCTTGATGGTCAATTCCATCGAGCCTTTTTGTCCCAAGGTGACGAGCCAGCGCAGGAAATAGCCGATGGCAATTCCCGCGATGCCCACCACGCCGGTGATGAATACAACAGTAATTAAATTCATAAATGTGTTAGGGCTTCCGTGTTTGGCGCATTTCTTCGTTGCTCGCTGTGGTGCTCCTGGGGTGTACTGGCTTGTACATCTCGGTTTGCTCCTCACTCGCGTCTCGAACTGCATTCAAACCCGTAACCCTTATATGTTTTAACCGATTCTTCTCTAAACGCTCCTTGTGTATTTTTTATTATTGGAACGCTATGAAAACAAACGGGTTGATGCCGTCTCTTCAAAAATTACACCGATTAGACCCTGCTTTTTAGACAGATGTTGGCTTAAATGCTAGGTTTTTTAGTAGAATGGAGGCCAAGTTAAATCTAATTTAGTTAGAACTTTCGGGTTTGGATTCAGTTCGAGGCGCAAGTGAGGCTTGCGACCAAGCCGTACAAATATGGTACCGCGCGGGAGCAAACGAGCGAAGCAACGAAGAAATGAACCAAAAACGAGAGTTCTAAAGCGCTTTATTTTCCGAAGAAACAATATCGATTACTTTTTAATAAAGGTGGTTTCATAGTATCAGATACTTTTGACTAAGTCAAAAGTAGGTTACAGGTAACAGCTTACAGCAAAAAACGGCCAATGGCCGTTTTTAGGTGGGATTTTGTATTTCCCTGTTATCTTTAAGCTGTTACCTGTAACCTACTTATTCTTGATCACCTCGTCGATGATGCCGTATTTCTTGGCTTCTTCGGCAGTCATAAAGAAGTCGCGGTCGGTGTCTTTTTCGATCTGGGTTAGGGGTTTTCCGGTGGACTTTGCCAGCATTTTGTTCAAATTATCTCGGGTTTGCAGGATATGCTTGGCGGTGATGGCAATATCGGCGGCTTGGCCTTCAATGCCTCCCAATGGCTGGTGGATCATCACTTCGGCGTTGGGTAGAGACAAGCGCTTGCCCTTCTTTCCGACCGATAGGATCATGGCGGCGGCGGAAGCGGCGATACCTACGCAGATGGTCGAAACATCACAGGATAGGTAGTTCATCGTGTCGATGATGGCCATGGCGGCAGTAATCGAACCGCCGGGAGAATTGATGTAGAGGGTGATGTCTTTCTTTGGATCCTCGGATTGGAGGAAGAGAAGTTGAGCAATGACGATATTGGCTACATTATCATCGATCGGCCCGCCTAAAAAGATGATCCGGTCGCGGAGGAGACGAGAATAGATGTCATAGGCGCGTTCGCCAAACTGGGATTTTTCGATTACGGTTGGGATAAGCATAGTAGTAATGGTTATAGCGAGTATAGCTTAATTATAGTGAGTTGGTGGGGAAACTTCAATTAACAGTGAATAGTTTACAGTGAACAACAAAATGCAAATTACTTGGCGATCATCGTTAACTGTTAATTGTACATTGTTCACTGAGTCTTTAAATTCTTAGAAAATTTAGCAATTTTCTAAGAATTTAAAGACGGCTTCGTTTATGAGCATATTTTCGGCATAGGAAGTGACGCGTTCCCGGTCGGCATCTTTGTAGTGCTCCAAAATGTGCTCGATTTCATGTTCCAGCTCTTCTGGATCAGCCTTGACCTGTTCTTCCTTGGCAATCGTCTCTAGGACTAAGCCGAACTTAACGCGTTTTTCCGCTTCCGGTTTCCAGTCGGCTTCCAGATCGGCTTCGGTTTTTTTGATGTGGGTTAGATAGTCTTCGAACTTGAGGCCCATATTTTCCAGTTGACTGCGCATTTCGCTCGACATTTTGTGCAGTTCCCCGTCGATCAAGATCTTTGGAACTTCAACTTTTGTTCCCTTGATCACTTCCTCCATGATTGCTAGGCGTTTTTTCTCAATGTTGTGATAGTCTTTTTCGTGACCGAGATTTTCCTTGATCTTTGTTTTTAGGTCGGCAACAGACTCGAATTGCCCGAGGGATTTGGCAAACTCGTCATTTAGCTCTGGTAATTCGGGAGCCGGTTCATTGTCGTTATGAACTTCGCCTTCTTTGTGTTCGTGTTTTGGGGCACGGCTCTTGCGAATCTCTTCGATCACCTTCTCGATCTCTTCTTCGGTTGGGGTAGTATCTTCGGCCGGTTTGGCATTTTCGGTTTTGGCGATCTTTTTATAGTCTGGCAGTTTAATTTCCGGCATCACGGCGGTTTTGATCTTGAAACCCAGCGGATTTCCTTCGGCTATTTTGGTAATAGAGATTTCTGGTCGGCCAATCGCGTCGATATTGTTTTCTTTAACCATTTCCGGATAGTAATGAGCCAGAGTGTGTTCAGCCATTTCATAGAGAATTTTCTCGGCCCCAACCTTCTCGATGATCATATTGTCTGGAGCGTGTCCTTTGCGAAAGCCGGCTACTTCTACTTCGGCGCGGAATTCGGCCATTACTTCGTTTCGGCATGATTCAAAATCTACTGCCGGGATCTCTCCGGTCAATTCCACTTCCGAGCCCTCCAATTTTTTGATGTCTACCTTCATAATTTGCTTGCTATAATGGTTAATTAAGGCCGTTAGTTTAACCTGTTTTTGGGGTTTTGGCAACCCTGAAAAGCTTTTAGGTTGTAGCTTTCGGCTTTTAGCTTAAAAAACAGAGTAGATTAAAACCGCCCCCTTTGGGCGGTTTTAATCTACTAAAAGCTGAAACCTAACAGCTATAAGCTTTTACTTTGCTGGTCTAAATCATTCAGATCAACATCGGAGGTACTGGTATCTAAATTATTCAGATCTCGATCAATGTCATCAAGGCTAGTGGAAGTGGCGGTTATCGCGATTGTATCTACGTTCGCCGTCTGGTCGGTGGTGGTCGCTGTCTGAGAGTCGATACCTTGTTGGGTATTGATCGCATAGAGTCCTCCGATGATTAAAAGAACAATGATAATGATAATTATAATGAGTGCCCCCTTTCCCCCTTGCTCCTCCGCTGGTAAATATGAGTCGTTGGCCATATAAATAGAATTTAGAATATAGAAGTTAGAATATAGAAAAAACAATAACGTTATTTTTTCTAATTATTTCTCACTTCTTTTCTTGATAATAGTTAACTTATTAGTTCGTAGACGTTGCTGTGCTAGTGGCGCTGGTGCTAGTGGCCGGACCATTTTCGATCACTTTTATGCCTGGGATTTGGGCAATCAACTTGCGTGCCTCTTTTATTTTGCCAATCGCTTGTTTGACAGAAGAATGGGCTGTGGCTAGCGCTTTTCGAGCCTCCAGAGCGCGATTTTTTAATGTTTGGATCGAGGTGGAAGCAGTAACGACGGTGGTGGAGGCGATGATATTACGAGCCAAAGACAATTCTGTTTGGGCTTTGTCGGCTAAAGTGGAAGCTTCGGTCAATTTAGTTTTTATGGCGGTAGTATTTATCCCCTTGGCATCAAGTTTGGCAACGATAGAATTTGTTCCGGTTAAACGGCCGATAAGATTTTTCACCTGGTTAATCTCGCGGGTGATATTTTTCTGCAGGCCGTTGGCTAATTCGAAAATCTTTACCCTGGAATCCCTTCGGTCTTCTCTTGCAGAAGAGGCATTGGTAGAAGAACCGTTTTTGCGGAGGTCTTTGAGATCTTTCACTTCCTGTTTAAGGTCTCTCCTTCCTTCTTGCAATCTTTTTTCGGTGTTCTCAATCTTTTTAATCGGCGGGTTAGCTGCTAATGATAGCGTTGGCAAAATCGCGACAGCGAGAGCGAACATTAAAATCGCAGAATATTTTTTAGACATTGTTTAATAATTATGAATAATAAAAATCGGTTATTTAAGTCCTAACAATTATACTATTACGTTCGGACCTTCGCCAATGGTGCGAAAATTAGAGAATTACGGCGGGGAATGTCAATAAAACTGGGGAACTATTGCTTTAACAGTAATTTTTGCTATAACTTATGAAGGTTTAAGCCTAGAGGTCATTATTTTACAACAGGGAATGGGAGGACATTGTAATGTCGGAATCGTTGCGTGTTACGAGCTGCCGAGTCTTTCTCAACGAGAAAGAGGACGATCGTCTGAAGGGATTCGCCTCCATTATCCTGAACGATCAGTTCGCAGTATGCGATCTCAAGATCATTCGCGGGGACAGGGGGTTATTTGTCGCTTTTCCCAGCCGGCGCCGGCGCGATGGGACATTCCACGATGTGGCTCACCCGATCGTGCCTAGGCTCCGTCAACACATCGAAGAGATCGTTCTGGCGAAGTACGACAGGGTTCTCGATGGAGAGGAGTCGGGAATGCCGAAGGACGATCTTCCTCCACGGTGGGGTGCTCACCAAGACCAGCCGGCTTCCAGAAGGTTGGATGACGGTGATAAGATACTTCGAGCCTTTCAGGATCCCGACCGTCAGCCCTATGGTTCGGGCGACCCGATATTTGATGTGGGGGCCAGGAAACATTGATCTCGCGCCTTGATCATCGAGAAAAGTCTAACCACTCGGTTGCCTGCATGAAATGGCAACCGAGTGGTTTTTTTAGATAAAAAAACCGCCATGGCTCGAGTGAGCGCACGGTGGCAAGAGTCGTTTTTTTGGAGTCTAGGGAAGTTGAAGTTGTTTCATGAACCTCGAACTACTTTCCCGGGCCTTTTTCCAGTCGGCAATGGTTTTGGGGTCTGCTCCGGTCTCTTCGGCCGTCAAACCACTTTGTTCCATCCTCTTCACAAGAATGATGGGGAGAGTGAGAGAACCCCTGTAGTCCTGTAGAGCTGATTGATATTGCCGGCGACAAAAATCAATTTCTTCCCGCCTCTTTTGTTCTTGTGCATTTTTTATGGATTTTTTGGCTCTCTCCTGTTCGTTGATGGCCGAAATCGCATAAAAAATTGCTATTGTGGCGAAGATTCCAACAATAATCATCCCCAGAATGAGAATCCAATGTTGGACCGATGTCTGTGCTAGGAAATCTCTCATCAAAGCGCTCCTTTCTTGATCTTGAAATGGATTGTCTAGCTACATTCTTATCATATTAATTTTAAAAAGACAACTAAAAACCGCCTATTGTTAGACGGTTTTTTGGAAAATGATTTTTTTATTACATCATCAGGGCCACGAGAAGGAGAGCCACAATGTTCAAGATTTTGATCATCGGGTTGATGGCAGGTCCTGCTGTGTCCTTATACGGATCACCAACAGTGTCTCCCGTGACGGCGGCCTTGTGAGCATCAGATCCTTTGCCTCCGTAGTTACCCGATTCAATATATTTCTTGGCATTGTCCCAAGCGCCTCCGCCGGAGGTCATCGAGATGGCCACGAAAAGTCCAGTAACGATCGAACCAACGAGTAGTCCACCCAAAGCAACTGGGCCAAGGACAAAAGCGACAACGATTGGTACGATAACTGGAATGAGAGCTGGCACGATCATTTGGCGTAGGGCGGCTTTGGTGACAATGTCTACGCTTTTGGCGTAATCAGGTTTGGCGGTGCGCTCCATAATGCCGGGAATCTCTCTGAATTGACGGCGAACCTCGGTGACCACATCACCAGCTGATTTGCCTACGGCTTCCATGGCGAGAGCGGCAAAATAATAAGGCAATAGACCGCCAATAAAGAGACCGACGATCACTAACGGATCAGACAGATCAAAAGTGATAGCGGCTCCGGCAGAGATGAATTCCTGGGTATAGGCGGCAAAAAGGACGAGAGCAGCCAAACCAGCCGAAGCAATAGCGTAACCCTTGGTTACTGCTTTAGTAGTGTTTCCGACGGCATCAAGAGGGTCAGTGATGTTGCGAATTTCTTCCGGCAATTCCGCCATTTCGGCAATTCCGCCGGCATTGTCAGTGATTGGGCCAAAAGCGTCGATGGCTACGATAATTCCAGCCATTGAAAGCATTGAGACAGCGGCGATAGCGATACCGTAAAGATCGGCAAAGTAGTAAGAGATAAGGATACCGACGACAATGGTTAAGAGAGGCCACATGGTCGATTTCATAGAGATTGCCAACCCTTGAATGACGTTGGTGCCATGTCCGGATTGCGAAGCTTTAGCAATCGATTTGACAGGCTTGTAGGCGGTACTGGTGTAGTATTCGGTGATAACCACCATCAAGGCCGTAACACCTAATCCGACAAGAATACAAATAAACAAACGAGTGAGGGAAGAATAGGAAGTCCCGTCAGGCATTGGACCGAGATCTACTCCACCCATCATCCATTTGGTGACAGGAAAGAAGGCAATCGCGGAGAGAATTCCGGAGGCGATCAATCCTTTGTAGAGAGCCCCCATGATGTTGTTGGTTTTTTTACTGAGAGAGACAAAGAATGTGCCAATGATCGAGGCGAAAATACCAATCGCGCCCAAAACGAGCGGGAAGAGGAGAGCTAGTTCATCACCGGGGAAAAGAAGCGAACCTAAAAGCATCGCGGCGACCGAAGTAACGGCGTAGGTTTCGAAGAGGTCGGCTGCCATCCCGGCGCAATCGCCTACGTTATCGCCGACGTTGTCGGCAATGACGGCCGGATTGCGAGGATCGTCTTCTGGAATATTGGCTTCCACTTTTCCAACCAAGTCGGCGCCGACGTCAGCGGCTTTGGTGAAGATACCGCCACCCAAGCGGGCGAAGACAGAAATAAGGGAACCGCCAAAACCCAAGCCGATGAGAGCTTTGATATTTTCGGCTCCGGCAAAGGCATAGAAACCGGCCACCCCCAAAAGGGCCAGACCGACTACCATCAAGCCCGTAACGGACCCGCCACGAAAGGCGAATTTAAGGGCATTGTTGAGTCCACCTTTGGCTGCTTCGGCTGTGCGGACATTGGCGCGAACGGAGACGTTCATGCCAATGAAGCCGGCGAGAGCCGAGAGGACTGCGCCGACTAAGAAGCCAATCGCGGTGTAGGTACCCAAGAAGTACCAGAGGACGATAAAGAGAACCAGGGCGATCCAGCCGATCGTCTTGTACTGGCGCTTGAGATAGGCCTGCGCGCCTTCCTGAATAGCGGCGGCGATCTCCTTCATTTTGTCGTTGCCGGCGCTCGCTTTATTGATCTGGCTGGCCAAAACCAAGCCATACACGATCGCAATAACGGCGGAAACGAGAGAAAAAATCAAATACGGATTCATATGATTACGTTAGAACTATTAAAAGTTGGATAATATAGGCTAAACTATAACAATTATTGAGGGTTTGTCCACTTAAATCAGTGACGAGTGTCGAATGACAAATGATGAATAAAAAATGCAGAGCTTGCGCCCTGCATTTTTGTGTATTTTGTATTTAAGCTAAAAGCTATCAAGCTACCAGCGGAAAGCTTTTTTATTCAGAATCGTCCACTGTTTCTTCTTCCTCAATAACTTCTGGCTTAGTTTCAGACTCAGGAGTGGTGATATCAATCTTCCAGCCGGTGAGTTTGGCGGCTAAACGGGCGTTTTGTCCGCCTTTGCCGACGGCCAGTGAGAATTGATCGGGAGCGACTTCGATCCGGGCGGTTTTGGAATCATCTTCGAGATCTACCTTGTTCACTTTGGCCGGCGAGAGGGAGTTGGTGATGAAAGTTTCCGGTTTCTCTGACCATTCGATGATGTCAATCTTTTCTCCTCCTAATTCGGAGATAATGGTCGAAACGCGCGAACCTTTTTGACCGACACAGGAGCCGACGGCATCGATGTTTGGATCGTTGGAAGCGACGGCGATCTTGGTGCGGGCACCGGCTTCACGGGCGGTCGCTTTGATCTCAACCACGCCGGAAGCAATTTCTGGAGCTTCTACTTTGAAGAGTTCAGTGATGAATTGCTGGTGATTGCGAGATAAACGCAAGGTAATTCCCTTCGGTCCTTCGTCGACACGGTAGAGATAGGCGTGAATACGTTCGCCCTGACGGTAGTATTCGCCGGGAATTTGATCTTCGTAAGCCAAAAGCCCCGTCGCCCGGCCTAAGTCCACGAATACGTTACCGCGTTCGATCTTCTGCACTTTGCCGGAGACGATCTCACCCTCTTTACCGGAGTATTCTTCCAGGACGGAAGATTTTTCGGCTTCACGGATACGCTGGATGATCACCTGTTTGGCGGTCTGGGCGGCAATACGGCCATAGTCGTCTTTGGTTTCCAATGGGAAGATCACCTCTTCACCCAATTCGGCATTCTTTTTGATCTTTTTGGCGTCTTCCAGCAGGATGTGGTGCTCTTCATTGTAGCGGGGCTTTACCTCCTCGCCATTCTCGTCCACTCCGCCTTCCGGCATTGCGTCGTCTTCGCTTTCGTCGCCATCCATGCGAACGGTTGTTTCATCCACGACGATTTTGACCTGCTCGAATTCTACCGCGCCGGTATCAAAATCAAGTCGAGCCCGAATGATCTGGCCTTTTTTGCCGTAGTCTTTTTTGTAGGCGGCGGTTAACGCGTCTTCAATGGCGGCGATAATCTTTTCTTTGGGAATGTTGCGCTCCTGCTCTAGCTGTTCCAGGGCGGCTTTTAGGGATTTTAAATCAATCATATCAATAGCTGTTAGCTTTCAGCTTTCAGAAAAGCCAAATGCTTTATTCGATTAAATTATAACGTGTTTCTTAGAAAAAAATGGGTCTGTTGTGGCACAACAGACTTGACGCTTTCTATAATATCATAGCCTGCTTTTTCGTCAACCCCGTTAGAGAAAAGTCGCCCCAAGCGACTGAAGTCATCCTGTCTGAAGGCGGGAGGACGTTCTCTAACGGGGGTCAACCCTTATGCGAACAGATGCGGAACGAACGCGGAGCTTTTTGGGGTTTCATTCCTGCGGAGGCGGGAATCCAGGGGATTACCTCAAACACCCCAAAATGCAAACCTGGATTCCCGTTTTCACGGGAATGACACAAGGGGGATAGACCCCGGATCAGCCCTTGTCTGCGACAAGGTAGTCCGGGGTCGAACATTGGCAAACCGTAAAATTTCTGTTGCACGAAATTGTACGGGCCAATGGTCGAGTTATCAACAGCTTTGTCATTTTTTCGATACTATTTGCTTCCTTATTTTGCTATTATTAGACAGAAGAATTATCTCTGTCAGTTTTAATAATAAATTTAGTTAATAATTTTTAATAGTTTATGAATAAAAAAATTTCTTTTTTGGTCAAGGTCGGGATGTTTGTTTTTTCCTTGGTGATCGCGGTGCCAGCATTGGCTTTGGGTTGGAGCGATGTACCGTCCAATGTTACTAAAGATAGCTGTCCGTCTTCTGTCCCAGGTTGTAATACACCGATTAATGTGAGTACCACCTTCCAGACTAAGGCGGGAGGTCTTAAAGTTTATAGTCTTGATGCCTTTACTCAGGCCACGGTAGCTGCAACGGGAACAGCGGTCTCTGGACGTCACGACAAAACATCTGGTGAAAATTACGGCGGTAATTTTGCAAGTTTTAAGGTGGGAACTTATGCAAAGGGTAATATTGGTCTATATGCAACGGATATGGCTCATGCCGTAATACAGGGAAATCTTAAGCGTGATAATCGTATCCCAGTAGATCTCTATAAATCGACTCTCCCGGCCGATGCGACTATTCCTGGTACTCACAATCTTCAGTGGGCCGGATATTTTGACGGAAATGTGAATATAAATGGTTCACTTCAGATTTGTAGTTCGACTGGGGCAAACTGTCAGACAATTACTAATGCCGTTGGTGGGACGAATTATTGGACACAGAGCGGAACTACTATTTCCAATAATGTCGGAAACTCTATTACTGTAAAGAACTCTAGCAACTATGCCTATATCAACTTACAAGATTCAGTAGGGACTGCTTCTATCTCTAACGCCGGCAATTCTTTAATCCTTGGCGGAAGTTCTAATACTAGCAATGAAATGATTTTCCGTACGGGCGGGTATGTAGAGAGAATGAGGATTACTACAACGGGAAAAGTTGGTGTTGGAACACCTGTCCCGGCTGAAAAATTGTCTATCTATGGTACGGAAACTTCTGTTGGAACCTATCTTGATATTGGTCCAAATAGTACTCGGCGGTGGAAGGTTGGAGTGAATGCTTTTAATTCTACTAGTGGAGGATATGATTTTGTGATCACTCCGAAGGATTTCAGGGGAAATTTGATTTTGACCGACGGAACACAGTTTGGGAATGTGGGCATTGGAAAGACAAATCCGGCAACTAAACTTGAAGTAGCTGGTAAGATCTTGGCGAGCGGGGCGGGGGCGGATGTCTGCGTGAACACCGGTTCAGGGGAAAAATGTCTGGGTTCCGGCGGAAGTTCTGGATTAAGCGGTACTACCAATTATTTACCTAAATTTACTTCAGCGACCACCCTTGGTAATTCAAGTATCTTCGATAATGGGAATGTGGGTATTGGGACGACAAATCCTGGAGCAAAATTAGATGTGGCGGGAGAGGTAAGAATTAGTGGGGGAACACCGGCGACGAATAAGATTCTAGTGTCTAAAGATAATCTAGGCAATGCTACATGGAAGACTCCAGCTGAAGCAGGAATTACTAACCCCTCGACAAATACTTTACCTTCACGAAATGACTTTATTACCATACAAAAACAGGTTTCAGAAAGTTTACAGTACAACGAAGTGGCTTGCCCGTCCGGGTACATCATTACGGGTGGTGGTGGCAGTATACACTTCAATACTGATGGAAGATCTCGAGTTATTACTAGACCGGGAACAATTTCTGATCCAATGGATCAGACTCATTGGACTTGCGGAACTCCGGATCCGGCGAGTAATGGGAATGAATTTTATTGTTGGGCCAGGTGTCAAAGAGTTAGGGATTAAATCAATTATTACAAAAAACAGCCTCTTAGGGGCTGTTTTTTGTAATAACCTTAGACCGTTGCCGTCTCTTGTATTGTTATCTCTTATATGGTATGACATAAGTAAGGTTACTCTAGTTCTTTTTGGCCTATCAAACGGTAGGTTATCTTGGTTTATTACTTTTTTATTAAGGATATTAATAGCTTAAAGAATTTGACATGAAAAATCTTAATTTATTGTTGGCTGGCTTGGTTTTTGGGCTATTTCTCGTAGCTACCCCAGCTTTCGCGGTGGCGATCGATGATTCGATTACTCCCCAGAATTGCGACCGGTCTAACCCGGCTTGTGCTCAATTTGTCGATACCACCTCGACCGGCCAGATTAAGTGGGGCGGTTTTGTGGCGGGTGGTTTGCGTTCCCTGACCAATCTTTTTGTCGATGGTAAGCTGGGGGTTGGGACTTTGCGCCCAAGCACTGGCGAACAGGTTTTAAAAGTGGATGTGGAAGGGGCTGTCGGTGCCCGTTATTACTGTGATGAGAATGGCAACCATTGTGTCGCCGGCAACGCTCTGGGAACGGGAGAGGTAACTAATATTACGAATATTATCAATGGTGGAGATTCTCTGTGGGCTACTTCAACTATAAATAGTGTTGATATTTACAGTCGTAATACTGGCAATGTCGGCATTGGAACAAACAATCCGACCGCCAAGCTTCAGATTTCCAGTGATGGAACTAATGTTTATTTAGGTAATTCCGGCAACGGTATTTATGCGGTAACCAACAAAACTGACGGCTTGGGCATAACCGGCCACTCTCTTGGCTCGGGTGAAACCTATGGTGGACGGTTTATTGCCAATAAGATTGGTGCTTTCTTTAAGGGGGGATCCATAGGTCTCTATGCCACTGATAAAGCAACTGATCGTAGTGATGGAAATAAGATTCCGAGTAAGTTGTTGAATATTAGCCAATCTTATGCCGGTTACTTCGACGGTAGGGTGAATATCAACGGCGACTTGAATATCAACGGGAAAGTTACGGTCAACGGCCAGCCGATCGCTGAGAGTAAAGAATGCGCGGTCTGTATCTCGGCCTACGATATGGAATCGAATACCTGGAGTACCTGGAAATGTTCCGGTGCCAATGGAGCGGAAAGCGAAGGTACTGGCTTCTCGGGTTCCAAGAGTATTGAAAAGGTGAAAGTTAAGATGCAGTGCAACTAAAATAGTGTAAAGTGAAAAGTGCAAAAATGCCGGGTGAAATCCCGGCATTTTTGATTTTTGCATCAGGGCTGTATTTTGTATTTAATCCCCTCCTAATTTTGGAGGTTGAGGAGTGAGCTAGCGCAGCTCCGAAAAAGCTTTTGAGGATTTTTGTGAGCAAAGCGAAACAAAAAGTCCAAAAGGTGTACTGCGCCTGTAAGGGGTGGTTGTAGCAACAACCGGGGTGGTATAGATCTCGATCTAGACCGTACCGCCCCGGCTTTTCAGCCACCCCGCCTAAATTAGGCGGGGAAAAATACACAAATCCTGTTACTATAAGGCATTTTATCCTGTTTTACTTGACCACGTTAGTGAGCCAGTCTAACGGTGTTGACTTTTTGTTTATAAAGTGCTATACTCTAAGATAGTTACCATTCCATTAGGAATTGGGCCAAACGGGCTTTTGGCCCTAGAATTTGAAAATCGGGAGGATTTAATCATGAAAACCTTGCTCGTTCTCTTTTTGCTTGTTTGCTGTATCTTCGTCATAAGTACGACGTTAAGAGGCCTCTATTTTCAAGGGAAACAGGTAAAAATAGAGAAAGATTCCCTGTCGTCGAGAGTAGATCGGCTCGAAGCGGCAATCCTTACGACTGCTCCCACCACGGCGACGCTGGCGACCAAATCGCCGACGCCGGAGATTGTGGATTCTACGACCCACGTTTGGGGTGGGGCCATTCGGCTATTATTGGCCGGTTCAATCAAACATCTTGCCGGCAATCAATACGAGGTTCCCTTCGCGCTTGAGTTTCGAGCCGATGGAAAGCCTGTCGGTCTGCGGTTAGCCCTCGCGAGTTCGCCCGTCATCGACGAGGTCGGCGTGCGTGCTGGCGAGATCCGCACCTTTGAGAAGCTTTCTCCCACTGAACAGCGGAAGTGGAAAGTGGAACTCCTGACCTGGCAGATTACTGGTCAACAGCCAGTGATGCTGGTCACCAAGATCTACCGCGAGCGGTAGATCGGAAGTCAATCGTTCATTTTGAACCCCGAGTCGTGCGTTAATTCGCCGGCTTGGGGTTCTTTTTTTGTATCGAGACTCTGTTTTTTTGTTGTCATTGCGAGCAAAGCGAAGCAATCTGTATTTTGAATTTAGATTGCCGCGTCGGATGAGTACATCCTCCTCGCAATGACACGTATGGATACGAATCGAAGTCTCTGCTGGGATGACAAATACAAGAAGCATTTTTCATTCGTCACTTGGCACTCGTCATTTGATTAATAAACTTTAACTTGTGCACAATTTTTATTCTAGATAGAAAGATATTGGTGATATAATATCTTTAATATTATGCACGCCGATCTCGAACAGCTGGTCAGTTTTTTAGTGGATACTAATCTTGTGTCGAAAGACGACATTGAGAAAGCGAAAGTGCTGGCCACTGATCAAAAAAAACCTTTGGCGGAAGTTTTAGTTTCGGAAGGAAAAATTTCCGAAGATGATTTTCGCCGGGTCAATGCTTATTTAATGGGGATTCCTTATATTGATCTTAAAACCCAGAAGATCTCAAATGAAACGCTGGCGATTATTCCTGAACCGATTGCGCGCAAACACAATATCGTTGCTTTCAACAAGAAAGATAGCGACCTGGAAGTGGCGATGCTCGATCCTCAAGATTTAGAAGCCATCGATTTTATTCGCAAAAGTTCCGGTCTACGTATTTTGCCTCGTTTGACCGATAGTGAATCGATCAAGAAGATCTTGTTGCAGTATCAAAAAAGTTTGAAGGCTGAATTTGGTGATTTGATCCAGCAGGAAGCCAAGAATTTGAAAAATACCATGGCGGGCACGGTTCTCGCGGCTAAAAATTTGACTGATCCGGCAGTTTGGAGTGGTGATGATTGTCCGGAGTCTTCTGATCCTAGCGATGAAAAGAAGTTAGCCGAGGATTTGCCGATCATTCGAATTGTGGATACCCTATTGTCTCACGCCATAATGCAAAAGGCGTCTGATATCCATATTGAAACTTATGATAAGGATTTGATTGTGCGTTATCGTATCGACGGGTTGTTGCATGATGCAATGATCCTTCCTCGTAATGTCGCCCCCGGTATTATTGCCAGGATCAAAGTTTTGGCGAATTTGCGTTTGGATGAAAAACGTCTACCACAGGATGGTCGGTTTAAAACAGAGCAAGCCGGCGAAAATGTCGCTTTCCGGGTGTCTATTTTACCTACCTACTATGGTGAAAAGGTTGTCATGCGTTTATTGCCAGAAACAAATAAGGGTTTTACCTTAGAAACCTTGGGCTTTCATGGGCAATCATTGGAACAGGTTCACGAAGCAATGCGTACGGCGGCTGGGATGATTTTAGTAACCGGTCCGACTGGCTCGGGGAAAACCACTACTCTTTATACAGTGTTAGAACTCTTAAATACTCCGGATGTAAATATTTCAACAGTGGAAGATCCGATTGAGTATCAGATAGAACGAATCAGCCAGACACAAGTAAAACCGGAGATCGGCCTAACTTTTGCCAATGGTTTGCGCTCCCTTGTCCGACAAGACCCCGACATTATTATGGTGGGGGAAATTCGCGATAAGGAGACGGCTGATCTGGCGGTGAATGCGGCGCTAACTGGCCATCTGGTGCTATCGACTTTGCATACTAATTCGGCGGCAGGCACAATTCCGCGGATGCTTGATATGGGAGCCGAACCTTTTCTTTTGGTATCAACGATAAAGGTAATTATTGCCCAGCGCTTGGTGCGCAAATTATGCGCGGAGAAGGAGGAGTACCATTTAACAAAAGATGAACTGGCAAAACTTTCCGCCCACGTAGATCTCTCCCGCGTATTGAAGGTTCTTCAAGAAGAGAAGGTTGTGGGGCCGAATATCGATTGGCCAGCGGTGCCGTTTTTCCGTCCGATTCCAAATGATGAAGCTAAAGACGGTTTTTCTGGCCGAGTTGGGATTAGTGAGGTATTTGCCCTCACTTCTTCGATTAAAGAGATGGTAATGAAAGGGGCGACGGCTGAAGAAATTGAAGTCCAGGCCAAAAAGGAAGGAATGATGACGATGATTGAAGATGGTATTTATAAAGCGGTGCAAGGGATAACGACGATCGAAGAAGTGCTACGCGTCGTCACGGAATAACGATTCAAGTTACGAGTGTCGAATGCCAAGTGTCAAATAAAAAATGCATTCATACTTGACTCTTGACTCTCGACATTTGAAACTAATTTTATGTTATTCAAAATAAAAGCAAAACAAGCTGACGGTAAGATCATCGAGGGGGTTCGCGATGCTTCCGATAAATTATCTTTAGCGCGCGACCTTAGAAATGAAGGACTTCAGGTGTTTTTTGCTGAGCCACTTGCTCCCAAAGTAGCTACCCCGTCTTTTTTCGGGGGCTTGTTTAAGTTTGTCAGTCTGAAAGATAAAATAATTTTCGCGAGCAATCTAAGCTCAATGATCTCGGCGGGACTTACTCTTTCTCGTTCGTTGGAAGTATTGGAAAAACAAACAACCCATGCTTATTTTAAGTCGGTTATTCATGAGATTTTGCGGAAAGTAAACGCCGGTGAAAGTTTCAGTAATGCCTTACAGACTTTCCCAAAGGTTTTTCCGCCGGTTTTTTCCGCCATGGTGTCGGCTGGCGAGGAGTCGGGGAATCTGCCCAAGACCTTGATGATTATCAAAGAGCAGATGAGTAAGACCTACGAACTAAAACGCAAGATTACTGGAGCAATGATCTATCCGGCGGTGATTATTGTGGCAATCTTCGTAATTGCCTTTTTGATGATGACCTTTATGGTCCCACAACTATCCGCAACATTTAAAGATTTGAATGTCGAGCTTCCGATCTCGACGAGATTAGTGATTGGCACGAGTGATTTTCTCGCTAACAACTTGTTTTTGTGCCTGATCGCCATTGTCTTGCTTATGGTCTTGGCCGGCCTCTGGTTTAAATCTAAAAACGGCCAACGAGTTATAGATAAGCTGGCCATTCGTTTGCCCGTCTTTGGCCCGATGATCAAAGAATATAATTCGGCGGTAATCATGCGGACAGTTTCCTCGTTGATTACGGCTGGGGTAAGTTTGACGGAGTCGATGCTGATTACTGCTCGAATTGTCCAGAACACCCTGTATCAGCCTGTAGTAACCGGCGCGGCGGGGGAGATTGAGAAAGGGACAGTCCTGTCGGCGGTGCTGGGTTCCTACCCGAAACTTTTCCCCGTACTGGCCATTGAACTTTCGGAGGTAGGAGAGGAAACGGGCGATTTGCCTCGCCTCTTGTCGGAGGGGGCGACTTTTTATGAGGGAGAGATCGACCAGACGACAAAAAATTTGTCGACGATTATTGAGCCTCTTTTGATGATCGTGATTGGGATTGCCGTTGGGTTTTTTGTGGTGGCGATGATTGGACCGATGTACAGCCTTTCATCGGCAATCAAGTAGTAATAGTTGTAAGTTGTAAGCAGAATGCATTTTACAACTTACAACTTACAACTTTTCTATGTTACGAGAGCTAAATAAAATTTTTAAAACCAATCATCTGATTAGAAATCGAGGTGGCTTTACGCTCGTAGAGGTTCTTATTGGAACATTTATTTTAATTGTTGTTTTGCTTGGCGTTTATCAGGCGATATCATCTGTTGCTACCTTGGTCCGGGCGGCAAGAGTTAAGATCGATGCGACAATGTTGGCCAATGAACAGATCGAGATTGCGCGCAATTTGGCCTATCAAGACGTTGGGATCATTGCCGGGGTGCCAGCTGGAAAGATCCCTCGCACCCAGACTGTTGTTCGTGATGGCTTTACTTTTAATATTGTTTCCAGTGTCAGGAATATCGATGATCCGTTTGATGGTCAAGCGGGGAGCTCTACTTATAACGATCTGGCGCCGGGTGATTACAAACAGTTGGAAATTGATCTGTCTTGCGCAAATTGTCCGACGGATGTTTTTACTTCCCAGGTTTTTGTTACGACTATTTCTCCACGCAATCTGGAGACCTCTACCGGCAATGGGTCTTTATTCATAAAAGTGTTTAATGGCAATGGGGATCCGGTTTCCGGGGCCAGTGTGCAGATTGTAAATACTTCCGGAGCTAGTCCAATTAACATAAGTGAGACAACCAACAATTCCGGTATTTTTCAGTTGGTGGATACCCCGCCAGGGTCTCTGGCTTATCGAGTTTCTGTAACCAAAGCCGGCTACTCGTCCGATAATACTGTGAGTGCTTCGGCGGATAATCCTAACCCCCTGAAGCCTCCAGCCACAGTGGTTGCCAGCCAGGCTACGCAATTGAGTTTTGTGATTGACCGCTTAAGCCGACTCAAGGTTTATACTAAGAATGTTGCTTGCACATCATTGCCGGGCGCTAATTTCAATTTGCGGGGCGAAAAAAAGATCGGCCAAGACCCGGATGTTTATAAGTACGACAATAATTTGATTTCTGATAGTAGTGGCTTTATCGATCTGCCGAATTTGGAATGGGACACTTATAATTTTTCTATTGCCGCTTCAAGTTCCTATTCGTTGGCCGGAACACTTCCCTTGACCCCAGCCAATCTTTCTCCTGGAGCAACGCAAGAAGTTTCATTACTTCTTGCCCCCCGATCGGACCGTGGTCTTTTAGTGGCGATAACTGACGCTGCCACCGGACTGCCTTTGTCTGGGGCACAAATTACTCTTGGGAGTCGAACCTTCTTGTCCAGTCAGGGGTATTTTAGCCAAACTGATTGGTCAGGAGGATCCGGCCAGGAAGTTTATACTAATAAGACTATGTATGCCGAGTCGGATGGTAATTTGGATACCTTATCTGTCCCCGGAGAAGTTCTTTTGCGGTCGTCGTTTGGGCAATATCTTTCTGCTGGTTACCTGATCTCTTCGGTCTATGATACCAGAGGAACAAGCACAGTCTATTCGCTGGTTAACTGGGAGCCTTCTGACCAAGCTACTTCGACTGGCGTTGGCAGTATCAAGTTGCAAATCGCTTCAAGCAATGATCAAGCGACCTCTACCTGGAATTTTCGCGGACCTGATGGCACCGCAGGAACTTTTTATTCCACCCCCAATACAGCAATCCACGCGATACATAATGGTGATGAATTTGTTCGCTATAAACTTTACCTCTCAACCGCCAATGGAGAGGCGACGCCGAATGTTTCAGATATCAGCTTAACTTATTCTACGGCGTGCACTCCGCCGGGACAGGCTTATTTTGATGGTCTGGCTGGAGATTTGCAAACAATTTCAGTCTCGCGCGCAGGGTACAGTCCTTTTTCTGGTAATATCAATACCACGAATGCCTGGCAGATGGTTACGATTCCGCTATCAGTACAATGATTATGAATAGATATTTTCAAAATTTTTTTTGGTGTCATTCCTGCGGAGGCAGGAATCTTGGAGTTAAACAAACTAATAAGATTCCTGCCTCCGCAGGAATGACACCGTGGGAATTAGTAGAGTCCTGTCGCAATTTGGGAGATAAAAAGATAGATAGGGGCTTCACTCTGGTCGAGACTTTGGTGGTTGTCTCGATTTTTGTTATCCTGGTTTTTGTCCTGACAAATTTTCAGCGTGATCTTTGGTCTCAAAATTCTTTTATGCAAAATAGTTTGGTGGCGGAAAGCGAGGCCCGCGGAGCGTTAAAGAATTTTATCGCGGAACTTAGAGCCGGAGCTCCGGGTAATGACGGAACATATCCGATTGTGTCGGCTAGTTCTACGGCCATAACTTTTTTTACCGATATTGATCATGATGGGGTGAGAGAACGGGTGCGCTATTTTATGCAAAATGGCAATCTAATGAAGGGAACGATCGAACCGACCGGTACCCCTTATTCCTATCGAGACACCGACGAGCGTTTACAGACGGCTGTTCATAATGTAACAAACACAAATAGCGGAGTCTTTTCTTATTATTCCGAAGACTATGATGGGGCAACTTCATCTTTGCCCCTGCCTTCTCCTATAAGTATTGCGGAGGTGAGATTAGTTAAGATAACTATTGCTATCGATTCCGACCCAAATCGGGCACCAGCCGTGATGACCTTTCAGAGTCAGGTGGCAGTTAGAAATCTGAAGGACAACCTATAAAATAATGACGAATTACGAATTCACCCTATCGAGTAAAAAATCTATGATTTTTAAAATTGTTTCACAATTTTTACTCAATAGGGTAGAAATTAACAGATCAAAATCTGGTTATATCCTCGTTAGTACACTGGTTTTTGCGACTATTGCGGTAATTTTGTTGACGGCCCTCTCCGGCTGGGCGGCGGTGAATTACCGGGCGGTTACTCAGACGGTTGACCGAGAAAAGGCGTTTCAGATTGCTGAAGCGGGAATCGAGTATTATCGTTGGCACTTAGCCCACTCACCGCAAGATTTTCAAGATGGAACGGCTACCTCTGGACCCTATATTCACCCCTATTTTGACAAAATGGGAGCTGTTTCCGGTTCTTACCAGCTAACGATTACCCCTCCGGCTGTTGGTTCGACGGTGGTCAAAATCGTTTCCAAGGGTACGACTGCCACAACTAGCGTGTCTCGTTCGATCGAAGCCGTTTTGGCTATTCCATCTCTGTCTAAATATGCTTTTGTGTCCAATTCTCCGATGCGTTTTGGCGAGGGAACGGAAGTGTTTGGTCCGATTCACGACAATGAAGGAATAAGATTTGACGGTTTGGCGCATAATTTGGTGACAAGCGCCAAAGCTTCTTACGATGATCCGGATCATCCTGGGGGACAAGAATTTGGAGTGCATACTCATATCCAGGCTCCGCCATCTTCTGGAACGAGTGAGGGCGGTTTATCTAGCGAGGCTCCACCGACCTCTCCGGTTCCTTCTCGGACTGATGTATTTATTGCTGGTCGGCAATTTCCGGTTCCGGCTTTGGATTGGACCGGCTTTACCCAGGATTTGGCAGTGCTTAAGACTCTGGCTCAGGCGGGCGGGTATTATTTTCCAGGTTCAGCAACACGAGGGTATAATATTATTTTGAAAACCGACGGAACCTTTAGTTTGTATAAAGTTACTGCTTTGGCTGATGCCAAACATTCTTGCAATAAACCGAATTGGGGCGATCAGGAAGGCTGGGGAACCTGGTCGGTAAAAACCCAGACGCTAGTCGGTAATTATTCATTGCCGGCCAATGGGGTGATCTTTGTGGAGGATAACGTTTGGGTGGAAGGCAAGGTAAATAATGCCCGGGTGACGATTGCCTCCGGTCGTTTCCCGGAGAGTGTCACGACCAATACTAGTATTAGTTTTACCAAGGATATTTTGTATACCAATTATGATGGACGCGACGTGGTCGCCCTGATCGCCCAAAATAATATTAACGCTGGCATGGAGAGTGCCGATACGATTGAGATTGATGCCGCGCTAGTGGCCAAGAATGGCCGAGTAGGAAGATATTATTACAATGCCAGTTGCGACCCCTATGATGATCGGACCAAGATCAAGCTTTACGGAATGATCGCTTCCAGTGATCGATATGGATTTGCCTATACCTCTAATCCCGGGGGGGGTTATGCAACGCGCGAGATTGTCTATGATGGCAATTTGCTCTATAGTCCTCCGCCATCCTTTCCTCTTATGGGGGATCAGTATCAGACGATCTCCTGGCGGGAAGTTCAGTAATAAAATTTAGGATACGCATATTTTTCTGCTGAAAAATTACTCACTCTCGGTGCCTGCGCACCTCCGAGAGTTCCCAAATTTTTTTACGGAACTTCCTTTTATAGGTATAACTTCGTTATTCAAACATCAACCGCTTCGCTTTTTTAAAAAAAATAGAAAAAGGGCGGGAGTCGCAATGTGCGAGTCCGGCCCTTTTAGGTTGAGTCCTGGCAGTGATCAGGTGGGAATAAACTTGCGCCAGTGAATTCCGCTGATTGGGATTTCAATCTTCTCCGCGAATAGGGCTGAGACTGACCAGTTTCCCTGGACCCCGTTGCAGCGGTTTATTTTTTCGAAATGTTTAGCCGCGCAGTCGATCGCTTGATCCAACGGTTCCGTTATGGTCATTTTGACTTCGTCCAAACGGTTTGACCATGGGCGAATCCCAACAACGAATGCCATTGGATTTTTTTCAATGCCTTCTTGTGCTTGAAGAAGAGTTTCGGCCAGGTTGGTGGCTTCTTTCCTCATTTGCTCCAGGCTCCTGGAGATCTCTTCGATAAGTTCAGCCATCAGACTTTACCTCTTTCCCTTAATTTGCCTTGTCTGCTTCTATTTTTACCACAGGTGACGAATTTAGCAACTTTTGAAGAAGAGGCCCAGAAAGAGTATAATAGGCAGTGAGTGAGGAATAGAAAGTAGCAATTTTCTATTCCGAACGAGTGAACCGATTATATTGTATCTAGTTATATAATGGATTAATCATGAAAAAAATTATCGTGGGGAATTGGAAGATGAATCCGGGGAGTTTGGCCGATGCGAAAAAGATCTTTGCCGGGATTAGTGGAAAAGCTGGGAAATTTAAAAAAGTAGAGACGATTATTTGTCCACCCTATCCTTTTTTGCCCATTTTGGGGACTAAGAAGGGAATGGTCAAAATGGGCTCTCAAGATGTGTTTTACGAAGAGGAGGGAGCATTTACCGGTTCCGTTTCCCCTTTGATGGTGAAGAGTGTTGGGGCGCATTACGCGATTATCGGACACTCGGAACGGCGTAAGGCCGGTGATACCAATGAGATTGTCAATCGAAAGATAAAATCGGCAATCAAGAATGGTTTGACGGTGATATTTTGTGTCGGAGAAGCCGATCATGATGAAGCGGGGTTATATTTGAAAGAATTACAGAAACAGATCGAGGCGGGGTTGGCTGGTTTGAAAAAAGTCGCGTCTGGCCAAATTATCGTGGCTCATGAACCGATCTGGGCGATCGGAGCATTAGCTAAGGGAGCAGATTCGCCTGAAAGCTTTCAACATAATCGTCTATTCATCAAAAAAATACTGGCGGGAATTTTTGGTAAGAAGAATGGTTTAGAGATTCCTATTCTCTATGGCGGTTCGGCTAATGTGAAAAATGCCAGTGATTTTTTGACTGTGGGGGAAGCTGATGGACTCTTGGTTGGCCGAGCGTCGCTCTCTCCGGAAGACTTTTTGAAGATTGTTAGTATTGCCAACGATATCTAGATTGTCATTCCCGCGGAGGCGGGAATCCAGAAATGGATTATTAAAACCTAGATTCCCGCCTCCGCGGGAATGACACAATACGTAAATGGCGGACTTAAAAACTAAACTCATCACTAAAGTAAAAAGTCTAAAAGGCAAGCGAGTTTTATTGCGTCTCGATCTAAATGTACCGATCAAGGAAGGGGTGATCACTGAAACTTTTCGGATCGATTCGGCCATTTCTACGATTGAATACTTGGTGAAAAAAGGGGCAAAGGTAATTATCGTCAGTCATTTGGGTTCGGATGGTGAAAAAAGTTTGGCGCCAGTGGCCGAATATTTAAGTAAGAAATTCAAGACAGTTTTCTTCCCCGATCTAGATAATCTTTTTCATATTTCTAATATTAAGAATGGCGACGTGGCGATTCTGGAGAATATTAGACGTGATGCGGGAGAGATAGAGAATGACCCTAAAACGGCCAAATGGCTGGCGTCGCTGGCGGATATTTATGTGAACGATGCATTTGCCGTCTCTCATCGAGCGCAGGCTTCAGTGGTAGGAGTGTCTAAATACTTGCCTGCTTTTGTCGGCCCTTTGTTTTTATCTGAGTATGAAAATCTAGCTAAGGCTTTTAAGCCGAAGCACCCATTCCTGTTTATTCTGGGCGGGTTAAAATTCCAGACCAAGATTCCTCTGTTGAAAAAATTTATTACCAAAGCTGACCAGATCTTTATCGGCGGGGCCTTGTCTAACTCTTTTTTTAAGAAACTGGGTTATCGGATCGGCGAATCGGTATTTGATCCGGATTCATCGGGAATGACTGAATTCTTGGCCGCGAAAAATTTAATGTTGCCGGAGGATGTGGTGACATCCAATGGTTCAGAATCCTCTGTTCGCCAATTGGAGTCGATTAAATCTAAAGAAATCATTGTCGATATCGGCCCTGGCTCGTTGGAAAAGTTAATAAAAGAGATCAAGGAGGCCGAATTTATTTTGTGGAACGGCCCTTTGGGATTTTTTGAAAAAGGATTTACGGAAGCGACCTATGAAGTGGCGAAAGCGGTCGCGGGAAGCAAGGCCTTTTCGGTGATTGGGGGAGGAGATACTATCGCGGCGATCGCCGACTTGAAACTGGATAAAAAATTCGGTTTTGTCTCAACTGCCGGTGGAGCGATGCTAGAATTTCTGGCCGAAGGCACTTTGCCGGGGATAGAAGCGATAATTAAGGGACGCTAAAGATAACGTACAGAAACATCCCGGAAGGACGGTCCTTCCGGGATTTGTTGTTTTTGATGGGGCTATGTGTTAGAAATAGCCTAGACTTCGGTTCTTGAAAACAGGTTACGTTAAAATCAAAGGGAAAAAAGGAGAAGAAAGATGAATGCACCGAAATTTCTCGTGATTGACCTGGGCTCGCAACTGACGCTCGTTATTGGGCGAATCTTGCGGGAATTAGGTTATCGTTCAGCCATTTTGTCGCCCAAAAAAGCGGAAGCGTGGCTGATGTCCAATCGTCCGGCGGGGATTATCTTATCCGGCGGGCCTGCGAGCGTCAATGATCCCGATGCACCAATGCCTCCGAGAGGCATTTGGGCTTCAAATGTGCCGATTTTGGGCATTTGCTATGGCATGCAGGTTATCGCTCGAGAGATCGGCGGGGTCGTGTCCCCGTCGCTAACCTACAAACACTATGGCCCGACGGAGATTAAGGTAGACAATAAGGATCGGATCTTTGTCGGCTTGGGAACTTTCCAGTGTGTTTGGATGAGTCATGGCGACAGTGTTCACGACCTGCCGAAAGCAAACGTGATCACTATTGGTACGGCAGGCGATACAATTGCCGCCATCAGATGTTTGCGCGCGCCGTGGTGGGGATTGCAATTCCATCCGGAGGCTGTGGAAACGTCTGATGGCCGGCAGATGCTTGAGAACTTTGTCGGCGGTATCTGTCAGGGGAAAAAAGACTGGAGTCCCCCCGACGTTATTACCGAAATTAGATCTCGGGCAGAACATGACTGCGCCGATCTCAATGTTCTTGGAGGCTTTAGTGGTGGGGTGGACTCCTCCGCTTTACTACGTATCTTGGCGCCAGTGATGGGGAAAAAATTGCGGGCCGTCTGTATTGATGGCGGACAGTTGCGCCTGGGTGAATTGGAAGAGATCGAACGGCACGCCAAGGATATTGGCGTTAGTCTCAAGATCGTTTCTGCTCAAGATCGATTCCTCGACGCCCTTGGCGGAATCTCCAACAACGGGGAAGGAAAACGCCAGGCCTTCCGCGGGGTGTATAAGGCCATCCTGGAAGAGGAGGCGCGCGATTTTGGTGCCGGGGCGATCTTGCAGGGGAGCTTGGCTACCGATTTCATCGAGTCGGGTCAGCATGGTGGGTCAGGTTCCGATATGATCAAGACCCACCACAACATTGGGTTGGGGCTCAGCTTCCCGGAACTGCATCCCTTTAAGGATCTGTTTAAGTACGAGGTACGGGAACTGGCTCGAACGTTGGGGTTGCCTGCTTCTATTTCGGAACGACAACCTTTTCCCGGTCCCGGTCTATTCATTCGGATTATTGGCGGGGAAATCACGTCTCAAAGGCTCGACCTTCTTCGTTGGGCCGATGCCAAGGTTACCGAGATTTTGCGGAACGGAGGTGTTTATTCCGAGATGGCCCAACTGGTTGTCGCTCTCCTCTGCACTCCCACCGTGGGGGTGAAGGGCGACGGACGGTCTTATAGCCCGAGCTTCATTGTTCGGGGAGTTAAAACCTCCGATTATATGACGGCTTCCGGTTATCAGATCCCAGCCGAAGTCCGTCGGTTGATCAGTCAGGAGGTAACCAAACATCCCGACGTTGTGCGAGTGTTTTTCGATGAAACGGACAAGCCGCCAGCGACAACGGAAATGGAATGATTGGATCTTTGTGTGTTCGGTAAATACCCAGGCGGGTCGAAGCAATTTATTTGCTCGACCCGCCTGGTTTTTTTGATTGATTGCAGATAGTGTGAGATTGTGTTAGAAATAGCCTAGAGGAAGAAAGGAGAACCCCATGACAAATCAAGTGGGCGCAGTAACTCTGCAAATCGGAGAATTCGTGGTGGAGCTTTCCAGCGGTAAGCTCTTTGAGGTCAAGTTCGTTTTCGACAATGGGGATTTGGCAGGGGCGGGTTTCCGGAACAATGCCGTACTTAAGCCTGAAGCATGTCGGCTTGCCACGGAAGCGGAAAAGAACCTGCACTCGATGCCTGGTCGGTCGGAGATGGTAGAAACTCTCAAGGCTGGCGACATCGTCGTCGCCTATTGCCCGGATATTCAAGGGCCTCGAATGTTCCAACTTTTCTGTTCATGGAGTGGCAGAAGAGGAGACTGGAGATCGGTGGATGAAAGATCTCCTTCTGGTGAGGATATATGCTACACCTTGCCTTTTGGGAGCATTATTCGGATCGCCGACCCCGAGGAGGTTGTTTCGGGGAAACTTTCGCCGGAGCATCTCGATCTGGATTCGAGTGCGACTGAGACCGCGTGTTTCTTCGCCCTTTATCACTGACATTCGGGAGGTGGAGTCATTAGGGCCGGTGGATAGAAATGTCCCCGGCCCTTACTTTTTACAAATTTGCTTTAATTTTATTTTTATTTTCCTCAAAATCCATTTTGTTGCCGTCGATTTCTTTATCGGGATAAATCCAGATGTGGGCGTGAGGTACTTCGTTGCCAATGATCTTGGATAGTATAAAATCGGTTCCGAAAGCTTTTCTGATCGCAATGGCGATCTTTTTTGTTGCTTCAAAATATTCTCCGGCGTTGGGCACATTCCAGACCCAGCGATAATGCTCCTTAGGAATTACCAGTGTGTGACCGGGAGATAATGGATGAATATCGAGAAAAGCGAGGAAATTATCATCCTCATAGACCTTGTGGGCGGGGATTTCTCCGGTGACAATTTTGCAGAAAATACAATTTGGGTCTGTGTCCATAAAAATTATGATAATCCAACTTGCGGAGCGATCTTTTTAATCCCTTCGATCGCAATTCCAAGAAATTCGTCTACCGTTAGCCCCAAATTCTGGCACTCTTCAATGATCTCTCTCCTGATGTTTTGGGCAAATTTTTTATCCTTGAATTTTTTCTTCAAACTGGAGGCTTCCATGTCGCTTACTTTGCCTCCTCGCATTAGAGCATAGGCATAAACTAGACCGGTGACTGTCTCAGAAATGGCTAGGGCAAACTGGTCTTTTTTGGTTCTTTTCTCGTCTTGCAAGCCGGCGCAATCAAATCCATAGCCGTGGGACATTATTGTAGAGATAAAATCGTTATCGTACCCGGCCTCCTTAAGAATCTCCTCGGTTTTAGTCAGGTGATCGCGTGAATTCTCTTTGGTTAGGCCCCAATCGATATCATGAAGAAGGCCCAATTGTCCATAATATTCCTCATTTGTGTCTAACTTTCTAGATAGCTCTCGCATAACCGCCTCACTTTCGAGATAATGACGGATATCCGTCTCGTTTGAGTTGTATTTTTTGACTAATTCGAAGGCCTGTTCTCGGCTAAGGGGGAGTGTCATAAACCTATAGTAATTAAGTGATTATGCTATAATTCTATATTCAATATGAAGAAATGGGAAGTCCAAAAACCAATAACCAAAACTGCTTCCGAGAAGCTTTCCGCTTACCCGGCTTTTTTGCGGGACCTGTTATATGCCAAGGGGATAATCAAGCCCGAAGAGGCGGAAAAATACCTTCATCCGTCCTATGAACGCGATCTTTATGACCCGTTCCTGATGAAAGATATGGATAAAGCGGTGAAACGAATTCTCTCTGCGATTGAAAATGGTGAACGAATTGTGGTCTATGGCGACTATGATGCCGACGGCGTGCCCGGGGTGGTAGTGATCACGTCCTATTTTAAAGAAGTCGGGTTCGATAATTTTGATATTTATATCCCTGATCGCGGGCTGGAGGGTTATGGGATGAAAGATGAGGTGATCGAAAAGTTAGCTACTGATGGCGTAAAGCTAATCATTACGGTTGATTGCGGGATCACCGATGTCGGTCAAACAAAAAAAGCCAAGGAATTGGGGATCGATATGATCATCACCGATCATCATTTGCCCCAGGCCAAAGTACCGAAGGCCCTGGCCATTATTGATAACAAGCAAGCCAAGGATGAATATCCATTCAAAATGCTGTGTGGTTGTGCTATGGCTTTTAAATTAGTGCAGGCTCTCGTAAAAAAAGGTAAGCATGAGTTTAAACCGGGTTGGGATAAATGGCTTTTAGATCTTGTTGCGATCTCGACCGTTTCCGACATGGTCCCTCTAGAAGATGAAAACCGTGTTCTGGCCCATTATGGCTTAAAGGTTTTGCGTCAAACGCGCCGGGTAGGATTGCTGGAGCTATTCCGGACAATGAAGATGAAAAAAGAAACAGTAATGGAAGATGATATCGGTTTTATGCTTGCTCCAAGGCTGAATGTAGCCAGCCGAATGTCTCATGCTGTACAATCGTATTTTCTACTGACCACTGAAGACGACGGGCAAGCCCGTGAGATTGCCAAGCATTTGGAAGAAAAGAATAATGAGCGTAAGGAAAAAGTTGATCATATTGTAAAAACGATAGAAGCTCGTCTTGACGAGAGAGAAACTATTCCCGATATCATTATCGAAGGCGATCAAGAGTGGCCGACGGGCGGTTTGGGCTTGGTAGCCAACAAGATCAAGGATAAATATGGTAAATCAGTATTTGTTTGGGGTGGGGGCGGAGGAGAAGGGTCCTGTAAGGGTTCATCCCGTTCCGATGGGCAGGTAAATTTGGTTAAACTGATGGAATTGGCTGGTGGAACAGAGTTTTTTACCGAATTTGGCGGGCACTTTATGGCCGCCGGTTTTGCTTTTCCGACTGGTAAAGAAAAAGAATTGGAAGATCGAGTAACTTCCGCTTACCTTAAAATGGATAAGGAACCGTTTGTGGAAGATATTTTGGTTAATAAGGAACTTACTCTTGATGAGGTTACTTGGGAAAATTATTATTTCATTGAGGAGATGGGGCCTTATGGTATTGGCAACCAGAAGCCGGTCTTTTTGTTAAAAAATATCGCGATCGACGGGGTAAAAGCTTTTGGTAATGGGGGAATTCATCTTGATGTGTCCTTCCGCAATTCTAAAGATAAAAAAATATCGGCCATTGGATTTTTTACCGCCACCGCCTCAGAAAAATTTGATGCGACTAATGGCCATATCTGGCAGGGGGTGAATTTGGAAGCTGGACAGAAGATCGATGCCCTCGTTTCAATCGAAAAATCCAATTTCAAGAATTTTCCGGAACTTAGATTGCGGATCGTAGATCTGCGAAATCCAGAATAATTGTTATTTATTTTTTTGTGTCATTCCGAGCAGTGGCAGGGATCTTGTTAATTAAATTCGTTTAAGATTCCTGCTTCCGCAGGAATGACAATATAAAAAGTAAAATGCGGGATTTGTGGTCCCGCATTGTCATTCCCGTGAAAACGGGAATCCAGATTTCATTGTTTTTCTCGGTATTCCTTCGCAATCTTACGGCGCGCTTCCCTGACGTCGTAGGTGGCCAATTTGGCTGCCAGAGTTTGCATGGTTGGCACTGGCGAAGTATCGTTTTGCAAATCTCCCCGCAATTTGGCCCCGGAAACTCTCGATAGTCCGACGCACACCCCTTTGTTTTTTCCCATGGTCTTTCTCCTTACTTGGTCTGTGTCCAGTATAAGCTTATTTGGCAACCCGTCAAAAAATGTTAAGATTTAATCAATATGACAAAAATATATTTAAATACGGATGGAGGTTCAAGGGGTAATCCTGGTCCGGCCGGGTGCGGGGCGGTGATCTCGGATGAACAAAATAATGTTCTTAAAAAAGCTTCCAAATTTTTAGGTACGGCGACCAATAATGAAGCGGAATATCAGGCGGTTATTTTAGGGCTAGAAACACTGAAAAAAGTTTATGGCACGGATAAGTTGAAAGATATTGAAATTATGGTACGGATGGACTCGGAATTGGTCTGTAAACAGTTGAATGGCGAGTATCAGATGAAGGAGGAAAAATTGGTACCATTTTTTATGAAGATTTGGAATCTGAAAGTAAAGGATATTCCGAATGTGAAATTTATGTATGTTCCTCGTGAACAAAATAATATTGCCGATGGATTGGCGAATGAAGCAATGGACCAGAGTTCAAAACAGGGGCTGTTTTGATGAAGCTTTAAGCTGTCAGGTTTCAGCTTATAGTTTGGGATTACAAAATTAAATCCGCCTAAGGCGGATTTAATTTAATTGCATTTTGAATTTGCCTGAAAGCTCAAAGCTGTAAGCTGAAAGCTAGCCTTGGCGGAATTGTTTTCCTCGAACAACAAGATTAACGTCTTCTTTTTCGGCCTTAAATGTTTCTCTGATAAAAGCTAAGGCTTTTTCTGTGTCGAAGGGTTTGCAGGAGAAGACGTCCAGAAAGAAGGTTTTATCGTGCGGATAGGTGTGGATCGAGATGTGCGATTCGGCAATGACCACAACCCCGGTTACGCCATAGTCGTCGGGCTTATCGGCTCCGTCATAGAATAGTGTGTAGGGTTGGGTAAGTTTGTGCATGCCCAGAATCTCCGGCATCTTGGAAAGGAACTGAAACACTAGTTGCATGTTCTCGAGGGGTTCGGTCGGGCAAGCGTAGCCGTCGTAGGTCAGATGTGGTCCATATCCCTTCTTAATTTCTTCAATGGAAGGAACGGGTAGTTTAATACCCAAGCTGTCCTTCTCAGCGATAACTTGTGCTAGGTTTATCATCTAATTGCATAAAATAAATTTTATATAACTTCCACATTTGGCGCATTTCTTTGTTGCTTCGCTCCGGTGCTCCCTCAATGTATTTCCATATACATCTCGGTTCTCTCCTCGCTTGCGCCTCGAACTGCATCCAAATCTGGAAGCTCTATTTCTTTTGTTGTTAATAATTCCGTCCTCGCTTAGACGGAAAAAAGATAACAGGGTATAGTATAGGCAATTGTGACGATAATGCAATAGGGGATAACGATATTTTGATGAATGTAAATTTTGATTGGCATAAAATCTTCCTTATTATTGGTTCGAGTATCTTGGCTGGAATTTATTTTGCCCTCGTGTTTTCGGCCGATTGGACGATCTCATTTTTATTTTTATTAATCTCCCTGGTATTTTTGTTTGTTGGTTGTAAGCGAGAACGGTTGGCGAATTATTTTATTTTTATTCTAATTTTTACGGGCCTTTCGGCTGGGGTAGCTAGGGTGGCTTTGATGGTGGACCATAGCCGTGAATTGGATCAGTTCTTAGGTCAGAAGGTAGAAATTATCGGTCGTGTCGCTAGTCAGCCCGATGAACGCGAGACGGCTACTCGTTTTATCTTTAAGCCCGACAGTGTTTCTGCCAAACTTATGATAACGGCCGGTCGCTTCCCCGAATGGCAGAATGGCGATCATGTTTTGGTAAGTGGAAAGTTGCAAAAGCCGAGAAATATTGTTGCGACTTCTAGTCAAGCTTTCGATTATTCCGCTTATCTCGCCAAGGACGGCGTGCATTATGAAATGTATTTGCCGGCGATAAAATTGATCTCGCGACCCTCTTTTGGGCTGGCCCCATTAGTTAATTATCTGCGCTCTCGTTTGTTGGATGTTATTGGAAAAGTGTTGCCGGAACCCGAGTCGACCCTTTTGGCGGGAATCGTTCTCGGTGCTCGACGCGGATTAGACATGCAGGTTGCCGATGATTTTACTAAAGCTGGCGTTTCGCACATTTTGGTTTTGTCGGGGTTTAATATTACGGTTGTTGCTAGCACTTTGCTCATCATTTGCTCTCATTTTTCGCGTCTGGTTGGAGGATTATTTGGTATTCTCGGTATTATTTTATTCGGATTGATTGCTGGCGGTGGTGCGGTGGTGTGGCGGTCAGTGGTAATGGCGGTGATTGCTTGGTATGCCAGATTGTCGGGAAGGCTGTTTGATGTTTCATCGGCTCTTTTAGCTACCGCGCTAGCTATTACTCTATGGAATCCTGTTTCCTTGTCGACCGACCTTGGTTTCCAGTTGAGCCTTTTGGCAATGTTGGGGATTGTTTATGTCTCTCCGATGCTGGAAGAAACCATCTTGCGTCGTTTGTCAGAAAAGGGAAATTTTCGCGCCGTGGTCGCCACTACTTTTGGAGCGCAATTAGCCGTTTTGCCCCTCATTTGGCAGGCGACTGGACATTTATCGCTCATGGGTTTTGTGTCTAATTTGGTTATTTTACCGCTTGTTCCGACGGTGATGGGTTTGGGCGGAATTATTTTGGCTCTCGGTTTTATTCTCCCCATTCTGGCCTGGCCCCTGGCTCCACTTTGCTATGTCTTGTTGCGCGCCCTTATAATCCTTGCTCATTGGTTTGCCAGCCTGCCCTTGGCTAATTTGTCTCTGCCTGCATCAAATTTTATTGTCGTTTTCATTTATTTTCTCTTGACCATCACAACAATTAAGTATTGGCGTACTAAATCATCTTTACATTAATATTACAAAACCCCATAATTCGGGCAGAAAAAACAAACTGATTTTTATTTTTCGCTTCAGAAAGGTAAAGACATTATGATCGAAAAATGTAAGGGGATTTGCCCGACGGAACTGGCCGAGAGCCTGACCCGAGTGTATAGCCGGTTTGCCGGCGACAAAGCTTCCGTTTTACGGAAAGAGATACGGGAAAAATTTGGCTGGGATGTGTTTGGGGGATTCACCGTAGTCTTTCAGATGTTTGTTGTCGTTTGTCGGGCCAAAGGACATAACCGTCAGACTCGGCGCCAGCTCTTTAGGTTGCTTAAGTCCGTCGCCCCATCTCGGTCCGAGGACTTAAATGCAAAATCTATGGCGAGGAAGATCGGCGCCCTCGTCACCAAAGAGATTGATCTTTATCGCGCGGAATTGGTCGGGAAGTATTCTGACAGCCAGAATTTCCCTGCCCTTAAAGAGGCTTGTGACTCGGCGGACTGGAGGCGGATCGGTATCTGGCTTCTGATCGAAGGAGAACATAAACAGCTCAAAATTTTCGCTCAGACAGTTCCGGCCTTTGAATGGGGGTTCTGGAAATGAAGAATTGCATCTTCGATGAGGCGCTCTCCTGTGAGCGCCTCGAATTTTGTATAATACTCTTATGAAATATCGCTGGTTCTTTGTTTCTATCTTATTGGTTGGCAATATTTTTGCCTGGGCCAATATTTATTGGCAATCGCCAGGCGATCTAAAAGTTTATTTTTTGGATGTCGGACAAGGCGATGCTATTTTTATCAAGTCGCCAACCGGACGAACGATGTTGATTGATGGCGGTCCAGGGAAGAATATCTTAGCGCGAGTGGCCAGCGTAATGCCGTTTGGAGCAAGTTCGATTGACCTCTTGATGGAATCGCATCCTGATACCGATCATGTCGGCGGACTACCCGATGTGGCTAGTCATTTTACTGTTCGCGGAGTAATTAAGCCCTGTATTGATTCGGACAACTCGTATGATCAGGCGCTCCATAAGATTGCGCAGGAAAAACACGAAACGGAAATGTGCGCGGAACCCGGAGAGACAATCGATCTGGGTGGCGAGGCAAAGATGGAAATTTTATATGCTGGCGCGGGAGAGTATGCTGATACTAATGGCGCTTCGATCGTGACACGTTTGGTCTATGGTCAAACAGCTTTTCTTTTTACCGGCGACGCCACAGTTAAGGAGGAAAAATATTTGGAATACACTTCATCTGACAAATTACGCGCCGATGTCTATAAGGTATCTCACCATGGTTCACGAGAATCAAATGATTTTGATTTTATTAAAACTATCGGGCCGAAGATCTCGGTTATTTCCGTTGGGGCTAGCAACCGCTATGGCCACCCGCATCAGGAGGTATTGGATCTTTTGGCTAAAAATAAAAGCGTTATTTTGCGCACTGATCAGCTAGGCACAATTGAAATTGATAGCGATGGAGAAACTATAAAATTAGTAAAATAAAAAAGTCCCCGCCGCTGTGGGTGGGGACCTAGGCATTTGTATAGCCTTTTGTGACCATTGTCGGTTACCTCTTTTTTTCTCTCCCGCTTAGTTTTAGGCGGGAAGTTCAAATGTGGGATTGTGCCGGCGAAGGGCGCGATCGAGGAATACTGGTAGTTTCTCCTCGGGTACATCCTTCATTTTTTCGCGAATCTGATACCAGCACCAGATGAAGTGCTTGCACTTCTGGCTGTTGGGATTTCTCCAGCGGTTCGCCTTTTTGATTATCTCACTGAGATGACTCAGGTCATCGAGCAAGACGACTTTCGCCAGGGCATTGAACTGGTCCATGTTTTTACATGTGTCCAGGTCGCCCGCCGTTGGCTTGGGGAGAGATTTTTGCTCAGAGGACAATTCCTCCTGCGCGTTTCTCAGACATAGTTTTTTGTCCGAGATCAGTCCCAATTTGTGTAACTTTCCGGCCATGCTTTGCATAAGCCCTCTCCTTGTGAAAGAAAAACTTAAAAACTGATTCTTATGAATCTGCCCTTTATTATAGCACTTCGCAGAAAAATGTCAATGCTACAAATAAAAACCGCCTTTTTAGGCGGTTTTTACGGTTTCTTTCTTCGTTTTAGGCTTTTCAATTCGAATTTCGAGTTGTTTGCCGGCCTTGAGGCATTTGGTGCAGATCTTGATGCGGGAACCGTCGGTAAGCTTGGCCCACTGGAGGTTCGGCTGTTTGCGGTTCATTCCGGTCGGGTTGTACTTGGTGGCGCGGACACGGTTGGAAAAACCGCCGACCATAATACTTCCTTTATTGCAGATTGGGCAAGATTTCATGATAATTTATTGGTTAGTTTAACGGGGTTATGGTAACATAAACCTATAATATTGCAAGCATCTATGACTGCTGTCTTCTATATTCTCATAGTTTTATTCTCGGTGGTGATCCACGAGGTTTCGCATGGTTATGTCGCCTATATTTTAGGCGACCCGACGGCTAAAATGCAAGGGAGGCTAACCTTAAACCCAATTAGTCACTTGGACCCGATCGGTTCCATTATTTTGCCGGCGGTCTTGTTTTTTGCCCACTTACCAGTGATTGGCTGGGCTAAACCGGTGCCTTATAATCCCTATAATCTCCAGGCAGGGAAGTGGGGGCCGGCGATGGTGGCGGCCGCTGGGCCAACTTCGAACATTGTGGTGGCGACTTTTTTTAGTATCGTGATCCGCCTCAACCTGGCCTATGCTTTTGCTCCTGTGGCGGCTACTCAACTTTGCCTCCTGATCGTCGAGCTTAATATTTTGTTGGCGGTGTTCAATTTGATTCCTGTCCCGCCTCTCGATGGTTCCAAGGTGTTGTTTTCCGCTCTTCCCTACAATTTACGCCATGTGCAAGCCTTTTTGGAACGCTACGGCATGATATTTATCGTCCTAGTGCTTTTATATGGCGGAACGATCATCTTTACGATTGAACAATTTTTGGTGCGATTGCTGGTGGGAGGCTAAAAATTTAGCCAGAAAATAGATAACAAAAAACAGGGCGGAACTGCGCACAACATGTGTGTAGTTCCGCCCTGTGGGGCGGTCGGGGCTGGTCATCAGTTATTGATTCCATGGTTCGATGATAAATGCCCAATAGCCATCCTTTTTAACCAAAGTCATTTGGAATAATGACTGCGGGGGAGATTCGGGAGATCCTTTTTCTGGAAGGATGTCGTCTTCGCTGAGATAGAAATACAGACCCCAGTTATCTAGTCGATAATCGGAGTCATAATCTTGAGGAATAACATACAAGACTCTTTTATTAAGATGGTCCGTGTACCAGAATACCCAATCTAGGGGGAATGGACCTTCGTGCCACAAGGAATGGTCGTGAAAGACTTTTCCGCGATCCCAGGGTTGAATCGGTTGGCCATTGTGCTCCCGTTCGCAGGTTTCCTGGCCATTCCAGTATCCTTCAGATTTGGCTCGATTGAGGGCCATCCAGAAGAAAAACATTGACCCGATGAAAGTGAGGAAGATCATCCCGCTTAGGTTCGGGGGAATAAAGTGAATTCCCTCGATTTTTCGCCCCGACATCATAATTATGGTCGGGATGTACGTGGACAGCATGGCAAGGGGGACTCCTACCATGAAAAATACATAGGCTGGTGTGCGTCTCCGCATTTCGAAAGTCCTTTCTTTTCAAAGCTTGGTGAAAAACCGAATATCTATCATTTTCCATCTATTTCAAAATCCTCTTGCTTTATATCACCGAGACAGTGAGAAGTCAAAAAATGAGGAGAAAATGCCTTGGGGTAAGGGGTTTTAGGCATTTATCCCCGCCTTTGCGAAGGCGGGGTCGGCTACTAAGCCGGGGGCGGTTATGTTGGCGTCGGTCAACCACCCCAGCCTGCTGGCTACCCCTCCTTAAAAAGGAGGGGATTTAATACTGGGGACCTTTACTTTTTACCCTTTAATATGTTATCTTTATGCCATTAGCTCTTGGCTCTGTAGCTGGAACAAGGCTAACTCCTTAAGTAATAGAGTTGCCGACGCGGTCAATTACACTTAATTTTTGACCAAATCGACTTTTATCGAACCAATCGAGGTTTCTCGGTGGTTTGTTTTTGTTGAAAATTAAGAAGCGAAGCGACTATAATTTTCACAACCCCGCCCTGTGTCAGGGGACACTGGATCAGGGCGGGGTGATGATTTTTATACTCCTTACTAGTCGTTAAAAATCAATCATGCCTACAATTAATCAGTTAGTAAAAAAGAGCAGGAAGATCATCCACAAGAAATCCAAGGCGGTGGCCTTGGCACGTGGTTTTGATGCCCTGAAGAACAAGCCGTCGTTCTACCCGGCGCCGTTCAAGCGGGGAGTATGTACTGTTGTTAAGACCACTACACCGAAGAAGCCGAACTCCGCGTTGCGTAAAATCGCGCGCGTGCGTTTGACCAATGGAATGGAAGTAACCGCCTATATTCCGGGCGAAGGACACAATTTGCAGGAGCACTCAGTGGTAATGATCCGTGGCGGTCGTGTAAAGGACTTGCCGGGCGTACGTTATCACATTGTGCGCGGACGTTTGGACTGTGCGGGCGTCGAGAAGCGCCGACAGGGTCGCAGTTTGTACGGAAATAAGAAGCCGAAGACTGGCGCTAAAAAGTAGCTTTTAGCTGATAGCTATTAGCTGTTAGGGAAATCGAATTAGATCCCAAGCTAAAAGCCAAAAGCTAAAACCTAAAAGCTAATAAAAAAAATATGCGAAGAAAAATCACAAACAAGCGCGAATTGAAGCCGGACTTCCAGTACAATTCGGTGAAAGTGGAGAAGTTGATCAACTACATTATGGAACGGGGCAAGAAAAATGCCGCCCGCTTTGTTGTCTATGGAGCCTTTGATCACATTAAAGAAGATACCAAAAAAGATCCGATCGAAGTTTATGAAATGGCGTTACAGAATGTCGGTCCGCTGACCGAAATTCGCTCACGCCGGGTTGGTGGTGCCAACTATCAGGTTCCGCACGAAGTTCGCCCGGAACGCCGGCTCGCTTTGGCTTTACGTTGGATGATTGATGCTGCCAAATCGAAAAAAGGCAAGCCGATGGCCGCCAAATTATCGGAAGAATTGATCGCTGCTTCGAAGAACGAAGGCGAGGCGGTCAAGAAGCGCGAAATGGTGCATCGCATGGCCGAAGCCAACCGCGCCTTTGCCCACTTTGCTGTCATGCGCAAGGGCTAGTCAGCTTTTAGCTGTCAGCTGTCAGCTTTTAGCTTTGGATGTGAATTTTGCATTCAGAAGCTGAAAACTGGAACCTAAAAGCTGAAAGCTAAAAAATTTATTCTTTAAATTTTTTTTACAATGCGAGATTATCCATTAGAAAAAGTTCGTAACTTCGGTATTATCGCGCACATTGATGCCGGTAAGACCACGACCTCGGAGCGCATTCTCTTCTACACTGGCGAAAGTCATAAAATTGGAGAAGTGCATGAGGGAAATACTGTCACCGACTGGATGGAACAGGAACGCGAGCGCGGGATTACTATTACTTCCGCTGCCATCACCTGTTTCTGGAATCCGACCTACATGGGAACCGATACTACCAAAAAAGTTCGGTTCAACATTATTGATACCCCGGGACACATCGACTTTACCGCTGAAGTAAAGCGCTCTTTGCGCGTGTTAGACGGCGCGGTTGTCGTATTCGACGGTGTGGCTGGTGTAGAACCACAATCAGAAACCAACTGGCGCTATGCTGACGACGGCAACGTGCCTCGTATTTGTTTGATCAACAAACTAGATCGTATGGGCGCGTCATTCGACAAATCTTTCCAGTCGATCATTGATCGCTTGAACCCGAGCGCTGTTCGGATGCAGATCCCGATGGGCTTGGAAGATGACTTCGCTGGTGTGATCGACTTGCTTACTATGAAGGCCTACTATTTCGAGGGCGAAATGGGTAAGAACATCCGCACGGAAGAAGTGCCGGCCGAATTTTTGGAAGAAGCTAAAAAATACCGCGCCGAATTGCTTGAAAAGATCGTCGGTGAAGACGAACAGATGATGACCGACTATCTCGAAGGCAAAGAACCCTCCCTCGAAGATTTGAAGCGCGAATTGCGCAAGGCGGTACTTGGCGTAAAAATTATTCCGGTCTATGCCGGCTCGGCCTTGAAGAACAAGGGTGTCCAACTTGTACTCGATGCGGTGGTAGACTATCTTCCATCTCCACTCGACATTCCGCCTGTTCACGGCATTGATCCGCGCAATGGTGAAACTATTTATCGCCACGCTTCGGATGAAGAGCCGTTTTCCGCTTTGGCATTCAAATTGCAGGCTGATCCGTTCGTCGGCCAGTTGACCTTTTTCCGGGTTTATTCCGGAACAGTCTCTGCCGGTACTTATGTGTACAATTCCACCACCAACGAAAAGGAACGCTTGGGACGCATCGTGCGCTTGCAGGCAGACAAACGTGAAGACGTGGAAACGGTATATGCCGGAGAAATTGCCGCCGCGGTGGGCTTGAAGAATGCCAAGACTTCGCATACTCTTTGCGATGAAAAAGATCCGATCGTTCTTGATCAGATCAAGTTCGTTGATCCGGTTATTTCGATGCGTATCGAGCCGAAGACCAAGGCTGACCAGGAAAAGATGGGCATGGCTTTGAAGAAACTGTCCGACGAAGATCCGACTTTCAAGATCAGTTCCAACGGCGAGACGGGGGAGACTCTGATTGCGGGTATGGGCGAACTGCACTTGGATATCATGGTTGACCGTATGAAGCGCGAATTCAATGTCGATGCCAACTTGGGCAAACCGCAGGTTTCCTACAAGGAAACGATCACCGGTACAGCTGAGATGGAAAACAAGTATATCAAACAATCCGGTGGCAAGGGCCAGTACGGGCATGTCAAGATCAAGATCAAGCCGATGGAACCTTTGACCCCGGAGGAAATCAAGGATTTACCTAAGAATGTGAAACGTTACGACGAGTTTGAATTCGTTAACACAATCAAGGGTGGTGCAATCCCCGGTGAATATATTCCGGCGGTAGAAAAGGGTTTGAAGGAAGCGATGGAGCGCGGAGTCTTGGCCGGTTACAAATTGGTCAATGTGTCCGTTGAACTTTACGACGGATCATTCCATGAAGTCGACTCGTCTGAACTCGCCTTCAAGTTGGCCGCTTCGATGGCGTTGCAAGATGCCGTTAAACGCGCCAATCCGGTAATTATGGAGCCGATCATGAAACTGGAAGTAATCGTTCCTGAGAAGTTCATGGGCGATATCACTGGCAACCTTTCCTCTAAGCGCGCTCAGATCGAAGGGATGAGCGATCGCATCGGCGGACTTAAGGTTGTAGACGCCAAGGTTCCATTGTCCGAAATGTTCGGCTATGTCACCAACTTGCGTTCGATGACCGAAGGCCGGGGAACTTCCAACATGGAATTCAGTAATTATGCTATTGTTCCAACCAACGTTGCTCAAACTATAATCGAAGGCCGTAAATAGTGACGAGTGGCGAATAAAATTCACAACAAAAAGCGGGCATTGCCCGCTTTTTGTGACCCCTTTGTGTTTATTGTCTGGCATATTACAATAGTATGAATAGTAATAGTTTAATAATAAAAACATGGGTATAGAACTTCCTAAGGATGCATCAGAAGAAGATTTGGCTGACCTTAAAATGGCGGCTGATTTAGCCGCTAAAGTTAAAAAGGCGAAAGGTGATACTGTTGGGGCGAAAAAGTGGGGCGAAGTCGCTCAGGGTTTGGATGTAGATAAGTTGTCACCGGAGTCCAAAGAAGATTATCGCGAGGCGTTAGGAGCGATAGAAATGCTTGGGGTGCTTAAAAAAGATAAAGAGGAAAACCCTGGTTCGACGGAAACATCAGCGGGCCCCGAAGAGGTCAAAGAAGAAGAAATAAAAAAAGAACCGACGACAAAAAGATGTCCTAGGTGTGGTAGTTCTGTAAATATTGAATCTCAGTTTTGCGATATGTGTGGTCAGACCCTTAAGAAGGCTGATCCTGTCGTTTCATCAGCGGTAAAAAAAGCGGAAGAGAAAAAACAAGCCGTTTCTTTGAGGGGTGAGATCAAGAAAGTATTTGCCGGGGACTCGGGACCAGACACCGAATTAGAAAATAAGCCTGATTTGATTGCGGATTTTTCTAATCTCAGGTCATTTGAAGATGTTTATGATCATTTGAAAGAAATGGGTGGGCTGACTTATTCTGACGGGGAATTTCACTCGGCGGAAGATATTATTAAAGAGATTGAATCATTGAGAAAAAGTGGAATATCATCTGGTTTCTTAATGAATAAATTGACTAGGGTTGGTAATCTTCGGCAGACAGTCGGAATATTGATAGATTTAGAACGTCCAGCGCCGGAGGCCCAAAAAACTCAAAATAAACAAGAGAAGCCTGTCCGCACCTGGCGGAGATGGTTCGGAGGTAAATAACTCAAATCTGGAGACCTCGTGTGTCGATTCAATTCGGCCACGGGGTTTTTCTTTTGCCAAATTCTAAGAAGTGAAGCGTATAATATCTGCGCGGTCGCGCAGATATTATACGCTGAAAATTTTAGTATTTGGTGTTCTGATTTGTTTAGAGTTTAGAATTTAGAGATAATAAACTACTAGATTCCCGCCTGCGCGGGAATGACAATGCTAATTTTTTGCTAAAAAGACAAAGTTATCAACAGTTATCGCTATCGGACCTGTCCTTGACTTTTATATTGCGTGATATACTGGGAAACGATGGTGCTACGCAAGAACCGCCGCCCCCGAAAGGGGAATTCGACGGCCAAATTATTGATTTGGTTAGCCTTTTTAATTATGGTTGCTTTTGCTGGTCGGTATTATTTTTTAAAGAACAAAGCCCCGATATCTAATGGACATACCGCCACAACAACTCCGATTACCGCGACCTCGACGGCTAGTAAATCGGTGATTGTTTTGCGCGATCTGGCTGGAACCTACGAAGTCAGTTATCCACGGGGGATCTTTAAGGTTTTGGATAAGTCGGTTGGAGTGCCACCGACCGGAAAAGAAAAGGTAAAAGCCCAAATCTTGGGTCATGTGATAGGGGTCAAGCACTGTGGTTTGTCGGGAAGCTGTGCTCCTTCCACTACTGATCTCTCAATCTCGTTTTTTGTCCAAAATCGCAATTTCAACGATATTTTCTCAGAATTAAAGAAGGTTTATGGTGATATGTCTGTGATAACAATAGACGGCCATCAGGGGGTGACGTTTGAGCAGGGGGCAGAGGGCGAGGGAATGGTCTATATTGTTTTACCGGTAAATGACTCGAAAACTCTGTTTATCGGCCGTTCCTATATCAATGAAGCGGTGGTTTCGAGTTATCGGACAGCTAGAGGTTTCATCAAGTTTGCCGACCAGAAGGCCATATTTGATCAGATATTGTCAACTTTCAATTTCCGGCCCAGTTTTTAGACAGGTTACCGATGCCAGGTTACAGGCTGCTGAGGAAAACGGCTGTGGGCCGTTTTTTGAACCAGCATTTTTCTGAATCGTCCTGTAACCTGACGCCTGTAACCTTGACTAAAATCCCTCTTCTGTTAATATGTAAGCTACGCTATTGTGCGTGCTTTTTATTGTATTAGCCCGCTATAAGCTTTAGAGAATAAATTTATAGACGACGTAGGACGAGGTAGTGGGAAAGTATCGACTTTCACATTACCGAGCCGAGGAGTTTATATTGTATCAAGTTATATTAATAAGTTATAAGTTCATATAAATAGTATGGCAGACAAATTTGATCGGTCTAAGCCGCACATGAACGTGGGCACCATTGGCCACGTAGACCACGGCAAAACGACCACCACCGCAGCGATCCTGCATGTCTTGAATCTTGCAAAGGATCAGGGCTACACCGCTCGGGCAGAAGGGGTAGATAACATTGATAACGCGCCAGAAGAAAAGGCACGTGGAATTACCATTGCGCTTCACCACTCGGAATACTCCACTCCGAAGCGCCACTACGCTCACATTGACGCCCCAGGTCACGCTGACTACATCAAAAACATGATCACTGGTGCCGCTCAAATGGACGGTGCAATCTTGGTTGTAGCTGCTACCGACGGCGCTATGCCTCAGACTCGGGAACACGTACTTTTGGCTCGCCAGGTTGGCGTACCGAAAATGCTTGTTTATTTGAACAAGTGCGACATGGTGGATGATCCGGAAATGATTGATCTCGTTGAAGAAGAAATTCGCGAACTTTTGACCAAGCAGAACTTTGATGGAGCCAATACTCCGATTATTCGCGGTTCGTCTCTCAAAGCTTTGGATGCCAAAGATCTTGATGATCCATGGGCGGTCAAGGTTATGGAACTGATTAAGGCCATGGATGAATACTTCCCAGATCCAATCCGTGAAACCGATAAGCCGTTCTTGATGCCGATCGAAGACATCTTTTCGATTGAAGGTCGCGGTACTGTTGTTACTGGCCGTATCGAACGCGGTGTTGTGAAGGTAGGCGAAGAAGTTGAAGTTGTCGGTATCAAACCGACCGCCAAGACGACCATCACTGGTATTGAAATGTTCAACAAACAGTTGGATGAGGGTATGGCTGGCGACAATGCTGGTATCCTCCTCCGCGGTTTGAAGAAAGACGATGTCACTCGCGGTCAAGTTTTGGCCAAAACTGGTTCCATCACTCCCCACACTGATTTCACCGGTGAAGTTTACATTTTGACTAAAGAAGAAGGCGGTCGCCATACTCCGTTCTTCACTGGCTATAAGCCTCAGTTCTATATCCGTACTACGGATGTGACTGGCGAAGTAACCTTGAACGAGGACGTAAAGATGGTTATGCCGGGCGATACTGTGACTTTCAACGTTAAGTTGGTTGCTCCGGTCGCTATGGAAGACAAAATGCGCTTTGCTATCCGCGAAGGCGGTAAGACTGTCGGCGCAGGTGTTGTAACCAAGATCGTTGCTTAAAAAAGCTTTTAGCTGGTAGCTGGTAGCTTTTAGCTTAAAATTCAATTTAATTAAATTTAATTCGTATTAAAGCTACAAGCTAAAACCTAAAACCTAAAACCTAAAACCTACAAGCTATTCAAAAAACTATGCCGGTAAAAACCCCTACAACTAAAAAAGTCACGAAAGTCGCCAAGGCTAAGACCAAGACCGAATCCGCAGAAAAGGATGTGTCCAAACTGCGAATCAAAGTCTCGGCCTATGAGAACAAAATCCTCGATGCTTCCGTGAAGCAGATCGTCGATACCGCTTTGCGGTACGATGGCAAGGTGCGGGGTCCGATCCCTTTGCCGACCGAGATCAAGAAATATACGGTGAACCGCGGAGCTTTCATTGATAAGAACGCGCGCGAGCAGTTCGAAATGCGAACTCACAAGCGTGTGATCGACATTATGAATCCGTCTCCGAAGATCATCGAGAACCTCACAAACTTAAACTTGCCGTCTGGTGTGAACATCGACGTCAAGATGATGTAAAAACAAAAAAACCGCCTGAAGGGGCGGTTTTTTTGTAGATTCTTTTTTTTCTTATTTTTTCTCCCACGATACTCCAAATAGAGCTAACAACAAGCGCTTCCACATCGGCGGTTTGCTCATTTCTTTTTTGATCTTATCAGTCATCTCGCCTCCGCCTCCGCCGCGGCTTTCGGCTTGGGCGATGTTGTTTATCGTGATTCCCGGGTTAGCCGGTTCAGGCTTAGAAAATTCAGGTTTCGTCGATTCTTCTCGGGCCTCTCTTCTTAGTTGTTCGATTCGGCTAGCTTCCTCAGCTCTCTTATTCTCGAGATCTACCGGAGAAGATTCGATCGGGGCCTCGTTGGTCTCGGCTACCGCTTCTGGTTGAGATTCGACTTGTTCGTTTTCATTTTCCAGATCGGCCGTATTAATCATTTCGATCTCCGGCTCTTTTTCTTCTTCATCTTGAGGTTCTGAATTAAACTGTTCTATACCCATAGTATTTATTTATTTTTGTAATTCTACTCATAATTGTACCAGCTATAACAATCTCGACAAGGATTTAAGAAAAAGCCTCTCTGCTTGCGCGGAAAGTTGGAGTCCGGAGCTAGTCTTTAATAGTCGCTGTTTACTGTTTTTATCTTAAGTATATATTTGGCGGGCGGATTGACTTTTGCGCTTAATCTGTTAGGATTACGCAAGCTCGTTAGAGCTCTTATTTGTTTGGATATTAACAATTTAGTCGAAATGGGCCGAGAATTCGGCCTAAAACTATGAAATATATCTTAGGCGTAAAGGAAGGTATGACTCAGATCTTCGATGAGAAGGGTCTTGCCATCGCCGGGACGATCATTTCCGCTAGTCCGCTGGTTATAACCCAGGTTAAGAGCTCTGATACAGACTCCTACGAAGCCGTCCAAGTTGGATCCGGCGATCGGAAAGCGAAAAACGTCTCGAAGGCTGTAGTGGGCCATACAAAGAAAGCTGGCCTATCAGAAGGCAAAGCGTTTCGGTTTATCAAAGAATTCCGCACTCCAGGCGGCGATTTGAAAGTGGGTGACAAGCTTGACGTCTCTTCTTTTACGGAAGGCGACAAAGTTTGGGTCACCGGCATCTCGAAAGCTAAAGGTTTTCAAGGTGTGGTCAAACGGCATGGTTTTCATGGAGGGCGTCGCAGTCACGGTCAGAAACACTCGGAACGTGAACCAGGCTCGATTGGAGCCACGGCCATGCAGCGCGTACTTAAGGGGACGCGCATGGGTGGACGCATGGGTGGTGAACGGGTAACAGTCCAGAATCTGAAGATTGTGAAGATTGACGCGGAGAACAATAAACTTTTCATTAGTGGCGCGGTTCCAGGTCGGCGTGGCACTTTGCTTGAAGTAATCGCTAAATAAACTACCATGGAAACAAAAATTTTCGATCAAAAAGGCAAAGAAGCCGGCAAAATGGAATTGCCAAAGGAGGTCTTTGGTATGAAGTGGAATGCCAACTTGGTTCACCAGGTGATCACTTCGATGATGTCCAATGCTCGGCCGAATGTGGCTGATACTAAAGGGCGTGGAGAAGTGCAGGGTGGCGGTAAGAAACCGTGGCGTCAGAAGGGTACCGGCCGGGCTCGTCATGGTTCGTCTCGTTCACCAATCTGGATTGGTGGTGGTGTAACCCATGGCCCGTCTTCCGAGAAGAACTACAAGAAGAAGATCAATAAAAAGATGAAGGGTAAGGCTTTGGCGACAGTTTTGTCGGCTAAGTTCCGCGACGGCGAAGTGATCTTGTTGAACGATCTCCAGTTGGCAGCCCCGAAGGTAAAATTGGCAGCTGAAATGCTCTCCAGTTTGGCCAAGAGCTTTGAGAAAATCAACTACAAGAAGGGCTCGCGCGCAATCATAGCCCTTCCGGAATTGGATGAGAATATTAAAAAGAGTTTCAAAAACATCAAGAGTGTGGTGGTGGAAGAAGTGCGTAATCTGAACCCGCTTTCCTTGATGAATTACAAGTATGTGGTTCTGGTCAAACCCGAAGATGGCATTAAGCAATTAACGGCTCGCGCCAAATAAAACCATGTCTAAGATCAACAATACGATAAAGTCTGAAGCACTCGTTTTGACTCGACCGCGCGTGACTGAGAAGGCGACCTATCTTGCCGGAGCTAAATACCCGGTTTTCACCTTTGAGGTGACGACCAAGGCGACCAAGTCAGAAATCATTAAGGCCGTTTTGGCCAAGTATAAGGTCAAGCCGATTAAGGTGAATATTGTTACTTTGCCAGCCAAGAAACTTATCTTGCATGGTCGTGAAGGACATAAGCCAGCGGTTAAGAAGGCGCTTGTCTTCCTAAAACCGGGGGAAAAGATCGAACTAATATAAAAATAAGGAGCATCGCGACTATATTTTTAATTACCCCGCCCTGCGTCAGGGCACACTGGGTCAGGGTGGGGTCATTAATTTTCTAACTCGCTACGCTCTTAAGAAAATTATATGAAAACTTACAAACCAACAACTCCTTCGCGCCGACACCTTGTCACGGTTGAATACCGCGGCGTGTTGACGGCGAGCAAACCTCATAAGGCACTCACGAGCGGAGGCCAGCGAGCCGTGGGCCGAAACAATGTGGGTCGGATTACTGTTCGTCATAAAGGAGGCGGAGTAAAGCGTGTCTTCCGCGCCGTGGATTTCACTTACAATAAGATCAATATTCCGGCTAAAATCGAAACGATCGAGTATGATCCTAACCGTTCAGCTTTCATTGCGCTCGTTTGCTATAACGACGGCGAACGCCGTTACCACACCGTTTCGAAGGGTATGAAAGTGGGGGACAAGATTATTGCCTCGGCTGATGCTAATATTACGGCCGGTAATCGTTTGCCGTTGAAAGCAATCCCAGTAGGAACCTTTGTTTACAATCTTGAGATCAAGCCGGGTTCGGGTGCGAAAATGATCCGCTCGGCCGGTAACTACGGCCAGGTGATGGCTTCCGATGCTGGCTATACTCTGATCAAAATGCCGTCGTCCGAAGTGCGCCGGGTAGATGAAAATGCCTGGGCCTCAATTGGCGAAGTCTCCAATGGCGATCACCATTTGGAAAACTATGGTAAGGCCGGTAAATCGCGCTGGAAGGGTATTCGCCCAACCGTTCGCGGTACCGCTATGAACCCAGTAGATCACCCGTACGGAGGTGGTGAAGGTGTTCAAGGTCGTGGTACCAGGCGAGCCAAGTCCATGTGGGGTAAGCCGACCGGTGGAGAGAAATCCCGCAAGCCGAAGAAGTATTCCAACCATCTCATCGTTTCTCGCCGTAAGGTGGGGAAGAAGAGATAGGATAAATAGCCTTACGAATAGGCCATACGAATATAAAATCAAAAAACCGTTCATGGGTGACCAGGGGCGGTTTTTGGTTGACATTATTTTGAGGTCTGATATGATAACTCCAAGCTCGAAAGGGCTTTTGAAATCAAGAGTTTTAGGGGGAAACCTATCGAGGTTCGATATCCGTCGCCTTTCGCCGGATGAACCGTGGCATAGGTCTTTCTTTTTGCTTCAAAAAAGCTAAAAAACCCTAAAAACAAGGCTAAAAACCTGGATTCCCGCCTCCGCGGGAATGACAATACAAAACACTTTATTTTTAGATTAGTATTTTATTCGTCACTTGACACTCGACATTCGTCACTAAAAATCATGTCTCGATCACTCAAAAAAGGACCATATGTAGACGACAGGCTGTTGTCTAAGATCATCAACAAGAAGCCGGCTGACACCGGTGTGGTTAAAACGTGGGCTCGTCGCAGTCAGATCTCCCCAGAAATGGTTGGTTTTACCTTTGGGGTACACAATGGTCGTGTTCATACTGAGGTTTTTGTAACTGAAGACATGGTAGGCCATCGTTTGGGTGAATTTTCCCCGACTCGCAAGTTCTTCCGTCATGGAGGTAAAATGCAGAAGGAATTAGAGGCTAAGAAGAAGGAGGCCGAGATTGCTTCCGCTCAGGCCGCCAAAGCGTCGACTGATACTAAAAAGAAATAGTTCGACCACGCTCACTATAAATAATCATCATGAAAGCTTTTCTTAAAAACTACCATCAGTCTCCCCGCAAGGTTCGCTTAGTGGCGACTTTGATCACGGGTAAAAAGGTGAACACCGCTTTGACCGAGCTCGACTTTATCGAAAGACGCGCGTCTTTGCCGATCAAGCAGTTGATCATGTCGGCAGTGGCCAATGCCGAAAATAATTTTAACTTGGATCGGGGGGATCTTTACATTAAAGAACTCCGCGTCGACAAGGGGATTGTGATGAAGCGTATGATGCCGGGCGCTCACGGTCGCGGTTATCCGCTCAAACGCCGGACCAGTCATGTCGCCGTTTTACTCGATATCAAGATCGAAAAAGAGAAAGTGAAGAAGACTGAAAAAACTTCACCTAAAACCAAAGAAGTAAAAGCTGAAAAACCGAAGGTGGCGAAGAAAGTCGTCGCCAAGAAAGCGGTAAAGAAATAGTATTTTTATTCTGTCTTCTATCTTCTAAATTCTAATTAATATCATGACTCATAGCGTTCACCCATATTCACATAGACTAGGCATCATCAGGGACTGGAAGTCTCGCTGGTTTCCGACTGAGGCTGGAAAGTATCAGGAATTTTTGAAGGCTGATGTCCTTGTTCGTGAATTCTTAGAGAAACGACTCCGTGGTTTTTATGTTGACGGGATTGAGATGGAACGCAGTCAGAATGCTTATCGTATCATCATCAAGACTTCTCGTCCGGGAATGGTTATTGGCCGTTCTGGCGAAGGTTCGGTCAAACTGAAGAACGATATCATGAAACTTTTGGGTAAGCTCGGTTTGCCGATGCCTAAAGAAGTGAAGCTTGATATTGAAGAGATCAAGAACCCTGATGCCAGCGCTCCGATCGTGGCTTACAGCATTGCCGAAGGTTTGGAAAAGCGCCTGCCTTTCCGCCGGGTCATGAAAATGGCGATGGAACGCGTAATGGCCGATAAAAATGTCCAAGGAATCAAGGTTACTTTGGGTGGTCGCTTGGGCGGTTCGGAAATGGGCCGGGTTGAGAGTATGAAACAGGGCCGTGTTCCATTGACCACCTTGCGTGCTGACATCGATTTTGCCCGCGAAAAGGCCTATCTATCCTATGGTGTGATCGGGGTAAAAGTCTGGATCTACCGTGGCGAGATCTTTAATGATAAGAAAGCCAAATAATTCATCAATATGTTACTTCCAAAAAAAGTAAAATTTAGAAAATGGCAGACTGGGCGCATTAACAAAGATAAGCCTCGTGTTGCTACTCGCGGTACGGAATTATCCTTCGGTTCTTTTGGGTTGAAAGCGGAAGAAATGGGCCGAATTAAATCTAATCAGATTGAAGCCGCGCGCAAGACGATTGCTCGTAATATGGCCAAGGCTGGTAAGTTGTGGATCCGTATTTTCCCTGATCGTCCTTTCACTCGCAAAGGCGCGGAGGTAGGCATGGGTAAAGGTAAGGGCGATCCTCAGGGTTATGAGGTCGAGGTTTTTCCTGGCCGAGTATTGTTTGAGATTGACGGTTTGGGAGAAGCTTTGTCCCGAGATGCTCTGCGTAAGGCTGGAGCCAAACTGCCGGTCAAAACGAAGATAATTTCTCGCGCTTAAATATCATGAAAACAAAAATCACAGAAACCAACGATAAGGAACTCATGAAAATGCTTGGCGAAAAGCAGGCAGAGTTGGCGAAAATTAAATTCGGATCGGCTGGGACGAAGCAGAAGAATGTTAAGCTGTCTCGCACGACTCGCCGCCAAATTGCTCAGATTTTGACCAAACTTAGCGCTAGCGCGAAATAATATTTATGGATACTAACACTATACAAAAAAATATCGGTAAGACCCTGGAGGGCGTCGTTGTGTCCGACAAGATGGACAAGACGGTCGTCGTTTCGGTCAAGCGTTACGTTAAGCTTCCTAAATATGGCAAGTATGTTACGCGTGAAAAGAAATTCAAAGCCCATGATGCCGATAATAAGTGCAAAGTAGGTGATAAGGTAACGATCCGCGAGACCAGGCCGATCTCCAAGGATAAGAAATTTGTCGTAGTCCTATAATTTACTGCCATGATTCAACCACGCTCAATCGTAAGAATAGCAGACAACTCCGGCGCCAAGGTCGGACGCGTTTTCAAAGTCCTTGGCCATTCGAAGAAGCGCTATGCCATGATCGGCGATCTCGTTGTATTGTCCGTTCAGGTGGCTGAACCGCGCAAGGCTATTAAGAAAAAGGATGTTGTCCAAGCCGTTGTTGTCCGCACCAAAAATGCTCTTCGCCGGAAAGACGGTTCTTATGTCCGTTTCGACGAGAATGCTGTTGTGATATTGGAGAAGGACAAGCAAGATCCGAAGGGGGGACGTATCTTTGGCCCGATCCCGCGCGAAATTTCCGAGCTCGGTTATCAGAAGATCGCCTCGCTGGCGCCTGAAATCGTCTAATTTTACTTATATGAATATCAAGAAAGGAGACATTGTAATAGTTCGGACCGGCAAAGACCTCGGCAAGAAAGGGAAGGTTTTGCGCGCACTTCCGGCTGTCGATAAAATTGTGGTGGAAGGGGTGAATATCAAGAAGAAACGTCAGAAGGCCCGTAAATCAAATGAAAAAGGCCAGGTACTAGAAATGCCAATGCCGTTTGCCACTTCTAATGCCCTCTTGTTCTGTTCCGGTTGTAACAAAGGTTCACGTCTTGGACATAAAGAAGTAAAGGGTAAAAAGGTCCGAGTTTGTGTGAAGTGTGGGAAGGAGTTCTAAATTAATTTCAAGAGTCAAATGTCAAGAGTCAAATAGAAATCAAAATCAAATTCAACTCGACACTCGACTCTCGACACTTGTAACTGAAATAACATGATCAAAACTATCAACGAAAAAATTATCGACAGCCACAAGGTGCTGGGAGGAGAATTGGGCATTACTAATGTGATGGCTATGCCACGTATCACCAAAGTCTCGATTAGTTCCGGTACAGGCAAAGCCAAGGATAAGAAACGCAACGAATTGGTAGCCGATCGTTTGGCTAAGATTACCGGCCAGCACGCTTCTCCACGTGGAGCCAAACAAGCAATCGCGACCTTTAAGACTCGCCAGGGTGATGTGATCGGCTATGCCGTAACCTTGCGTGGTAAGCGGATGACCGGATTTTTGGATAAGCTTTGGAATATTGCCTTCCCCCGAACTCGGGACTTTAAAGGTTTTGATGAGAAGAGCGTGGACGAATTGGGTAATTTGACGATTGGCTTGAAGGACAACATGATCTTCCCGGAAACAGCGGATGAAGATATTAAGGATGTTTTTGGCTTGGCGGTTACTATCGTGACGACGGCCAAAGATCGTAAATCCGGCCTGGCTTTCTTCAAGGCTATCGGCTTCCCATTTAAGAAGGTTGCCGTTAAAAAATAATTAAATTTTAAACAAAAAACCGCTTAAGCGGTTTTTTGTTCCTAATAGAGTTAATTTATCTGAGGAGAAAAAGTGTCTAATGCTCGCATGTTTTTAATTTCTTAGAAGGGCTAAAATCTGCTATAATATTAAGAACTGAATCTTTCCAGTTTTTTACTTTGTGGTAAAGATTAGAAGGTCTTTGGTTGTAAAATAATGAGAATTAAAATTCCCCAGTTAATTTTAGGATTGTTTGTTTTTTTGGCTCTTATTCCAGCTGTTTCTTCTGCGGCTCCGGTTATAGCCCAACAAAAAGGTCAGAACAATGGCGGTAATTATGTTACTGGTTTTACTGTTACTCTTGATGCCCCGTCAACGGCTGGAAATACTTTGGTTATGAGTTTGGTGGAGTATGCCGCGGCGGCAAGTGATCCTTTTACTTCAATTACTGATGATGGAGGTAATACCTGGGTGCGGGATATTTATGTCGATGGTGATCGCCGATTGGCTATTTATCGAGCGTCAAGTGTTGTGGCTGGAACGTCGGTAATAACCGTGAATTCTTTGTATAGTAAATATACCGCCAATCTCTATGAAATTTCCGGATTAGATGCTAGTCCTTTGGATCAGGCTACTTCTACCTACAAGGCTTATTCCAGTAATTCTTCCTTTACTTCTCCTTCGGTGACAACGACGGCCGACAGTGAGATTTTTATCGGAGTTAACATTTCTCAAGCGACCGGATATACGGCTGGCGATGGCTGGACCACTGATTTCACCTATTCTCTTCGCCACCACGATTCAAAAATCGTTTCTACGGCTGGTAGTTACAATTATACCGCTTCTTGGACTTCAGCCTACTCAATTGTGGCCGAGGCTTTTGTCACTTATAAGGCAGCGGTAGTTGCTGGAGCGCCAACGGCTGTCTTCAAAGCTCCAGCATCTGGAGCGACAATTTCTGGTTCGGCCGTGGCTTTGTCGGCTTCATCGACAGACAATATTGGTGTTGCCGGAGTTTCTTTTTATCATGGAACAACTCTTATCGGTTCGGAAATAACGGAAGCATCTGGGGCGGATACCTATTCGACGACCTTTGATTCTACTGCCGTGGCCGATGGTTCTTATTCTTTAACGGCGGTAGCTCGTGATGCTTCAAATAATTACGCTACCTCGACTGCGGTGACCGTGACGGTAGATAATACCGGGCCGGTAATTTCAAGTATTACTTCGGGAACACCAGCTACTACTATCGCCACAACTACTTGGACGACCAATGAATCGGCTAACTCTCAAGTGGCTTACGGACTTACGAACGCTTATGGGGCGACTACTACTCTGGACGCAACAATGGTTACTTCTCACTCAGTCGTTCTGACTGGCTTAACAGCGGGAACCGTTTATCACTACCGAGTTGTTTCGACTGATGCTTCCGGTAATACTACTTATTCGACTGACAATACTTTTACAACTGCCGAACCTGGAGCCCCAGAGATTGCTGTTTCAGATGATGGCACAGATATTGCAAGTGGTGGTGGGCCGATTGATTTTCGTTACTCTGTCCGGACTAAAAGCCAAACCACGAAGACTTTTACCGTCAGTAATACTGGAACAGACAACCTAACCACTAGCGATTTAGCTGTCCCGACAGGATACACCGTTACCGAAGCTTTGTCGGCAACGATTGCCCCCGGTGGGTCGGATACTTTTACTGTTAGATTAGATAATACCGAATTAGGGACAAAGACGGGAAATATTATTTTTTCTAGTAATGATGGTGATGAAGCTTCGTACTCTTTTTCGGTGACTGGAGATGTCATTGATCCCTTTTTAGTGACCATGCGCTATGGTGATGGTACGACTACCAACACAACTGACGTCGGCGGGATAATGATCGATCGGGGAGTGTCGTCTATTCCTAGTACGGATGCTGTTCTTCACGGTACTTCAACGACCATTACAGTTAGAGACTCGGGCGATCGGGAAATGCTGATGCATTGGGATTTGGACAGTCAGATTCCCCGGGGGACTAAAATCAATAAGGCCGTTATGAGGATTTTTACTACCAGCGCTGTAAGTGAGCCGACGGCTACTAGTACTTTGTGGAAAGTTTGGAAAATTACCGACCCAAGCGGAACTGGAATGTGGGATGAAAATAATGCTAATTATTCTTTAAAAAATACGGGTATTCCCTGGCAAACCAGCGGAGATACGACTGTTGATGGGGTACAAGCCGATTCCGGTGAAACAACTTACGACCAAACTTGGACCCCTGTAGGTGATAAACCCAACTTGTATGTTTTTGATGTTACTGACTTAGTACAAGAATGGGTTGATAATCCCGATACTAACTTAGGTTTGGCTTTAAAAATTGCAACCCTAAGTACAAATACGATTTTTGCTTCTCGGGAAAATTCTGATTCAGCCAAGCGTCCGTATATAGAGGTTTCTTACTATGGGGAAGCGACCACTAGTCCCACTCAGGCAACAGGTTTGGCTGCTACTTACCATAGTGGACAGACGTTTATCCATTGGACCGAACCGCTTTTCCCAGGGAAGACAGAGGTTGAATATAAAGTTTATCGCTCAGAAAGCCCGATTACGGCTGGAAATATTGGTAGCGCCACTCTTCTGGGTTCACTTTGGGCCGGAGAGGGGGCTTATTATTCCAAGAGTACTTTTACTCCACTTGTTTGGAATTTGATTCCGACCACTCCAGCCGGTTTTACTTTGGGCGCTGGTGAAAATATGTTTGTTTATTCTGTCCCCGCTACTTCAACGACGGCCCATTATGCGGTGACAACCGTGGTCAATGGATTTGAAAATATTACTGATTTTTCTGGTGCCAATTCTTTGGCGAGTCCTGTCGAAGAAGCCCCCGGTCAGTTTGATGTCTTCCCAATCGGGACCAGTAGTTCTTACAATAACTACATAATGTTTATGGGGGGTTATAATCCAAATGATCCGACTGATTTGTATGGTTTTAATTCTTATACTCGATCGGTACCAAGGATCTTTTCATACGTCAGGCCATTAACCTATTCCGCCAGTCGAGAGCCTTATCCTTTGACGCTTTACTTGGCGGCGGTTGACCGGAATATGAATCCTTCAGAAGAAGGAATAGACAACGCCCGTTATCAAGATGCCAATAATTATGGCGGATTTGGGATGAGTTTTTACGAATTTCGCCGAATGGCAATTCGTGATCAAACTACCGGCGAGGCGGTAACTTTTTCCGAAAGTGAAATTCCTGGTTTATATAATAAACAAACTTTTTATAGTGGCTGGCCAAACAAAACTTGGAACTGGAAGTTGTCTAGTTTGACTACTCCTGTTCGGTCCAGTGTTCCCGAACGATTTGAAGATGGGGTGGTGGTGGATTACAACGAAAAATCAATTATTTATCTGATGGATTGGCTGACAAATCGAAGTGATTATGCCGGCAAAATTGATAGCAGTCGATACTATATTTCTGGCGGTTCGCAGGGGGCAATCGGCGGAATGAGAATGGCCTATCATAATCCGGGGATGTTTGCCGGTTTATCATTTAATTTGGCGGCAACGGCCAGCTATTTTGATGGTGATTATCTTCTTTATTCACGAGACACCTATGGGACAGTAGAGATGGATCTCAAGAACCCGGATGGCGATTCATATTATGACTGGATAGATATTGGCTGGTTAATAGAAAATAATCCTAGCCCCCATTATCCTTATACTATGATCTATGAACAGATCAACGATGAGCTCATTCCTTATGATAGTGTTTATAATACGGTCGCTAAGTTTAAGGAATTTGGCATCCCGTTGATTATGTATCGTGGCACTGGTAGCCACGGCGGGGGAGATACTTTTGTCCCAACAGAAAGAATTAATGAGCGGTATTATTATAAATATGTCACCCCAATTACGAATTACGAGGGGTTCAATTATTTTAGGTTAAAAACTAGTCGGCCGTGGGTGGCTTTCGGTGATTTTGCTCTGGATGATGATATTAGCTTGGCGACGACAGCAGGAGGTGGTATCAACCGTTATCCGTGGTTTGATGAAGGGACTGTTTCAGAAACGGCTAATACTTTTCGGGCGACTTTGAAATTGCTCAGTCAGGCTCCAAGTGAAACAAGTACCGTCACTGTGATTCCTCAAAATACTTCCTTACTTAATCTGACTCCAGGAACAGAATATGCTTATAGTAATGTTCGAGTAAGTGACTCAGCCACCCTGCAAAGCGGAACAGCGACAGTTGGTGCTAGTGGACTGCTTAAAGTCACTAATATAACCATTGGCAAAGATGAAAGTCTATTTACTCTGGGAGTCCCCGTTGTTGATACTACTGCCCCGGCGGTCACGATGACTAGTCCGGCTTCTGGAGCGACAGTCACGGGTTCTGCGGTTGATTTAGTGGTGACGGCGACCGATGATGTGGCTGTGGCGGGAGTGACTTTCTATCAAGGAGACATGGTGATTGGTTCGGAAGTTACAATCTCTTCGGCCCCCGACACTTATACGGTTGCTTGGGACACGACGTCTTTAGTCAATGGCTCATATACATTGAAGGCGGTCGTTCGTGATACCTCCAACAATTACGCGACTTCATCCGGAAGAAATGTCACAGTCGCTAATACTGGCCCAGTAGTTACTAGTATTTCCGCTGGTACGCCAACGAATTCGGGCGCGACCATAACTTGGGTTTCTAATCCGGCCGCTGATTCTCAGGTAGAATATGGCTTGACCTCAGATTACATCGCCTCCACAACCCTCGTCTTAGATTTAGTTACTTCTCACTCGGTTGCTTTGTCTGATTTAGCTACTTGTACGAATTATCATTATCGAGTTATTTCTCGTGATTCAGCCTTGGCAACAACTTCAAGTTCAGACAAAATTTTGTCTACAGCCGGGTGTACTGGTGATGCGGGTGTTTCTACTTCAGATGATAATACTATCACCACCGAACTGGGCGGCTCACTTAGTTTAGACGCTTTGTCTCTCATTGTTCCGACTACTTTTTCCAATTCAGCGAGTTCGGCTAATTTTCAAGTCAAAAAACTTGATTCGACTGCTTTTTTCGCCTCAGCTGGAAACCCCTCTGGAAAAAGCCGAGTCGGAACCAATATTTTTAATCTTAAGGCTTTAACTAATTTGACGACAACTTTGTCAGCTTTCAGTTCTCCTTTGACCGTCTCCCTTACTTATACGGCGAGCGAGGTGGTGGGAATCGATACTCCCACTCTTAAAATTTATCGTTACGATGGAAGTATTTGGACTGCTCTGACTGGTTGTGTTGTAAGCACTTCACTTCGCAAAGTTACTTGTCAGACCAGTGCTTTTTCCGATTTTGCCATCTTTGGCGATCCATTAGCGGGGACTTCCGCAGTGGTGGCGGTAGATTATCGAAGTAGCGGTACGTCTGTTATCGGCCAAGTACAAAATTTGATCACAATAGGGAATATCCAGGCGGCGAACGAATTAAAGAAGAAGTGGCCTAACTTGTTTCCAGTAGTAAAAAAGATTCCTACTCCCCGTTCGACCGAAAAGGGTAAGATTTCATTCCTCTCTCGCTCCTGGTCTTTTGGTCAAAAGGGGAATGAAGTGAAACAACTGCAACAATTCCTAAATACTCATGGTTATATTGTGTCTAAAACTGGCCCGGGTTCTCTTGGTCAGGAAACTACTGTCTTCGGCCATGCTACGAAAGCAGCAGTCATTAAATTCCAAAAAGCCAATAAAATTGATCCGATTGGGATCGTGGGGCCGGCGACCAGAAAGGCGATTGAGGCTGGTGGATAGGGCTCTTTTCAGTGATTGGTATTCTGTTTGACATTAAAGGCAATTATTGCTAATATGCTGGAAGCTCGTAATGAGTTGTCGACCCACCAATATTCTTCCCGAATTCGGGTAGTAATTGGGAGGGGTTCTATTTTTATATAGGCTTGCCCCAGTAGGGGTTAGCGAGGAGTTAATAAAAGAAAATGGCAAAAAAATCAGTTATCGCGAGAGCTTTAAAGACGCCAAAATTCAAATCACGGGTCGTGAGGCGTTGTTTTCGTTGTGGGCGTAAACACGGTTTTATGAGAGATTTCGGCCTGTGCCGTATCTGTTTCCGTGAATTGGCCAACGAAGGCAAGATCCCGGGTATTAAGAAATCAAGCTGGTAATTACAAGTGTCAAATGACAAGAGTCAAGAGTCAAGTGAATGCATTTAAAACCTAATTCGACACTCGACACTCGTAACTCGAAACTAAAATACAATGGATCCAATTTCCAACATGTTAATTCAGATCAAGAATGCCGCGATGGTGGGCAAACCTTCCGTCTCGGTACCTTTTTCGAATCTGAAAATGGAGATCGCTAAGGTCTTGCAAAAAGAGGGATATTTGAAATCGGTTGTTAAGAAGGGGAAGAAGATCAAAAAGGTTCTGGCTTGTGATCTGACTTATAACGAAGCTGGCAAGGCTCGCTTTACCGATGTTGTCCGCGTGTCCAAATTGTCCCGCCGTGTTTATATCGGAGTCAAAGAATTGCGTCCGGTCAGACAGGGTACGGGTTCGATGGTATTATCCACTCCTAAAGGTATTATGACTGACAAGGAAGCCAAGGCTGCTAATCAGGGCGGCGAGGTACTATTTAAGATCTGGTAAAATAAAATCATGTCACGTATAGGCAAAAAAATCATCAATATTCCGGAGAAAGTCGAAGTCACTAAAGTTGGCGATGTTTTGACGGTGAAGGGGCCATTGGGCTCTTTGACCCGCGCTTTCAATCCGGTAATAGAGATTAAGATCGAGGGAAAGGAAATCACTTTTCATCCTCAGAAGATGGACCCCCAAGCTCGCGCCCTATGGGGTACTTATGGCTCTCATGTTACGAATATGATTGAAGGGGTGACTAAGGGTTACGAAAAGAAGATGCAGATTGAGGGAGTCGGATACAAAGTAAATGTTGTCGGCAATAAGGTAGTAATGGAACTAGGATTTTCCCATGATGTTGAAGTAGTGATACCAGAGGGGATCAAGGCGGTGGCGGATAAATCCGGGTTTGCTTTTTCCGGTATCGATAAAGAATTGGTAGGGCAATTTGCCGCTAAGATCCGCGCTTACAAAAAGACTGAACCGTACAAAGGCAAGGGTATTCGCTATGTCGGTGAATTTATCCGCCGTAAGCAGGGTAAGAAGAGCACCGCTTAAACCAGAATAGAATACAGAACATAGAAGATCGAATAAAGAATAAAAAAGCCAAGCATTCCGTTCTATCTTCTAAATTCTAACTTCTATATTCTAAATTAAATACCATGAAAAAGAATAATAAAAACGACCAAAGGATGAAGCGTCACAAGAAGGTGCGCTCGATCATGAATGGGACCGCGGTTAAACCTCGCCTGTGTGTTTTTCGCTCGAATGGCCACATTTATGCTCAATTGATCGACGATACGGTTGGTAAGACTTTGGTTCAGGCGGAAGACAAGAAGGTGAAAACTGACAAGAAGGAAGATTTTGCTAAAGTTTCGGCGGCCAAGGCTGTGGGGATCGATTTGGCCAAGAAGGCTTTGGAACTAAAGATCAAGCAGGTCGTGTTTGATCGCGGAGGCTATATTTATACTGGCCGAGTGAAAGCTCTGGCCGATGGCGCACGCGAAGGCGGACTGGAATTTTAATTTAAAATACAATGGAAAATACTAACAATAAACCGAATACAGGAGCTCCTCGTCCGCAAGGGCAGGGTGGATTCCGCGGAGCAGTTCGCGCCGGAGGTGCTCGTCCAGGAGGTTTTGGTGGCGCACGCCGTGGCGGTGCCCGTCCTCCTCGGGCTGAACGACCAAAGCCAGAGTTTGATTCCAAAATGATTAACATTCGTCGGGTAGCGCGCGTTATGGCGGGCGGACGTCGCTTCAATTTCTCGGTTACTTTGGTAGCTGGTGATCGCAAAGGGCGCGTAGGCGTGGGATTGGGTAAGGCGGGTGATACCACCTTAGCGATCGACAAGGCCATGAACGATGCCAAGCGTAATATGATCAAAGTGCCTCTCAATAAAGAGAATGGTATTGCTCATGAAGTTTCATACAAATATGGCAGTTCGAAAGTGATCATCAAACCGGCGAAGGGCCGGGGATTGGTGGCTGGAAGCGCTGTTCGTAATGTCCTCGATTTTGCCGGTATCCATGGCGTAAATGCCAAGATCATTTCCCGCAGTAAGAACAAGCTGAACATTGCCCGCGCGGCGATCGAGGCCTTGAAACAATTAGGTTAATTCCATTACTATCATGCAAATTCACGAACTAAAAAGGACCACCAAACTCACTGCCGGCAAGCGTATTGGCCGTGGCGGTAAGCGCGGTACAACCTCCGGCCGCGGAACGAAAGGTCAGATGGCGCGCTCTGGACATAAATTGTATCCGGAACTGCGTGATGCGATCAAAAAGATTCCTAAACTGCGCGGGTATCGTTTTAAGTCGATCCAGGATAAAATGGTACCGGTTAATTTGCGCGATATCGAAGTGAATTTTGAAACCGGCGCGATAATCACTCCATCCGACTTGGTAGCTAAGAAATTGGTGAACAAAAAAGGAGGAAATATCCCAGCGGTAAAAATTCTCGCTTCAGGTAATCTCACTAAAAAAATTATTTTCACCGGCATGACTGTTTCTACGTCGGCAAAAGAGAAGATCGAGAAAGTAGGGGGAGAAATAAAATAGTTATTAAGAGTCGAGAGCCAAGAGTCAAGTAAATACAAAGTGCATTTGAATTTTACTCGACATTCGACACTCGCAACTCGACACTAAATATATTATGGACAAATTTTTTGAAAAACTGCGAGTTATCTTTCAAGATACTAATTTGCGCCGTCGTATCCTGGTCGTCCTGGGAGCTTTGGCGGTTTTCCGCTTGGCCGCCACTGTTCCGATCCCGGGCGTTAATTTGGCTCAGTTGCAGAACCTCTTGCAGGGCAATGCTTTTTTGGGAGTATTTAACATTCTCTCTGGTGGCGGTCTCTCTAGACTTTCCGTGATGATGTTGGGCGTTGGCCCGTTCATTACCGCCTCGATTATCTTACAGCTTCTGACTCTAATCTTTCCATCACTTAAAGAGCTTTATCATGAAGAAGGCGAAGCTGGCCGCCGTAAGATGGCGCAGTATTCGCGTCTTCTGACCGTGCCGTTGGCTGCCTTCCAAGGTTTTGGCTTCCTTACCTTACTACAGAGGAATGGCGTTTTGGGTAATATTGGTCCAGCTGGAATGCTTTTGGATATTTGTTTGGTTATTGCCGGTTCCCTTCTTTTGATGTGGATTGGCGAACTGATCTCTGAATACGGAATTGGTAATGGTGTTTCTTTGATTATCTTTGCCGGTATCGTCGCCAGTATCCCCGCTAGTTTGGGGGGTATTTGGACGACTCTCGACGCCTCTCAGTTGCCTCTCTATGCCGCGTTCCTAGTCATTACAATCTTAGTGATTGCGGGAGTGGTGATAATTACGGAGGGTGAACGCCCGATTCCGGTTACTTATGCCAAGCGCGTTCGTGGGATGAAGGTTTATGGCGGAGTGTCTACTTATTTGCCGATTCGCGTTAATAACGCCGGCGTGATGCCGATCATCTTTGCTCTCTCTATTTTGCTATTTCCTCAAATGATTGCTAACTTCTTTGCGACTAGCACGAATTCTATTTTATTGGCTGTGGCCAAATTTTCCGGACTTTTGGTTCAGAATATTTGGATCTACGGTATCTTATATTTCGTGTTTGTCTTTGCCTTTACCTATTTCTATTCGGCTGTTACTTTTGACCCGGAAGCCGTGTCCGAAAATTTGCAGAAGTCCGGAGCATTTATCCCCGGAGTTCGTCCCGGCCGTTCGACAGCCGAATATATTGCCAACATTCTCTATCGGCTGACCCTTATTGGCGCGACCTTCCTAGGTGTAATTGCTATTTTACCGTTAGTTCTCCAGCAGGCGACTGGAATGGCTACTTTGGCCATTGGTGGTACTTCGCTCTTGATCGTTGTCTCGGTGGCCATTGAATTCATCAAACAGATTGAGGCTCAGGTCTCGATGCGGGAATATTAGAATCAGTGTCGAATGACAAGTGTCAAGTGACGAATAATAAATAAAACATAAAAACCGCCCTTGGGAAACCTGGGGCGGTTTTTGAGAGGTGGATAACTTTCTTAGGTAAAATGGATTGTAACGGTTATAATTGCTTTAATTATTAATCGCTATTATTTTTTTAATAAATTTATATGGAAGAAACTGACAAGCCGGTGGAAGTGGTAGAGCCGGTAAAAGAGCTGTCGTTTTTAAAAAAAAGGGTGAAAGAATTGCCTAAGTCTGTGGTGGCTCTTTTATCGATTGCGGTTTTAGTGTTAGGTTTTTCAATCTCAACGAGTGGAGTTAATTTGGCTATCAATTATGCGGATAATCAATTGGCGGCGGTGACGAAGAGCGTTGTCCCAGCTAAATCGGTAGTAGAAGCGCCGATCATCCATATTTTTACCACGGAGTCTTGTCCTGGGGAGGTAAAAACCGCTCCGGCTGAAGATGGGGAAATTCCTCAACAGGGATTGCCTCCATGTCGAGGTAATTTGAAAATTTGTAAATACGTAGATAAGGGTACGGATCAGATAAAGAAATTTAGTGCAAAGTCTGGGACAAGTGTTGGCGACCAAGCATTTTGTAACGATGATGGTCAGTTACTCCAAACCACCTGTGGACAAAAATATCAAATAGGGCTGGCTTCGAAGTCAACAGAGAGTACTTATTGTCCAGCAAAAAGCGAGGAGGAAGAAAAGGCCAGTAGTTGTACGACCTTGAGTTTGGGCAGTGGAAGTGGAAAGAGTTGTTGTAGCGACACGGTTAAGGCCTGGACTATCGGTACTCAGGGTGAAAATTCATATCAGAAGATTGATCAATGTTGCACAGGGGGACAGACATCTTGCCCGATAAATCTCACTTTTGCAAAATTTAAACTCCTCGGAAAGCCAGTGGTGGAACCCGAAACAGTTTCTGCTGGTGCCAACGCCTGCGCTAATAAAGAGAAAGCTTCCCACGTGTCCTTTAGTGGTGTTCCTGCTTTAGGAAAAACTCCTGGGGTTAGCGGATTTAGCGCGGAAGGACGACGTTGCAACGATGGAGAAAATCAAGTAATTCAAATTTCTAAAGACGGTCTTGGTAGTACTCTTGGTAGTCTCGCTGGTGGAGTTGTAAATACAGCAAGCGATATCGTGATGAAAACTGGAGAGGTGGTGTCTGATGCTACCGATGGAAACGTCAAAGTAAAAATCCCTCCCATTCCGCAAATACGTGTTAAACAGATCGGTGGTCGTCGTGTAGTGGCGACCTGGCTAGGAAAGCCTGGTACAGTGGTGGTAGCAGAAAAATCTTCCAATTCCAATCAGTCTTCTCCTCTCGCGGCTGTTTCTTTGGCTTTACCAAGCAGTCAATTAAGCTTTAAGAGTATGGGTTTTGTTGACCCTAAATATAGTTGTCGTTTTGAGTCTGTTGTGAATGGTGTTTACCAACGGACAAATTATATGTATTATCGTAATGGTTTGTTGTTTATCCGTGGAGATTTTGCCGAAAAATATCAGTTAGAAAATCATGCTAGTATAAACGTTTCAAATCTTCCTGATTTCGATAAAAACTTCATCCGTTATACTATGTCCGATAAAGTTTTTGACGGTAAATCGTTGTTTTATTGGAATGGTAAGACGTGGGAATATGCCCCTTCTGATTTTGTCAGTTCTGGGGATGTTACCGACTTCAATGCTTTGAAAAAAATGGCGGATGCTAATCCAATGTGTAACACCAATTACGTTATTACCGAACCAGAGGCTAAGAAATTCGATGTTTTTACTCCTTCAACCACTTCCTCCTCTACTAATTCTGTTTCTTTCACTTCCCCAACCGGCACAGTAACCGCCGGTACCAAGACAGTCTACGTTTCTTGGACTTCTACTTACACTGGTAATGAGATGGGCAAGCTATATCTCTACAATGCCAGTAATACTCCTATAGCTGATCCATATCAAGGTTGGGGAGGGGTAAACAGTATTGATATGAGACTGAAAACCATCGCTAAGGGTACTTATAGCCTAGCCTTGAATAGTAAATTGCTAAGTGGTACCTATAAATTCGTTTTAGTAGGTAATATCGACGGAGCTCGCTATGAAAGCTCTCCCTTTATCGTCAAGTCTAGCGCGGTTCCTCCGGTCTCAACGAAGAGCGTCAAATTTACCTCTCCCACTGGCACCGTTATCTCCGGCAAGCCTACCTCGGTTGCCTGGGATTCCACCAATTACACCAACACTGACCGTGGTTCACTATATCTCTACAATACCGATACCAATACTAAAGTTTCAAAACCATATCAGGACTCCGTTAGCACTAATTTAGATAGTTGGAGTATGTATATGAAAACTCTAGCTCAGGGAGCCTTTAATCCAAGCCTAAAGGTAGCCTTACCTTCCGGCAACTACAAGTTTGTCTTAATTAGTAATACTGGGGACCGCTATGAAAGTACCCCATTTTATCTTCAATCGGCTACTACTCCCGACAAAGCCTCCGTCGTTGCTCCCACCACCGCTACCCTCTCTCTCACGGTCAACGGCATCAGTGCTAGCAATTCCGCGGTCAACGATCTCCCTACTGGTTACGTCTTAGGCGGTTCCGATTTGAATGTGAACCCGCTAGAACTAAACTGTGGTCAGGTTGAGCAAGATGGCAAACGCTATGCTTCCGCCAATTGTCAAACCAAAATCTATCCTGTTGGCACCAAGATTACCTTGATTGCTACCGATCCAGCTAGTACCCCCAACACCAATGGAACAGTTACTGCCTGGCCAAACGAATGCACTCCTTCATCCTGGACCAGTAATGGCAAAACCTACGCTACTCGGGAATGTATCTTGAGCAGAGATCTCAACCTAAACATTACCTTTACCCGTCCATCTTCCTTTAATCCCTTCCGGTGGTTGGGAAGTGTGTTGCTGGGTTGGAAGTAGTTAATTCGCGAATCAAAGAACCGCTTCCGGGAAACTGGGGGCGGTTTTTGGGGTGGGAAGGGGTGGTAACCTGACACCGGTAACCTGAGATGCTATACTTGGCACATTAAGCAGTAATCAAATAAAAGAAAAAATGGATCAAACTTTAAGAACTTTCATTTTCATTGGGCGATCAGGTTGTGGCAAGGGAACTCAGGCGGAACTCTTAATTACTGATCTTAAGGAAAAAGGTTATATCTCTGAGAAAAATCCAATTTGCTACATTGAGACCGGTAATAAATTTCGTGACCTTGTTTCGAAAACCGGCCATTCCAGCCGTTTGGCTAAAGAAATAATGGATCGTTCGGAACGTCAGCCGGATTTTTTGGCGGTTTGGACTTGGTCAGACCTCTTGGTTACCTCGCTAATGGGCGATGAACAGATTATATTTGACGGTACCCCGCGGTCATTAGCCGAGGCGCAAGTCTTGGATACAGCGATCAAATTCTATAAACGACAAAATCCTGTGGTGGTCTATTTGGATGTGTCCAATGAATGGTCTAAAACACGGATGAAAGAACGAGGACGCTTGGACGACAAAACAGCGGGCGATATCGAAAAGCGCTTGGCCTGGTTTGAAAGTGATGTGTTACCGGCGGTGAACTTTTATGAACAAAACCCGAACTACAAATTCGTGAAAGTAAACGGCGAACAAACGATCGAAGCGGTCCATGCAGAGCTCTTGGGGAAGTTGGAAATATAACAATGATCAAACTTAAGACAGAACAGGAAATAGATCTGCTTCGCGAAGGTGGCCATCGGCTAGCTGAGGTTATTCGCGCCGTCAAAGCTAAGGTGGCGGTTGGAATTACGACTTCGGAATTGGACGAGTTGGCCTACGATATGATCAAAGATTTTGGCGACAGACCGGCTTTCCGCGGATATCGTCCGGAAGGCTCGCCTCTGGCCTATCCGGCCACGCTTTGCACTTCGATCAATGAGCAGATCGTTCATGGTATTCCTTCCAAGCGAACCTTGCGCGAAGGCGACGTGATTGGTCTTGATTGCGGTTTGGAACACGAAGGCCTGTTTACTGATCATGCGGTGTCTGTACCAGTGGGAGTAATCGATCCTGATTTGAGAAAACTTTTAGCGATTACCGAGGAAGCCCTTTATGCGGGGATTAAAACGGCCGGGCCGGGGAAACACTTGGGAGATATTGGTGCGGCGATCCAAAAATTGAGCGATGACAATGGTTATGGGCTAGTGGAAGAGCTATCCGGCCATGGCGTGGGCTACAAACCGCATGAAGATCCGTATGTGCCGAATTTTGGCCAGAAAAACCAAGGGATAGTGCTGTCTCCCGGACTGGTGATTGCCATTGAGCCGATGTTTGCCATGGGCAAAGGGGCAATTAAAATGGAAAAAGATAATTTTACTTTTTCTACCAAGGATGGAAAGCCGGCGGCTCACTTTGAACACACGATCGTGATCACTGCAATGGGGCATGAGATTTTAACTAAATAATTGAGTTTTTGAGCTTTTTAAGTATAATGGGCGGAAGATGAAAGCGGAAAAGATCAGTTTGGATAATGCCAAGCCTGACAAGCTTTTTTATTTTGTCGCCAATGTGGTAGTTTACCGGGAAAGTGACAAGCGGTGTCTTATTTTAAAACGTGACCCGCGAGAAAAAGTGCATCCCGGAAAATATGCCGTTCCGGGTGGAAAGCTGGAATGGAAAGACCTCCCGCTTGATCGGCCGACCCGGATGAATGGAGAGGTGAGTGATTTTGAAAATGCGGTGGAAGATTTGTTGAAAAGAGAAACAAAAGAAGAAGCGGGGATCGAGATCGAGGGTAATTTGAAATATATAAATAGTAATGCTTTTGTCCGGCCCGACGGTATTCCGGTTGTGCTGGTAAAATTCGCGGCTCGCTACCTATCCGGCGAGGTAGTGCCGGAACCGGGCGGGTTCACCGATTTTGCCTGGGTGAACGTCGCGGAGGTGGAAAAATACGATTGTATCGACGGTATTAAGGAGGAGGTGCGAGAGACAATAAAATTATTTACAAAAAATTAATTAGTTAATCAGAAAATATGGCCAATTTTAATCCTAAAGAAGAAATTACCTTCGTAATGGTCAAGCCGGACGGCGTGCGCAAAGGTTTGATCGGTGAAATTATCCGGCGGTTTGAACAGCGCGATCTGAAGATTGTGGCAATCGAGATGTTTCAGCCGACCAAAGACCAGATCGACAATCACTATCCGAAAGACCAGGCTTGGATCACTCGCTTAGGGACCAAAACTCTCACGACCTATGAAAAGTACGGGCAAGATCCGATGGAAGACTACAATACCAATGATCCGGCCGTGATTGGTCCGTGGGTGCGGGAATGGCTGGTGGATTATATGGTTTCCGCTCCGTTGGTCCGCATGATTGTCCAGGGTGTTCATGCCGTGGATATGGTGCGTAAGATTGCCGGTCCGACCCTGCCGAATATGGCTGATATGGGTACGATTCGCGGTGATTTTTCCGTTGATTCGCCGTTGATTGCCAATAAAGAGAAGCGGGCAGTCATGAACTTGGTCCATGCCTCGGAAACGGCTGAGGAAGCAAAGCATGAAATTGAGCACTGGTTTGGCAAAGATGTCAAAGTTTACAGCTATAAACGCTTTGGAGTCGACGAGTAAAAACGCAGACTAGACGCCGACTTCACGCGGACAGATGCGGAAAAATGCAGGGTTTCGGCTCGGCATTTTTTTGTCATTCCCGCGCAGGCGGGAATCCAGGTTTGTACTAGTGAGTTTTAGTGATTATTGTCTGGATTCCCGCCTGCGCGGGAATGACACATTGTCAAAAATAACCCTTATTTTAAGGGTTATTTTTGACATAATTGTGGGTGAAAGGCAAGTTTTTACTTGACTTTTATATATAAACATGCTAAACTAATAAACAGTTGCCTTATAGGGGGCATTTTTGTTTAAAACCTAAGACCTATAGGGTCTTTGAAAAAAGGAGAGAAAAGAAATGAAAAGCAAGGAACTCATGAAAGAATGGGGTCTGTTTATTCTCGTTGGGATTATCGTTGTCGGCTGTCTGTTGGCTCTGGTCTTTTTCAGCGCTATCTACTATGACGACAACGGTCGGTGGCCTTGGGATAGTGCCAAACAGGTGGCGGTCACCGAGAAGGTACAAAAAGTCGAACCGCTTAAACGGGTTTCGACTTCGAAGTCTCCCGTTACTTTCGTTAGGTCGGCTTCCGACCTGGCAACAAATTCGGCGACGGTAAAACGTCCGCCGATGAGTGCTGATCAGCTCGCCCGCTTGCGGGAGGCTGGTCAGGATCCGAATGGTCCGGTTAGTAAAATCTCTGGACCGACACAAAAGTAAGAATGCGTTTGTTACTCGCATGGGGGCCCGTGAACTCATTGTATAAAAAAAGAAAGGTACGGATTACGATGAAGAAGACAATGACTCTCGCTCTCATTATGGCGGTTTTTGCCATGATGTTGAACTTCTGCTACGCGCAGACCATCACGCCTTCGCCGACCAAGCAGGTGGAGATCACCGCTACGACGCCGACTGGAATTGCGCCGGTGGCCGGTACTTTCGTGCCATCCGAACAAATGGCGGCCGAGTATGCCAGCAAGGAGCCGACGGTAAAATTCTACGGCGATTTTTATTCCAAACTGGAGAAGCAAGGCTCCGCCAGCAAGGATGAACGTGCGATTTTTACTTTGCAGGATGGTCAGATCATCTACATGATGATCACCACCAAGGTGAACCAGGTGTCGACGAGCGTGGTCGTTTGTGATGTCTCCAAGGGCGATCAGCCTTTGGATGGCATCTATCCGCCCATGGATGGGTTTATCCGCAACAGTTTCAATATCTACGCCCGTGGCGTGGATAAGGATGACCATCCGACCGTTTATGGCTCGATGTATTATCCGACGTTGATTACCGGTCAGGCGATTGCTATTGAACTTCGGCCCGAGGCCTCAGTGCGGTTTATTGATCGTCCGGCGGATGTCTCCAAAGACCTCGCCTTGACGATTCGCCTTCGGCCCAATGCCGACGGCAGTCATGTCGGCAGCGGGTATTATGATTCTCTGAATGATCGGTTTATCGTTTGGGTTCAACCGTTCCAGGCGCAGATGCCGGTTTGGGAGATCATTGATATGGCTCTCGATACGGTCTTGAAAACCGGGACGATTTCCTTTTTGCCCGGCCAAACTGGTCAGGTTAGCTCGGCTTCGTCCCTTAGTCTCGTCACTGCGTCCGGCACTCGGGAAATCAAGTTTGACCAGTGGGGAAGTGCTTACTTCGACTGCCAGAAGCTCACTGGCTGGACCAATACCAAAGAGGGTCCCGCCCCGTCACTTTCATACTTTGTGGATCTGGCTGGCAAACCACTCTACGTCCAGACCAACGGCGGTATCTTCAATATCGTGGTCAGGGATGCCGAAACGGGCGACTATATCGATAGTTCTGTCTATCAAAACGGAATATCGACCGTGGAGCTTATCGCCGGTTTTGGACCGGTGACGATCACTGTCACTGGCCAGCTCAATGTTCCGGATGTGGGTTTCGTAGTCTATGCGACTACGAATCCGCCGACCACGGTTACGTCACCCGAACTCGAAGGCTGAACCCTGATGGAATAGTCTTTGGACTCGATTCCACAGGGTAAACCCCTCTCTCCTGTTCCTATCTTCTCTGAAAGGAGGAAAATTGTTCTTATGAAATTGAAGGTCCCGCGACGCACACTGCCATTTGCGTCGCGGGCCTTTTCTTTTGCCTTAATGAGTAAAAAATTGGTAAATTTTTAAAATTGTAGGGCAATTTTTACTCAATGGGGTAAACTCAAATATTCTCGTGGCCGTTTCGTCTCTGTGGAAAACCGGATAATAGTTAAGGTTTTCAACTGATTTGGCGAAGCGAGGGGTTTGGCAGTATAATAGGTATGAGGTTGTTTGGAGTTTCATTATCTAGACTATTTGTTCTTTCGGGAGTCCAATATCGTTCTGAATTAATGGCGAATTCAACACTGTTTTTGCCTGATATCCAGTCAAACTGAGGCCACCCACTTAGCTTTTACGCTAAGGTAATGTCCTCTAAGCAATCTCACGAGAGGCTCCGTACTATGTACGGGGTTTTTCTTTTTTTACTTCTTTTTTGCATTGTCATTCCTGCCTTCGCAGGAATGACCACTGGGAGACGGGGTTGGCAGTAGCTCTCCATTCATTTTTGCGATACAATAATAAGCAATGAATCGAAAATGGCTTTTGGTGCTAGTGGCGGCCGATCTTTTTATTCTGAGCCTGCTTGATCGGATTGCGTTCAACTATTTTTTGTACTGGAAATTGTGGTGGTTTGATATTGTAATGCATTTGATCGGCGGATTGGCGGTAGGCTTGCTCTCTGGCTGGGCTTATCTGGAACAAAACCAAAAGAGTGAAGATGGGAAAATGATCAGTTTGCGCGAGGTACTAATTTTCAATTTGTCGTTTGCGTTTGTGGTGACCATCTTGTGGGAGTTCTTTGAATTATGGGCCGACCGGATCGTCAGATTTAGCTTATTCGACTCGGTCAAAGATGTTTCATTTGGAGTTATTGGAAGTTTACTAGCAGGATTAATAATCGGCAAGATTGCAATATGGCGGACACAAAAAAAATCAAATTAACTTTTTGCGGTGGCACCGGATCAGTGACCGGCGCTAACTTTTTGTTAGAGGACGAGGGGAGTACACCATTCAAGGTCTTGGTAGACTGTGGAATGTTTCAGGGTACTAAAGCTGAGGAAAAAATGAACTGGGAGAAGTTTCCCTATGATCCGGCCGAAATTGATACTGTATTCATCACCCATGCTCACCTCGACCATATCGGCCGGCTCCCGCTTTTAGTGAAGAATGGTTTCACCGGCAAGATCTATTCCACTCCGCCAACCAAAGAGATTGCTCAGATTGCCCTGACTGATGCTATCGGGGTAATGGGGTTGGAGAATCGTCACCGTAACGAAAAGAATGGCCAAAAGGATGAACAGGATCCGGAAGCTCTTTACGATAATGAAGATGTGGCTAAGACGATGTCTTTATGGGAGACGGTTGGTTATCATGAGCCGGTCAAAATAGGCGACTTTGATGTTGTTCTTCGTGACTCCGGCCATATTTTGGGTTCGGCGATGGTGGAGTTTACTCATAATGGCAAAAAAATCTTATTTACAGGCGATTTGGGCAATTCCCCCGCACCGTTATTGAAAGATACGGAAAAAGTGACCGATGCCGACTATTTGATCATGGAAAGCGTTTATGGCGACCGCAATCATGAAGATCGGGCTGAGCGTCGCGACCATTTGGAGGATGTGATCGAGGAAACGATTCGGAAAGGGGGGGCGCTCTTGATTCCGGCTTTTTCTATTGAACGTACCCAGGAATTATTGTTTGAGATCGAGAATATGATGGAACATTCGCGAATTCCTTTGGTGCCGGTCTTTTTAGATTCTCCGATGGCGATAAAGGTGACCGCGATCTATAAAAAATACGAGGATTATTTGAACAAGGAGACGAACGCGATCATTAAGAACGGAGATGGAATTTTTAAATTTGCCAACTTCCATGAAACCCTTTCGACCGAAGATTCCAAATCGATTGACGAATCAAACCCGAAGAAGATTATTATCGCCGGTTCAGGGATGAGCAATGGGGGACGGATCATTCATCACGAGTTGAAATATTTGCCGGATCCGAAAACGACGCTCCTCTTGGCTGGATATCAGGCGGTAGGTAGTTTGGGACGGATAATTCAGGACGGCGCGAAATCGGTGAGAATTTTGGGGACGGAAGTGCCGGTCAATGCGAAAGTCTTGGCGATTAGCGGTTATTCGGCCCACATGGACTCCGATGCTCTCTTTGAATTCGTGCGTGAGACGGCGGATTCGCTTAAAAAAGTTTACGCGGTGATGGGGGAGCCGAAATCGGCGCTTTTCCTGGTCCAGCGTTTGCGTGATTATCTCGGTTTGGATGCGGAGGCGCCGGAACTTAATCAGTCAGTCGAAATAGCGCTATAATAACGAACATGGATATCGAACAAATAAACAAGCTTCTCGCCGATAAGGATAATGTGCGCAACCCTCACTTGAAGATCAAGATCTCTGTTTCCGGAGCCGCTGAAACTAGTCATTGCGGGGAAGGATCTCTTGATATGGCTCTGGAATTGGGAAGGGAGATCGCCCGGCAGGGGGCAGTGATCGTAACGGGGGCGACGACCGGCTTTCCGCTCTGGGCGGCTAAGGGGGCGTCTGAAGAAGGCGGTTTTTCCTTGGGGATGTCGCCGGCCGCGACTGAAAAAGAACACGTCGAATCTTGGGGGTTGCCTCTCGATTACATGGATTTCATTATTTACACCGGACAGGGCTTCCCCGGCCGGGATATTTTGCTTACTCGCACTTCCGATGCGGTAATTTTGGGTTGTGGCCGAATCGGCACGATCCACGAGTTTACGGTGGCCTATGAGGACCACAAACCGCTGGGTATTCTGAAAGGTCCGTGGATGACTGATGAGGTAATCAAAATGATCATGGATAACGCTTTTCGGCCTAATGATCTGGTCGTATTCGAGGAAGACCCGAAAGTTTTAGTGGAAAAGATGATCGCGATGGCAGTAGAACAGAAAAAAGGAATTAAGCCGATTTAATAATTCGCACCAAGGTCCTCCCTCTTCACGAAGGGGGAGTCAGGGGGGGTGGAGTCTGAATTTAACCCCGCATTTCAAGGACTGACCTTAAATCTCCAAAAAGGTCGGTCCTTTGGGTTTACGTTTTTTTGCGATTTTTGCATTTTTTCTTATATTCATACCGTCAAATATCTGCGCGGTCGCGCACGTATTTGACGCTTGAAACTCCACCTCACCTAACCTCTCCTTCGTGAAGGAGAGGGACTTATCCCCACTTTATGGGGGGGGGATTTCCGGCCGTTACTGTCAGGGTGTATACTAATGACATTGAATATAAAAATTCAAGCGGTAATTTTAATAATTAATTAGTAACTAATTTTGTCTATGAAAAAATATCTCGTAGCTTTGATGCTTCTGGCCGTGGCCGGCGCGCCGTTTTTTGCGAGTGCCGCGGCAGGAGGCGTTCTTAATGTCCAGGTTAGTTTGAATAGTCCGGCAAATAGAACTGTAGTCATCTCGTCAACCACTGTAACGCCAGATGTAATCTTGGGAGTATTTAGTTTGAAAGCACAAAACACTTCGGCAACTATATATAGCATAACTTTCAATCTCGCAGGAAGCCTTTGGACCGATGCTTCTGCTTTTTATCAAAATGCTCGATTGATTGATGCCTCTGGTAAAAAGTATACTGCTTCTTCACTTGGTCATGATGGAACGGTTAATTTCACGAATTTGAACCTAAAATTGCTCCAGGATCAATGGCAGGATTTTTCTTTCGTGGTAGATATCCCGGCCGGTCTTCCGAATGGCTCAATTGGACAAGTTCTTCTTATGGCTAATAATAATACTATCAAAGGGGCAGATTCAGATTATAATAGTCTTCAAGTTGTTTCCTCGTATTCGATTTCTAAACAAGTTACCTTTAATATCTCTAGTAATTCTAATATCGACGACCAGGCCACGATTGCCCGATTGGAGGCGATAATTGCCAGGCTTACGGAACAAATTCAAGCCTGGATAAATAAGAAGCAGATTGGTCAGAGGGGAGGAAGAAATATCGGAACCTCTGCTAATTCACCGTATATTTCATTTACTCAGGCTTCTGAAAAAGGCGGTGGAGTAGTCTATCTATTTGGCGAACGTTTGACTGGTAATCTGACTGCCCATTTGGGAAAGGAAACCTACAAGGTATTTCCAGCTAGTGGAGGTGTACCAGCTTATTTCACTTTTGATTTTCCTATTAGTGTTTCCTATTCTTATCCGTTATATGTTGAAAGCCCAACTTTAGGCAAGAGTAATACAGTGTATGTACAAGTAGGAAATGGATCAAATCAGTCATCTATCACCGTCCTTTCTCCGAATGGAGGAGAGACTTTGGTTACCGGTTCTCAGGTACCAATAAAATTTTCTACGACTCTTACAGATAAGCAAATTACTGGTATAACACTTCAACTCTATAAAAAAACCAACGATTCTTTTGGAAAAATGTATGTATCACATATCGCTAGTAATTGGTTAGGTGGATCACCTTATAATTGGGTTATTCCTAAAACTATTACTCCTGGAAATTACTTCATTTATGCAGCTGGAGAAGGATTAAAAGTCGGTCCGACAGAAGTGATTGATTTTAGCGACAACTATTTCACCATTTCTAATGACCCGAATATTACCCCCGAAGGCAATTCAACTGTCACTGTCACTTCACCAAATGGTGGAGAGACTTGGACCAAGGGGTCACAGCAGACAATTCGCTGGACTCGGACTGGCGAAGCGGCCAATTCATCTCATTCGGCTCAGTTGACCATTGCTTTAGCGGACGTACCCATTGGAACTAAAGGTTCTGCCAATACTGGAAGCTATTACGAACGAACAATTCCTAACGCTGGTACGTACACCTTCACTGTTCCTAATACTTTTACTACTGGTACTCGCTATAAAGTTTGGATTGGTGTTCCTTACTATGCTACCGGTCAATCTGGGAATACTTTCACTAATCCTCACGATGGGTCAAACGGAGATTTTAGTGTTGTTGACCCAACTCCAATTGTGACAAAAACCCTCGGTGTTTGTAATTCCAATACTCATAATCGAACCCTCTCTAGTATTTCCTCCGATACGGCCAGCTTGTGTTCAGTAGGAAATGCTACTGGTTTTGGTACCACCAACACTGGCTGGGCATGGGGCTGTTTGGGGACAAGTAATTCCTATCCGACTCCTTGTTCCGCGACAAAGACTACACAGCCGATACAAGCTGCGTGCGGATCGGCTCGCAGTAAAAGTTTCGCTAGTACCCCGACGAGCAATGATGGGCTATGTTCCGTAGGTACTCCGGGAACAGTCTCTGGCAGTTCGATTTATTCTTGGACTTGTGGAGGAGCTGGATTCCTTCCTGCTACTTGTACGGCTGAAAAGACAGTGGTTTCGCTTCCGATGAAAATCACTAACCTCAATGTTAATAATGGTTTGGCTAAGATTTATATTGGAAACTATCCATATATTGCTTGGAACTACGAAGGGTTGAGTGATGGTGGGAGTCGTGCTGTTGATATTAATATCTATTCGCTCTATGGTCTGAATCCGAACGTCCCTAAAGTTACTGTTTCGAATTTTACTCCGACAACGCCTACTAATGGCTACTGGTCTTGGAAAGCCGGAAGTATTCCAGGGAGTTCCGATGTTCTTTCTGCGGGGACTTATGGGATGAAGATTTGTCCAGCAGGTTCTACTACGAATTGTAGTAATATGGTCCAGTTTACCTTGGCTACTCCGGGATCGGCCTCAAAGGATAATTCATCCCTTGATCAAATGGCCAGCGTCCTGAGCTCTCTGCAGGCGATTCTGAATGCATTGAGATAGTCAAAACAGTGTCGAGTGACGAGTGCCAAATGACGAATTAACTCGCGTTTTAAGGACCGACCTTGAATCTGGGGAAAGGTCGGTCCTTTGGGTTTTGGGAAATAAAAAACCGCCCATGGGCGGTTTTTTTAGAGAGTTAAATTTTTACTGAGGCGACAACTTTGGCAAAGGTGGCCGGATCGTCTTTGGCCAAGTTGGACAGGATCTTACGATCGAGTTCGATGTTGGCTTTCTTCAAAGCGCCGATGAATTTGCTGTAGGAAATGCCGAATTCCTTCAACCCCGCGCCGATGCGGATATTCCACAGGGTGCGGAAATCATTCTTTCTGTCCCGGCGGTGGGCGAAGGCATGCACTCCGGCTTTGGCGATGGCCACTTTAGCCTCGCGTTCTTTGGTGCTTCGGCCAAAGCGATAACCCTTGGTCTTAGACAGGGTATTCTTGCGGGTCTTATTGGAAGTTACTCCTCGTTTTACTCGTACCATGATATTGGAATTATTATTTACTTACGGATAGCCTAGGCGTTCGGAAGAAAGCGGCTGATCTGCTTGTTCGTCATATTAAAATCGGCCGTTCCCTTGTGGTTCAACTGGGTACTGCGAGACGCGCGGGCGTTGAAGTGGTTCTGGCCCGGCTTGCGGCCCAGGATCTTGCCTTTCTTCGTCACCTTTAGTCTCTTGGTATAGGATTTATTGGTTTTCATCATAATAGTAATTTTTATTGATTCGCCGGTTTGACTGGTTCGTCGGCAGGTTTCTTCTCTTCGGCAACAACTTTCTTGCCGATCTGGCGTTCGATCACGGTGGTCAGACCCTTCGGGCTTTTCTTGGCCGGATCAGCAATCTTGTAGTCAACAGTGATCAATCTAAGAATACGATCGAGTCGTTCTTGCAAAAATTGAAAGTTGAAATATTTGGAACGGCCGGGAAGGAAAAGGTCAATCTTGACTCGATGTCCCTGGCCCAAAAATTCGGAGGCTTTCTTCGCTTTGATCTCTAGGTCTTTGTCGCCGGTACCAATTTTCACTTGCAGTGATTTGGTTTCGGTTGAATGACTCTTCGAACGCGCCTCGCGATCTTTTTTCTGTTCAATGTACTGCCACTTGCCGTAATCCATGATCTTCGCTACCGGGGGAACGGCTCTTGGCGAGATCTCGATCAGATCCTGTCCCAATTCGTCGGCTTTTTTCAAAGCTTCGTCTAGGGAAATTACGCCCAGGTTCTCTCCGCCGTCAGTGACGACGCGCAGTTCCTTGGACCTAATCTGATGATTGATATGGATAATGTCTTTCAATATATTAATTAACCCTTTCTAAGCAGGGATAACGCTGATTATAGTAAGCTATTTATGGCCAAAAGTCAATAATATTGTATACTATCCCTATGTCCTTAGTAGACAGCAAAAAGGCCGGTTTTAACTATGAACTGGGCGATAAATACGAGTCCGGGATAGAGCTCCTGGGCCATGAGGTTAAAAGCGTGCGGGCTGGGCACGGCATTTTGGCTGGTGCCTATGTAAAAATTCGTGGGGGAGAGGCTTATCTCGTTGGGACGTCCATTCCGCCCTATCAGGCTGGCAATACGCCGGTCGGTTACGATGAAACTCGTCCCCGTCGCTTACTTCTAACCAAACACGAGCTTAAGGTCTTAGCTGACCTAGATCGCCGGCAAGGTTTGACTTTAGTGCCATTAGCGTTGTATAATAAGGGTCGGGTGATCAAGTTGTCGTTTGCGCTGGGTAAGCATAAGAAAAAATCGGACAAGCGCGAGACGATCAAAAAGAAGGATGTTACCCGCGATATTGAACGCTCGTTGAAAACCCGATAATAATTGGGGATGATTGGCCTAGACAGGTAGATTATTCTTTTGTGTGCGTGCCGAAGATTCTAGTAAGATTCGTTAAAATTGCTAGAAAAAAAGAAGTGCCAAAACTTCGAAGGGGACTTTGTCTCCTTACATGCCGGCTTTTGCTTTAGCTTAAGCTGACAGTTTGTCCTTTTGTACGCTTGTTAGAACTGGACAAGCTTAATACACATCGAGCTAGGATTGATGACTGTTTCGACATCAATTCGAATCCCGTAGGGGAATAGAAACTCGGTAGCCGCGGATTTTGCTGGCTTTCGACCGTGGTTACTTAAAACACTGAAACCTTCTACGCATGTAGACTCGCAAAAGATACCTATTTGCACGCGAGTTCGATTCTCGCCATCTCCACACGTAAAATTTTAGCTCGCAGAAATGCGGGCTTTAATTTTTGTATCTGTGACTTATCTATCGTGCTCGACTCTATTTCCAGTAATCATTCCGATTGCGTGTTCGAGCACATCCATTTTTTGTTTTAATTCCTGATATTCATCCGCCGAAATATTTGTTTCTCTTCCTATTTTATCAAATGCCGAGCGAACTGGGATGAGAGCTTCTTTGGCTGTCAATCTTTTTTTGTAATTTTCCGCTTCCTTTGGTGAAAGCTGAGATAGGATAGTTTCGATTTCCTCAAGACATCCTTCTTTGATCAGATCGTAAGAGTGTTTAAAGAGAGAACTGAGTTCCGGTGATAGATCGACTATCTCGTTTAATTCTGCAAGGGAATGATTGGCTTCAAATTGTCCGATCAATGATTCTAGTGTCGCGACCTCTTCGGGCCCAACTTCCCGCAGTTCTTTTACTGGTAATTTTCTTTGTTCATGCTCCCATTGCATGTACTGCTGGTACTCTTCGAAAGTTAGGCCTAGTTTTTTTGCTTTGAGCTCAAAAAATTCCTTGAGGCCCATTCCCGGAAGTAGTTCGAGGGTTTCTTTTATCGGTATAAGTTTGTACATTTCTGCTAGTTCCTGTTCTTCTGGGCTTGGATCTGACAGCCCTCCTTCCTGGGGAGCTTCTTTCTGTGGTTCGAAATTAAATGGTTCTGGCATATTTATATTTTATATTTTTAATTATAATTATTGAATTATATCATTATCATCACCACCCTCCCTTATTTGAGGGCCCTAATTCTGGATGACCCGACATGCGCTTGACTTTTAAAACTGCCTATGATATAATGGCCCTACATAGAGCTAGAGTTTAAATCAAAGTCGATATCTCAATGTATTTTAGTAGAGCTTGTTTCTATTCAATTCAAAATGACTGGAACTATCAAGAAGTTGACCGAGAAAGGTTTTGGCTTCATCACTGGCGAAGGCTTGGCGAAAGACTTGTTCTTTCACTCGAACTCGTTGGTCGGTGTAGCTTTTGACCAGCTTCGCGAGGGTGATGCCGTATCTTTCGATATGGAAGACTCTCCGAAGGGTCCGAACGCTGTTAATGTACAGCGCGCTTAATTCTCAAAATTAAGTAAACATAAAAACCGCCTTCGGGCGGTTTTTATGTGTTAGATATTTCTATATTTATATTTTTACATAAGTTTGTATTAAAAATAATAAATCTTCGGCGAGCACACATAAAATCCTGCTGGATTTTTGTTCACTCTCGCCGTCTTCACGGTTCCGAGAGTCTCGCCGGAGGACATTCCTCTTTATTATCTTGTTCGAACACTATACTCCAAGATAGCTCGTAGGGCGCTCCGCGTCTATTTACGGTCATTCGCGATTGGCGAATGACAAAATACAAATATTTGTTTAAGGCTGGCTTAGTTTGAAATAAAAAAACAACCCCGCCGACTCGGAGTTGTTTTTTGTTGGTTAAGAGTAATGGTTAATGATAATTGGAGTTTTTATTTCCCGATGAATTGGAAAGAAAATTCTCGAGGCGAGAGATTACATTATCCAACCGATCGAGCAAGATACTAAAACGATTAATTAGAGAATCCAGGCTGACTGGGGTAGTTGTTCCCGTGGTACTGGTGGCCGTGCTAGTTGCCGTCGTAGTTGTTCCAGTCTCTCCTCCCGTATTAGTAGTTGTGCCCGTCGTGCTGGTAGCTGTTGACATCCCAGTTTCTTCGGGGGGAGTGGTTGTTGCTGTGGTCGTACCAGATTCTGTTGAAGTACTCGTAGTACTGGTCACCTCAGTTGTCGTCGTTGTACTGGTAGACTGGGCGGGAGGAGTTTCAGCTGGGGTGATTGGTGGGTTTGTCACCGGGTTGTCGATAGCAATCCCTCCCCCTTGTTCTTCCGGCTGTGGAGTGATGTTATCTGGGTCGGCAGTTTGTGCTAAAATCAAAGACCCAGTTGAAAAAAAGAGAAGGAACGTCAAGACTGTTAGTATGCCGATTAATTTTTTCATAGATTTTAGTATTATGGGCTGATAACCTCGACCTTTAGTTTTTTTTGACAGACCATGCTCAAAAACACCGTTACTTGATGCGGTCTCTAAAGTGAGAATCTCCTACCTTAATTCTACTAATTTGAACTGGAAGGGGTCAATCTTGTCAGAAAATCCTTTCTCTTCCAATCCTTATGAATGTGTTATATAATAGGGTTATCAATAACAAAAATATGGCTAAAAACAAAGATAATCAAGGGGTACCGGGGGGAAGGGGAAGAATGACTGGAAAGTTTGTTCAGCAAATCATTACTGCTTTGCTTTTACTTATGCTCACCGTGAGTGTATTTACGCTGTTTTCCGGTAAAAATAAAACAGCCTCAGCGTTAATCCCGGTATCACGGGTAGCGCAAGATATCGGATCTGGCACGGTGAGCAAGCTGGTGGTAAATGGAGATAATATTAATATAACTTATACGGATGGCACCTTAAAAACTTCTAAAAAAGAAGTGGAGGCTTCTTTGTCAGATACGCTCAAAAATTATGGTGTAACTTCTGAACAATTGGCTAAGGTGGCAATTGAAGTGCAAAATCAATCTTCGTTTAGTTTCTGGCTGGTAACACTAGCTCCGTTTTTACTATCTCTCCTTTCGATCATTTTTATTATCTGGCTTTTGTCGCGACAGATGAGGGGCGCGTCGATGCAAGCGTTTACCTTCGGCCAGTCACGGGCGCGCATTGTTGATCCGAATGATCAAAATCAGAAAGTTACTTTTAAAGATGTGGCGGGAGTGAAAGAAGCAAAGGAAGAATTGAAAGAGATTGTAGATTTTTTGAAAAATCCGAAAAAATTCTTAGAAATCGGCGCACGGATTCCTAAGGGGGTTCTCCTCATGGGGGCGCCCGGTACGGGAAAAACACTTTTGGCCCGAGCGGTTGCTGGGGAGGCACATGTGCCGTTTTTGTTCCTCTCTGGTTCAGAATTTGTGGAAATGTTTGTGGGAGTAGGCGCTTCGCGCGTTCGTGATTTGTTTAAGATGGCAAAGAGCATTGCGCCGGCTATTATTTTTATTGATGAAATTGACGCCATTGGCCGACATCGTGGAAGCGGTATGGGCGGAGGCAATGATGAGCGCGAACAAACTTTAAACCAAATTTTGGTGGAAATGGATGGTTTTGAACCGACCGAAAAATTGATCGTGATGGCCGCCACCAACCGGCCAGATGTGCTTGACCCAGCTCTGCTTCGTCCGGGTCGTTTTGATCGCCGAGTGATGTTGGATGCGCCGGATCTGAAAGATCGCGAAGAGATTTTGGGTATTCACGCCAAGAAAAAGCCGTTGGGTGAGGATGTAAAATTGCACGTGATCGCCGAACGCACCCCGGGATTTTCCGGTGCCGATCTGGCCAGTCTGATGAACGAAGCGGCCATTCTCGCCGCGCGGGAAGACCGCAAAAAGATTACCCAGTACGATCTGATTCGTTCGGTGGAAAAAGTGATGCTTGGACCGGAACGCAAGAGTCATATTCTCTCTAAACAAGAAAAGAAAATTACCGCCTATCATGAAATGGGCCATGCTTTGGTCGCTTCGGTCCTGCCCAATTCCGATCCGGTGCATAAGGTTTCGATTGTTTCCCGCGGTTACGCCGCCGGTTATACATTGAAACTGCCGTTAGAAGATCGCCGTTTGCAGTCGCGCAAAGAATTTTTGGATGACATCGCCGTGTCGCTTGCCGGTTACGCCGCCGAGAAAATGGTCTTTGGTGATATGACGACCGGTGCTTCCAATGATATTTCTGTTTCGTCGGCCTTGGCGCGCGACATGGTTGCCCGTTATGGTATGAGTGACAAGATTGGGCCAGTAGCTTATGAAGCTGGAGCGAAGATGACAATGTCTCCCGTTGCGATGGGTGACCGTTATTCATCTGAGTCGGTTGGTTCAGCCATTGACGCGGAAGTTTCACGGATCATGAAAGACGGCTTGGATCGCGCCAATGAAGTGTTGTCTCAGCAGAAAAAAGCTCTGGATATGATGTCGGGGGAATTGATCAAGACCGAAACACTCGAACGCGAAGATTTTGAAAAACTGTTGATCTTAAACGGCATCAAGCCGAAGAAGCGACATATTGATGAGCCGGGCGAAGAGCTGGTCATTGATGCTGGTGGAGTGCAGACGGAGATTGTGTAAATGTTCAGAAACAAAAAACCGGCATTGCCGGTTTTTTGTTTTAAGTGCACCTTGTAGGGATCGAACCTACGACCTTACGAATGTGAATCGTACGCTCTAACCAACTGAGCTAAAGGTGCAAACGGTTTTACTTTACCTTATTTGGCCTTTTATTTCAAATGGTTTTAATTGCTAAAACCCCATTTTTCCTATATATTTTAGCTGTTATGCGCGTGTAGCTCAGTTGGTAGAGCGAAGAGCTTATACCTCTTTGGTCCTAGGTTCGAGTCCTAGCACGCGCACATTTTTACTCAAAATGAATTTCGGTTTTTTCCGCGTCTAAACGTTCGCGGATTAGCGGATATTTTTTCAACTCGAAATCTTGTTTCAAAATTACCTGCGCTTCGGTGCGGGCGGCTTCCACCATCTTAATATTCCTGATCGATTCCATGCCGATATCAGAAATGCCCCACTGCTTGCCGGCCGACAGTCCGCCGGCTCCGCGCAAGGCCAGATCTTGTTCAGCTAGTTCGAATCCATTCTTGGCGGTTTTCAGCGCCTTCAATCTTTCCATCGATTTGGCGGATTTAGTTTCGGAAAAAAGGAAACAATAGGCTTGATGCGAACTGCGAAAAACCCGTCCGCGTAATTGATGAAGCTGTGCCAAACCAAAGCGCTCAGCCCCTTCGATAATGATCATTGTCGAGTTCGGTACATTGACGCCCACCTCAATGACCGAGGTGGCGACCAGAATATCAATTTTACCGGCTGAAAATTCGGCCATCATTTCATCCTTATCAGCCGGCTTCATTTTGCCATGAATAAGCCCCACCATTAATTCTGGAAAAACTTTCGTGCCCAAGCGTTCCTGTTCGGCTTTAGCCGATTTGGCGACAAGAGCCATTTCTTTATCTGGATCAGGTTCGTCGATGCGTGGACAAATAACGTAAGCTTGTCGCCCCTTTTTTATTTCTTGTCTAATGAATTCATAGGTGGCATCGCGCTTATCGGGCGGGACGATGTCCGTAATTATTTCTTTGCGACCGGCCGGCAGTTCATCGAGTAAGGTTAGATCGAGGTCGCCATAGATAGTGAGAGCGAGTGTTCGCGGAATTGGCGTCGCCGTCATAGAAAGCAGGTGGGGGACGCGGGCCCTGTTGGAATCCTTGCGAATTAGTTTAGCGCGTTGCATCACTCCGAAACGGTGCTGTTCGTCGATAATAACATAGGCCAAATTTTTGAAGGCAACGGCTTTTTGAATCAAGGAGTGCGTGCCGATCAAAATCGGAATTTGTCCGTCGGCAACCCATTTCAAGAGACGGGGGCGGGAGATGTCGGTATGGCCGGAGGGGTCGAGTTTGGAGGGGAACTTGCGACAGCCGGAGCCGGTCAATAGGCCGATATTAACATTAGGAATATGTTTGAAATATTGGATGAAAGATTCAAAATGTTGGCGAGCCAAGATTTCGGTCGGAGCCATGTAGGCTACTTGCAGGCCGGCGTTTACCACGGCGAAAGCGGTCGTGGCAGCCACCGCGGTTTTACCGGAGCCGACATCGCCTTCCAACAGCCTGGTCATTGGCTTGCCGGCACGAAAATCGGCGCAGACTTGGTTGATCGCTTTTTTCTGCGCGCCTGTCGGTTCGAATGGAAAGCGGGCTAAAAATTCTTTTACTTTGGCGCTTTCATCGGGCAGATCGAAAGACAGATTATTTTGGTAGTTTATTTTATCCGTTAGCCGTCTTAGTTGGATGAAGAAAATTTCCTCAAAGGAAAAGCGTTTTTTTGCGGCCAATGCATCAGTCGGTTTTTTCGGCGTATGGATCCAAATGAGGGCCGTCGCCAAACAGGGCAGATTATATTTTTTAATGATTTCTTCTGGCAGTGGATCAATTAGTTCGTTCTGAACGCCAGTCTTTAAAATCGTTTGGATATGGTAATAAAACCAGCCGGAAGAAAGTCCGCGGGTTTCGGGATAGACGGGAATTAAGAACAGGCTTTCGTTTTGTCCGCCGTCATTTTCGAACAAAGAATCTTTGGCCGCAATCGTTCCGATCGCTTCTCGCACATCGGGATTGGCCAAATAAATTTCATCTTTACGTTTAGTAATCTTTCCGCGGAATTCGCCGAAACTTCCAATTGGAATTTTCTTGGCCATATAGGCCTGGTGAAACCAGACCGCTTTGATGATAGCTGTGCCGTCGTCAATCATGGCTTCGGCCATCGGAATTTTGGAGCGGAACCCTTTTAGGGTTTTGGCCGACAGGACTTTGCCATAAATGATAGTATCTTCACCTTCGGAGAGGTCTTTGATATTTTTAATCTGACCCGGTTCCTCGTAGCGATTGGGGAAATATAGCAGAAGATCTTTTACTGTTTTTATCTTTAGTTTGGCTAGCCCCGCTTTTTGCAGGGGATTAAGCCGGAATTCTTTATCTAAGGGTGATCCCAGGTTCATGATTTAATAAGTATAGCGTAAAAGGCTTAATCCTTGAATTTGTGTCATTTCCGCTTAGATAGTGCTCTTGTTGAACTGCAAAAATAAAATGTCCTTGCCGTGGTTGTATCCAGCAAGGACATTTGTGGTGTTTTCATTTTGTCTCCTTAGTCATCTTCTTCGTCTGTTTTCCGGTCAGCATTTTCCTCGTCTTTTATGGCACGAAAGAAATCATATCCGATACTGGCGGCGTAGGCTAAAATGATCGTAATTTCAAAACCTATGGCCAAAATGAGACCTTCTCGTCCCTGGCTCTGGTAGATAAGGAAATCAGCGACAAGAAGAATTAAAGCGATGATTCCGCAGACTTTCTTGTACGGGATCTCTTTGTCTGTAGATCCAGTTTGTTGGGTATTCATCTTCGGCAACCTCCCGTCCATACATAAAAATACCTGATGGTCTGCAGGGAAATATAACATCAGAAATGGTAAAAGTCTAAGAGTTCATCTCCAATTTAAGGAGGAGGGGGGGTCATTGCCCAATCAATTGATAGCCGGCAACCTTGGCCCGCAAGAGCGGGGAGGTCGATGAACTGGTATCTGGCTCCAGATAAACACGAAAGCGGTAACGTTGGCCTAACCGTAGGAACTTGCCTTCGTCGGAATAGACGATCATTTGAGAAGATAAGAGAGGGGTTTCCGGCGAAGAAGGTCCGACGCTGTCGATGATGATCGCGCTTTCGCGGACCGGGCAAACGCGACAGTCACGGCCGGCTGGACAAGCCATACACTCGTATTTGCCGATCACATAGCCGTCGGTGGTGTAGGTAGATGAAGCTGTACCGATGTTTTTTATTTCCGGTACGGTGTAAACCTTATCCGGTTTGCCAAGTTCGGAAACACTTGCTGGAGAGAGCGAAGCTCTGCTGCCAATCAAAAATAGTGCGCACAAAATGATTAGTACGGCGAAGGCGATCGTTGATTGTTTAGTGCGGGGAGGCATTGGAATTAGTGTCGAGTGTCGAATGACGAGTTACGAATGAAAAAAGACAGATATTTTGTCATCCCGGGCTCGATTCGGGATCCAGTATTTTTTTAATTAGTGACTAAGTAATTATAGCCTAAAGGAGCTAGAAAAAAAGGATTATTTGTGTATAATGGGAAAGTTGTAATAGTGAGAAATCGACTGGGAAGAGGTGTCTATGAAGGGAAAACTGCTTTCCCCTTCATCCGGTCCCTTGGGGATCAGCCGTTGTCGAGCAAAGCGAGACAGGCTGAAGGGAGCCCTTGGGGCGAAGGCACTCGTAATTTTGATGTTTTTGAAAAAAACATAATGGAGAGGTGCCTGAGTGGCCGAAAGGGGCACACTGCTAATGTGTTAACCGGGTAAAACCGGTTCGAGGGTTCGAATCCCTCCCTCTCCGCTCGTACAAAAATCCGCCCTGTTGAGGGGCGATTTTTGTTGAGCGAAGAGGAGCGACTGGACTGCTCCAGTCGCGTGAGGGATTCGAAAAGCGGAGCGTTACGAGGTCAGCAGACCGAGTCGCGAGCTGCGGACACGACCAAAATGAGCGACGGCGAATTTTGAGTCGCGGAAGAATCCCTCCCTCTTTAATTTTTTTTCGGATCCACGGCGAACTTTTACTCGCGGGAGGATCCTTCCCCCCCCCGTCAAAATTGAAAATCAGAAGACGAAATATTTTTTTGGTTTTTGGAAAATCCGTGGCTGTAAAATTATCGAAGATACTTTCCTATCGGTTATTATGATGCAGGTAAAAACAAATAATGGTATTATGTTATCAACATTTAGTACTTCAATAATAAATCCAATAATTTTATACTATGAAAAAGAGAGTAAAAAATCCGATCAAGATTTTTAGTGCAGTTGTTATTATAATTTTGGTATTTTTTGTTGCCTTCGTATTATACAATAAATATAAATTGGCTAGACCAACAGATCCCTTCACTAATGGAGGAAGTGAAAGGAATATGATCGTTGTCCTCAGTGACCTTCATCTTGGGGCCGATCTCTCTTATGCCGAGTTCAACAAAAACACCCTCTCTCTTCAGAAACTGCTCAAACAAATAAAAGAGTCACCAAACATCAAGGAGCTTGTTATTGCTGGAGATTTGTTTGATGAATGGTTTGTACCAGCCACGGTAGATACTTATGCCGGAAAGAACCAGCGTGATTTTGTCCAGCGTATTGCGACTGCTAACAGGGGCGTAATTGATGATCTTAATAGTATAATTCAATCTGGAAAAATTTTAGTCACCTATGTTCCCGGAAACCATGATTTGACAATAAAGGAAGAAAATATTTATCTTATTCTTCCGGGAATTAATCAGATGAGAGATAAGGAACAAGGGTTAGGCACATACTCTCCGATTGATTATCCTAAAATAGCCATTGAGCATGGCCATCGTTATAATTTTTTCTGTGCGCCAGACCCTATTTCTAACCAAGATATTGCTCCTGGGACCATAATGCCTCCGGGATACTTTTTCACAAGGATAGCTGCTCTCCATGTTCTACAAAAAAACCCACAACCGGGCGATACGATGCGAATTGTTACCCCAAATACCTCTGGTAATGCCAGTCAAAGCTCGTTGTTTGCCTACTGGAAACTCTGGGAATGGGCAATCAATTATCTAACGATAGAGAATAAGTTTGATGAGAAAATTATTGTTACCAACGTTGATGGATTTACTAAGAAATACGCCGTTAATGATCTATTGCCCTACCAACTAACCGCCGGTGGGAAAATAGACGTGAATCTTTATAAGGGAATACAGGACACTTGGAACCAAAGACAGACGCTTAATCATGTGTCTGTAAATATTCCCGTAACTCAAGCGATCGCCGAAGCTTCTTCTGCCGAGGAGACTGATAATCAGGCAATTGCACAGTATTTTATGAACCCTAATTCTGATAAGAGAATCGTTATTTTTGGGCATACTCATGTCGCAAAAATTATTTCGTCTGATAATTATAAAGGGCAAAAATCAATCTACGCAAACTCCGGAACCTGGATTGATAATAATCCAAAATTGACAACTAGGAATTTCGTCGTTATAACACCGCAAAGTACTAAGATGTCTTCGCGGACTCACGTTAAACTTTATAATTTCGAAGGCGATGTTGTAACAAAAATGGCCGAAGACTCGCTGCGCTATTAATCTGGATCTCCCCAATTTACTAAGTTCACCCTCGTTTAATAGTTTTGGGAGTTTCCTACCCCATCTGCCAGAACATCCCGATCGCGGCGATGATCATGGCAATGAAGGTAATCCAGAGGAAGGTTTTGGATAGCCACCCGCTGGCGTATTCGTTCATTATTTTTTTATTGGACGAAATTTTTATGATCAGGAAAAGCAGGGGAATAGCGATAAGGCCGTTTAGGACGGCTGTTACAATCAAAGCTTTGATCGGATCGATGCCGATAAAATTGATCCCCAAGCCGATTACTGTGGCAACAATAATTACACCGTAGAAACCATGCGCATCGCGCAATTTGCGGTATAGGCCTTCATGCCAATTGAAAGCTTCGGCCATGGCATAGGCGGCTGACCCAGCTAATACAGGGATAGCCAGAAGCCCTAGTCCAATAATCCCAATGGCGAAGATTATCCCAGCTAAAGATCCAGCTAGCGGAGTCAGGGCCTTGGCGGCATCGGCGGCCGTCGCAATGTTGGTGATCCCGTTGGTGTGAAGAACTGTTCCGGTGACGACAATAATACACCAGGTGATGATTTGCGAAAAAAGCATTCCCAGGGCATTGTCGATCCGCATATTGCGGATGAATTTCTTGAAACCGCGTTTGTGTTCATCTATGTTGCCGGCGATTTCTTCTTCGACTTCTTCCGAGGCTTGCCAGAAGAACATATAAGGTGAAATGGTCGTGCCGATTACTCCAATAAAGAGAAAAAGAAAGACAAATGAGAGTTGGATGTTCGGAATAAAAGTGGCATGGAGAAGTTCTCCCCAGGGCTGATTGACCAGAAATAAAGTCACCGGGTAGACTAGCAAACTGACAGCCAGCCACTTCAAAACCCGCGCATAGGATCGGTAAGGAACATATATCTCGCAGGCAAGAGTAATCACGGTAAAGCCTAAGGTAGAGAGGACGAAGGGGATAGGCAGGATAAGTTCTAAGGCGGCAGCCATAGCGCCAAGATCGGCTCCAATATTTATCGTGTTGGCAATTGCGATTAAGGCGACCGTTGTTACGAGTACCGGTTTGCCATAATGTTCGCGGGCGACAGCGGCGATGCCTTTTTTAGTGACCGCTCCAATTCGAGCGCAGGCTTCCTGCACGGCCACCATTAGTGGATATAAGAAGGGCACAATCCATAATTGGGCATAGCCGAACTGCGCTCCAGATTGGGAGTAGGTGGCTATTCCCGAGGGGTCATCGTCTGCGGCACCAGTTACTAAACCGGGGCCAAAGATTCCTAAGAATCTTTTTATTGGACCGGTGGGTTTCGTGTTTTCTTTTTTCATTAAGTTTAATAGTAGCAGAGAAACAGTTTTGGCTGAAACGATGTTTGGGGACAGGTCCTCTCTCCTTACGAAAGGGAACTTAACTCGCCACCGCCACCCTAATTATTTTTCGTGGTTTGGCCCGTTCGAGGGCGCGTGAGGCTTCGGCCAGAGTGGTACCGGTGGTGGAAACATCATCAATTAAAATGATCGTTCGTCCGCGGAAAGCTCGCCGATTTTGCACGCGAAAAACTCCAAGAAGATTGTTCAGCCGTTCGGTTCTGTTTTTTACTTTTACTTGCGCTGGAGTATCTTTGATTTTGATTAGATTTCTTGCTTCGAGTCGGAAAAGTTTTGGGTCGAGTTCCTGTAATTTTTTGGCAATTTCTTCGGCTTGATTATAACCGCGCGCTCGTTCTCGTTTTTTGGATAGGGGAATTGGAACGAGTAAAATTTTCCCACCGGTTTCGCGGTAGGCGGTTGCCTCAGTCAGTTCATCCAACAAGATTTCGGAAAGCCAGCCGGCAAAAATATCGGCTACTTCTTTTATCCCCCGATATTTTAGAAGCCAGATCAGTTTTTGAACGGCTGGTTGGCGGTAGGGTACGGCGGAAAGGATCGTATATTCGCTGTAACCGCGCGAGAGGGGAATTTGATTACGACAGAGATCGCATAAATATGTTTCTTTCGCTCCGCACCCGGCGCAACGCTTAGGAAACAAGATTGAATGTATTCTCTCGGAAAAGCTTTTAATCTTTTGAGTTAGCGCCATGGAATAGATTATAGCTGGTTAATGAACAATGAACAGTGAACAATAAAAAACAAAGACCGAAATTCAATGGGTACTGTTAATTGTTCACTGTTCATTGTATTGGTGGTATAATAATTCAAATTATGGCTAATATTTTTTCACGTCTTTTTGGCTCGGGGGGAACAGACCGTTCCGGCAACAGCGTGATTGCCGTTGATTTTGGATCTTCAACCGCTAAGGTTATCCAATTACGCAAAGATAAGGGGCGAATTGTCCTGGAAACTTACGGCGAGATCGCCACCGGTCCGTACGTGGGAATGGCTCCCGGCCAGGCTGTCAATTTAGGTATCGATAAAATGGCGGAGGTTGTGACGGATCTTTTGCGGGAATCGAATGTCACAACTAAGCAAGGTGTAATGGCGATACCGCTCCGGTCAAGTCTTTTGGTTGTACTTGATATTCCTAATTTGTCCAAGACCGATCTGGCGTCCGCTGTTCCGACGGAAGCTCGGCGTTTTATTCCGGTGCCGATCACCGAGGTAATGCTTGACTGGTGGATAATTCCTGAGCGGGAAGACATTTCGCCGGCTTATGATAATAAATTGCCCGGTAAAAAGATCGAAGAAGTTTTAGTAGCGGCGATTCATAAAGATACAATCAAGTTATATCAAGATCTATCGCAAAAATTGGGGCTGGGTGTAAATACTTACGAGATTGAAACTTTCAGTCTGATTCGTTCTGCTATGGAAAATGACCTGTCGGCAACGGCTATCGTTGATCTGGGGGCAGGGACGACCAAATTGGCGATCGTCGATTATGGTGTGGTCCGTGTTTCCCATACGATAAATAAAGGGGCGCAAGATATTTCGACAGCCTTGTCTCGATCGTTGTCTGTTCCTTTTGAAAAAGCAGAAGAAATTAAGCGCCAGGTTGGGCTAGTGGAGGAGGTGACGAAGGAGGGGGATATCCGCGAAGTAATCAGCCCGATTTTGGAGTATATTTTTGAAGAAATAAACAGGACGATCATTAATTACCAGAAAAAACAGTCGGTCGCGGTGGAAAAAGTGATTATTGTTGGTGGCGGATCGCAATTGCGTGGCTTACTTTCTTTAGCCAAAGAAAGTTTGAAAATGGAAGTGGTTCTGGGGACGCCTTTTGACAAGATGGAGACTCCGGCCTTTTTGGAAAATGTGCTTCGTTCGGCCGGGCCATCGTTTGCTGTTTCGATCGGTTTGGCCCTCCGCGCGCTGGAAGAACAAGGTTAATTTTGATCATTAAAGATTAATCCTTAAGAAAAGAAGAGTTTAGATTTTAATATTTATTTATCTGCAGGCCTGGACCCCGGATCAGTCCTGCTAAAGTAGGTAGTCCGGGACGCTCAATTTTCTAGTCGCTTCGCTTTTTGAAAATTGGCGGTTTATCCCCTGATTTTCCTTGTTGCTGTGAACTTCCTGGCTTATAATTAACTTCATATATGGAACCGACCATTCAATCCTCGTTCATTCCAAAACAAACCCTGACTCCTAATAATGTCGCGCGACCCTCTTCGTCGGGTAATGGAATGGGATTGTTCACTTTGCTTTCGTTTATTGTCCTTTTCTTGTCCCTGTTGGCCGCCGGGGGGACTTTTGCTTATCGAAGTTATTTACTTTCTCATTTGTATGCGCCCTGTCAGATAACTTCCCAAACTCAAACAAATAGCGATATCTTGGGTCTTTCCGGTAGTACCAATAAGAAATGCGGTCTATATGCTTCATTGGAAGATAAACGGCGTCAGTTAGACGGGGCCCGGCTCACTAGAATGGAACGGCTTGATACCAAGATGAAACTTGCTTCAATAATAATGGGCAAGCATATGTCCTTGTCACCCTTGTTTGATTTGTTGTCGACCACGACGCTCAAAACGGTTCGTTATACTAAGTTTGGTACTCAGGATGGATTGCAGACTCTTTCGGGGGTGGCCTCGAGTTACGAAGATATCGCCGTCCAATCGAACGTTTTGAATTTGATGCCAGCGGTTAAAAATCCCCTTTTCTCCAACCTCGATCTCGACCAGCAGGGCAACGTAACTTTCACCCTGTCTTTCGGTGTTGATCCGTCAGCTTTGAGTTATAAACCGATTATCACTGTTCCGGTCGTGAGCCCAACAAGCTTGCCACGAGAGGATTCGAATTTACCTAAAACAGCTAGCTCTACGAACTAACGAATATTTTTTCATGAAATTTTTATTACCCATCATAAATTTTGCCATCGCCGTCTCTCTTTTTATCGTGTTTACTGATGGAATGATGGTTAATGCCCCGCTTAGTGAAAAAGTTGTCAACGCCAAGACTGGCCAGATAGATGTTACCCAGTCTGTAGGTGGCATCAGAGCCCTTCAAGTGAGGCAAAAACAGTTAGACGAAGCGCTTTTGGCCGCCGATAAGGTGAGTGTTCGGGTGAACCAGTTATCGGGAACTTACAATAATTTTGCCGAGTCCGACAAGGCTCGTTTGGATGAGTTTTTGCCGGATCATGTTGATAACATTCAGCTGATTATTGATGTTAATGGAATTGCCAAGAAAAATGGTATGTCGATCAAGAATGTTAAGGTCTCTACCGGGGCTCAGGGAGAAGATCCGAGCAACTCTAAAACGATCTCAACTCTTGATCCGCGTTTAGGAGCGATGGTCTTGTCTTTCTCGGTTACTGGTACTTATGAGGCGTATAAAAAATTGGTCGCTGATCTGGCTTCCAGTTTGCGGATCATCGATATTTCATCGGTTTCTTTTGCAACCGATGATAAAGGTGTTTATACCTACAATTTGTCGCTAAAGACCTATTGGTTAAAATAGACTAAGATTTTTTCATGTCCAATTTGTTAAAAAATATAATTTTGTTTCTCGCGCTGATTGTTTTGGTCTACTTGGGTTTTTGGTATCTCACGAGAGAACCTTATGTGGTAGATTCGGTTAGTGTCGAAGTTACAAGCGGAAGGGCTACTTCAAGTAACCCGGCTGATGAATTCGCGGCTCTTCTCGATCAGTTGTCTTCGGTGGATTTTCAACAGGGGGCCGGACAAATTCCAATATTCAACAATCCTATTTTCCGCGATGGTCTGGTAAGCTTCAGACGCGATCTGCCTTCGATTGATCGTGTTCGAGCTAATCCGTTTGCTCCGCTGGAAGGTAATCCTGCTTCATATACTCACTATGCGTCTCCATTACCAGCTTCCCTGACTCCAACGATCTTCCCTACTTCTACTGCGACGGGGACTAAGGCAACAACCACCAAGAAGAAATAATCGCCGATTTTTAAGGAGCAACGCGAGTATAAAAATCGAGCGCCCGTTGCCCCACTCGGGATCCAGGTTGTAATACAGGTTAGACTAGTACTGGATTCCCGCCTGCGCGGGAATGACACAATCGAGTTATGTCAAATTTCCCCAATCCCCAGATTCCCACATTTACTCTCGAGGGCGCGAAAGTGCCGTTGGAAGTTTTGAAGTATATCCCGGAAGAAAGCGCGACCTTCTATCAGTTCGTACCGTTAGGAATCACTGATGGTGTTTTGGAAGTGGGGATGGTTGATCCGGAAAATATCGAAGCAAAAGATGTTCTCCAATTTATCGGCAGTACCAACAATCTGCCTTTTAAGGTTTTTCGAATTAGTAAAGAAGATTTGGATAAGATTATTGGAGAATACAAGGGGTTATCGGGAACGGTTGACAAGGCGCTGGGAGAATTTGTCGCTGACGCCGAAGAGGATCTGAAAAAAATCAAAAAGGCAGAAGATGCGCCGGAACATAAAAATGAAGTACCGACGATTGTGGAAGATGCGCCGGTTACCAAGATTGTTTCGGTCATTTTGCAGTACGCAATTGGCGGTAATGCGTCTGATATTCATATTGAACCGGAAGCAGAAAAGATTCGTGTTCGCTATCGTGTCGATGGAACCTTGCACACCACCTTGACCTTCACCCGTTCCGTTCATGAGGCGATTGTGGCGCGGATTAAGATCCTGACAAATATGAAGCTGGACGAAAAACGTAAACCGCAGGACGGTCGTTTTTCGGCTAAAATCGAGGGGCGTAAGGTAGATTTTCGGGTATCTACTTTGCCAACCTATTTTGGTGAAAAAGTGGTGATTCGTATTTTAGATCCGGACAAGAAAAATATCTCGTTTGATACTTTGGGTCTAGTGGGAGAAAATTTAGCGGCTGTTCAAGAGGCGATAGCGAAACCTTATGGAATGATTCTTTTGACTGGTCCCACTGGATCGGGTAAAACGACAACCCTTTACTCGATGCTTTCATCCATCGACCGTGAAAAGAATAATGTCGTGAGTTTGGAAGATCCGATCGAATACGATATTGAAGGGGTAAACCAATCGCAGGTTCAGCCGGAGATAAATTACACCTTTGCCAATGGGTTGCGTAGTATCTTGCGTCAAGATCCGGACGTTATAATGGTAGGTGAAATTCGCGATCGAGAAACGGCCAAATTGGCGATTCAGGCGGCCTTGACCGGCCATTTGGTGTTTTCTACCCTCCATACCAACAATTCGATCGGAGTGATTCCGCGTTTGGTGGACATGGGGATTGAACCTTATCTAATCCCTCCAGCCCTGACCATGGTGATGGCGCAAAGACTGGTCCCTGTTCTATGTAATGATGCCAAAACGGAGATTCCGATTGATGATAGTTTGAAAATGATGGTGGAAAAGCAATTTGCCGATTTGCCAGCCGAATTTCGGGGAAAAATTCCCATTCCAGCCAAGGTCTACCGCCCCGGCCAATCGGCTTCCTGTCCGTCTGGTACACGCGGACGGATTGGTGTTTTCGAGTCCTTTTCTATGGAAAAAGATCTTGAACGTCTCATCTTGACGTCACCGGGAGAAAACGAGATCTACGATTATTTGCGTAAAAAAGGCTTCTTGTCGTTAAAGGAAGACGCGATGAAAAAAGCGTTTGAAGGCCGGATCTCGTTTGACGAAGTGAATAGACTATAGAAAAATTCGTAGTTATTCGCCCTCCTTTATATATTGGCATCTTTTATTGTTAGATAATTCAAGCTATAATATTCCTAATATGAGCGATACCGAAGCTTCTCGAAAAATTATTATAATAGACGACGATAAATTTTTATTGGATATGTATGCCATGAAATTTACCGATCAGGGATTTGTCGTGACCCCGTGTTCTTCAGCTGAAGATGCCCTCTTAAAATTGGAGGGGGGAGAAGTACCTAATATAATCGTCTGCGATATTGTAATGCAAAAAATGGACGGCTTCGCTTTTCTTCAGACAGTCAAAGAGAAGAAACTGGCCACCTCGGCTGCTTTTGTCTTACTCTCCAATCTTGGTCAAAAGGAAGATATTGAAAAAGGCATGAGTTTAGGCGCCGACGGCTATATTATCAAGGCGAGCGCTACGCCGTCAGAAGTCGTGACCAAAGTTTTGGATATTGTAAAGAATAAGAAGTAAAAACCCAGTCTGTCATTCCCGCGCAGGCGGGGATCCAGAGTTTAATAAATTGACACCTAGATTCCCGCCTGCGCGGGAATGACAACACAAAACAATAATCTTAAATATTATGGATTATAAAAAAGAAATGGAAGAATTGGTCGCGGCCGTTGAAAAGGAGGGGGCTTCCGATTTGCACTTGACTGTTGGCCGGCACCCGACAATTCGCGTGAATGGCGATTTGATCCCAATCGTCAAAAAAACAGCTTATACTCCTGAAGACACAATGGGCTTATTGATGGAGATTCTCAATGAAGACAATAAAAAGTTATTTTTGGAAAAAAAGGAGCTAGATTTTTCCTTCAGCCCGAATGGGGCAATCCGCTTCCGCGGTAATGCCTTCTATCAGCGGGGAGTGGTGGGAATTGCCTTGCGTCTTATTCCTGAGAATATTAAGACAATCGAAGAGCTCAATTTGCCGAATATCTTGTATGATTTTGCTAACAAGAAGCAGGGTTTTTTCCTGGTGGTTGGTCCGGTGGGGCAAGGAAAATCTACCACTTTGGCTTCCATTGTTCAGCATATCAACTTGGAACGGGCAGAGCATATTGTAACGATCGAAGACCCGATCGAGTATCTGTTTAAAAATGAGCGTTCGATTATTGACCAGCGCGAGATTCGTTTTGATACGGAAAGCTTCGCCTCGGCTCTTAAATCGATGTTTCGTGAAGACGTGAATGTGGCCTTGATTGGCGAAATGCGCAATTACGAAACTATTTCTAGTGCGGTTACCGCCGCCGAGACTGGACACTTGGTTTTGTCCACCCTTCACACTAACAGCGCTTCTCAGACTATTGATCGTATCATCGATTCTTTCCCGGCCGAGGAACAAAAACAGATTAGAGTCCAGCTGGCCGGCTCGCTTCTAGGGGTCTTTTCCCAGCGTTTGATTCCGCGCATGTCTGGTGGGTTGGTTCCGGCTTATGAATTGCTGATAAATAATAGTGCGGTGGAAAATTTGATCCGTGAGGGGCGAACGGCAGAAATCGACGTTGTGATTGAAACAGGCGCCGATTCCGGTATGATTAGTTTGAACCGCTCGCTTACCGATTTGGTACAAAAAGGAGAGATAACTCCAGAATCGGCCTACCGCTTCTCGATCGATCCAAAAGGATTGGAACGTTTAATGTAAAATTACCGTGCTCTACAATTACAAAACAACTAATAAAGAAGGACTGATTCAAAATGGCAGTATTGATGCGCCGAATGCTGATTTGGCGATTGGTTCACTCCAACGGCGCGGACTGATTGTGATTAGTGTGGCCCCTGCCAACGATAAAAAACCGCTCTTTTCAATGGGCTTCTTTAATCGGATCAAAGTTGATGAGATTGTCATTTTGTCCCGTCAGATTTCCACCTTGTTTGAAGCCAAGGTATCAGTGGTAGAAACTTTTCGGCTGTTGGCTTCTGAATCAGAGAATCCTCTGATCAAGTCAAAGCTATCCGAAGTGATGGATGATATTAAAGGGGGCATTACGATCTCCGACGCCATGTCTAAGCATCCAGACCTCTTTTCCGATTTTTACGTCAGTATGGTTAAGTCTGGAGAAGAATCGGGTAAGCTGTCAGAAGCCTTCGGCTATCTGGCTGATTATCTTGATCGTTCCTATGCTCTTACTTCCAAGGCCCGCAATGCCTTAATCTACCCGGCCTTTGTCGTCGTATCTTTCTTGGTGGTTATGGCGGTGATGATAATTTTTGTTATCCCGCGTCTAGGAGTGATTTTAGCGGAAACGAATCAAGATCTGCCGATTTATACCAAATTAGTACTAGGATTCAGTAATTTTGTCAGCCGTTTCTGGATGTTATTTGCGGCTTTACTGGTGGCTGTCGGATTTTTCTTGGCTAAATATCTGCCAACTAAGGCGGGAAAAGAATCTCTCGGTCGGTTAAAATTGAACACTCCCTATGTTGGGGATCTGTATAAGAAGCTATATCTTTCGCGCATTGCCGATAACTTGAATACAATGATCGTTTCCGGGGTTTCCATGGTGCGGGCGCTAGAAATCACGGCCGATGTCGTGGACAATGATTTGTATAAAAAAATTCTATTAGAGGCTTCAACTGGGATTAAAGGAGGCGCATCCATTTCGGATGTTTTGGCCAACTATAGTGAAGTTCCTAAGATTATGGTGGAAATGATGAAGGTAGGAGAAGAAACTGGCCGACTGGGTTATGTGTTGGAGACAATGGCCAAATTCTATCAGCGGGAAGTGGATAACGCGGTGGATACGCTGGTGGGTTTGATCGAACCTTTTATGATCGTCTTTTTAGGTGTGGCGGTAGGGGTGCTTTTGACGGCTGTTCTGGTTCCGATCTATAACGTAGCCTCAGGGCTCTAATTTCTTTTTGTATTGTCATACCGGCGGAGGCCGGTATCCAGGTTTGTGGTTGTGTTTGTCCTTCCGCCAAGGCCTTTGGCGAGCACTCATATTTTTCTGCTGAAAAATTGCTCACTCTCAGCGCCTGCGCGCTTCCGAGAGTCTCGCCAAAGGCCTTGGCTTCAGAACTCCCACTAGCGTAAAGGGGAAGCTTTAGTTGAAGGTCGCCCTGCGTCTATCTACGGTCATTTGCCGGTCTGGCAAATGACAGGGGGAAGACAAAAAGATATCCACAGGGTGATTTTAGCGGATTTTGCCAAGGGGGGATATAATTAACTAAATTTGCGAAAAGACAAAATCGGTCAGTTTCAAGGCTAATTCTTAGGAATTCAAAAAGGCTTAGCCTTGGAACTGATTTAAAAATCATTATTAAAATTTAATAGTTAAGTATAAATTATGAAGACTCGTTTAAATGAAGGTTTTACGTTGATTGAACTTTTGGTGGTTATCGCCATCATCGGTATTTTGTCAGGAATTGTTTTGACTTCTCTTGGCTCAGCTCGTAATAAGGCTAAGGATGCCCGCATTACTGCTTCAATGGCTCAAGTGAGAACTATTGGAGAGACTTTATACGACGGAGCAACTTATCCTGCAGCCACTTTTATAGTAGGTGATACTACTTCTGGTTTGAAAGCTTTAAACGATGACGTAAAGGCTCAACAAGGAGGGGGTGCTGGTATTACTATTGTTCCAAACACTTCGAATACTGGCTATGCTGCATATGCCAACTTGGTTAGTAGTACGACTGGTATGTGGTGTGTAGATAGTAGCGGTAATTCTCGAGGAGTGACGCGCGCAACGATTGCGTCAGGCGCCACTGTGGTTTGTCCAAACTAAAAGGAATCCTCAAGGCTTAGTCTTCCAAAACAGAAAACCCTTAGAAATAAGGGTTTTCTTGTATCTATTCAATGGCAAGGTTTAGTCTTGCCATTAGAGTTTATAATACTTTGGTAGAAGTCTGGTTTTTGCTATAATCTTTGTAATGTTACTTACCATAATTTATCTCTTCATCTTTGGTCTTCTGATTGGAAGCTTTTTGAATGTTGTTATTTTGCGATATAACACTGGTCGGTCGCTTTCAGGCCGATCGGGCTGTTTTTCTTGCCGGCATAAGTTGGTGTGGTATGAGCTGTTGCCTATCGTGAGTTTTTTGATCCAAGGTGGAAGATGTCGGCATTGCGGTTCAAAGATTTCTCGGCAATATCCAACGGTAGAACTTTTGACTGGTGTTTTGTTTGCGTTATCAGCTTGGAAATTTTATCCGAATCTTTTGGTGGTCGCTTTTTACTGCTTGATTACGGCGCTTTTGGTGGTGGTGGTCGTCTATGATTTACGCCACAAGATTATCGTTGATGGGCCGACCTATACTTTTATTTTCTTGTCTGTATTTGCTCCTATTATTACTGCCTGGGCTTCGGGACGTTCTGGGCTAGAGGCTGGCTGGTCTTTGCTTGTCAATTTGGTTGCCGGTTTTGTGTTGTTTACGGCTTTCTTCTGTCTCTGGTACTTTTCCGGCGGACGCTGGATGGGCTTTGGCGATGCCAAATTAGCCTTCGGGATTGGGGCCCTACTAGGGTTCTCAGGCGGTATAAACGCTATTGTGATGGCTTTTTGGCTGGGTGCAGTCATTGGCCTCTTGCTGATTGCCTTGAGCCGATTGGGCCGGTCCAAACGCTTCCGCCGCCGTTTTTCAATCAAAAGTGAGGTACCTTTTGCCCCCTTTCTGGCCCTCGGCCTTCTACTAAATCTCTTTTTTGGCTGGACAGTCTTGTTGCACTGAAACAGACTTTGAACTCTAAAATTCAAGTTTGTATTTTTTTGCCATTCCTGGCCCAGGCCACCGTCTGCACGGGGATAAACTTCGGCAGGAGCCTTGAAGCTAAACAATAAAATAAGATTCTTGCCTACGCAGGAATTATATGGGGGAAGCGTCGCCCGCCCTTTCTCACCTGTGGATAAAGTTATCCTCTGGATAACTCTATCTGTGATATTATTAGAACATTGTCATTTAAGAATTTTCTAATTTTTTAATAGTATGAAACACTCCACACTGGTCTCTATTTTAACAGTGGTTTTTGTCGTCTTCTGTTCCTTTATGATTTTTGGTCAGGTTCTTGCGGTTGATAACCCGCCGACAAAAGTGGCCGGAGTGGCGTGGGCCCCGAATTGGGGCTGGTTGAATTTTGGCGACGGAACGCAGGTGACGTTTGATGGTGATAGAAATATGATCGGTCAGGCTTGGAGTACCAACTTGGGTTGGATGGTTTTTGATCCTTTGTTGACTGGTCCGACGACGACCAGTTTTGGCGTACGTGCAGCGAAAAACTCTAAGGTCCCCTCCGACCCTAAATACTATTTGGATGGGTGGTTTCGTGCCTGTTCAGTTTACACGGGAGGTTGTCCGACTCATAACGAATTGATTGGGACTCCTGGCGAAAAGGCTGTCGCGGGAACGGAAATGGGTGGTTGGGATGGTTGGTTTAATATGAAAAATGTGGTCTATGATCCGGGGACTAAAAAATATAGCGGTTTTGCCTGGGGCGATTTGGTTGGTGGCTGGGTCAATTTTTCCCCACTGGGAGACGCCACTCCGCCGGCTGAAGAGTATTCTTGTTCTACGGAGAACACTTCATATAAGACTGATGATGTGGTGAAATGGAATGCCTTGCCGGCAACTGCCGATCATTATGATTGGTATGAACAGAAAGTAGCTTCAGGTGGAACTCCGGGCTCGTATGGTTTTCCTCTAACTAAGTATGATAAAACTAACAACAAAGATTTTTCTTTTACAACCTACCGAGAGGCTGGTGATGTGTATCGCTATGTAGTGTTCTATGATTCCTCTAACAACGTCCTTGGGGGTGCTCAATGCAATAGTTCAGTTGGCGAAGGGGGATGTACCGGAGGTAGTTGTGTTCCTGGTCCAAGTACTTGTACCGGGGGGAGCTGTATCCCGGTGGTTGTAAAAGGTCCCGGCTGTATTCTGAATATTGATAAGACGGGAGCGGACGCAGTCTTAGACAATCTAATCTTAAACGGGGGTGTCCCTAGGGCCGAGAACGATGTCAATTGTGATGTTGATAACACCATAAGCACCACACCTGGCGTTGACGTCGTTTGGAAAGATGGTTCCTGTAACACTAATGGTTCAAAATTGTCCGACCAGACAAAAGTGATGGTTTCTTCGGCAAACAGCCCAAGAACAATTTGCGCTGATTTTGGCGGGGGTAAGGCAACGATTGGATTATCTGGCAATACGACTTCAGTCGATCGACCTTCTAGTTATCCGGTTTTCTCCCGTTCGACGTCTAATTCCGGGTCAATAATGACAATCGGTGGAGATTCTGCGAATCTTACTGTTGACTGGGGTCAGTTAGCATCTGCTATGTCCAAGATAAAACTCGGAGTAACATGCAATCCTCCGCAGTTCTGTTATAAAAAAACAGATGGTACCGGAACCGAAGATTGTAAGGTTGGGCCATTTTCCAGTATTCCTATCGGAAATTACTATGTCCGCCTAAAATTCCCGTCTAAGTGCCCTGGAACGAGCGGTATATCGGTCTTCCATAAGCCGGGTGGTTCTTGGATGGTTCCCCTTTCTTTGGATTCTGGTTCTTCAGCCATTCTTTATTTGAGGTATAACGATCCAAGTATCTCGCCCATTTAGTCTAGTAATAAATGAACTGTTTGCCGATCAATCGCCGTAAAACTACCGCCAATCTACGCCGCGGATTCACTCTCTTAGAGATGACTGTGGTTTTGGCAATCGTGGCGATCATGACCGCGATCGTATTGATGAACTTGCCGACAATGAAAGGCGGATTATCGATTGATGTAGTGGCACAAGAGGTGGCGATCTATGTTCGCGGAGCTCAGGTATATAGCCGGGCCACACGAGCTTCTGATATTACTTCTGATCCCCTTGAGAATTTTCGATCTTGGGGGATTCATTTCGACAAAGACAAAAGTACGTTTTTTCTATGGGCCGATCGTAATGGCTCGGTGGATAGAGATCCTTCTGATTATTCCTATGATCCTCCTATTGGCGGCGATAATCGCGACGGCGAACCGATTGAGACCTATAATCTACCCTCGGGGTTCGTGATCGACGGATTAATTACAGATCATACTGGAGTGGATGGTACGGACAACGTTAGTCGAAATAAGATAGATATTGTTTTTAAAAAGCCCGACCCGGAAGCGAATTTTAGTTTTGATGATACCGACGGAGGAGTGATTAGTGTGTGTATAAAACTAAGTTCGCCTAACAAAGTCCAGTCTAGGTATATTCGAGTTTCTAACAATGGTCAGATTGTGGTCCAGAAGGATGGGTCCAAGTGCGTTACTGGTTAGCTAATTTCAAGACGAAATAATGTTCCTAATATTAAATTCTCGCCGAAAAAATAAAGAAGTTGGTCCTGCTAAATTTCTAACGGGGTTTACCCTGATTGAGATTATGGTTTCGGTTTCGATTTTCGTGATTGTGGCCTTCATTGTCACCTCTACCCTCCTGGTAATTATGGATGCCAACCGGCGAGCTAACCAATGGCGTTCGATTATGGATAGTGTCAACTTTGCTGTAGATAGTATGTCTTACAAATTAAAGTTTGGCGGGAATTACGATGTTACCAACGGTTCTGTCAGTGATGAAATAAGCTTTTTTGACCGTGAACAGAATTTGGTCAAATATTGCGTGGCAAGCGATGGCGGTTATCAGGCTATATACAAGTGTAATTTTGGTAAAGTCTTCGACCCTTTTTATAGTCAGTGTGCCCCTCCCGACCCCAATAATCATACTGATTATTGTTCCCCGATCACTTCATCGGATATTAATGTGATTAGTCTAAGAATTCGTTGTGACGGGGGGACTGATTGTCCAGATCCGGGCGAAGGTGTTCGGCCTAACAATAGAAATATAACCCTATTAGTTCGGGCGGAGATTACCATCAAGGGTAAAAAAGAGGCATTGGATTTTCAGACTTCAGTATCTCAAGCACAATCGACCAGTCTATAGACTAACTCGATGATAAAAACAGAAATAACAAATAAAATGCTTAGATCGTCGAGACGTTTTTCTCGAGTTCGTCCAAACGCGGGGTTTACCCCGTTAGAAATCACCACCGATATCTTTTCTGGAAAATAATATTCATGTTATCTATAAAGCAAAAAAAAGTACGGTCCAACCACGCTAAATTTCTAACGGGGTTTACTCTAATTGAGACTTTTGTGGCGATCACTATTTTGCTGATTGGTATTTTGGGGCCGATGGAAGCGATCGGTAAATTTTACGCTGATAACAATTTTGCTAAAAATCAGATCTCGGCGGCGTTCTTTGCCCAAGATGGAATGGAAACGGCGATCAATATTTTGCGCAATGGCCGGCTGGCTTACATGGAGACTTACCCTGACAGATGTTCCGTGCTTTCTACTGATTATTCCTGGTTGGGAGGATTGAGATTATGTGTTGATAATGGCGGTACCTGTAAAATTGACTCCCTGTCCAGTGAGGTGGGAACTGGGGGGGAGATTTATGAAAAGAATGGTTCTCTTCGTGGTTTTCCGCTTTATAAATATAAAACGGGGGATAATTTAGGTTACTATACGACACGGAGCGAATCTAATCAGACTGATAATACTAATTTTTACCGAACGATTACGGTAAAGGTGTCAACAAGTGATTCTTTGACTGGATCTGACGAAGATGGTGAAAATTTGCGGGCAATCGACCTGACTTCCAGGGTGGTGTGGGTGGAAAAGGGGAATTCTCGACCGATAGAGATCAATACCAGGATAATTGAGAATCCATGCCGTTAAAACCTCCTACAAAAAAGAGATCCACTGGTTTTGTTCTACTTTATTCCGTGATCATCACGACGGTTTTGTTGATCATCGGCGTGAGTTTGATGAATATTATTACCAAACAACTGGTAATTTCTTCGATCAGCCGTAATTCCAAATTGGCCTCCTATGCCGCTTTGGCCGGCAATGAATGTGCCGAGTATTGGAAAAACGCGAATGGTAATTATTTTGGGAAAATAGATAATGATGGTTCCCCACTTTCTCCGCCTAATACTACTCAAAATCCCATTCCTATCGCTTGTCCATCGAAAAGTGATATCACTTTTTTGCCAAAGAAAACGAGTTCTGACAATAATGTTACAGAGTTTTTGTTAAGATTTCCTCGTGGAATCGCTCTCTGTGCGGATGTTAAGGTGACTTTTGACCCCGACAATAAATGCGGGCAATTTATATTGATCGAATCTCGAGGCTATAACGTCGATTGTGATAATATAGCTACTCCCAATCCGCGTCGGGTTGAGTCTGTGTATAGCGACCGCGTTCTTATATATGACTCGACCACAGACACTTGTCGTTAGTTCGTAATCCGCAAATTCGGCAGGGGGCACCTTTGAAATTCCTAAGGTGTCACCTGCCTAATTTTAATAGTAGTATAATATGTGGTATGAAGGATAAAAAAGAAAAGGGCTCCTAAGGCACGAACACCTTTCGGATCCCTTTTCGTATTGATATATTTCTATTATACGTTTATATTGTTAAAAGTCAAGTAAAGTCACTCTTAAGATTATGACCAAAAATGAGGCCAGGGAACGGATAGGGAAGCTCCGAAAGGTGATTAATTATCACCGCTATTTGTATCACGTGGAGGATAAGGCTGAGATTGCTGATACCGCCTACGATGCCCTGGAGGAGGAATTGAGACGCCTGGAGGAGGAGTTTCCTGAGCTTGTTACCACTGATTCGCCGACCCAGCGGGTGTCCGGGACCCCTTTGGCGAAATTCGTAAAAGTGACCCACGAAGTGCCCCAATGGTCGTTCAACGACGCTTTTTCTCCGGATGACATGCTGGCTTTTGAGGAGCGGGTAATAAAAATGCTGGGTCATAAACCGGATTATGTCTGCGAGCTCAAGATCGACGGATTTAAGATTGTGTTGACCTATGAAAATGGTCTGCTTAAAACGGCGGCGACGCGGGGGAATGGCGTGGCTGGTGAAGATGTCACAATGAATGTTCGGACGATTGAAGCGGTGCCTTTGCGATTGGCGGAGGAAGTTAATGTAATTGTGGAAGGCGAGATCTGGATGGGAAAGAAAGAATTGGAACGAATCAATAATCAACAAAAAGAAGCGGGGGAGGCGCTTTATGCTAATCCGCGTAATATTGCGGCGGGTACAATTCGCCAGCTTGATCCGCGGGTGGTGGCTGAAAGGAAACTTTCTTGTTTTATCTACGAATTGGCGCGAGCCGATTTTCCAATGCCCGCCGGTCAAGAGGAAGAGCTAAAACTTTTAGGCGAGTTGGGTTTTAAGGTTAATAAAAATTTTAAACTTTGCCGGACGATGGCTGAAGTGATTGATTTTTGGCAAGCTTGGCAGAAGAAAAAAGACAAGGAAGATTATTGGATCGACGGTGTCGTGATAAAAGTGCGCGATCGGAAGGATCAGGAAAAACTTGGTTATACCGGCAAGGCTCCGCGCTGGGGAATTGCTTTTAAATTTCCGGCCGAGCAAGTCACGACCAGAGTAGAAGATATTATTTTACAAGTTGGTCGGACGGGGGTGATTACTCCAGTGGCAGTATTAGATCCAGTTTTGGTGGCCGGTACGACCGTTTCGCGCGCGACTCTTCACAATGAGGATGAGATTAAGAGATTGGATGTGCGAATTGGTGATACGGTGATTTTGCAAAAGGCCGGTGATGTAATTCCGGATATTGTTAAGGTGTTGACTGATTTGCGCACGGGTAAGGAGAAAGAGTTTTACTTTCCTAAAACTTTAGAAGCTTGCGGGGGAGCAATCGAACGTATTCCTGGTCAGGCGGCTTATCGCTGTGTTGATAGAAATTCAGCCACGCAATTCCGACGCAAATTCTACCACTTTGTTGGCAAGCACGCTTTTGATATCGAACACTGTGGTCCGGCGATTGTGGATATGTTGTTGGATAATAAATTAGTGGCGGAATATTCTGACCTGTATACTCTTAAAAAAGGCGACCTAGAAATATTACCTCGTTTTGGTGAAAAATCAGCTGACAATTTGCTGGCCTCGATCGAAGAACGGCGAAAGGTGTCTTTACCGAATTTTTTGTCGGCCCTGTCGATTGATCAGGTGGGCGAAGAAACAGCCGAAGATCTGGCGGAAACTTTTGGTACCTTAGAAAAAATTAGGCGGGCCTCGGTCGATGAATTAAACAAAATCGAGGGTGTTGGTCCAGTGGTGTCTGAGGCGGTCTATAATTGGTTTCGGGTGCCGGCCAATGCCAAATTGGTGGATAAGTTACTGAAAGAAGTGACTGTTCCGGCATATCATAAAAAAGTGGTGAAATCGGCGATTTCCGGCCAGACTTTTGTTTTGACCGGTTCTTTGCCGACTCTTTCCCGAGAGGAAGCGGAAGAATTGATTAAGAAGAATGGCGGGAAGGTGGCCAGCGCGGTTTCCAGTAAGACTGATTATGTTCTGGCTGGAGAGAATCCGGGCTCAAAATTCGGCAAGGCGGGGGAATTGGGTGTGAAAGTGGTAGATGAAACAGAATTCAAAAAATTAATTGGTTAGCTGTGCCCTGCGCCAAGACCCTTATCGGAGCACGGATATTTTCTTGCTAGAAAATTCCTCGTGCTCGCGCCGGTCGCGCTCGCAAGTCTCCGCTAAGGGTTTTGGCTTCAGGCGCGCCGTCTTTATAGGAGGGGTGTCGCTAGAAGGCCGCCCTGCGGCTGTTTACGGTCGTTTGCTGGTCTGGCAAACGACTAGAATGCTTTTCTTTTTTCCATTTGTATTTTCCTATAACCTGACACCTGTAAACTGTGACCTTTTTATGATACTATTTTCCTAATGATCGAGATTAACGATATCGAAAAACTGGCCGGTTTGGCCCGAATTGCGGTGACCGAAGAGGAGAAGGCTAAGTTCCAGAAGGATCTAGAGTCGATTTTGAATTACGTATCGGAACTGAAAGACGCCCCTCCACTCGCTGATTTTAAGGATGATGAATATTTGAAGAATGTTATGCGTGCGGATGATAATGCTTATCAATCGGGCGGATTTACCGATGAGATTTTGGCGGAAGTGCCCAATCGGTCTGATGGATATTTTAAAGTGAAGAAAATCTTTAATTAGTGATGAAGTGTCATTGCGAGGGTACTCCCGAAGCAATCTGAATTGAGTAGAGATTGCTTCGCTTCGCTCGCAATGACAAATACAAAAATACGCAAATGTCTATTGATCTGAACAAACTAACTATATCTTCTGCTCATGACGGTCTTTTAGCTGGTGATTTTAAATCAGCTGATCTAGTAGAGGCTTATATGAGTGAGATTAATCAGAAAAATGGCGACATAAACGCCTACTTGGAAGTGTTTGGTGATGCGGCGGAAAAAGCAAAAATGGTGGATGAAAAAATTTCTCGTAAGGAAGAAGTATCGGTGCTTGCCGGTATTCCCTTGGCGATCAAGGATAATATTTTGATCAAGGGTTGTAAGGCATCTGCCGCCTCAAAGATTTTGGAAAATTATACTGCCACTTACGATTCAACTGTTATTGAAAAATTAAAAAACAAAGAAGCAATCTTTCTTGGCCGGACAAACATGGATGAATTTGCGATGGGCGGATCAGGAGAAAATTCCGCCTTTGGTTCGACAAAAAATCCTTATGACCAGACTCGAGTGACTGGCGGATCGTCTTCTGGCTCGGCCGCGGTAGTGGCCGGGGGCATGGCTTTGGCGGCCTTGGGTTCGGATACTGGCGGATCGATCCGCCAACCGGCAAGTTTCTGTAATTTGGTTGGGCTCAAACCAACCTATGGAACGGTCTCTCGTTATGGACTGATGGCCATGGCTTCTTCTCTTGACCAAATTGGGCCAATCGCTAAAACAGTGGAGGATGCGGAAATAATTTTTAATGCCATTAAGGGTAAAGATCCACTCGATTCTACTAGTATAGATTCCCCGGCTTATCCCGCCAGCGGAGAGAAAAAAGTGATCGGTGTGCCAGAAAGTTTCTTATCGGATGGTGTTGATGATGAGGTCTTAAAAAACTTCTACGAATCAGTCCATAAGTTTAGGGATATGGGCTATGAGGTGGTCAATGTTGACCTATCGTTGCTTAAATATGCTGTGGCTTGTTATTACGTCCTAATGCCGGCCGAGGCTTCGGCTAACTTGGCACGATTCGACGGTGTTCGCTATGGTCTACATAAAGACGGCAAAGATTTATTGGAGGATTATATGAAGACGCGTGGTGAAGGTTTCGGTCCGGAGGTTAGGCGTCGAATAATGCTTGGCACCTACGTGCTGTCAGCTGGTTACTACGATTCCTATTATAATAAAGCCAATGATGTGCGAAAACTGATTAAGATGGCCTATCAAAAAGTGTTTGATCAGGTGGATGTCGTTCTTACTCCGACCGCTCCAACCCCAGCCTGGAAGATTGGCGAAAAGGTGAACGACCCCCTTCAAATGTATCTGGAAGATATTTTTACCATTCCGGCGAATTTGGCCGGTATTCCGGCGATGACTGTTCCGTCTGGTAAGACGACAGATGGGATGCCTCTTGGCTTGCAATTGACCGCCCCTCATTTTCGGGAAGATTTATTGTTTTCCTTTGGCAAACTCTTCGGTAAGTTGTAAAATGTATACGAATGCCTTAACGAATAGGCACATACGAATTAAATGCTTAATTGAACAGATTTTGAATTTATTCGTGTCATTCGCACGATTCGTATATTCGTATCACGCATATGTTTCAAGCTCAGTATTTTAATTTTGAGAATATTTTCTATAAGATCTTCCTCTTTTTTAAGGGAATTGGTCTTGTTGATCAAGTAGATGGCCATATTGTCTTTTCCGGCCAGCGTTATGTATTTTACTTGGAATTGATCTTTGTTTTTATCTCCGTATTTCTAACTTTTATGATTATTGATTTTCTTCATCGGCTATTTATTGTTCGCCAGGAAGAAGAAATGGAAGCCTTGGAAAAAGTGTTGAATAATTTGCCGGCCGAGGAAGTAAAGAATGAGCGCTGGGCGGAAATTGAAGAATTGATTTCTTTGCCGAATGAGTCTGATTGGAAGCTGGCGATCATCGAGGCTGATAAAATGCTGGATGATTTGCTTAGTTCCCTTGGTTATCGGGGCGCCACGATCGGCGATAAATTGCAGGCGATCGAGAAAGGGGATATGCAGTCACTTGATGATGCTTGGGAGGCGCACAAATACCGGAACAAGATCGCTCACGAAACAGGCTTTACTGTAACCTTACATGAAGCGAAAAATATGATCGGGCGGTACTCCAACGTATTTAGGGAATACCACTATATATAGTCATTGCTAATTATTATTTTTGGGGTATAATTCTCCTATCGTTTTTAGTGTTGCATTATCGCGGGGTAGAGGAGAGGTACCTCGGGAGGCTCATAACCTCCAGACCCCGGTTCGATTCCGGGCCCCGCAACAAGGAAAGAAAGACCGTGAAAACGGTCTTTCTTGTTGCTGGGCCAAGAATCGAATAGGAAAGGGGTCGGGAAAACATTTGTTTTCCCATGGAGGAAGGATTGGGAAAACCGTGGGTTTCCCAGGGGTGAGATATCCGGGCCCCGCAACAAGGAAAGAAAGACCGCCAAATATTTGGCGGTTTTTATGTACTTGACAGTATTATCGTATACCTATACCATAGGTGGAGGTATTAATCTTAAGATAACAAAATGACTGATAATAATAAGATATTAATTAACTTCAAAAAGGCTTCTACTCACTTAGGCAAGATAATGGATATGGTGGAAAATGGCGAATACTGTGTTGACATTATGCAGCAAAATTTGGCAGTGATCGGTTTGCTTAAATCGGCTCACCAAATGTTGATGGAGGGGCATTTGAACTCTTGTTTCAAAAATGCCATGGCAACCGGCAGCGAACCACGTAAACAACAGATGATCGATGAGATCTTGAAAGTATCGAAATTTGTAAACAAGTAAAAAATGATCACAACAAAAATTTCTTTAAAAGGAATGCATTGTAAGTCGTGTGCTCTTTTGATTGAGGAAAAAATAAAAGAGCTTCCCGAAGTGCAAAATGTTCATGTGAATTTTCGTCGTCAGGAAGCAGAAATTAATTATCATGACAAAATTGATTTTGATCTTGTAATAGAAAAAGTGCGTCAAGCAGGCTATGATGTCGGTGATAATAATAAAAAACCTTGGTTTTCTGAAAAATTTTCTGATTATCGAGATTTAGTAATTTCGCTGCTAGTTTTAGTAGTTTTGTATTTTATTGTGCAAACACTAGGTTTGACCAAGATAATAAATTTTTCTGTTTCTGGTGACCCCTCAAATCTAGCTGTGGTAGGGTTGTTGGGAATTACTGCTGGTTTTTCGACTTGTATGGCCCTTGTCGGAGGTTTACTTTTGGGTATTTCTGCTCGTCATGCAGAGAAACATCCGACAGCGACACGTATCGAAAGATTTCGCCCCCACTTGTTTTTTAATTTAGGACGAATTATTTCTTATATAATCTTGGGTGGGCTTATTGGGACAATTGGTAAGGTTTTTCAGGTAACAGGCGGTTTCTTGGGCTTTATTACTATTGTAGTTGGATTTGTTATGTTTTTCTTAGGACTACAACTTGTAGAGCTGTCTCCTCGTCTATCTAGATTTTCGTTTACCTTGCCATCTTCTTTGGCCCGTATTTTTGGTTTTAAACGGAAACAAGACAAGGAATATAGTCATCGTAATTCGTTTCTTGTTGGGGCCCTTACTTTCTTTTTACCTTGTGGGTTTACTCAAGCCACACAACTTTTTGCGATGAGCTCTGGTAGTTTTATTTCTGGGGCCTTGATTATGGGTATATTTGCGCTTGGGACTGCCCCAGGGCTACTTTCTCTCGGAGGATTGACGTCCGTGGTCAAAGGATCTTTTGCTAAGAAATTTTATAAATTCATTGGGGTTGTGGTCATTGTTTTTGCTCTGATCACTTTGTCTAATGGCTATAATCTTTCGGGTTGGAAATCAATTGTTTCAAATTGGGATTTAGCCAGTGATAGTAACTCTACTGATAAGGATTATCAGAGTTTCTTCAATTCTCTGGGGAAAAATAAACAACCCGTTACAGATGCAACTTCGGATAATTCTGTAATTGGGGTGATAGATGAGAGTGGTGTTCAAGTAATTAAAACTACTTTTGAGTCAGTTGCTCAGGATATTTCACCAAATAATTTCACTGTGCAGTCAGATAACCCCGTTAGAATGGAAGTAACTGTAAATGAAAATGGCCAAGGTTGTATGAGTACAATTATGGTGCCGGGCTTGTATAATACCCCAATTTATTTACAGCAAGGAAAAACGATTGTGATGGAGTTCACTCCGACAAAACCGGGAACCTATGAGATCACCTGTGCGATGGGGGTTCCTAGGGGGAAAATAATTGTAAAATAAATATATGGACAAATTAATTGTAATTATCGTCGGGCTATTGCTTGCGCTGTTCATTTACTGGTTCTTCTTAATGAAAAGAAGCCGGTCGGTGGAAGCTTCTGGTGTGATTGATATCGCGGTGAATGGTGGCTACACGCCAGAAGTAATCACGGTGCCTGTTGGGGTAAAGACGACGCTTAATTTTACCCGCACTGATCCGAATAATTGTTTGGAAGATGTGGTCTTGGGAGATTTCAAGATCAGAAAAACCTTACCCCTGGACCAAAAAGTGTCGATCGAGATTAATCCGGCTATTAAAGGAGAGTTTCCCTATTCCTGTGGGATGGGAATGTTCCATGGAAAGATAATCGTTAAATAAAATGGACACCAAAAAAACATTCGCAATCAAAGGGATGCATTGTGCCTCGTGCGTGCTTATTATCGAACGATCTCTCAATGATGTTCCTGGGGTTATAAAAGCGACAGTCAATCTGGCGACCACGAAGGCGACAGTGGAGTATGATCCGGAAAAAGTAACGGAAGAGGAACTTTCCCGGGCGGTGGCAGGCGCCGGGTATGAGGCTTTGATGAAGGAAGAAATAAAAACTGAAGACGAAACGAAAGCGATCAAACAAAAAGAACTGAAGAGCTTACGTAATAAAGTAACTATCAGCTTGGTATTGGGTGGACTTATTTTTTGGGGAAGCTTCCCGGGATTGATGGAAACCGCTCCGGCAATTTTAAGAGATTTTTGGATCCAGCTTTTATTGGCGACACCGGTGCAGTTTTGGATTGGATTGGTTTTTTATCAGGCCACCATTCCGGCTTTAAAGCATCGGACGGCCAATATGGATACTCTCGTTGCTATTGGGACGACCGTAGCCTACGCTTATTCGGTATTTGTTACCGCTTTTCCATCGGTAGTAGAAAGTATTGGTTTGGAACCAATGCCTTATTTCGACGTGGCGACGATAGTGATTGGGCTGATCCTCTTGGGACGCTATTTCGAAACTAGAGCTAAGGCGGGAACAGGCGAAGCCATCAAGAAATTGATCGGCTTGCAGGCCAAAACGGCGCGCGTGGTGCGAGGTGGTGAAGAAATTGATATCCCGATTGGCGAGGTAATGATTGGTAATATTGTGCGGGTCCGGCCAGGAGAAAAAATTCCGGTAGATGGTGTGATTGTGGAAGGCGAATCGTCTATCGATGAATCAATGATCACTGGGGAAAGTTTGCCGGTAGACAAAGCAAAAGATGATATTGTTGTCGGTGCGACGATCAACAAGACCGGAACCTTTACTTTTCGGGCAACGAAAGTTGGCTCCGATACGATGTTGGCTCAGATTATTAAGTTAGTCGAGGATGCTCAAGGTAGCAAGGCGCCGATTCAGCGGGTGGCCGATCTGGTCTCGTCGTATTTTGTGCCAATTGTGATGATCTTGGCTGTGCTGACTTTTGTCTCTTGGTATGTGTTAGGGCCAGCACCATCACTGCTATTTGCTCTGCTCAATATGATTGCCGTGCTGATCATTGCCTGTCCGTGCGCAATGGGTTTGGCGACCCCGACCGCGATCATGGTGGGAACGGGCAAGGGCGCGGAACATGGTATTTTGATCAAGGATGCGGAAAGCTTGGAACTGGCGCACAAGATCAACGCCGTCATTTTTGATAAGACGGGAACCTTGACCAAAGGCAAGCCGGAAGTGACCGATATTGTAGCTTTTGGTATGGATGAGACAAAAGCGTTAGAGATTGCTGCTTCACTGGAAAAAGGATCGGAGCACTCTTTGGCGGAAAGTATTGTAGCGGAGGCTGTTAAACGAAATGTTTCTCTCTCGTCCGTGTCTCGATTCCAAGCTGTTGCTGGACAGGGAATTGAAGGGGAAATTGAAGGAAGTGCCTATATTTTTGGCAATCGAAAATTGATGGAACGGGAGGGTGTTGATTGGCAAGTACACAAAACTGATATCGAGAAATTGGAGGGGGATGGTAAGACAGTGATGTTACTTGCTTCGAAATCTAAATTGGAATCGTTCATTGCTGTGGCCGATACGGTCAAAGATAGTGCGATTGCCGGAGTTCGTCAGCTAGAAAAGATGGGAGTGGAAGTATATATGCTGACGGGTGATAACAAACGAACCGCGGAAGCGATCGCTGGAAAATTGGGGATTGTAAATGTTTTTGCCGAGGTTCTGCCCGATCAAAAAGAGAGCAAGGTACGCGAGTTGCAGAAGCAGGGTAAAAAAGTAGCGATGGTAGGGGATGGGATAAATGATGCCCCGGCTCTCGCTGCCGCTGATGTTGGAATTGCAATGGGAAGCGGAACCGATGTGGCGATCGAGGCGGCTGACATTACCTTAATTAGTAAAGATATCCGGTCTGTTGCTTCGGCCATTTTGTTGTCCAAACAGACAATGCGGACGATCAAGCAAAATCTATTTTGGGCGTTTGGCTATAATGTGATCTTGATCCCGGTGGCGATGGGTGTTCTCTATCCGTTTTTCCACATTCTCCTTAATCCGATCTTTGCCTCAGTGGCGATGGCGACCAGCTCGGTCTCGGTGGTAGGGAATTCGTTGCTATTGAAGAGGAGGAAGATAACCTAGCTTTTTACTGACTTTGTGTTGAAAAACTCATTATTTTAGGGTAAGATAATTACGCCTTAATTAAGGCGTAATTTGCCGACGTAGCTCAGTGGTAGAGCGAAGGACTCATAAGCCTTAGGTCGGAGGTCCAATCCCTCCCGTCGGCACAAAAAAACAAAAACTTGTTTTCGTTTTTGACGGTAGAGATTGGACAGGAAAGGGGTCGGGAAAACACTTGTTTTCCCGCGGAGGAAGGACTGGGAAAACCGTGGGCGACATTATCTTCTTATGAACAAAGTGAATTAGAAGATAAGAAGTGCTCTCGTGGTGTTTCCCAGGGGTCCAATCCCTCCCGTCGGCACAATCTATTCATCCCCATTCGTGGTTAGTAACATACCCTGTCACGAGGTATAATGTATTTGTGCCGGTCTATAAAAAGGTAAATAAAGATTTTTTCAAAACCTGGTCGCCAGAGATGGCTTATGTTTTAGGCTTTTTTGCGGCTGATGGATATATTACGATAAACAAGCGTGGTGGCCATTTTTTCAGTTTTCAGATCAAGGAAAGAGATATTTTGGTCAAGTTTAGAAAATTACTTGGGTCAGAGCATAAAATTGCGGAGAGAAATCAGAAACTCGGAAGAACTTATCGTTTACAGATCGGAAGTAAGGAAATTTGTGAGGATTTGGCCAAATTGGGGCTTGGAGAACAAAAAACTTTTCGTCTGGTTATTCCTAAAATGCCGAATATCTGCTTACCCCATTTTATTCGTGGTTACTTTGATGGTGATGGAAATGTTTGGACTGGTCTGGTACATAAAGAAAGAAAGACAATGACGCAAGTAATTAGTTCGGGTTTTACTTCGGGTTGTGGAAGTTTTTTGTCTGGTTTGCGATTAGCTCTAAATTCACTAGGATTAGGGGATGGCACTATGTATAAAGGGGCCAACTACTACCGATTAACATATAGTATTAATGATTCTCTGAGGCTTTACAATGTGATGTATTCTTGTTATCCTAATGGAGATCTTTTCTTGTCAAGGAAGCGAAAAGTGTTCGAAAAATTCATAAAAATGCAGCGGTAGCTCAATTTGGTGGAGCAATCCCCTGTCACGGGATAGGCTGCCGGTTCAAGTCCGGTCCGCTGCGCATAAAACAAAAATCACCCACAAAAAGGGGTGATTTTTGTTTGGAGCCGACGGTCGGGATTGAACCGACGACCTCGTCATTACCAATGACGTGCTCTACCAACTGAGCTACATCGGCTTCTCAAGACGTTGATATTCTAGCCTAATTCCAGTGTTTTATCAACCATCTGGAGCCAGAGCCCGGGATTGAACCGGGGACCTATGCGTTACGAGTGCATCGCTCTACCAACTGAGCTACTCTGGCTTAATATGAGCCATCTTAATACATTTTATGTTAAAAATAAAGCACAAAATAACCCCGTCACAGGAGACGGGGCTAGATTTTTTGGGAGTGAGACGAGTCATCCCTTGAAGGCTTCGAGGATTTCGCGCCCTTCAGGGCTATCCGCCTGCTTTGGAGTTTCCCTTATTCGCGCTAGAAATTGCTTTACGGGAATATCCATTTTCCTGCAGACCTTGCGGGTCTCGATTCGAAGGTCAAACATCCTGACTTTCCTTAGGTGACTAACTAGTGGATAGAGGCTATCCCAGGCTTGTTCTCCGCTGTTGTAAAGGTCACTTTTTTCTGGCATTGGCTCCTCCTTTCTCTCTGCGCACTTGTTCTTTGAGTAGAGGCTGAATTAATCCTCTGATAAAGTTGCCCGCAGTGTTTTCTTGATACATCAGGTGGATGATTTCCACCAGAGCTCTTCCGAGAAGCCGTCCGGCTTTCTCTGCCCGAGACATCTTTCTCCCAGTCATGATAATTCCTCCAGGACCAAATTTGTCTCACCTTAGCATGGATGAGATTTTGGTTCAATTTTGCGGTGTTTAGGGATCGTTTTGGTTATAAATATACATTGCGTCGGGACGTCAAAATTTGCTATAATAGAACGCAATGGGTGAACTTCCGGATATTAAGGGTAGGATTTTGGAGTTGGAGACAGCGATGAATGCTCCCGATTTCTGGACTGACAAAGATAAAGCACAAGCGGTGTTGAAAGAATTGGCTCTTTTAAAAGAAGAACAGGCTGGAGAAGGCAAATACGACAAGGGCGATGCGATCATCACGATCTTTTCCGGGGCCGGAGGAGATGATTCTGAAGATTTCTCGCGAATCCTGCTTGAGATGTATATGAAGTATGCCGACCGCAAGAAATTCAGTTATTCCACGATCCATGAAAACCAGAATGATCATGGCGGTTATCGAAATATTACTTTCCAAATTTCCGGCAAGGGAGCTTATGGTCTGTTGAAAAATGAATCGGGGGTGCATCGTTTGGTTCGTATTTCGCCATTTTCATCCAAGAAGTTGAGGCACACCTCTTTTTCCTTAGTAGAAGTGTTGCCGAATTTTGAAAAGACCCGAGAAGTAGAGATTCCTTCCGAAGATCTGAAGATCGAATTTGCCAAATCTTCCGGTCCGGGCGGGCAGAATGTAAATAAACGGGAAACGGCAGTGCGGGTGACCCATCTTCCAACCGGTTTGACTATCCATTCTGAATCAGAACGATCACAAGCTCAGAATCGGGAGAAGGCGATAGCCATTCTTTCGGCTAAGCTTTATAAAAGACAAGAAGAGGAAAGAATGAAAAAAGAGCAGGGGATGTATGTGAGTAAGACTACGGAGATCGAGTGGGGCAATCAAATCAGGTCATACGTGTTTCACCCCTATAAATTGATCAAAGATCACCGGACGGAAGCAGAGACATCGGATGTGGAGGGGGTGCTCGAAGGAGAATTAGATATGTTTATCGAAGCCGAAACCAATGTCAAGTGATGAGTGTCAAATGTCAAATGAAATACAAAATTAAATTAAATCTGAATTTTATTCGTCACTCGTCATCCGTCATTCGTAACTAAATTCAACATGATCTATTTTGACAAAGTAAGTAAAATTTATCCCGGGGATGTAGCTGCCCTCTCTGATGTCACTTTTGCCGTTGAACCGGGTGAATTTGTGTCCGTGGTCGGACAATCTGGAGCGGGAAAATCGACTTTACTCAAAATGATCTTGGCTGAAGATGTTCCGACTCAAGGCAGTGTTTTTTTTGAATCGATCGATTTAAAGGCAATTCATCCAAAAAGCATCCCCTCTATCCGTCGGAGAATGGGCTGTGTCTTTCAGGAACATCGGCTTTTGCCGGATAAAACAGCTTTTGAAAATATCGCTTTTACAATGGAAGCGGCTGGTCGCGCTGATGATGAGATTGCGTCGGATGTTCCGCATGTGCTCGACTTGGTAGGCTTATCTTCGAAGGTTTGGAATTTTCCTGGTGAGATGTCTGGGGGAGAGCGTCAACGCGTGGCGATTGCTCGCGCGATTGTCAATCAGCCAGATGTCCTTTTGGCCGATGAACCGACCGGCAATCTGGATCCGCTTAATACCAACGAGATTATGCAGATTTTCAAAAAGATTAATGATCTGGGAACAACGGTGATTATTACGACCCATAATAAGGGGGTAATTGATAATTTGTGCAAACGGGTGATCACTTTGGAAAATGGAAAAATTATCAGGGACGAAAAAGAGGGTAGGTATATAATTTAAATCTTTAAATATTTACTATGGTTTGGACAAAAATAAAAAGAGTCTTTCGTTCCGGTTTTGTCGGTTTTTGGCGTAATGGAGTGGTCTCGGCGGCCTCGATTCTGGTGATGACAGTTACTTTAGCTGTTATTGGTTCGTTGCTTATGGCTTCCGCTTACCTCAATTCATCGCTCGATGCCCTGAAAAGTAAGGTGGATATTAGTGTGTCGTTCAAGACGACGGCCCCGGAAAGTGACATTTTAAGTCTCAAGAATACTTTAGGTACTTTGCCGGAAATAAAAGAGATTCAATATATTTCTCGTGATCAAGAATTGACAGATTTCCGTGACCGCCACAAAGACAATGCTTTGCTAGTACAGTCATTAGATGAGGTGGGCAATCCGTTTGGCGCCCGGTTGAACATTATGGCAAAAGATCCGTCTCAATATGAAAGCATTGCTAAATTTTTAGATCCAAATTCCGGAGACTCTTCTCTCAATCGTGATATCATTGATCAAGTTACTTACAAAAAAGATATTGTGGACCGTCTGCTTGTACTGATTGCGGCCAGCCGTAAAATTGGCTTTGCCATTAGTATGATCCTGGTCTTTATGTCGATTTTGGTAACCTTTAATACTGTGTCTCTGGCCATCTATACTTCTCGCGAGGAAATTTCCGTTATGAGATTAGTTGGGGCTTCTGATAACTATGTTTCCGGTCCGTTTATTGTCGAAGGGATAATCTCTGGGGTGGTCTCTGCCTTTATCTCGATCGCCCTATTATATCCACTTGCCCTTTGGGTAAAGGGTACGACGGTGGGGGTTTACGGAGGTATCAATATGATGGCGTACTATATAGACAACTTCGTCGAGATATTCCTTGTTCTGGTTATTGCTGGTATACTGTTGGGCGTAATTTCCAGTATTTTGGCCGTTCGAAGGTATTTGTAACCAATTAAAAATTACGAATTACGAATTACGAATTAAATTCGTGAGGGATAATGCGTGTTAATCTTTTTACGGAATGAAAAAGCATAAGTATATTTTTGTGATGGGTGGAGTGATGTCTGGAGTTGGCAAGGGCGTAACCACTTCCTCTATCGGCAAAATCCTTCAGGCGCGCGGTTTTGTTATCAATACCATGAAAATCGACCCGTATCTCAATGTAGATGCGGGGACAATGAACCCCATCGAGCACGGTGAGGTTTTTGTTTTGGATTCTGGCCTTGAGTGTGATCAGGATATGGGAAATTATGAAAGATTTTTAGATATCGACATTCCGGCCGAAAGCTATATGACCAGCGGAATGGTGTATAAATATTTGATTGATAAGGAACGCGCTCTTGGTTTTGCCGGTAAGTGTGTAGATCCGATTCCAGCTCTGCCTAATGAAGTTATGCGCCGGATAGACTTGTCCGTTAAAAAGACGAAATCTGACATCACTATTATCGAGGTAGGAGGAACCGCTGGAGAATATCAAAACGAGATATTTTTTGAAGCAGCTCGTATTATGAAATTGAAAAATCCGGAGGACGTGCTTTTTGTTTTGGTAAGCTATCTGCCGGTACCGGGGAAATTGGGTGAGATGAAGGCTAAACCGACCTTATACGCCGTTCGGACGCTAAATTCTTATGGTATAAATCCTAATATTATTGTGGCCCGCAGTGATAGGGCTTTAGACAGAGCCCGTAAGGAGAAGATAGCTTTTTCGAGCAGTATTCCAGTCGAAAATATTATTTCGGCTCCAGACTGTGACAGTATTTATGATATCCCTATCAACTTTGAAAAAGATGACCTCTCCACTACGATTCTCAAACTTCTAAAACTAAAACCCAAACAGACTGATATGAAAGAATGGCGAGCCATGGTGGAACGCCGACAAAACGCGACTGGCGAGGTAAAGATCGGCATTGTTGGCAAGTATTTTAAGACCGGAGATTTTGTCTTGTCTGACGTTTATATTTCAATCATTGAATCACTCAAACATGCGGCAACCCAAATTGGCCGGAAATTGGTGCTTAGTTGGCTGGATGCGGAAGATTATGAGCAGGATGAGAGTAAACTTAAAGACCTTAAACACTATGACGGCATTTTAGTCCCAGGCGGTTTTGGCGGGCGCGGCGTGGAGGGTAAAATCAAGGTGATCAAATATTTGCGTGAAAATAAAATACCATTCTTTGGCCTGTGTTACGGTATGCAACTGGCCGTGATTGAATTTGCCCGCGATGTAGTGAAATTATCCGGGGCTAATACTGTTGAGATCGATCCGAAAACTAAATATCCGGTTATAGATGTGATGCCCGACCAAAAACAAAAGATCAAAGATAATGATATGGGAGGAACCATGCGCTTGGGTGCTTATCCGGCCAAACTTGTCTCCGGTACAGTGGCGATCAAGGCTTATGAGAAAAACGGAGATCTAACTACTGGCGGGCAGATTAGCGAACGTCACCGTCACCGTTATGAAGTTAATCCGGACTATATTCAGGCAATTGTCGATAAGGGTGGAGTATTTTCAGGCATGTCGCCGGCCGGTAATTTGATGGAAATTTTTGAATTACCTAAAGACAAACACCCATTTTTCTTGGGGACGCAATTTCATCCGGAATTCAAATCATCACCGCTTCATCCTCATCCACTCTTTGTCGCTTTCATGGAGGCAGCCGATTCTCCAAAGATGACCAAAAAAATCTCTAAATAGATATAGATCATTGGTTCAACAAAAATACGCCTGAAAATTTCAGACGTATTTTTGTTGACAAAAGAGCTTCTTTAGGCCTATGATGTATATAACAGGCGGATAACGCCTATCTTCGCGAAACATATTTACGGTAAAGGCCGTAAAGCTTTCTGTTTCTAGCCGATTTTTTTCGATTATCAGTTTTCCCCGTAAAACGGGATTATTTGTGTTTTAGTTTCTTATGCTAATGAAACCTATCGATTGGTACTATCGAGCCCCGATCATTGTGGTTTTTATTCTGGTAGCTTTCCTTGGCCTGTTAGTGTCGTTTGGACGTTCTTCGGAGAGTTTTCTTCCTCCAGTCGCTTCTGTTTCGAGTGAGATCGATAGTCCATATCCGGTTCGGACAGCCAAGGTTATTTTGCCTTTTGCTTATCCTTTTCGGGGGACGGGGATTTTACAGGAAAAGAATCAATCCAATAAAAGTGGGAATCCGTATTGGTGGCTTAATTCTGGAGCTGAACTGATCTTTTCCGGTAATTTTGCGTCAACAATCGAAGGTTCTTTGCCAACCTATAGCCGTTGGAGGATTGCTTATGCCAAGACAAATTCTTTGGACACGGATGGTGGTTATTATCCGCAAAACTTATTTCGCTTAGTTTCCCGTCAGAAATGGTTAGATTATCGGCAAACTCTCTATTTTCAAATCTTGCGCGACAACTTGAGTGGGAGTCCCAATCGAAATGATTCGAACGGTATCTTTTTGTTTAACCGTTATCAAGATGGAGACAATCTTTATTACACCGGAGTTCGTGTCGATGGCACTGCTGTAATTAAAAAGAAACAAGATGGTGAGTATACGACTCTTGTCCAAACTCCGATCTGGACAAGTGACCGCCCCTACGATCGAAAAAATAATACCGATATCTTACCCAAAGGCCAGTGGGTCGGTTTAGAAAGCCGAGTAGTAAGCCTTCCAGGAGGCAAAGTCAGTATCGAATTGTGGCTGGACAAGGGAGGCAAAGATCAGTGGGAGAAAGTATTATCGACCGTTGATGACGGACTATCGTTTGGCCCGACAATCAACAGGTCTGGGTATACCGGCATCAGGACAGACTTTATGGACGTTCTTTTCTGGCGATATAAGATCGATAACATCTAAAAAATATGAAAAGAAACCACCTTTTAAACTTTGTGTACATCGTTATCTTTATCGTTGCCCTACATTTTCTCTTTTTATATAAGGTTGCTTTATTTTGGTCGTCTGATAATGGCTGGATCTTCGGGCTATATGTCGCCTTAACGGGGACGTACCTCATATCACGCTTCTTCGTAGTGTATTTTTATCAGGACGATCACCACCATCTTAAATTAAAATCGTCCGACTATCCTACCGTTAGTTTTGTTATTGCCGGCAAGGATGAAGGAGATTCTATTTTTGATACCATCACCGCGATAATGTCGTCTGATTATCCTGCTTGGTTTGAATGTTTGGCGGTGAATGACGGTTCAACCGATAGGACTTTGGCTGAGATGCGCCGAGCAATGTTTCGTTTCGGCAAAATATCTGGCGGAGTGAAAGTTATTGATTTTCCGATCAATCGCGGTAAACGAGAGGGGATGGCCGAGGGAGTTTTGGCTTCGAAAGGAGAGATTATTATTTTTGTCGACTCTGATAGTTTTCTTGCTCCCGATGCGGCTAAGATTATTGTTGAGCATTTTTTGACTAATTCAAAGGTGGGGGCGGTGTCCGGCAATACCGGCGTTGCCAATTCGAATACTAATATGTTGACGAAGATGCAGGCTGCTCGTTATGCTGTTTCCTTCGATATTTTCAAAGCCTGTGAAAGTGTTTTTGGTGCGGTTACGTGCTGTCCGGGATGTTTCTCTGCCTACCGCCGTTCGGCTTTACTGGAGGTCCTTGAACCCTGGCGGACAAAAACCTTTTTGGGAACCCCTTCAACCTTCGGTGATGACCGCAGTCTGACCAACTATATTCTCTTGAAATGGGATGTTGTCTATTGTCGAGAAGCTAAGGCGACGACAATCGTGCCGGATGGTTATAAAAAATATTTAAAACAACAAGTGCGCTGGAAGAAATCATGGATTAGAGAAGGGATTACTCCGGCCAAGTTCATTTGGCGTCGAAATCCGATCGCCTCGTCGTCGTTTTATGCCAATCTACTTATCCCAATCTTTAGTCCGGTAATAGCGATAAATGCCCTTTTTGTTCAGCCAATCTTTTTTATGAATCCGCCGATAATTTTCTTGACTGGCATGGTCGTCCTGTCAATTCTTCTTGGTTTTTTCAATTTTATCCAGACTAGTAGCCGTTATTGGTTCTACGTTGTGATCTTCAGTTTGTTTTATATGGTGGTGCATTTATGGCAGATGCCTTATGCCCTTCTTCACTTAAAAAATACATCATGGGGAACAAGATAAATACAACCAAATTTATTGATCTCACTATTCTAGTCGTATCACTAGCTTCCTTTGTCTATGTCGGTTTTCCTACGACTCATAAAATATTATCCGGTTATCGTATTAGTTATTATCATTGGCAAACACCAGCGCCGGTTATTTCTTTGGTTGATACACGCAAAATGCCATCGGCCAGGGCGGTACCAATTTTAATGTATCATGGCGTTTTAGAAGACCTTAATGACGCCAATACGACACAAGACAATTTTGAGAGTCAGATGAGGATGTTGAAGGAGAATGGTTATCAGACGATTTCGGTTGCTGAGTATGATCTTTTTAGACAGGATAAATTTGTTCTGCCTCCTAAGCCGATCATTATTACTTTTGATGATGGACGAAAGGATAGCTATTACTCGACAGATGATATTTTTCGCCAGCTTGGATTTAAGGCAACCATCTTTGTGGCTTCGACCAAGGCAATTGATCAGGAACCCTTCTATTTGTCTTGGCAAGAACTGGCAACTATGCGTGATTCGGGGCGGTGGGAGATTGAGGCTCATGGCCGACGGTCGCATGAAGTTGTTTTAGCTTCCGCTCCCGGTTCCAATGAGGTGATGGGCCGGTATCTAACATCGCGAATGTGGCTACCGGACAAAAATAGATTAGAGACAGTGTTGGAATTTCAAGCAAGGGTGATGCGGGACTATGCCGATAATATTTATGATCTGAAGGTTCATTTGGGGGTAGATGCGAAATATTTGGCCATCCCCCTTAATGATTACGGGCAGACTCCTTTGTCCAATAATCCTGAGGCGGCCAAGTTTAATCATGGTGCCGTGGAAAAAATGTTTCGAATGGCCTTTATTGAAGCGAATGGTTCTGAGGCTGGGAATGACACACATATGGTCTTGCCGGTCTATAACTACAAAAGTGATAATCCGCATATTTTGCGTCGGATAGAAGTAAGAAATATTCCAGCTGAAAAACTGAAACAGATTTTGGACAGCCAGTTTCCGACCGATCCAAATATTGATCTGCGCCCAGTGTTGGCCGACAGATTCTTGTCGGATACCAGACTTGACTATGGTTTTATGACAGCCAATAAAATTGATGGACTACGCCTGAAGACGATCGCAATTAATACTACGGCAAAATTTCGCGTCGGCGATCCTCACTGGGACAACTATGACGTTACCGCCATTATGGAGAGAAAGACTGGTCGTTCGATCTTTATGACCTTATATTCTCCCGATGAAAAAAATTATTTAGCTTTTGGTTTGACTGATAATGGAGTGTTTTTGCGCCGTCGGGTAGATGGCCGGGATACTCAGCTTAGTCCATCCCTCTCGCTTTCTAATATTGGCATTGATCCGAACGGGCTCCATACCTATCGCTTGGTTTGGAAAAACGGACACCTAGATGCTTACTTTGATGACCGATTGGTATTTGCGGATATCTCGCCTGGCCCCGGACCATATCAGGGTTCGCTGGGGATCAAGGTTTGGGATGATAAAGTTCTGGCCGAGGGGGTCATTCAATCATTGAAATTGTCGCCAGCGAAGATTACTTCGGGGGTTTAAAAAGTGTTGATATTATTAGTTTAATAATATTAAAATATGAAACCAAAAAATGTGATTGTCTGGTTTGATCTTCCAACCTTGGATTTTGATCGGGCCAAGAAATTCTATGAAGCGGTTTTAGGCGATGAGATTAAGATTGATGAACAGACCGGAATGAAGGTTGGGATGTTTCCAATGCAAGAGAAAATGGGTGTAGGTGGGGATTTAGTTCCACCCGATTCACCGATGATGATAAAACCGGCTCCTGCGGGTTTGGGGGCCCGAATGTATTTCGATGTTTCCGATCGGCTTGATGAAGCGATTGAACAAGCCGAAATTGGCGGAGGTAAGATTATCCGCCCGAAATTTTTTATGGAGATGGCCGGCTGGATGGCAATTATTGAAGATACGGAAGGTAATCAGGTTGGTCTGTGGAGCAAGGGGAAAAAAGAAGACTCCAGTGATGATGAAGGGGGTATGTAAACAATTCTCGTTCTGCAACTAGATAGGAGATCAAAGAAAAAGGGCCTCGCGGTAGCGGGGCCCTTTTGTCGACAGAACTTTTACTTTGCGCTTTTAAGTTGGCGCATCCGAATCCCGGCTTGATGGAGCGCTTCCGGCGTACCGACGTCGAGATACGAACCAGCCGGCAGACGGGTGTGGGTCATCATTTCTTTGGCCACATATTCCAAGGCCAGATCGCCGATATGCACTTCACCTTCGGTCCTTTGTCCGATTCGCTCCGCTTTATCAAAGGCGTCGGCAGACATCAGCCAAATTCCCGTCTGGATAATAGGGCTGAATAATTCCGCCGGTTTTTCCCGTAAGGTGATAACGCGGTCTCCGGCCGTTTCGACTTGTCCGTATTTGCTGGGGTCATCCAAACCTTCTAGGGGCATGGTCCAGATGTGCGGAGCTTTTTTGCCATGAAAGTCGAGTCTGGTGAAGAAGATAGAATCGCCAAGCATGACGATAAAATCTTCTCCGGCAACCCATTCCTTGGCCAGCCACAATTGCCGGCCCGGCCCGTCCACTGGAAGTACGTAACGGTAATAAATACTGGCGCCGAATTTCCCGCCATCCTCCAGGATTTCCATGATGGACTGGGGGTTGTGCAGATTGAGCAGGACCAAGATCTCACTTGCCCCACCCTTAACCAGGGTTTCGACGACATGCACGATCATCGGCCTGTCGTAGACGGGCAGAGTGTGCTTGTTAGCCCACGGGCTTTTTACTCCGTTTAACCGGGAGCCGTTTCCGCCGGCCATGACTACTGCTTTCATCCGATTCCGCCTTTCTCTTGAGAATTTTACTCAAGGCTTTTAATAGAGGCTGTTTGGCTTTTTGGATTGGAACCGGAAATATCAGAATTTTCGGTTTGTCTGGTTCAATTGTAAAGAAATGCCCGAGTTTGTCAAAACCACGCAGGGGATCGCTGGGCTGGGATGGGATGACATGCCAGTGGAGATGTTTAATACTTGATTCCGAACCGGCTCCGGTTTGTAAGAATACTTCGATACCGGCCCCCGGATATAAATCGAGCAAAGTTTCTGAAGCCAGAGTGATCATTTCTTCGCGTGCCATTACTTGATCTTTGGTTTCACTGCCAATAGAGATGACATGTTTTTTCGGGACGACCATGGTGTGCCCTTCAAATTTTGGGAAAAAATTGATGATCCAGCGATAATGCTCATTTTCCGCCAAAGTGTCGTCGCTCTTTCTGACGGTCTGAGAATTCATTGTTTTCTGGTCGCAAAAAACGCAGTCGGTATCGGTTCGCTTTCGTTTATAGTTATTGCGGAAAGGGGAATAGGAATAGGCCATATAAAGATGATGATACAAATAAAACGATCTTCCGTCCAGTTAGACAAAAAAACACTCCACGGCCAATTAACAGTGGAGTGTTTTTAATGAATTATTTATTTTTGATTAAGGCCGAATCTCATTCCTTGCCCCCGTTGGAACATTCCAATTTTGTCGGTGTTCGGGCTGATCTTGAGCGCGGAAATGCTTTTGTCAGCATTTAGGGTACCGATGCCGGCGACTTTTGACCCGACAGTTAGATTAGCAACTGTACCTGTGGCATAGGTGGTGGACGAGGTCAGGTTGATTATCTGGGTAGTTGGAATAGCTTCACCCCGCACCTGATCGATGGTTAGGGTGTTGCCAGAATTAGCGGTAATGGTACCGAAGAATGGACGAATGCCGGCGTTTTGCTGACGTTTCATTGTCCCGGTTTTAACGGCTGGATTGATTCGCACGGACGAAGCGGTAAAGCTACCGTCGGTCTGCTTGATTCCCACGCCCGAGATTCGGGTGCCAATGGCTATATTGCTGAAAGTTCCACCCAAGTAGGCCGTGGAGGCCGAGGTGTTCACGATAACCTCAGGGATCGTGGTAGTAGCCCTAGGGTGGGAAACGGTCAACTGGAGGCCATTTATGGCGCTCACAGTGCCCATAAAGACCTTGGTGCCGGTGGGCAGTTTCCATCCTAAACTAGAGGCAAATTTGGCCGGCCGAGCCCCGGCCGCGTCGGCTAGGGAGGCGGAACCACCCAAGGCAATAGTGGAAACTAAAGCGATTAAAGCTAGGTTTTTGTTGAATCTTTTGCTCATATTTTTTATTATTTTTATTATTTTGATTGTCATTCCGGGCTTGACTCGGAATCCAGGATTTGACCCTGTATTTGTGTCATTCCCGCGAAAGCGGGAATCTTGTTTAAGCTGATAATCCTCGACTTTACCCCAAAGGGCAATTGTTATTAATACGAGCCACAATTAGGCCAGGTTGCAGGTTAAAGGCTTGAAAAATCGGGATTTTTCAGTATAATGGCAAGTGTTTACTGTGAGTTGGTGGGAGCAAAATTAAACATTGCGGGATCGGCTAATGGTAGGCCAACAGACTCTGAATCTGTGAATCTAGGTTCGACCCCTAGTCCCGCAGCAACCAAGTAAATCGTATCTAGCGACCAGGACGGGTACAAAGAAAATTATGGATTCAAAAAATGTAAAAATTGTAGTATTTGTTCCAGAAACACACACGGATGTTGTCCGTGAAGCCATGGGTAAAGCTGGGGCTGGCAATATTGGGAACTACAGTTTTTGCTCCTTCTCCTCAAAAGGAGTTGGCCGTTTTAAACCTGAAAATGGAGCAAGCCCTCACATCGGAGAGATTGGAAAATATGAAGAGGTACTCGAAGAAAGGATAGAGACCATTTGTTCACGAGAAAAATTACAGGAGGTTATTGCGGCGATAAAACAAGTTCACCCCTATGAGGAAATCGCCCTAGATGTTTATCCATTAGAAAATTTATGAAGATCAAAAAGATTGGGCATTGCTGCCTTTTAATACAAACAAATAACCTAACTATTCTTACTGATCCAGGCGCCTTTTCTACTGATCAAAATTCAATAAGGGGAATAGATATTGTTCTTATTACACACGAACACAATGATCATTTGCATATCGGTTCCCTAAAGGAGGTTTTAGCCGATAATCCTAAAGCAATAGTTATTACTAATTCGAGCGTGGGTAAGATCCTAGAATCTGAAAATATTCCCCACGAGATTCTGCCAGATCGGGCCAATAGAGAATTTAGCGGTGTATTCCTAGAAACATTTGATTGTAAGCATGAAGAAATCTTTGAAGAGGTAGGTCGCGTTTATAACACTGGCTATTTCATAGACAAGAAGCTTTTTTATCCTGGTGATTCGTTCTGTAATCCGGGAAAAGAAGTCGACATATTGGCATTACCCGTGGCTGGCCCGTGGTGCAAGATTCCTGATGCTATTCGTTATGCATTATCTGTAAAACCAAAGAAGGCTTTTCCGGTTCATGATGGAATGCTTCAAAAAGATCGTATTGGCGGGGCGCATAGAATTCCAGAGAAGATCTTGTCTGAGAGCGGGATAGAGTTCGTAATTATGAATGAAGGAGATGAAAAGGAGTTTTAATTATCTTAAGATTTTGATATGGATAAGATAGATTCAGATTTAACTAAAGATAAGAGGGTAGAGGTTGGAGCCCCTCTGCGTCTGATGGGTATGGGTTATGCTTGTCTTTTACTTATTTATTTCTTGCCTCTGGTGTGGTGGGGAATCATTCTTAAAGTTCTGTTTGGTATATTTTTAATTGTCGTTATTAAAGGCTCTTTTCACCCAATGTGGGATCAGTATGAGACTATGGGGGCATTTGTTACATTGCAGACTATTTGGTTTGCGGGATTTCTTTGGGTTCCAGATCACTTTTTATTCCTAAGATATATTTTTGGATTTCTAATTGTTCTTGGAATTCTCACAAAGTACAAACAAATTGAACATATTAATAAGGGGCTTGGGCCAAATTTAAAAAGAAACTAATTTTCTAATACTACCTTTTTATCAATCAGTACCAGCCTACTTTTAAATGATTGCATCAGCTCACGTTTTTCTTCTAAAGTTCCTTCCTTGAGTAGATATTTTGCATAGGCTCGCAAATCTAGGCCACCCTGTTTGGCCTTTTGTTCTTCGCTAAGACCCAATACCTTATTCCTGAAGTGATTAAATCTTCCCATTTCTTGTTCTAATTTTTGTTTGACTCCAACATCATTAAGGTCAATTTTGTCGATGATTTCAACTAATTGAGATATTAAGTCGTCTTCCCTCAAATAAGTATTTTTACAGTATTTATCATAGAAATTAGTGCATCCGTAATAGATGTATTTTTTGCGCGTGCCATTAGCTAGATTTTTGAATTTTTCTTCAGCCGTTATCCCGGAATTACATAGCCCACATTTCATCAGCCGAGTGAAAGCAAACTCTTTGACTGCTGGGCCATGCGGTTTATGCGAGTCCATTTTTTCCTGGACTTTTTTGAAGAGCTCTTGACTGATAATAGGTTCATGCCTGCCCTGGAACCACTTACCACTTTTTTTTGGATATTCCAACAACCCACAGTAAAAAGGGTTTCGTAGGACAATAAAGATATTGCTTAGAGTGAATGGCTTGTCTCCCCTAGTTTTAAATTTAAGATTATCCTTAAGCCATTTATATAAATCTCGACCACTCCATTTTTCATAGGCTACTTTTTCAAACATAATCTTGATCACATGGGAGCGGTGAGGATCAAGAATCACATGACATTTCATGGTTCGATCTGGATGGTTGAGGTACCCCGTTGGAGCGACTGATGGCCATAAGCCCATTTCGATTCTGGTTCGCAATCCACGTTTAACATTTACGCTTTTGTTGTCGTTCTCAAGCTTTGCTTGTGACCCCAGGATCATGAGTAGAAACTTCTCATTAGGGTTATTAGTGAATCTTTGGCTATAAGTGCGAATCTCAATTAGCTTCTTTTGATCAAAAAGGTCAACGACCGCTCCTAAATCTCCTGCATTTCTGGATAATCTGTCCGGGTGCCAGACGAGGATTCCATTAAATTTACCCGTCCGAATATCCGAGAGTAATTGGGTAAAGATGGGTCTCATACCACAATCTTTGGCAGAGTGAGATTCTCTGTAGATTTGTGTCACTTCCAGTCCATCTCGCTGCGCTAAGGCCAACATTTCTTTAATTTGGGAATCGATGGACAAAGCCTGCTTTTCCTCTGCTTCGCTCGATTTGCGGGCGTACAGACAGTATTTAGGGGCTAATATGGGTACGACCTCGTCAGGAGTCACTTGTAGCGGGTTTTGTATTTGCACAACAACACAAGTACTCTAAAGGGGGTTAGAAGTCTAGCAATAGAGGGGATAAGATTTCATGTTATTTCGATAAAAATTCGTGCTACGATTACATATAAGGTGTAAAATACATACAATTATGACCCATGTTTTTGATTGGAACAAGTTAAAACCTTATAGAAATGACCAGAGAAAGAGCTTTGAACAGTTGTGTTATCAGTTAACTCTTGAAGAATTTGGCGAAACTGGCTATGTTACTCCCCTAGACGATAGTGGAGGTGGTGATGGCGTTGAATTTTTTATCACCTTGCCTAACGGAGATGTCTGGGGATGGCAAGCAAAATTTTTTGACAGGCTTAATTTGGGAGGCAGAAAAAATCAAATAAAGTTATCTTTACATACCGCATACAAAAAACACCCGACTTTAAAGAGGTGGTATTTGTGTAATATTACGGATTTCACCAATGAGGAAAGAAAATGGTTTGAACAAGATCTCGAATCAGGTACTGTGGGTAGTGAGCGCGTTCTCCCGTTAGGCCATAACGTCGAATTGAAGCATTGGGGTGAATCTGAGTTACTGACGCGCTTACGCCAGCATCCGGGAGTAAACAATTACTTCTTTGACGACAAGCTACTATCTTGGAATTGGTTTCAAGATAAATACTCTCATGCTCTAGAAACAAGCCAAATTAAGCAAAAATATGAGTCTCAGCTGCATGTTTCAACAGATGTCGATTCTAAGGTAATTAAGATCTTGGGCGGAAAGGAACTCGTCGATCTCTTACGATTGAGTATGAAAGAAAACCAAGTTGAAATGTACGCAGCCGAGTATAAAAATGATTTAGAACAACTTCATTGCAAAGAATCTGATCCAGAATATAGCCATATTCAAACAAAACTTCGCGAATTCACAAAAGATAAGTTCTCAATATTGGATGATGGTATCAAAATGCTGGTAGACTTTGAGGAGGTCATATTTTTTGACAATCGAGAGGAGTTCAAATTACTTTCGTCAAAGTTTACTACTCATTTGAGTAATCTTCATAAATTCGAAGAGGAATACAGAGCTTTTTCAAACGCAGAAATCTGTTCTCCACTAATGCATATTCCGTGGGATCCTCCCGTAAAAGAAAAAATAGCGCCACGGGGAAAAATGTTTCTTCAGCAAACACTAAAATTACTAAAAAAGGTTTTGCGGTTGAAGGAAAAAATCTCTTATAAAGAAATTGATCACGAGGATAAGGAACCTGATCACATAACTAAGGAGAATAAAAAGCGCGCCCAGGAACGTAGCTTGCTTTTTGGGCCGTACTATTCCCTTGGGGAATATGGAATTAGCTCTTTGGAACAAACATTTAGAATTTTAGAATGTCTTTGGCAACAAGAATTGCATATTTCAGGCGAAGCGGGTATGGGTAAAACGCATGTGTCCTTTAATGTTTTTGAGAAGAAAATTCAGTCAGGCTCTCCTGCTGTTTTGATTTTTGCCAAAGATTTTAGGAATAGTGACCCTTTGTTTGAGCAAGTACAAAAAAATATGATGCTCGGACTGCCGCCCTCGTGGAAATTCGACGATTTTTTTGGTGCATTAAATGTGGCTGGAAGAGTTTATAAAAGCCAAATACCTATCATTATCGATGGCCTTAATGAATCATTAGATTGGAATCATATTTGGTCCGGTGATTTAGAAAATCTTATCGTTTTGATTAAACAAAAGTATCCATATTTAACATTAATTACTACATACCGCACCTCTTACGAAAGTCAGTTGTTCCCTAAGAAATATTTCGATTTTGACTCTGGATGCTGGATGAAGAGAGCGCGAGTGCAAGGGTTTGAAGGACTAACTTGGGACGCTATAAGGAAATATTTCGAGTTCTACAAAATATCGTTAATAAACCGCTCTGACGCTATCGGTGAGTTTAAACACCCACTTTATCTCAAATTATTCTGTCAAACTAAAAACCCCAAGAGAGAGAATGAGGTTTGTGTCTCGTTCCAACGCGAGGACCTGTTTGAGGTCTTTGATGAATATCTAACTGTTTGTAATGAAGAAATTGTTCGTAGGTCGGGTCGGGATCTTAGGCTCAATAAGAGCTATGTTGAAGATAAGCTCAACGCACTAGCCGTTTATCTATGGAAGAATAATGTTAGGGGAGCACCTCGGAATAACGAGATATTCTCAGACGAAGAGCTTTCCCTTTTTGAGAAAGAAAATCTTCTGATTTTTAGAGATTGGGACAGAACTCAGGAGGTAATAAGTTTCACTTATGACTTGCTAGCAGGTTATTTGATTGCCAAAAACTTAATCCTTAATCCTCCTCAAAATATTTTTCAATCCATTTGGAAACTTACTCATCCCAACATTTCCAGTATAGAGCTTTTTGTTCAATCATTTCAGTTTAGATCAAAATTTTTAGTGGGTAATAAAAGACACCCTCTTTTCAATGACATTCTGCGATGCTTCTCAGTTCTTTCTATAAAGAAAAGTGATATTTTCTTATTCAATATAAGAAAGGATAAAACGACGAAGAAATACGCGATGGAGTCCTTGTTTGAAATAAATAAACAATACCTAGTTAAGAGTGAACTTATGATTAAGTCGTTTCTGTCTCAAGAATTTGGGTTTGCAGATTCGAGAGAATGGTTACTGAATCTTGCAACCCATATTGAACTAGACCCAGAACATCCACTGAACTTTAAATTCTGGTCGCTCTTGATTAACTCTCTTTCCATGTCAGATAGAGATGTGTCCTGGGGAGAATATATTAGAAGCAATGATAGATGGTATGACACAAAGTATTTTTCTAATTTTGTAGATCGGTTTTACTCTGCATGTAGAGAGAGTGAAAGTTCCAGTGAAAGAGTCCATCTAGCTGCCATAAAGGTCATGTGGATACTTGTGACGAACATAAGGAAATTGAGGGACGAAGCAACCCGATCGCTATATTGGTACGCGCGTAGGTTTCCCGATAAATTTCTTGAGCTTCTTGATTTTTCTTTAAATGTAAATGATCCCTATGTGAGCGAACGTATCTTGGCTGCAACTTATGGCCTCGCAATGGCGAGGCAAAATGATTTGAATGATCTTTCGTTTAGAGATACATTGTTACCCAAATATGCAAATTTTCTTTTCCATAAAATATTTGATGTAGACTCTGAGAATTCTACCACTCACATACTGACTAGGGATTACGCAAAACGAACCATTGATATAGCCTTGATTCATCACCCCCAAATTTTAACTGACGAACAGAAAGAACTAATCAAGTATCCACTAACAAAATATCATCATTCTGAATGGGGAGATATTGAAGATAGGGATGAGGGAAAGTATAGGGACGGAAACGCACCAATTCACATGGACTTTAGAAACTACACAATCGGCAGATTAGTAGAAGGTAGGAGAAACTACGATGATGGAAATGTGGAATATAAAAAAGTTCTTGGTGGTATTTATTGGAGGTTATATGACCTTGGTTATTCATTGGATAAGTTCGGAGAGATCGACAAAAAAATTGCAGATGAAAACTGGAGAAATTCTTACCAGCGAGAAGGCAGTCACACCGATAGATATGGGAAAAAGTATGCCTGGATTGCTTTCTTCGAAATGGCTGGTCGCAGAAATGATCTCGGATTATTGAAGGGTTGGGACGACCAAGATGAATTCCGTGTGTCTGACGTAGATATTGACCCTAGCTTTCCAGAGAAATTAAAAGTTCACGATCTTCTAAAGGATAAGGGAGGCCTTAATTTACTTGGGGATTTAACGCGGCCGGAAGATGAATGGTATGAGACGCAAGACGATCTAAATTTTGAAAAATTATTATTGAGCAAATTACCATTCGATCAAAGCAAGAATGATTGGATATTACTTAGAGGGTTCCTATCGCAGAAGGATGCTGAGGATCAACATCGTGATGCTTTTGTTGCGATGAATAGTATCTTGGTTGGCGCGAATGATTTTGAAAAGATATTAAAAATTGAAAGAAATAACCCAGACTTTACTTTTGAACACATTGACTCTGTTAGTGATTATTATTCCTTTGAGGGCGAAATACCGTGGTGTTCGATAATTCCTGATGACTATTCATATAATCTTTCAATCCATTTTGATTTCAAGGGAGCAAAAGATCGAGATTCAAGGATAAAGAATCGGGACGAGGAACGATTTGAGGTAGAGAGGACTATCTTCGAAAATCACTGGGAGAGTTATCATAGCGATGTCATTCCAGAGGGGCAAAGTATTACTCCCTCCAAAGTAATAGCCAATTACAATAACCTATTCTTAAAACCTCAAGGCTCTGACATGTTCGATCAGTCTGGCAATCTCGCTTCGACGACTTTTGTGGTGGGAGAAAAGTATGGCGATATGACAGAGTTTACTTACATTAGAAGAGATTTACTCGAGAAATATTTACGAGCAACGAATAAAAAAATACTACATATACAATGGGCTGAAAAAAGATTCTTTGCTAATGGGGTAAAGCACCTAAGCTCTTCCAATGATGATAAAAGGGAATATCGTCTACACTACAGGATATATTCTATTATGTAATGTAGGGCATATCTGACTATCTAGAAAGTTGATAACCTGACTACACAAACCCCTCAGTCTAAGCTAAGCTAGATTTGGGCGCCCAGTTTTGGTATAATGCTTTAACAATCCAGCCTAACCCCTTAGTTTCCTAAGGATATGGCGCAATATAAAAACCGCTACAGTATAGAAGGCTCCTCGTCAGAGTCACTGTAGCGGTCGTGTACCCGAAAGGGTATATGGGTGGCCGCAAGGTCATCGCAATGGCGGGGAGCCTTCTGTCCAACGACTCAAGACTCCTCGCTGATCATTATCAGTGATAAATCCGCTACAGTGCAATGCAAAATTTAATATTGGAGGGATTAGGTAAAGCCCTAATCTTCTTGCTCGTCTTTGTCCTCGCAAAGACTATATATACTGATGCCCTTGAGGTTGACACTCATAGGCTTCTCGGTGTCCCCATATGGAAATCCATTTCGACTATTCTTTTTTGGATAGTGGGAATAGTTTTTGGTTCCCTCGTTCTCTGTGGGTTAATTAACTTTGGTAAGCCCGATGTTACCCTAACTACTTTTCTGTTTGCCATTATGGCCGGGGCCGGCGTCTATGGTCTTTATAATAATAAAAAAGAAGCTAAATAAATTTTATGAATACAAAACAATTCATCGCTCTCTTTGTTCTAATATTAATCATCTCTGGAACTTACGCCTATGATGTAATGGCTTCGAGACAAGCTCGGCGTAACTGTGCCAAGTACGCTATGCCTATCGTGATCCGATCCTTTGGGGATTCACTTGTTGAAACCAAGGAAGAATTTCCTCCCAAGAGACTGAAAGCTGAGTCATCTCAGGCGGCCAAGGCTAATTATGACTTCTTCTACAATTTCTGTATGGACAACTTCGAATACGGGAAGCGCTAGGTTGTACCTTGCAGCCGGTAAATGATCTTTGATATAATTACAGCAATAAGTCGGATAACCTGTGAACTCAGGCCCGCAGACTAAAGATAATCCGTGCTATAGCACGCGACCCAAAGTCCCTCAATCTTCAGCAATCAAGGAGAACCCGAGATCACTCCGGGCCCTGGAGTTTTTGAAGTCAGCGGAGCAGGCGGTCGAACAAAACCTTTTTTGATGATCGCTTATCAGCTAAGCGATAACCCGATGAGACAAGGAAAGAAAATCCCAGCAGCGACCTGGGAAAAATTTCTAGAACTCTTGTCGGAGCAAACAACCTCAGTAATCAGTACTTGTAGGGCTCTCGGTATAGAAGCTCGTTCCTATTACTACGAGCGGTCAAGGAACAAGGAATTCGGAGATGCGGTGGATGCGATCTTCGATTCTATCCGAAGACCATATGCCGAGGACGCTCTTTTTGCACTGATTTCTGAGAAAAATCTCGGAGCAATTAAGTTCTACCTAAGTCAGCGTGGAGGAAAGAGGTGGAATGATGCAAAGATTTTACCTATGGTTGTTCAATATGAAATAAACAACCCGCCTCCAGAAAAAGATTTCGTACAGAGGATACCTACGTTAAAGGATATGCTGTGCGCTGACGCGTACAAGTTGGGTAAGAGTATGGATATTGATAATCTTCCAGACACAGTAATAATTGATATTAGCAGTATCAAGAGCACAGTCCAAAATCCGTTTTATCGTAAAAGATTATTGGAAGAGGAAAAGATGTACGACAAGGATGAGGATGATTAATATTTCTACGTACCCACGAACAAAAAAACCACCTTTCCGAGGTGGTTTTTTTGTTCGTGCAATGTTGCTTTGGGGTATGAGAAAAGTGAGAAAGGTTTATAATAAAGTTTATGATAAAACCAATAGAAATTAGTCCTTTGGATACAAGTAAGAAGCTTTATTTTGAGTGTGAAAAATGCAGTGAAAAAGGAACCATTGTGTTGGAGAATAGTCTTATTAACATAGACCAAGAAGGGAATGCGATAGAGTCATTGGAGCATGACTGTCCGAAATGTGGGGTTAGTCTATAGTTTTAGCCTTGGCTAGAGTATGGACTAAGATTCGAACCAGCTATGTGTTATAGTAATATCCATGATTGAATCCATTTATCCTGCAAGCTGGCAACAGACACGAGGTGTTTATTCACCAGCAAAGAAGATTGATCTGGGGAATGTATACCTGATCTTCGTGTCGGGCCAGCAGGTTAATAAGAATGAAGACAATGAAGTGGTGACCGAGGATATCGAGAAGCAGACTGAGCTAGTTTTTCAGGCTATCGAAAAGACTCTTAATGCAGCAGGTGCATCTATTAATGATGTGGTAAAAGCTCAGATATTTTTGACTGATATTAATGATTTCCCGAAAGTTTCTGTGATTAGGGATAGATGGTTTGCAGAGTGCAAGCCAGCAAGCACTCTTCTTGAGGTAAATGCTATGACCCGCAAAGGTGCAAAGATTGAAATTGAGGTTACAGCCATTTTAAATAAGTAGATACCTTCATTAATGAGTGCGACCTAGACGGGTAGACTGGGTAACCCCTTTAGTCATATAATAAGGCTCAACACCCGTCCTGGACACGCACCCAACCAGAGTACGCAGCCGACGAAATTTGTAAAATGAGGAGGATGCGGGACTAGGGTAGGGAAGGGTCGGAAACAGTGTAATGGTTTCCGTGGAGGAAGGAGCGAAGCGGTTGGGAGAACCGTGGGTTCCCCAGTCCCGTACGTCCCGCAGCCAACTTGAGATGGGTTCGGATTCCTAGGAGTTGTAAATCAACAAAATGTCGTTATCTAATATCTTGTGGGCCGTGATCTACATTTGTATTGCTTCGTTAGTCTTTTTTATGTGGAAAGAAATATGGAGAAATAAAGATAGTGAATGGAAGGAAATTTTTAAAAAAGATAATAAGAAAAATCTTAATGATCTGCTCGGTATAACTAAAACTACCTTCCTAGCTTTAGTAACCAGTTTGATTCTTGTATCTGTCGGACTATTAACTTTGGTTGAAACCGCTAATAAAAACTATAGGGTTGAAGGTAGGAAGCATCAAAATGACTACCGATCTTTTATGCTAAAATTAAAAGATTAAATTCCTATTGGAATTATATAGCTTCATTCCGAGGAGGGGCAAAATGGTATACTAAAGAGCATTAGAAAAGCCTTGTGGGGTAAGGTGTGGGAATATCCGAACCCGAGGAGGCCAGCCAAGTTGAGCGTAGCTCAAGACGCATATATGGGATTAAAAAACAAAGTCATAGTGATAACTGGAGGAACACACGGTCTAGGTAAAGCCCTAGCACTATTATGTGTCGAAGAGGGGTCTCATGTGATTATCTGTGCTCGAAATGAAGATAAGTTCGATGGGCTGATTCATCATGATATACTGGCAATCAAAGCCGACGTTACAAAAGAGGGTGATTTGCAAAATGTGATGAACGCAGCCGTTGAAAAGTTTGGACGTGTTGATGTTTGGATAAATAATGCCGGTATTTGGTTACCACATAAGCCTATAGAGGAAGTTGATTGGAAGAGGGCACATGATCTGATTGAAGTTAATTTGTTTGGTACTGTCTATGGGTCAAAATTAGCTCTGATACAAATGAGAAAACAAGGTGAAGGGGCAATAGTAAATATTCTCTCAACCAGCGCACTTGAGGGAAGAGCGACCTCGTCTGCTTATAGTGCGAGTAAATATGCCGCTAGAGGATTTTCACTATCGTTAACAAAAGAAGTTGAGGGTACGGACATTAAAGTAGTTTCTGTCTACCCGGGTGGTATGCAGACAGATTTTTTTGATGAGAAGCGGCCTGTGAATTACAGCGAATATATGGAGTCGCGCTATGTAGCTGATAAAATAGTGGAGAATTTGAAGAAAAACTTGCCCGAAGAAGAGTTGATCATTAAGCGTAATATGTAAGTCGGGTTATTTCACAGTGTTCTTAATTTGCGCTTGGCATCAAAACAATGGAAGAATATCTAAAATTATCTAAAGAAATTGCAGAGGTAGCACCTCCGGCGAGGTCAGCACCTAGTAAAAACACAGAGTCTTTAATTTTCGATGAATTAAGGTTATAGTTTATCTAGTAAAAAAATTAAAGACGTATGATAAATTATCTGTTCATCTTTGCGGTATCGTTATTTTTTGTCATTAAGGGGGCAACACTTTCTACCAAATATGCCGGTCGACTGGCCGAAGGCTTCCATCTGTCAAAATATACCGTAGGATTTATTATTATCGCAATCATCTCGGTTTTGCCGGAGACATTTATCGCGATAAACTCGGCCATTGAAGGAGTGCCTTCTTTTGGTCTTGGTACACTATTCGGTTCTAATGTTGCCGATCTGACATTGATCTTTTTTATCATTCTTCTTTTTGCCGGCCGTAAGATAAAGATTGAAAGTAAAATTTTAAAAAATAATCGACTGTACCCTCTTTTGCTTCTCGTCCCGATTGTTTTAGGCCTGAATGGCCATTTTTCTCGTCCCGAAGGCATAGTCCTCATTATTATCGGAGTAGTTTTTTATTATAAAGCCCTAAGAAATGGCAATGGTGGAGCGGAGACTATTAGTGATAATAATAATGGTCGACTCAAGAACTTTTTATATCTGCTTTTGGGGATGATCCTATTACTTTCCGGGGCACATTTTATAGTTACTTCAGCTACAAATATTGCTGACCTTATGGGAGTAAGCCCAATCTTGATCGGCATGTTGATTGTGGGTCTGGGAACAACTATTCCGGAATTATTCTTTTCGCTTAAATCGGTTAGAAAACACGATGATGGTTTGGCAGTTGGAGATATTTTCGGCACCGTTTTGGCAGATGCCACAATCGTTGTCGGAATTTTAGCGGTGATAAGCCCATTTTTCTTTCCGCCGAAAATTGTTTATGTTACGGGTTTATTTATGGTAGGGGCATCAATTTTTTTATTGCAATTCATGCGCTCTGAGCGGGTGCTAACAAAAAAGGAAACGTATTTTTTGTTTTTATATTGGTTAGTTTTTGTTTTAGTAGAATTTATCATAAACAGGTAAGATCAGGTTACGGACTGAAAGTCTCCTTCAGGGTCGGTCCTTGAATTTGGTTTAGTGCTATAATTACCTTATGACCCTCCGTAAATTCTACCTTGGCAAAGCCATTGGTTTTATTGTTGTTTTAGCAGTTGCTTTAATGGGGTTTTATATTTATTCTTTTTTCCAGACTCCTTCGCTCAAGCAAGTTTTATCTTTTTCTGATTGTGAAAAAGCCGGCTATCCAGTGATGGAAAGTTATCCTCGGCGATGTCGGACTCCGGATGGTAGAACTTATACCGAAGAATTGCCGGGAAAAATCACTTATACCAATTCCTCGGCCGATTTGATTGTGGTTGATTTGCCTTTCCCCGGAGCTGTAGTAGGTAAAGATTTTAGCGTGATCGGCAAAGCCCGCGGGACTTGGTTTTTTGAAGCGTCGTTTCCAGTAGAAGTGATTGACGGAAACGGAAAAATTTTGGCTGTTGGTATTGCTCAAGCCGGGAGTGATTGGATGACAGAAAATTTCGTACCATTTAAAGCTGATCTTAAAATACCCGAAACATACATTGGTCCCGCTACTTTGATTTTGAAGAAAGATAATCCCTCCGGATTATTGGAAAATGATGCGTCTATATCTTTTCCGATTACGATTGAATACTAATCGGACGGCTGTTGGACATGGTTCTGGATTTTGGTAAAATTCAGTTCTTTTGTGGTATATTAACTTTATGAAACTTATTCCCATGAATGAGCTGAAAAAAAGACTGGTGGAGATAACCAACCTCTCCTCTATTTTAGGCCTTTTAGAGTGGGATCAGAACGTCTATTTGCCAGCTAAGGCTTCGGAAGCCCGGGCCAGGCAGGTGGCAGAATTATCCAGCCTGATCCATTCAAAATTCGTGGCGCTGGATGACGACGGGTTGCTTACAGGTCTGAAAGTTCAATTAGCTAAGAATAAATTGAAAGGTGGAGATGCGGTGGTCGTAGCCGAAACTTGGCGAGATTTCGAACGGGCGAAAAAATTGCCCGATGCTTTTGTCCGCGAAATGGCCGAGGTTTCGTCGCGTTCGGAAACCAATTGGGTGGAGGCCAGGAAGAAAAATGACTTCGCACTGTTCCTTCCGTGGTTGGAAAAGATAGTGAAACTGAAAAGGCAAGAAGCAAAATATATTGGTTATGATAAATCACCCTACGACGCGCTGATCGATGCTTTTGAACCGGGGATGACGGCCGATGAGGCCTCGAAGATATTGAATGACCTGAAAGATTTTTTGGTGCCATTTGTCGCCAAGATCAAAAAGGCTAAGCAGAAGATTGATGCGAAGCGATTGATTGGCAATTTTCCGATCGAAAAACAGATGGCTTTCAATGAACAGGTTGTGAGCAAGATTGGTTTTGATCTGGAAGCGGGGCGGATCGATAAAACAGTTCATCCATTCGAGATGTCGATGCATCCGACCGATGTGCGCATCACTACTAGATATCGCGAGAATGATGCCTTGTACTCTGTTGGTTCGATCATTCATGAAGCGGGACACGGGTTGTATGATCAAGGAATGAATCCAGAATATTTTGGCACGCCACTCTCGGAGATGATCTCGCACGGGATCCATGAATCACAATCGCGTCTGTGGGAAAATATTATCGGGAAAAGCGAATCTTTTTGGAAATATTTTTATCCAAAGTTACAAAAGGAATTTCCTAAGCCCTTTAAGACTGTGTCGCTGGCGGATTTTGTGCGAATAATAAATAAAGTTTCTCCATCGCTTATTCGCACCGAAGCCGATGAGGTTACCTACAATCTGCATATTATAATGCGCTTCGAGATCGAAAAAGAAATGATCGAGGGCAGTATTGATCTGAAAGATCTGCCTAAGATTTGGCAGGCGAAAATGCAGGAATATTTCGGTATTAAAGTCCCCAATAATTCGATGGGGGTGTTGCAGGATGTGCATTGGGGCGCCGGACTGATTGGCTACTTCCCGACCTATACCTTTGGTAACCTTTACTCGGCGCAGTTCTACTCAGCAATTAAGCGGGATATCCCGAATATCGACAAACAGATCGCCTCCGGCAAATTTGGCGAGATTCGTGAATGGCTCAGGAAAAATATTCATACTCATGGCAAGACTTACAAGGCGGGGGAGTTGGTAAAAAAAGTAACGGGTGAAGATTTGAACAGTAAATATTTCGTCGATTACTTGAGGGAAAAATATTCTAAGCTTTATCCACTCAAAGATGCATAAGTTCGAGATTAAAAATCGATACGGATTGAAAATTGTGGGAAATCTTTCGGTCTCGGAAAAACCGAACGGCTGTGCCTTTGTTTTACATGGGCTAGGAGGACGGAAAGAACAGTCGCATCTTATGGCGATAGTCGATAGTCTCTTTTCTGATGGATATACTGTCGTTAATTTTGATGCCACCAATTCTATTGGCGAATCGGAGGGAAAATATGAAAATGCGACTTTCGAACTTCACTATGAAGATCTGGTTGATGTGATCGTTTGGGCTAAGGGGGAGGCTTGGTATCAGGAGCCTTTTATTTTAGCCGGCCACAGTATGGGGGCTTACGCGGTGGCTAAATATGCCGAGGAACATCCGAACGAGGTTGAATCCTTGTTTGCTTTTGCCCCAGTCATTTCGGGAAAACTTAGTTTCGAGGCGACCGAGAGGTTTGAACCCGGGAAAATGAAAAAGTGGAAAGAAACTGGCTGGACAGAACGGGTTAGTCACAATAGACCGGGATTGGTATTGCATCTGCCATGGTCTCACATGGAAGAACGGTTAAAACATGACCTTGAAATAAAGGCCTCCAATCTGACAATGCCCGTACTTTTGGTCGTGGGTGAATTGGACGGCCCTTGTCCGCCGGAGCATCAGAAGCTGTTCCTGGATATGCTACCGGCTGGTACAAAAAAAGAATTGCAAATAGTTCCCGGAGCCCCGCATACTTTTCGGGAGCGAGAGCATCTTGATCAATTAAGAAATATTTTTTATACGTGGTTAAAGAGACTCTAGGTAGACAGCCTTCCGGACTTTTGTTAATCTTAGAGTATGCAAAACCCCGAATTCGTTGAGGTTAAAACAAAAGACGGCCTAAGATTACCTGGTCTATTTTATCCGGCAAAAAACAAAAAAACGGCGGCGATCTATCTCCATGGTAACGGGAGTTCGTCTATTTTTTATCGTGACGACCGCAACAAACCTATGACGGAGGCGTTAAATAAAAAGGGTGTCTCGATCTTATATTTTAATAATCGCGGGGCCCACTATGTTAAAACTCTCTATCTGGGAAAAGGCAAGGATATGAAAAGAAAGCGCTATGGGATGGCCTATGAAAAGATCAAAGAATGTGTGGCAGATATTGAGGGGGCGATTGCTTTCTTGAAAGATCGGGGCTATGAGAAGTTTTATCTGATTGGATCATCGACGGGAGCCAATAAGATCTGCGTTTACGATCATTACCGGCCCAAAAATCCGATTGACAAATATATCTTATTGTCTGGCGGAGATGACACTGGCGGTTATTATGATGCGTTGGGAAAAACGAAATTCTATAAGCTTCTGGCAATTGCGAAACAAAAGATAGGAGAGAAGAAGGGAAACGATATAATTCCAGAATTGTTGCCAGATATCTTTGCTTATGCGGGCTTTTATGATATTGCTAACCCCGATGGAGATTACAATGTGTTCCCGTTTTTTGAAGTAATAAATAAGGTAAAGCTTTCGTCTAAACCACTTTTTCGTTATTTTAGATCTTTAAAGAAACCGTCGATTGTTATTTATGGAGAAAAAGACGAATTCGCTTGGGGCGATGTTCCAGGGGTAGTAGATATATTGAAGAGTTACCAACCAAAATTGGATTATAGAATAATTAAAAATGCCGACCATGGGTTCAATGGATTTGAATCCGAACTCGCAGAGAAGATAGTGAGCTGGTTGTAGAACTTTTTCCACACGTTTTATCTAAAATAACTGCTATACATTATAGCAGTTATTTTAGATAAAAGTTTATTAACTAATTTTTTTAATCTTATGGACGGACAAATACTAAAAACTAATGGACGGAAGAAAGCTCCGGCAATATGTGGTTTGCCTGAAGGATGTTGCGGAACATCGTGTGCTTGCGGTTGCGGGGGATCGGCGTGGAAATGTCATCAGAGTTGTCCGGTGATGCGCTGGATTCTGGGGTTGATTATTATTGTTTTTGTATTTTGGTGTGGGACGAAGATTGGTGAATTGAAAAGCGAAATCGGTGGTGACGGCTTCGGTCGGAATGGATTTTATGATCGAGCGCAAATGTTGGAAAGGCAAAACCGAATGATGATTTATGACTTCGGTGTACCCGTAGAATCTACCCAAGCGGTTAAGCCGGATACCACTAAGAAAAAATAGTAACTAAAAAGCCCCGAACGGGCTTTTTAGTTACGCTGGCGGTCTTTATTTTTTTGGACCTTCTCTTTTTCATTTCGATCAGCTGGGGATTGTTTGAAATCTTTACTTTTTTTGACCGAGGTTCTTGCTTCTTCGGTATCTCGGTTAGCGGAGAATAAAGAATTAAGGGCCTCATTTCCTTTTCCTGAACGGTTACTTTCCTCCGCTTCCTCAATCTTTTTTTGGGCCTCGTTCAAAGTACCGCTGGCGTTCTCCAGGATATCTTTAGTAAGCCCCTTGGCATTTCGGTAGTCTTTGTCTAGCTGTCGCTGTGTATTTTTGATCTTGTTTTTTACCTCTTGTTTATTTTTTTCGAATATCTGGCGATCGTTCTCGTCTGACTGAGACCGTTTTTCAGCCAATTTTGATTCTATCTTGGAAGTATCTTTTTTGGCAAAGTCGATCTTTTTGTCTACTTCTTTTGCCAATTCCGCGATAATAGTTTTTTGTGAGTCCTGAGCATGGTCGCTGACCTCTTGTAAAATGTGAGCATGGGCAGTTATTTGTGCCTCAAAATTTGAATGGATGTCGGCAATTTCTTCGAGCGACACCGTTTTGGCCAGTCCAGTAGTCAGTCTGTTGAATTTATCCGTTTGAGCATCCAGTTGTTTTTTGATTACTTGCACATTATTTGATGAAAGTCTTCCTTCGCTGGCTAGTTTTTCGGCTTCGCTAAGTCGGCGAGAAACTTTTTCAACTTCACGTTTGGTTTTATCACTAAGGCTTACTGCCAATATATCTCCCGCCGGTTCCATAATATTAATCTTAATCGGGTATAAGAGGTCGCCAGGCAAAGCCGTTTCAGAAGCATACAAGGTTCCCCCGCTTAGCATCAGTAAAATAAGGCAAACCGCGACTACTTGTGAAAAACGCTGGCGCCAGATGAATTGGTCAAAAATAAATACCCCCCAAGATCTTTGTGGTGCGGTTCGAGTATCTTTGATTGTTTCCATTAGGTGGGCTAAAATAGCCTGCTTTTCAGCCGGAGAAATTTGGGTTTCCTGCAAACCCCGGATTCCTTTTTCGATCTGTTTGTTTTTCATTTTATTTATCTCCCACAATCGCTCTTAATTTTTCCATTCCCCGATTTATTCTGACGGATACGACATTAGCTGATTCTCCGATGATTTCTGCGATTTCCTGTGGCTTCATTTCTTCGACATATCTCAAATAAACAACTTGGCGGTACTGCGGTTCCAGTCTTTGTATCTTATCAATAATGTAGCGAGCTTCACTATTAATTTTTTCGGATAAGTCTTTTGGTAGATAGTATTCGTTCTCGTCGGTTTCCGCTAGAGCATCGAGGGATAAAGTCTTTTTTTTACGATAGTAATCAATGACCAGATTGCGAGCGATAGTAAATAGGAAGGCTTGAGGACTTGTGATTTCCCTTTGTTCCGAAAGGGTATTCCATAATCTCATAAATGACTCCTGCATTATGTCCAGCGCAATTTCTCGGTCGGATGTCCGATAGTAGCAATACTTAAAAACCGCATCGGATTTTGCATTGTAAATAGCGATGAATTCTTCTTTTTTGGCCGTGGTACTCATAGTATAGAGACGTTTCTTGGAGTAAATCCTTACTGGTTTGTTTTTTGTCTCGTACTCTTATTATCCTGAGATTGGCTTAAAATACAATACTTCTGGCCTTGGTAAGAATCTGAGTTCTTGTCCGTCGTTATATCATAAGGGTTTATTATCGATCTACTGCAGGGAGATAATATTCGACAACCCGATTATAAGTAAATATAAAGTAACTTAATTATGAAAAAAAATCGTAAGATACTAAGATCAGTTATTGTGACCGCCTTTGTTTTATCTTTGTTCCTCTCGTCTGGCCCGATATTTGCCAAGGAGAATGGACGGGAAGATGGTAAAAAAGAGAGTCGTAAGGAGAATGTTGGCAAAAAGGATGATAAGGATAAAAATAAGAATAAAGATGATCAGGATCGCAACTGGTCGTTTGGGCGGTTCTTTGCCCCTGGCCAGGTCAAGAAAGATGGGAACACGTTTAATCAGAAAGACTTTATGACGGCGTTTCGTGAATTTTTGGCGCAATACCGTCAAAATCACCCTGTTCCTTCGACCACCCCTGACACGGTTGTCCCGGTCATCAGCAATATTCGGGTAGCGGTTGAACGTAATCAGGCAACGATCCGTTTTTCAACTAATGAGAAAACGGATAGTGCCGTATTCTTCGGGATTATTTCCCCCGTCGATACCTCGAGTTCGTCGGTGGCGATAACTGGCAATACTCGATCTCTTAATCACGAGATTGTTTTGAAAAACCTAAATGCTAGCACGACTTACTATTTTGTAGCGCGGGCGCGCGATGTGAGTGGAAATGTGTCTTTGTCGGTAATCTCTTCCTTCCAGACCAAGCCCCTCGTAACTTCGGTAGACACCGCTGTGCCAAAGATTAGTAATGTTTATACCACTGTTGGAACTTCCTCGGCGACCATAAATTGGCTTACCAATGAACCGACAACTTCGAAGATTTTCTATTCGACCAATTTACCGATAGATACCCAATCTTCGTCTACGGCTCGAGTGGAAAACACTTCCCTGATAACAGCCCATAGCTTGGTTATTAGTAATCTAGCGACTAGTACAAAGTATTATTTTGCGATTGAGGCCAAGGATTTGGCGGGCAACCTCAAGCGTTCTCTGGACTATTATGTGGTAACTCCCGCTAACTAGATTTTATTTGTAGCGACTGACAAAAAACACCCGCGCGGGTGTTTTTTGTCAGTCGTCACTTCTTGTCCTGATCTTGTATTTCCTTAACTTCTGTTTCAATCTTATCTAATTTTCGATAGATCTTATTTAAAGTGGCTTCTTCTTTTTCTATTTCCTCAACGGTTTGTTCTTCTAGTTTCTTTTCACCCCGCAAGCCGGAGATAATCAGCCGAGTACCGATAAAAGAAGAGACAAGAACCCCGGTAATTAAAAGTCCGATTAGTCCAACGATTAAAGAAATAAACGGATGCATACCTAAAAGATCGCTACTTTCCCAGACTCCCCGCCAAAACAACACGATTGCGATTCCGACAATAAGTCCGTAGATAATTGGCCGACGGCTAAGCATTCCGCGAACCCGGTCTTCTAGTCGGTCGAAAAATTTAAAGATTCTATTTATCATTTTTCTTATCGCGGGACAAGTAAATATGTCCAAGAGAAAAAGCAAAACTCAGGATAATTGGGCCCAGGATAAAGCCGAGAGCTCCGAAGATTGACAGTCCGCCAAGAACCGAAAGGAAAATAAGCAACGGGTGGATTTTTATTGCTCGTTCTAAAAGGAGGGGGCGAAGGAGGTTGTCGACTAGACCGACAACTACTGCTCCCCAAATTGTCAATCCGATAGCATTTCCGTAGGAACCGGCCATGGCGAGGTAAATTACCAATGGCACTAAGACCAACCCAGTTCCAAAACCTGGCAGTATGGAGGCGATGGTTGCGAGAATGGCCCAAAGGACTGGTTCGGGCAGACCGAAAAGATAAAAGCCTAGTCCAGCTAGAAGTCCCTGGAGAAGGGCGATTACAATCGTTCCCCTTACAATTGAAGAGATGGTTAGTTCAAGTTGGCCTAGTATTGCGGAGTCTTCTTTGTCGGCCAGAGGACTTAAACGGTGAATGACTTGGCGAAATTTATTGCCGTCTCGGAATAGATAGAAAAGAGTGATAAAGATAATGAAAAGGTTGAAGATGATGCGAATGGCGCTGGAAAATATATCGTTCAGATTAGTGAATAGCCACTCAATGCCTTTTTCGGCGTATACTTGCAGGTCGAAATTTACTCCAGGAGCGACTTTATTTAGCCAGTCATTGGCGGAGGCGGGAAGGTTGTTTAGCAGACCGCCATCATTTTCACCGGAAAGATAACTTATGTAAAGGTTTCCGATTTCGTTAAAAACCTTAATGCCGATAAGGGAAAGCGGAATTATTACGATTAGGATGATGACAACGAGTGATAGCCAGGCGGCGGGGGTACGTTTCCCTCCGAATTTTCGGACAAAACTTCTGAACATGGGACGAAAGGCAATCGCTAGAGAGAGAGAAATCGTTAGCGCTCCTAAAAATGGGTAAGCAAGAGAGAAAGCGAGGACTACGCTTGCGACCAAGATAATAAAAAAGAAGATCTCTTGAATTTTTTCCGTTTGCATCGGATTAAGGTTATACTAATTAATTATATTGTAACAGAATGGTGGGAAATATGCTAAAATGACAGTGCGGTACTCCGCTCTAGTCATCCCGGGCCTGACCCGGGATCCAGAATTTTATGAGTAAAAAAATTGTTATTATTGGTGCGGGGGAGATTGGCTTAGCTTTAGGCCGAATTTTGCGGGCGAAGGAATATTCTGTAAAATTTTGGGATAAAGAACCCCGCGTTTTGGAGTCTTTGGGCGGGGAGCCGGCTAATTTGCCGGAAGTAGTGCCGGAAGCTGATGTGCTTTTTCTCTGCGTACCTTCGTGGGCGCTTCGCCAGGCCCTTTTATTTGCGACTCCGTATTTAAGCAAGCATACGGTTGTGGTAGCAGTTTCTAAGGGAATTGAGGGTGGCAGTCTGAAGACAATGGATGAGATCTTGAAGATGGTTTTGTCGAAAACTCAGAGTTTTGCCCTATTGTCCGGCCCGATGCTGTCCGAGGAGATCGGAGAAAGCGGGTTTGGGGCTGCCGTGCTAGCTACCAAGAGTCCGAAGGTTGGAAAATTACTGACGGAAATATTTGCCGAAACGAATTTATCGATCGAGGTGTCAGACGATCTGCGTGGTGTGGCTCTGTCTGGAGTGCTTAAAAATATTTACGCTATTGCTCTAGGTATGACTACTGGTTTATCTTTGGGTGAAAATGCTCGCGGAGCGGTTACTGTCCGGGCGCTCGAGGAGATGAAAAAAATTGTTTCTGTTTTGAAAGGAAAACAGGAAACAGTGTTGGGAACCGCCGGATTGGGTGATTTGGTGGCGACCGGTTTTAGCGCTTATTCCAAAGATCATGAAGCGGGCATCTCGCTAGTTAAAGGGAAAGAACCGGCTGGCTATTGCGAGGGGTTGATGTCTTTGCCGTCAGTAGTAAATCTTTTGGGAGAAAAATACAAAAAGTTTCTCCTATTAAGCTCTTTATCTGAAGTAACTCGGGGTGAACTTTCTCCAGCCGAAGCATTTCAAAAGATTTTGTTCAAAAAATAAAAACCGGCTAAACCGGTTTTTATTTTGCAGATTTGATTAGGCCAGCAGTTCATCTACTACTGCTTTTACATCGGCGCCGTCGGCTTTTCCTTTTAAATCTTTCATTATGGCAGACATCAGTAATCCGGCTTTAGTTTTATCACTAATATTGAGCTCTGCTTTTTTAGCTTCTGCTAGTGGCTTGATTTCGTCTCGGCTCATTAGGGTTGGCAGGTAGGTTTCGATGATCGCGAGTTCGGCTTCCTCGCCGTCCGCTAAATCTTTCCGTCCGCCGGCCAGAAATTGTTCGATTGAATCTTTGCGTTGTTTGCCTGCGCGGGTGATTACGGCCAAGGCTTCTTCGTCGGAAAGAAATTCATCTGGCTTGCGCTTCTTGGTCATCACTTCACTGGTAAAAGCGGCGACCAAACTGCGGACGACCCGAAGTTTTAATTCGTCCTTGGCTTTCATTGCTTCCTTGATCTCGTTCTTTATTTGTTCGTGTATCATAGTTTTTTATTAGCTGATTAAGTAATAATAGCAAAAAATGCCTCTAAATCAATGGAGTGCTATAATTCAGCAGTATGACCTCGGAAGAATTTGAAACCCAATACAAACGCCTAAATAAGGCCCAAAAGGAGGCAGTGGATGCCATCGAAGGTCCGGTGATGGTGGCGGCGGGGCCGGGGACGGGAAAAACCCAGATCCTAGCTCTGCGGATTGCCAATATTTTGCAAAAAACCGACACTAAGCCGGAGAATATTTTAGCAATCACTTTTACCGAATCGGGAGTAGTGAATATGCGGAGAAGGTTGCGCGAAATGATCGGCAACTCCGCCTATCGGGTGGCGATCAATACTTTCCACGGTTTTTGCAACGAAATAATCCGCGACCGGCCAGAGGATTTTCCGGCCATCATCGGTTCGGTCAATATCACCGAAGCCGATCAGGTGCGAGTGCTGGAAGAAGTGTTCTCCGAACTAACACTGGAGAAACTGACGACCTTTGGCGACCCGTTCTATTATTTGCGATCCGCTCAGAGTTCAATCGGCCAGTTGAAGCAGGAAGGCGTTGATCCGGAAAAGTTTGGAGTGGAAGTGGAAAAACTCGTCAAAGAATTCTGGCAGACCGAAGATCTGTACAGCACGAAAAAAGGCTACGAAGGCAAACTTAAAACCAAGTATGCCGATGAACTGAAACGGATCGAAAAGAACAAAGAGCTCGCTTTGGTCTATGCTCTATATCAGCAGAAAATGCGCGAATATAAATATTACGACTTTACCGATATGATCATGGAGGCGAGGAAGGCTTTGGGGAGTAATCAGGATTTGTTACTGTCCCTTCAAGAAACTTAACAGTATATTTTGGTGGACGAACATCAGGATACCAATAATGCGCAGAATGGAGTGTTGGAACTTTTAGCTGGCCATTTTGACGAGCCGAATTTGTTTGTGGTGGGGGACGAGAAACAAGCGATCTTCCGTTTCCAGGGCGCTTCGCTCGAGAATTTTTTATATTTCAAACATAAATATTCGTCGGCGAAGTTTATTGTCCTAGAGGAAAATTATCGTTCCTCGCAGTCAATTCTGGATTCAGCCCATTCGCTGATCGCCGGGGAAAAACGCTTGCTGGCACGCGCTGGGCACTCGGCCGACAAGATCAAAGTTTATGAATTTTCCACGCCGGAAACGGAAGAATACTTTGTGGCCAAACGAATTAGTGAGCGGATCGCTTCGGGTGTTGCTCCCGAAGAAATCGCCGTTATTTACCGGGAAAATCGCGATGCTTTGTTGATAGGAGCGATGCTCGCTAAACTCAACGTGCCTTACTCGATCGAATCCAATCAAGACTTACTCGATGATAGCGTGATAAAAAAACTTTTACTGGTTTTGCGCGCTGTCAATGATTTTGGCGACAGCGGAGCATTTATCGAATCGTTGCATTTGGATTTTCTTGATATTGAACCGCTCGATATTTTCAAATTTATGACCGCGGTGAACAAAGAAAAAGTAAATGCCTACGACGCAGGCAAACATCGGCATTTTCTGGAGACGGCGGGGATCGAGGATCCCGACAAAATTGTCGCTTGGTATGAAAAATTGGCGGACTTTAATCGCTTGGCGGGCAACGAAGACGCGGCGGTGGTGTTTGAGACGATTGTCCGAGAATGCGGGTTATTGTCCTCTGTGTTGTCGGGGAATGACAGTGTGGAGAGGATCGGTAAAATTAATGCCTTATTTGATGAAGTGCAGGCTTTGATCGAGAAAAAGCGGAGCGCTCGACTCTCTGATTTTATGGATTACTTGATGATGCTCGATAAGCACGAAATTAGGCTGAAAAAGGGGAGCGGGGAGACCAGGCCTGGACGAGTGAGATTGATGACGGCTCATGGGTCCAAAGGGCTGGAATTTGATGAGGTGTTCATTGTTTATGCCTACGACAAACATTGGGGCAACAAAACTCATCGTGATCTCATTCCCCTGCCGGCTAAAATTTTTTCTTTGGTCGGGGAGTCTGCTATATCCCAAACGGCAGAAGATGATGATGAACGCCGGCTGTTTTATGTCGCACTCACTCGGGCTAAAAAAGCGGTTACAATCTCCTACTCTAAAATTGATCGCAATCTAAAAGAAGTTATGCCGACAATGTTTTTATCCGAGCTCGATAAGGAGTTGTGGATATTGGAAGATAGTTCTGTCTACGAAAAAGCTCGAGCTGATAATATCGGCTTGCGTTACTCGCCTGCCGTCAGTCATGGCGTTAGTCTTAAAGACAAGGAATACGTCAGTCAGCTGTTTCGCTCACGCGGATTTGCCGTAACGCACTTAAATAATTACCTGGATTGTCCGTGGAAATATTTTTATATGAATCTTTTGCGCTTGCCCAAGGCGTCGGAACGGCATTTGCTTTATGGTACAGCAATCCACGCGGCGTTGTGTGATTTTTTCCGCGCTTTCAAGGAGCAAGACGATCCGAGCAAGGAGTTTCTGCTCGCCTCTTATGATCGGGCGCTGGCGCTCCAGCCGATTCCCGAAGCTGAATATGCGGAATATCTGAAACGGGGTGAAAATGCCCTCGGTGGTTATTATGACGAATATCACGGAACCTGGCGGACCAATGTTCTGACGGAATTTGATATTAAGGGTATTATTTTAACGCCCGACGTGGTTTTAACTGGCAAGATCGATAAGATGGAATTCGTCGATGGCGGTAGCAAGGTAAACGTGGTGGATTATAAGACCGGCAAACCGAAAAGCCGGGGCAAGATCGAAGGCAAGGATAATGGTGATGAAAGCGAAGGGGCGATCAAGCGCCAGCTGGCTTTTTACAAATTACTGCTCGACCGCTATGAAGACGGGAAATATCAAATGGTTTCCGGTGAGATCGATTTTGTTGAGCCTAATCAATCCGGCAAATACAAGAAAGAACCATTCATGGTTCTGGATAGCGAAGTGGCCGAATTGGAAACTTTGATCAAGCGGGTAGCGAGCGAGATCATCGAGCTGGCTTTTTGGGATAAACGTTGTGATAAAAAAGATTGCGAATTCTGCGCCTTGCGCGAGATGATCGGATGAGATTTTTTTTCGAAAGATGTATAATAACCGATAGATGAATTAGAAAAGGAGTATTTGATTATGAAGAAAGTCACTACCGACAAGCTTTCTCCTTGTCAGTCGTCTTTAATTAGGGGGTTAAGAAAGGCGGGGTTGATAAATGATCATACTCCGATATTTACCCTGATTGAAGGGGTCGAAGATAAGGCTAGAAAAAAAGCCGTGGAGCATTTTATCCGGGCACTGGAATTGGCTCACGCCAGAACAGGAAAGTCTAAGCTCCATTTTGGATCTCGTTGCCCGCCTCTCTAGGTGGGCTTTTTCTATTTTGTGTCTCGAATCTTAAGTGAGAAGGCTGTGCCAAATAGCATGATGATTCCCAATGCCAAAAAGACGAATTTAAAGGCGAAAAAGGAAATAAAGATCGAAACGAGCAATGAGCCGATGATGTAAGTAACCGGCTGCATATTGCGAGAAATGGACAAGATATCAGTGTCTTTGTCGGTGATTTTTTTGAATAAATAAGTTTCCTTCATTATTTCCACTGAGGCGGCGCCGGTGCGGGTGACGAATAAGACGAGAGCCCAGACCCAGAGTGTTTTGGTGGTAATGAAGGGGATGATGATGGTGGCTAGGCTGATGAGGATAAAACCGGCAGTCAGGATTTCCTTTTCGCCTAGCCACTTGTCGGCAATCTTACCCAGGGGGAGTTCGAAGATGACAAAGGGGATAAGCATAATCGAGAAAATTGTCCCTATTTCCACCTTACCCATTCCTAGATCTTGAGTAAGGTACAGTGCCATGTAAATGACCATCACGGCATAGAAAAAATTGAGTAGAAAATCGGTCATCAAAATATTTCGAAGATTGCGTGTTTGGGCTGACTCCCCTTTCCAGAGTTTTTTGAGGGCCTCACGGACGCGCGGGGTCGGAACGCGCCGATGCGATTCTTCTTCCTGGAACTGCCGACCGGCGATGTAGATGAGCGGTAAAAGCATTAGACCGGCGACCAAAAAGACCAAAGAGTAGCCGTGGTCGGCAATCAGTTGTCCGGCCAAGAACGGAGATAAAAGCCAGGCAATATTAACGAAGGTCAAAAAGACCCCACGAATGCTTCCTTCTATTCGGTCGTCGGAAATCTTTTCCAGGTAGACGTCGAGAACGTAGCGAATGACTATGCCTAAGGAGTAGTAGACGATAAAAAAGACGATTGCCCAGGCCGGATTTTTGATGAAAGCGAGTGGGAAGATAGTGGCGGCATCGGTAATCGCCAACCAGACGATTGTCTGTTTTATCCCCAGTTGGCGGATTATTTTTGGCGTATAGGTGATGAACAGGATGGTGATGATTGAGGCCACGACATAGACAAAGCCGATACTGCGATCATTTAAATATTGGCCTAAAAACTGCGAGTTGAAATATGACGGGAAGGCCATATGCACGGTCAGGAAAAAACCGGACAGATAGGCAAGTAAGCGGAGATACTTTTTTTGCGGTGATTTGAGCATATGCTCTATATTGTAGCGATAAAAAACCCGATAGAAAAGGTAAAACTAAAAGCGCCCGGTGAGGCGCTTTTTATAATTCGAAAACCTCAAAATTTGGACACAGTCCGAGGCGCAAGTGAGGAGCGAACCGAGATGTATATGGAAATACATTAAGAGAGCACCGGAACAAAGCAACGAAGGACTGCGCCAAATTTGGAGGTTTTTCTATACTTCAATCAGGACGGGGAGGATAATCGGGCGTTTATGAGTCTTCTGGAACAAATATTTGCCAAGTTCTTCGCGGACGGCGTTTTTCAAGTAATCGAGGTTGAGCGGATGCATGTGGGCAGTGGCGTCTTCGATCGTTTTTTTGGTAACCATTCGCACGTGACGCAACATGTCCTGAGATTCTTTCAGATAAATGAACCCCCGGGAAATAATATCGGGTGATTTGCGGACTTTGCCGGTTTTCATGTCGATGATGGCGATCAAGACGAACATGCCGTCTTCGGCCAGCATTTGCCGGTCGCGAATTACCACTTCCTTTACATCGTTGGTGCCCAAGCCGTCGACCATCACCACATGTGATGGAGCAGTTTCTTTGAGCATTCTAATCTTTTCTCCCTTGTCCTCTATCTCAATAATACTGCCGTTGTCCGGAACGATGATGTTTTTTTCTAGCACGCCAGCTTCGGCGGCCACATCGGCGTGCAGTCTTAGGTGGTGGTGATGACCATGTACGGGAATGAGGAACTTCGGCTTGAGGGTGCGTTCGATCCAGGCCAGTTCGCCTTGATAAGAGTGTCCGGATGAATGGACATTGGCGATGCCGTAGTGAATGATCTTGGCGCCCAAGCGAGAGAGATTATCTTTTAGTTTTTGGACCGATTTTTCATTACCAGGAATGACCGATGAAGAAAGCAGTACAGTGTCACCTTTGCGGATCTTAACCGCCTTGTGTTCCTTTTGGGCCATGCGCATTAGAGCGGCGAAATCGTCGCCTTGCGCGCCGGTGGCCAAAATAACAATCCGATCATCCGGGTAGTCGTCGATCTCTTCGGTCGAGATCAGAGTGCCTTTTTTTACTTTCAAAATACCAAGCTCTTTGGAGATCTCGATATTGGTTTTCATTGACCGGCCTTCGATGGCAACTTTCTTGCCCAATTCTTCGCAGGCGAGAATGATATAGAATAGGCGTTCGAATAGGGAAGCAAAACTGCCGATGATCACTCGTCCCTTGGCTTTCTCCACGATATCGCGGACATTTTTTTGCACTTCTTTTTCCGAGAAAGAAAAGCCCGGCCGTTCAACGTTAGTCGATTCCGGCATTAGAAGCAAAGTTTTTTCTTTGGCGATCTTTTGATAGAGCTCCACTTCTTCCTTTATCGGCTGGCCATTCTCGTGTTCCAGCTTGAAATCGCCGGTGCAGATAATGTTGCCGTAGGGGGTTTCGATAATTAAGCCGAGAGAATCGGGGATGGTGTGGGTGGTTTCGAAGAAGCGCACTTTGAGCTTGCCCAAACGCAAAGTTTCTTGGTGGTTTACTACTTGGATATTCAACTTCGGCAAATGCGGAAATTCCTCCTGGCGCTTTTTGATCATTACTGCCGTCAAAAGCGAGGTATAAATCGGCGGGTTGCCAATCTTTGGCTGAAGGTAGGGAATTCCGCCAATATGATCAAGGTGGCCGTGGGTAACAACTACTCCGCGGATCATTGCCTGGCGTTCTTCAAGATAGGTTGTATCGGGAATAATGTAGTCAACACCTGGGGCGTCTTCACCGGGGAATAGCAATCCTTCATCAACGACAATAATGTCGCCATCGAACTCTATCGCGGTCATATTTTTGCCTATCTCCTCCACTCCGCCTAATGGAATAATGCGAATATTACCCGGGGCTAGCGGAGGGATCTTTTTGGTTTTTTCTTCTTTTATTTCATCGCCTTCGGAGCCGGCGGCAATTCTTGGTTCTCCGGATTTGTGGCCGAAAGATTTCCCCCCAGCCTGACCAGATGAACGTCCTGGTCCAAAATTACGGCCGGTTGGTTTGTTGCCGGAAAAGCGTTTCGCCGGGTTAGTAGAAGGCGTACCGGGAGAGGCCGGATTTGTTGGGCGTTTGGCGGCGATTGCGACTGCTCGTCTTGGCCAGGCCGATGGAGTCGAAGGGGCTCGTCGAGGACCGCCTCCGCTCTGGGGAGCTATGGCGTGTCGAGGAAAGCTAGCACTGCCTCCGACCGGTCGCGAGCTCAGGTTTCTGGATCCGTAAGGGTTGCCGAATGCCGGCATTGGTCGTGAACTTCGTTGAAAAGGTGAAGCTCCGCCTCCGCCGGTTTTATCGTCGGGAGAGGCGCTGTAATAATTACGCGGTGTCCCGCTAAAGTTTTTTGTGGCCGAGGCGTTTGTTGCACTGCTCCCGGTATTTTTTGTGAAAGCCGGTTTGGCCTTGGTTTGGCCTTGTCCGAGCGGAGCAGGTCTGGCGCTCGCTGGCGCTCTCCGGTGATCAGGGGAACTGTTCGCCCCCGCTCCAAACTTTCGTCTTGGATAATTCATAAGTAAATTAGGTTGATAAAATAAATACTATTTTGATAATGAGATAATTCGACTACTTTTTTAAATTTTAGTTTGAAATTTCAAATGCCAAAGTTCAAATGCCAAAAGAATGACGAAGTCCAAAATCAAAAAAGTTTAATTTTTTATCATTTGGATTTGATTTGATATTTGGGTTTTGGATTTCCAGATGGATTTAGTGGCTGGTCGTGAATATTTTCCAAACTCTGTCCCGATTGATGTACCAATTGGAGATCATTGAGAAGCGTTCAGAAGGAACTAGAAGCGATGGGAATTCAGCTCCTTTGATCTTTGGCGGAAGGGTATAGAGGAAATACGGTGAATAAAGGAAAACCGCCGGAGCATCTTTGGCTAATTCTATTTGGAATTTTTCATCCAGCCTTGCCCGAGTTTCAGGATCGTCTTCTTTTCTAGCCTCTTCCAGTAGCTTGTCGGCGGTAGCGCTGACGTATTGAGCAATGTTGAGACCAGGAGCTTGTCGTTGCGATGAATGCCAGAAGGAATACAGGTCGGGGTCGCGTCCCAGCACTTCACCAAAAAGAAGAGCGTCAAATTTACGCGGTCTGATCAAATTTTGATCGAGATCAGACAGGTCATAAACCGAAACAGTAACTTCCGCCCCAAGTTTCTCCCACTGCGCGGATAATTCTTCCGCTGTTCCTTTAAGTTCCGGTGTGGCGGCGGTGGCTAAATTAAATGCCAGTCTAGTTACCTTTTTCTTTTTATCGGTTTTTTGCCAGATGCCGTCGTCTCCCTTTTTCCAGCCAGCCTTGGTAAGCAAAGCGGAAGCTCCGGCGAGATCGAAGGTGGCGGGTTTTCCCTTGAGATAACCTTCGGAACCAGGGGGGATAGGGTTGTCGATAGGCACGCCGGCCCCCTTCAGGATATCTTTAACGAGGGCTTGTTTGTCGGTCGCCAGTGCTAGGGCTTTTCTTACGGATTTATCTGACAGAGCCGGTTGTGTTTGATTGAAAAAAACAGCGAAAGTGCGTGGAAGCGGTATTTGACGAAGTTTAGTTCCGTTTCGTTCCAGTTCTTGGGCGGTTGTCGGGGGGATTGAACCAAAGCTCTCAATCTCTCCACGTTCGAAAGCGGTTTTGATGCTTGCATCACCATCGTAGAAGCGTAGATCCAAGTTGGTTATCTTGGGAGCACCGAGGGCATACTTAGTAAAAGCCACCAGTCCGTAATAATTGGGCAGTCCGGTTCGGTCACGCGTGACATCGGCAATACGGTATGGTCCGGAACCGATACCTTTTATATTCAGATCAGACAAAAGAAAGGCTTCCGGTTTGATTGTTTGCCAGAGATGTTTTGGCAAAATACCAAGGGTACAGTTGTCCAAAAAACCAGGGTAAGGTTTTTTTAGTGTAAAACGAATCTCGTGACTGCTGATCTTTTCGGCCCGGACTCCTTCCCACGCTGTTCGTTTGGGGCTTTTGATCGCCGGATCTTGTGCCCGGTTGATAGTGAAGACAATATCATCGGCCGTAAGAGGCGAATCGTCTTGCCAAGTTAAACCCTCCTTCAGTTTGAAGGTGTAAACTAGACCACTGCTGGAAATGCTATAACTTTCGGCTAAATCGGGGATTAGCTGGCCGTCGGCTCTTAGTCTAAGTAATCCAGAATAGACCAGAGATGTTACGTCGCGGTTGGGATCAGTAATGGCAAAAATCGGATTTATGTGTGAAGGAAAACCGACTATGCCCTCAGTTAGTTTTCCGCCCGGCACAGCGACATCTACCAAAAAATGATTATTGGCCAACCAAACTATTCCCACCAAACTCGCAATAAAAATAGTCCCCAAAGACAACAAAATAGTCTTTTGTTGGCGGGAAAAAGATGAGATGGCAAGATGAATTTCTTGGCGCGTGGGCAACGAACTCATAAAATGAAAAATGTAGAATGAAAAATAAAAGGCCAGAGAGCGGAGATTGGGCGCATTAGACCCAATAAGTAATCAGACTAAAAACAAACTAAGATATAAATTGAATTATTTGAGGAGGAGATAGGAAGATAGCAAAGTAGCTATCAGGAAAAGAATCCCAAGGATGATGGTTGCGACGAAAAGATTTTTTTCAGCTCCGCGTTTGGTACGGAACGGGTTGCTCGAACTTCCCCCGCCGAAAGTGCCGCCCAAACCGGCGTCAGACTGTTGCAACAAAATGGCGCCTACCAATAGGACGGATAAGCCGATCTGGATCCAGGGCAAAAGCTGAGACAACATAATTAGCGATAATGGTAGCAGGAAAGCGGGAAAAAGGCAAGAATTAAGAGAACTCAGGTGAGTCTAAATTCGGGTATGAAATTTCTCGAGCACACATAAAATCCTGCTGGATTTTTGTTCACTCTCGCCGTCGTCACGGCTCCGAGAGTCTCTCGAAATGTCATACCCGAATAGATTTTGCTCTAGATCCAAGAATGAAAGGCTTGGAGGTCGCTCCGCGTCATTTTATAGTCATTCCGGGGAATGACACGAAGGTTTAATGCTTAGGTAATGGCAAGGCTAAGCCTTGCCATTACCTTGATTATCTTGTCCTGATATGATTAAGTAACTCTGGAACAGCTTATTTTACATAGGCAAAAAATGTCATAGGAAGAAGGAGAAGGCTGATGGTAAGAGAAACAGGTAGCGAGTACAAACGGGAGGTGATTGAGCCGGGAGATCATATTTCCCGGCTGGCCAAGGACATCAATATTGAGAGTTTTCACAATTGCCCGTCTTTAGCTATCGTTCCGCATGAACCCGGCAATTTTCGTGGAGCCGTGGGTTACGCGTGGAGGCCGTGGATCGCGGAGCTGATCGCCCGGACCAAGTTCGATGACGAAGGCAATGTTGTCGACTGGAAAGTGCTGGAGCAGATCGAGAATGACGGCGCCGGCGGTAAACCTGTATTCCATTCTCTGGTCGGCACGCCCGAAGTATTTTCTCGGCTGGGCTGGGAAATCATCGAGATGACAGCCGGGGACCTGGCTCGTACTGGACGTTTTCCGGCCTTGATGATCAATCAGATCGATTTCAAGAATCTGACGCCGGAGAATATGCACTTGGCCGAGGCGGCGATTCGGGGTTACGGCGAAGCCCTCAAGGAGGCAAGGCTCGTAAATCTGACAGGCGAAACGGCGGTGATGAAATATACCATTACCAGCGCGTTCGACCTTAACTCGCCCGGCCAGCTCTGTGTCTCGTGGAGCGGAGCTTGCATCGGCCTGGCGGCCAAGGAGCTCTTGCTCGACCCGTTGAATCACGTTGGTCCGGAAATGCCGATCGTGGGTTTCTGGGAACCGGGTTATCGCTGTAACGGCGGTGGCAAGCTGACCAAGTTGATGCTCCAAAAATGGGGACCGACAGCGGAAGATGTCGCGGGTTCGCGTGAAGCGATCGCCTTTGCGACCAAACTCTGCACCCCGTCGTTTCCTTATTCTCGCACCATCGTTCGTCTGACTGGCTGGAGCAACCCGGGCTCAGTCGGCATGCCGGAGGCACGAATTATGGGAGTTGCCCATATCACCGGCGGCGGGCTTCCCGGCAAACTTTCGGCTATCTTTCCGGAAGGAATCGGCGCCTGTTTGACCAATATGCCGATACCGGCGGAGGTCTTACTCGAGGCACAGGATCTCTGCTTGTCCTCCGGGATCGAATGCTCCGACGAGGAGATGCATACAACCTTCCATGGTGGATGCGGGATGATGGTTGTTTGCAAAACCCACCGGGATGCCGACATCGTAATCGCGGAAGCGGCCAAGGACGGGATCAGGGCCAGCTATGTCGGCCGGACTATTCAGGAAAACGACGATAATAAGAATATTGCCGTTGCTTCTCGTTTTCTCCGGAAGAATGGCCAGCTCCTGTATCTTCCGCGGGGTTGAAAGTTCATGGACTCTAAATCGAATACCAGGGCCGCTCTCCTTACGAGCGGTCCTGTTTTTTTACTTGAAAAATGATAGAGTATCAATATAATAGTCTATTATTATGGGAACCAGCTTTTAGCTTGGTTGCTTGATAGCTTGATAGGGAATTGAATTCAAGCTAAAAGCTACTAAGCTATCCAGCTACAAGCTTTTAAATATATGGCAAAAACGAATATTAAACCTCTAGGCGACCGGGTTCTGGTAGAGCCCTTGGCCAAGGAGGAAAAGACGAAAAGCGGGATCATTATCCCTGACACGGCAGATAAAGAACGCCCGGAAACCGGTACGATTATTGCGGTCGGTGAAGGCCGGATGACCGATGACGGCGTTTTGTTGCCCTTGATGGTTAAGAAGGGCCAAAAGGTAATTTTTTCTAAATACGGTCCAGATGAAATAAAGGTGGACGGTAAAGAATATCTCTTGATCAGCGAGGCGAATATTTTGGCAGTAATTGAAGAATAAAAATATGGCTAAACAAATTATTTTTGGCGACAATGCCCGCAAGGGTTTGAAGCGCGGGATCGACAAGGTGGCGAACGCGGTGAAGATCACGATCGGCCCGAAGGGACGGAACGTGGTGCTTGATAAAGGCTACGGCGCGCCAATGATCACTAATGATGGTGTTTCAATAGCCAAAGAAATAACGCTGTCCGATAAAATAGAGAATATGGGCGCCGAGATTGTTAAGGAAGTGGCCAGCAAGACTAATGATGTGGCGGGCGATGGTACAACCACGGCAATTATTCTGACTCAGGCCTTGGCGGAAGCTGGTTTCAAAAAAACGGCCCTCGGCGTGAATGCGATGGGGGTGCGTTTGGGAATTGAAGCGGCGACCGCCGAAGTAGTGGTGGAGCTGAAGAAAATGGCCAAGCCAATCAAAGATAAAGCGGAGATCGCTCAGGTGGCGACCATCTCGGCCGAATCGGAAGAGATCGGCAAGATCATTGCCGATGCAATCGACAAGGTGGGCAAGGATGGCGTAGTAACGGTGGAAGAATCGCAGACCTTAGCGGTGGAGTCGGAATTGGTGGAAGGCATGCAATTCGATAAGGGTTATCTGTCAGCCTATATGGTTACCGACACCGAACGCTTGGAAGCTTCCTACAATGAGCCTTACATTTTAATTACTGATACGAAAATTTCTGCGATCAAGGATATTTTGCCTTTGCTCGAAAAAATGGCGCAGACCGGCAAAAAAGATCTGGTGATCATTGCGGAGGATGTCGACGGCGAAGCGCTGGCGACCTTGGTGGTGAACAAAGTTCGCGGGATCTTTAATACCTTGGCGATCAAGGCTCCATCGTTCGGCGATCGACGCAAAGAAATGCTGGCTGATATTGCCATTCTGACTGGTGGAACGGTGATCTCGGAAGAAACGGGATTGAAATTGGAGAAGGCCGAACTGAAAGATCTGGGCAAGGCGCGTAAAGTTGTTTCGACAAAAGAATTGACGACGATTATCGGCGGAAAAGGCAAGAAGGCTGACATCGACGATCGTATTGCTCAACTGCGCAAACAAATTGAACAGTCTGATTCGCAATACGATAAGGAAAAACTGAAAGAACGCCTCGGGAAGCTCTCCGGCGGAGTAGCAGTAATCAAGGTGGGCGCCGCGACTGAAAGCGAGATGAAGTATATTAAATTGAAGATTGAAGACGCAGTGAACGCGACCAAGGCAGCGGTAGATGAAGGCATTGTGCCTGGTGGCGGTTCGGCTTTAGTGAAAGCGGGCGAAAAAGTTTCGGCCAAAAATATTAAATCGCCATCATCTGATATTACCGATGAGTTCCAGGTGGGGGTGAAAATCTTGCTTGATTCCTTGTCTGCCCCACTTAAACAGATTGCGATCAATGCCGGTAAAGACGACGGTTCGGTGATTGCGGAAAAAGTGCGAAGTGGAAAAGCCAATTCTGGGTACGATGCTAATGCCGATAAGATTGTGGATGATATGGTGGTGGAGGGAATCATTGACCCGGTCAAGGTTACTCGCACCGGTCTCGAACGCGCCGCTTCGGCCGTGGCGATCCTACTTACCACTGAAGTGGCGATTACTGAAGAGCCGAAAAAGGAAGAAGATCGGATGTCAAACGGAATGGGGGAGATGGACTACTGAGATCGAATGTAAAATTAAAAATGTAAAATGAAAAATGAAATGCGGGGCTTCGGTCCCGTATTTTTGTTGTATCGTATTGTATTGTCATTCCGGACTTGATCCGGAATCCAGCATTTGTTTTTTAAATGTTTGAATCTTTGCATTTTTAAATATGTATTCGGCCTTCACCAAAACCTTTGGCGAGCACGCGTTAAACGCTGTTGCGTTTCCTGCTCCGCTCGGCGCCGACCGCGCCTGCGCAAGTCTCGCCAAAGGTTTTGGTTTCGGCTTAATTTCCCTACCAATGAAAAAGAGGGAGTTCGAAGGTCGCTCTGTGTCGATCTATGGTCATTTGCCTGCCCGCCAGGGGTCGGGCAGGCCTGGCAAATGACTAAAATGCCTCAATTTGAAATGACCATTAAAAATATCCTTATTTTTAGGTATATTTTTAATATTCGTAAAGATGATATCGTAAGTCGAAATTGACAAATCCTCGTTATTTGATATAATTTCACGAGAAACCGTTCGCTCAAGTGTTGGTGTCAATACCAACTGCCGACATTCCCTTTTACTGGGAAGAGGACTAATGAACGGCAATGGAGGTTTACGATGGTGAGAAGTTTACGATCGAAGAGGGGTACCCGTTCAACTACGGGCATTGAACTCAAATTTCCGGTCTATCTCCCTAAGTTGTCAAAAATGTATGGAAAAGGAGTTTTCCTTAAGTTCTCTGTGAGTACCGGTTTTGATAATCGGTCGAATGGACATGTTGATCTCAAGTTTGTCTGTGGTGGTGATACTCAAATAACTCCAGAACAGATTATTTCGGCATTAAAGAAACTTCCCTGGGTTAAAGAGGTCAACGACCTCGGTTGGGGAGTTCAAATGGGGGTGAAGATTATCGGTAGCTTCCTGAACTTTGCCACCGAAATAGTGCTTCCGACCATCCTCACTCTATTTGGTGTCCGCGACAAACTATGCGTTCCACCACTAAAGATCACCAAGGGGGATTACTGTTATCAAGAGGGGTATGGTTGGATAACATTATCTGAGTTCATGGATGGGAACCTCCAAAGAAAATTATCCATGATCCCCATCGAGTAAATATGGAAGCTGGCGTCATGGATTTGCATTTAATCGCTCGCATGGTTCAACCCCTGCGAGCGGTTTTTATTTTTTTAAAAATTTTAGCGTCATGATTTTAATATCACGGATCGAGAGAGGAAAGTTTTCCCCCTTATCGGTTGACATGAGCTTGAGAAAATAATATCTTAGAGCAAGTTGTGTTCATCTGGTGTTGGTCAGCAAATAAACAATGGGGGAATTTGACGATGGAGATGTCCTTGGGCTTTACTCCTAAATCAGTTGGGGAAGGAAGAGCTGTCCCGGTTATCTTCCTGTCGACGGCGGTCCTGAAAAATGTTTCGCCCCGAATGTCAGGTTGTCCTTTTGCTTGCGAACGCGGAAGCACGGCTTGTATTGGCCGGTGGGTGGAAGGCCGTGATTCCTGCATCAGTTGTAACCGCCAGAATAACTATCGCTAGCCGGCAACCCGTTCGCCGGGCTAATCTCTATAAAGCCGCTCCTGGGAGGACGGCTTTTTTCTTTTTCCAATAAGTTGTATAATTTAGTAGTAATTGTTAATAGTTAAATTATAAATAATATGACGATTTTTTGGATCATTTTAGCGGTTATTGTTCTCTGGATTGTTTTTGCCTATAACGGTTTTGTTAGTTTGGTCAATCGGACCAAAGAGGCTTGGGCAGATATTGATGTTCAGCTCAAACGGCGTTACGATTTGATTCCTAACCTGGTGGAAGCGGTCAAGGGTTATGCCGCTCATGAAGAAGGGGTGTTCTCTAAAGTTACCGAAGCCAGGGCAAAAGCCCTATCGGCTGGATCAGTCAAAGAAAAGGAGACCGCCGACAATATGGTGACCGATGCGCTGAAAAGCGTGTTCGCGGTAGCCGAAGCCTATCCGGCCTTGCGGGCAGTAGAATCCTTCACTAATTTGCAAACAGAACTATCTGATACGGAAAACAAGATCCAGGCCGCTCGCCGTTTTTACAACGGCAATGTCCGCGACTTGAATACCCGGATCGATTCTTTTCCAGGCAACGTAATTGCCAATGTCTTCAAGTTCCAGAAACAGGAATTCTTTGAGCTCGACAATGAGGCGGCCAAAGAACCGGTGAAAGTAAGCTTTTAGCTTCTAGCTGTTAGCTATCAGCTTGCAGAAAAATGGATAGTGGAGATAAAATATATTCTTTTCGTGATCTGAAGATTTGGCAAAAGGGATTGGAAATTACCAGAGAGATATATCTTCTAACAAAAGAGTTACCGAAAGAGGAAATTTTTGGTCTTGTTTCGCAAATGCGAAGAGCGGCTGTTTCTATTCCCTCCAATATTGCCGAGGGAAGAGGGAGAAGCTCTCGCAGAGACTTCGCCCAGTTTCTCCATGTTGCTATTGGGTCTATGGCTGAATTAGAAACCCAATTGATCATAGTTCGTGATTTGTATAAAATTAATGTGTCTAAGATTGTCGAAATTATTCAAGAGGAAAATCGGATGACTGTTAGTATGATTAATAAACTAAAAGCAAAAAGCTGATAGCTAAAAGCTACCCCATGGCAACCCTCTATACTCAACAAGATTCAAATGTTCGCAAAACCTGGTTTCTGATCACAATTTTCTTAGTCGTGATTATTGGTGTGGGTTATATATTTAGTATGGCTTATAACAATTCGGCCATCCTTTATGTCGCTGTTGCTTTCAGTTTAATAATGAACTTCGCCAGTTATTGGTGGAGTGACAAGATAGTGTTGAAAATGACCGGCGCGCGCGAGGCAAACCACGAGACTAATCGCGAACTTTATCATAGTGTAGAGAATCTATCGATTACGGCCGGACTGCCGATGCCAAAGGTTTATATAATAAACGATCCGGCTCCTAATGCTTTTGCGACTGGACGGGATAAGAACCATGCTGTGGTGGCGGTGACCACCGGGCTACTTGCCGTTCTCGATAAAACCGAATTGGAAGGGGTAATCGCACATGAATTATCGCACATCGGCAATCGGGATATTTTGCTTTCCACAGTGGTAGTAGTGCTGGCTGGTTTTATTGCGGTTATTTCCGATATGTTTATGCGTTCGCTCTGGTTTGGTGGACGTGATAACGATAATAAAAACGGCCTGTTTATTATTTTAGGAATTGTTGCCGCTATTTTGGCACCGATCGCTGCCATGCTTATTCAGTTGGCGATTTCACGCAAACGTGAATTTTTGGCTGATGCTTCCGGCGCTTTACTCACCCGTTATCCGGAAGGTTTAGCTCACGCTTTGCAAAAAATTTCTCAGACCAGCCGGCCGATGGCTAGGGCTTCAAATGCGACCGCTCACCTTTTCATTGCTAATCCATTCGGACCGAAAGCGGGACAAGGACTCGCAAAGTTGTTTATGACCCACCCCCCAGTGGAAGAACGAGTCGCCGCGTTACTGGGGAGGGAAGCTCCTAGGTAGGAATTTAATCCCCACCTTTTTAAGGCGGGGCCGAGACGGAGTCCGGGGGCGGTTGAAATTATACCACCCCGGCCTGCTGGCCACCCCTCCTAAATTAGGAGGGGATTGAATATAATTAATTTTTGAATTTTATACGGTATACGATATACTAAATACCATATACTAATTCTATGAATTACTACTATCAAAAAGTTCGGGACAATATTTTTAATCCGGCCTATTACCGCGAAGTGTTTGAGGCTCCTCTCTCGGCCGGTTTTTTCTATTACTTGAAAATGTGTTTATGGCTGACCCTCATTTATACGGCGCTTATTTCGACAGTCTTTTTGCCTGACCTGATTAATATTGCCCGCCGAGCGGTGACGGATATGTCGGGCGCTTATCCGGCCGATTTGGCCATCCATTTAAAAAAGGGTACTGCTTCGGTCAATTTGCCGGAACCGGTCGTGATTCCAATGCCGTCAGCTGAATCCAAATTGTTCAATTTTAATTCACAGAAAACTGGCAAAGTAATAAGCAACTTGTTAGTGATCGATACTCGTGAAAATTTTTCTTTGAAAGATTTTGATAACTATCATTCGCTGTTCCTTTTGCGCAAAGACGCCGTGGCTGGTGATACGGGCGGGGAAGTGCGGGTAACCAAAATTCCGGCAGACGGAAATGTGATCATCGACAAGAGTATTATTTCAAAGGTTGCTGATAATCTTCAATTTGCGATCTATTTTCTGGCTCCGCTATCTGTATTGGCTATTTATCTCTTAGGTCTGGTCTTTTTCACGGCAACGCTAATTCCTATTCTCGCGATATCTTTTACTGCCTGGTTACTTATTTTATTGGCGATGCGTGGGAGTTCTTCGTCTCGACCCGGTTTCAAGCAGTCTCTCGGGGTTACTTTGCATGCCGTTACTCTTTCGCTGGTGGTTAATTTTTTCACGTTCATTCTTTATCCGAGTATCTCGATCAATTTTCCGTTTATGGTGACCTTCACCTTGCTGGTTATTTATCTAAACTTGATCCGCCCGCCGAAGACTGCTTCAGTTGCGCCGGTTGCTCCTAAAAATATTCCCGCCGATACGATCACGACGCCGGCCGAACCAAAGATAGTAGATAAACCGGAAGAGAAAAAGGAAGAAAATAACGATACTCAAAATCTCGCTTAAGGTCTATCTTTTTTTTGTTATTAAAAAAATAACCCTATTAGGGGTTATTTTTTAAGCCTAATCTATTTCTTTAGGACTGTTCGACTACTGAGTAGTAGTGAATGCTCGTTCGGGCCAGAGAACTGATACGTTGCCTGAAGCATCTGTGGCCTGCACAAAGAAGTAGTACTTAGTGTTTGGCTGTAGATCCGACAGGGTAATGCTTTGAGCTAGATTAGAACCGGAGCCTAAAACGGCCGAGCCATTGATATAGGGAGCGGTAAAGCGGGTACTAGCTTCAGCTACCGAGAGAGGAGAAGCACTGTAATAGATCTTGCCCTGTGCCTGGGAATTGGTATTCCAACCCAAGGTGGCGTTTTGCCGACTAGACTGGACAGTCAGGTTAGACATTATTGGGGCGGAGATATCGAGACCGAGACCGGAGTTCATTACCTCGTTAATCCGGGCCAGAGTGACTGGGCCGACACGGCCAGCTTGGTCAATATCATAGTTTACCTGGAACTGAACAACGGCGGCGCGAGTCAATGGTCCGAAATATCCAGAGACGATTCCTTCAGGATAGATCATAGAATTTGTCGCCAGGAATTCTTGAAGTTGGGAAACCTGACTACCAGAGGATCCGACACCCATTTGGCTAGTGAGGGCGGCGCTGGCGGAAAGAGTTCCAAAGACGGCAAAAATCATAATCGCAAGCAATACTCCTAAAACGGAGAAACTGACACTTTTTAGATTTAATTTATTTGTCATAGTATTTGTTTATATAGGCTTTTAATTCGGTATCAAAGTCGACCTCTTATAATTGTGATACTGTTAACCTTGATGACGTTTAGAATTCAGAGATATTACAATATCTATAGTTAGAGTGGTTAATAGCCATTACCATATTTTTTAGTTGTTATCATTGCCGATTGTTTTCCCAATTACGATAGTCTGTCACGCACCATTGTCCGCTTCGGCTATCCCAACGATGAGTTTTAGTATCATCTCCGGTTTCCCGTCAAAGGTCATAATCAAAAAGCCGTTCTTCCTGGGATATTCGCCACATTTGATTTTTATTGTGTTTGTCGTGCATGGTATTTGTATCCTGAAACACCAAATTTTCCGGCGGTTTTTAGTCGGGGGAACATAATATCGCGATTTTGAGAGATCGGGGGGGGGGTAAAATCTAAGGCTATTTTTTCAAGCCATTAATTTCTTTTTCCAGTTTTTTAATTTGCAATTCTAGTTGCTTTGTTTTTTCTCCGAGTCTTGTTTCTAAATGATTGGCATGACTGGCGATTGTTTCGGCCACGACCATCATCTCGGTAACATCTTCCATTGCTAGTAAGATGATTGGCGGAAAAAGTTCAGCTGGAACGTCGGCTTTATTAGAACGAGAATGGATTTGTCGAGCATTGAGGATCATTACTTTACGTCCGATGAAAGGGAATTCGTGAGACACCTCGAAGCCGTTGAAGAAAGTATTCTTAGGCAAAATATCTTCTAATAATTTTCGGAGAACTGGAATGTCCCACTGGCCGTTGCCGAGCGCGTAAACAACTTTACCTTCGGTATCTTTGGCGATAACTTGAAAGGTTCGGTAAAACGGTTCATTGGCCGCCATAACACAAAGGTTCTTATCTAGAATCAAAATTGGCTGTCGTACCACCTCGACAACCGTCTTAATGTATGTCCAGCTTTCTTCCCAAAAACGCTCGAAAAAGTCAACTTTGACGGTTGAGGGGCTCACATTTTGATTATTATTTTCCATACTTCTGTAGACGAAAACCGCGTAAAATTATTACAAGGTGGCTATTTAGATTTTAAGGGGTCATACTTAATTATAAGGTATCAACCTCTCGGCCTAGCGCTAACTGTAATCACTCTGTAATTTGTCAAAGCCCTAATTTGTGGCGTGTTTTGACGTTTGGGAAGGAGAAGAGATAGCCACCTAATGTTGTTGTAATAATCTTGTAATGGCCTAAGTCCAGAAATGGCAAAGCGATCATGAATAAGAAAGAGAAAGAAATATTACAGACAGAATTATCTGTTGCCCATCACGATTACGCGAAGGGTTTGAATCTGCGTGCCTATTTTAAAATTCATGATCACGCGCGCGGAGAAGATTTAGTGCAGGACACTTTTACGAAGACCTGGGTCTATCTAGTAAAAGGGGGAAAGATTGATACAATGAAAGCGTTTTTATATCATATCTTAAACAACTTGATTGTGGACGAATACCGAAAACATAAAACAAGCTCACTCGATTTTCTTTTGGAAAAAGGCTTTGAACCCAGCACTGGCGGTGCCGGCCGATTGATTAATACTTTGGATGGAGCGGGGGCGATGATCCTGATTGCGCGTTTGCCGGAAAAATATCAAAAAGTGATGCGCATGAAATATGTGCAAGAGCTGACCCTGGGAGAAATGGCGCTTATTACCGGCCTGACAAAAAATGCTCTGGCCGTGCAATTACATCGAGGCCTGGAAAAGTTGAAAGCTCTGTATGAACCGGCGGAGAAAGAAAAAAATATTAACGAAGAAAAATCCCGCTAAAGAGCGGGATTTTTGAACTGGCGGAGGGAGAGAGATTCGAACTCTCGGTGGTGTTACCCACACACGCTTTCCAAGCGTGCGCACTAGACCGCTATGCGACCCCTCCTTTGAAATACCGCTAAATCATAGCGAAAAAAACTCTTCTTGGCAAACAGCCGTCAGTGTGCTAGAAATTAGCTTGGATGAAATGTTTTGAAATCAATCGAAGAGGAGAAGAAAGATGGAGAACAACTTGGATTGTTCGAAGAAGACAGCCCTTGTCAGTGTCTATGACAAAAAGGGCATCGTAGGATTTGTGACGTCGCTGGTCCGGCTGGGCTGGCAGATCCTGGCTTCGGGAGGCACGGCGAAAGTACTTAAAGAGGCGGGGATCGAGGTAATCGACGTGGCGGAATTGGTCGGCGGCGGGGCGATCTTGGGTCATCGGGTGGTGACCTTGTCGCGGGAACTGCATGCCGGCCTTCTGGCTGATACCGGCGACCTCTCTCAAATCGAAGAAATGAAACAGCTCGGCCTGCCCTTCATTGGTCTGGTCTGCTGTGATTTCTATCCGCTCAAGGAGGCAATCGCCAAACCGGAAGCGACGATCGAATCGGTGGTGGAAATGACCGACATTGGCGGACCGACCATGGTGCGTGCGGCGGCCAAAGGCAATCGGATTGTGATCTGTGATCCGGCCGATCGCGCTTGGGTGTTGGCCCGCCTCTCTCTCCAGGAGCTTACGGCCGAAGATCGGCAACGGTTGCGGACCAAAGCGGAGGCGGTAGTGGCGGAGTATGTTCTTGACTCCGCGCGTTTCCACAGCCGGGGAACCTTCGACGGTTTGCTCGGCTCGCAAGTTCGCGAACTGGCCTATGCCGAAAATCGCTTCCAGAATCCGGCCTCGCTTTTTTCCACCGGTTCCAACGATTCGCTCGGCTGGGACAAGTTCGAAGTGCTGTCTGGCGATCCGAGTTATATCAGCATTGCCGACGGCGATCGCGCTCTTGGCGTGATGTGTTTGTTGGCTCGGACGATTCAGGCCAATCTCAAATGGTTGGCTGGCCGTTTTGTGTCGCCATATATTGCCATTGCCTGCAAGCATGGCAATCCCTGTGGAGTGGCGGTGCATGAAAACTCTGCCAAGGAGGCAATTCTCAAAGCCATGCTGGGTGACCCGATCGCGGTGATGGGGGCCGAGTTTATGACCAATTTCCCCATTACGACGGAGTTGGCCACGGCTATTCATCGTGTGCCCGATGATCTGCGACAACAAGTCGGGCGGGAGTTCTGGGGTACGGATGTCGTCTACGCTCCGAGTTTTGATCGTGGTGCGATCGAACTCCTGGGCAAGAAAGAGAAGCGCCGTTTGTTGGCCAATCCCGCTTTGCTCGATCCGCAAATGCCGGACGAAGACTGGATGATCCGGCCGGTGCGTGGCGGGTTCTTGAAACAGAAACAGCCGAATAGCATCTTTGTCATGATGCAACCACCCACCCTGATTCCGGAAGAGTTGATAAGCGGCATGCTAGCCTTCGCGGTGGCCTGGCAGTCGGTGAGCAACACAGTGTCGCTGGCCAAAGATGGGATGTTGATCGGCCTTGGTTGCGGTCAACAGGATCGCATTGCTTGCGTGAATCTCTGTCTGGACCGAGCCAAACGGGCTGGTCACGATCCGCAAGGTTCGTGGTTTGCTTCCGACGCTTTTTTCCCGTACGCCGAACGTGAACGGGAAGACTCTCCGAAAGAAGGGCCGGAACTGCTGTCGGATGCCGGTTGCGTCGGGGGATTTGTCCCGCGGGGAAGCAAGAACGATGTGAAGGTCATTGTCTTCTTTATGGAGCATGGCCTTCGCGTTCAATGGCTTCCGCCCGAGCATCGCGGTTTCTTCGGCCATTGATTCGTTCTTTATCTGCGATCTTCGATATCTATCGAACTGTTCTTAATGAGAGCCCCGACTTCGGTTGGGGCTTTTCTTTTGCCGAATTTTAGGTTAGGGTGATAGCGGATAGAAGGAATTTAACATCCATTCAAGAAGAAAGAGGAGGAAAGACTGATGTTTAATGAGTTGGATCGCTACACCCTGTCACCGATGGACGCTTACTGGGGTTGCGAGGAAACCAAGTTCGAGTACTGGCTTCTGGTGGAGCTGGCAGTTATCGATGCGTATGTTGTCTTGGGACGCTTGGATCCCGAGGGTGCAAAATTGATCCGTCAGTATGCCAGGTTCAATCTCATACGGATGAAGGAACTGGAAGCGAAGTTCGGACACGACATGATCGCGTTTACCGAGACGGTCCGCGAGTCGCTTGTCGGCACGCCGGCCGAACGGTTCGCCTTCTGGTTTCATCTGGAAGTGACTTCCTACAACATCGAGGATCCAGCGCTAATCTTGCGTTTGCGTCAATCGACCGAAGTGGTGATTGGCGCGGCGAAAAACCTGCAGATGGTTCTGCGGGGTCGTGCCGAGGAATGCCAGAATATGCCGATGATCATGTGTACGCATGGCCAGGATGCTCAACCCGACACCTTCGGGCATATCCTTCTGGTGTATGTTGCCCAGATCGAACGTTGCTGGCTTCGTTTGCAACGATCACTCGATGATGATCTGAAAGAGGGGAATATCTCCGGGGCGATTGGTCGTTATAATGAGATCGATCCGGAGGTGGAACGGATCGCTTTGGCCAGTTTGGGACTTGTCCCGGCCAAAGCGGAAACCCAAATCCTCCAGCGCGATCGCCATGCCGCCCTGATGTCTCACTTGTCCCACCTTACAAGCATGATCGGCCAGATGTGTTCCACTTTCTGGATCATGATGCATAGCGGGATCCGGGAATTGCAAGAACCCCGGAAAAAAGATCAGCGTGGCTCTTCGGCTATGCCTCAGAAGCGCAATCCAATCCTGGTGGAACAGCTTCGCGGATTGGCGCGGATGCTTCGCGGATGCGCCGTGATCGCAAACGAGAACATCGACACTTTCGAAGGCCGGGATATTTCGCAGTCTTTGCCGGAACGCTTGATTTGGCCGATGGGATTCTGTTTGACCCACTATGCCATCGTGCGAGCGACGGGCTTGGTCGGGAATCTGGTAATCTTCGAACAGCAAATGCGAGAAAATCTGGAAGTGCGCACTCAGGGCACTTGGGCCTCGCAACGCGTTCGTAATTCTCTCGAACGCGCCGGTGTTGAACATAACGAAGCGTATGAGTACGTCAAGAACGTGGCGTTCGTAGCTATCGATCAGAAGACACCTATGTTCGAACTGCTTTGTGACAGCGATTACGCGGTTTCAATTGGCGGGGGAAAGGCCACTGCTCTCCAAATCTTCGGGCGAGAAGTTCTTGCGGAATGCTTCGATGTGGTTTCTTACCTCGAACAAGGAGCCGTAGCTCTTTTCGGTTCCAAGATGGAATGAGAAAATGAGTTGAAAATATGAACCTTGACTTGGCCCCGGCGCGGATGCGTGCGGGGCCATTTTTTATATTTTTTCTGTGAAATAAAAAAGCCGCCCCGAGAGATACTGTGATCTCTGGGGGCGGTGATAGTTTGGGGCGAGCCGTTTAATTTTACTCTTCCCGATAGTCGATGATTCCGATCTCGGCCGGTTTGGCCACGATTTCCTTGGGCAGGAATTCGTCGTCAAGGGCGGCCCAGCAGGCTCTGGTAAAACCGAGGGGTCCGAAATAGGCCTTGCCTTGGTGATCGAGTTCCACCGGCTGGCCGGGAAGACTTTCGATCGATCCGGCCGCCGCGATATTGTCATCCGTCTTCCCGTTGTCGAAGGCGACGCCGATGACGGGAATCTCGCTGTGGCCGAAATAGCACAGATGACTTTTGACGATTCCCGGCAAGGCGGCCGCCATTCCCGCTCCGGCAATGACGACATCGGCCTTGAACAAGACGTCCCGGGCAAAGTTGCGCAGTTCGTCGGGGTTGCGATGACAGCTCATCACGCTTACGGCGAAATTGGCTTTTCCTCTGAGATGAGTGAGGCCGTTCTTGATCTGGTCTAGATCCGACCGGCTGCCGACCAGGATCTGCACCAGGGGTTTCTGGTCCTCGACCGCGATGCCCATCTTCTCGCGCTGGAAGGTTTCCAGCTTCATCCCGGTCAGTCGCCAGAAGATGTAGCGGTAGATTCTCCGGGTGCGTTCGAGGATTTCATCCGGAACGACGAGCGATTGCACGTGGGCAATCTGTTCCGGATTGTCCGGATCGGTCAGTTTATTGATGCCCCTTTCGATGCTCCAGTTGCGGACGAACTGCTTGTCTTGCGACGCCGGCAATTTGCCTTTGGCTTGGGCGGCCTGCCATTCCTTCTTGTCCCAGAACCGGCTGGAGTCCGGGGTGACCTTCTCGTCGGCCAGAATCATTTTGCCGAGATGATAGCTGAACTCGAACTTGGTGTCGGCCAGGATGATACCGCGTTTTTCGGCGTAATCGGCAATCAGGCAAGCCACTTGAATGGCTAACCGTTCCCGCTGGGCACCATAACGCTCGGCCACGCTGTCGGCCGTGATGTGTTCGTCATGACCCAGAATGGCTTTGGTGGTCGGGGTGTAGAGCGGATAGGGCAAGCGGTAACCGTTGGACAGGCCCGGGGGCAGTTTGTGTCCGCAGACCGCACCTGTTTTCTTGTAGGCTTCCCAACCACTGCCGGTGAGATGAAGACGAACGATGTCTTCCTCCGTCGGCGGTGTCAGCTTGCGAACCACGGTGAAGCGCTTTTGCAGATCCGGATTGCCACGCAATTCGGCCGGTAAAAAAGCATCCACGCTGGCGCCGCAGGCGATCAGATCGTGTTCGAACAGGTCCTGGAGCACTTGCGAGACCCAGAAGTAGTTCATTGCTGTCAGCACCTCTCCCTTCTGGGAGACTTCGGCGTTTAAGACGAAATCGAAGGTACTGATCCGGTCGGAGGCCTCCACTCCCATGATTTCGCCCAGGCCACTGAATGGTGGCAGATCGTAAGAGTCCCTCACTTTGCCCTGACCTAATCGGGTCAAGCCGGGCAGTGTTCGGGTCGCTAAGTGTGGCGGAATGTGCGCCATAAGTCATCTCCTTTTCTTGACCGATCACCAAAGGTGAATTTAGGTCGGAATCAAACAATGTGAAAAATCGAAACAGTCCTAATGGACGGTTATTCCTCGACTAGTTAACCAGACGAGACAACCCTTGTCAACTTAGTTTTCTGTTTTTGGTTTTTGGGAAGTGTTATACTTAACCCATGGAACCACAACCTAATAATGAGCAAAATTCGCTTGAGGAGTTTAAAGCTGAAATGCGCCGGCAGGCCGAACAGGAAAAGGCTGAAGATAAAAGCGCTCATTTTCGGGGAATAAATATCGATGATCTGACCGAAGAAGATCGCCTAATGTGGCAATTGGTTATGGATGATTGGAAAAAGGCGCAAGATCGGGTCAGAGAATATTCCGACTTGGCTCGGACTAGTGGGAGCGAGTCTCGTAGAGATTTTTCCTCCTACTTGGGTAATTTGATTATGCGTAAGATGGCGGAGGAAATGACGACCAAGGGCGAGATGTAACCATTTAGTTTAACTTTAAAAAACTCGCATTTGGGGTAAAAACAGGTATATAATGTAAGTAGGCAAGAACTATTTTTAATAACATTAACAATAAACTTTTTATGAAAAAGATCATTTTGTTGGTATTAGCGATGTCGCTCTCTGTACCTTTTGCGGTCTCAGCATCGGAATTTGGTTCCGGTCCGTCCTATACCTTGCCGGCCGGTCAAACTGCTGTTGGTAATATGTATGTCGCTGGCGGAACGGTTAACTTGCTTGGCGCAACGTCCAAAGATGTTATGGCGGCTGGTGGAAATGTGCTGATTACGGGCACGACTTCGGCCAATGTTATGGTCGCTGGGGGTAACATCACCCTCACGGGGCCGGTGGGTGAAGATGTTCGTCTGGCCGGCGGGACAATAACTTTATCCGGACCAGTTGGTGGTGAATTAGTAGTGGCCGGTGGAAATGTAATGGTCGGCGCAGGAACGATTGTTGGTGGAGATTCATACTTAGCCGGCAATCAAATTTCCGTGGATGGCGGACTACTCGGTTCAGTCAAGATTTATGGACAGACGGTAACGGTGAACGGTCCAATCGCTAAAGATCTGTTCATTCGGGCGCAGAAGATCGTAATCGGACCAAAAGCGCTCATCGGCGGAAATCTGAACTATCAATCGGCTCAGCCCGCCCAGATTTCGTCCGAGGCCCGTATTTCTGGTCAAACTAACTTCACTAAGATCTCGATGCCTCAGCGTTATTCTTGGGGCAATACTTTGGCAGTTCTCGGCCTTTCGTGGCTGTTGAAATTGATCGCGGTCCTAGTTGCGGTGCTGACTGCCTTCTTCCTGTTTCCGAGACTGACTTCCGATTTTGCCGTCCGTTCGGCGGGAAATTTCTGGCGGGAACTTTTACGCGGATTGATTGTTCTAATAGTAGCTCCGATTGCTATTATCATTCTCCTTGTTTCTGTTATTGGCTGGGTTTTGGCTCTTGCAGTTTTGTTTGCTTACCTTCTGCTTATCTTAATAGCTTCGGTAATGGCAATTTTCACTATGTCCGGCATCCTTCAAAAATATGTCTTTAAGAAGTGGGGAGAAAAACTGACTTGGCAGATGCTTCTAGTTTCCACTTTAGTCATTTTCATTCTTGGCTTGATCCCCGCTGTTGGCTGGCTTATCGCCTTTGGTTTCTTCCTGGCTTCGTTTGGTACGCTTTGCAAAATGCAGTACGATCAGGTGCGGAAGTCTGATCGATAAAAATTAGAAAAAAGGAAGCCCAGGTGCGTCATGCGTACCCGGGCTTTTAGGTTGTTCTTTTCCTTCGTGGAGGCTATTACCGTTTGCAACCTCCGCTTATAAGGATCGAGATCAGGGGATTATCGCCCAAGAGTGATCCGTGACTGAGTCTTCCGACCGGCCTTTCGACGGGTTCTTCCAATTCCACCTTGGCGGGCTTCGGTGGCAATTCCACCAGCACTCCTTCCTGACGAATGGAAACGCCGTTTTTGATGTTGCCGACGATCAAAAAGACGCTTCTTTCGAACAGGTAGTTCATGATTTCGAGCTCGTGTTTCCGTATCACAAGGTCGTTGATGGCGGTCTCCATTGCCTCGGACCGGTACTTGCCGGCCAATTTAAGGAGATTCTCGGCGAATTCGTCAATCGCCTCGTCCTCCATCTCTTTGTAAGCCAAGAGTCTGAGTAGTTCGGGGGTAAGCTGACCGACTGCGACCTCGCCGTCTTCCAATGGAGCAAGCTTGCCCAAGGATTTGACCAGTTGTTCGTCTGGTAGCTGCTCGATCTTTTTGAGCAGTTCATCAATCAATGGGATGTTCGTCTTGGGTCGTTCGTCGATCTGTGGGGTGTTTGGAGCGTTCATGGGATCCTCCAGGTACTTTTTTCGTGTTGATCCATACGGGTCTGGTTGGTATGTTAATACACTATATCGTAATTGTCAAAAACTAAACAAAAATCCGAAGGAAGGACCTTCGGATTTTTGTTTAGTATAAATTTAAAAGTAAAAGGAGCGCCGTCTTGTTAGATCAGCGCCCCAGTTTGTATGTTCTTCGCTTTCACGAATATAGTTGCTTTCCGGAATTACAGACTCTCGTCTTCATTCCTGAATGTACATGTTTTACCACAACGAGTGCAGTAATTATTGTGTTTAAAAATTTGATTAGAACACGGACAAAAGAATTGCTCTAGATTTTCCAATTCTATTCCGCAGACTGAACAAAAGTTTGCTTCTTCAAAGAACACTTCGGATCTATGCACTGGGCATACTTTTAGCATTGTTTTTGGGTAGTTGATCTCTCAACCCCCGTTCACCTCCTTGGGCTGGATAGATTATCCCTTACGGAATGCCTAGCCTCTGGGAAGTATCCTAACAGATACAGCTGAAATGTCAATAGCGGAGTTTCCTTGACACTCTCCTCCGTCAAGCAGATAGTGGATATATAGTATGGTAGCACTAGTTTGATCAAGGAGGTGCTATATGTCTGTACCTTACGGATTGGCCCAAGCAGATCAGCAGGCGAAACTCGATTATCCCGTGGGGACCGAGATTCGGACGACCAAAACCAGGGGACTGGTCAAGGTTACCGGGTACATCGTTACGGCGAAGGCGCGCTATGGAGGACTCAGGACTGAGCCCATCCTGGTCGTCGAGACCGGCGTGGACAGCACCTGCGACATTCTTCTCAGCGAGGTCCTGTTCGCCCCGCGAATCGTGGAGAGACAGACGGCTTCGGTTGGATAACCCCTGGCTTGGTTCTGTCTTCGATCTGAACAATGGAATCGTCTTTAGCCCCGCCCGCGCACACCGCCGGCGGGGCTTTTCTTTGTCAGAGATCTATCTGTTATAATGTAACCTGCTGATCGCTTTTTGTATTGCTTGCCCCGTAGTCAGCTTTGCTGTACTACTGGGGTCATTCCCGCCCCCGAGTTGCACCGAGGATAAACTCCGGCGGGAATCCAGGCCCGCATTTTGTTTTCTTGTATTTGCTTTCTACTTATTGCTTATCCTAATGACCCAACTCGAAGCACTCGATATTCTAAAAATGGGCGAAAATGTTTTCCTCACCGGTCCGGCCGGATCGGGAAAGACTTTTGTGTTGAATGAATATATTAAATATCTCAAAGATCACGAAGTCGATGTGGGAGTCACGGCTTCCACTGGCATCGCCGCTTCGCATATGGGCGGGATGACCATCCACGCCTGGACAGGCTTGGGTGTCCGCGACGCGCTCACGGCGCGCGACCTCGATGACTTGGAAGACAAGCCCTATCTCTGGAAAAGATTTGAAAAAGCCAAAGTGTTGATTATCGACGAGATCTCGATGCTTCATCATTTCCGGCTCGACTTGGTTGAACTCCTGTGTCGAAAATTCAAGCGATCGAGTGAACCCTTTGGGGGCTTGCAAGTAATTCTCTGTGGCGATTTTTTCCAGCTTCCACCGATTGTCCGGAATGGCGGGCGGATGATCTCGGCCGAAAGCGAACGAGCGATTGAATTAGGTGAAAGTTTGTTTAGTTTGCCTGATACTGAGGTATTTCCTGATTCTGGTAATTCGTTTTCGGATTCTACTTGTCACTCGACATTCGACATTCGACACTCTCCAAAGACCGCTTTTGCCTATAACTCACCCGCCTGGAAAAAACTCTCGCCCAAAATTTGCTACTTGGAAGAACAGCACCGGCAGAGCGACAAAGTGTATCTGAAAGTTCTGAATGCGATCCGGAGTGGAATGATCTCGGATGATATTCGCGCCCACTTAAACTCTCGTAAAGATAAAACGCACGAACTAGGGATCGAACCAACCAAACTCTATTCGCATAATGTGAATGTGGATGTGGAGAACGATCGAGAATTGGAAAAACTACCCGGGCAAACTTTTGAATACGGAATGGGCACGCGGGGCCGGCCGGCCTTGGCTGATACCTTGAAGCGCTCCTGTTTGGCACCGGAACTTTTGCGTTTGAAAAAAGGGGCCCGGGTGATGTTCGTGAAAAATAACTATGAATTGGATTTTGTGAACGGTACGCTGGGGGTGGTGGAATTTTGTGATTCCTCGAGTATTGCGGTGCGCATTGGCAACGGCCGGCGGATTGAAGTGCCGATGGCTGGCTGGGAGATCGAAGAAGACGGCAAGGTGAAAGCGGAAATTATGCAGTACCCTTTGCGTTTGGCTTGGGCAATCACTGTGCATAAAAGCCAGGGGATGAGTCTGGATGCCGCCGAAGTGGATCTCTCTCGTAGTTTCGAACCCGGCATGGGTTATGTTGCTCTTTCGCGAGTGCGATCGCTGGCCGGACTCTCTCTCTTAGGTTTAAACGAAATGGCGCTTAAGGTACATCCGGAAGTGTTGGATTTTGATAATCGATTTTCGGAACAAAGTGAAGGCGACGCGGAAGAACTGCGCCAAATGAAACAAACCACGATTGTCGATCGTCAAGCTGACTATTTAAATAGTATTGCGCCAGCTAAATCAGGTTTGGGTAAAAAAGGCAAAAAAGAAAAAATCGACACGATCGAAAAAACCAAAGAACTTTTGTTGTCCAAAAAAACTTTATTTGAAATAATGTCCGAGCGGGGATTAAAACCTGGCACCATTCTTGATCACTGCGAAAAAATCAAAGACCGCCACAGTGATTTTGATTTTTCTCATCTGATAGAAAAAATGCCCATCGTCCGCCAAAAAACAATTCGCGGAGCGCTCGTCAAAAGCGGAATGCAAGGCGGGAAATATCTCCTCAACCCGGCCAAAGCTCTTCTTGGTTCCGGTGTGACTTTTGATGAACTTCGTTTAGTGAGATTGTGCATGTAACTGTATTCCCAGAAAAAAATAATCCCCCCTAACGCCGATTGACGCTAGGGGGGGGTGGGATCCGTTCAGGATCAGGCGGCGATCAGGAATCGCACAGCATTGCAATCTTTTGGTCTAAAGCCCCAGAGGTCGAGGTATGTTTCCTCTTTAATTTTGTACAGGCAAGGGTTTTTATCTTCCCCCTCGCTCCTGATGGTCGTACCGAAGGCGATGATCGCCTTGCTTGTGATAGCTTCCGGTCTCAAAAGGCCGTACTTCAAAAGATCGACGAAGGTTCCCTGACAGGGTCCTTCCAAAAGCCTTTCTTTTTTCAGCTCCTCGTAAGCTTCCGTGGCCGAAGTGTTGGCGGGTGTCGAGATGACCCAGGCAGTCGTGTGTGGTGCCGTGTTGGCAAGTTGGGGGAGTCCGGAGCGCGCGAAGGCGGGATTGATCGGTTCGCATTCCAGGGCTCTGATCATGTCCAGGAGCGAACCTTTCTCCCCCGGAATCCTGATCCGGGATTTCGGTTCTTCGATGAACATAGGCTGTACCTCTTCCTTTTGTGATAGCTCGAATGATCAAGCGGTCTTATTTATAGTATATTGAGAGGTGGTTGTCAAATCGTGTGTGTAAAACAGCCAAAAGTGTGGTATAAATAGATTAATTTAATGAAACTAAGAAAAGTCTGAAAGAAATAATATGGACCTATCACATCTCGACAAAAAATATTTTATAGATGCCCATAAATATAACTGCCCCTTCTGTAAAAGGAACCATGTTACTTATAGTCTAGTCAGCCACTTCACTTTTAATTGGGGTGAAAAGAAAATTTGTCACGGCTATTTAGTCAGATGCAACTCTGATGGATGCGAAAAAACATCTATGCACTTAAGCTTCAAAGAGTTGAGAGAAGGTTATGTTCAGTATAATCAGCAACATTACAATGATCGGTTTGCAGAAAATAACGATATTGATAAATCATTATTTTTCTCCCAACCAACATCCTATTTTGTACTAGATAGTCGTATTCCTGAAAAAGTTCGTGAGTTAGTATACGAAGCTGAAAATAGCCGCAAGTCCAACCTTCTTGTTGGTGCATCAGCGTGTTTGCGAAAAGCGATCTATGAATTGCTTGAATATGAAAAAACCATTGTAAAAAATGCAAAAACTGGGCACGCCGATTACCAAGAGAGTATCAAGAGCCTCAAGGTAAAATTTCAGAACGTTGCTCCGGAACTTTTTGACGCACTTGGTCATATCCAAGAATTAGCGAGCGATAATGTACATGAAGGTTCGTGGGATGCGTGGGATTCGCCAAAGCTCACTACTCTTATAGAGCTCACAAAAGCCACGCTGCATGAGATGTATGTCGTCCCAGAAGAGCGTAAAGATAGACTTGGTGTACTTAATCAGCTCAAGTCTGTTTTTTCGAATTCAAAAAACGAAAACGGATCATCGCAAGAAGGAGATGAGGAATCGTCCGCTCAAGATTAAATTTATGCCGAACAACAATCTTACAAACGCAAAAAAGGCGAAGAATGATGAGTTTTATACTCAATTTTCAGATATTCAAAAAGAAGTTGAGTCTTATCTTGAGTATGACCCAAATACTTTTAAAAGTAAGGTGGTTTACAGCAACTGCGACGACCCGTTCGAAAGCAATTTTTTTCGCTACTTCGTCTTAAATTTTAATCGCTTAGGATTAAAAAGACTTATCTCAACTAGTTACAAGCCTTCACCTGTAGCAAATACTCAACTTGGATTATTTGGCGACGATGTTACTCTGGAACCAGTCAAAGGAAGACCTAAAGTTACTGCCAACAAATTTATCATCAACGAAGTTGGTGATGTGGATGGTGACGGCTCTTTTACGCTAGAAGATATTGCGAAGAAACTTAGAACTAACAAAAACAACGAATGGACTCCGCTTGGGGGTGATGGAGATTTTAGAAGTGCCGAATGTGTCGAATTACTAAAACAATCTGACATCATTGTCACCAATCCTCCATTTAGTTTATTCCGTGAATACATTACCCAACTTTTTGACTATAAAAAGCAATTTTTGATCATTGGAAACATGAACGCAATTACATATAAAGAAGTCTTTCCTATGATTAAGGCAAACAAAGTATGGTTTGGTAATAATGCGAAAGTGAACGGAGGGGCTATGTTTTATGAAATACCAGAAGCAATAGCCAATTTAGAACAGGTGCGTGAAATTAAGGTAAACGATCAAGGGAAAAAAGTTTATATTACGAGAGTTCAGGGTGTACGTTGGTACACTAATTTAGATCACGGGCGAAGACATCAACCACTCAACTTAATGAGCATGTCAGATAACTTAAAGTTTAACAAAAAAATGCAGGGCAAAACATCATATGATAAATATGATAATTACGATGCTATTGATGTTTCATTTGTAGATGCGATCCCGAGCGACTATGCTGGTATTATTGGAGTTCCGATAAGCTTTATGGACAAATATTCTTCTGATCAGTTTGAGATACTCGGTGCAAACCGAGGGATTGGTCAGGACCCTGAAGGTGTTTATGGACGTAGCACTTATATAAACGGTAAAGAAACTTTTAAAAAATTATTTATTAGACACAAGAAAAAATAGTTATGAAAACAACCTTAAAAAATGACATTACAATTAAAGAAGTTTGCGACGGTTTCGTCTATAACGAACTCGAAGGAAAAGGGTTGTTTGGTCTATCTGGAAAATTAACTATTCAGCCAGAATATCAGCGTAATTATATTTACGCTGATGGCAAACGTGACGTTGCTGTAATTGACTCAATTTTGAAAGGTTACCCAATAGGTTTAATTTATTTTAACCAAGCTGGCAAAAATAAGTTTGAGGTGTTAGATGGTCAGCAACGCATCACAAGTATTGGTCGTTTTGTAAATGGTAAATTTGCTGTTAAAGATAAAAACGGACATGAGCAATACTACAGTGGTATGGCAGCCAGCCAACGAGAGCAAATTATGAATACTAAGTTGTTGGTATATGTATGTGAAGGTGATGAGTCTGAGATTAAGGATTGGTTTAAAACTATCAACATCGCCGGAGTACCATTAACCGAACAAGAGATTCTTAACGCAGTATATTCTGGACCATTTGTCACCTTTGCGCGTGAAGAATTTAGTAATAGTCAAAACTCTAACGTCCAGAAATGGAGTACTTACATTGCAGGTGATATAAAACGCCAAGCATATTTGGAACGAGCTTTAGATTGGGCTTCTGATGGTGATATCGATAGTTACATGAGCAAGCACCGTAACGACAAAAATATTACCGAGCTGAAAAAACATTTCGAAACTGTTATTGATTGGATTTCAACTACATTTACTGAAGTTGAAAGTGAGATGAAAGGCTTAGAGTGGAATAGACTTTACGAAACTTACCATAAGAAAAAATATAATCCGACTACTGTCTCTGCTTCGGTTAAAAAACTCTATGCCGATGGTTTCATAAAAAATCGCAAAGGCATTTTTGAGTATGTTTTAGGTGGAGAGACTGAAACAAAATTACTTGAAGTACGAGTGTTTGAGGATTCAACTAAACGTTCTGTGTACGAAACACAAACTGCTATTGCAAAGAAAAAAGGCGTTTCAAACTGTCCACATTGTGCAATAGGTCATGATGCAAACAAAGACAAAGTTTGGAGTCTTTCTGATATGGACGCCGACCATGTAGCCGCATGGAGCAAGGGCGGTGCAACTTCTGTCGAAAACTGTCAGATGCTCTGCAAAACGCATAATAGAGCAAAAGGTAATCGGTAATGTAACTAATGCAGTCTGAATGGATATGTGGTAGGAATTCGGCGGAATTAAAGAAATGATAGATAATAATGACAAAAAGTTGATTTATGTATAAACCGAATTCAGAAAGTCAATATATTCTTTTTATAGATGAGTCTGGAAAATCCAAGCTAAGTGATCCCGGGTATAGATTTTTACTTTGTGGAATTATATTAAATAAACATTTACATACTGCTTTGTCGAGCTACATGCTTTCCCTAAAGGAAAAGAATGGCATCTCTCCGCTGATAAACATGCATGCTTATGACTTATTAGAAAATGAAAAACTAAGAAATGGGAGTATATCAAAGAAAAAAATTGATAATTTTTTTGAACATCTCATACACTTAGTCCTCGGTTCTGAGATAGAGTGTTTAGTCTATGAAATAGACAAAACACCATTTGTTAAGAGGGTTGAAAGGGAAGCTAAAACAAAAAATGTAAGCAAAAAGGCGATTACGAATTACCTTACTCGTGAGAAGAATCACGATATTCTTTATGAAATCCTAACCGCGAAGATGATTATCGATTTTGGAAAGTTTCTCAAAGAAAGAGATGCTCAAGGAGAAGTGGTTGTGGAATCACGTCGACAAGACGACGAAGCTGTCTTAAGAGGTTTCATATTAGCGACTGAAGATGGGAAATATAAAGATAATCACCATTATGAGATCTATTCAAAGAATAGTTTTGATCGGATTACAACTCTTTCTTTTCAAAATAAACGAGGATTGAGCTTTGGTCTTGAAATAGCTGACTTATTCGCCTGGGCAGAACTGAATACGCCCGATATTCAAAGACCGTGCACAAACAAAGCAAAAATGCGCAGAATTACAAAAAGAATAGAAAAAGTTATCCACACTCTTTCTCAAAACAAAATAAAAAGACCTAAACAGGTCAATTTAAATACAAAAAGTGTAATAGGGGGTTATCGAGTCTCCGCATTCATCAATTCCTTAAAAGTGTTTAAAAATAAGGGTATTAATGAATCTGGGGACCCCGTGAGGTAGACCTCACGAGCCTTATTTTCATATTACCATATAGATTATAACAAAACAATTACAATAGACGGCTTTAATAGATTTATAATGATCCCTTACGTCTTAAGACTTATGCCATAATTACTTCAGCAATTGAGGTATGGGTGGCTACAATTATTTCTGAAAAATTTGTCATAATATAAAGATATGTCAGATAATACTTCTGGAAAATTTATGCGGTTTGAAATAGATGGTTTGCCAAAATACCGAAAGATGGAAATTGATGCTAGATTTAGGTCGTTGGAAAAGTTTTTGGAAAAACATAAGTATCAGTTTTCATTTGATGACTCGGGATGTTCTGTTTTTGTCGAAAATAGGGAAGAATCTCAACGACTTGGTCTGTTATTAAACTTGGCAAAAGCTACATTTTATGATGGTAGCACTCTTCATGAGATGTCATTTAAAGAAATTAAAAAAGTAAGTCCTAGAAAAATAATAATAGATACTCTCACTGGAAATAAATATACTTATAGGCAATATAAAAACCTTAACGAAAAGGAAGCAAAGAAAACCTGTTTAACTAAATCAAAAATTATAAGTTTGAAACTTATGACAAAAACGGTTTTGGAAAATGCAATCAAAGAAGGAAAATTAGATCAAATTCAGGTTGGAAATAATTATTATATTGAACGTGCTGAAATTACGAAGTTTCTTGGCCTTAAGTTTAAAAGCTAAAGATATCAGTCATGATGCCCGACGAAGTAAAAACAGATCAAACAGTTCCAACGCCGGCGAGTGAGCCAGTCGCTCCTGGGGGTACTTCGTAGGTGACACCTACCAAAACAATAAAACCCTTAAAACAAGGGTTTTATTGTTACTAACCCATGTCAAGGTGACACCTTGCCATGGGTAGTTTTTTCCACACCGAGAGATAATTTTTTTTGTGCTATAATATCTACTTAATACATTTAATTCTAGCTCTGCTGGAGCCATTTTTTTTGTTTTTTACAAAACAACCATTACTGAAATATATGATCTATACCAAAAAAATTAAAGATGCAATCAGATTCTCGATTAAAACGCATGAGGTCTATCAAAAACAGAAGCGGAAAGGGAAAGATGTGGCCTATATCACTCATCCCCTCACGGCGGGCATTATTTTAGCTCGGGCCGGTGCGGATGAAGATACCGTGGTGGCCGGAATCTTGCACGATACGATCGAGGACAGTCCGGAGTATATGAAAGTAACGCAAGAAATGATCGCTGAGCGGTTTGGCGGTGAGGTTAATAAATTGGTTTTAAGCGTGACTGAACAGGATCGATCCCGTTCATGGGAGGAAAGGAAGAAGGAGTCCATCGAGCATATCAAAGATTTCTCCTACAATTCCATTTTGCTGAAGTCGGCGGATATCATCTCCAATACTTCCGAACTGATCGATGATTATGAACGAGATGAAGGGGATCGGGTGTTTACTCGTTTTGGCGCCCCAAAGGAAAAAATTCTGGAACACTACCAGTTAGCGATCGGGGCCCTTCTTAAAGCCCTCCCGGCCAATCCGCTAGCCAATGATCTGCGTTTTGTGAGTAAAAAACTCGAAGCTATCGCGAGGGGATGGGTGTAGTTTTTAGTTTTAGAATTTTTTGTCATTCCCGCGCAGACGGGAATCTAAGATGTCATGGGTTAAAACCTAGATTCCCGCCTGCGCGGGAATGACACACTTATTTACTAGGTCCGCCCTAGTAAAATTTCCGAAGGGCTAAATGTCTGAAGTCCCTCTTTCGGAAAAGGATGAATTAAACTTACTTTTATCCATATATTACTGTGTTACCACAATATGATATATGGATAAGATAAAAATAAAATAAAAAAAGGGGCGGGGTGGGTGGAAATAAAAATGGGGAACTCGGATATACTAATCCGGGTTCCCCATTGTGTTATCCATGTTGTTGCCGATGAAGCTATTCGCCAGCCTTCTTGCCACGGGCGCCGGCGTAGGCGTCCTTGTAGTCCTGGCTGCCTTCGCGCGAGCTGTGTCCGAACACCTGATCGGCCACGATGCCGGCGGTGCTGCTGTCGCGTTGTTTGTCGTGGGCGCCATCACGAGCGCCCCTTTCGCGATCTTTCTCGGACTCGGACATGGGAGTATACCTCCAGAACCAGATTGTAGTTTTACCAAAGATAATAGTAAAACTCTCTAATTTCACCATATCATGAATTAATCTTATGCGCAAGTAATTTGAAGGATAATTGTTTTTGCTGTTTTTATGGCAGGGGAGTAAAATAAGGGCAACTTATCCAATAGATTCTTTTTTACTTAAGATGATTAATTAAATAAATACTATGCCAGAAAAATTTTCATATGACGAAAAGCCGGAGGATAAGAAACAGACCGTAGGATCGGAAAATAATCCTAATGTTTTGCCGGCGGAAAAAGAGGAAGAGAATAAGATATCCAGACGACAGGTATTGAAAAAAATCGGCAAAGGGTTGGCGGTTCTTGCTTTGGGTGGAGCGGCGGTTGAAGGCACGATCAAATTGGTAAAAGATAAACCAGTGGAAGATCAGGAGGAATCATTGCGGTTGTCTAAAGAGGTGGAAAGAATTTTTTCAGAATTTCCCGAGCGGGTGGCGGGAATAAAAAAAATTGAAAAAATAGAAGTGTCCGGGGCCAAGCATGTATTTGTTTTTATGAGACAACAGCATACTGCGGAAGGATTTTCTGCTTTATTGAACGGCGAGGAAAGTTTGAGAGAGACGAATGATATTCAAAGGGATATTTATTGTGGGCTAGTTGATTTGAAAAGTAAAATTGGGATCGAATCAGTGTACTCGGAGGGTTTCATTGAGGAGGGCCTCTTGGAAATAAAGAAAAAAATAAAAGACCATTTCGAAGACTTTGTTCTTAATCAGGTTAAACCACATTCTGTGGAATTAGAAATTGCTATGGCGAGGGTCGAGAAGCTTGAGCCGGAAGCCGAGAGGTTTATGAAAATGTCTGATAAAGAAATAGATCAAATGCCCGTGCCGGAAAAAAGAAAGGCCATAGATAATTGGGAAAGATATTATTCCAGCAAGAAGGTAGCCAATGGGTTCTTCAAGCGTTACCAGTATGCGGCTTCGGGGATAGTTAAATTGTATAGCGAGGGTATTCTGGATATTAAACCGGCTGAAAATTACGAATTAAATCAAAAAGCGGTTAAAGCGAATGAAATGATACAAAGCCTAGGGATGAGTGGTATAAATATGGCTAATGGTGAAGAAGATAAAAAGAAGAGGGAAGAAGCTCTAGAAGTATTGAAAAAGAAGGAGAAATCTTTGATAGAATCGATCTTCAAAGATCGAGAGGATTATTTACTGAAAGAAGTTTCTCATGAAGGAGCACTTTCTGTCGGCGTTTTTGGCGTTGGACACGACTTTGCTGACAATTTAAACAAGTGGAATAAGGACAACTCAAGTAATAAAATATCCCTAATCATTCTCACTCCTGAACATTTGTCGGTGGATTAACTAAAAACTTCAAGGACGGTCCTTGAAGTTTGGGCATCAACTGTGCATAACTCGGTAGGTATTTTGTTAAGCTCGCGGTATTATTATGGGTAGGTCGAAGTAGTACGTTATAAAATTATCAAAACTTTTCAAAAATGAAAGCAATAAATTGGATCGCGGCTATTTTAGTGATCGTCGGCGGTTTGAATTGGGGATTGGTTGGATTGTTCAATTACGACTTGGTCTCTTCTCTACTTGGCGTGGGCACTGCCACCAATGTCGTGTTTGATCTAGTTGGCCTGAGCGCTATCTTGATGATCTTCAAGATCAAGAAGATTGCCGCCTAGCCAGCTGAGTTTTTTCGTATTTTTAAAAAACCGCCGTAACCCGGCGGTTTTTGCTTGCCGTTGGGGATAATTGTTTTTGTTGTTTTAGGATACGGTAGTAGAATAAGGGAAATCGCCTATTTTTGAGGAGCCGAAAGGCGACTACAAAAATCGAGCGCCCCGGGCTCGACCCGGGGTCTAGAATTAAATTATTAAGATTATCCTCGGTGTAATTCGGGGGCAGAAATAATAAGCTCAAATGTCTAAAAAAATAAAAAGTATTTTGAAATTGGTTTGTGCGATTGTGGTGGCGCAATTGGCGGGAATTATTGGAGCGTTTTTTACCACCCCAGCCATTGATGGTTGGTATGCTGGTTTGGTTAAACCGGCTCTCAATCCCCCGGCCTGGGTATTCGGCCCAGTGTGGACGACCTTGTTTGTTTTGATGGGCGTGTCGGCTTGGCTAGTATGGAGGAAGTTGGAAAACCATCCATGGTGGATGATTTGGAGTAAGGGTAATGGCCGACAAATTAAAATAGCGCTTGGTATTTTTCTGGGTCAGCTTGTTTTGAATACTTTGTGGTCAATTATTTTCTTTGGCTGGCATAACCCTGGCTTGGCTTTTGCGGAGGTTATCCTATTGTGGTTGGCGATTATTGCGACCATCGTGGCCTTTAAGAGAGTGTCTAAGACCGCTGCTTGGCTACTGGCCCCGTATCTGGTTTGGGTAAGTTTCGCTGCCTATTTGAACTTGAGTCTTTGGCTATTGAATTAAAAGAGAAACGAGAATGACAAAAAAGAAAAAAATCTATTTAGCCCTATGCATTGCCCTGTTGGTCTTTGGGATATGGCAACTCTATGGTTGGTGGAGTGATCAGCAGATATTTTTAAAGTTGCAGACAAAAGGAGAAAAGGCGCTGACAGCTAGTGACTGGGCTAAATTGCCGGAGATTTTAGCTGAACAATACAAGAAAGATACTTATGGTAGTACCACGCCAGAAGGCACGCTAGCTTTATTCATTGATGCTCTCAAAAAAGGCGATGCCGACCTGGCATCGAAGTATTTTATCCCCGAGAAACAGGTGGAGTATAAAATAGGAGTCCAGAACTGGACTAGATTAAACAAAAATATTGAAATAGCTAGTACCTTAAATGGGGCTAGTGGTATAAAGATAAATAAAGACGGGACAGCTACAATGGGTATTTTTCAGGGAGAGAAATCATTTATGACAATTTTCTTTTTAAAAAATAATTACAGTGGTAAATGGAAGCTTCAAAGTATGTAATCATTTTTGCCACTTGTTTTTTGGCTTTGCCTATTTTTGCTTATAATGATCAAACAACTCACCCTGAGCTGACTAATGAAGCGGTCAAATTGTTTAATCAAAATTACTATAGTCTCAAAATAAGTTCAGTTGATCTGGTACAAATTAAACAAGGGAGTATTGATGAGGATGTCGGAATTCGCGCTCTCGAGCATTTTTACGACCCGATCTATAACCGCGGATTGACGGTCGCGGGATTAGCCAAAGAAACGTCTAAAGGCTGGTCCGTTGACACTCGGGGGCAAGGCGGTTTTGTCCTTGGTCCAAACAATTATTTGGCTGGGACAGTAACTTCATATTTTAGCGCCGATTCGGATTATTCCTGGGATCGGGCGGTTTATGAATATGTCCATGGTGACAAAAATCGGGGGTTGCAAACCCTTGGTCACGTCTTGCATTTGATTCAAGACGCTAGTGTCCCTGACCATACTAGGAACGATCAACACCTGACTTACGCTAAAGATATTACTTTTGGTCTGAATGACCAAGATAGTCTGTATGAGAGATATACGACCGATCCAGAAGGAATCGATCAGATCGCCAATGAATTGATCTCGGCCGAAGAAAAGCCGATCATTTATTCCAATTTGGGGCAGTATTTTGATAATTTGGCGACATATTCTAATAATAATTTTTTCAGTAGGGATACAACACCAGATAAAGATAAGGAGTATAAAAGTCCCGTTGTCGTTAAAGAAAACGACGTAAGGATGTCGGATGGTAAAATATATATAATTGGAAGTGATTATGATGGGAGGCTATTAGTTTTAGTTGATAGAAAAATTAATTTGGACACTGGATCTTTTGATATAAAATATTACATTAATGATGTTGATTACAAAATTTTAGCAGATTACTGGTCCCACCTCTCGAAACAGGCTGTCTTAAACTCTGCCGGAGTAATTAAATTGTTCTTTGACGAGGTAGAAAAGGAGAAAAGGACGGGGGCGCTAGCGGCGAAGAATAAAAGTTTATTGGCTCGAGTGGTAGATGCGACTTTGGCGGTTGTGGGTTTGGCGAGCAAGAAAGCTACTGTTAATTCAGCCAATCTGACAGGGGCGGTAATACAGACGAAAACCACCCCGGCGGAGCCACCCCTCCTTAAAAAGGAGGGGATAAATACCGATCAACCGACTCAGGATCAGATTGATGTCATGTATCATCAGCTGGTTTCCCTGCGCCAGCAGATCGAGCTGTTGCAGGGGACTTTGTCGGGAACGCCCGATCTTGGCGTGATCGACCAAGCTAAACAATCAACCTTGGCTTTGGCTCGACAAATGCAGTCTGGTGGCGGTGGGGCGGCGTCTCAGATCGGCACTCAGGTGGAGCAGATCATTGAAACAGGAACTTCATCAGTGGTCCGGACAATAGTCGCCCCGCCGATAATTTTGGAACCGGCTAACCTGAATCAAACTTTCTCGTCCAGCATTACTTTTCGGGGGACTACCTCGACTTCCAGCTTGATTGTGTTTACCGACCTAGCCAGCACGACTAGCGCCACTTCGAGCGCTCAGGGGGAGTGGGAATTGACGCTTTCCGTTTTGCCAGCTGGTACGACGACGATTAATTTCTATGCGCGGGATAATGAGGGTAATATTTCCGACCCGGCCACAATCACCATTTTTATCGCGGAAACGCCAGTCGTTGCTTTGACGATGTCGATTGCGGAATGCGCCCAAACTTGGATCCCGGGGCATTGCGTTATTCCCAAAGCGGACAATTTGTCTGTCTCTTGGCAAATGACTCCTGCCGGCGAATATGGTTATCAGGTCGTGAACGAAGAAGAGGAGTGGAGCGATACGGCTGATGCCTATGTTTGGGTTGGGAAGGTCTTAGTGACGGCCAATAGTCTACAAACGACGATTGCTTCGCCACGCGATCCAAGAATTGGCGTGGTGGCTCGAGATGTGGAAGGCAACGAAGTCGCCTCGTCTTCGGTGACGAAAGTTGATTTTCATCCTCATCCGCTAGTTATCAACGAGATTGGTTGGCGGGGAACGAGTGCCAGCACCACTCTAGATGAATGGATAGAACTTTACAATGATAGCGAATATGATATCGATCTCACTGGTTTCGTGCTTCGCGATGCGAGTCAGAAAGAATTATCGCGCTTGTCTGGTTCGATCGGGGCACAGTCTTATTATCTGATTGAACGGGGAGATGATAACGTAATCTCTGATGTATCGGCTGATTTAGTTTCTGATTTGGGCGCGCCAGGTGGGACGGAAGCCTTGCCTGATAGCGGTTTCTATTTGGAACTGGCTGGTCCGAGTAGCGACGGAAGCTTACGTGTGTACGATAAAACACCGGCGAATTTCAATCCGCAGGCGCAGTGCACTTGGGATGAATGTCAGACGCAGTACTTCAGCTTTGAACGCCGACAGGCGAATAAAGACGGCGATAATACCAATAACTGGGATTTTGCCGGCTTGCATAATCAGAAAAACGGCCACGATCGCAATGGCGGGGAATTGATCATGACTCCCCGTCGAATGAATGGCGCTAGTGTGCCGGTGATGTGGTAATCTGACTGACGATCACTCTTGATTTATAGGTTAACATATGTTAACCTATAAATATGGCCTAAAATAAGGTTATTATAACAAAATGGATAAAAATAAGCAGAAAAATTTCTATTCGACCGCGGAATTGGCCGAGAAACTGGGGGTTAGCCGGGTGGCTATCTTCAAGAAGATCAAGACAGGCAAAATCAAGGCGGACAAAATCGGTCGGAATTATATTATTCCCAAAGAAGAATTCGAGAGTATTCTCGGGCTTTTTGTGTCTGCCGATAAAAAAAGAGAATTTGATGCAGACGTAAAAAAAGTGGTCAAGGAATACAAAGATGCTCTCGATATGCTAGGTAAAGAATAAAATGGCGAGAAGGGCTGTTGTAAAAATATCGGTTGCGGACGTAGAGTATGTCGCTTTTCGATTGGCGGAAGAACTTTTGAGTTGGAACGAACCGATCCCGCCATTTGAGACTAGATTTCCCCACAAACTAGAGAGTTGTCTTTTTACTCCGTTTCAAACCTATAATCGTAAAAGTTTATATCCGACGATTGAACGAAAGGCGGCGGCGTTGTTTTATTTTATGGTTAAAAATCATCCCTTTGAAAATGGAAATAAAAGAATTGCCGTAACCACTTTGCTGGTTTTTTTGCTTAGAAATAATCGTTGGATTAGGGTAGGAAATCAGAAGCTTTACGATTTGGCAGTAAATACGGCCAAGAGTGATCCTAAAGACAAAGATCGGATTGTAAATGAAGTGGAAAGTTTTATCCGTCAAGGGCAGGAGGTTGGGGGCATCGATGTCTAGAACAAATTCTATTAGTTAACACATGTTAACTAATAGAATTTGTTGCCATCAAATAAATAACTGTACGACAGTAAGAATGAGTGGAAGGAATCGGTGGTATAGTTTAAGTATGGCTAGATGGCAAAAAAGTTTCGTGGCCACTTTGGTTGCGTCTGTATCAATAACCGCTGTTTATTTTATTATCAGCGGGCTCATTTTGGGTAATGCTTGGGTGGGTAAAAGTTATAGTCGTTCCAGTCTGGGCTTGAAGTTTCGTTATCCGGCCTCGTATGAATTAACTGAACAGCTCGACGATCTTGATCATCTCGCTATTCAGTTAACTTTGCCGGTCATTTCTATTTCTTTATCGTCTAAAAAATTTCTCCCGCCAATCGCAGTGGATGTGTATGATAATCCTGGCAATGAATCTCTATTGAATTGGCTGGAAAGAGATCAACGTTCCGGTTTTAGATTATCGGATGGAACAACAGAGATCGCTTCGTTGGCCGGCCATCCGGTGCGTGTTTATCGTTGGGGCGACCCGTATGAAAGCGAAACAATGGCAGTAGCGGTTGAGAACAAGATTTATTTGTTTACGGTAAATTCGGTTGGGTCGGACAATTCCGTTAAAAATGATTACAATTTTGTGCTGGATTCGGTAAAATTCGGGAAAGTATCGTAGTCTAAGTCTAAAGTATGGCCCAATTTTTCCCTCTTCTTGAATAACCTCCTTATGTGTGTTAGTGTAATGGCGGTTTTTGTGGACATTCAACTGGGTTAAAATTCATGAAATAGGGAAGGGAAATAAAGATGAATCGGAGGAGAGATTACTCGCCGGGAGAGTTAGAAAGTTGCTACCTGGCACTTATGGAAGAATTAGGACACCTGCCGACTCCCATTGAGATCGACGATGCCGCTCGGAAAAATGGCGGTCCGACGTTCCATGTTTTCAAAAGGTCCTATCCGACTATCAACGAGGTGCGAAAGGCCTGCGGTCTTTCGGGTGAGGGAAGAGGCGGTAATATCGTTCGTCACGCGATGCCGAAAGAATCGATCTTGAATTCCTTGAGGATCCTCTGTGAACGTCATCCAGAAGGAATCAATTCGACTACCTTGAACCTGGCGAATAAGCAGAATAAAGGAGCTTTTCCTACGTCGTCTGCGATTTGCAAGCGGATGGGAGGTACTTTCGCCGACTCGATGGCAAATTTGGGACTGGTAAACATTTCGATCAATGCCAGGGTGCCTCTTTATCAGTTTCAAGATTTGTTGGCGGAGGTGGAAGTTTGAGAGTCGGCCAAGTATCGTTGTTGGGGGGGCTTCATGTAGCCTCCTCTTTTTTTGTCTGTGCTAAAATAGCGGTGTGGCTTTAGATGAACAAGAAAAAATTGAATATACTTTAAAACGATCGGCGCGCGCGAGGCGGGTGCGGATCGCGGTGTCATGCGAGGGTAAGGTAATCGTGACGATACCAAAAATTACGAATTACGGATTACGAATTACGAATGAAAATTCGATTGAAAAAATTGCGGAGAAATTTGTAGCCGAAAAGATTGATTGGATAAAAAAGACACTGGTGCGGTTTTCCGGCCGGCCGGCGTGGGAACAGCGAAAATATTCTCGCCGGGATTATTTGGACAATAAGGAAAAAGCGAGAGAGCTGGTCTTGGATCGGTTGGTGTTTTTTATGTCGCAATATAATAACTTGGAGGTTCGACCTCCAAGTTGGAAGCGGGTGGCAATTAGAGATACCAGGTCGCGCTGGGGAAGCTGTTCACGCCAGGGCAATTTGAATTTTAGTTATAAAATAATTTTTCTGCCGGCTCATCTGCAAGACTATATTATTGTCCATGAATTATGCCATCTGAAAGAACTAAATCACTCAAAACGCTTTTGGGCGCTGGTGGCGAGGGTGATTCCGGAATATAATGAAAGACGAAGAGAATTGAGAGGAAAAACTAGTAGTAAGTAGTAGGTTGTAAAGTTGTAAGTGGGAATACAAATGCGGATCTAGATACCGGCCTCCGCCGGTATGACAATACAAAAATTTCAAATGAAAAAGATCGCCAAGTTAATTTTATTAATCAGTTTGTTCGCTGTTGCGGGGATCGCTTCGGCACATCAACCTTATTATGTGGCCAAGGCTGGTTATACTGGAGTGTCGGAACCGGAAATATCCAAAGCCTACTACGGATTGTTGCCGGGAAAACCGGCCAAATTTGTAATTGCCACTACTACTCCTTTTGAACTTTATGTCGGGTTGTTGGTCCCCGACCGACCGAATGCGGGGAAAAATATTTCTGCTTACATTGTCTATCAAGACGGTACGATCGTGGCGCATTTAGACGGCGAGAGTTTTGTTTGGACAAAATGGCACGAAGAATTTGCCGGCGACGACTATTGGCAGGGGCCGGAGTTTCGCGGTCAAATGCCAGCCGGTACTTATACTATCTCAGTTTCTTCTCCGCACAACTGGGACCGTTATGTAGTGGCCATTGGTAATCGAGAGTCATTTCCCCTTTCCAGTTTTTTGGTGACCGAACGGCAACTTTATTCTGTAAAGACACTTTTCTTCGGCAAGCCGTGGTACTCCATGTTTGAAGGAAAGATCGGACGGTATGTTTTGTCTGGATTAATTATTTTTATCTTAATAATTATTGTGTTTGCATTGTTACTTTGGAGATTATCAAGAAAATCTAACAAAATAAGATTCCTGCCTCCGCAGGAATGACACTGTCATGGACGATATCACAATCAAAGCTTATGAAGAATTAGCCCAAGAATACGACGAAGAAACAGCCGAGTTCTGGGATGATTTTCCGACGGCGTTTGTCGAGGCTTTTACCAAGTCTTTGGCCGGTCCAGCTCATGTTTTGAATATCGGTAGCGGTCCGGGACGCGATGGTTCTCTGCTGTATGCGGCCGGTATCAATGTGGTCTGTTTGGACGCGTCGAAAAAGATGGTAGCGATGAGCAAAGATCGCGGGCTTTTGTCAGTCCATGGCGATTTTATGCACCTGCCTTTTCCGGCGGAGAGTTTCGATGGAGTCTGGGCTTATACCGCTTTACTGCATATTAAAAAAACGGAATTGCCCCAAGCTTTATCTGAATTATCGCGGGTACTCAAATCGGGCGGGACTTTAGCTTTAGGGATGATTGAAGGGGAGGGAGAAATTTATCGGCAGAGTTCCGGAGTCTCCTTGCCTCGATTGTTCGCCTATTATCGCCTGGATGAATTGAAAGAAATTCTGCACCAAGCCGGCTTCGCGGTTACTCAGTCGACGGAATTGAAGCCGAATGGGGGAAAATATATTTATCTAAATATTTTGGCTAGAAAAGTTAATTAATTATTGATTGACAGTAAACGGCTTTTGCCGTAATTTTAAGTAGGAGCTTCAAAGTTGCCACCCTTAGAAAAATTTCTTTCAGGAGGAAAAGATGAGAATATTTTCTGACCCGGAGAGCTTGGCGGTATATTTACGTCTTGAGTCTCGCCGGCTCCGACATCGAGGGGAAAAATGTGTGCGCCGGAAACTTTGTGGAATGTGTTCTTCTCAAGCGTCGACATTAAAGAAAGCAGCTCAGTCATGCGAACAACCGGATAACCTTCTGCTCCGTCCGTCATTGTTCACGGCCCTGAGCCTTCTTCATGTCGTATTTATATTGCCGGTCCATAAAAGGAGTATCGGGCCGGCCCAAGAAGTGCGCGAATTGGTCGAGGCCTGATCTGGTCCCCTTCCTATTTTAAAAAGCCGACTTGCGATCCATTGTGATTGCAAGTCGGCGCTTGTTTTTAATAAAAATAAAAAAGGCACGATCGGCGGGCATCGTGCCTTTTTCTGACAGAGCAGTTTTGATCTCTAGGCCGCAAGTTCGTAGGGGACTGAGGCGATATAGTCTTCCAGTGATTGCGGGATATTGACCAGAGCGATAAAGAATTCCCGTCCGGTAATCCCGAGAGACGAAGAATGAATGAACAATCCTTTCCGGTAGGCGGGTGTGAGCACGGCTCTCTTGGGATAGGCGATCCAACAGGTCGTCCGTTTGCCTGTGGTCGAGTGGTTCACATTGAGCGCAGTTAGAAAACTAGGCTCAATCCACATCCCCCAACAATTGAGTTTGCCGTGGCGCTCGTCGTAGATGATGATCGTCTCCACTACGCCTTTACTCTCGAAGTTTTTCTCCTTCAACTCCTGATTGAGTTCGTGGAGGGCGTGATCGACGGTCACTAAACGGGATTTCCTTGGCCGTACTCTGACGGTATTCATATGGGGCTGAGATTGCATAAACTGAGCCCTCCTTCCTACTTTTTTTAGATTAGCACGAATTTGAGATGTGTGTCAATAAATTAGAGAGAGTATTTGAAAAAGAAAAAGGCGTAAAACTTAGCTGGCTAAGTCTTACGCCCGATTTACTCAATCTCGAATAGGTCCGATGCCTCAAACCATCAGCTTGATCCATTTATGCGGGGGACCTGTCTTATCGATAAATGGAGACGATCTCAATGGTTGGATGTCAGCGTCTGGCGTATTTTTCGCCCATGACAGTGCCTCTAACCAGGTGTGAACGATGAGGCTCGACTCCAAAAGGCCTATCAGTGCTACTAGATGAGCTGGTCCTTTAGGCCAATAGGTTCCCACCTCGCTCGGTCTGATTACCTGGCCGTTGCGATTTTTAAACGGGAAAACACCCCTTTCCCATAGGTCAGGGGAATAGGTGATTGTTTGTGGAGATTTTTTCCCCGTTTGTCGATCGCAGAGCATAAACTCGAAGCCCCCATGCATATCTGTCATAATGGGGACAACGATGATGTTTCCTGGTCCAGGGCAGTTTCCTCTTTTTCCACATAGGCTGGCGTAAGGGCAATCCCAGTGACCATCGTCGTTTGCTTGACCGACGAATTGACCATGTTCTTGATGGAGGAAGTAAAGTGGCTCCATAATAACCTTTCCTTTCGTTTTTTTGGGATAGTCTATATATTAAGCTACCTGAATATCTTTATGGTGTCAATTGGAAGTTTAGATTTTAATTTTAGATAAATCAAACACAACATCTTTGCGTTCTACTACTACTTTCCAGTTGTTCAGCTTGGCGTAACGGTATAATTTTTGATTGGGATTGAAACAGATCGGCAAACTGGCCAGTTCGAGCATGGTAATATCGCCATCGGTATCGCCGACCGCGATGGAGTTTTTTAGAGTAAGATTTTCTTTTTCTATTGCCCGACGAACAATATTGGCTTTATTAGAAATGAGATGTTCATCGGTGATTCGACCGGTAAAGCAATCGGTCGGGCCCAGCTCATAGATTCGGCCATAAACTTTGTCAAAACCCAGTTCTTTGCAGAATGGATCAAGAATACCTTTGGGCGACTGAGAGATGGCGAGTAGAAAATAACCTCGGCCTTTTAGATCTTTGATCAGGTCGCGAGTATAGCGGTAAACCATATTTTTCTTTTCGCTGATCATCTTTTGTCCCACGACCAAAAAATCTTTATAGGAGACGCCCTTGATGTGTTTCATAAATGAAGCAATGACTGCTTCGATGTATTTGTCGTAGGAATCCTCACGATTAAGCCAGGCTTTGTACTCGCGTTCATATCTGGTGCGCGCCGTGGTGGGGAAAAGACCTTTTGCGACGAGGGCTTCGGTTAGCTCGATCAACAGCGAAGAGCGGAAGATCGTCCCGTCGATATCGAAGATGGCAACTTTGCGTGGTTTGGAAGTAGAAATCATATCGGTTTCAATATAGCAACATCCGAATAAAGCGCAAGGCGCCCAAAAGCAGTTTTAGATCGTACTATTACCACAGCTAATCTGGTGATAGCTGTGGTATAATTCTTTCATGAAACGCTCAATCCTATTATTTTTTACGTTAGCCGTTAGCCTCTCGGCTCTTTTTGTGTCAGCTGCTCCCAAGTTGTCTGTCGCTGTCTGGGTTCCCTATTGGAAAAAAACAGCGGGGGTGGCGGAAACACAGACAAATTTAAGTAAAATTTCGGAAATTAGCCCATTTTCTTATACGGTTAATAAAGATGGTGAACTAATCGATACGGCTAAGATCGATAGCGCTCCTTGGCCGGATTTGTTTGCGACGGCCAAAAAACAGAATACGAAAGTCTACCCCTCTATCTTATGGACCAATAGCGAGGCAATCAACAAGACCTTATCTCGTTCTGATTTGAGGCAAACCCATATTGAGGATATTATGGGCGAAGTATTGGGCCGGGATTTTGATGGTATTGATATTGACTACGAAAATAAATTGGCCTCGACCAGCCCGTATTTTTCAATCTTTTTACGCGACTTGGGGACACGGCTTCATGCTAATAAAAAAATTCTATCTTGCACAATAGAAGCCCGTACCCCGCCATCTTCGCGCTATCTGGTGGTGCCGAAAGTAATCGAGTACGCCAATGACTACAAGGCGTTAAATAAATATTGTGATCAGGTGCGACTGATGACCTATGATCAGGGTACGGCGGATATTAAATTGAATATGGCCCGACGTAGAGGGGGAGCTTACTATCCGATTGCCGATCCCACGTGGGTGCGCAAAGTGCTCGATCTGGCAATTAAGGATATTAGTCCGAAAAAAATTATGCTTGGCGTGGCAACATACGGCTACGAATTGGAGGTGACTGACAAAACAAAATATTTCGATTACAAACAAGTGCGGAGTTTGAGCTATAAAGATCTTCAAGTGCTTCAGGCCGTAACCAAGCGCCCGCTTCAGAGGAATAATGCTGGCGAGCTGGCTCTGACCTATGTTTCGACGACGACTGGCAAAGCTCGCTTTGTTACTTTTTCCGACTCAAAAGCGATTGCTGATAAAATTAGAATTGCTAAACAGTATGGTCTGCGCGGAGTGGCGGTTTTTAAATTAGACGGGGAGAGTGATTCAGCTTATTGGAAAGGCCTTTAGTTTCCAGGGTTCATTTACCTATTACTCTTGACGTTAGTTTTTGGATATGCTTAAATAACGAGGAAATTGCACAAAACCATGTCTAGGTAAGGGAGGACATCATGTCCAGAGTTGGTCATCGCCTACGCAAGAAAGGCCGGAGAAAATTCCTTCGGGAGATGCAAAGGGAGGGCCTCATCGATTCCAAAGGTCATCCTATCCGGGGAGGGAAAACATTTTTTACTCTACCCGGTCGTCCCAGGAGGCAATCTCCTTCCATTGACTGGAATAGGGTGAGGTCGAACTCGGGGGAAATGATGTCCCCTGGGATCTCCAGACTCCATCAATACATCTAGTCCTTTTCACTAAAGTGCCGCCCGCGACTATTGTCGTTGGGCGGCCTTTCCATTTTTATGTCGGGCGCGGTACAATATAGTTATAAGAGGTTGTTGATTTTTAATGTTCAAGCGGACGAAAATATTATGGTTGTTGCTCGGGGCAATAGCGATTGTTGTTTTTTTGGTGTTCCGATTCGGAGTCGATACTAACCAGAAGAATAATTTTCCCAATAAAATGAGAATTTCCAGTCCATCTTTTAATGCCGGTCAAGAACTACCAGTGCCTTTCACTTGTCAGGGAGACGGACACAACCCATCCCTTGCGATTAGCGGGGTGCCGGGCGAGGCGGTAAGTTTGGCTTTTATTATGGATGACCCCGATGCACCTAAGGGGACTTTTGTTCACTGGATTGTTTGGGATATCGGTCGGGATACGACGCGAATTGATGAAGGTCTTCCGCCACCAATGTCGATCGAAGGGCAGAATAGTTTAGGACAAGTAGGCTATGTGGCTCCCTGTCCGCCATCTGGCACCCATCGCTACTATTTCAGGCTTTACGCTTTGGACAAGGATTTGGAGCTGGACGAACAAACAACAAAAGAGGAACTTTTGACCGCGATGACGGGTCATATTATCGATCAGGCTGAAATCATCGGATTAGTGACGGCAAGTAAACCCTAACATAATCTTATGAAAGCCGAATGCTTCTGTTTTCGGCTTTTTGTTTTGGGTCAATGTTTGGATAGGTAGACTCTGGACACAGGGCTTTAGTCGTTTGACATAATATAAATAATAGCGTATAATTTAAACAGTATAAAGTAGGTCATTGACATCGTCGTGACCACAAAAATTTCTCAAGGGAAGGAGACGTTATTATGACGGCTTTTCAGGATGGGTACGACTCTAGTGTGAAGAATGGATCTGGCAGTCTTGCCGAAGGGTTATTCTATCCGCTTTTCAGCGAAGAATATCATCGGGGAGCCGAAGCGGGTATTCGAGAGCATGATCGGCGGGAACACGCCGAGGGCCTTGTGCGAGAGATGCAGGCGGCGAGTCAAGCCAATACCTGCTGCGGAGGGTCATCGTTGCAGGGGAGTTATGACTCTGGGGACTACTCATCTTCATATGAGTCTCCGCAGGCCATAAACTATGAAGATCCGCCTGCTCCCCATAGTGGGTTGTCGGACGTCTTGTTTGTGGTGGGGATGATTGTTTTGGTCGGTTTCCTTTTATTCTTGTATGAGATACTACCTCCTCTAACTCTTCCGTCTAGTGCTCCACAAGAAGTCGTTGCCCCGCCTCCAGAGATGGTCTCGAAGGAGTGTAACTCTCCAACAGTGTCAGCTCCCATTGAGAGGAGTTCGCCTTCGCCAAGTGTTCGTTCTCATGTCAGTAACCCGCAACAGGCGTTCACTCCGTCTTCAAGAGGAACGCCTCTACAAAAGACACACTTTCAGACTGGAGAGTCTCCCGTCATCCTTCGTGCTGAGAATAAGGAGGTAGTCGTCTTGGTACCGGGGAGCAATCTAAGGAATACTAGCCTTGGACTGAGGAAGGGCTTAATTAAGGTTGTCCTCCCGAATGGACGAGTAGTCAGGATTCAGGGTTACAGAGAAAGACCTTTCTATCTTTCAGTAAGGGGGGAACTTAACAGAAGGGGAAGGTGAAACAGGAGAAGACCTATCTCTCTGCTTGCTCTGTTGGGTTGGAATAGTTACGTTTTGAGCGATCCCGCTTTTCAATATTTTCTGTTAAAAGAAAATCGTTGGAGGGCGGTTTTCTTTTTGGATTTTATACTAGATACGCTATACTTAACCTTAATTTATGTCTAAGAAAGCAATAATTACACTGGTAGGGTTGGTAGTGTTGGTAATACTAGCTTTTGGCACAGTTAAATATGGCTGGTTCTTGCCCGAGGGGGGTCTGGTCGGAATCTTGGCGACGGGCAAGGCTGGCGGTTTAGTTCCTCTCTTGGTGGTCATTTCGGCCCTGGTAGATAGTATCAACCCTTGTGCGTTCTCTGTTTTACTTTTGACCATCGCTTTTCTTTTTAGTATGGGGAAGACTAGAAAGCGAATTCTATGGGCCGGTGGGTTGTATATCTTTGGTATTTTTATCACCTACGTTTTAATCGGCCTTGGTATAACTCAGGTTTTGGCTCTGTTTGGCGTCCCAAAATTTATGTCAAAGGTTGGAGCAGGAATCGTCATTGTTTGGGCGGTGATTGATTTGTTGGGAGAATTTTTTCCGCGGTTTCCGATCAAGTTAAAAATTCCGCAAGCGGCCCATGGACGGATGGCAAGTCTGATTGAAAAGGGGACGGCCCCAACGGCGCTAGCCTTGGGAGTATTAGTGGGTCTGACGGAATTTCCTTGCACGGGCGGGCCGTATCTTTTTATCCTTGGTCTCCTTCATGATCAAACAACTTTCAGTGTTGGGGCTTGGTATCTTTTGTTCTATAATCTGATCTTCGTGGCTCCTTTGGCTGTGGTTCTTTTTATTGGCAGCGACCAGGCTCTCCTGTCTAAAGTGGAAAATTGGAAAAAGACCAATAATCATATGTTCCGCTTGACGATGGGGGTGATAATGCTTCTTTTAGGAGTCCTTATTTTACAGTTTTAAGCTTTGGGGCTTTGTGTTAAGCTGTCTATATAATTAATAATAACCATATGGATGACCAAAAAATTGTTGATCTACAAGCCAAAATAGCGGCAATCCAAAAGGATAATAAGGTGGATCTTTCTAGTGAGGAGGATTTGTCTATTGCCATTATGAACTTGATCAGTCTGGAGGAGCATTTTTTCTTCTCGGGGGCCAAAACTGGCAACAGCGACTATTTTGATTTACTGAACGAAACTCGAGAGATCCGCAAGTCGCTCTTAGCGAAGTTGATGAACGAGAATGAAGCGGAGAGCTGGTGTATCTCCAAACATCTGCTGGCGACGACGATGCGCTTGATGGAAGTGGGTACCAAATATCAGAAGGACGGTAAAAAAGACGAGGCCGACAAGATCTTTAAACAAGCCTTCCATATTTATTCTATGTTCTGGGCTTTGCGCTTGAAGATCATTGACTTGGCCGGGGTAAAGAAGATTGATGATGATAAATTGAATTCCGATGATAAGGAGGGGGGAAATAAATGGACGACTGAGGATATTGTCACAAAACTAGTAAATTGCTGCAACGAGTAATTAACAGCTTTCAGCTGCCAGCTTTTAGCTTTTAGGAAGAATGCAATCGAATTCCCAAGCTGAAAGCTGAGAGCTAAAACCTAAAAGCTATTCAATATGAATCGAAACGATAAATTTAACGCTAAGCATCGCCAAGATAAATACATCATCATTGGTGTTTTGGCCTCCTTAATAGTTTTGGGCGGGTTGATGATGTGGCTTTCAAGTCTGAGTATGAATCCTGGGAACATCGCAACCAGTACCCCCGTGTCGGGAGTCACGGCAACAACTTCCAATTCTGTAACAACCCCTGCGCCGGCTATACCAGATGGTAAAATAACAGCTTTCGCTAAGTATTTACAAGCAAACGGCATTACTATGTATGGGGCTGTTTGGTGTACTCATTGTCAGGATCAGAAAGAGGCATTTGGCGAAGCGTTTCAGTATGTGCCTTATGTGGAGTGTCCGGACAATGTTAAAGTTTGTTTGGCCAAGGGGGTGACTGGCTATCCGACCTGGATGAAACCGGATGGGACAAAACTAGAAGGATTCAATGACCTTTCGGCCTTAGCGGTTTGGGCCGGATTCAAATATTAATTAAGGATTAAGGATTAAGAATGAAAATGCTGGGATCTGATTCTTGGCATTTTTTTTGTCATTCCCGTGCAGACGGGAATCCAGGTTCGTGTTTGTGATTTTAGTGATATCCTCCTGGATTCCCGCCTGCGCGGGAATGACACGGCACAATTTTTGAAATTTTAATTTCCCGACACTGAATGGGGTTGAAAACAAAGAGCGGTTGGACTAGGCTCTTGAACAGCTCCCGATTTTGTTTCTCTGTCCGTTATCAACAGCTTCTTTGGTCGAAATTTTATATAATATAAGTCCGAAACTTATCAATTATTATTAAAATTAGCAATTTTTTATCTTATTTATTAAAAATTGGTTACTAAATAGGGTAAAATCAAAAAATCTATGGCAATCGCGAAAAAATCGGCAAAAACAGCCCGTTCGAAAAACTCAGGGCAGGTGAAAAAGACTGTCCGCTCGGCCAAGGCTAAAAAAGTAAAGGCCGTGAAGACTTCAGTTAAAAAGAACCGATTGGTAAATATCCAAAAACGAGATGGAAGCATTGTGCCGTTTTCTGTCGAAAAGATTGCTAACGCTGTCTGGAAGTCTATGCGCGCCTCGGGCGAGGGGACAGAGCAGGATGCTCTAAAGGTGGCCAAGTCAGTTGGAGAGGAACTTGAAAAGGAGTGTCTTTCCAGTGAAGAGAAGTGTTTGCCGACTGTTGAACAGATACAGGACTTGGTGGAAAAACACCTTATTTTGCACCAGTTTGCGACGGCTTCTAAAGCCTACATCCTTTATCGCGAAAAACGTACGGAATTGAGGCGCTTGAGGGGCGATGTTCCGCGTCATGTCCGCGAGTTGGCCAAGGAAAGCAAAACCTATTTTCGCAATCAGTTATCCGAATTTGTCTACTACACCACTTATTCTAAGTGGTTGCCGGATGAACACCGTCGCGAGACTTGGCTGGAAACGATTGAGCGTTATGTTGAATTCATGAAGGAAAATTTGGGCGATAAACTGACCAAGAAAGAATATGACGAGATTCGGGAGTATATGCTTGGGATGAAGGCTCTGGGATCGATGCGTCTTTTGTGGGGCTCCGGCAAGGCCGCTAGGGCGACCAATGTTGTGGCCTACAACTGCTCTTTCTTAGCTCCGAAAGAATGGCAGGACTTTGGCGAGATTATGTATATTCTGATGTGCGGTTCCGGACTGGGCTTTTCTGTCGAGCGTCAGAATGTTGAACTTTTGCCGATCATCAAACGTCAAACAGGCGAACAGTTGCGCACCCATCTGGTTGGAGATTCAAAAGAGGGCTGGGCCGACGCTTTTGTCCTGGGGCTCAAGACTTGGTCGGAAGGAAAAGATATTGCGTTCGATTACTCCGCCGTTCGGCCTCAAGGGGCTCGTTTGGCCACGATGGGGGGAAGATCTTCTGGCCCCGAACCCTTGCGCAATTTGATCGATTTTGCCCGCGGACGATTAATGTCGCGCCAAGGCCGACGCCTCACCACTCTGGATGTGCATGATATGTGTTGTAAGATTGGCGAGATCGTGGTGATGGGCGGAGTGCGCCGGAGTGCCCTAATTTCTTTGTCTGAATTGGATGATCCGGAAATGAAGGAGGCCAAGAATGGACAATTTTATCTGTCTCATCCGGAACGCATGATGGCCAATAACTCGGTTGTTTACAATGAAAAGCCGACTATCGAACAGTTTTTGGATGAATGGTTGAATTTGATCAAAGCTCGTTCGGGCGAACGCGGGATCTTTAACCGCGGAGGATTGGTAAAACAACTTCCGGCTCGAAGATTGGCGATCTCCAAAGATCATTTATACAGTATGGGAATGAATCCTTGCGGAGAGATCTATTTGCGATCGAAACAGTTTTGTAATCTTTCTGAAGTGGTAGCGCGAGCCGAGGATACCGAGAAAGATTTGTTGAACAAAGTTCGAATCGCGACCATCTTAGGCACTTATCAATCGACCTTGACTCAATTCCCATATCTGTCCAAGGAGTGGAAAGAAAATTGTGAGGAAGAACGCCTGCTCGGAGTGTCTATTACTGGCCAGTGGGATTGTCCGGCTTTGCGCAACCCGGCGACTTTTGAAAAATTAAAAAAGCAGGCGGTTGAGACCAACAAGAAATACGCTCAACGGTTTGGTATCAATGCCTCGACTGCGGTTACTTGTGCCAAGCCGTCAGGTAATGGTTCTCAGCTTTTCGATTCATCGTCCGGCTGTCATCCGCGTCATTCGCAGTATTATATCCGCCGGGTCCGACTTGAAGTTCATAATCCGATTTTTATGATGTTGAAAGATGCCGGCATCAAGATGCTCCCAGAAGTTGGCCAAACTGAAAGCACAGCGACCACTTGGGTTGTGGAGTTCCCGATTAAAGCCCCGAAAGGATCCGTTTTTAAGAAAGACATTAATGCCATTGATCATTTGAATTATTGGAAGATGATCAAACAGAGTTATACCGAACATAACCCGTCTGTAACTATTTCGGTGGGCGATGAAGAATGGCTAGCGGCGGGGAATTGGGTTTACGAAAATTGGGATATGGTGGGAGGATTGTCTTTCCTTCCGCGTGACAACGCCGTTTATCGCTTGGCTCCCTATGAAGATATCACCAAGGAGCGATATGAAGAAATGGCCAAGAATTTTCCAGAGATCGATTTCTCGAAGATCGTCCTTTATGAATATGAAGATACGACCACCAGCGCCAAGGAATTAGCCTGTTCGGCCGGGGTTTGCGAGATCGATCCGCTTCAGGCCACTTTACCCGAAGTTGCTCCGACAGAGAAAAAGAAGGGGAAGAAGTAGCTCGGAATAATATTTAAGCAAACAGAAGTCATGGCCAGCCCCATGACTTCTTCGGTTCTCACCATTTTTCCCTCGGCAAGCTCGGGACCAGTAAAAATGGTTGCGGATGTTGCTTAAATTTTATTCCTCGCTACCCTTAATGGTTTGCTTCGCAATCTTTTACTATTCCGCAGAGACGGAATGACCCCAGTAGTACAGCAAAGCTGACTACTGGGCAAGCAATACAAAAAGAATCGAGTCTGCTAAACTAGTGGTATGAGAAAATTTATTTATGTTTTGATTGTAATTATTGTAGCCTCGGCTTTATGGGTAGTCTTTGGTCCTAAACAAGTGTCGGCTCCGGCGACAGAACAGACGTCTGGAGCTACCTCTACCCAGCTGGTGCCCGGGAATGATCAGGGAATGCCGGATACAGGAATATTGCCTGAGTAGGAAAGTTATACACACCCCGGCCTTGATTACCTTTTTATAGGGTGCATAATTATTGGACAGCTGTCTGTTTTCGCAAGATTTCAGTCGTTGTGCATTATTCCGCCGCAAGGCGGTTTTTTGCTTTTTAAGGTAAAAAGAAAAATCCTGCTTGCGCAGGATTTTTCATGTGTCTTCTATCGATAAGCCGAATTCTGTACCCCGCCCTCTCTGTCTAAAAATAGGATATCCGGAAACAAACGGTTTTTGCCCCATTCGCACTGGATATTATATTTGTAAAAAAAGAGGGCGGGACGACAGTTATTTATCTAGGCCAGTTGTTACCAACTGGCTCAAGCGGCACTCCGTCAAATAAATGACGGCACGGCCTTGCACTCAGGTAAGGATTTAGCCGTTTCACCCCCGATATTACTATCGGGATTCGCCCCGTCCTGTTTACACAGATCGGGGCGGTTTTGTTTTTTCAAACAAAACCGTCTCTGCTCGCACCTCGCGACTTACGTCGGACGGGAGTTACCCGCTACCTTTCTCCGGCTTGCGCCGGGGGTGTTCGGACTTTCCTCTGATATGAATATCAGCAACTGTCTGATAGAGGACTTTTCGAATTATAACATAAGCAAGAGAAATAGGCAAATAAAGAGAAATTATGCATTGTCTGGCTTACTCATTTTTGTTACAATTAACGTCAAATTACACTATTACTAATCAAACAAGTAACCATTAATTAATATGGAGGGTGAATCTACAAAGAAGAATTTTTTGTCTAAATTAGATCTGTGGGCAATGATAATCTTAGTGAGCGGATTAATTGTTACCCCGCTCATTTTTTGGCCGGTAGGTGGACTATCTCTTGAAGTAGTCAAGAAGTTTTTCTTGACTGGTACTGTTACAACCGCTCTGATTTTGTGGTTTGTCGCCCGAATCAAGAGTCGAAACTTATCTCTCCCTAAAACATGGATCTATGGTTCGGCTGGTTTGTTTTGTTTGATTACCCTCATTTCGGGTTTGACAAGTCCAGCGTTGATGAATTCATTGCTTGGCTTAGGTTTTGAATCGGGCACAGTTTTTTCCTTGGTGATTCTATTTGGTCTGGCCTTTTTATTTGGCGAGTATTTTGGGTCAAAGCAGAAATTTTTAAAGATATATATAAGCCTGTTTTCTGTGTTTGCTCTCGCTTTCTTGTTTCAGTTGGTACGTTTCGTCTTTGGCAATTTTCTTCCTTGGCCGATCTTTGATTATGGTGCGACCAATTTAATTGGTAAATGGAATGATCTAGGTATTTTTGCCGGTTTTGTGGCTCTGGGTTCGACAATAATGATGGAATTTTTCCCGTTGGCTGGGGCGACAAGGTTGAAGATCTTTATTTGGATTTCTTTGATAATCTCTACTCTCACTCTGGCGCTGGTCAATTTTAACCAATTGTGGATCGTTTTGGTTGTCATGTTCTTGCTCACTTATCTTTATGACCTCACCATCGTCACTCCTCAAGGGAAAGGCGTCAAACGGTATTTCCGCACTTCGTTAGTGATGCTTGTGATTTCCTTTTTGTTTATTGTTTTTGGTCAGCCTCTTTCTTATGATGTGGCTGGTAAACCACATGAAGGATATTTGGCTACACAGTCTAGGGTCTTGTCTGAAAAACTCGCCATTTCATCTTTGGAAGTCCGTCCGTCTTGGCGGGGGACGGCCATTGTCATTGGAAGCGGTCTCAAGGCTGACCCTGTTTTGGGAACGGGGCCGAATCAATTTACAACCGCTTGGCTGGCGAACAAGCCGGCCGGGGTAAATGAAAGCCAGTTTTGGAATATTGAGCCCGACTTTGGAGTTGGATTTGTTCCGACCTTCTTTTTGACAACGGGTATCTTGGGCGGGCTAGCTCTCGTGGCCTTCATCTTAATATTGCTCTATGCCGGGCTTAAACCACTACTATCTCCGAAAATCGATTCTTTAGACCGATCCTTCTTGTTGTTATCCTTCTTTGGTGTTGTCTATTTTTGGATCATCTTAAGTATCTACGTTCCCCAAACTTCAATTTTGATGCTGGCCTTTGCTCTGACTGGTTTGTTTGTGGCCCGCTTGGTACAACTAGGAAAAATTAAAACAATCCGCTTGTCTCTGACCTCTTCCGGACAGGCCAAGTTTATTTCTACGGTGACTTCGATTGTCTTGGGGGTTTGTTTGGTTGTTATTGTTTGGGCATGGAGCGCCTCTATTGGGTCGCTCGTCCTAGTCCAGCGGGCAGGAGCGGTGCTTCGGTCGGGAGGGAATGCCGATACTGCCTACTCATTGGTTTCTAAAGCGACTTTACTTAATCCTTTAGATGTTTACTACCGCACGGCAATTCAAGTTAACATGACACAGATGAATGTAATGCTTGGCAAAAAATTACCACAAGACCAGTTGATGGTTCAATATGCGCAAATTTTTTCTCAGGCTAAAACCAATGCTGATTTGGCGGTAAAGGTAAATAATTTATCGTATCAAAACTATGTTGCTCGAGGCAGTCTTTATGAAAATATAATGACTTTGGGAGTGAAGGGGGCTTACGATTTGGCCAAAAAGAATTATATCGAGGCTTTGGCTCGTAATCCGCAGGGACCAGATATGAATTTGGTACTTGCTAGACTGGAGATTGGTAATAATAATTTAACTGAAGCGGAAAAATATCTTGAAGCGTCTTTGGCTTTGAAAAAAGATTACGTTGACGCGATTTATCTGCAGTCTCAGCTTTATGCGCAACGTGGGTTTTTGGAAACGGCAATTTCGAAAGCTCGGTACGCGGCTCAACTCGCCCCGAATGATTCTGGAGTCTTGTTCCAATTAGGGTATCTGGAATACCGTAATGCCAACTATCGAAATTCGGTGGCAGCGATGCAGACGGCAGTAAACTTGATGCCGAATTACGCGAATGCCCTTTATTTCCTTGGACTTTCTCTTGATAAACTGGGGTCGAGTGACAAAGCTTTGCAGGTATTTACCGTCTTACAACAGAGCAATCCTGATAGTGTCGAAGTTTCTAAAGTTATTGCCAACCTGAAGGCCGGGAAAGAGGCTTTGGCCGGGGTAGATGCGACAACGGCTAAAACAGTAACGCCAGCCAAAAAATAGAGATAAACATACGAATTATACTAATCTACGAATGGCTACGAATAAATACGACTCCACCTCCCCTAACCCCTCCTTCGTGAAGGAGGGGAACCTATTTGTAGATTGGTATGTTTAGCTTATGGTCAAGAAATTCTTCAAAATTATTCATAAAGAATTCAGCGGTCTTCACGAGGCCGCTTTGCTTCTCGGCTTAGCCGCTCTCGCGTCGCAGGTGCTGGCTCTTTTTCGCGATCATTTGCTCGCTTCTACCTTCGGCGCCAACGCAACGCTCGATATCTATTATGCCGCCTTTCGTATTCCAGATCTTGTTTATGCAACGATTGCTTCTTTTGTGTCGGTAACAGTGCTTATCCCGTTCTTGATCGACAAAATAGAAAAAAAAGATAATCCGGGCGCTAAGGCTTTTATGGATTCGATCTTTACAATCTTTTGTTTTGCGATGATCGTTGTGTCCGCCGTCTTATATTTTTTGATCCCGTATTTGACGAAACTGACAGCTCCAGGTTTTTCTCCCACGGCAAACGCCGAGTTGGTTACTTTTACTCGGATATTGCTTCTGTCGCCGTTTTTTATGGGTATTTCAAATTTACTAGGAAGCGTTACCCAGTCTTTGCGGAAGTTTTTTATTTACGCTCTTTCTCCTCTTCTCTATAATCTTGGAATAATTGTTGGGGTGACGTTTTTTTATCCGGTAATGGGAGCAGTTGGTTTGATCTGGGGAGTGGCCTTGGGGGCGTTCATGCATTTAGTTATCCAATTGCCGGTTTTATTACGACAAGGATTTCTGCCAGGATTTACCCGTCAGATCGATTGGAAGGTAGTCAGGAAGGTGATTGGTATTTCTTTGCCTCGGACGATTACTTTGGCGACGAGTCAGATTTCGATCGTTGTCCTGGTTTCGTTGGCGTCGTTTATGAAGGCCGGATCAATCGCGGTATTCAGTTTTGCTTATAATTTGCAAGGGTCGCCATTGGCGATTGTGGGGGTATCTTATTCGGTGGCAGCCTTCCCTCAACTGACCAAATTATTTGCTCGCGGAGACAAGAAAGGATATTTGGCGGAAATCGGAAATGCTATCCGACATATCGCTTTTTGGTCATTTATTTTCGCTGTTTTGTTTATTGTGTTGCGAGCGCAGATTGTACGTATTATCTTGGGCGCCGGACGGTTTAGCTGGTCGGATACCCGCTTGACCGCCGCTTGCCTGGCTTTATTCTCGGTTTCGGTCGTGGCCCAATCTCTCTGTCAGTTATTTGTGCGTGCTTATTATTCAGCGGGGAAAACTCAGACCCCGCTTATAATCAACGTTCTTTCCGCCGGATTGATTATTGGATTAGCTTTTGGCTTAGGTCGGGTCTATGAGACCTCACTGGTTTTCCGGTATTTCTTGCAGAATATTTTGCGGGTAGATGATTTGGCTGGAACTTCGATTTTGGTTCTGCCTTTAGCCTTCTCTATCGGACTAATTATAAATGCTATTTTGCATTGGATTTTTTTCGAAAGAGATTTTGCTCGTTTGCCAGGCAATACCTGGCGCGGAGTTTGGCAGACCTTAGCGGCCTCGCTTTTGGCCGGGTCAGGCGCCTATGTCGCCCTGAATGTTTTACAGCAATGGTTCAATCAGCACACCGCTCTGGGTATTTTTTCTCAAGGTTTTTCCGCCGGACTAGTTGGCCTGGCCACTTTTGTTATTATCTTAACGTTGATGAAAAATGAAGAGGTGGTAGAAGTTGGTCACGCGTTAAGTTCAAAGTTTTGGAAAGCCAAGACTGCTCTTCCGGAACAAGAGAGTCTCTAGTTCAATGAATTTTGTAACTAAAAACTGCCTTCTTGGGAAGGCAGTTTTTAGTTAAACGGAAACAGTGGAAATTGCGCTGGTGATTGAGCCGAGAATGCTGACGATGGTTCCCAGGGCCGTGTTGAAGGTGGCTCTCTCCTGACTAACGCGATTAAGGTATGTTCCCAGAATATTAAACTGGTCAGCCAATAGGTTAACTTGATTCTGGAAGATTACTCTTTCGGCCGGAGTTAAGGAAGCTGTATCCAAACTAGTGACGGCCTGACCAATCGATCCAATCGTCGGACCCATTTGAGAAAGAACAATATTTTGTCGGTTAAATGTTGCTTGTTTAACCGCGACAACTTGACTAAGTTGTCTGAGGGCGGTAGCTAAACTTGGAGCCAGTTGCCGGACATCGCTCACTGTGAGGTTTTGTGCAGAAGTGAGAGTCGGAATTGATCCCAAAGACAGAACCGCAATCAACAACCCGAATAATATTTTTCGTTTCATATTCTTAAGACGATGAATAATTGATAAAATCGACTTTTCCCTTAATGGGGATTATTGTCTGCGTTGGATTTGGAGAACGAAAAGTCTATCGCCGGCAAGGGATAGTTTTTTGATGAAGTTGAGACTATATTTTTATTATACCATAACCTGGGGAAGGCAAGAGACAGTTCACCTCAGCCTTTATTTTTAGCCGTTTTTTGACTAATCGATCAACTTATGGTAGTAATGGTGTAGCGAAATTCGCTCATTGATTTTGTGAACAAAGAGGAGGGAGGGGGATGTCTATTAAGGTTAGGGTATTTTTCAATTGTGATTTTTTGATGAATGATAGGTTACAGAACAAGGTTGAGAAAATCTTGAAACAGACACTGGCCGCCATTCCTAATGTGGATATTTCTGAAGATGAAGTGCTGGTATTCATTAAGGAAGCGGTCATGTCTCTTCCGAAAGATCTCATTTCCATTGTGGTTGAAATGCCACATTATCCCAGTTATGAACGCCAGGTACTGAAGGGGTTGGCGCAGGTCGTTGCGATGAGTATTGCAAAAATTTCTTCGGCAAAGAATAGTGTGCAATGCCTGGTGCGCCAGGAGATCATAATTTACCGGACTGCTGGCCAGATAGCCGAGTAAAAATTGGTCTGCTTGAAACTAAAAACTTCAAGCGGGCCTTTATTTTTGGCTATTTTTAGGGTACTATTTGCCAATGGCCGACTTACGCCACATCAGAAATTTCTCGATAATCGCGCATATCGACCATGGTAAAAGTACCTTGGCCGATCGGATGTTGGAAATAACCGGTACGATTGAAAAGCGCAAAATGAAGGAACAAGTGCTTGATTCAATGGATCTGGAGCGGGAGCGGGGAATCACAATCAAAATGCAACCGGTGCGGATGCAGTATCAGACCAGGGGAGAACAATATGAATTAAACCTAATCGACACTCCCGGGCATATCGACTTTTCATATGAAGTCTCGCGTTCACTCAAAGCCGTTGAGGGGGTGATTTTGTTGGTGGACGCAACTCAGGGAGTACAGGCGCAGACTTTTACCGTGCTTGATATGGCTAGGGCGGAAGGGTTGACCATAATTCCGGTAATGAACAAGATCGACCTCCCGGTAGCCAGGCCGGACGAGGTGCGTTTGGAGATTATTGAACTTCTGAATTGCCAGCCGGACGAAATTTTAGCGGTCTCGGGAAAAACGGGCGAAGGGGTGGATGCCCTTTTACAGGAAATCGTGAAGAAGATTCCCCCGCCGGAAAGCAAATTCACGCAGGGGACTCCCCTAAACCCTACTGGGTCGGGCAAGCGCGCAATCATTTTTGATTTTGAATACTCAACTCATAAAGGGGTGATGGTATATGTCCGGGTTTTAGACGGCGAGATCAAGAAGGGGGACCCGATGATCTTCAGCGCGATCGAGGAAAAATTCACAGTTTTGGAGACGGGTATTTTTTCTCCAGTTAAGATCCCCTGTGATGGGCTAAAAGCGGGGGAAACCGGCTATATTGTGACAGGTATCAAGAAGACCGGCGGGGCCAAAGTGGGGGATACGATTACTGGTCAGACCAACTCCCTACCCCCTATTCCGGGCTATATGACCCCCAGACCGGTAGTTTGGGCCTCTATGTACCCAGAGAGCCAGGATGACTTTATGATGCTAAAACAGGCCCTGGAACGGCTGAAATTGTCCGATTCTTCCATTTCCTTTGAGGAGGAAACTTCCGGCAGTTTGGGGCGGGGATTCCGCTGTGGCTTCCTGGGGATGCTCCACCTAGAGATCATTACCGAGCGTCTTCGGCGCGAGTTTAATTTGGAATTAGTAGTGGCTACGCCGACGATCAGTTATGAAGTGGAAAACCTGGTGACCGGGAAAAAAGAGACGATTTACTCCCCCCACCTTTTTCCGGATGATACTAAGGGGTATAAAATTGTAGAGCCGTGGATCGATGTGAAAATAATTTCCCCGGCCAATTACTTGGGGCAGATTATTCAACTTTTGCACGATCACGAAGCGGAGATTGTGACGACGGAAACTTTCGGCGACAACCGCACTTCGCTCGATATTACCATGCCGTTGCGTGAATTGATGCGGAACTTTTTTGATGAAGTGAAAAGTGTTTCTTCCGGCTTTGCGTCTTTTTCCTACCAGCTTTCCGGCGCGCGAACGGCCGATGTGGTTAAAATAGATGTTCTCATTGGGGAAGAGATTGTGCCGGCTTTTTCGCGTATTGTCGCCCGAAGGCGAGTGGAACGGGAGGCGCTTGATACGGCAGAACGGTTGAAAAATCTGATTCCCCGCCAGTTGATCGTGATCAAGATTCAGGTGCAGGCCCTCGGCCGAATCATTGCCTCACGTTCGATCTCAGCTATGCGCAAGGATGTAACCGACTATTTATATGGCGGTGATATTACTCGTAAAATGAAATTGCGTGAAAAGCAGAAAAAGGGCAAGAAAAAGATGCAAAGAATGGGCAAGGTCAGTATTCCGCCCGATGTTTTCTTGAAGATGATGAAAACAGGAGACGAAAAATAGCGTATGCTCCAGTATTGTCATCCCGGGCTTGACCCGGGATCTTGTTTTAAGATTCCTGCCTTCTCAGGAATGAGATAAACACAAAAAAATTCCGCGTGTCTTCCGCGATTGTCTGCGTTAATTCCGCATTAGAAGAGTCCGCCGACAGCGTACATTGCCACCATACTAATGATGACCAAGATGCCGACAATAGATGAAATAAACTGTAACCGCTTCTTATTTTTTGAACCGATGAACATATAATTTGTTTATGATAGATAACTGATATTAAGTAATCATACTGTTTAAAGTAGTATGTTTAAGTAGTATAATGGAGCAATGGGAAATTTTCAAGGCGGATCCAGACGGGGCATATTTACCCCGCAGGTGCGAGCTTGGACCGCAATTTTTGCCTTAGCGTTAATTTGCTTTTTTCTCAGCCGGGCGGTTTGGAATATCTACCAGAAGAATGCTTTAGCGCGAGCCGGACGGCAAGAAACGGCGCGGACATTAGCCGATCTTAAGGTAAGGCAGGCAAGTGTGGAAACTAAATTGTCTAAAATGCAGACTGTTCAGGGGGTAGAATCGGAAATACGCCAGACTTTGCCGATGGCCAAAGAAGGGGAACATGTCATTACGATTATTGACCAAACAGCCAGCGATATCGAGAGTGACGAAGCTTCCTCTACTACGGTTAAAACCGGTTTCTGGGCGGCTGTGATGAAGGGACTTTGAAACTATGACGAATGACTAGTGACGAATTACGAATGGAATCCAACCCCCTAGCATTGTCATTCCGGGCTTGACCCGGAATCCAGGACTGTTTGAAAAAGATCTCGTTTTTGATATAGTAAAACGACTTGCGGGTATGGTTTAGTGGTAGAATGAGACCTTCCCAAGGTTTAGACGGGAGTTCGATTCTCCCTACCCGCACAATGGATAAGCTTAATCTTATCGAAAATAAAGCTCGCCAGTTTTTTGAGGGTGAAAATGGTTGTCATGATTGGGACCACACTGTCCGAGTGTTGAATTTGTGTCGGCATATAGGTGAGATTGAAAAGGCCAACATTGAGATTTTAGCGCTGTCAGCAATGTTGCATGATATTGGACGACCGGAACAAGCAAAAACGAAGGTTTGTCATGCGGAGATCGGTGCAAAATTATCCCAAAACTTGCTTGGGGAGGCTGGCTACAATCAGAATACGATTGATCAGGTGTCCCAGAGTATCTTGACTCATCGTTTTCGCGATAACCGCGCTCCGCAATCTCTTGAGGCTAAAATTTTATATGATTCTGACAAACTTGATTCTATTGGAGCTGTTGGTCTAGGGAGGGCATTTTTGTATGCCGGCGAACATGGGGCAAAGTTACATAATGGGAAAGATGTTAATATAGAGACAACGATTGAACATTCGAGCGAAGATACGGCTTATCGCGAATACATGCATAAATTGAGGTATATTAAAGATAAACTATTTACAACGGAGGCCAAAAGAATAGCGATGGAAAGACATAAGTTTATGGAGCTTTTCTTTGATAGACTTGGTCAGGAGGTAGATGGAAAAATATAATGAGAAATAAAGTTATCGAAATATCGGGATGGTATGGAACGGTGGCTATAATATTGGCCTATGCCGCGACCAGCTTTAATTTTCTCGTGGTTGAAAGTTTGACTTATTAGCTTCTAAACTTGACCGGTGCTTTGGGGATAGTGGCGGTTTCTTTTTACAAAAAAACCTATCAACCTGGTGTTTTGAATGCTATCTGGGCTGTGGTGGCAATAGTGGCTATTGTTTCAATGGTATTGTAGTATTGGATCATGATAGTTAAGAATACAATACAGTTGGGTAACCCCCTCTTGCGGAGAAAGGCGAAATCCGTTAAGGATTTTAGTGTGCCCGAAGTAAAAAAGACGGTGAAAGATCTGGTGGACACCATGAGGCATTTTAGCCTTGTTGGTATTTCGGCTCCACAAATAGGGATAAGCTCTCAGATTTTTGTTTCGGAAATTAAACCAACAAAATACCGTGTTGGAGCCGATTTGGACGATTTGCGGGTGTATATTAATCCGATAATTGTGAACTTTTCAAAAAAGACCGCTGTCGATTATGAAGGTTGTGGCAGTGTAGGCAACGCGGCCATTTTCGGTCAGGTCAGGCGGTCGGAGTCGGTTACGATCAGAGCGTTTAATGAAAAAGGGGATAAATTTGAACGAACGGTGACTGGGTTATTGGCCAGGGTTATTCAACATGAGATCGATCACCTGAACGGTATTATGTTTACCGATAAATTAGTTTCCGCAAAGACTCTATTGAGCCGTGAGGAATATTTAAAGATGAGAGAATTTGAAAGATCATAGTCCTATGGAACTCAAAGACTTGCAAAAACGAGCCATGGAAATTCGGCAAAAGTATGCCGAATTGGAACAAAAGAAATATGGCAAAACTTGGACCAATCTTGATCAAGTTTCTGGGTTTGTCGTAGATGTCGGGCAATTGCAAAAAATTGCCATGGCAAAAGAAGGGGTTCGTGATCTGGAGAATGTGGATGAAAAGTTGGCTCACGAATTGGCCGATTGTCTATATTCCGTTTTGGTTATTGCTAGTCGGTATGGAGTGGATATCGAAGAATCATTTGTTGGGGCGATGGACCAATTAGAAAATAAAATTATGGGGTCGGAACTCCACCTCCTCTAACTCCTCCTTCGTGAAGGAGGAGAACCTATGTCACAAGTATTCATCAAAAACGAAGAAGACTTTACCTGCGAACATTGCGGTTTTTCGGTGCGCGGGAATGGCTATACCAATCACTGTCCGCAATGTTTGTGGAGCAAGCACGTGGATGTGAATCCTGGAGACAGAGCCTCTTCTTGCTGTGGTCTGATGCGCCCGGATAGAGTAATTATGGAAAAGGGTGAATTTGAACTGGTTCACGTTTGCGAGAAATGCGGTCACCAGAAACAGAACAAAACAGCAGTGGCGGATGATTTGCTTAATTTTCAAAAACAAAAGTGATTATATTTTACACTATTTGGACGGTCGTCTAAATAGTGTAAAATATTTTACGACATTAAAGAGATTGGCTTAGCGACAAAAAATACTTTTTGCTGGCTAGATTGGTGTGATATAATTAGCAAATTAATAAACATAGCCACCCGGCATGCTGGGAGGTAGTAACCTAACACGCGATAACTATGGCGACCAAGAAAGTGAGTATTTATTCCACCCCAACCTGTCACTTCTGCCACATGGCGAAGGAGTGGTTTGCTGAGAATGGTATTAAGTTCCAAGAATTCGATGTGGCCAGAGACTTGGCCAAGCGACAGGAAATGGTAGATAAGAGTGGACAGATGGGTGTGCCGGTGATTGTGGTAGATGATCAGATTATTGTTGGCTTCGACCAGCCTTTTTTGGAGAGTATTTTAGATTTGAAGAAGTAACTTATCAGAAAACCTGCATATTTGGATGCAGTTCGAGGCGCAAGCGAGGAGTGAACCGAGATGTATATGGAAATACATTGAGGGGGCACCGGAACGAAGCAACAACGAAATGCGTCAGATATGTAGGTTTTCTTTCAATTTAAGATAAATTGTGTAAAATAAACGGGTAAGGCTCAGGCCTTGTCCGTTTTGTTAAACATTTTGTATTGTCATTCCGGCGGAGGCCGGAATCCAGGTTCAGAAATGCTAGATCCCGGGCCAAGCCCGGGATGACACAAATTCATGATAATTTTTTGTCCCTGTAGTTTAATGGATAGAACTTCTCACTCCTAACGAGACAATGCAGGTCCGATTCCTGCCGGGGACACATATGTATAAGGCAGGTCAGATGTATATGGAAAAAGCCTTGAAAGAGGCTATGAAAGTTAAGAAAACTGGTGGTTATCCAGTTGGAGCTGTTGTCGTAAGAGGGGATGAAATAATTTCTTGTGGCCGTAATATGGTCAGAGAACTCTCTGATGCCACTGCTCATGCCGAAATGGTTGCAATCAGGAAAGCGTCCAAAGTGATGCAAAGTAGAAATTTGAATGGCTGTATTTTGTATACCACTCAAGAACCATGTCCCATGTGTGCGGCGGCCTGTGTTTGGGCAAAACTAGACGGGGTAGTCTTTGGTTCACGATTGAAAGATATGAAAAAACATGTAAAAAATAGTGGAAAAACTTGGCGAGAGTTCGATATTAAGGCAGTAAGTATCATCAAGAAAGGAAAACCAAAGCTATTTTTGATAAAAGACTTTATGAGAAGAGAATGTGTCGAATTATTTAAATAACCTCTGATAAAAACTATGATTAAGGAAGGGCACAGAAACAATATGGAAGAATTAGAAAAACAATCCAAAATATTTTTAAAAGAGCGGGGCTGGGATAAGCTCCGGCCGTCTGACTTGGCCAAGTCCATCAGTATCGAGTCGGCTGAATTATTGGAGTTATTTCAATGGTGCAGTTTGACTGTGGCGGAAACTAAAAAAGATCTCGAGAAAATGGACCACATTAAGAGCGAATTGGCGGATGTATTTTTGTACTCAATTTATCTCTCGATAACCTTGGGATTTGATACGGAAAAAATAATTTTGGATAAATTAAAGAAAGTATCACTCAAGTATCCTCCTCATTTGGTCAAAAAGACGACTGGCCGAGACCCCGGTACTGAGGAGGTGTATCGTAAAATCAAGAAAAGTCATCGAGCCAAGGATAATCGCTAGGGCACAGAATCGTTTGATTTTATAGATATTTTTGGTATACTTTTCCCAATGGATCAAATGGACCAAGACAAGAATAATGAAGAGATCAAGGAACTCCTCGAGGAGGACATCGAGCTTAATAAGGAAAATAACGAGCTTCTGAAGAAAATGCACCGGTCAGCTCGTTGGGGTCTTATCTTCACAATTGCTAAGTGGTTCATTATTATTGGTTCAGTCTTTGGCTTGTATTATTATTTCGGACAGTTTCTCTCATCTTCTCTGGATCAGATAAATCGTCTAGTGGGGACTACGGATCCAACCCCTAATGTGGCCGGATCAAGTACAATCCAGATCAAGATAGAACAGTTGAAGAACGTAATAAAGGGTATATAAATAAAAAGAAAAAAACCGCAAATAGCGGTTTTTTTCTTGTGTGCCCAGGCTAATTAGGGTCTTACCCCTGGGAAACCCTCGGTTTTCCCAATCCTTCCTCCACGGGAAAACTACAGTTTTCCCGACCCCTTTCTGTGTTCAACCCTGGGCCTGGGCACAAAAAAATTACCTCTCGGTAATCTTTTTCGTGTGCCCAGGCCCAGGGTTGAACTGGGGACCTATCGCTCTTCAGGCGAGCGCTCTACCAACTGAGCTACCTGGGCATTCGTTAGATTGTAACATGATAGCAATTTAAGACAGAGTTTTCAACTATTTAAAAACACCCCATTTGGGGTGTTTTTAATAACTTATATCGACTTAACTTTGATCTTCTGAACCTTTTCTTTGTCGGTCTTTGGCAGGCGTATAGTCAGGAGGCCATGGCGTTCGATGGCTTCTGATTGCTCCACATCGATTTCGGCTGGTAACATTACTGTGCGGGTGAAAGCTCCCCAGTAAAGTTCTTTGTATAGGACGTTGGCGGCAATGGACTCGGTTGGTCGTTCTCGTCGCCCCTTGATTGTGATCATTTCTCGGGTAATAGAGATATTCAAATCCTCCGGTTTTACCCCGGCCACCATTGTTTGAAGAACAACTTCATTTTCGGTTTGGTAGACATCGACAGTCAGCTCACCTTCCTCTTCGGCTTCTTCATCGAGAGCCCAGCGATTTTCTTTTGGTTTTTGGATTGGTAGAGATTCAGAAATGACGACAGCTTCAGTTTCTGTTTCGTCGTAGGGAACGCTACCGGTGATGCGCTCGAAAAATGATCGTTTATCTTTGAACATATGGTGTTTTTATTTTTTTAATTTTTTCAAATAGTAGGAAGATGACAATGATGAAAACCCACAGAGCGATAAGTACGCGGAAGATGCTTTGTCCGCTGTTGATAATTATAAAGAAGTTGAAGAAGGCATGCAATAGGGAAGCGAGCAAGATGCCAACGACTGTATTGAATATCTTACGTTTGCCGGAAGAATTGAATGACAATCCGATTGCTGCCCCGACGATCGTTGAAGAAAAAACATGCAACAGGGTGGCTCCCAAAAATCGTAGATTTCCGTTGATCAAGAAGTCGAACCCCGACATTCCCAAACGGACCGTTTTCAGGAGAAAAAGGGAGTTTTCTACCGCCGCAAAGCCCAGTGCTGCCGTAATCATATAAATCATCCCGTCGACTGGTTCGTCGTTGTGCCGACTGCGGAGGGCCACTAGGAGTGCTGCCAAGTATTTAACAAATTCTTCTATCAAGGCCCAACTGAAAAATAAATAGAGAAGAGGCAAAGAGGCTCGAATACCGCTCCAGAGCGAAGAAAAACTGATGTTAACATTTTCGAGCGTCCCAGTGTCAAAATTGGATGAGGCGTATTGTTCAAGATAAAAGGCGAGGAAAACAGCTAATCCTCCAGCGATGAAAGTATAAAGGATCATCTGTTTTGGCTCAGGCCGTTTGCCATCTTCCTTAAGCCAAAACCACAACCAGAGAAGAGCTGGCAATATACCGCCAACCACTACGAAAATTAAAGTCTTGGAATTGATCAAGGGGATCATGGAAGATACTTGTTGCTTATAATTATATCCCAGAAGCCATTTTTGGCGAAGAGTATAACTGAAAATAGTGACGAGTGCCAAATGTCGAGTGACGAATAAAAATACATCTAGGATTGTCATTCTCGCGCAGGCGGGAATCCAGGTTTGCATTTTGAATTTATGTGATGATATTCTGGATTCCCGCCTGCGCGGGAATGACAAGGCTGTAGTATTTTTCCAAACAAAAACCCCACCCAAACCAAGCAGGGTTTCTGCTTAGTTTGAGGCGGGGGGGGGTCATTCAATTAAATCCGGATAGTGTCGTCTGAAAGAGGTTTCAGCCCGTCGGACAAGAGGGTTAATTTTGATGGCCGGGCAAAAGGAACGTCCATAGTCACTGACGGGGTGGAGTTTCCTTTTGTATTTGATCATCGCCATTTCGAAATGGATGCCGTAATCCTTGCATCCTAAGGGTCTGACCGTCTTATAGACAAGATTGTCAATGAAGATGAGGTTGAGAATGTCGACCAGGAAATGGTCTTTCTCCTTGGGGAGCGGGCCGAGCAGGCAACTGAACAGGTTGCGTAATCCCTGCATTTCTTCTTCTTCGAACAGTAAGAAAAAGGGTTTTCTGAATCTCCGTCCTCGTCCCCAGACCAAATCGTCAATGAATTTGAGGAGGGGGACAATACTCTTAGGGTTTGGAGTCTTGAGAATTTCCAGTAGGTCACCGATGGGTATTTTTCTGATTTGCTTACCCCATTGCATGCCGAGTTCCATACAAGATTCCTTTCTGTGGTTCGTAGCCTTATCCACTGGGCTTTCTTGGGTCAATGTTCAGAGTTTCGAAGCTTTTTCAAGTCTAAAACATTATTACCCGATTGTCAAATATTAAAGACTCAAGTTTCCCTCGGCTTTTAGTTTGGGATTGATGCGGAATTTTTTGACTAGAGAGCGGAAATAACCGGCCAGCGCGATCATGGTAGCGTTGTCGGTACTGAGTTCGCGACTGGGGAGTAAAAAGGCAGTGTCCGGGAATTTTGTTTTTACTTCATCTGAAAGTCTGGCTTTAAGTTCATGGTTGGCGATTACTCCTCCGCCCACAATTAGAGTTTTAGCTTGGAATTGCTCCACGGCATGTAAGGTTTTTGATAGTAAAACATCCACGGCGGCATTTTGAAATTCAAAGGCGATCGCTTTTTTATCATCATCTGAAAGTAGTCCGATCTTTTTGGTGAGGTAAAGTACGGCCGTTTTAAGTCCGGAGAAGGAAAAGTCAAAATCACCGGAGTTTTGCATCGGCCGGGGCAGTTTGTATCCATCGATCTTTACTTTGAAATCAGCCAACCGGCTGATCTCCGGTCCGCCGGGATAAGGTAAACCAAGTAAGCGCGCCACCTTATCAAAAGCTTCGCCTACAGCGTCGTCGCGCGTTCGGCCGATCACTTTGTATTTCAGCCAATCTTTGACCAGAACGATCTCGGTATGCCCGCCGGAAGCTAACAACGCTACTGCTGGAAATTTGATTTTATTTTTAGAACTTTCACTGGCTAGGGATGAGAGTAGATGTCCTTCCATGTGATTGACTGGAATTAACGGTTTTTGCCAGAGTAGAGAAAGAGCGCGCGCAAAATTGATACCAACCCAGAGAGCAGGTTCAAGCCCCGGACCTTGAGTTACGGCAATCGCATCGATCTTGGGTACGGCAATCTTCGGTAATTTTTCCAAGAAGTCAATCGAAAGGTCTGGTTCGCGTTCCAAAATCTTTGCTAGTTTCCGGATTAGTTTGCCATCGGCTGTAATTTTTTTTGCTGGTTTTATCATCTTCGCCTGTTCCAAGGCGGTTTCCAGGAGGGGGACAATCGCCTTACCGTGTTCTCGTTTGGCGATGTTCGGCACGACTCCGCCCCACTCCTTATGAATCGCAATCTGCGAAGCTACTGTATGGGCTAGAACCTTAAAAGCTGGCCGGTCAAAACCACCTTTGGCTTCCACAATGCTTATCGCTGTCTCATCACAACTAGTTTCGATAGCTAATATTCGCATGGCCCACAATATATCAGAACTAAGGCGTAATTTCTAGGGTAGCCGTTCGTCAATATTGTTGAGGGATAGATGTTTCTAAAAGTGCTATAATAATAGTGATACCTTTGGCTAGTCAGCCAAATCTCTAGTCCAGACTGCTCATTGAAGCGGCTAATGGTTGAAGACGGAGTTTCTCTATTCGTCTCTGTTTCTCATTAAAACTATGAGAATTAATTATGCAGTGTTCGAGCATTTTATATGGCTTATGTTGTCTGTAGCTTTATTTGTTTTTATTGTGCCTATTCCGGTTGGAAGTATTTTTAAGTCGTTGATAGGTTTAGTTTTCTATCTTGCTATCAGACGAATTTGGAATTGGCGGGTGAAGTCGGAAGAGGAAGATATGATTGATAAAAAAATGGCAAGGCTTGGTCAGAGGGTTAAGCAATTCTCGGCTAAACAAAAGGGAGTAATTTACGGCCACTGGTTGGAAGGAAGAGAGGAAAAAGAAGTCGATGAAGGGCCACAAAATCGATAAATAGTATAAATTGGTCGCCATTAGTAAGAATAATTAGTTTCCAATTCTTTGGAAGCTAGTAAAACTATGATCATAGCAGGCCTTGTTTTGGTAGTTTTAGGTTTGGTGTTTTTTATGCAGAACACCGGTTTTATTCCTTATGACACTTGGAATAATATCTGGCCGATTTTGGTTGTTTTGATTGGGTTGGCCCTGATGTTTACCCGTCGCGGGTACTACGGAATGAAAGGTTGGGGACGAATAGGGGAAGGGAAAATGGAAGGTTGGAAGGGTTGGAGTGGAAAAGAGGATCATGGTATGGGCAGTACGGAAAGCCGAGCTTACGGCCATGAGAAGGGAGATGGCGATAAAGAACAGATGCATGACAAGAGGGAGGATGAGATGTAGGACTCTCCCGCGACTAAAGTTTTGCCGTCGCAAAACTTTGTCTGGGCACCGCCTCGCGACTCGGTCTGCAGACCTCGTAACGCTCCGGCGTTCGAGCCCTGGCGCAAAGCGCGTAGGCGCTTTGCTTCGGGTCCACAAAAATAAAAGACCGCAATTTGCGGTCTTTTATTTTTGTGGACCCGACAGGGCTCGAACCTGTTACCTCACGCACGTCAAGCGAGCGCTCTAGCCAAATGAGCTACGGGTCCAACTTAAATATTCTATCTTTCAATGCTGTCTCTGTCGATATCTGGCATGTGACCCTACCGGGAGTCGAACCCGGATCACCACCGTGAAAGGGTGATGTCCTAACCATTAGACGATAGGGCCATATATGGAGGCAGGCATAATATAACATTTTTTTGAAATATTGCAAAAGGTATGCTATATTCAGACGGTTATAGGCTGAATCATTGGCCACGTGCCAATGGTCGCCCGAACAAATTTTGGCTAAAATTTGTTTTAGGGAGGAGTGGCAGAGTGGTCTAATGCGCACGTTTCGAAAACGTGTGTGCCCACAAGGTACCGTGAGTTCGAATCTCACCTCCTCCGCCAATTAAAAAAATTATCCTCGCATAAAGATAATTTTTTCTGTGTATAACTTACTGGCGATTTTATTTTTTTTATATTAAAATTAGATGTAGATGAAAAAGAAAACAATAAAATTAGTTGCTCTCGCGTTAGTGATCATTGGTGGATTGAATTGGGGACTCTTGGGATTTTTTAATTATGATCTGGTCGTCCAAATATTTGGTTTTTCGGCTCGGCTGATAATGTTCATTTATTGCATGATCGGTTTGTCTGCCCTTTGGTTGGTATTTGATCGTCCGCGAACTTAAATCTAAAGTTAACTAAAAAATCCCTCAAGCGAGGGAATTTTTATATGGGGATGAAACTCCACCCTACCTGGCCTCCCCTTCGTGAAGGAGGAGAACCTAGTGTTTCATTAAATAAGTGTAAACGTCTTCCACCGCGAGAGCACCTTGCCCGGCGGCGATATTGTTTTGATGGTAAAGGTTGTCGGCACAGTCGCCGGCGGCCCAAATTCCCTCAATGTTTGTCTGGCCGGACCGGGCATCAATCTTGATCGCGCCATTGGGAGCGGTTTCGACTGTTCCTTTAATAAAATCGGTTGCCGGTGTATTGCCAATCTCCACGAACACCCCTGAGACAGGTAGATCGTGTTCTGTCCCGTCGGTCAGGTTTTTATAGCTCAGGCTGGTGACAAATTTCTCTCCTTTGATCGCTGTGATCTGGGCATTGGTAATGCCTTTGATTTTGGGATTGGCTAGCAGTTTGTCAACGGTAATCTTTTCGGCCCGGAAGGTTGGGCTTTGTTCGATGATGGTGATTTCGCTAGCATAAGCCAAAAGTTGGCTGGCGGTCTCAAAACCGGCATTACCTCCGCCGATTACCGCGACCGGAGACCCGGAGAATAGAGGTGCGTCACAGGTGGCGCAGTAGACAATTCCCTTACTTTCATACTCGGAAGCCCCTGGAACGCTCAATTTGCGCCTGGAGGAGCCGGTGGCGATGATGACCGTCTTTCCTTCAAAGACTTGTCCGTCTTCGATAGTAACGGTAAATCCGGAATCGGTTTTGGTAACTGACTTGGCTCTGGCTCGGTCTTTAATCTCTAGGAATTCGCCCCGGTAGTGTTCTAAATGTTCCCTTAGTTTTTTTGCCAACTCTTCGCCGGTCAGGAATATTTCGCCAATCCAGTTTTCGATACAGGTTGAGGTAGAAGATTGCCCGCCGAATTCAGATGTGATGAATAGGGTTTTTAGCCGTTTTCGGGCGCTATAAACACCGGCCGAAATTCCCGCTGGCCCTCCACCGATTATTACGAGGTCGTAAAGCATTTTGATTGATAGATATTAATAAAGTTTTTAATATTTCTTTCGGTATTATAAGATAGAAATCCAAATATCAAAGCTCAAATGACAAAAGAAATCCAAAATTCAAATGATTAAACTTTTGATATTTGGATTTTGAGCTTTGAGCTTGCGAAGCTTGTTTATTTTTTGCTTCGTCTCAAAAAGGCCGGGATGGAAGACCAATCATCATCTTCAACCTCTTCAGTTACTTCGGGGGCTGGTTTGACCGCGACGGGAGCAGAAGTAACAGTACGTGTGAAAAGCGGATGATCAACTTCACGTTCTTTTTCTTTTGGAACAGATTCAACTGCCGGTTTCATTTCTTCTTTTACTGGTACCGCCGTCGTTGGTTTGGAACCGAAACCGAACATGCTACTGCTTTCTCCTTTCTTCTTATTAATGCCCTCCGGGAAGCCGGTGGCAATGACTGTAACTTTCAATTCATTCTTTTTGAGCTTGTCGTCATAAATAGCACCGAAGATGACTTTGGCCTCACTGTCGATCGATTCGGTAATAACCTTGGCGGCATCCTGGATCTCGAACATGGTCATGTCTTCTCCGCCGGAAATGGTGAACAATATTCCGCGGGCGCCTTCGATGGAAATATCCAAAAGCGGGGAATTGATTGCCGCTTTGGCCGCTTCTACCGCTCGGTTCTCTCCAGTAGCCGAACCAATGCCCATCAAAGCCGAACCGGCGTTGGCCATGACAGCGCGAACGTCGGCAAAGTCGACGTTAATCACGCCCGGCATAGTGATCGTATTAGAAAGGCCTTCAACGGCTTGGCGTAGAATCTCATCACACATGGCGAAAGCACTCGAACAGGTAGTGTCTTTGGTAATGACATTCAACAAGCGGTCGTTCGGAATGGCAATCACGGCGTCAACTTCTTTTTTGAGTTCATTGATGCCGATCTCGGCAATACCAGAGCGCTGTTTGCCTTCAAAGAAGAATGGCTTAGTAACGATCGCGACAGTCAAAGCTCCTTGATCTTTGGCGACTTTGGCAATTACTGGAGCGGCACCAGTTCCGGTGCCTCCGCCCATGCCGGCGGTAACGAATACCATATCAGCTCCCTTGATGACATTTTGAATATCTTCAATACTTTCTTCGGCGGCGCGTCGGCCAATCTCCGGATCCATACCGGTGCCTAATCCGCGAGTCAAATTTTTTCCGATGTGAATTTTTTTATCAGCAGGGGAGCGATGCAAATGTTGCGCATCGGTATTCATGGCGATGAATTCCACGCCTTTTACTTTTGATTCGATCATGTGATTGATCGCGTTTGAACCGGAACCGCCAACGCCGATCACTTTTATTCGCGCGAATGCTTCGATTTCTGGATTGATTTTTGGCATGTCAGTGGCTAAAAATTAGTATTTATGACGTTAATGGTAGCAAAAGGGAGTAAACAAAGCAAATCGGAATATTTACCCCAAAAACGACTATTTTTAGCCATAAATAGCAAATTCGAAGTAACAAATTCCAAACAATATCTAAATCAAAATAACCAAAATTCAAAACGTAAACGATCAATCTTCGTCCTTATATTTGTTTAAGATCGAGATGTTTGCTAGCATTATGCTTAGGTCTTGTTATTTTAAGGAGGTGACAATTATGGTGTTGCAGAAAACTCGCAAGAGCCAGACAGCGAAAGAAAAAGAAAAGCTCAGACTTTTGACAGAGCTTCATCGGAGGTTGCCCAAGGGAACAGCTTTTCTCTTTGGGGGAAATGGGGGAATGCCTCGCACGATGGACGACGTCAAGGCAGCCGTTGCTTTTACCAAAGAAACTGTGGCTTTTTGCAAACAAGAAAAAGCCGTTGGTCGTCTCTAATGAAGGTATTTAATTTGACCGGCAATCGCCTCGGAGGACACGCTGTCTCCGAGGTGATTTTTTGTACTAATGAATCTCTCTTTTTATATTGTCATTCCGGGCTTGACCCGGAATCCATTTAAACCATCTCGCTCAAATCTTGCCATAATGGATTATCTTTTTCGATCAGCTCAATTTTCCATTCCCGCTTCCAATTCTTTAAATTCTTTTCGCGAGCGATTGCAGTATTAACATCATTTGTCGTTTCGTAATAAACAAGATTATGAACTCCGTATTTTTTAGTAAAGCCATCAATTAAGCCAACCTTGTGTTCGGATAAGCGACGTTCCAGATCGTCAGTAACTCCCGTATAAAGCGTGCCGTTTAGTTTACTTGCTAGAATGTAAACATAATATATTTTCACGGTTTAACATACTGGATTCCGGGTCAAGCCCGGAATGACAAAATACACTTAAATAACCGGCTTGGCCGGCTATTTAAGGCATGAATTCTTTCAGCCATTTGAACAGAGTACTCTTGATATTCAATCCACTCCTGACTGGTTCCTTGCCCTCGAGCTCGTATTCGTAATCGTACAGACACAAGCCATAAGCGACGGCCCATGACGGATCAATAGATTGATTATTGCCCACACCCAAACGGGACGGCGAAGATATTTTGGCCGGCAGGCGGAAATAATCCTTGGCCATCGCTTCAATATTAGAAATGCTTGATCCCCCGCCGTAAATAATAACGCCGGCTGGTAATAAACCGTTCCGTCCAATCTTCTTCAGATGAACTTCAATGTATTCAAAAATGTCGGACATTCGGGCCTCGATAATTTCATCCAGTTTTTTGTGCGGACCATCCGGTTCCTGTTCGCCTTTTTTGATCCGGTCGGCGTCGTCGAGCGGGACGCGAAAACCTAAGGCGATGTCATTGGTGATATCAGTTGATCCAATTGGAAAAGCGTGGACCGAAAGAGGAATATTTTCTTCAAAGACCGCGATCGAAGTAGTTTGCGAACCGATATTGATCAGGGCGCAACCGGAGGCTCGTTGGATTTTGGAAAGATTAATAAGACTACCGGCCAAAGGCGAAGCAATCACATCATCCACGATTAGTCCGGCTTCTTCTACTGCGCTGACAAAATCTTTCAGGTGCTGTTTGGAATAGGTAACGAACATCGATCTCGCTTCGAGCTTGGAACCCTTCATTCCTTCAGGAGTGCCAAGAACTTTTTTTCCGTCCAATTTAAATCCAACCGGGATGCGATGAAGCACTTGGCGATTAGCCATGTCAGTCAGATTGTTTTGACTGTCATCTACCGCCCTTCTGATGTCGACCGCCGAAACTTCTAGGTCGGCGCGCGAAACTAACGTTGTACCATCGGCCATTTTAGATTCCAGGGTGGCTCCGCCGATGGAAAGATAAACGTGCTTAATCTTTTGTTTGGCTGCTTTTTCGGCTTCCGCTATGGCCTCTCGCAAACAATCGATTGTCTCTTCAATGTTCACTATATAGCCCCGACGTAATCCGCGGGAACTTTTTTTGATCAACGCCAAAACCTTAGGACCCTCTTGTCCAGTCTTTTCCTCGCAGACAGCGATTCGGATCCACGAGGTCCCGATATCCAAGCCCGTTATTATTCGTCGTGAGGCCATGATGTTAGACTTCCATTTTTGGCGCATTTCTTCGTCGCATCGCTCGTTTGATCCCGCGCAGTACTAGCTTGTACAGTTTGGTCTCAATCCTCGCTCGCTTCTCTAACTGCATCCAAAACTGAAAGTCTTGAATTGATTAAAACAAAAAGTGGCGGGAATTAATTATTTTGAAAAAGCCCGCAAATACTTTTGTTCTTCGCTCTCCATTTTAGCACCATGATCCAATCCCTCCAAGTGCAAGCAACCGTGGATAAATAAATAGATCAAATGTTTATTGTAAGTATGAGAAAATTTCGCCGCCTCGCGTTTAGCGCGAACCAGATTTAGGAAAATTTCGCCGGATTTTTTGTCGTAGGGGAAGCTTAAAACGTTGGAAACATGATCCTTGTTGCGAAAAGTCTTACTCAGTCGGCGAGAAGTAATATCACCAACAAAAACCAGGCTGAGATCGTAGTCTTTTCCCAGTATTTTTTCGGCTATGTCAGAAAAAGGCACTTGTGGCGCCTTTTGTCTGGTCTTGTTATTTACGGACAACATCTTTGATCTTGCCTAGTTTGCGCAACCGGTCGGTGGTAGCACGCTTGGTGATCCGTTTTAACGCTTCCTGTTTTCCCTTCAATTCGGATTTATTCCGCTTGGAGAATTTTAGGTCGCGGGCACGGCGTAAATTGCCGGACGTCTGTACGCGCTTTTGAAAGCGACGCAAAAGGTTGGCATTAGATTCGCTGGCAGTTCTAATTACTTCGATTGCTGACATACGGGCCAGTTTAACACAAATAGCGAATTGCGCAAGCCTGCCGACTCTGTTATATTGGCCATAGACACAGGGGGGCGCATTTGCCCTCAAAACTTCGTCTGGAGGGAAAATCTTATGATCGCTAAAGGTGCCGTACTCTGCCTGAATGGGGACGAACGGTTCTACCCCGGCTGGCCGATACCCCTGGTTCCCATCGGGCCCAGTGTTATCGAAACCTGGTTTCGCCAAGGAAGTCTTCGTCCCAAGTCGCTCGAAATCGTGCTGTTCTATGAGCTGATAATTCGAACGAATGAGTTGGGGGGCTGGTTCCCGCTTTATGCCAGGGAAGCCAAGCATTTGTTTGAATTTGCTCTGGCTGACGAGCACGTCAGGTTTTATCTCGAACAGCGCAAACTTGTCTTACCCACCGAGGAATCTCGCTGTTTTGATCTCTTAATGTCTTCCTTCTTTTTCATCCTGAATCCGGTCAAGATTCATGAATTCAACCTGACCCATGAGCTTGTCTCGACCCTGAGTTCTTCGGGAAACCTGTATCAGGAATAAGGGGGCTGATTTTAATGCTTCGCACTGTAAACTGAAATGCCGGCTCGCCCCTCGCGACCCGGCATTTTTCTTTTTGTATTTTATTCGTCACTCGTCACTCGACATTCGACACTCAAGAAACTGAAATTATTATTTCAGTTTCTTCAAGTATTCTCCCAATTTATCGATCTTGATCGTGTCCTGCGAACGAGTGCTCATGTCGCGGACAATCACGGTATTTTCTATGGCCTCCTTTTGCCCGAGAAGAATAGTGAAAGGCACGCCCATGCGTTCGGCAATACCCAACTGGACCGAGAGTGAATCCTTCGACATCGAGTGGGTCATTGGGATGTGGTTCTTGCGCAGGACTTCGATTACTTCAAAAGTTTTCAGTTTGGCATCAAAGGAAAGTTGAATAAAGAAGACTTTTGGCTTTTTGACGATGCGCGGGGTGTGCTTGATGTAATCTGGCATTTCTACAATGCGGTCCACTCCGAAACTTCCGCCCACGGCCGGCACATCTTTTTTACCGCCTAGTGCTTTAGCCAAATAATCGTAGCGTCCGCCGGCTGCGATAGTGAGGTTAGAAATAGATTTCGTGCCGTCTTCGTTGGTAATTTCGGTATCGCTGACAAACTCAAAGACGGTGCGGGAATAGTAGTCCAACCCGCGCACCAGATTGCTGTTGATCTCGTAGTTGATCCCGAACTTGTCGAGATATTCGATTACTTCTTTGAAGTGGGCTTTGCACGCCGAGCAGAGGAAACTGATTGGTTCGGGGGCCCCCGCCTTCACTTCCTGGCAGGGTGGGTTTTTACAATCTAAGAGACGCAGGGGATTAGTCTTGAGTCGTTCCCGACAGTCGGCACAAATACCCTTTACATTCTTTTTATAGTAATTGGTCAGTTCGCGCCGATAGGCTCCACGACATTCTGAATCGCCGATTGAATTGATCTGGACACGCAGGTTTTTCAGGCCAGCTTCTTTCAGAATAGTGTTGAACAGATGAATGATTGTGGCGTCGGCGATACTTTTGGTGGAACCGAGAATTTCCAGTCCGAATTGATAGAACTGTCGGTAACGTCCGCGCTGAGTATTTTCGTGGCGGAAGAACGGGCCGTAATAATAGAGCATCACCGGCTGGGGCAAGCTCTGCATGCCGTTTTCCAGGTAGGCACGCATTGCTCCCGCGGTCCCTTCTGGTCTCATTGCCAAGTGATCTCCGCCTTTGGTTTTCAGGGTGTACATTTCTTTGCCAACAATATCGGTATCGGTTCCCACTCCGCGGTTGAAGAGTTCTTCTTTTTCCAACATCGGCAATTCAATCGGTTTGAAACCGTAGTAGAGAGCGACTTCGGCCGCCTTTTCAAAAAAGCCTTGATAGAGATACCAGTCGTCGCCAATAATGTCGCGCATGCCTTTGGGTGAGGCTAGAGCGTCTTTCTTCTCTGCTTTTTTCTCGTCTTTCATGCTTGGAAAATTTATTTGGCCAATTGATAATTTGAGAAGGCTCCTGGCAAGTATGAGATTCCTGTCAGAGGAAACAACCTAAGGTAAGCCCGTCCGCGAATATATTTGATGTCCAATGGTCCCCAATAGCGGGAATCGTAACTTACGAGTCGATTGTCGCCCATAGCGAAATACTGATCTTTGGCCAGGGGAGTAACTGAGCTTTTATTGGTGGCAGTAGTCAGGTAAGGTTCCGAAATTAGAGATTTTTCACCATCAGCGCTTGTCACATAAACCTTCCCGCCAGAAACTGTTACTGTTTCGCCGGGCAGACCGATAATTCGTTTAATGAAATATTTTGAGGGGTCTTCGGGGAAACGGAAAATAATTACTTCGCCTCTTTTTGGAGAACGTAAGTTATAGGATAGTTCGTCTACTACCAAATATTCGCCATTGTGAAAAGTTGGGAACATTGAGTCTCCCGAGACGATAAATGGTTGGGCGATATATAGCCTGATCGGGACAATAATAATCAGAGTAATGAGCGCAAACTTTAACACATCCCACCAGGTTTCTTCTTTTTTCGACTTTTTTAGTTTGATGACATTGAGTTCTTCCAGGGGTGCTTTTTGAATAGGATTATCCATAAAATTAAGTAAATTATGACGGCATTATACAATATCTAATACCTTGACGCAAGTACAATTCCCATTGTGTAGTAACGCAATGGGAATAATTTCAAAGGTCAGATGTCAAATTTCAAATGAAATCCAATTTTAATGAAATTAATTTGACTTTTGACCTTTGAAATTTGTAATCGCCGGTTTCCAAATGTATACTATTTTCATGTCATATATTATTGTCGGCCTGGGGAATCCGGGTTTAGAGTATGAACAGACTCGTCATAATACGGGCCGTTTGATATTGGAATCTTTTTATAAAAAAGCGCTAAAAGAAAATGACTTGTCAGAATGGAAAGTCGATAAAAAAATATCGGCGCTGAAATCGGCCGGCAAGATTGGCAAGGAAAGTGTAGTCTTGCTCGAACCGGAAACGATGATGAATAATTCCGGCAAGAGTTTGAAGGAATTAGTAAATACACCAAAGAAAGCGGAGAAATTGGTGGTGATCTACGACGACCTCGATCTTCCGTTGGGCAGTTATAAAATTAGTTTTAATCGCGGAACGGGCGGTCATCGCGGTTTGGAATCGATAGTTAAAAATATTAAGACCAAAGCCTTTGTGCGAATTCGGGTTGGTATTTCCAATGAGACCCCGTCAGGTAAATTAAAAAAACCGCAAGGCGAAGAAAAAGTGATCGATCACATCCTGGGAAAATTCAAGCCAACGGAAATGGATGAACTGAAAAAAGTGGCAAAAAAAGTTTCCGAGGCGCTCATCTGTATGCTGGAAGAAGGGCGCGAGATCGCCATGAATCGGAACAACTAAATTTTAGAAAAAAATCGAGCCCGGTATCCAATCTCCGTAGGAGAATAAGATACCGGGCTTTTCGATTCGGAATAAAACTTTTTGAAAAGAGCGATGTCGGGAAACGACAGTCAAGTAATGGACCAGTCCCAACAGCTGGCACGGTGGCTGGTTTGAACCTAGCCACTTCCACGCGATTGTTTTACGGGCCTCTTAATCTTGTCACCTCATGATTCCTTTCTTTATTTGCGCCTTGAGTTTAGAAGCTTGTCTCCGTCGTTCCGGTCATTTGGGCGACCGGAGAGCCATGTGCAAGCGGTTGCATACTCATGGTACCTCTGTGAGGATTTTTTGAGTGGGGATAGGTATAACCATCCCGACTTGGATATCCCGCTGGGAGATCCTGTGGGTGACGAAACATCCACTCCTTAATTAATATACACTAACAGCTGAAAAAATAAAGGATTGTTAAAATTTTAATGATAAAAATAAAAAGGCATGAACGTTGGAAGTCACGTTCATGCCCATTTTTGACCTGTTCAGACGGTACATCAGGAGTAGATCGCCACCGCCACTCAACGGCGACGATGTCTGACACAGATCGGTTACTACAAGGAAAGGAGCACTGAAGAAAGGCAATAACCCCAGGAGGTGAAACAGCGATTTTCTTCAGATGATCCGCTGTGTATTCTAATATAGACAATTTGTAAAGTCAATGGCAAAAAATTTGCAAAATAAAACCGCCTATTGGGGGTGGTTGGTCGGAAGGGAGAGCTTAAACAAACACTCTCCCCTCCGACCGCTTAGTGTGGTTCGCCGTTACCACTGTTTTATTCGGCGATGAGAGGCGGAAGGCTCTTCCGTAGCTGACCAAGGACCAAGAACTTCTGGACACAAGGTACGTGCTCGACGGCCGTCCTTCCGTTTCGGGTGCTAGGGCCGGGGGCAAAAACAGCATGCCTCAAACCCCAGTTTTTGGTGCCGCGTCCTAAGACGGCGCGGTAAAAGAATCAACAACCGATAGAGAAGATGAAATGACGGGCAGAAACCAAATGTAATTTGCCGTCACTTCCGCTGACGTCATTGTGCCAGCAGGCGTCAATGCCGTTGGTGGTTTTCCACCGTGAGAGCGGTGACTTTCATCGTAACCTCCTCTGAATTTGGGACATCCGTACCCGGCGCCGCGGCCGAGTTAGATGCCGCCGGCCAGGTCGATCATGTGGGTTGCCGGGGACTGCTTGTCGCCGGTGGTCGCGCAGTTCGCGCTGGTAAACAAATAATTCATGCACGCCCGCGAGGCAGTCCGATTCGTCGATCCTCTGGTTTGATTGTGACGCATAGGTTTACGTCTCCTTCCTTGTCAATTTGCCTCCTGAGAGCAGATATTTCTTTTATACGAAAGTATTTAAAGAATACTGCATCGAGCAAGAAGTCTATTAAATACCCTACCAGGTTATAAATATTTGTCAAGTGTTTTATGAAGCGGGAGATTTTCAACCTAAAGACCGCCCAAATGGGCGGTTTTTAGGTAATCTTTAATGATTATTCCTTTGGGGCCACTACTGGTTCACCAAATGACAGAGTCATACGCTGGTCCTTGGCTTCGAAGAGATTGATTGAGAACGGATAGGTCTTGCCTAATTCCAACTTCGCGCGGAGGTCTTCCTCAGACTTGAATTCGGAAATGTGAACCAAGCCGGCTACGCCTTCTTCGATAGATACGAGAGCGCCATGTTTGTTGTACTTAATGACTACACCCTTAACAGTGTCGCCCTTCTTGTACTTCTTGGCGGCTTCGTTCCATGGATTTTCCTTCAAAGCTTTGAGGGAAAGAGAAATTTTTCCATCCTTGATCTCGATCACCTTGGCTTTTACCTTATCGCCAACCTTGAACAAGCCCTTTGGATTTTCCACTAAGGCCCAATCAATTTCAGAAATGTGAACCAAGCCTTCCAAGCCATCTTCGATCTTGAGGAAGATGCCGAAATCTACCGCGCCGGTAACTTCGCCTTCTACCACGTCGCCGACAGCGTATTTCTCAACAATTTCTTTCTTAGATTTCTGGTCGGAATTCTTTTCGGAGAAAATCAGTTTACCTTCTTTTGGATCGGCCCCAATGATCGCCATTGAAAGCTTCGTGCCGACGAACTTGCGCAATTCTTCCATGATGCGATCCTTATCACCGTCCGGTACGCGCGGATAGTGCTCGGCTTTGAGCTGGGAGGATGGCAAGAAGCCGTCCAAACCGTTCCACTCGATGATCAAACCGCCCTTGTTGGCATCTTTGACCGGCAGTTCGAAAACAGTCTTCTGTTTGATGGCGCGTTCGGCATCACTCCAGATGATCGCCTGTTTAGCTTCCTTGAGCGAAAGTTCGATGTAGCCGTTCTCACCTTCAGCATCTACCACCTTGGCAGTAACCAAGTCGCCGATATTCACCTTCTTAATGATATCTTTGGCATTCAAAAATTCCCGGCCAAAAATGATACCGGTTCCAAACGGTGGCAAGTCGATATAGATAGCCATTTTGTCTTTCGACAAAACCGCACCTTCTACGAGCACTCCTGGTTCCGGGCGAGCAGGGGAGGCTTTCAATACCTCGTCCATTGCGGTCTTTGGAAGCTCTTCGATGGCAATCGGTGAACCGACTTCCAACTCGAGCTCGTCCTCTTTAATGATGTCTTTCTTCATGATAATTTATTCAACAAAAAAACGCCTAACCCACCAATTGCTTGATGAGCCCTGCTGTCTCCGCCACCTTACTATTGTCGTGTACGGCCACAAACCCTAATCCGCTTGCGCAGACGGGTAAACAGGCAAATTAATAATGCCTCAACTATACCGCAAAAGCTCAAAATTGGCAACTTTTCCACAGGCAGAAAGATCTTTAGCTGTTACAATAAAATTATCTTTATGTTTATAACAAAAGAACTCATTAAAATATTCACCGATTGGACGAAGCTCAAAATTCGCGTCCATACAAAAGAAGAGGAGATTTACTTTAAAGAGGGTCAAATTTGGTGGATAAATTTCGGCCAAAATATTGGGGTGGAAATAAACGGCAAAGGGGAGAATTTTGAGCGACCAGGTCTGATCTTTAAAAAGTTTAGTGGAGATTCAATTTGGGTGCTACCAATCTCTAGTCAAATCAAGACTGGAGATTATTACCATCATTTTCTTGATGCTCAGGGTAAGCAAAATACGGTGAGTTTATCCCAGTTGAGATTAGTCAGTAGTAAAAGATTGATTCGAAACATTGGTTGGATGGACGAGGAAGATTTTACTGAAATCAGGCAGAAAATCAAAAAACTTGTCTAATCAAACGAAAACCCCGTTGTTACGGGGTTTTCTCGGAACTCCATTGTTGGAGTCATAATGCATCTAATATACCATTTCTACCAAAAAATTCAAGCACCCTGTGGATAACGGCGATTGCAATTTTTTGTAGGGACAACTAGGATTACGACATTGTAATGTTATTATATTCATAATGGTTAAGACAATTTTAGTAATTGGCCTGCTTATTATCTATTTGCCCAGGTTAAGAGGTGATGTAATTAGGAGGATTCTTGCCAGTAAAATCGTTAATTTTAAGTTTGTTTTTATTGAGCCACTAATCTTGGTAATAGCATTGTTTGGGATTTATCAGGTTGAAGTCCACAGTGTTCTTATTTCCTGTTTGGGGTTGAGTATTTTTTCAATTGGAGTGGTGCTTGCAACTATTTCTCGGTTTACGTTAAAGGAAGATTATCTACCGGCCTTTGCGATGTGCCCACCTCAAAAGATCGTTACTATCGGACCCTATAAAATAGTTAGGCACCCTGTTTACCTGGGCATGGTGTTAGTAATAATCGGTTTTATCCTAACTGTAAGCCACAGCTTTTTGATCATTGTTTTGCTACCGATATATTTTTTTGTTATCCAAATTAAAGAAGAAGAGAAAATGCTATCAAAACATTGCGGGGCAAATTGGATATCGTTGAAAAATAAAACGAAATTTAGACTAATTCCTTTTTTGTGGTAGTTAAGATTATGGTGTGATAATCTTGGCACTAACCTTTGGATTCCTGCCTGCGCAGGAATGACAATACAGCACGGTCGCAATGGACTCAAAATACTCGATTTATGCACTAATTTATGCACTAAAATCGGTTGCAGAAGAGGCATATTTTTGCTATAATTCCCCCATATGATCATCAGCCGATACGGCGCTGCCTTCATCAAGGTTCAGCAGGGAGATACTATTTTTGCCTTCAACCCGGTTAGCCGGGATTTCGATGCCAAGGCTCAAAAGTTCGGGGCCGATGCCGCGCTCATTAGCGTAAACGACCCGCAGTTTAACGGCAGTGACAATGTCACATTCGGCACCAAAGAGCCGTTCATTATTTCCGGTCCCGGTGAATACGAAATCGGCGGTAATTTTGTCCGTGGTTTTGGTTCGAAAGGGCCGGACGGCAAGATTAATACTATTTTTGCGACCAACATTGAAGGAATCAAACTCTGCCATTTAGGTGGTTTGGCCAGTGCCGATCTTTCGGCGGAAGTGATTGAGGAGATTGGCGAAATTGATGTACTGTTCGTGCCAATCGCTGGCGGAAAATTTTTGAATCCGAAGGATGCTTATAAATTGGCCACGACTTTGGAAGCTAAGATCATTGTGCCTGTTTTATATGAAAATGGCGCGGAGATAAAAGCTTTCCTTAAAGAAACGGGAGAGGAAACAAGTCCGGTGGACAAGTTAACCATCAAGAAAAAAGATGTGGAGGGTAAGGAGGGGGAGATCGTTATCATAAATTCCTAGAATAAAGAATTTAGAAGATAGAACAAAAAATTCGAAAAGCAGGGCATTTATTCGTAGCTATTCGTATCATTCGCATAAATTCGTATACTGGTATCTATATCAACTAAACAATGGAACGGCAAACTAAATTAACTAAATGGCGTGATAAAACTGATGCCGAAAAGCACCGACTAGCTATTTCCGGTGCGATAGTTATTACTGTTCTTGTGATGGTAATTTGGGTGACGAGTTTGTTTAATAAGCTGGGAAATCAAAATCTGGCCTTAGTAAAATCTGCGACTAATTCGTCGAATACTAGCACTGAGAAAGTTGACCCAGTTTCGCCTTTTTCTTCATTTAGCCAGATTTTGGAAGATGGCGCTTTCAAAATTAAAGAGCAGTTCTCTTCGGTTAAAGATACCGCTAAGTCGGTTTTGACGGCCGATGATAATGTTTATGTAGCAACAGATACTCCGGTCGTGCCTAGATAGCTAATTTTTACTTTTCTATTCTAATTTTTAACCTGACCCAACATGGCCAAAGATAAGAAAATCGTAAGCGAAGAACCGAAGGCAGAACATGTAAATATTCTGCCGGTAAACATTGTGAAGGAAATGGAAGTTTCTTATCTCGACTACGCGATGTCGGTTATTGTTTCGCGTGCCCTGCCGGACGTCCGTGATGGTCTAAAACCGGTCCATCGCCGTATTTTGTATTCAATGCTCAAGTCTGGTTTGACCAGCTCAGCCAAATACAAAAAATCAGCTACAGTGGTTGGAGATGTGCTCGGTTCCTACCACCCGCATGGCGACTCTTCCGTTTACGATGCCATGGTCCGTATGGCCCAGGATTTTTCGATGCGTTATCCGCTCGTACAAGGTCAAGGTAACTTCGGCTCGATTGACGGCGATTCAGCTGCCGCTTATCGTTATACCGAGGCTCGTATGTCGCGCCTTTCCGACGAACTTTCCCGCGATATCGAAAAAGATACGGTAGATTTTGTCCCTAACTTCGACGGCACTAAGAAAGAGCCGACTGTTTTGCCGGCGGTTATTCCGAACTTACTTTTGAACGGCACGATGGGTATTGCTGTCGGTATGGCGACCAAAATTCCTCCGCACAACCTGACCGAAGTTTTGGATGCGCTCATTTATATGGCGGACAATGGCGATGCGACGACCGAAGATTTGATGCAATTCGTGAAAGGTCCGGATTTTCCGACCGGCGGGTTGGTCTACAACGAAAAAGATATCAAACACGCCTATGCTTCCGGCCGTGGCGGGGTACTTTGCCGGGGCGAGGCGGAGATTGTAGAAACAAAGGCCGGACTGTTCCAGATTATCATTTCCTCCATTCCCTATCAGGTGAATAAGTCCGATTTGATCGTGACGATTGCCGATATGGTGCACGAAAAGAAAGTGGAAGGAATTCGCGATATTCGTGATGAATCGACCAAAGACGTGCGCATAGTGATTGATCTTAAAGCGGGAATCCATCCGCAGAAAGTTTTGAACGTACTATATAAGCATACGGAATTAGAAACGATGTTCCACTACAATATGTTGGCGTTGGTGGAAGGCGTGCCGAAACTCTTGTCACTTGAATCGATCCTGGAAGAATTTTTGAAGCACCGCAAGGTGGTAATTGTGCGCCGGACTAAATTTGATCTCGAAGTGGCCTTGGCCCGCGAGCATATTTTGTTGGGGCTCAAAATTGCCCTTGATCATATTGATGAGGTGATTAAAACGATTCGCGCTTCCAAAGATACCGAGACCGCTCACGGCGCTTTGATGAAGAAGTTCAAACTGTCCGATCTGCAAGCCACCGCTATTTTGGAAATGCGGCTGCAGAAATTGGCCGGTCTGGAACGCCAGAAGGTGGAAGATGAATTGAAAGAGAAACAAGCTTTAATTAAAGACTTGCGAGCTATTTTGGCTGATCCGAAAAAAGTCCTCCAGATCTCGAAAGATGAATTTGTGGCGATTCGCGAAAAATACGGCGATGACCGTAAGACGAAAGTCGTTCGTGGGGGAGTGAAAGAGATTGGCGTGGAAGATATGGTGGAAGACAAGGAGAATGTTCTAGTGGTGACTTCCGGCGGGTACGTGAAGCGTACCGATCCGACCGAATATCGCGCGCAGAAGCGTGGTGGCGTGGGTGTGATCGACCTCGATATGAAAGAGGAAGATTTTGTCACCATTTTCCTCACGGCCAACACACACGACGACCTCCTCTTCTTTACCGACAAAGGCAAGGCTTATCAGATCAAGATGTATGATATTCCGGAAGGCAAACGGGCAACCCGCGGTAAATCGGCCACCAATTTCTTGTCGATTTCTTCTGAGGAAAAGATCACTTCTGTTTTAGCTATTCCAAAGACTTCCAAAGGCAACGGCATGTCGCTTCTCATGGTAACTCGTCAGGGCGTCGCTAAGAAAGTTTCAGCCGAAAGTTTCGCCGATGTGCGCCGGTCAGGCATCATCGCTATTAAATTGGCTGATGGTGACGAACTCTTGTCTACTATTTGCGTGGAAAAGGGTGATGAAGCGATTATGTCCACTAAATTCGGCCAGTCAATCCGCTTTGCGGAAAGTGATATCCGTGAAATGGGCCGGGGCGCTGCCGGCGTGGCCGGAATGAAATTGAAGAAGGGCGATATGATCCTGGGTGCTTGCGCGGTCAATAAGAATAATCGCGACAGCGAATATCTAGTGATGAGTTCCAACGGTTACGGCAAGAAAACTAAACTCAAAGAATATAAAGTGCAGAAGCGTGGCGGTTCTGGCATTAAAACCGCTGAAGTCACCAAGAAAACCGGTGAACTGATGGCCTCAATGATCATTGGCGGAGAAGATTCGGAAGTGATTGCTGTATCCAAGCAGGGGCAGATCATTCGCACTAGTTTGGCCGAGATTCCAACCTTGGGTCGCCAGACGCAGGGGGTGCGTATTATGAAGATGCGCGAGGGAGACACTGTTGCATCTTTGACTTGTTTGTAAAAGACCTTTGTTTTTGGCACATTTCTTCGTTGCTCACGGTGGTGCTCCCTCAATGTACCGGCTTGTACATCTCGGTTCGCTCCGCGTTCTCGTCTCGAACTGTACTCAAAAACAAAGGTCTCTGAATAGAGTTGGTTAAAATTAAAAATTACGAATGGAAATGCAGGGTCAGATGCCCTGCATTTTTGTATTTATCCCCGCCTAGGTTAGGCGGGGCCGAGACGAAGTCCGGGAGCGGTACAATGCTTTCTCCTGACCCCTTTCACTGAGCCACCCCGCCTCAAAAAAAGGGGGGGATAAAAAAACCGCTCGGTGCAACAGGATGCGCGCGAGCGGTGAGAGAGAAGAAATGTTCCCGTCATGTAATATTCAGGAACAGACGCTGTGCATCGTTGCTACCGAAGAAGGCAGTAACGAGACCGCACTGCTCCTCGGTCAAGGGTTCAGAGGTTCCGGGTAAGATCTGACCTACTTTCTCCTTAATCTTATCGGCTACTTGTTGGGAAAATTCTTGTCGAGACAATGATCCTCTTGCCGACGCGATTGCGATGCCGGCAATGTAGCCGATCGCCATGAGTTTCAGTGCGAGAGCTGAATCGACGTTTTCCAATTGAAAAGCCTGACCAAAGGTTGTTCCGGGCATCAGGGTGTCCCTCCTTTTTATCTGGTTTTAGGTGTGAATACCTGGCATTACCCTACCACGCCGTCCGCTTCACTGTCAAACGGAACACTTTTTATACGGTCGTGTAAAAAGTGTTCCGGGATTGAATTTTATTCGGTGCTTGTCACTCGTGATTCGTCATTTTCTTGCTGTGTGGATAACTACCGTAAGTTTTTTGCTGTAGAAGTGTTAGAATTAAAAGCAATATGGCTTTTATTGAACCGGCCCAGGTTATTCCTTATTTTGAACTTCGTCCAGATATGCAAGTGGCGGATTTTGGTTGCGGTTCGGGAGCCTATGCCCTGGGAATGTCACGGGCGATTTTACCTAATGGCAAAGTCTATGCGGTAGATATTCAGCGCGATCTGTTGGTTACTCTTAAAAATACCGCGATCGAATCCCACATTTTAAATATTGAATTTTTGTGGGGCAACGTAGAAGAAATGGGCGGTTCGAAAATTGCTGACCAGAGTTTGGATTTTGTTCTAGTCTCGAATATTTTGTTTCAAACCCATGGCGGATACAAATTGTCGCTGGAAATAAAGCGGGTGCTTAAACCGGAGGGAAGGGTCGCGATTATTGATTGGACGAGCTCGTTCAATAATCTCGGTCCCCATCAAGATCATTTAATTACCAAGGAAGAGGCAAGAAAATCTTTTGAATCATCTGGTTTCCAGTTTGTGAAGGAATTCCCGGCGGGAGACAATCATTACGGTCTCATTTTTAAAAAGTAATAAGTTGTAGAGTTGTAAGCGAAAAGGCAAATAAAATACAGTTCTATTTACAACTTTTACAATTTATTATTTACAACTGCAATAATTCATGCAAGAATCATCAACCTTTCAAATAATCCTGCTTATCGTTTTTGGTTTTATTGCCGTCCTGGCGGTCCTTATGTTTTCTGGCATTATCCCTGGGGGGGCTTCGTTTATGGGGACTAAAGAAGCCGGCACTGTTGTGCTCTGGGGACCTTATCCCAGCGATACTCTAGCTAGTTATTTTTCTGATCTTAATAAGGTTAATTCCAGCGCCGTTCAAATCAAATACGTTTACAAGGCGCCGGAAACATATACAGATACTTTAGTGGAAGCGTTTGCTCGCGCGAGCGGTCCCGATCTCTTTTTTGCTGATCAGACGATGCTTAACCGTCTGACTGGTAAAACGGCCGATATTCCCTTTACTATTTATCCTGAGCGTAGTTTTATCGATACTTTTGCCGACGGGGCGAGTGTCTTCACTAATCCCACCGGGTTAAGCGCCTTGCCCTTGTTTATTGACCCACTCGTAATGTATTACAATCGCACTTTGTACAGTTCGGCTGGTATTGTTTCTCCACCCAAGACTTGGAAGGATTTTGTTGCGACTGCTGGATTGATCAACAAGCAAGATAGTCAGAATAATTTTCTATTTACGGCGGCTCCGCTTGGCGAGTTTCGAAATATTACTAATGCTAAAGCGGTTCTTTCCAGCCTGATCTTTCAAGCCGGCAATCCCATATCGGATGTCGATGGGGATGGAAATTACTATCTCCGATTATCTGATGGTTTTGGTTTCAACCCCCCTCCAGCCGAGACTGCTTTAACTTTTTATCTGAGTTTTTCTAATCCAACTCTCGATACCTACTCGTGGAATCGTTCAATGGCAGAGGATAAGGATATGTTTGTAGCAGAAAAATCAGCTGTTTATTTCGGTTTTTCGAGCGAACTGGCGGATCTTAAAAGCAAAAATCCGCATTTGAATTTAGATGCGTCGCCAGTCCCACAGAGTGATCTCCGCCGACAAGCTACCTTTGGTAATTTTGAAGGAGTGATGATCGCCAATAACTCGAGTCAGAAAGATCTGGCAATGACGGCCGCGGGAATTATAGCTAGTACCGAAAATCTAAAAACGCTGGCGTCTCTTTTATCCTTGGTTCCGGCCAGACGCGATCTACTGTCCGCTCCGGTGGCGGATCCTTGGGGACAAGTTTTCCGATCGGCCGCTGTCAATGTCCGTTCTTGGGTTGATCCGGAACCGGCTACCACCCAGGCTGTATTAGGGCAAATGATCGATAGTGTGCAGACTGGCCAGTCTTCAGCCGCTTCCGGTATCCAGGAAGCTAACGGCAAAATCAACACGCTGTTCATCAAGAAATAATTTCATATGAAGAAAACTTTTAAAATGGGAGTTTTGGTCTTAGGAGCAGGGCTTTTGCTGATTGGACCGGTGGTCTTTGCGGCTACAACTTTAATTCCGTGCGGTGGTTCTACTCAATCCGCTTGTACCTGGAACGATCTCTATAAATTGGCTAATAATGTCATACAATTTTTGATCAATGATGTGGGAATTCCGTTGGCGGTGATTGTCGTGGTGGTGTCGGGTATCCAATTGGTTTTGCATCCAAGCGATCCGACAGCCAAACAGGTTTGGAAAGATCGTTTACAAAAAGGTTTGATTGGTTTGCTTATAATGCTATCGGCTTATTTAATCGTGAAGGTGGTGGTCTGGGGATTGACTACCGGCGGTGATAAGTATAACCTGCAAAGCCAGGTAAAATAAATTTATAATATGCAAAATATAATTAAAAAAGTTTATAGAACGAGAATTGCTGGCTTCGCACTTCCATTATTGTTGCCAGTGTTAGTATTTGCCGGTACGGCGCAGGATACAAGCCAATCGTCTACCATCAACAACCCCATTGCTGCTGATACTTTTCCCGCCCTCTTATCTCTGGTGCTTAAGATCATCATCACAGTTGGGTTGCCAATCGTGGTGATGGCAATCATCTTTGTCGGTTTTAAGTACGTAACGGCTCAGGGTAATGCCGGCAAGCTCAAGGAGGCTCATGCCGCGTTCAAGTGGGTGATGGTGGGCGCGGCCATTGTTCTCGGTTCCCAGGTTATCGTATCAATTATTCAGAACACTGTTGCTAAGGTAGAGGGGGGATGATTCCTTACTCGTGTCATTGCGAGGTACTCCGAAGCAATCTCGCAGTTAGATAGGGGTTAGATTGCTTCGGAGTACCTCGCAATGACAGATAAAACAGTTACATGACATCGGTCGAAGGGTTTAAATAAAAAATTTAATTATTAACTAAAAAAAATAATGAAGGGAATTATCAAAAAGTTTGCTATTCCGCTGTCCTTATTACTGTCCGCTCCAATCGCTTTTGCTCTTGGAACAGGGGGAACCCTTTCGTCTCCCGGAGCAGTTGCCAACTCGACAGTCGATAATAAATCCCTAGGAGATCTATTGGCGAATTTATCGACGACCATTTTGGCGCCGTTGGTTACTGCGTTACTAACCCTTGCCTTATTGGCATTTTTCTGGGGCATGATAAAATATATCAAAAGCCAGGGAACAGATAAGAAGGAGGGCAAGGACATAATGATTTGGGGAATTATTGGTCTGGCAGTGATGGTGTCAGTTTGGGGACTGGTCAATCTCGTTGTTGGTACACTCGGAGTTAATCAAAACAGTACGATCACTGTACCGCAAATACCTGGGACTGCGCGATAAGTCTTTTTGGTTAGTCGCACAAGAGGTAGAATCAATTTATTTATAAAGTCGATTATTCATTATTAGTTTAAGTCAAATTATGAAGTTAAAAATGTTAAAGTTAAGTGCTATTTTAGTTGTCGCTACTCCAGTGTTTGCGATGGCTCAGACGATTAACACTACCAGTTTGCTTACGATTGTAAACAGCGTGCTCCGGGCGGTTGTGCCGATCTTAATGACTTTGGCTCTGATCTATTTCATCTGGGGTCTTATCAAGTATGTTGCGGCCGCGGGCAAGGGTGATGCCGAAGAGTCCAAGCATGGCAAGGCAATCATGATCTGGGGGATTGTAGCTCTGTTCGTGATGGCCTCAGTTTGGGGCTTGGTGGGAATTCTTCAGAATACCTTCGGTTTGTCTGGTTCAGAACCGGCTCCAACGATCAATCTTCCTCAAAATAACTACTAAACAAAGAAGTTTATGAATCTCATCCCGATCGTTTATGCCGCGGAGACCGTGAATATTCCGGAATTGGACAATATCATTCGATATATCCTTAACCCGATCATTACCTTCCTATTTGCTTTAGCCCTCGTCTACTTTTTTTACGGAGTTTTCAAGTTCATTGCCAATTCGGGCAATGATGCCGGGAAAAAAGAAGGCAAAAGCCATATGCTGTGGGGAGTCGTTGGTCTGGCGATTATGGTTTCGGTCTATGGTTTATTGAATTTGGTCGTAGGCACGATCTTGGATGTGGTGAAATAACAAACACTAAAAAGAAAAAACGATCTACTCTCTAGTGGATCGTTTTTTTTGTAAATTAAAGTAGGAGTAAAAAAAGAGCGGAAATTCCCATTAAGGAATCCCGCTCTTCAAAATGTACATGGCTACGCAATTCAATTTCCCCAAACCACCCTGACAGAGGCTGTTCGGCTTTTGGACTCACATTTGTTAATCCTAGCAAACCAAACCCTGTGTTCTGTTTGGTAAGTGATTTGTGTCTGCCAGTCAGGGTCACTGTCATGTCCAAGACCAATAGTATGAATCTTGCCATCGTGAGTGAGGATATCAACCACGGCTTCTTCGGGCCGACTGTTGATGGCTTTGGTTATACCATTCGCACAGAGAATCTTTTGGTCGAATGGTTTCCACCCATCCTCGCAAGAAACCGTCACCGAAGCTGAAGTGGGCTCCGGCGCAAAGGCGATGGCCGTTGTTGATGCCGGAACACCCCTGTCATGATTCAGGGCCCAAATAAGGACACCGATCAGTACAAGCATAATCGCCAGCCACCAACCACTTGCCCTTTTGGTTGTTTGGGTAGCGGGGGCGGGCGGGGGTGGAGTTGGAGTGGCAGTACTTGCTGGAGGATTTGTGGTTGGGTTTCGGGCAAACATTACCAATAGTCTGATTATCCAGCCAACTAATACTCCCAAAATGACCAATACTAGCACAAGAGCCCACAGGAAATAAGTCATGGTCTGCCTCCTTTTTTAGGCGGTGTGGATTGATTTCTTTGTGGATCAAGCATGCCCAGGATTCCCGGAAGATCTGGAGCAATGAAATGGATACCAGCTCCGGTTTTTTGGATTGCTTCCAGCGCCCGTTGCTTTTCGTAGATTTGTCGGGCTTCTGTCCAGGTGATTTTTGTTCCGCCATCCCTTGACGCTGTCTCGATAATCTTCCTGATCGCCAAACCGTAGCCGGCGCCAACCGCTTCCTGCCGTTGTGCTTCTTTTTCGCCGACTAATTTTTCTTGACGAATAGCTTTGACTTCGTCGGACAGGTCGATGTCGGAGATGATGAAGCCTCGACTTTGTTCCAGGTCTACCCCCATCTCGTGCATCGCATTTTTGACCGCGGGGTCGTTGCGAATCTTCTTGGAGATGTTTTCGAGATTTCTTGATGCATCATCGATTGATCTCCTTTGAAGCAACGGCCTCATACGATTCGTTAGCACTTGAGAGATTCGGTCTTCCGTTTCTTTTACCTTGTACACCGACCGGAAGGGTCCATCCTTGATTGGGTTTCCCGCGGAATCATTGATTGGTGCTTTTGGAGAAATGACATAGTACCAGATTTCATAGACGACTTTGGAACTGCCATCAGTGAAGTCAATCATTTCATTAGGATTCTCCAATTTCTTGATGACCTGATGAAGACGGAAATCTCCTCGACCACCGTTGGGGGCGATAGAATCGACTAATCCGGGCAAGCACATGATATGCCAGCCAGTTAGAAGTGTTCGATCGTACTGTCTCAGACGTTCGATGACCCAGAATTCATTTTCTGGGATCAGCCTAAATCCCCAGCCGATGTAGACGGACAGAGCAAGAATGATTCCCGGCAATATTCCGCAAAGGGATGCCATAACGCTCCGGCTGATTACGCCGAAGATGATCATGAAGATGATCGAGAAAAAAATGGAACCCGCGATGTTTATCACCCACGGAATCCAGTTGTACTGTCGGGTATTTGCCGTCATCTGGGGGGGAGTGTTCGTTGAAGAACATCCCACCAAGATGCTTTTGAGCAAGCTTAAAATACTCATTTTCCTTCTCCTGTTCTTTGTATTCGATGAATTTTTATGTAGCCATATGTCAATGAGCCACGTTTTAGTACCCTATCTATCTGATGTTAATTATACACTATATATAGAAAAAGTCAATAGCAAAAATAGGCCCAGAATTGGGCTTGTTTTAGCTTATGATCTATTCCATTTAATTAGAGTAAATGCTAGAATAGCCCCATAAATGTCTCGTAAAATCCTTAAAATCAGCGGGATTGTATGTCTTTTTGGTTTCGCCTTTGTTGGTCTGTTCCTTACGGCTGGCTTTTTTGCTGTTAAATTTCACTTGACCGATGCCAGTGGTCGAATCGACCTGAATGATCGCTATTTTGCCCAATCGGCATCAGCAATTCGCAGCGCAGAACAAACCAGAGCTAATCCAAATTTATTGGCCGTCAATCTTTGCCGGGCGCAAGCTTTAAGAAAAGTATTTCCGGAAAATGGTGCCAAAATTTTAGTAACCTACGACCTGACCCGTTCCGATGTCGTGCTGGCAAAAATGCTGGCCTCGGCAGAATTATATGCCGGGCCTAATAATGATTACCAAGCCGAACGAAAAAAATGCGACGACAATAATTCCAGTGTGGCCGTTCTGTTGGCTGGTCAGAGCGACTCCAATCTTTATGGTTGGATCAATACTCCTGAGTGGCAAACAATGAAATCCGCGTTGAGCAAAGATATCGATGTTATTAATCAGATATCCGCTCAGACTGGCGTACCGGCCCGTTTGATCGTGGCCCAGATCGTAGGCGAACAGTTGCGACTTTTCCATGATAACCGCGAAGTATTCAAACAATTCTTTCAGCCGTTAAAAATTCTCGGCAATGAAGTACAGTTTTCGCTGGGCGTCGCCGGGATCAAAGAAGATACGGCTAAGCAGATCGAGAAGAATTTGATCGACCGCAATTCGGTTTATTACTTGGGAGCTGATTATGAAAATATGCTAGCTTTTAAGACAGCTGATATTGATCAGGAACGTTTTGCCCGCTTGACCGATGAGCATGACCGTACTTATTCTTATTTATATACCGCCCTGTTCTTGAAACAGATCGAAACACAATGGCAAAAGGCTGGGTTTGATATTTCCGATCGTCCAGAGATTCTGGCTACGATTTTTAATGTCGGATTCAATAAATCTGTACCCAAGGCCAATCCACAAGTGGGCGGTTCCGAGATTACGATCAATGGGCGTACTTATACTTTTGGCGCACTGGCCTACGAATTTTATTACTCCGGCGAGATGGGGGATGAGTTTTCGCTCGCATCTTCGCTTGAAAGCACGCGTTAAATGCTGTTGCGTTTACTGCTCCGCTCGGCGCCGTCGCGCCTGTGCAAGTCTTTCAATCGAAGATGCTCGCTTCATTTGTTAAATACGAGTCAAATTCAAAAGAATTTTTGTTGTCATCCCGGGCAAACGGGACCCCAGGTTGATTGTAATTGATATTTTTGTTAAGATTTTGCTGTTGCCCTGTTAGCTCAGCTGGTAGAGCAGTCGCCTCTTAAGCGAACGGTCGGGGGTTCAACTCCCTCACAGGGCACAAAAAAATTACGGCAGGAGCCGTTTTTTTTGTGCCCTGTGAGCAAGGCGCCTGCGCGCTTTGCGTAGGGAGTTGAACAGCGGAGCCATGTTTCTTCAGTAGAAGAAACGAGCGGGCTGGTGCCCAGACAAAGTTTTTTGACGAAAAAACTTTAGTCGCGGGAAACTCCCTCACAAGTTTTAAATAGCTATGGACCAGAATTTATACCTAACTCCCGTCCATGTTTTGAATTTTCCCGTATTTTTGCTAGTATCTATATGTTCAATGCCGAGGTGGCGAAATTGGCAGACGCACTAGCCTTAGGAGCTAGCGGGGTTAAACCCATGGAGGTTCAAGTCCTCTCCTCGGCACACATGAAATTCTAATGTCAAAGACGATCGAGCAAATCTATTCGAATTATAAGATAATGCCGGAATTGAGACGGCATCAGTTGCGTGTGGCCGGAGTAGCTGAACAGATATGCCTAAAAAGCTCTGGAGTTGATGGGGTTGCAGTAGTCACGGCTTGTCTGCTCCATGACATGGGGAACATCATTAAATTTGATTTAGCGCACTTTCCCGAATTTACGGAACCATTGGGTTTTGAATATTGGGAAGGGGTCAAGAAGATGTTTATTGATAAATACGGGGCAGAGGAACATCAGGCCACTTTAAAAATAGCGAAGGAGATCGGTGTTTCAGAAAAGATAATTACCTGTATGAAATCTATAGGTTTTTCGCACACATCAGAAAATATTAGTTTTGATATTTCGATGGAGAGAAAGATCTGCGCCTATGCCGACCAGAGAGTTGGACCGCATGGAGTCGTTTCGACTGAGGAAAGACTCTCTGATGGACGAAAAAGGTACGGAAGCCCGAAAGAGCGTGATTGGGGGAAATATGAAGATCTTTGTTTGAATTTGAGTCTTTTGGAAAATCAGGTCTTAGAAAAAACGGGTATCGGGCCGGTAGATATTAGTGATAAATCTATCTCTGAATATATGGAAAAATTGAGTTCGACTGTTCTGGAATAGCATTGGACAATCTCACTCCTGGCGTGTAGAGTGGCTAAAGACTACCAAGGAGGTGAAAAATGAATATACCGCGGGAAAACATCTTGCGCGGGGTGGTGCGATTGGCGCGGGGGAGATTGGCGAGTGGAGCGGAAATTGATTTTCTGGTTCTGAGCTGGGGAGTTATGCCAGAGCTGGAATTTTTTTCCGGTTCAATTGAGGAGATAGCCTTTGTATCGGAATCTATTCGACCCGAGTTTCGGGAATTCGTCCTTATCTACGAGCTCGAGCTTATGGGGTTGAACGGCTCAAGACCTGAACAGTGTGTCGAAGTGCTTAGGGGTGAACTGGAATTGGTTCCACCTTGCGCCCGTATGGAATATCTTGAGTTTCGCTACTGTTTTTTTGAAGAATTGATCAATCAATTTCAAACTTCTGCTTCGCCGGAAAAACTTGCGGAATGGAGTGAATGTTTGAAGTATCTCCATCCTATTGCGTGGAGGATAAGCTGATAGCCGCCCAGCATGTAGGCGGCTTTTTTATTTGTGCCCTAGGCTCCTTGAGAAATAATGTATATTAGGATCATTAATGCCATTCCTATGTTGAGATATATCCTAGTAATTCTAGGTCGACTACCACGAATTAACAGAATAGCCCCCATCGTTGCAATAAGCAGAGCTGGCCAGGTGATTAGTGAAATTTTAGCAATTATAACTAAGCCTATTAGAATCGTGCTGGCGGCAATGGTCCTTGATTTTTTATCACCAATTGCCAGAGGAATTGTCCATTTGTATTCTATATCTATCTGTTTATCATCAAGGTCTTTTGTGATTTCTCTCCCAAAGATTATAAAGGCTGAAGACAAAAATATTAATATTATAGTATTGTTTTTATCAACATTCGTCCCTAATGCTAAGAGGACTGGGCTCGCTGAAGTAAAGGCAACAAGCATGATGGGGGTCAGTGGGATTTTTCGAAACTCTGAATAAATTAGACCAAGCAGAGCCATTATTACAAGAACGATGCCAGCGGATCGTTCTTGTAATAATGTAATGAGAATTAATATACAAGCGCCGGTCCAAAAGATTAACAAGAATACCAAGAAAATATTTGGGTGTTGAGTCGCTAAAAGCTTACCCTTATGACTATCGTGACATCTGTCACGATAGTCATTCTGCAACATTGTTGCACTTGCTATAAATAGGACAGATATTACTGCTGGCCATAGAATACTAATGCCAGAGGCTCTAAAGCCGACAATGGCTAGAAGGCTAGCTAAAAAACATACTGGCAGACGGAGAGGTTTGATCCATGTGGTCACGGTAGATTTTACCTTTTGGTCTATGATTTCTCCTTTATTGCCGTGACTTCAATCTCAATTTTTGCACCCTTACGCGTCATGGCGCTTACTTCTACTAACGTGCTAACCGGTTTGCTGTTGGCAAAATATTTATCACGAATAGCGGATACTTTATCGAAGTCGCTGATGTCTGTTAAGAAAATCTGGGCTTTAACCACATCATCAAGCGTAGCTCCAGCACAGTTCAAGATTTTTTCTAATTGTTCAAAAATATATTCTGTCTGTTCGACAACGTCGTCCGTGACAGCTTCGTTGTTTTCGTTTTTAGCAATTTGCTGACCGGATACAAAAATCAATTCTGAATCACCAAGATCAATTTTAATTGCTGGTGAATAAAACCCGCGAGTTTCTTGCCAGCCGTCTGGGTATATTGATTGTTTTGTCATCATTTTGTGCCCGGGGTCGGAATCGAACCGACACGAGATTTCTCTCACTCGATTTTAAGTCGAGGCTGTCTACCAGTTTCAGCACCCGGGCATTTTTCTTTTTCAATTCAACTTGAGGCTGGGGCAAGAATGTCTTGGAAACCCACGGTTTTCCAACGGCTCCGCCTGCCTTCCTCCACGGGGAACTATCGTTCCCCGACCCCCTCCAACGGCTCCGCCCCAAAAATTAATTTGTTTTACAAATTAATTTGAGGCCTGGGGCGGAATCGAACCGCCGTATAAAGCTTTTGCAGAGCTTTGCTTTACCACTTAGCAACCAGGCCAGTTGTTTTGTAGAAACGGTTACATTCTAACCTTTATTGATGAGTTCATCAATATGCTGGCGATGCTTTTCTCCGCGGTCGATCTCAACCTCGAGGAAGGGTAAAATACCCAGTTTTCCTTTTTCTTTTAGAAATTCTCTAAGTTCTCCGCGCTGACGTTTGGCAAAGTTAAGAGCCTCAGCTTCTTTTTCGTCGGGGAGAACGGAGATGTAGATAGTTGCTCTTTTTAGGTCATCGGATACTGTGCAGTTTGTGACCGTAATTAAGGAAGCGCCGTTGGACTGGTAATTTAAAAACTCGGCCGAGAGCTGAGAAATTAACGAGACATATTTTTCCGATTTATGAGCCATTGAAATAAGTGTGTTAGAGTCGAATGTCGAGTTTCAAGTATTAATGCGAATCTGAATTAAATGCGTATTTTACTTGACTCTTGACTCTCGACACTTGAAATTACTTTAAGGTTACTTCTATTGCTTCGATATAATCACCTGGGGCCATGGTCATTTTTGAGTCGATCTCGGCGCCGAACTGAGTGCCCTCTTCTACTTGGGCGATTTTGATCTTCATTTCCTGCAGGTCTAGGATCTTGCCAGAACCGATCACGGTGTCGTGGCGCATAATCTTAACTTCTGAACCACGTTTGATCACCCCCTTAGTCACTTGTCCGCCGATGATTTGTTTGTCGCGATTTTGCGCAAAAACTTTCAGGATCTTGGCTCGGCCGGTTATTTCTTCCACTTTTTCCTTCGGGGTGCGGGCTTTTACTTCCTCCGCCAGCCATTCGGATAATTTGTAGATAATGTCGAAGGTCTGAATCTTGAAACCGAATTTTTCTGCCAGATCGGTTGCCGAGTGATCAACTTTTACATGGAAGCCTAAGATGATCGAATCGGGCGAGGAGCTGGCTACCTTGGCATCGGTTTCAGCGATTGTTCCGACACCGGTTCCAACCACAGACAGAAACACCTTAGCAGTGGAAAGTTTGGCCACTTCTTTTGTTACCGCTTCCAAGGAACCAGAGACATCTGTCTTGATTATCAGCGGGATCATGACGAAGCCGACATTGGATTCATTATTGAAAGCGGGCTTAACAACGGCGGTTGGAGCGACCAATTTTGAAACAAAAGAATCAAGATCTTTTTTATTGGAAAAGGCGGTGAACGAAGAGCCAACTTCGGGGATTTGGGCGAAACCGAAAATGCGGACAGGGGAGGAAAAGGTCGCCTCTTTGATATCGCGTCCGGCAAAGTCTTCGATTTTTTTGATTTTCGCTATATTTTTCCCAACCGCTACGAAGTCGCCAGCATGAAGGGTGCCATTTTTGATAATCAAAGTCGCCGTAACGCCCGATTTGGGATCAAGATTAGCTTCCAGAACAAAACCGGTGGCAGGAATACTGGAATCGCCTTTAAGTTCCTCCACTTCAGCTACCAGAAGCATCATATCGAGCAATTCATCGACTCCTGTGCCAGCCTTGGCCGAAATAGCCACCCAAGGAATATTTCCGCCATAGCCTTCTACTAAGATACTGGCTTCTGCCAACTGTTGTTTGGTGCGCTCGATGTTGGCATTCGGTCGATCAATCTTATTGATTGCTACGATGAACGGAGTTTTGGTTTCGGCAATGGATTTGTAGGCTTCGATCGTTTGTTCTTTTACCCCTTCTTCCGCGGACACAATCAATACGGCGATATCAGCGATAGATGCTCCGCGTTCGCGAACACCAGAAAAGGCTTCGTGTCCCGGGGTATCCAAAAAAGTGATCTTCTGTTCTTTGCCGGTGGCCGTTTTGTGGATGACTTCGTAGGCGCTGATGTGCTGAGTGATACCTCCGGCTTCTCCGGCCACCACATTGGCCTTACGGATGAAATCAAGCAAAGTAGATTTGCCATGGTCAATATGCCCCATGATGGCAATCACGGGCTGTCTTTCCACTGAAGAGGATTTTTGGTTTTTTTCAGGCATAGAATAAAAGGCAGACGGCCTTAGACCTTGACATCTTACATCTTTTAGCGGGCTTTGTCGATTGCCTGCTTTTCTTCGTCGGAGAGTTCGTATTCGGAAGCGTATTTTACTATTGGTTTGGCATAGACGCTCATCTTGTCACGTGAATAGAGGCTGGAGACGATTGCGCCGTTGCCGTTTTCGTCCAAGAAACAAATGGCGAAACTTTGGTTACTGCCTTGATCCGGAAAGGGATTGAAGCGGACAACTTGGACTTTTTGAATACTACGCTTGAGCCGTTCCTCCATCTTTATTATGTAGTTCTCAACATCCGTCGCGCGCGTGTCCAAATTCTCCATTCCTTTTACTAAATTGCCGATGGCGTCTTCCATATCCGAGCCGTTCTTGCCCAAAAGCGTCCGGCGCAATCGGCCATTGAGACGAAAAATTTCCGCCACTAAAAGTCCGACGACGGCGATGAGAGCATAGATGAGGTATGAGTCAAAGGAAATGGGCATAACAAAATAAGTTAAAAATTATGCCACTAGTATAAGCTTAATTGGTTTAAATCGCAAAAGTTGAAGGTAAAAAATTTGACACCTGATTGTTAAAATGGTAAAAGATTTGAGGACAATGCAATACTATCGGAAGGGGAATAACATGAGCAGTTTTTTTGCAGAAGGGTGTAAAGATGTCCATAAGAAGTGCAAAGACTTCGTGGATAAGCTTGTCGGGGAGGGAAAATTGACCCCGGACGAAGCTTGCACGATTCAGGGCTTTGTTACGAGTATGGAAGCGCAGGCGCGGGCGGATGGAGCCGCCGACGGCACCTCGAGTGTCACCGCTCTGCTCTCCAAACAACTCGGATCTCGAGGAATGTGATGTTTTGTTGGAATAAAAAATCCCAGAGTGACTGTTCAAAGCCCCCTGGGATTTTATTTTGCTGGATAAATGAGCTTGGTTGTGTCAAAATGCGGGAATGTTCAAAAGAGCTAAAAAGCGAATATATTTGGACACAGCCGCCAGCACCCCAGTTGATTCGCGGGTGCTTAAGGCGATGATGCCTTTTTTATCGAAAGATTTCGGTAACCCTTCGAGTTTGCACAAGGAAGGAGTGGAAGCACAAAAGGTTGTTGAGGACGCCCGTAAAAATATCGCCGGTGTTTTGGGCGCTCATGCTGATGAAATTGTTTTTACGAGTGGGGGGACGGAGAGCGATAATTTGGCGATTTTGGGTGTGGCGCGAGGGCTACTGGTGAAGAACAAAATTTCTAAACCCGGACATATTATCACGACATCGATCGAACATCGGGCGGTGCTTGAGGCTTGTGAGAAGTTGGAACGCGAGGGTTGGGAGTTAACCTATTTGCCGGTAGATAAAGAAGGCGTAGTCGATTTGAAGGCCCTCAAAGAGGCTCTACGACCAGACACAGTACTCGTTTCGGTGATGTATGCCAATAATGAAATAGGCACGATTGAGCCGATAAAAGAGGTAGCGAAAATATTAAGGCATTGGCGAAAAAATCCCCTCCTGCCTGAGGAGGGGTTAGGGGGTGGTGGGAGCAAAAGCCAGTCTGAACTCGACCGTACCACCCCGGCGGGTACGCCACCCCTCCTATCCCAGGAGGGGATAAATATGGAGAGGCTACCCTATTTTCACATTGACGCTTGTCAGGCTCCGCGATTTCTACCTCTCGGAGTGGAACAGCTGGGGGTGGATTTAATGACAATCAATGGTTCGAAAATCTACGGTCCGAAAGGAACGGGAGTTTTATTTGTTAAAAGGAATACTTTTGTTGAACCGATTGTTTATGGCGGAGGTCAGGAGCGGGGACTGCGATCAGGGACGGAAGATGTGGCCGGAATAGTTGGCCTCGCCAAGGCACTGGAAATTGCTCAGGTGGAGCGCGAGAAAGAATCGGCAGAACTTACTGCCTTGCGTGATTATTTTATCGAAGAGCTGAAAAAAATTTCCGGGGTAACAATCAATGGCTCTTTAATCGATCGTTTGCCGAATAATGTAAATGTTACAGTCGACGGCCAATTCGGTGAACTGATGGTCTTGCGTCTCGATGCCAAGGGGATTGCTTGCTCGACCGGCAGTGCTTGTTCGGCCCACCATAAAGATGACTCCCATGTTATAATTAGCTTGGGAAAGACCAAGACTGATGCCGATAATACTCTCAGGTTTACTCTTGGACGTGATACGACAAAAAAGGATATCGATTACACTGTAAAAGTAATTAAGGAGATTTTGGAGAAAAAAGACGTTAGTATTTAGGGTGTCATTCCGGGCTTGACCCGGAATCCAGGAACAAACCACAAAATCTAAAATACAAACCTAGATTCCCGTCTGCACGGGAATGACACGAGTAAACATTTGTACCCATTCGTATTTATTCGCATAATTCGTATATTGGTATGTCAAACTTCGAAATCCCCTCATTGCCGTATAAGTACACCGATCTCGAACCCTATATAGATGAGGCGACGATGAAAGTTCATCACCTCAAACATCATCAGACCTATGCCGACAAGCTCAATGCGGCTCTCGAAAAGCATAAAGAATTGGAAGAGATGGATTTACGTGAATTAATCTATAAAGTGGAAAAGAAACTTCCGGAAGATATTCGTACGGCGGTGATCAATAACGGCGGGGGTTACCTCAATCATTCGTTTTTCTGGACAGTCTTGGACCAACCAAAAGATAAAGATAATAAACCGGACGGTACGACGATCGGCGTGGCACTGGAAGATCAGTTTGGCAGTTTTGATGAGTTTAAGAAGCAGTTCATTGATAAGGCCCTTAGTTTGTTCGGCTCCGGCTGGACCTGGCTTTTGATCGGTAAAGACGGAAAGCTAGTTATCGAAAATACCTCTAACCAAACCTTGCCCCTTCCAGAGACTCCCGCTCTGTTTGCACTCGATCTCTGGGAACACGCGTACTATCTTAAGTATCAGAACCGCCGGGCGGAGTATGCAGAAGCCTTTTTTCACGTCGTAAATTGGAAAGCGGTAGATGCTCTTTTGAAACAATCAGGAGTAAAGCCTGCCGAGAATAAGGCTTAATAAAGCCACATTTTAGCTTATCTGGCTGTTTTGGCCGTTTTGACATATGGGTCAAAAAGTTATATGATGCACGAAACAGAAGCTTTTAGCTGGTAGCTTGATAGCTTTTAGCTTCAAATTCGATTTGTATTCAAGCTAAAACCTAAAACCTAAAAGCGGTAAGCTTAAAAATATATGCCTCCATTCCAACATTTCACAACCAAAGCCAAAGAGGCGATTCGCAAGTCGCACGAGTTGGCCATTGAACGCGGACAAAATCAGGTCAATCCGATGCACCTTTTGGCGGCGCTTTTGTTGCAAGACGACAGTATGGTCTTGACCATTTTTGACAAGCTGGAAGTTGACTCGATCATGCTGACCGATTTTTTGCTGGATACGCTTGATGGTCCGGAAACGGGAAATGTGTCGGCTCCGTCATATCAAATATATCTCACTCCGGAATTGGTAGGAGTACTTGATACTTCCGCCAAGATTGCCGGTAATATGCACGACGATTTTGTCTCAACCGAGCATTTGCTTTTGGCACTGCTTGATGTGCCATCTCCGGCCGGTGATACGCTTAATCGTTTTCATGTAACACGAGAAAATGTATCGAAAGTACTCGAAGAAATTCGCTCCAACAAGACTGATATCGTCGATCATTCGAAAAAGAACAAGGCAATCGATAAATATACCAAGAATCTGACTGAGCTGGCACAGAAAGATAAACTTGATCCGGTGATCGGCCGGGAAAACGAAATTCGCCGAGTAATGGAGATCATTTCACGCCGGACAAAAAATAATCCGATTCTAATTGGCGAACCGGGGACTGGTAAAACAGCTATTGCCGAAGGTTTGGCGGTGCGAATAGCCAAAGGCGACGCGCCGGAATCGTTGCGCGATAAGCAGGTTGTTTCTCTTGATCTTGGCTTGCTCCTGGCCGGTACAAAATATCGCGGGGAGTTTGAAGAGCGTTTGAAAAATATCATCAAAGAAATCGAAAAATCCAACGGTAAAATTATTCTCTTTATAGATGAGATTCATACGATTGTGGGCGCCGGCGCCGCGGAAGGCGCGATCGATGCTTCGAATATGTTGAAGCCAGCTTTGGCTCGTGGCGACCTGCGCGCGATTGGGGCAACTACTCTCAAGGAATATCAAAAATATATTGAAAAAGATCAGGCGCTAACTCGTCGCTTTCAACCGGTGTTAGTGGAAGAGCCATCGCCGGAAGATGCGATTACTATTTTGCGTGGAGTAAAAAGCCGGTATGAGATTCATCACGGCGTGCGCATTACCGACGACGCGATTGTTTCGGCGGTTACTCTTTCGGCTCGTTATATCTCCGATCGTTTCTTGCCGGATAAAGCGATTGATTTGATCGACGAGGCCGCTTCGGCTCTGCGTTTGGAACTGGAAAACAAACCAGTGGCTTTGGAAGAAGCTCATCGCAAGATCATGACTTTGGAAGTGGAACGTGAAGCTCTTAAGAAAGAGGTGGAATTGAGCGACGACAATAAAGAAGCCAAGTCGCGCATCAAGAAGATCGAAAAAGAGATCGGCGATCTGAAAGAAGAAACGGGGGAATTGGAATTGCGCTGGAAGAACGAGAAACAGACGATTGCTGAACTGCGCGATATAAAGGAAAAATTGGAAGCCTTCCGTTTGGAGGCGAATCAGGCTGAACTGCGTGTGGACCTGACTCGGGCCGCCGAGATTCGCTATGGCCAGATTCCATTGCTTGAAAAGGAGTTGTCTTCCCGCGAGACCCGTTTGAAAAAATTGCAGGCCTCCCGAAAAATTTTGAAAGAAGCGGTCACGGCCGAAGAAGTGGCCAAGGTGGTTTCGCGCTGGACTGGCATTCCAGTAATGAAAATGCTCGAAGAAGAAGTGGATAAGTTGGGCCGGATGGATGAAGAACTGCGCAAGCGGGTTCGTGGTCAAGATGAAGCGATTAAGGAGATTGCTGAAGCGGTCAAACGCTCGCGGGCGGGGATTAGCGATCCAGATAAGCCGATCGGCTCGTTTATTTTTCTTGGTCCGACCGGCGTGGGTAAAACCGAGCTGGCCAAAACTTTGGCTAAGTTCATGTTCAATGATGATAAGGCTTTAGTGCGCGTCGACATGTCCGAGTATATGGAAAAGTACTCTGTTTCCAAACTGATCGGTTCGCCTCCTGGTTATGTTGGCTACGACGAGGGCGGTTCGCTCACGGAAACTGTGCGTCATCGACCTTATTCAGTGCTTCTCTTCGACGAGATCGAAAAGGCTCATCCGGAAGTCTTCAATATTCTACTGCAAGTTCTGGATAATGGCCGATTGACCGATTCCAAGGGGCGGGTGGTGAATTTCAAAAACACGATCATTATTTTGACTTCGAATCTTGGAAGTGAGTATATCACTAGACTTCAGAAGATTGGTTTTCGCCATAATGCTGAGAAGACCGCTTTTGCCGATGTGAAAGATAAGATAATGGAATCGCTCAAAAATAGTTTTCGGCCGGAATTCTTGAATCGTTTGGATGCCGTGATTGTTTTTAATCCATTATCGGAAGAGGTAATTCGTGAAATCGTAGAGATTCAGGTGGGTCTGGTTCGTTACCGTCTGCGCGAGAAGAATATTACTTTAGAGGTTTCGCCAGAAGCGATCAGCTACTTGGCGAAGGAGGGCTACAGTCCGGAATACGGTGCCCGTCCACTAAAACGCTTAATCCAGAGTAAGATTCTCAACCCCGTAGCCGAATACATCATTGCCAAGAAAGTCGGCGGGGGGAGTGCCGTAGTAGTAACGATCAAAGATGGCTTACCATTGATCGATATCAAGCAGACTACACGGGGCAAACGAGTACCGGCCCAAGGACGCAATTCTCAATTGAGCAAAAAATAATTGGGTAGGTTACAGGTGTCAGGTTATAGCTTTCAGCTTTAGATTAAAGATAATACATAAAAAGCGGACAACCTGTCCGCTTTTTATGTCATTCCCTCGCAGGCGGGAATCCAGATTTTGTTTGCCCAACTTGTATTTTTATGCAATAATGATATCGTTAAATTTGTTTTACTCTTGACGCGCAGGTGTCAGAGTGGTCAATTGATCTTGACTGTAAATCAAGCGCCTCCGGGCTACGCAGGTTCGAATCCTGCCCTGCGCACAAAAAAAGAATCGCCGAAAAGCGATTTTTTTGTGCGGAGGGAGCAAGCCAACTGCTTGGCTTGCGTCAGGATTCGAAGAGCTTCTCCCATATTTTTGAAGATGTACTCATCTGAAAAAATGGGAAAGTTGAACCGTCCATGTAATGGAAGAATCCTGCCCTGCGCACACGAAATAAAGATGCCCCGAAGTTGGAAAACTTCGGGGCTTTCCTTTTACCGTCATTGCTGCTATAAAATATAGGGTTTGTTCCGGTTTTTTAAATTTGAAGAAACGAGGTATTGAAGGTATGGACAAGACATCGGTAGTAGTTAGTGGATTGCCCGGCCAGATGGCCACCTTGCTGGCCAAAGCGATCGAGAAAAGTCCGGAGTTTGATTTGCTCCCTTGGGCCCTTACTGGCGAGGATGTCCCGGACAATTTTGTGGGGGAGATCACACTCTTCCACCCGGGTGAACGAGAAGAATCGGTAAAGACGATTCACGAAATGTGTGGGCCGTTCGTCGTCGTCGACTTCACTCATCCCAGCGCGGTTAATGGCAACGTCGAGTTCTATTGTCGGCATGATCTGCCGTTCGTGATGGGTACGACTGGCGGTGATCGGCTGGCTCTGGCGCGGACAGTGGAGGGATCAAAGATCCCGGCCGTAATTGCGCCCAATATGGCCACCCAAGTTGTGGCGCTCCAGGCCGCGATCGGGTATATGGCCGAGACCTTTCCGAGCGCCTTTTCCGGCTTTGAGTTAAAAGTTACAGAAAGCCATCAGCAGGGAAAGGCGGATACCAGCGGGACGGCCAAGGCCCTTATCGATTACTTTCGCCAACTCGGGGTTCCATATGACGTTGGCGACGTCGAGATGATTCGCGATCCGGCCCAACAGCTCGCGATGGGAATCAAGGAAGAACACTTGAGTGGTCATGGCTACCATACCTACCGCCTGAACTTGCCCGGTGGAACGATGCAGTTCGAGTTTGTCCACAACATCGGCGGTCGCCTGCCTTATGTTATGGGCACCATGAAGGCGCTATCGTTCCTGGTCAAACAAGTTGAAGCAGGGGTCCAAGGCAAGGTCTTTTCGATGATCGACGTGTTGAAGGCGGGTTAGTTTTGGCGGTCTCCGTGAGGTCTGAGGTTGAAGAAAATAAGGCGGGTTCTCTTCGGAGTTTCCCGCCTTTTCTAACAAATGAGTTTGATTTTTTGCCCCAAGCCTTTCTGTTGTGCTAAAATATGCCCAATGTTATACAAACGATATATTCTCGTATTTTTATTTTTATCCCTTTTTATTTTTCCTCGTTTTGCTGGGGCGCAGGATTTTAATAAAATTTATTATTATACCGAAGGTAAGAAATCCCTGGCTTCATTCCAGAAGAATGCCAAGGATATCGACATTGTCGCTCCACAAATTTATTCCGTAAATTCAGCCGGCGATCTGAAAGGCGGTCCAAATGATGATTTCATGCTGACTGTGGCCAAGTATCACGTAAAAGTGATGCCTCTTATTGTAAATGGTGGTTTTAGTTCAACAACGCTCGGTAAGATTCTTGATGATCCAGCAGTCCAAGACAAAATCATCAAACAAATGATCGCTGAGGCAAAAAATTACGGTTACATCGGCTGGCAATTCGATTTTGAGCAAATGACTTCCGATTATCGTGATCGTTATTCCGCTTTTGCCAAGCGTGCCTATCCGGAATTGAAGAAAAATGGCCTTATTTTTTCGGTGGCAGTCATTGCGCAGTATTCGCTTAATTCGGCTGACTATCCAAAAAATCTCTGGTATCGGGTGATTGGAGCGTACGACTATAAAGTTTTAGGTCAGAACTCGGATTTCCTAAGTATTATGTCCTACGATCAAGCTGATTCGACTGGACCTGTGGCCAGTTTGCCGTGGGTCAAAAAAGTGATCAAATTTGCGATCACTCAAGTTCCAGCCAAGAAACTTTCCTTAGGCATCCCGTTCTATTTTTGGAAATGGGATGTTAAGACGGGTAAATTGGTGGATATTGGCGGATATGGGCGGGTGGCGGAGTTGTCGGACCGGCAAGTGCTAAAATGGGGCTGGGATCCGGAACTTCAAGTAGCCTATGTCAATTATATGAAGGACAAAAAGAAATATACGGTCTGGTATGAAAATGCCAAGAGTTTTAGTCGTAAACTTGATCTGGCGATGCTTTACGAAATGCACGGGTTCTCAGCTTGGACTCTGGGATTAGAAGATCCTAAAATCTATGGAGTGACCCGCGCCCGGGCGATTTAGGTTCTCCTCCTTCACGAAGGGGGAGTTAGAGGAGGTGGAGTCTCTTTTTAGATTTTTACGTTTTCTCCTAAATGGTCCAACTCTACCCCACCCACCCTCTCGGCTTTCCTCCTGTACGTCGCGGGGAGGAGTCCTTGATTTAATTCTCGTATTAGGTTATAGTAGCCCCATTATGTCACAAGACCAACTGATCAAACTGGCCTGTAAGGAATGCAAACGCATCAATTACTATAGCCGGAAAAACAAAAAACTCGTTGAACGGAAAATTGAATTGAATAAATTCTGTAAGTTTTGCAAAAAACAGACAGCTCATAAAGAAGTCAAGAAATAGTCAAAAGACCCGAACGGGTCTTTTTTCTTGGGGTATTTGTGCTAGAATATCGATTGTTGGGCCTATATTTCAGTGGTAGAATCTTCCTCTCCAAAAGGAAGGACCGGGGTTCGAATCCTCGTGGGCCCGCCCTAATTTAATGAAAAACAAAAGCCGTCAGTATCTTTATTTTCTCGTTTTTTCTCTGTTGGTAACCATCTTGGCGGCTTTTTGGCTTAAGCCAATCACTCGTAAGCCAGTGCCTCTTTCGCCGATAGTTTCGTGTCTGGCTGGTCCAAAGTTTACTGATCATCCTGTGCAAGCTGGCGATGTCTACTTGCGCTATCCCGCTCCTGTTGATTTTTCGGGACAAACCGAAGCCTGGGCCTACCGTTCATTTATTAGGACGAGCGTTGCGCGTGGAGTAAACTATGCCGGCCACTATGTGGTGGCGGAGTGGGGTTGCGGTACCAATTGCCAGGACCATGCGATCATCGATGCGAAAACCGGCAAGATCGTGATGATGGGTTTGAAATCAAATTTTAGTATTGATTACCGAAAAGATAGCACCTTGCTGATCGTTGATTCTCATGGCGGAGATAAGGAAATAGTTTCTCCCCGTTATTTTGTTGTTGAAGGCGGAGCGATTAAATCTTTGTGCGACAATTAAAAGATGGGTAATTAGGAGCTTATATGGGGAACAATAAAATTAGTATTACTGCCGAATTTGTTTCGATAATAAGGTCCAAACAAGATCCGCGTAATCTTTATTTTGTTTCTCCACGCGGATTAAGATTTTACCGATTCGCTAGAATGATCATACCGGACAGGAAACTGAATGAATTATTCGATTGGAGATTAAAAATTTCGAAGGCGATTGACGATGAAATCGACAGTGAAGACCCCAAACAAATTATTGATCTGGCAGGCGGTTATTCTTTGCGTGGCTTCAACTTATGTTTAAAGAGGCCGGATGTGATCTATATTGATTCCGATTTGCCAGCGGTTGTAAAACGTAAGAGGGAAATATTGGAAGAAATTTGCGAGAAAGAAAAAATAACCTATCCAAAAAATTACCTACTAATCCCCATCGATGTTTTAGGTGATAATATTTGGGAAAAGATCAGCCAGGATATTTCTCGAGACGAAAGAACTTTGATAGTAGCTGAAGGGTTGACTACCTATTTTAGTGCGCAGGAGTTTGCGCTGTTTCTTAAAAACGAGCAGTCCTTACTTCGATCTTTTTCACAGGCTAAATTTTTCTCTCATGAACCGATATCCTCCCCAAAGGGTTTCTGGACCTGGTTATTAAGAGGAGTTTTTATAAAACTTTTAGTCCAGACAAAAAGGAGACGAAATTTTGACAGCGTCGACGTGTTTATAGATTATCTCAAATCTTTGGAACTTAGATATGAGGTGGGGCCGGTTATCGGAGATTCCCTGTTTTATTCGTTACTTTCCTAAAAACTTTCCTGTCAATTTTTCCGCTTCGCTTGGTTTCTTGATCCAAACGATTCGTTTGTCTTTTTTAAACCAGGACATCTGGCGTTTGGCGTATTTAAGACTCTCTGATTTGATCGATTCGATCATCTCTGTTTTTGATATTTGTCCGCGCAAGAAGCGCGCAATAAAGCGGTATTCTAATCCGAAATTTTCCAGTCGTCTCCAAGATACTCCGGTTTTTTTCAACTGTTTAACTTCGGCTAACATGCCTTGTTTTAGACGCTTGGAGAGCCTTAGGGTAATCTTTTTATCTAGATTAGGCATATCTGCTTGGAGACCAATTTGTAGGGTATTGTATCGTTCTGTTTTTTTGAGTGGGGGAACGTGTCCTAGGAATTCAGCAATTTCGATCGCCCGGACCAGCCGGCGGGGATTATTTGGGTCGATATTTTTTGCTCGATTTGGATCAAGTTTTTTTAATATAGTGAAAAGTTCGGCTGGAGCTTTTTTATCCAATTCCTTTCTTAATTTCGCATTTGGTGCTACTTCAGGCAGAGCCAGGTCATCGATGATGCTTTGAATATACAAACCGGTTCCTCCAACGATGATTGGCAGTTTACCTCGCGACAAAATTTCCGCGATCGTTTTGTGGGCTAGCTTTTGGTATTGGGCAACAGAATAGGTTCGTTTGGGATCGGCCACATCGAGTAAATGATGGGGGAGGCCCGCCATTTCTTTTTCCGTGATCTTGCCGGAGCCGATATCCATCCCACGATAAACTTGCCGGGAGTCGGCGGAAATAACCTCGCCATTATATTTTTTGGCGAGCTTAACGGCCAGGTCGCTTTTGCCGGAAGCGGTCGGGCCGACTATTACTAGAATTTTAGATTTAGGATTCACCCGCTAGTTGTACAATAAATAGTAAAAAAAAGCCACCCCTAGTCGCGGGTGGCTTATGCCAGAATTTTTCCAGCATTTATCAGTTCAGTTTTCGGAAATGACCAGAGCTTTGAATCCGGCCAGAATCGGAGCCCAGATGCTAAGAGCCAATCTCCCTTGCTTCCATGGCTCGACGAGATTTATAGTGATGACCTCGGCCATGGCTCGAGATTTTTGGCATCTATCGGGTAGAATCAGTTTTTCAACCAACCCGATGACGCAGAGCATCTCGATGCCGTGCGTGCACTCCAGTGCCGCCATTTCCAGATAAACGAGTTGCTCGGCCAAGTTCCTTCTGGAAAACTTGGGGTAAATGACCTTATCCCACCACTCTTCAAGCAGCCGCTTGTTTTCTTTGGCCAGGCATTCCACGACTAAACCCCTTCCTAATGAAAACGCGTCGGCCATGATCAGGGCGTGGTGGCGGTCGGTGTTTTTAAGGATTTCATCGAAAAAGATCAAGGCCGGCGGGTACATATCCTCGTTGTCGCTCTCGACGGCTTCTTTGATGAAAGCGACCATTCGCGAGACCGGACTGATCGAATCATCGGACAGTTTTTTGGCGATCTTGAAGGCTTTTTCGGCATTTCCTTCGGCGCATAAGGCGCGAAGTTGATCGTACATTTTGGTCGCCTCTGGCGATTCATCAGGCATGGCAGTTCTCCTATTCCTGTGGTTTGTATGGACCTAACTGGCCAAACGCTACAACAAAAGGTGGTAAATTGCAACCATTCCGACAACTGGCCACATGGTCAGTTGTCGGAATGGTTGGAGTCTCATTGATTTTTCTACTATTTTAGGTAGAATATAAAAACATCAAATAAATGCCCGGGTGGCGGAATTGGTAGACGCGCACGACTCAAAATCGTGTCTCGCAAGGGGTGGGAGTTCGAGTCTCCCCCTGGGCACAAATAAAAAAGTCTCTTTGACTCTAGCCTGCTTTTATGTTAAACTGCAACTATATAAGGCCCTCAGGCCTATTTCTATTTTTTGAGGAGATTGTTCTTTATGTTGGAATTTCTTATCTTGCGTATTGGTGACAAACGTGGTACCGGCCGTGTCTTGAAGCGGGTTCAGGCATCAGATCCGGTACATGCGTTTACTGTGGCGGGACGCTGTATCCAAAAAGCCTCAAAGCGAGTTGTCGCGGTTGAAGCGGGGACTCCAGCCGCCGAGGCTCTGATGTCCTACATCTGTGAGCCATCATCCGAAACTTATCAACCAGTTGAAGTTTCGGATGAAGATGATGAAGCGGTCGCGTGCTGATGGGGGATATTGGCCAACCGGCCAAAACGAGGGGCTCTCAGGTTTACCTGATCCCCTTTTTCTTTTGTTAATTTTTTTCTCAGATATGCTAAAATAGCAGGGAGTATTTTAAGATTTTAAACATTATGGCCGAAAAGGAAATTCGCCGACAAGATTCGATCTTTTGGATCGATGTCGAAAAGATTAAGCCAAACCCGTTCCAACCGCGAACGGAGTTTAACGAGGATCGTTTGCGCGATCTGGCTGATTCGATTCGCCAGTATGGGGTTCTTCAGCCTCTGGTGGTCACGCGCAAGGATGTAATTCTGGAAGACGGTGGACTGACTTCTGAATATGAACTAATAGCCGGTGAACGGCGTTGGCGCGCATCTAAGATTGCGGGTCTAACCCAGGTTCCAGCGCTGATCCGAACAGGCGATGAAACCGACAAATTGAAATTGGAAATGGCGATCATTGAGAATCTTCAGCGTGAAGATCTGAACCCGATCGACCGCGCGGTAGCATTCAATAAGCTGGCTAATGAATTTGATCTTAAACATGTGGATATTGCCAAACGGGTGGGCAAGAGCCGGGAATATGTTTCTAATTCAATTCGTATTTTAGGTTTGCCTCAAGAAATTTTGGATGCCGTTGTTTCGCGTAAGATCACCGAAGGACATTCCAAACCGCTTCTAATGCTTATCGATCATCCCGAAGAGCAGAATACTTTGTTCCGGGATATTCTTTGCAATCACATTACTGTGCGCGATGCGGAAGCTTTTGCGCGCCGGATCGCCACCGAGAAAGTTCGAAAGCCGGATCGTTTGGTAGAACCGGGGATTCAGGATATTGAACAGCGGTTATCGGAAAAATACGGCACGAAAGTGTTAGTGGAAAAGCGCGAAGATAACGCCGGCAAGGTGACGATCCAATTCTTCTCCGATGAAGACATGAAAAAGATCCTGGCAATGCTGGAGGATTCACGCGGGAGTGATATGTTGGCTGAAATGGCAATCGAAGATTCCGCTTTGCCGACAGACGATCCGATCATTCCGCCGGAAAAACTGGAAGAACCGACTCAACCGGATGAAGACCTATATTTTGTAAAGAACTTCTCCCTGTAAAATCCCTAAATTTGACGCATGCCGGCGTTGCTGCGTTCCGGTGCTCCCTCAATGTACTGCTGCGTACATCTCGGTTCGCTCCTCACTTGCGCCTTGGTCTGCATTCAAATTTTGAGATTTTAACAGAACTCGTCTTTGAATTGCATCCAAAAATGGAGGTTCTAAGAAACCTAATTATGGAAGAAACTAAATACAAAATGCGGGTGGTTAGGGGTGCATTTACGAGTTCAGTCTTGTTAGATAGTCTTGAGCCTAGGGTTATAGAAAAACTCGAAGGTGACGAATGGCAAAGCATTGAATCTATAATTGTTACCAGGGATCAAATTCGCAATTTGCAGGGTTTGATGGTTCATCATTTTGAGGACAATAAAAATCCTTGGTATATGGATGGATATGATATAGAAAATAAAGACAACAAAATTGTTGCTTTTGGTGGTGATGATGGGGAAGGAGGAAAAATTTTTCAGTTCAAAACAGGCGACCAAAATTCAATAGATGCTGTAGTAAAATATGGTACAAGCAAAGGTATCCCATCGGGACAAATGGATTTTATGGATATTGATTTTTGAAACTTGTACTTAGTGGGTTAGAATCGTCAGATTTGGATGCAGGCCGAGGCGCAAGCGAGGCTGGCGACTAAGCTGTACGCAATGGTACTGCGCGGGAGACAATGAGCGTAGCAACGAAGGCGTGCGCCAAATCTGAAGATTATAACTAGCGGCCTAGGATTCGCTGGAAAAAGCTCTGTGTCGCGCTCTTGTCCAAACCAAGGGCGTTTCTGATATGTCTTTTGGCTAGCGAGGTTTTGGCTAAAGGCAACCACTTAGCCGACGGCTTGCTGGTTTTTTTGGTTTCGATCTGGACTGTACATTTATTAGATAGGGGGGTATCGAGCGAAACGAATTTGCCATTCATCCAGGCACCGCTTGCATGGTCGCCAATGTCGGAGTGGATAGCGTAGGCAAAATCGATCATTGTCGAGCCCTTTGGTAGCTCGACAACATCGCCTTTCGGCGTGAAAGCAAAGATCCGATCATGGATAAAATCGGTTTTAAGGGCGCTTAAAAATTCTTCCGAACCCTTTACTTCTTTTTGCCATTCCAAGAGCTCCATAATCCATTCAACGCTTTTTGGTACAGTTTTTTTACTTCCCCCGGATTTTGGTTTACCCGACTCATCATAAAGAACGTGGGCAGTCGCGCCGAACTCGGCTTCGCGTTGCATTGCCTTGGTGCGAATTTGGATCTCTACGATCGAGCCGTCGCCGGTAAAGATTGCCGTGTGAATACTTTGATAGCCGTTTGGTTTTGGATTGGCGATATAGTCTTTAATTTTCCCCGGAACCGGACGCCATTCATTGTGGATTATGCCTAGGACCTGGTAGCATTCTTCGATTGTGTTGACAATAACACGCAAAGCCGAGATATCATAGATCTCGTCCATATCCATATTCTTGCGCTTCAACTTAGCCCACAAACTATATAGGTATTTGATCCGGTAATCGATGGTGTAGTCTTTGCATTCGCGTTTAGTTAGAAGGGTTTGTAAAACACGATAGACTTTTTCCAAGCGCTTGATCGTTTCTCTCCCTTTCGTTTTGCGCAAGGCGACAACCTTTTTATATTCTTCCGGATAGGCGTAGGGGAAACTGGCATCTTCTAAGAGCCCCTTCATTTTCCACATCCCCAAGCGGTTAGCGAGTGGAGCATAGATTTCCAATGTTTCCAGCGCAATTCGTTTTTGTTTTTCTGGCTCGACATATTGCAGGGTGCGGACATTGTGAAGCCGGTCGGCTAGTCGAATGATAATTACGCGAATGTCTTCCGCCATGGCGACGAATAATTTGCGCAGACTTTCCACGTGCCTAACTGCGCCTTGATATTTTAACTCGCCCAGTTTAGTTACGGCATCCACCATAAAGGCCACTGTTTTGCCGAACTCCTTTTCAATTGTCCCGAGCGATACCCCGGCATCTTCAACGGTGTCGTGGAGAAGGCCGGCGGCAATACTCTCTGCGTCAGCTCCAAAACCGCCTAGGATAAGAGCCACATTGAACGGGTGGATGAAGTATGGTTCGCCGGATTTCCGTCTTTGACCTTCGTGCGCTTTTTGGGCAAATGCAAAAGCGCGCTCGATTAGAGCCTTATCTTTTTGCTCGGGGTCCTTCATTAAAGCAAATATCTCCTTGGGGTCTAGAAGTACCATTTCATCATCTTGTCATAAAACGAGAAAGTTCGCTAGTAAAGGAGATAGATAAATAGGTGACTATTCTTTACGACCGTAAAGAATAGTCACCTAGGGGTAGAAAAATATCACCTATGGAATTATGTTTTTCTTATGCATACGGGAATCCGTGCATATTTGTCTGTGGATGATCGTTAATTGCAATTTTCTATAAGGGAGGGTATTCTTGGGGTAAGTATTTTATCAAATTAAAGAGAAAATTATGGCAGAAAAATTGAATTTGTCACCGGATGCACAAGAACCGGCCGAAGGAAGAATTGAAAGTGAGGGTGAGAAAATTTCCAGGCACGATGTTGAAATGTTGGTTTCTTGGTTTCGAAGTATTTTAGAGGATGAAATGTCCGAATGTTCGCGTCTTAATAATCATCGTGGTGAAGTAACTAAAACTTCAGCATTGCTCTCTGTACAAGGACACGAGTTCCTGGGAAAATTACAAAATCTACTAAGGTTGTTTGATAGAGGTGCAAATGATTTATTAAAGAAGAGTGACTCGGAGTCTGGTGGAAAATGATAATGTAATATCTATACAAAAGAAAAGCCCTCAAATAAAGGGCTTTTCTTTTGTATTTTTGTATTGTCATTCCTGCCTGCGCAGGAATGACAGCTTCACTAGCTAGATTTAAGTTGTTTCTTTAACCTCCACTAATTTATGCGGGTTGTGATTGGGGCAAAGTTTATCTGAGCATCGTTCGGGAATGCGCTTGGTCCCCTCCATCATTAAATGCCCACAGGGGCCGTATTCGCGCGGGTATTGGCAAAGTGCGCCTGTTGGTTTCGCTTTAATTATATTTTTACACTTTGGATAGTTGGAACAGCCGTAGAAGATGCCGAAACGTCCGCGTTTTTCTACCATCGTGCCGGCTTTGCATTCTGGACACTCCACGCCGGTATCCCCGGGATTAGTGCCGTCGGCGTTCTCTGATTTGCGAATAAATTTACATTTAGGATAACGACTACAGGCGATAAACATTCCAAACCGGCCTTCGCGCTCCACTAGTTCGCCCTCTCCGCAGTCTGGGCATTTCTCACCGATTTCTTTCGGGGCGGCCAGTTCGGTGCCGTCGATCTTGCGGGCGCCCACACAATCCGGGAACTTGGCACAGCTGTAGAATCTTCCACTGCGTGATAGCTTGATGATCATTGGCCCACCACAAACGGGGCATTTGATGTCGGCCGGCGCTTCGCCCAGGTCAGAAATTTTAGGGATATCTTTTTTCGAGTCCACTTCTTTTTTGAACGGTCCGTAAAAATCTTTCAAGGTTTTGAGGTAACTGCGTGTTCCATTGGCAATCTCGTCCAATTCGTCTTCCATTTCCGCGGTAAATTTGTCGCTAATATACCCCTCGAAATATTGCGACAGGAAATCGCTGACCACTTCGCCGGTATCGGTTGGCATTAGCGCGCGTTGTTCTTTTGCTACATAACCGCGATCGATGATCGTTTTAATGATCGAAGCATAGGTGCTCGGTCGTCCGATTCCGCGTTTTTCCAGTTCTTTGACCAAGCCGGCTTCGGTAAAGCGGGCTGGCGGTTCGGTTTCTTTGCCAGTTGAAGTGATCTCTTCAAGTTTGAGCGGATCACCCACTGCGAGTTTCGGTAAAAGAACGTCTTCACCGGCTGAGCGGGGATCGGCTTTGAGCCAGCCGTCGAAAAGAACACGGGAGCCGGTAGAAGCGAATACTGGTATAGATTTATCTTCCGCTAAAGCTTCAATGCGGGTGCGCATAATATTTGCGTCGCTCATTTGGCTAGCGACGGCGCGCGCCCAAATTAGATCGTAAAGTTTTTGTTCTTGTGCACTTTGGCTGACTTTCAATTTTTCCACATGGGTCGGACGGATGGCTTCGTGGGCTTCTTGAGCATTCTTGCTTTTGGTCGCAAAGGTGCGCGGACTGGCATAGTTGTCACCATATTTAGATTTAATGAGATTGCCGATCTCGGTCATGGCAAAAGTTCCCAGGTTGGTGCTGTCGGTACGCATATAGGTAATGTGTCCGGCTTCGTAGAGTTTTTGAGCCAAACGCATGGTGATGGAGGGGGAATAGCCCAAACGACTGGAGGCAACTTGTTGTAGGGTGCTGGTGGTGAATGGTGGACGAGAGGCACGCTTGGCTTCTTTTTCTTCCACGGCTGAAACCGTCCAGTTGGCCGTTTTGGCTTTGGCCACGATCTCGTCGGCTTCTTTTTCCGTTTTTGGTTCAACTTTGCAAGTGAAGGGAATTTTTTCAGTTTGGTTCGCCTGTCCTGAGCTTGTCGAAGGACTCTTTATTGATTCGATCACCCAAAAGGCGATCGGTTCGAAGGCGCGAATTTCTTTTTCTCGTTCGACGATCATCCGGAGAGCGGGGGATTGAACCCGGCCGGCTGAAAGGCCATAGCGGAGCTTTTTCCAGATCAGTCCCGACAGATCGTAACCGAAGATACGGTCTAAAACGCGCCGGGCTTCTTGGGCTTGGCGCAGATCTTCATCGATCGCGCGAGGATGTTTGATCGCTTCTTGTACGGCATCCCGAGTGATCTCATGGAAAACAACTCTCTGGGGATCTTTCAGTCCGATCGCTTCCTTGATATGCCAAGCGATAGCCTCGCCTTCGCGGTCGGGGTCAGTCGCCAGTAATATTTCGCTAGCTTTTTTAGCTAAAGTTTTCAGCTCGCTGACCACTTTTTCTTTGCCGGGAGAGATTTCATAGAAGGGGACAAAACCGGCGGGAATGTCGATCGCTTTTTTGCTGGATTTCGGAAGATCACGAATATGCCCGATCGAAGCTCGGACAGTATATTCATCGTTGAGATATTTACTGATTGTTTTGGCCTTGGCCGGGGATTCTACTATCAGTAGTTTTATTTTTTTGGAAGCTGATGGCATAAGTTAAAGTTGTTTAAGATACTACCGTGAGCCCCCAATATAATATGGAAGTCAAAACCTGTCAAAAATGGCTTCAGTTACGATAAACGAATTTCTCCGCCTGATTCTTTGATCAGACCCTTAATCTCCAGGATCATTAGTACAGAGTTGCCTTCGCTGGCGGAGAGTCCGGCTTGGCGCACCAGTTCGTCGCGCGGTAATGTTTCAATTCGTAAAATGTCTACGATTTTCTTTTCCGGCGCGGACAAATCGGCAAATAATTCCTCTTGCTTATTACTTGGAAGCAAGGCGTCCAAGTCGAAGTGAAGGGCTTCGAGGAGGTCGGCCGAAGTGGTAATTGGGGTGGCGCCTTGTTTGATTAGGCGATTAGTGCCGAAGGAGCCGGGATTAAAAATTGAGCCGGGGACGGCCAACACATCGCGGTTGTAGTCGAGAGCCATTCTGGCAGTAATTAGCGTTCCGGATTTTTCGGTCGCCTCTATTATTAGTGTGGCTTGTGATAACCCGGCCATGATACGGTTCCGCTTGGGGAAGCTCCAAACAGTGGCCCGTTCGTCGGGTTCGGACTCGGATAGGAGGCATCCCCCGGCTTCTAGAATGCCCTCAGCTAAACGTCTATTAATAGAGGGGTATAGGACACGCCTATCCAAGCCGGAGCCTGGAATGGCAACCGTCTTTAGTCCGGCCTTAAGCGCTGACTGATGAGCGATCGTATCGATACCGAGCGCTAAACCGGAAACAATCACTATCGGATAGCCCGAGAGTCCCGCGATTAGTTGTTCACAGGATTCTCTTCCGTAGGCGGAGAATTTACGCGAGCCAACAACCGCTAGAAAAATATTTTCAGTTACGCTTGGAAGTTCACCCTGCAAGTACAGACTCTTGGGAGGTTGGGGAATTTCTTTCAGACAAGCGGGAAAATCTTTAGGAGTAAGTTTTTTTATTTCTTGCATTTGATTTATTTTAGCATTTGATTGTCATTCCTGCGAAGGCAGGAATCTTGAATTTCAATAAAAAAACAATTTTAAGATTCCTGCCTTCGCAGGAATGACACAATCTTCTGAATTTGACTATCTTATCCTGCTATGATTAACTGACTTCAGTTTAAGATTAGAAAGGACCTATCTAATGGCACAGGCGTCACCTCTGTTTATTAAAAAGATCGATGCGTCACTTTTTTTGGCCTTCTTGGCTCAATTAGAGCGGACAGGCCAACCCCTCGATCTCGTCCCGTTTTTCGAGGCCGGACGACCGCAGAATGAGCAGTTGCTAAAGTTCCTCCGTGTGGAATTGGGACTTGAAAGAGGGCTTTCTTTAATCCCGATTCCCGAAGGCTGGGATAATCAAGCGGCGCAAGACCTTTCGGCCAAGATCGTTGAGCTCAATCTGAGTTCGGAAGAAGTGCTCGAGGCTCTGGAAATTATGAAAGGGTCTCTCGATGGGAAAATCGTGATTATTGGGAGATGAACTCTTGCTCGGAACATTTCCGAGTGGTATGCCGGCCAACCACCTTGTGGCGCCGGCATTTTCTTTGCTTGTTTTTGATTAGACATATTTCTGTATTGTCATTCCTGCGAAGGCAGGAATCTTGAAGTCCAATAAAAAAACAATTTTAAGATTCCTGCCTTCGCAGGAATGACTCAAGCCCCTATGATTTACTTTGAAATTATGGTTTGATATATTAAATACAGAGGAGGTGTACCATGTTTACGAAAAAATGGATGCTTCGTCGGATAGCCCACTGCGTGATTGGGGGTTGTCCGGGGGCCGTGCAGAAGTCATTGCACGGCCCCCATTTATTTTTTCCCCAGTTCTTGTTATAGTATTTACACTATGTTAGACATCAAATTCATCCGCGAAAACAAGGATCTAATTGCCGACGCGGCGCGCAAAAAACTTCTCGATTTCAAGGTAGAGGATCTGCTCGGCGTTGACGAAGAGCGGATCAAGGTGTTGCAGGAAGTGGAAGCGGCGCGCAAAAAACAGAACGATGTGAGCGACAAGATTGTACGGATGATCGACCCGGTGGCCAAACAGAAGTTGATTGATGAAATGAAGGCAGTCAAGGATGAGATGTCTCGGAATGAAGACTTACTCAAAGATGTAATGAAGCGCTGGCAGGCCCTGATGGTCCAGGTCCCTAATGTACCCGATGCCTCTGTCCCTGAAGGAAAGGATGACAGCGAAAATCAGGAAATTACTGTCTGGGGTGATCGGCCGAAGTTCAACTATAAATTGAAGAGCCATATCGATCTGATGACCGATCATCATATGGTGGATTTGGAACGCGGAGCAAAAGTTTCCGGTTTTCGCGGGTACTTTTTAAAGAACGATGCGGTAATGCTGTCCTTCGCTCTTTGGCAGTACACGCTGGAGATGCTTCAGAAAGATGGTTTTAAACCGATGTTGGTACCTTCTTTGGTTCGTCCCGACTCTTTCTTTGGCACTGGTTATTTACCACAAGGAGAAGAAGACCTCTACAAAACTCAAGATGGCGACTTCCTGGCGGGAACGGCGGAGGTCTCCACGATGGGTTATTTTATGAACGAAATGCTGGAAAAGCGCGACCTGCCGAATTTGATGGTGTCTTTTTCGCCTTGCTTTAGGCGGGAAGCCGGCAGTCACGGCAAAGATACGCGTGGACTGATTCGTTTGCATGAATTCTACAAAGTGGAACAAGTGATTATTTGTGAAGCTAATCACGAAGAGAGTGTTAAGTGGCATGAAAAGTTGCGTGAGAATGCCGAGAAGGTTATGCAAGGCTTGGGCTTGCCATATCACGTCGTGGTGAACTGTACTGGCGATTTAGGCCAGGGTCAGGTCAAGAAATACGACATCGAAGCTTGGGTGCCATCGGAAAATAAATACCGCGAAACGCATTCCATTTCCTATTTCCACGATTTTCAAACGCGCCGGCTGAACTTGAAGTACAAAGATGACGAAGGAAAATCTCGTTTTGCTCATTCCCTGAACGGCACAGCTTTGGCATCTCCACGCATCCTAGTTCCCTTGATTGAAAACTACCAAAACGAAGACGGTTCCATTACTATCCCGGAAGTCTTGAGAAAGTATATGGGGAAGGATGTAATTAGATAGCCTACTGGTCCCCTAAGTTTTGTGCTTGGATTTTGAGTCTTGAACTCTATGGCCCTTTCTAAACCCAAAAATTCTAAGCTTTCCAAAGAAATACTCCGTCATTCCGCGGAATTGAAGAAGAAAAAACGAATCGGATCATTCGTTATTTTTTGGATTATGATCGTCATTGTATTTTCTGGCGCTGGTTATTTGTTGTATTGCCCGGCGCTGACAATTACGAAGGTTTCTGTAGAAGGAGCGCGAGTGATGGATAGTAACTATATTTCCGATTATATCGTACAGGCCATTTCTGGAAAATTTTGGTATGTTTTTCCGCAGAGGAATGATTTGTTGTACCCGGCGCGCGGGCTAGAAGTTGGACTGCTCAAGAAGTTCCCTCGGCTGGCCGAAGCGACAATCGATTTGGCGGATCGGAATTCGTTGGTAGTGTCGGTCAAAGAACGTGATTTTGATACTGTCTGGTGCCGGGATAGTGAAGTAACGGAGCTCATAGCCAGTAGTACGGAAAGCGAGCTGACGGATAATGATTGTTATTTTGCCGATGTCCATGGGATGGTCTTTGCATCGGCGCCAACTTTTGTCGGCAGTGTCTTCGTTGAATTACATGGGGGATTGGCCGGTAATCCGATCGGGACGAGCCCGTTGACTGAGTCTGCTTATAAGATCGCATCGGGGTTTGCCAAAATTCTGCCCAATGTTTTCAATAAAACAGCCAACAGTCAGTATCGCTTTTTAGCTATCAATATTTTGGATGAGAATGATTTTTCGGCAATCGTCGTCGACTCCAGTCGGACAGGAGACAATGTTTGGCAAATATTTATCGATGGTGACGACGATGCTAATACTTTGGCCGGCAATCTATATACGATCCTTGAGAGCCCGGCTTTCCGGAAGGATATGTTGGACCATAAAAATAATCTTGCTTCAATCGATCTAAGGTATGGGAAGAAAGTGTTTTATAAATTCAAAAACTAACGCCAGCTGATGGAGCTGTTGACGGAGTCGTTAAATTATGATAAATGTAAGTTAGATTAAGACGAAAGCGAGGTTAAGTAAAGTGATTTCTCCACTGAGGGTATACGACATTGAGAGACTTATTGATACCATTCATCTCTCTATCCCCGCCGTTTTTCGGGGGCGGACTTTGAACAAACTTGAGTCGGAACGTCGAAGACGTGAGGCTGGCTATTTTGGCCTAGCTCTCGATGGCCAGCCGGTCGACGAACCACCCCTGGCGTTATTTCGGGTTGGCGAGCCTAGGCCTTCTCGGCCTTCTCGAGCTTTTCGTCTCTGTCTAGAAAAGCTGAATAGGCTTCAGGTTAACCCCGAACATTTGTCGAGTGAACAGAGTGCCAATCTGGCACGGGAACAGTACGGCGGGGCCATTCGCTGTCAAGGCTTCCTCTTTTCGTTTTCGGGTCTGCCTGATCCGTATGAAGATGAAAATGTTCTGCTTCAGCTCCTAAGGCCCGATCGGTGGAGCGGAAGAAGTAATATGATTGCGCCGACCATAGGGGAGCTTATTGCCATCACGGTGGCAAGCGGTAATCCGATCAGGTTGTGATTTCAAAACATCGCTCACGAAGACTGCAAAGCCTTCGTGAGCGATTTAATTATACAAGCTACGAGATATAATGTCTTTTTCCCTGTGCTTTTTTTGTTACCGTTGTATAATAGAACGATGCGATTACTGCCGATGCTGGCCTATTATTTTTGGTGGCACTATACTCTGGCCATTGAAGATTTAGTTACTAATTATTTCAACCTAGCGGGCTGGTTGGCTAATTTCTTTTCTCTTAATAATCTGACAAAAAATATCTTTGCTCCCTGGAAGCGTTTGGGCGAGCAGTATCCGGAGCATTTTAATTTTGGGGATTTCTTTTCGGCTCTGATCGTTAATACCTTGATGCGGATTGTCGGCCTCGCCATTCGCCTAGTCGTGATTGTGATGGGATTGGTGGCAATGATTATGAGTCTATTTTTATTTGTGGGGGCTTTGGCGGCCTGGCTTGTTTTGCCAGTGGCGGTCGTGGCCTTATTTATTCTGGGGGTTAAATTGCTGATGGCTTAAAAGAAGACAGAACATAGAATAAAGAATATTTTAATCCCCATTCTATCTTCTAAATTCTATTTTCTATATTCTAATTTAAAATGACCAAATCCGATATAAAAAAGAGTAAACTATACCCCGTTTTGGTTCTAGAGTCGATTGTCTCGGAGAAGAATATGAATCGCTTGAGTAAATTGCTCGAGTCATTTTTCCTGATTTTTGTTATCGTGACTTTGGGGGGGGCGCTGGTTATTTCTAAGATGAATGTGGTTGGTGCGTCTGAGATCAATCATTGGCTTATTTTGAAACTTCTGGCAGTTCTGACAATTACTCTGGGAATTTTGATTATAATTTTTATGTTGCGTTCGTATTTGCGAGCGTCTTATTATTTTGAAAACGTTATTAACAACCATTATCTCAGCAAAGACCTTTATACTTTTACGGTTGGTAGAATTTTATATCGCGCGCCTGGGGAAGATTGGTTAGCCGGATTCTTGATGTCTGATACCGGCCGAATAATTATGGAGCGCTGTGGAATATCAGTGGAACAAATAGCCAAATTCTTAGACGGAAGAACCGCCCTTCCGCTGTCTATTACCCTTGATTCTGGTAAGTTACTGAAACTTCGGGAATTTGTGGAGGCTATATATAAAGAGAATGAAGATTTTATTCGATTGCTTTACGGGGCTGGTATTGGTAAAGAAGATTTACTGGCGGTTTGCGATTGGGTCGTTAAAATGATTGAAGCTGATGAAATGCGATCTCGGTGGTGGAGGAAGGAAAACCTTGATCGTATTCCTGGTATCGGCAAGAGCTGGTCTTATGGTGCGACCCCTCGCCTGGATTCGTACAGCGAGGATTTGCTCGACAGTCCGTCAGTGCAATTTTCCGCTTACGAGGTCTCGTTCCGTGATGCTCAGATCAGGCAGATTGAAAATGTATTAGCTAGAGGATCTCAGTCTAACGTCTTGCTTATTGGTGAAAATGCGCCAGTTCGGATGGATGTTTTATTATCTTTTGTCCGCGAAATAAAACGGGGGACGGTCCTGACCCAGTTGGAACATAAACGGGTTCTACTTTTCAATACTTCTTTATTTGCTTCATCTTTCAAAGATCGAGATGAATTCGGGCACGAACTTTATCGAATAATGGATGAAGCGGTCTCGGCTGGCGATGTGATTCTGGTATTCGATGATTTTGCCGGCTTTGTTTCGGAAAAGTTACCGTTTGAGGTATTTTCTATGCTGGATAAATATTTAGAATCTTCCCGTCTTCAGATTATCGCTATGTCGGATATTGATAAATATCATCGAACACTGGAATCGCGTTCGGAGGTGATGGCTCGTTTTGAACGAGTAATAATTCCCGAACTAATTCCGGACGAAGCGGTCCTAACTCTTTTGTCGTCTGTTGATCAGATTGAAGCGCAAAATAAGATTGCTTTTACTTTTCAAGCTCTTAAACAAGTGGTAATTTCCGCCGACTCCTACTTGGGCGAAGGTAGTTTGACTGACAAGGCCCGTGGATTGATCATTGAGCTGGCCCCGTGGTTCTTGCGGTCCGGTCGGACACTGGTTTTGCCGGCCGATGTTTCCGCTTATATTGCCGAGAAAACAAATATTCCTACCGGGGCGATTGGTGAGGAGGAGAAAAAAACCCTCCTTAATTTGGAAGAAGTTTTACATGGGAGAGTTGTTGGTCAAGTTGAAGCGGTTAAGGCGGTGGCCGGGGCGATGAAGCGGGCCCGCGTCGGAGTGCAAAATGCCAAACGCCCACTGGGATCGTTCCTGTTCTTGGGTCCTACTGGCGTGGGAAAAACGGAAACGGCCAAAGCTCTGGCGGCAGCTTACTTTGGTAGTGAAGATAAATTGATGCGTTTGGATATGACGGAATACCAAGACGCCGATGCTCTCAATAAGATGATCGGCTCATTTCAAGACGGAAAACCAGGTGTTTTGGCGAACATGCTCAGGAAAAATGTTTACGGCGTTCTTCTTTTAGATGAATTTGAAAAGACTAATCAGGATGTCTTGAATTTGTTTTTACAGATACTAGACGAAGGCTTTTTCTCGGATATGGATGGCAAGCGGGTAAATGCGAGAAATATTATTTTTATCGCGACTTCTAACGCCGGATCCGGTCAAATTTGGAATATGGTGAGGGCTGGCAAGAACCCGAGTGCTGATAAGGATGAATTGATCAATCAGATCGTACAAACCGGAACTTTCAAACCGGAGTTGTTGAACCGCTTTGACGATTGTGTCATCTTTCAACCGCTTACTCCGGATGATTTGAAAAAGATTGCAATGCTGATGCTCAAACGGTTGGCGAAAAGGTTGGAACCGAAAGGAGTTAATTTAAAGGTCAATGATTGGTTGGCGGAAAAGGTTAGTCGTGAAGGGGCCAATGAGGTCTTCGGCGCTCGGCCAATGAACCGTTATATTCAGGATAAAGTGGAACAGGTGATAGCTGATAAAATGATCGTGGGAGAGATTAAGCCGGGAATGACGGTAGAATTTGGAGAGTCATGCTCTCCGACAGAATTGTTTGCCGTGAATATTACAGAATAAGAATATGTTGAAAAAGTATTCATTCGGAAAATATTTTTTATGCATTTCCTATGCCCTTTTTTGTGGAGTGGGTATTTCGTATTTAGGGTTGAGTCTATTTACGAATGTTCGAGGAGAGCTTGCCAGTCGTTTCCCAGTGGTGGCTAGTGAGAGTCAACGGGCCACAGTCATTAACGTGGCCGTAGTTGCCTCTAGTGTCCCGGTGGTGGCTGTAGAGCCGGTTGCGAAGTCTGTTTCTACGACGACTACCCTGGCTTTTGTTGGCGATATTATGCTTGATCGCGGAGTAAAGCAGGTGGTATTGAAGAAGGGGGCGGGAAACTATTCGTCTGTTTTTACTGATTTGAATAAATTAAAAGATGTCGATATTTTGGTGGGAAATTTGGAAGGCCCTGTTTCAGATCGCGGGCATGATTTGGGTAATTCTTATTCTTTTCGTATGTCCCCGGCCGTGGTCCCAGTCCTAGTCTCCCAAGGTTTTGATATTCTTACTGTTGCTAATAATCATGCTGGCGATTGGAGTAGTGTCGCTTTTGCTGATACTCTGGTCAAGTTCAAGAACTCCGGTATTGCGCTCTCCGGTGGTGGAAATTCTTTAGCCGAGGCAGAGCAAGTAAAGATTATCGAGAAAAATGGGGTAAGATTTGGCTTCTTATCATTTTCCGATGTGGGACCGAATTGGCTTAGAGCCGGGACTACGACTCCGGGGATATTGATTGCAGGCGACCAGGGGACCCCTGGTATTATTCGTCACGCGGCGGAAGTCTGCGATGTTTTATCAGTCTCTTTTCATTTTGGCAATGAATACGAAACTACCTCCAGTTGGCGTCAAAAGGAGCTGGCGCAGATGGCGATTGATAGTGGAGCGAAAATTGTGGTTGGTACGCATCCGCATGTTCCCCAGCCAGTAGAGAGATATAAGGGCGGGGTAATAATGTACAGTCTGGGTAATTTTGTTTTTGACCAATATTTCTCGACTAGCACTATGAACGGCTTGGCGGTGAAGGTGCAAATGAAAGGCAAGGAAATCGATTCGGTAGAAAAAATGAACGCGAAGATCGACTGGAATTTTAGGGTGAGGGTAGAGTGATGACTTGACTGTACTATTAAAATGTTTTATTATATCTATCAGGTAACTTGATGTTTCGGTTTATGAAGGAGGTAGATGATGGATATTTATTGTTTGGGCTTTGCCGGTATTCCTCTGTCGCCGGAGGCGCTCAAGGTTCTTTTCTTTGGCGCCCAAGCGATGTTCGACGGAAGTGAGAGGAAAAAACGGGTCAACTTTCCGTTTGTCACAGGCGAGATTAAAACGGATTTTCAGGCGGGAGTGCTTGGATCGGTATCGGGATATTTGTTTCATGCCGACATCGATACTCCACGTGGAAGTACCAATGTTCGGTACTTGGTCCGCCAGGCCGACTTTGGGAAGATCTCGCCGGAATCGTTTTCCTTCTCATGTAGTAGGGAGGAAGATCCATCTGGTCGAGTGACTGGTTTGAACTGAAAAGTTTCGGTCACTATTTTTTAAGGGGGCCCTTATCGGCCCCCTTTTGTATTTAAGAAATATAAGCTAAGCTATCCGAATGAAGAATTTCTGGCAACAAATGAAAAAGCCGTTTTATATGCTGGCGCCGATGTATGATGTTACAGACGAGGCGTTCCGGCAGATGTTTGTTAAGTATGGCAAGCTTGGCCGAAGTACCGGAGGGGGCGGCCCAGATGTGCTGTTTACTGAATTTGTTTCAGTTGATGGGCTGTTATCTCCTTTGGGACGGAAGAAACTTTTACGTGAACTATATTTTCAGCCCAATGAACATCCAATTGTGGCACAGGTATTCGGTTCTGATCCGGTCAAATTTAAAGAAGTGGCAAAATTGATCTCGGAACTTGGTTTCGACGGAATGGATATCAATATGGGCTGTCCGGACAAGGCGGTTGTTAAACAGGGAGCCGGTTCCGCGTTGATCAAAAATCCAGATTTAGCTAAAGCGATAATTGAATCGGCCAAAGAAGGTGCGGGTGAAATGCCGGTGTCGGTAAAAACCCGGCTGGGCTACTCGAGCGTCAAAGAAATGGACGAATGGCTTTCGGCAATTATCTCCGCCAAGCCGGCGATGCTCACTGTTCACTTGCGGACAATGAAGGAGTTGTCGCAGGTACCGGCCCACTGGGAACTGGCTGAGAAAATTACTGACATGGCGAAGGGGACAGGGGTTTTGATTTCGGCGAATGGCGATATTGAAAATATTGCCGAGGCAAAAGAAAAGGCTGATAAATATAATTTGGATGGCGTTATGATCGGGCGGGGAGCTTTTGGTAATCCGTGGTTTTTCGCCAATTTGGCCCACACTGAGAGTGGTTGCCAAATTGAGCGCCCCGTCCCAAACCCAGGGCAAAGCGCGGGGACGGACAGTCCATCCTTTGATGCGCGAAGCGCTTGCCCGTCTGACCCTTTGGGACTGGGGTATATACCCACAATATCCGAAAAGCTGCAGGCTTTGGCGGAGCATCTTGAAATATTTAGTCGGCTATATTTAGCTGGTCCGGAAAATGATAAATTGTTCGGCGGACATACCAAAAATTTTGCCGTAATGAAGAAACACTACAAAGCTTATGTAAATGGTCTTTCCGGAGCTACCGCTTTGCGGGCTGAATTGATGGAGGCGGATACCCCAGCCGAAGCCAGCCGTATCATTTGGCAACAACTTAAAATTATTGACAAGTAAGTTGGCCGGGAGTAGTATCGAAAATAGAGTAACACCCATGTCTGCTGGCTAGTGTAAGGTTTGGGAGGTGTTCTATGACAAGCTTGGCAAGGTTATTGATCAAGAACTTGTTCAAGATTGGATCTCTGGGGACTTCAGAGATCACGGAATTGTTTGTCAATGCGGAAATTCTCTGGAGGAGAACGGCTGGAGATGGATCTTCAGCCATCGGTCCGCATATTTTTGTGGAAGCGCTGATGTCCAACCCGGATACTCATATTGAGCGAGCGTTCATTTCGGCGGCGTCCCGTCTGAATGTAAGCTTTCGATGTGTGCCCGTTGGAGAAGATTTATGGCGAACGCTGGAAGTGGCGAGTAGATATGCTAATCTCCTAGTTGTTCGGCATCCATATCTTGATTCAGTCGACCGCGCATCTCAACTGCGTTGCCCGATCATTTCGGCGGGAGGTGGAAAGGAAAGCCCCCTGCGCGCCCTGACGGATCTTTATGTTCTGGCCAGAAGCTGGGAAGGGGGACTCGAAGCGATTGCCAGCAAAACTTTTGTTTTTACTGGGAATGTTTGGAGGAATGAAGAGGTTCGGAGTTTCCTCACTCTTTTGGCCTTATATCGGCCGAAACAGGTCGCGATTGTCCCGTTGCCAGGTTATCCTGATAGCAGTGAGATCGTCTCTCTGCTCGCTCATCCGCCAACAGCGTTGGTTATGGGCAATGACCTGTCGCCTGAACTGCTGGCCGAAGCCGACGTGGTTTTCTTTGCCGGCCGGCCAATGTCACCCGAACCGGATCGACGTTTCGATCGGTTTCAGATAAATAATCAAAATCTGGCGCCCCTCCGGACTGGAACCGTCGTTATGGGAGACGACTGCCGGATTTTCATGGGCATGGCGGGTGATCGTCCGGAGTTCGATTATGACGTTCTTCGTTTCGAGCAACGTTTTGTCTCGATCATGATGGCAGTCATCGAAGGATCTTTGCGTCAGTATTAGGTATGAGCTACTATCTTACAAAAGTCTTGTATCAAACCCGGCAAGCGCGACCTATGCGCCTGCCGGTTTTTTTTGACTTTAGCGGGGATTAGTTTAGGATGGGGTCTAGGAAAATGGATTTTGAAAGGAGATAAAGGATGCTTAATTTAAGACATGTGATCGACGCGCGTCAATTCGACCCGCCGATGATGAATGAAATCTTTTCTTCGGCCGATGATTTAGCGAGGAAAAAGGGTCGTGGTCAGAAGGGGTGTTTAGGGGAACATCGAATGGCTATCTTGTTTTACCAGCCTTCGTTGCGTACCAGGTTTTCTCACAGCCTGGCCGCTCAATTGCTCGGGGCTTGCGTCGTGGAATCGGAAGATGCCGAAAAATTTTCTTCGGCGGCCAAGGGGGAAACTTTGGAGGACACGATTCAGGTTCTTGGTCGAATGTTCGATCTGATCGTCTTGCGCCACTATGAAGCCGGAGCAGCTAAACGGGCGGCCGATCTCGACCTTGTCCCGATCATTAACGCGGGCGATGGTCCCGGTCAGCATCCCACCCAGGCTCTGCTGGATGTCTGGACGATTAAAAAAGCGCTGGGTACAATCGACGGGCTCCGTATTGCGATGGTTGGCGACCTGCTCAATGGCCGGACAGTTCGGTCGCTCTGCTACTTGCTGGGAAAATACAAGGACGTCGAAATTGTTTTTGTCGCTCCTCCGCAAACGGCAATGAAACAAGATATCAAGGATTACCTCATAGAGAAGGGGATTCGCTTTACTGAGACCGAGTCCATGGAAAGTTTGCTCCCGGGCAAAGTTCATGTCATTTATCAGACCCGCATCCAGAAGGAATGGTTTGCCGATCGTCCCGACGAGTATGAACGAATCCTTGGACGTTACATTATAGATCGATCATTTATGGATCGTCTTGCCGGCGGCGTTCGGATTATGCATCCTCTTCCTCGGGTGGGAGAGATCACTCCCGATGTTGACAAAGATCCGCGGGCGCTTTATTTCCAACAGGCTGAAAATGGCCTATACATCAGAATGGCTCTGATGAAGATCCTTATGCACGTTTGATTTCACCACGGTTTCTTTTGGCCCCTGCTTTTGTCGGGGGCCATCTTTTTTGCCAATTTTTGTTGGGTGAAACGCTCACCCGTTTGGCCTTTTGAGCCTTGGGGTATTTTTGCTATACTTTATCCAATGTCCGAATTAGTCTTATATCGTAAGTACCGCCCCGGAAAATGGGCCGAAGTGATTGGTCAGGATCAGGTGGTGGAAGTTTTGGCTAATGCCATCAAGCTGGGTAATATCGCCCATGCTTATCTTTTTTGCGGATCGCGCGGAACGGGCAAGACTAGTGTGGCGCGGATCTTTGCCCAATCGATCGGCACCAAGGCAAATGATATTTATGAGATCGATGCCGCTTCCTCTCGGGGTATCGATGAAATTCGCGAGTTGCGGGAAGCTGTTCGCTCTTTGCCGTTTGAGTCGGAGTACAAGGTTTACATTATCGACGAGGTGCATATGCTCACCAAGGAAGCTTTTAATGCGCTACTAAAAACACTGGAAGAACCGCCTCGCCATGTGATCTTTATTTTGGCAACAACCGAACTGCATAAATTGCCGGACACGATCGTTTCTCGCTGTCAGACTTTCACTTTTAAAAAACCGTCAGTCGAGATTTTGCGGAAATATGTTTTGCAGACGGCTAAAAAAGAAGGATTTGTGATCGATGATGGTTCGGCCAATTTAGTTGCGCTCTTGGGTGACGGTTCGTTCCGCGATACGCTGGGAATTTTGCAGAAAGTGATTAGTATGTCGCCAGACAAACGAGTGACGACGGAAGAGATCGAAGCAATCACTGGCGCGCCGAAAGAACAGCATGTGTTTGATTTGATCACAGCCTTATTGTCGAAAAAAGCGGATCTGGCCCTCTCAGTAATCGAGAAGGCGATTGATGAAGGAAGCGATGCCAAAATCCTGTTAAAATTAGTATTGGCTCAGTTGCGTTTGGCGATGCTCTTACGTTTTGCACCCGAGCTTAGAGCGAACATTAAAGAAGAAGTTGGTGAAGATAATTTTCGCCGATTGGAAGAGTTGACGAAGAATGAACAGGCCGAACGCTTGCCCGCCATCCTGAAAGAGTTGCTGGCGGTTTACGATGATATCGGCCGAGCCTATTTGCCCCATTTACCACTTGAGATTGTGGCGGTTAGAATTTCCCAAAGCTAGTTAAGGTCTTATATTATAATTTAACTTTATGCATGATATAAACAAACTACCCTCCGATGGATATCTAGTATTTCCGCTTTCGATGAGCCGTCTTGCTAATGGCCAGAGCCCTGAGGAGTGCTACGAGATGATCAAATATTTTGAATCGAAGGTAAGCGAAGTCGGTATTGATTTGGTCCTGCTTTATACCAATGGTTTATACTACAACAACACAGAGTCGGCCCTAGAAGTTAGAAAACGGACGAATGGTCAGATGCTGTCGCATAGGAATGCTTTATACAAGCTGATTGTTAAGGAAAAGAAATATATAACCCAGGCAGTGCATTTTCTTCCGTGGGACTATACGATCCTTGATGCGCCACGTTTTGAAGAGTTTTTCCAGATACTTAAAAGAGCCAAGGATGAGGATTCTGAGTTTAGCAATCTGTTAGAACAAGGGTTGGCGGGAAGGGATGTCGATGAAGCTAATGTTAACTTTCTTATTGAGGAAATTGTCGTCACTCATCTTATACGCGAACAAATCATTTCGTTTCCTAAGACATTAGTGCGAAAAGATGCCTTTAGGCTCATTGTTTATCCCGGTCCGCACTTTGAAGCAGACAGGTATCAATATCAAAAGGGCTTACTTCCCAAGAATGACGAGTGTTTAAACCGCTACCGCTCAGGACACTATGATTTTTCTAAGAAAATGTTGATAGATTTTGAAAAATAATTTTAGTTAAATTGAATACTGAAAATTATGATGTGGCGGTGATCGGCGGGGGAGCGTCGGGAATGATAGCGGCCGGGCGGGCGGCGGAATTGGGCGCCCGGGTTATTTTGTTTGATAAAAATAGGGTGTTAGGGGAGAAAGTACGGATTACCGGCGGCGGGCGTTGCAACATCACGAATGCCGAATTTGACCGGCAGATTTTGCTATCTAGCTATGGAAGCGCGAAGGATTTTCTCTTTTCTCCTTTCTCGCAATTTGGGGTGCAAGATACTTTTGATTTCTTTGCCAAACTCGGTCTCCCGTTAGTAGTCGAGGCTCGTCAGCGGGCTTTTCCGGCCACCCAAAAAGCGGAGGATGTGGTTTTTGCGCTGGAAAAATATATGAAGAGCAATCGAGTGACAATAAAATTAAACGCCGGTGTAACGCGAGTGGTAATGAAAAAAGACAAGATCGCCGGAGTAATGGCTGATGGAGTAGAGTACTCGTGTAAATCGCTCATTGTGGCAACTGGCGGGCTGTCCCATCCCGAAACTGGCTCAACAGGCGATGGGATGAGATGGCTGGCCAGATTAGGTCATACGGTCCGGGAACCGTCGCCGGACGTCGTCCCTCTTTCTGTGGCTGAAGAATGGATAAAAAGTCTCTCAGGTGTTTCATTGTCGTTTATGAAGATAACTTTTTTTCTGGACGGCAAAAAAGCTTTTTCTAAGACTGGCAAGATTTTGTTTACTCACTTCGGTCTATCTAGCCCTCTTATTATTAACAGCGCCAGCAAGGTAAAAGAACTGCTCTCTAAAGGAAAGGTGACAGCCACGATCGACTCTTTTCCCGATACCGACCTGGGCTCGCTCGAGAAACAGATCGTGAAAGTTTTTGACGCCAGTAAAAATAAAGATCTGAAGAATATTTTTGATCAGATCGCGCCCGCCGGAACAGATAAAGCAATCCTATCGATCTTGTCTGGAGTTGATCCAAATGAAAAGGTTCACAGTATTACCAAAGACCAGCGGAAAAACATTGTTCACCTGCTAAAAGCTTTGCCGGTCACCATCACCGGTCTAATGGGCTACGACCGGGCCATCGTTTCTGACGGCGGAGTGGCTTTAGCGGAAATCGATACTAGAACAATGTGCTCCAAGATCCATCCGAATCTTTTTATCACTGGCGACTTATTGGATATCAATCGCCAGTCCGGCGGATTTAGTCTTCAACTCTGCTGGACGACCGGCTATGTGGCCGGTACGCATGCAGTTGATGTTAAAAAGGACCGACCTTAAGTCTCCAAAAAGGTCGGTCCTTGGGGTTTTGCGGTTGTGGATAAGTATCTATCCTGGGTCTTGCCAAATAAATTTTGGCGCCTATAATGAAAATATGGTAACGGTTAGCAATCAAGTTTTCTCTAAGGTCACTAAGCTCGTCCGCATTGAATGTGGGGGTAGATTTGAGCGCCGAATGTAGATCAAAGTAGATCCAAACTCAAAAATACCCCCAATTACCTCGGGGGTATTTTTATCCTATTGAGTAAAAATTGCTTCGCAATTTTAAAATTCAACAGAATTTTTACTCAATAGGATAAAATCTGAAGACTGGGCATGAAACTTCGTACCCAACCTCCAGATCGAATTCTGGGTTCGTCATAGACGGACAGAGGTCTTTTCAAGTCTAAAAATAGGAGAGTAAATTATGTTAGTACCAGCTGTCTCGGCTCAAACCGGTACGAAGGCGGGAAAGGTTTTGAGAGCGATCGATAATTTGGTGCGCGAGAAATCTCTGCCAATCACCATCTTCGAAAATCGCCTGAAAGACCTGCATTTGCGGGAAGTTCCCGGCCAGTCGTTTTCGCTCAAGTATTGGAAGGAGGGCGATGTGCTAATCCTTCCGATTGGCCACGATCTGCCGGATGCTCCCAGGAAGATCTTGCATGTCGCCCAAAGCATTGTCGCGATGATCATGCGGGGCGATAACTGGCAGGATAAGGGGACCAGTCCCGATTGTTCGCACAGTCATACCCGTGCCTATGGCGCAGATAGTCGTCCCAAACCCAAAAAGTCTGGAGTACCGCATCGGTCTAAGTATCGGACTCACTCAATGTCCATCTGAATTCTCCTGAATCTGATCTTATTTTTTAGCCGCTCATTCTGTGAGCGGCTAAACTTTTGCACAGATTCTTTCTTTCAAATTATTATTTGATGATATAATTAAACAGTTATAAGTTAACAATAATTTTATGGCCAAAGGAACCGGAATGCAGAAAGAGAAGAAGAAACCAAAGAAAAAGAAATAGTTTCAATTTAAAAAAAGCGCCGAGGGGCGCTTTTTTTAAATTATTTTTCCCAAGTCGGAGTGAATGTAATTTTAACGTTTCTCTATGGGAACTGAAGATAAATAGGTTACATCAAAAGGCGTGATCCCATTTTCAATTTTTGTTGGAATTTCATGAAATATAACTTTTTTGACAAATCCTTTTTTCAACAAAGCGTTATTTAAAGTTGGACCGCTACATACCAAGGCCTCGGGGTCTATTTTTAAAGCCTCTTCGGGGGAGTGGGTCACTAGATAGCCGTCTTTTATCTGAAAAGACGGATTACTGCTTATTACGATTTTCTTGATTGGTAATGCCTCAAATGGTACGAGCAATTCGCTGTCATATGCTTGTATGACTTCATAAGTCTTTCGTCCAATGATCAGTGTTTTGTAGTCTCCGCAGAGTCCGAGAAAACTTGACCAAGCCTCATCTGGGATAAAATCCTCGTTGCCAGTTTTATCGGCGATAAAACCATCAGACGATATTGCATTGTATAGAGTTAGCATTGGCTGCGGGACTAGGGGTCGAACCTAGATACTGGACTTCAAAGGTCCATGTCCTGCCATTAGACGATCCCGCAATGGTGAAAACGTCCAAATAATATAACAAAAAGTGTGATTTTACAATAAAATGAAAACGTCGCAACCCGGAGGTGCGACGTTGGGGTGAAGGGGAGAGGAAAGAAAGATGATGAGTGTGAACTCGAGGTGGTGTGCGCAACAGGCACGAGGGTGAGTTCAGAACTCAAAAGCTTTTTCTCTCCCGGAAAGGTCTAGCTAATTACATTATAGCCTCCTCATAATCCTAGTCAAGCCTGGCTGTGGATAACTTTCAGTTGAGTAATTGGCCACAGACGCTAGAATGAGGATATGGAAAATATACAACCACAAGATGTTCCAGAGTTGGAACAGCCGGATTTTTTAAAGGAACTCGAACCGCCTGCCCTGAGCCGAGTCGAACCGCCGAAGCCTAGGCGCAAAGCCAATATTATTCCCATGGAAGATATGAGACCATCTGATAATGAAGATGATCGAGTCTGCCCGGAGTGTGAAAATCATGATCGAAATTGCACTCGTTGTTATGGACGTAATTACCTACCATCTAAATGAGGAACGCCACTGTTTGCATCTTAAGACGTGAAGGAGAAGTATTGCTCGCTATGAAGAAGCGTGGATTTGGTGTTGGACGCTGGAATGGGGTGGGTGGCAAACAGCAAGAGGGGGAAACCGTTGAACAAACGGCGTTGCGCGAGATGGAAGAGGAGATCGGAGTTAGAACAACCGAAGACAAACTTGATAAAATTGCCAGTTTAAAATTTTTCTTTCCCAAAGAACGCGAAGATTGGAATCAGGAAGTCCATATCTATTTCATAAACGATTGGGAAGGCGAACCAATCGAATCAGAAGAGATGTGCCCGGCCTGGTTTGGGCATGAACAGATTCCTTTTGGAGAAATGTGGCCGGACGATATCCTTTGGCCCCCGCGCGCCTTAAGCGGAGAAAAGCTGGAAGGCGAATTCTATTTTAATGACGACGGTAACACTTTCGAGCGCTACGACTTGCGTAACCTTTCATCGGGTATATAATTAAATAGTAATACTTCTCATAATTGTTTTGGTTCAGCTCTAGCTGAGCCAGTTTGTGTTTCTCATTAACAGCCTTAACTACTGAAATAATTCTATGAGTGATAAACAAATCATAAAAAAGATTGAAAAAGAGTTTGATTATGTTGATTCTAAGGTAATAGAAATGCGTACTGAGGCTGAACATATGGCCGGTGATGCGCGCGAGCGGTTTGGTCGAGAAATCGATACATTGAAAGCGCGTGCCGATATGATGAAAACGGAGTTTCTTGAAGCTAAAGAAGGAGGAACCAATCGTTTTGACGATCTAGTGAAAAAATATCAGCCCGGTCTAGAGGATATTAAGAAGGCCTTTAAAGGCATAAAAGATAGGTTTTCCTGATTGGTAAATGTGGGGATGAAAAGTATTAGTTTCGCGCTAGTTTTTTAATGAACCCCTTTTGCTGGCCGAAGCGAAAGGATTAATAATTGTTAACTTAGATATATATGAACTCACGAGCTATTTGGTGGATCATTGCGATCATCATTATTATTGCAATTGTATGGTATATCGTAGCGATGCAGGGGACAGAGAGCTCTGATATTACCACAACCACTGAAATCCCAGTCGAATATGGGACGACCACTTCGACCACTTCGTCTTCTGGAACGATTGATGACGGAGTAGATGATTCATTTCAACAAACTGGCAGTTAATAATCGGTAAAGATAGTTAATCGTTACTTTTTTGGCTTAACAAAGGAACAAAATGCAAGATTTATTGGAAACTATTAAACGAAATAGGTACTTTTTTGGGGCGAGCGCGATTATTTCGCTGGCTGTTGTTTTGGTCGTGATTATTATAATCAGTTTAGTCGGACAATGGTTCCCCGGCCTAATTGGCATTTCTAGTACCAACTTGCGCCGACTTGAACTGACTGGCGAGGAAAACCGTATCATTTCCGTCGTAAAAGCGTCTAATCCGTCGGTGGTATCAATCATTATCTCAAAAAAAATGGCGATACCAGGCGTAATTCCGTTTCAGAGCACGACTCAGGAAGTCGGTGGCGGTACGGGATTTTTGGTTTCGCCCGATGGCTTGATTGTAACCAACAAACATGTGGTCGATGATCCAACCGCGACCTATGTTGTTTATATGTTTGACGGTAAAAAATATCCAGCCAAGGTGGCCGCTAAAGATCCAACACAAGATGTGGCCATTTTGAAGATTAGTGATGGCAATGATCTGCCCTATCTTTCCTTTGGGGATTCCAACCAGCTCGAGTTGGGACAGACCGTCGTGGCAATTGGCAATGTTTTTGATCAATTTAAAAATTCTGTCTCAGTTGGAGTAGTTTCTGGCTTGTCTCGCTCGATAGTGGCAGGAGATTATTTTGGGAATACTGAGTCGCTTGATAACGTGATTCAGACGGATGCCGCGATCAACCCGGGTAATTCGGGGGGGCCATTATTGGATACCAGTAATCGTGTCGTGGGAGTGAATGTGGCAATCGCGCGCGGATCGGAGAATGTCGGTTTTGCTTTACCGTCTAATATAGTAAAAAATGCCGTGACTTCGGTAATTAGGACGGGAAAAATTTTACGGCCATATTTGGGCGTTCGCTATATTTCGGTCAATGAGATTATTAAAGATCAATTTAATTTACCCTATGATTATGGGGCGTTAGTAACAAGTGATCCGGCCAGTAATTTACCGTCAGTGACGCCGGGATCGCCGGCGGCTAGAGCGGGAATTGTGGATGGTGATGTTGTCTTGGAGGTCGACGGAAAAAAATTAACGAGTGATACTACTTTGGCTGGAGTATTTCAAATAAAAAATGTGGGAGATGTGATCAGTTTGAAGGTTTGGCATGCCGGGAAGACTAGAGATATTAAGATAAAGCTGGCCAAGTTTCCGATTAAGTAGGGATTGACAATTTTTACATAATTAAGTATTGTTTTAAACAGACAGATCCATCAACATCCTTAGGAGGGATAACACGATTATGTCAAAGTCGACTGTCTTTGCAGACACTTCTACCGGAGATGAAGCATCAAGCTTTACCATCCCGGAGCATTATGCCTTTAGTCCGGCCATTTCACTGGGTAATATATCCCAAGCGATAGCCCACCTGGAACTTACGGCTGGGAGGGAGTCTCTTGCGGGCAACAGCGTCATCGCTAACGAACTGCTTTCGTTCATCGTCAGATGTAATGGCTTTATCAAGGCCGACAATTTCGATGAACTGAAGAAAGTTCTGGCCGAATGGGGTATCAACATCGAGTGATGTCCTTGCCTGATCGAATATAGAATAGCCCCCGGCCTTTGCAGGTTGGCGGGCTATTTTTTTTGTTGTTTTGGAGGAGTAGTTTTTCGAGGGTATAATTAAAGGATGAGAGACTATTCAAAAACTGGTGATAGAAGCGGAAAGCCGGCCTATGGAGCGCCCGCTTTGTACCGAAAAAGAAAAGAGGAAGAGGTTGTTAAAATACGAGCGCATAATGTATATGAAAAAATCTTTCGGCGAAAAAGTTTTGGCCGTCGTGGCTAGGATTCCATCTGGGCAAACTCTTACTTACAAACAAGTGGCGGCCAGGTCAGGATCACCGCGAGCTTTTCGGGCTGTCGGTAACATTTTAAATAAAAATTTTGATTCGAATATTCCGTGTCACCGTGTTGTCCGCTCTGATGGCAAGCTTGGCGGGTATAATCGTGGAGCTAGTGAAAAATTAAGGAAATTGTCTAATGAAAGAGTTAGTTGACAGTGTTTATAGTTTCGCTATACTAAATTCAATGATGATAAGAGTTAATAACTGGTTTGCCTTTTATTTTACGACCCCCAGGGCCAGTTATTTGCGTATTGTCTAAATATAGATAAAAAGTAACGCAAAAACCGGCCCAATGGGTCGGTTTTTCGTTTACCTTGTTGAGTAAAAATCTTGCTGGATTTTAAAATTGCGGAGCAATTTTTACTCAATAGGGTGAAATTAGGTCTTTCACATTTTGAAGCAAGGAGAAGAGAAGATGAATTCAATGGGTATTGTGCCAACGAGCGCTAATCGTTCTCTGGATCCGCATCTGGGTGTATGCGTCGGGCAGACGATTCGTTTGGACGAGGGAAAACTCGTATTTTGCCCGTCTAATTGTGCTGGCAAATGCAAGGCTGGTGGAAAAGAGAAGGTTTGCCATTATGTCGGCGATGACAAGCTGGCGAAAAATGTGCACTATTGCCGGGAGACGATGATCGTCCGTTCTGGAAACATGGTTAGCTGTCCTCGTTTTGTGAGCGGGAAATGCCAGGGGCAGTCTTGTTTGCACAAAGAGCACAACTTTATCGTCACTAACCCGGCAGGCTGAATCTTTGCTTGGAAAATGAAAATGGGGAGGCCGTATTCCGGTTCTCCCCATTCTTTTTACACTATTTCCACGACCGTGGAATTTGTGTAATTATTTTAGCCCTAATTTTCGCAGGAAGTTGTCTTTTTCTTTTCCTTCGATGGCGCGAACTTGGCCGGTCTTCTGTGTGCCCAGTTTGATGTTCATAATTCGGGTTCTTTCCAGATCTTGCACTTGGTAGCCAAGCGCGGCGCACATTCGGCGGATCTGATGCTTTTTTCCTTCAGTGAGTGTCAGGAAGAATTCATCTGATTCGATTTTGGTTAGTTTGCAGGGCTTGGCAGTAAAATCTTCCAGTTGCATTCCCGAAGTAATTTCTTTCTGAAACATTGGTGTCAGCTTCTTGTCGACTTTAACTTTGTATTCTTTTTCGTGTTCGTTTTCTTCGTCTAAAATTCGGCCAGTAATGCGGGTGTCGTTGGTGAGAATGATCAAGCCGTGTGATTCTTTATCCAGCCTGCCGATCGGCACGAGCGGAGTTTTGTAATGCACGAGATCGGCGATTGATTTTTGTCCGGCTTCGGGGTTGGTGACAATGCCTTCCGGTTTATTGAAAGCTAAATAGACATAGGCGGCTTCGCGCTGGGCCATTGTCCGTCTTTCCACAACCACTTCATCGTTTTCGGTAACTTTATCACCTAAAACAGCCTGCTGACCATTGATCAGTACTTTACCCGCCTCAATCAGCTTGTCGGCTTCACGGCGGGAGGCGTAGCCTTCCAGAGCCAAGAAGCGATTGAGGCGCATGGGGAATTCTTTTGCTGGCTTTTCTCTCATCGAAATAGAATAACACGTTTCTATTGGATTATAAAGTAGGGAATCATATTGCGCTTCGCTTAATGTTTTTGTTACAATAGCAACAATATGACAAAATTCGAAAGTTTAGATGAGGCCTTGAGTGAAAGATCGGGTCCGACCGTCGAAGAAAAGAAAAATTTATTTCCATCCGCCCAACTGGAACAGATATTAATGAGTTTGAGAGAAAAGATCGATCCGGGTGAAATTGGTCAGGAACTAGCCGACACAAATAATGCCAGGATTGAAATGGAGCTGAGGCGTTTGCAAGGTGCCTTTCCTGATGAATACAAGCAATACCAAACTTACTACATATTAAAAAGGGGACAGATTCCTGATACTGTGACCAAGTCTGATTTTCCTGGAAGCGATTCTGTCATAAAATTTATCGACACTCTCTAGGTTGTGAAGCTTGTATTTATGTGTTATCTTGCTACTGGCTTAAGGTTATTTTACGTCTAGGGCAAAGGAGCTTATTGTGCAAACTCGAGTTGTATGGTTTGTGTCCCGTGTTCTATTCGCAGTCCTCATCTGGGCCTTGTATCTTTCGCTGGCGAACGTACCCTGGTCAAAGTTGGGGCGAATGATCGCCAGAATGGTATTTCCATGAGGCCTGTGTCTTTCCTCCGATGGCCCGTCCTTACTTGGGGCGGGCCATCTTACTTTTTAATCTCCTATCTTTTATTGAATTCATATGACAAATTTTAATTTTAATATCGAAAAAAAGATCCCAGGCAAATTGGGCCGGGCGGGGATTATCCACACACCGCATGGCGATATCCAGACGCCCTCTTTTGTGGTGGTGGGAACCAAAGCAACTGTGAAAGCTTTGACTCCCGAACAAGTCAAAGATCTTGGCGCCCCGGTTGTTTTGGCCAATACCTATCATCTCTATCTAGAGCCGGGCGATGAGCTAGTTGCCAAGGCCGGCGGTTTGCATAAGTTTATGAATTGGCCTGGGCCGATGATGACTGACTCGGGCGGATTCCAGGTATTTTCACTGGGCGCCGCTTTTGAAGAGGGTGGGATCAGTAAATTTTTACTTGCCACGCCGAAGCTGGGCGAAGGTGGGAAGGAAGTCTCGACCCGAAAAGGGAACGCCGAAAAACTGGCGAAGATTGATGACGAAGGGGTTACTTTCCGTTCGCACATCGATGGCAGTGAACACCGCTTAACACCGGAACGATCAATGGAAATCCAATATAATTTAGGAGCCGATATTATTTTTGCTTTCGATGAATGTACCGCCCCGACGGCCGATCATGCCTATCAAAAAGAGGCGATGGATCGAACACATGCTTGGGCCAAGCGCTCGCTGGCTCGACATAACGAACTGGATAAAGAAAATGTTCAGGCGCTTTTTGGCATTGTTCAAGGTGGACGGCATCAGGATTTACGAGAAGAAAGTGCAAAGGAAATCGGAGCAATGTCTTTTGATGGCTTCGGTATTGGTGGATCATTCGAGAAAAAAGATATGGAGAGCGCCCTTATTTGGGTCAATTCAATTTTACCGGAAGAGAAGCCCCGGCATTTGTTGGGAATCGGAGCCGTAGAAGATCTGTTCGCTGGTGTAGAAAATGGCGCCGATACTTTTGATTGCGTGATGCCGACCCGCGAAGCGCGCAACGGTTCGCTCTATACCAAAGAGGGGAGAATAAATATCCGTAATGCGGAGTATCGTTCCGATCTGGCGTCAATCGAAGCTGGTTGCGGGTGCTACACGTGCCAGAATTTCAGCCGAGCCTATGTCGCCCACCTATTTCGGGCGCAGGAAATTCTAGCTTCGACTTTGGCCTCAATTCACAATGAATACTTTTTCGTCAATCTGGTAAAACAAATGCGCGAGGCAATCTTGGCCGGGAAATTCGCGGAACTCAAAGCGGAATATTTGGCGGTGTATGCTCGGGAGTAATTATTCCTCAGTTATTGCTATTTTTTCTCGAAGTGCTAGATTATCTAGCAGATGGAGAGAATCTTCTCTCTGCAAAAGTTTTTCAGCTTGAAAAAGGAAGAAGGAGAACGAGATCATGATCACGACGTGGCTAGCTTGTGCTTTGGCGGCTTATTTTATCCTGAACCTGGCCATCTTCTTTCGACAGGTGGCTAATCGCCCGGATGCCCCGGTTCAATTCATCCGGTACTTTTTTCTGGGAGGCTACATTCTAGTCTCTCCGAAGTTGGCTTATCTTGTGGGAGAGGTCAAAAACTGGTCAGGATCGAGCCTTAAAATCCAGTTCGAGTTCCTCCGAGACATCGTTCTGGGAGTTACCGTTCTGGGGGCTATCTTGGCCGGTCTTTACTTGTTCGGCATACTGATCGTTTGGTTGATTGTGTTGTTCCTTCCTTTCCTAATCAAGCTGACGATTGGCTATATGACGGCCAATGTTCTCGGTTACTATATTTATGATCTTTCCGACAGTAAAACTGATCGGGAGAAGGAACCTTGCTTCCGGAACATCGCCCTTTTCGGATTGTGTTACATCATCGAATCCAAAATGGAAGACGGTGAAGAAGATGGTCCATGGGAACTACGGGAAGAGGAATCAATCCAAACTCCTGTTCCAGCCGAGACATAATCAGTAACTTCTGATGGTAAGAAAAATGATTGTCATAAAGGTCCGCTTTGCACAGGGGCCTTTTTCTTTTCTTGACAATAGGCTCTCTTGTGATGTATTATTTCTAAGTACAGACCTAAGGTCTTTCATATCATAATAATGTAGAGGTAGGTGCATGCAGATGGTTTTGACGAAATTGACTCATGAACAGTTAATACCGACCGAAGTGGCCATGATTCAGGCGGCGCGAAGAAATCGAAGGGACAATGGATTCGGAGCCTTAGTCTTTTTGCCGGATCGGGAACGAGCGGATTGTCATAAGGGGCGTTTTTTCCTTATGACTTGTCCGAAGACGGGTAAAGATGTCCAGGTACTCGTTCGTTTTCGGGGTAATCCCCGCGGGCGGATGTTTGGTCCCGAAACCCTGTTTGTGGCGATGTATTGTTTGGATCGCCCAGACGTAATCGCCTGCAAAGATTTTTCGCCCAAAGATTATTTGAAATTCGATCGGGACAAAGTTTTGGAAGCGATAAGAAGGGAGTATCTTCGGACTGGTTTCATTGACGAAGAGGGACGCTTTCATCCAGAGCCCCCTGTTCCTAAAACTGTTCCTAAACCTAGCTATTTCGTTCCGTATGCCACACCCACCAAGAGACATAGTTCTAAAAGTGTGAAATGGAACCATGGGACGGGTCGGGCGCCTTGCAAAGCGTGATCGAGCTGAGGAAGTGTTGTGTATAGTGAATTTTCAAGGAGGACCCCTGGTCCTCCTTTCTTTTTGCTCTAATAAGTTGACAAAAATCTTACAGATGTTATGATATGTATGTTGCAAAAAGCAGCGATATTCTACAAGGAGAAGTTGTTCATTATGGACATGAACGTTATTCCCAAACATCGAGTCTTGAGAAATTTATGGGGTATCCATGGCGGAAATTTTCCTCTACCCATTCCCCTTAGGGTTGTCGGCAGTTTGCTGGCCTACCGTATTGAAGCGGAAAAAACGATTCCAGAGGTCCTGACCGAAGAAGAAGTTGGACAACTGGTGTCCGAAGGGTTTGCAGTCCTCGGAGGAAAACAGCCCACCGGTCCGTATGTTTCAAACTCTTTTTTGGCCGCTTGGCTATCGGCTTGTCAGCAACGGATTAGCAACGTTGATTCGAAGAGTTTAGCCGAGCACTTTTTGTTGTTCAAACAGGCGGTCTGCACTCCATGTGCCTAATGGCCAAGTTCATTTTCGTTAATAGCCGAGCCCTCATCGTGGGACTCGGCTTTTCTTTTTACCTAAAATATGGCATAATATTGTTTCAATTATATTGAGTTACGAAAACCCCGCATTGTCATTGCGAGGTACTCCGAAGCAATCTGAGTTTAATGACACATCTTTAATCCATGCCAACCTTCAATTTACAATCAAAATTTTCACCAAAAGGAGATCAGCCGGAAGCTATTAAAAAGTTGGTTACTGGTCTTAAAAAGGGTCTGAAACACCAGACGCTTTTAGGTGTGACTGGTTCGGGTAAAACTTTTACCATGGCCAATGTGATCGCCGAGGTCGGCAAACCGACTTTGGTGATTGCCCACAACAAAACTCTTGCCGCTCAGCTCGCCCAGGAGTACAAAGACTTTTTCCCAAACAACGCCGTACACTACTTTGTTTCTTACTACGACTACTATCAGCCGGAGGCCTATATTTCCGCGACCGATACTTATATAGAAAAAGATGCCCAAATCAACGAAGAGATTGATCGCTTACGTCATGCGAGCACCCAGGCCCTTTTGACACGTAAAGACGTGATTATTGTAGCTTCGGTGTCCTGTATTTATGGTTTAGGTTCCCCGGAAGATTATTTAAAAGAACATCTGAAATTGGCGGTTGGTGATAAAATTTCCCGTACTGAACTTATGACCGAATTGGTGAATATTTTCTACGAACGCACCAATGCCGATCTGGAGTTGGGCACTTTTCGTTCGATCGGCAATTCGGTGGAGATTATGCCCCCGGGTGAAAAACAAATTTTTGATATCAAACTGGCCGGCGACAAGATTGAAGAAATAATTGAGATCGATCCAATCTCGCGGATGATCAAAGCCAAACCGGCGGATATTTTTCTTTTTCCGTCCAAACACTTTATTACCAACGAAACTGATCGTAAGCGAGCGATGAAATCGATCAAGCTCGAGCTTGATGAACGCTTAAAAGTTTTAGAAGACAGGGGGATGCTATTGGAAGTTGAGCGTTTGAAACGGCGAACCACTTATGACTTAGCGATGATTGAAGAGATCGGCTATTGCAACGGTATTGAAAATTATTCGCGCCATCTTTCCGGCCGGCCGGCTGGTGAAGCACCGGAAACTTTATTGTCATACTTTCCGCATAAAGCTGATGGTAGTCCCGATTTTTTGACGGTCATTGACGAATCTCATGTATCTATTCCGCAGATTGGCGGGATGTTTGCCGGTGATGAATCGCGCAAGAAAAATTTGGTGGAATACGGGTTTAGGTTGCCCAGCGCTCTTGATAATCGCCCACTCAAATTTTATGAATTTGAAGAAAAGATCGGGCAGGCCGTTTATACCAGTGCTACTCCGGGTATCTATGAAAAAGAGCACAGTGAACAAGTGGTAGAGCAGATCATCCGCCCCACCGGCCTTGTTGATCCAGAATTAGAGATTAGGCCCGTGATTGAACAGGAAACCCCCGTATTGTCATTGCGAGGTACTCCGAAGCAATCTGAGTCCCAGATTACCGCGTCGCTGAGTACAGCCCCTCGCAATGACACCTACTACCCCGGCCAGATCAAAGACTTCATCGCCGAATCACTAAAAGAAATTGCCAATGGCAATCGGGTGATCGCCACGACTTTGACTAAAAAAATGGCTGAAGATCTTTCTGCTTATCTGAAAGAGCAAGGAGTCAAGGCTGAATATCTGCACAGTGAGATCAAAACGATGGAGCGCATCAAGATTCTGACGGAATTCCGCCGGGGGACTTTTGATTGTTTGGTGGGAGTAAACTTATTGCGCGAAGGCTTGGACTTGCCGGAACTTTCGTTCATTGGCATTTTGGACGCGGACAAGGAAGGCTTTTTGCGTTCCGAAGTTTCATTGATTCAAACTATTGGCCGGGCTGCTCGTAACGTTGCTGGTCGGGTGATTCTATATGCCGATATAGTGACCAACTCGATGCAGAAGGCGATTGATGAAACTAATCGTCGTCGTAAAATACAGATTGCCTACAATAAAAAATATGGCATTACTCCGCAAACAATTATCAAAGAAATTCGCGATATTACTAAAAGTCTGGAATCCGACCGCGATCGGGCTATTCGGTCGATGTTGGCAGTCGAATTGAAAGATAAAAATCCGCGTGAGGTGAAGAAACTAATCAAAGAAAAAAATAAGCAAATGTCTCAGGCCGTCAAAGACCTCGATTTCGAAACCGCTGCCATTTTGCGGGATGAGATTCGGGAGTTGGAATCTCTCGTGTCATCCCGGGCTTGACCCGGGATCCAGAGTAGTAAGTGAAGAATTTAGACGACCGATTCTGATCCTGAAAAAATTTAATCAATATGCTGTGTTGGCGGTACCACTCTCAACAAAAATAAAAAAGAATAAATATTATGTGCCGGTGGATCTTCATGACGGGATTGCTCGCATGGCGATAATCTCACAGGTCCGTTTGATTGATGCAAAGAGGTTTATAGACAAAATTGGAACAGTAGATGAAATTTCCTTTGTTCAAATCAAAAACGCAGTCAAAGCAATGCTCTAACCGCGTTTTTGATTTTCTGGTCTCTTTCGAGACCGAGCCCGAAGGCCATTTGTATTTACATGATATACTTACTTTTATATAAAGTCAATAAAAATATTCCCCACTATGGACAGAGGGGGATGGGTGTAAATTTGACAAATAGACAATAGGATGTTATTCTCGAAAAAGAGTTCAGTCAAAATTGTTTACGAAAGGAAGTTTTTAAGATGGATCTTGGAAAGGGAGGCGGCCGAATAAAACAACCGGTTCGAGATATGCCTAAGGGGGTTATTCGCAAGGCTTTTGTTATGAAACTCCTTCCTGGGTGTGAGGAAGAGTATGAGCGACTTAATCACTCGATCTGGGTCGAGCTTAGGATTAAGTTCAAGGAGTATGGCTTGCATAATTATTCTATCTTTCGCGAAGGATTGACGTTGTTTATATCCTTCGAAATTGAGGATGTGGCACGCTGGGAGGCACTCGTGGAGACTCCTATCTACAGAAAGTGGCGTAATTTGCTGGCCCCGTTGGTGGAGAGCAATCCCGATAATAGTCCTATTACGATCGAACTTAGGGAGGTTGTCCATATTGATTAGGGGAACCCTCTCAGAAGTATCATCGATTCCCCGCTGTATGGTCCTGTCTAATGGGACATACAGCGGTTTTTTTCTTGATTTTTGGCTCAAATCGTGTTAAACCTCTCATTAGAAGATTATGAGAGATAAATAGATATTTCATTTCGATTGGGTCCTTTGGGTCCTTGAAATCTTTGGAAAAACAGAAAGCGAGGAAGAGAAATGAAGAAGCAAGGTTGGGCTATTTGGGTCTTGATGTTCGCGGTGTTTATTTGGACGGCGGGCAGTTTGTTCGCGTGGGAAGCTAAAACTTCTCCGGATCTACCCGAGCCAACAAATTCTGTCGAAAAAACCTTCAATGGCGGTTATATCGCCGTGGGTTTTAATCATCTCTCTACCGGGGGGATAGATGTTCAGGTGATCAATACTGACAAAGAAGGCAAATCTCTCTGGCAGACCGGTTTCCATCTAAATTGGACAACCAATCGCGACGATATTGCTTACGACCCATTTTCGGGGGAAGAGGCTTCTGTCCAACAAACCATCGACGGCAATTTTATTGTTGCGATAAGAGCGCTTTTTGCAACAGATACAGACACAGGACGAAAGGTCACAAAATGTCTTCTTACCAATCTTGGTCAGGGAGATGGAAAAATTCTGTGGCAAACTACACTTTCCAGCTGGCAGATACCTCCAAATCCGGTTGTTATTGATTCGGATGGAAATTCCGTCGTGGGCTGGCTATTCCCTATCAATGATGGAACCAACCCTTACCTTTGCAAAAAAGACTCTAAGGGCAAATTCTTTCATGAGAGGACGTTTGGAGGAACCAATGCTAATTCTGGGTATTCGGTTCGGCAGACCTCTGATGGAGGGCGTATCGCTTTCAATTGGACAACGCGGTCCACTGAAGGACGTTGTAATTTTTACTCGATAAAATTCGACGGAACAGCCGTGAGCCCAAATTTTTGGACGCTTTATCGGTGAGTCTGTTAGGAAGCGAGTAATTTTTCTGGCGGTTCAAGTTTTACAGCTTGAACCGCCATTTTTTTTGTTAAAATTTGCCAAGTGTGCTATAGTATGGCCAATTGAATAATCGCACTATCACCCTATGGGCAAACCACGGGGCGATTCGAGGTATAGGTTCCTCCCCTTCACGAAGGGGAGGTCAGGTGGGGTGGAGTTCTAAACATATGAACGAAAAAACAATCAAAATTAAGGGCGCCAGGACGCACCCCAGTAGTACAGCAGAGCTGACTACGGGGCAAACAACCTCTGCAAATATATGAATGAGAAAACAATAAAAATCTGTGGTGCACGGACCCACAATTTAAAAAACATAAACCTGGAGATCCCCCGTGACAAAATGGTGGTTATTACTGGTTTGTCTGGCTCAGGCAAATCGTCTTTAGCGTTTGATACCATTTTTGCCGAAGGCCAGCGCCGTTATGTAGAATCTTTGTCGGCCTATGCCCGGCAGTTTTTGAAGCAAATGCAAAAGCCGGATGTGGATGAGATCACCGGTCTGTCGCCGGCTATTTCCATTGATCAAAAATCCCGTTCACAAAACCCTCGGTCAACAGTGGCAACGATTACAGAAATTTATGATTATCTTCGCGTGCTTTATGCCCGGGTTGGTCATCCTTTTTGTCCAGTTTGCGGAACGGAGATTAAAAAACTTTCCAATGAAGAGATTGTCAATTTCACAAAAACTAAAATTGCCGAAATAGAAAAAAATCCGGCTTCATCCGGTAAGGTAATAGAAATTTACGCACCTCTCGTTCGTGGACGAAAGGGCGAGTACTATCAGATGCTCTATGATTTACTCGACAAGGGTTATCGGGAAATTCTTTTAGATGGCGTAAGGAAAAATTTACGCGAGCGAATCGTAATGGCTAAAACAACCAAGCACGAGATCGATGTATTGATAGATGAGATTGCGGTCAAAGAATTGGCTTATGATTCGACGCCTAAGACGGCAAATAAGGTAAAAGTGTCAGTAGTGAAAGCGGTGGCTGATTCGGCCAACGAGCGCTTGTCGGAAGCAGTAGAGCGCGCCCTGAAAGAATCGGACGGGTTGGTCCGTGTAAGAATCGGTGAAGAAAGCTTCTTGATGTCGTCGAAATTTGCCTGTCCGATCGACGGTTTCTCTTTTCCGGAAATTGAACCGCGCTTGTTTTCCTTCAATTCTCCATATGGCGCTTGCCCTACTTGTCATGGTTTGGGGACGAAACATATTTGGAGCGATGAGTCCTGTGAAGACTGTCAGGGTAAACGTCTGAGGACGGAAGCTTTGCATGTGCGAATTGGCGGAAAGAATATTGTGGAAGTGGCCAATCTATCTATCTCACATGCCGATGAATTTTTTGCCAAAGTAAAACTAACGGCCAAAGAAAAGGAAATTGTCTCGGTAGTTTTGCGCGAGATCGAATCTCGTTTGAAATTTTTACTTAACGTTGGTTTGAATTATATTGCGCTTGATCGCCGTGCGGATACTTTGTCTGGTGGTGAAGCTCAGCGTATCCGTTTGGCTTCTCAGCTAGGTTCCCGTTTGGTAGGTACCTTGTATGTATTGGACGAACCGACAATCGGTTTGCACCAACATGACAATGATCGTTTGATCAAGACTCTGGAGGATCTGCGCGATCTGGGTAACACGATCATTGTTGTTGAGCACGACGAGGATACTATTTTGGCTTCAGACTTTTTGGTGGATATCGGGCCAGGGGCGGGTATTCATGGCGGGCAGGTGGTGGTGGCCGACGAGACGCATAAATTACTAACGGCCAAGAAAAATACCTTCAATTCATTGACGGTGGATTATGTTCGCGGAGAGAAGAATGTGCCGATACCAGAAAAAAGACGAACGGGTGATAAGGGTACTTTGCGAATTCGGGGTGGAAAAATATTTAATATTAAAGATTTGAATGTGGATATTCCGCTTGGCCGGCTGGTGGCGGTGACTGGAGTGTCTGGTTCGGGAAAATCGTCGTTGGTCTATGAACTGCTTTATAAAAATTTGCAGGCTCGATTGGAAAAACGCCAGCGGACGAACAAAATCTACAATGTGAAAGAATTTACTGGTACGGAATATCTTTCCCGTGTGATTATGATTGACCAGTCAGCCATTGGCCGGACTCCGCGTTCCAATCCTGCGACTTATACCGGAGCCTGGACTTTTGTGCGCGATCTATTTGCTTCCAGTGAAATGGCTCGTGTGCGCGGATGGAAGCCAAACCGCTTTTCCTTCAATGTGGTGGGTGGACGCTGTGAAGCCTGTCAGGGAAATGGAATGGTGGCGGTGGAAATGCACTTCTTGCCGACGGTGTATGTGGAATGCGATGTCTGCCATGGTTTGCGTTTTCAGAAAGAAACACTGGAGGTTAAATATAAAGGTAAGAATATTTCCGATGTGCTGAAAATGACGGTGGAAGAAGCCCTCGCCTTTTTCAAAGATATTCCCCAGATCAACGATCGGTTAAAAACTTTGAACGAAGTTGGTTTGGGTTATTTGCAACTTGGCCAGTCGGCAACAACTTTGTCTGGCGGTGAAGCTCAACGAGTAAAAATTTCCTCCGAACTTTATCGTCCACACGTAGAAAAAAGTATCTATATTTTAGATGAGCCAACTGTTGGTTTGCATTATGAAGATGTAAAAAATTTAGTGGAGATATTGCAAAAGCTGGTGGCGAAAGGAAATACGGTAGTGGTGATTGAACATAATATGGATGTAATTAAAAATGCTGACTATCTGATTGATATGGGTCCGGATGGCGGAGACAAGGGGGGACAGATTGTAGCCAAGGGCACACCGGAAGATGTGGTCAATAATTTTGATTCGCATACCGCGAAATATTTGAGGAGGGTACTACGAAAAAAATAAAACATTTTTTTTGATTGTCATTCCGTTGCCCCACCCGGAATCCAGGTTCTGATTTTAAATGTTTAAATTTTTACATCTTTAAATTTGTGCTACTTCGGCCTCCACCGAGACCTTGTTGGGTAATCGTCTGTAGAGGGAAGATAGTTTGGCGGTCGCTTCGTGGCTGTTTATGTGCCTGTCGGGACAGGCTTGAAAAATTATGTGAAAATAAAAAAACTCCGGGCGACTTATTGTCGATGCGACCGGAGTTTGATGAGATGTTTCCCGCTTCAATTGCTTTGAGCAACTTTAACTGCCTCAGAGAGGAAGTCCTTAGGCCGTTATGGCAAAGATTAACGCTTGAGCAACCGGGAAGAGAAACTGTCGTTTTCCCAAAACGGCGATCGGCAATTCGGAGGGACGAATACTTCGATTCGTATAACGATGCTCTCTTTTGCTGTATCCCACAGGCTAGAGAGAGGGGAAACGGAGGGGCCTAGGATGGACTCCTTTTCCTTGCCGACCGATTTTCTCAATCGAGTTCGAAAATACAAAGAACATTATTGGTGCTGTGTGTAAATTGGCCTCTGGCGTGGGCCGGTCATGATTGTTCTGTGTGCGGTAAGGCGTACGAACCGCAGACGATCAGACTGTCACTCTCCTTGCACCTCAAAAGAGTAACTGCTGTTATTTATATACTAAAAAGATTTTTCTGTCAAAAAAAACGGCCCCGATCGCGCGATGCGACCGGGGACCGGGAATCAGAAGAGTCACTTCTTGTTGGCGCCACAGCCCGTGAACGACCAGTGAGCGAATTCTTTCACCATCCGCCTTGGATAGCCCAGAATTTCTCTGGCCCGCCGGAAGAAACGAACTGTCTCGTATGTTGAATCTTCGTAAGCCTGAATCCATCTGACCGTTCCCACGACTACCTCCGCGATTAGACGGGCAAGAAGGATGAAGAGAAGAAGACCGAGACTGATGGGACCAAGAGCAACGAGAAGGTAGGCCCAACACGGCCAATTGCCACTGTTTTGATACCGGCTGGGCGGATCGATAACTTCGTGGCGGATAAACAGGCCAGAACTGATGAATCCTAGGGCGATCCATCCGAATAGGGCCAGTATCCCGCCCACAAAAAGTATCCAGGGTGAAAAAAACATTTTTGTGCTCCTTTTTGCACTAAGAATTAAAGATCGCTTTTTTGCATAATATAACGAAACAAATATTTAGTCAACTGATGTAATAAAAAAGAAGGGCGGCGATCCGTTCGGAAAGCCGCCCTTTAAGTTTACGTTCTACCGCTTCGTATTCTTCTCCACGACCGCGCAACGGCACGGATCAGGCGGAAGCGGTTGAAAATCAACCCGACTTCGCGCCAGAGTTTGGCTTTTTGCTTATTAGCCGAAGGACCGTCCAGCAGACTTTCTTGCTGTAGGATCGCATCGAAGCCCAACCATTCTTGAGGATCTTTTCCGGTATAAAGTTTCCAGAAACGTCCGGCGTCGGTTTTGGAGCGAGTGTATTCTCCCAGTACTCCTCGGGTGTAAGCCCTTTCCGCCTTGGAGAGAGCCGTATCATACGAAGAAAATATCTTGTTGATGCAAAAACTCATCCAAAGGGATTTGATAAAAGAACCGATTAGGACTGTTCCAATAGCAATGGTCAGGGATGCGATTGTTGGCGAGTGATTTTCACCCAGATGTAATCCGGGCAGTATTAGTCGTGCCAGGAAAAAACCTGAACCGCCCAAGACCAACACTCGCCATCCCGCGCGTAAAAGCCATACCCTGAAAGTTCCACCATTGATCTCCCTGACTTGCCGTTCCTTTTTTTCTTTGGCTACAGCAATTTGGTCGCGATAGGTATTCTTGCGCCGATTGATTCCGCGAGACAAGGAGACCACGATTTGCTGGAGGGAAAAAATGAATTGTCCCTCCGGCGTTTTTAAATCATTATACTCCAAGTAAAGTTTGCGGAATTTCTCGACCAAGTTTTCGGCCGTCTGATGAATGGCCGAGTCGTGATCGTTTTCATTGTCGGAATTCAGGAGAACATACATGCAGTAGGCGATGTCGAGAATTCGATCGGGCGTAAGAAAAGCCAGACCAATGTTCAACTTCCTGTGTAACCTTTTCTTTTTGGGAGGCGGCTTGGCCGATTTCGGTGTCAGTGACTCAGTGGTGATGGGATTTTCCATTATGATTCTTCTCTTCCCGTTGAACCAGAATTTTCCTCGCCGTGATGTTCATCATCTCCACTGTGGCCATCCATCTCTTCTTCTCCTGTCGGAGCGACCACCATTGTTCTCAGAATGTGGTTAATTTTACTAACCCTCCACTCTACAAAAGGAACGTTGGTGATGATTGCCAATACTCCAGTCCCTCTGGCATCCATGACCTCGATCGTTCCCGCCAGCAAAAGAAATTGTTTCAATGAACTGGGGTAAGTCGACTTAGTTGTTTTGGCTAACCCTGTTAGCACCTTGTCGCTTTTACCGAAGGAGAGATGTTCAATCCTGTTGACGCCGAATATCCACCGGTCGTTTAACCTGGCCTTAGCCAAAATGATCAGGTAGAGAATCGACATGGGGATTGCGGAAGCTAAACCGAAGTCGGGTGACCAAGCTGGATCAAGGCTTTTGATCCAGCTTGCGATGTTAGAAAATATGACAACGTTCTTAACATCGCGCAGGTAAAGTATTCCAACCCAGAAAAAGGCCACAACAACAATCCAGAAAACCGTAATGTTGCGGTTTAGATCAGTGACTCCTAGAGTCAAGACGACGACGGTCAACGCCACGGCATAGATCCAGGCTTCAGTCTCAAGGTTTACGCCCCAGTGTGACAGGGGATAGAACAGAAACCCTAAGAAAATTAACGGCCAGATAAAGATGAGCGATGGATAGGCGTGGACAACGATCTCCTGTCTCCGGGTGCGAATGTGCCCGGTAGTAAGGTGCCAGCAAACGAGAATCGTAGTGATGGCGGACATTATCGTCCAAGCCGTGTTTTTTGCGCCGAACCAGCAGTATGCCGTCAGACCACCGAGCAGTATCAAGATACTGAGCGATAACCAAAACGAGATACCGTAGCGCCGACACTTTTTTTCTTTGGTCGGGGACAAAGGATTAGTAGCATTCTCAGTCATCGTTGTTCTCCTTTCGGGAGAAGAAATTTTGCAGATTGTGAAATAACACGAATCTGCGTTAATTTCTAGCACGAAAATAGTGATTAGTCTAGTGTTTGGTTTTTGTTGTTAAAAAAGCGACCCCTGCGCGCGAAGCGTAGGGGTCGGGGGGGTCTCGTGAGTTCGAACTTAGTCAGTCCTCCCGCGAAAGACTGGCGGTCGACGAAACATGGATTGGCGAGGATGACCGTCGTTCGGTTTCTTGAAGATCAGCGCAATCCGTTTGGAAATAATCCAGGCTGCGGTACTCCCGAGAATTACGAGCACAGAAGCGGCGCAGATGAGAAAAAAGCGCTGAGATTTGTCGAACGAATACACGAGCCAGAGTCCCAAGCCAAAGATTGTTGTCATGGGAGTCATTGTCCACCAGAATTGTTTCCAGATTGATTTTTCCGTCATTTTTTCTCTCCTTTAAGGAACAGTTTTCAAGTGTTTCCTTTCGATGTTTAGGCTAATGAGCCCACACAGAAAGATGAAGGCTCCAAAGATCACAAAGAAATGTCCGCCGTCATTTCTTAAGTCATAAAGAGGTTCACCGCTTATCTTGTACGTGACAGCGATCATTAGAACCCCCTGCCAGCCAAGTACAAGCCACATAAACAAACCTAAACTGAAATAGATCATGAACAGCCTCCTTCCTCGGATTGAATTTTTCCTTTTTTAATATATAATCTAATTCATGTTAAGTCAACCCTGTAGTAGATTTTAGTCTTGTCCCGCATTGACGGGACGGGACAAGGGTTGAGACTAAAATTCACTACGGGGTCAAGAGTCAAAACAATTTACCCTATTGAGTAAAAAATCGAAGATTTTTAGAATTGAGGAACAATTTTTGCTCAATATGGTGGAATCTGCCTTATGAAAATAGATCAATTAAAAAAACTGGATATTCCTAGTACTCCCGGAATTTATTTCTTCCGGCAAGGCAAGGTTATTCTCTATGTCGGCAAAGCAACTTCACTCTCCGATCGGGTGCGGAGTTATTTCAGCGCGGACTTGGATGTGGCCCGTGGACCAGGGATCGTGCAGATGGTGGAATTGGCGGATAGCATTTCTTTTATTGAAACCGATTCTGTGTTGGAAGCTTTGATTTTGGAAGCGGCGCAAATTAAGAAACATCGGCCGAAATATAATGTTAAAGAAAAAGACGACAAGAGTTTTAATTTTGTCGTGATCACTAAAGAAGAATTTTCTCGTGTGCTTTTAGTGCGCGGAAAACAATTACGCGAAGACGAAGAATTGGCTAAACAAATAAGGTACCAATTCGGGCCGTTTCCTAAAGGTAGCGAATTAAAAGAGGCACTAAAATTAATTCGTCGTATTTTTCCGTTTCGCGATAAGTGCGTACCTAATTCCGGCAAGCCTTGTTTCAATGCCCAGATCGGACTTTGTCCGGGTGTGTGCAATGGAGCGGTATCGGCGGACGAGTATGATCTAACCATAAAAAACTTGAAACGTCTGTTTGAAGGACGGAAGCGGGATATTGTGAAAGACCTGGAGAAACAAATGAAAACTCGAGCAGGCAAACAGGAATTTGAAAAAGCGGGGGAGCTGAAGCGTAAAATTTTTACTCTCAACCATATTCAGGATATTTCTTTGATTAAATATCGCGATAGCCGAGAAAGAGTCGGGACTTTTCGGATTGAGGCCTACGATATTGCTCATTTGGCCGGTAAGGATACTGTCGGCGTGATGGCGGTGGTTCTCGACGGTGAAATGGATAAAAGCTCGTATCGGAAATTTACCATCAAAGGTAAGGGGAAAGATGTGTCTAATGACATCGAAAATCTGAAAGAGGTTTTGTCGCGCCGATTTAATCACGATGAATGGGCGCTTCCGGGATTGATTGTTTTGGACGGCGGGAAGGCTCAACTTAAAGCCGGGCAGAATATTTTAATTGCGCTCGGTTTGGATATCCCCGTCGTTAGTGCGGTGAAAGATGAATTTCATCGGGCACGAGAAATCTTGGGTGATAAAAAAATAATTCGTGAACATGAACGAGAAATTATTTTAGCCAACAGTGAAGCGCATCGTTTTGCCATACATTTCCACAGGCAAATTCGTGGAAAGGTAGTATAATTATTTTTAATGAAAGATAACGTGAGTTTTAAGCTCGCGGCCAACGAGTGGGTAATTAAAGCCCGATGGTTTTATATCATCGGTATAACTTTAGTGTGCCTGATGTTGAATTTGTCTTCGCTTTTGAAATTTAATTCAGATAATTGGACAACCATTTTTAATTATCCAATCTTATTTGTACTGGCTATTGCCTTACTGACGAATACCCTGCTATATATTATTTCCCGGATGATCGATTTGGAAACGGCTCATAAGCATGTTGTCTGGCTTAGTTTTCTTCAGATTGTGGCCGAGATTGGCTTGATTGCTTTTCTTCTGTTTGACCTTAATGGCGGAGTCTATGTGGTGCCAATATTGTTTTTTATTCCAATTGTGGAATCAATCGTACTTTTCGGCCACCTGGGGCCAATGGCCGTAGCTATTTTTATTGGGATAATCTTGAATACTCTCACGTTTTTAGCTAATTCCGGTTTGGTAAAGTTTATTCTGAGCTCTCCTAGTCCGAATGGATTATCAGCCAATACTATTTTTACCTGGTCACTTGTTCTTTCGGTGGTTTATCTGGTTATCGGAACGGTGTCTACTTATATTTCTAAACAAATCAACGACCGACAAAGGGAATTAGAGGACAATGTTGCTCACAACGAAGAGCAGTTAGCTACTCTTCAGGGGCTAAATAAAGAATTGGAAAAAGAAGAACGATCATTAAAATCTAAAGATTATGAATTGGAGACGGCCAACAAACGTCTTCAGGCTTTGGAAGAGGCCAAATCAAAGTTTGTCGCAGTCACGGCTCATCAACTTCGCACCCCCTTGTCGGCGATCAAATGGACTTTCGACATGATTTTGGGTGAGAAACTAGGGCCGATTACGGGGGAACAGAAGGAATTTTTGGCGAAAGGTTTTGAAAGCAGTCAACGCATGATAAAAATAGTAAATGACCTTCTTCATGTTGATCAGATGGAGGCGGACAAGGTGGAGTACCAATTTACCTCTTTTGATTTGCCGAAACTTTTGGATAGTGTCGCTTTTGAGTTTTCTAATCAGGCAATAAGTAAGGAGATAAAATTTGAGATAGAAAAACCAAACAGTAATTTGCCTCAGATCGAAGGAGATGAAAATAAATTACGGGTGGTGTTGGAGAATCTGATTGATAACGCGGTCAAATATACTCCAAAGGGAGGACGGGTAACGATCACCTTATCTGATAAGAATATAAACTCGGCGGGGAGAATGGTGGATATCATTATTACTGATTCCGGGATAGGGATTCCTAAGGCAGAGCAATCCAAGATCTTCGGCAAGTTTTTCCGGGCGGGGAACGCTATTCGTATCGAGCCAGACGGTTCGGGAATCGGCCTTTATATCTCCAAAGATATAATTGAAAAGCATGGAGGATCGTTATCGTATGAGAATGCTTCTGGCGAGGGAACCATTTTCCATCTTGCCTTGCCATTAAAGCAAAAAAGCTTATAGGTTTTAGCTTCTAGCTTTCAGCTAATTCAACTTGCGTATTTCCTAACAGCTAACAGCTAAAAGCTTTCTTGCTTGCCTTGTCAAAAAATACGACTCGGATATAATAGCGGTATACTTTAATAAATAAACCAAAGTAATATGGCAGACGGCAAGAAAGTTTTAATAGTGGAGGATGATGAATATTTGCGTTCCTTGACGGCCAAACGGCTCGAAGGAGACGGTTTTACCGTGATTACTGCACAAGACGGCGATACGGCGATTAAACAAGCAACAGAAGGACCGGCAATTATTTTATTAGACCTTCTGCTTCCTGGGATGTCGGGATTTGAGGTTTTGGAAAAATTACGAGCCACCGAAGGCACTAAAACCACTCCGATCATTGTATTTTCTAACCTGGGCCAGAAAGAGGATATTGAAAAAGCTAAGGGATTGGGCGCCAATGACTTCTTGATTAAGGCCAACTTCACTCTGGATGACGTGGTGGCAAAAATTCAGGAATACCTCAAATAGTGACGAGTGCCAAGTGACGAATGAAGAATAAACCTGCCTGCCGGCAGGCAGGAATGCGGGGCTTCGGTCTTGCATTTTTTGTGTCGGGTATTGTCATTCCGGGTTTAACCCGGAATCCAGTATTTGTGTCATCCCCGCGCAGGTGGGATCCAGGTGTAACAATCTAAAACCTGGATCCCGGGTCAAGCCCGGGTTGACACAGGGAGAGTTTCGTAATTCAAAGTTAGTTATTCACAGGCGGTAATCTTTGTCGTTGATGTTATAATTAAAAACATGTCACAGATTCGCGTGGGAGTATTGCGGGGTGGGCCGAGTTCGGAATACGAAGTTTCGCTTCAAACGGGGGCGAGCGTGCTTAAACACCTGCCGGAGCAATATAAAAAAGAGGACATCCTGATCACTAAAGACGGGGTGTGGCATTTTCGCGGGGCTCCGCTTGATCCGCTCAATCTGCCGAATCATATTGATGTGGCTTTACTCTGTCTGCATGGAGAATATGGTGAAGACGGCCAGGTGCAGAAATTACTGGAATCGATTGGTGTACCGTTTACTGGTTCGGGAAGTTTATCTTCGGCGTTGGGGATGAACAAGCTTCACTCAAAAAAACATTTGGTGGATTCGGGGGTAAAGATGCCCAAACACGTATCAGTACTGGAAGGCGATTCGCCAGAGACAAAGGCCAGCGAGGCTTTTAACCGCTTTTCCCCTCCCTATATTGTTAAACCCGCTGATCGCGGATCGTCCGTTGGGTTGTTTGTGGTGAAAAATACTCATGAGTTAGCTCATGCCGTAAAGGAGTGTTTGAAAGTCTCTCCCAAGGTAATGATCGAAGAATTTATTAGAGGTAAAGAAGCGACTTGTGGTGTGGTTGAAAAGATGCGCGGAGTCGATCTGTATTCTCTTTACCCCACCGAAATCGTCCCTCCGGCAAAACGCGCCTATGACTACGACGCCAAATATCAATCGGAAGAGACAAAAATTGTGTGCCCCGGGCTTTTTTCCGAGGCGGAAAAGGATGAAATTTCTCGTTTAGCGATTTTGGCGCATCAAAAGCTCGGTCTGCGTCACTATTCCCGGTCAGACTTCATCGTCTCGCCGCGCGGGATCTACTATTTGGAAACTAATACTTTACCCGGTCTAACCAGCCATTCGCTGGTTCCTAAGGCTCTGGAATCTGCCGGTATCAGCTACCCAGAATTTTTGGATCATTTGGTCCAGCTTGCTTTGGGAAAAATTTGATGCTATATGTAGGCATGATATAATCAAAGTATGGATTCCGTTTTAAAGTCAGACATTTTCTTTTTCATTACTTCGGTGGTAGTACTTGCGATTGGTATTGGTGCCGTGATCGCGTTTTTTTATCTCATCAATATCCTGCGTGACGTGAAAGATGTATCCAAAACGGTGAAGAAAGAGACACGGGAGATTGCAGATGATATTTCTATAATGCGGACCAGCGTGAAAACCGGGAAGGCTATTTCTGGCGTTTTTGGTTTTGTTAGAAAGCTGTTCAAGCGCAAAAAAGGTCGTAAAAATTAAGAAGCGAAGCGACTATAATTTTTTCATCCCGCCCTGTGAGGGTTCATCGAATCAGGGCGGGATGATGATTTTTATAGCTGGCAGTGAATGAGTAATGAAAAATAATATTTTTTATTACGAAAGAACGAACCAGCTATATTGTATCAAGTTATATAATCGTTGCACTCATTAAAAATCAATCATATGGCAACAAAAAAACAAACAGGATCAGGTGTAGGATTGGTGGCGGGAATAGCGGCGGCCGCTGTTGCTACCGTAGCCGGAGCATATTTTTTGTATGGTAAGAATGGAGCCAAAAATCGCAAGGCTGTAAAGGGCTGGACACTCAAGGCCAAGGGCGAAATTTTAGACCAAATGGAAAAGGGAAAAGAGATGACCGAGGAAGCCTACAATAAGGTTATCGACAAGGTTTCTCAAAAATACCAAACGGTTAAAAATATTGATCGTTCTGAACTTGATCAGATGGTCAAGGAATTGAAGGGTCATTGGGGAAGTATTAAGAAACAGCTTACAGCCAAACCGAAGAAAACAAAGAAATAGTAGATCGTATATCGAATATCGTAGATAGCGAAAATCCGGCTTTGGCCGGATTTTCCGTGTTTTTTATGCAATATACAATCTACGATATACGAAATACTGTCCCGGGGTGGTTTTGCACTGTCGCGGGATATTGTTTTGGCTATTCTATGGTAAAATAATTCCAACAAGCTAAAAACAAGCATGCCTTATCAACGATCAATTATCGGTTTTAAGTTTTTGCGCAACGCGCTACTGATGTTGGTTGTCTTTAGCGCTTTTTTTATCGGCCGGCAAGTTAGTGCCCAAGAGGCCCCATCTCTTTCTCTTAGTGACCTGGCTATGGCCAGTACTACTTTCTCTGGTACAACTAACTCGCTGAGCGTAGTAGCGACAGATACCATCTCAACGATTGATGGTGTGACTTTTTATTATGCTCCAGTAGGAAGTTTGACTAAAGTTTTGATTGGTTCGGGATTGCTAAACGAAAATGATACGTATTCAATTAATTGGGATGTTTCGGGTCTGACAGATGGAAGTTATGAACTTTCCGCCAGCGCGTCAAGCAGTTCGGGCCAAATAGTTAATTCGGCGTTAGCTTATGTAACAGTTAGAAATAGAACAGATAATATTTTGCCCACTGGAAGTGTTGTGTCTCCGCCGGCAGATTTCCTAGCGACCACAACAATCAAACTTAGTGCGGAAGCAAACGATAACGAAGGTGGCGCCGGCATTGCCTCCGTCTCCTTCTACCTCGACGGCAACCCCTCTCCACTCGGTATTGTTACCACCAAAGACTCCTCAGACCTCTATTCTCTCGATTGGACACCGGAAGGTTTGGGTCTGGCCGATGGTGTTCACAATGTTTTTGCGGTCATCACTGATCGAGCGGAGA